>Ga0208269_100001_pt1 | contig 452828 bp, 376 predicted proteins | sample LakWasMe88_LOW11_2_FD_183912 | JGI IMG/M metagenome (GOLD analysis project Ga0208269, IMG submission 183912) | Freshwater sediment methanotrophic microbial communities from Lake Washington under simulated oxygen tension - Sediment Metagenome... | ecosystem: Environmental > Aquatic > Freshwater...
CCAGTTATGTTTGGGGACAATAGCGGTTTGGAACCACCCCTTCCCATCTCGAACAGGGCCGTGAAACGAACTTGCGCCAATGATAGTGTACTCTTCGTATGCGAAAGTAGGTCATCCCCAAGCTCCTATTCTAAAAAGCCCCTACACGTTAGTGTCGGGGCTTTTTTATTGCTCAAAATAAATAAAACAGACCACATAAAGCAACCACGTAAGTTGCACAAAACTGTCTAAATAGACGATTTACTTAGTGCAATCGCAAGCAAAAAGTTTGCTGAATTCAATTGGATTTTATTTAAATGGGCTGATTTATTAATCATTTGTTATTTGCCTATTTAGCTTGGTAAAGGTTTGCTCTGTGTGAGTTCAATTCGATGCCAATATCAGACTGCATACCTTCCACACTAATAAATTGGTTCAATTGCCAGTACGCGACAAGATATTCTGGTCATCTTGAGGAATAATTTTTGCGATCTGATTTCCCATTATCTTATCGATTAAGTAGCCAAGATTTACAGTAATTGCCCTGTTGAAACCCTTACTCGTGATAATGCCAACATTGCTATATGACGTAATTTGTCTACGAAGTACTATTGGATAATCGGGTGACTTTTAAGCGATATTTAGTTCAGTTCAAACAACAACGACTAGGTAATCATTTTGTTGATTTAAGGCCTGCAAAAGAAGTGCATGGCTACATGATAAAATGACGACATGACTCAATATCATGTTTTGATCCCCAGCGCCGGCAGCGGCTCGCGTATGCAGAGTGCGGCTCCTAAGCAATATCTGCCGCTCAACGGGAAACCGATCTTGCGTCACGCGATCGATACTTTTGAGGCGATGCCCGAAATTAGCCAGGTTTTTATTGTGATTGCAGCAGAGGATACTTATTGGTCCAATACCCTGCTGCAGGGCTGTCATAAAACACAGGTATTGTCTTCTGGTGGCGATAGCCGAGCGGCATCGGTGTATCAGGGCTTGCAAGCCATGGCGCCACACGTTGATGAGGACGATTGGATTTTGGTGCATGATGCGGCACGCCCTGGCTTGGATGCCGTGATGGTACAGCGTTTAATCGCTGCTATCAGCTCGACGGATGTCGGCGGTTTGCTCGCCTTACCGCTGGCAGATACCTTAAAGCGCGCCGATGCAACACAGCAGGTCGCAGAGACGATTCCACGCGAAGCATTGTGGCAAGCGCAGACGCCGCAAATGTTCAAAGCGGGCATGTTGCAGCAGGCACTGGCGACACATTTGCAGCGTCAGCCTACCGATGAAGCGCAGGCCATGGAATGGGCGGGCTACGTCCCCAAGCTCGTGCTGGGCGATTTAAAAAACCTAAAAATTACGTATCCGCATGATGTGGCCGTTGTTAAGGCGCTGATGCGGGCGACACAGAGCGAACAGGATGCAGAATGATCCCCTTTAGAATTGGTCACGGCTTTGACGTGCACGCGCTGGTCACGGGCCGTGACTGTATTATCGGTGGCGTGACTATCCCACATAGTCATGGCCTAGATGGACATTCAGATGCCGATGTCTTGCTGCATGCGATCTGCGATGCTTTGTTAGGCGCTGCCGCCTTGGGCGATATTGGCAAACATTTTCCACCGACCGATATACGCTTTAAAGGCATAGAGTCGCGCGCGTTGTTAAGGCATGTGGTGGCCTTGCTCAACGATAAAGGCTATCTGGTTGGTAATGTGGACGCGACGGTGATTTGCGAAGCGCCACGCTTGGGTAAGCATACGGCGCAAATGTGCGCCAATATTGCGGCGGATTGTCAGATTGCCATTGACCAGGTGAATGTCAAAGCGACCACCACAGAAAAACTTGGCTTTACCGGGCGCAGCGAAGGTATTGCTGCCGAAGCCGTTTGTACCATTTATTCCAAGTAGTGATCATGCGATTATTTAGCCGTTTTGAAGCATTGGTATCGCCGTTTCCGCGCGAGATACTCAATCAGCTGCCCACCCGTTTTTGGCCTTTTATGTGGGCATGCTCTTATGGCATGCGTCGCTATATTTTGGCCATGACCATACTCACTGCCTGTATCGGTTCGTTTGAGGCCTTATTGTTCGCTTTGATGGGCAAAGTGGTTGATAAATTGACCGCAATTGTGCCCAGCCAATTGTGGACCACGCATCATGACACCTTGTGGCTGGTGGCCGCGATTTTAATGGGTAGTACTCTGGTGATTGTGCTGCAAACCTTGATCAAGCACCAAACGCTGGCGGGTAACTTTCCGATGCGTTTACGCTGGCAGTTTCATCAGCATATGCTCAACCAAAGCATGGGCTTTTACCAAGATGAGTTTGCCGGTCGTGTCTCTGCCAAGGTGATGCAGACCGCGCTGGCCGTGCGCGAAGTGTGGTTTATTCTGGCCGATATCATGGTGTACGTGCTGCTCTATTTCACCACGATTGTGACGGTGGTCGGCAGTTTTCACCCGTGGATGGTGTTGCCGTTTTTGGGCTGGTTGCTGCTTTACGCCTGTGCCTTGGTCTATTTTATTCCGCGTCTGGCCAAGGTTTCACAGCATCAGGCAGATGCGCGCGCGCTGATGACAGGTCGCATTACCGATGCCTATACTAATATTTCGACCGTTAAATTATTTTCGCATGCCGGGCGTGAAGCAGGGTATGCGCAATCCGCTATGCAAGAGTTTCTGGATACGGTGCATGGGCAAATGCGCATGGTCAGCTGTGTTGAGAGCATTAATCACTTTTTAAACATGTGCCTGATCATTGCCAGTGGCAGCATGGTGTTGTGGCTGTGGTCGCAAAACCTGGTTGCTGCCGGTGCGGTCGCTGCTGTCATGGCCATGGGGTTACGTCTGAACGGGATTTCGCACTGGGTGATGTGGGAGCTGACCTCGCTGTATGAGCAGATTGGCACCGTACAAGATGGCATGAATACCTTGTCTGTGGAAAATCGCGTGGTGGATGTGCCTGACGCGCTGACGCTGGCTGTGCCTAAAGGTGCGGTGTCGTTTGAGAATGTGGATTTTGCTTATGACAAACAAGCACCACTGTTGCAGGATTTTAACCTGCATATCCAGCCTGGTGAACGGGTGGGCCTGGTCGGGCGCTCTGGGGCCGGTAAATCGTCACTGGTGAATTTACTCATGCGTTTTTACGATATTCAGGCCGGGCATATCCGCATTGATGGACAGGCGATTGATGCGGTAAAACAGGATTCTTTGCGCCAGCAGATAGGCATGGTGACCCAGGATACTTCTTTGCTGCATCGTTCGGTGCGCGAGAATATTTTATATGGCCGCCCGGATGCCAGTGATGATGAAATGATCATCGCGGCCAAGCGTGCCGAAGCGCATGAATTTATACTCACCCTGCACGATGCCAAGGGGCGCACTGGCTATGATGCGCATGTGGGTGAGCGCGGTGTGAAGCTCTCTGGCGGCCAACGCCAGAGGATTGCGATTGCGCGTGTCATGCTCAAAAATGCGCCTATATTGGTGCTGGATGAAGCGACCAGTGCGCTGGATTCTGAGGTCGAACTGGCGATTCAGCATCACCTTGCCCAACTGATGGAAGGCAAAACGGTGATCGCCATTGCGCATCGCTTATCGACCATCGCCGCCATGGACAGGCTGATTGTGCTTGATCAGGGCCGTATTGTCGAAACTGGCACTCATCACCAATTGCTTGCACAAGAGGGCATTTACGCCAAATTGTGGGCACATCAGAGTGGCGGCTTTTTGGGCGAGTAAGCACTATTGCGATTGTCGCCCCTTTTTCCGGTAAATTATTAATTTATTTAAAAATAAATTAATATATGTTATTATTTTCTGGGTGTGCCTCGCCCAGAAATCTATCTCACGCCACTTCATAGCTGCTTTGTAATGTTAAATCAACATTACAATTGTGACGCCTTGTCATATTGCCGCCACTTTTCTGCAATCTAATCTGCTTAGTATTGTCATCAAATTTTCATGGAGTGTTAGCGATGCCTTGTCGTTCTGTTTGGAACAGTCGCGGTTTTACTTTGCTGGAGTTATTGGTTGTCATGGTCATTATTGGCTTGCTGGCAGGCTATGTCGGGCCCAAGTATTTTCAGCAGATTGGCAAGTCTGAAGTCAAAACAGCCAAGGCACAAATTGCGGCGCTGGAGCAGGCGCTGGATCAGTTCCGGCTCGATGTTGGTCATTATCCGAGCACTGAGCAAGGCTTGCAGGGGCTGATGAGCAATGCCGATAACAATACGCACTGGAGTGGCCCTTACCTGAAAAAAACCGTGCCGAATGATCCGTGGGGCAAGCCTTACCAATACCGTACCCCCGGCCAGCATGGCGAATATGATTTATTCAGCCTGGGCAAAGATGGCCAGGTCGGTGGTAGCGACGAAGCGCAGGACATTACCAACTGGTAACTGCCATGCATTATCAGGCAAAAGTTCTCAATGGTTCTACGCTGGCAATGGTGGAACTGCAGGCCGATGATGAGCAGGATGCCTATGCGCAACTGAAATCTAAAGGCCTGATGCCAGTGTCGCTGCATGCGCAAAAGGCGGCCAAAGTCTCCAAGCGCGAAGCGTTTCCGCTGGCCTTGTTCAGTCAGGAGCTATTGGCTTTACTGGATTCTGGCCTGAACCTGGTGGAAGCGGTCGATGCACTGGCGCTGCGCCAGGATCATACGCGCACGGTGTTGCAAGCGATTTTGCAGTCGCTGCAACAAGGCAAGTCTTTTTCAGCAGCGCTTGAGCGCCAGCCGACGGTGTTTCCGCCGCTGTATATCGCGACCGTCAAGGCCGCTGAGCGCACCGGTGACTTGGGCAATGCCTTGACGCGCTACATTGCCTACGACAACCAGGTCTCATTGCTCAAAAAGAAAATCGTCAGTGCCTCTATTTATCCTTTGTTGTTGATGGTGGTGGGTGGCCTGGTGATTGCCTTTTTAATGGGGTTTGTCGTGCCTAAATTTAGCAGTGTGTATGAAGGCACCGGCGCCGATTTACCCTGGATGTCCAAAGTGATGTTGCAGTGGGGCACGCTGATTTCACAGCATGGCGAGACCATGCTGGCGATAGTGGTAGCCATGGTCATTGGTCTGGTACTGCTGTTCAAAACACCGGCGACGCGACAGTCTATGCTCAAAGCCATTTGGCGCATTCCGGCCATCGGTGAAAAACTCCACCTCTACCAGCTCGCCCGTTTTTACCGCACCTTAGGCATGTTGCTGGCAGGCGGTACACCAATTATGACGGCCCTCGATTCGCTGGGCGGCTTGCTGGACAGCAGCATGGCGCGCAGTCTGCAACAGGCACAAACCATGATTAGTCAGGGGCAGCCGCTCTCCCATGCGTTTCAGATCGTGGGAATGACCACACCCATTGGCGAGCGCATGCTGCTGGTGGGCGAGCGGGGTGGCAATGTGGCACAGATGATGGACAGCATTGCCGGGTTTTATGATGAAGAACTGGCGCGCTGGATAGACTGGTTTACCAAGTTGTTTGAGCCTTTGCTCATGCTGTTTATCGGTCTGGTCATCGGTGTCGTCGTGTTGCTACTGTATATGCCTATTTTTGAACTGGCGGGGCAAATCCAATGAACCAGGCTTTGCCCATGTTATCGGCCGACGCGTTATCCCTTGCGCAAACACAGGCTTTGCAACAGCAGCGCCGTGTGATTGAAGTGCTGGAAGACCTCGCCCCGGCAGACAGTGAAATGCTGGTGAGCCAACTGGCGCAGTTGCTGCATTACCCGCTGGCGACCATGCGCGACATGCGTGAGTGGCAGGTCGCCTTTGACGTGGTGAGCTATAACGAGGCGCAGCAGAAAGAGTGTCTGGCGTTTTATGATGCGGCACAAACCCTCATTCTGGTGTTTGCTGACCCGTTTAACCGCCAGTTGCCATTGTGGGCGCAGCATGCGGTGCAAGTGCCGTTTGAGTGGCGGTTGGCGCATCGGCTGGAAATCAGTGCCTACCTCGCCGGTGAAGAAGAAACCATGCGTGCCATGGATGGCGTCGGCCTCTCGACCGAGCACGCGGCAGAAGGCGACGAAGAAGTCGTCATGCAATTGTCGCTCAAGTCCATCCATGAAGACGCCAACCCGATTGTTAAGTTGATTAATTCCACCTTGTACGACGCGCTGAAAACCGGCGCCAGCGATATCCACCTGGAAACCCATCCTGGCGGTTTGGCAGTCAAATACCGCATTGACGGTGTGATGGCCAGTATTGCCAATAGCCCGGGCCTGGATAGCGCAGAACAGGCGATTTCACGTATCAAGGTCATGGCGCAACTGGATATTGCCGAGCGCCGCATTCCGCAAGATGGTCGCTTTAAAGTACACGCCATGGGCAGATTGATCGATTTCCGCGTTTCTATCATGCCAAGTGCCTTTGGTGAGGATGCCGTGTTGCGTGTACTGGATCGCAAGGCGCTGACCGAGCAGGCGCAAGGACTGAGTTTAAAAGCTTTGGGTTTTGATGACGAGGTGATTGCTGGTTTTAGAAAATTGGCCAGTGAGCCTTATGGCATGGTGCTGGTCACTGGCCCCACCGGTAGTGGTAAAACCACTTCTTTATATGCGGCGATTTCAGAAGTGAATACCGGCTTTGACAAAATCATCACCATTGAAGATCCCGTGGAGTATCAGTTGCCTGGTGTGCTGCAAATTCCGGTCAATGAGAAAAAAGGCCTGACCTTTGCGCGTGGTTTGCGCTCGATTTTGCGTCACGACCCGGACAAGATCATGGTCGGTGAGATCCGTGATGCCGACACCGCCCAAATTGCCGTGCAAGCGGCACTGACCGGTCACCTGGTGTTTTCGACGGTGCACGCCAATAGTGTGCTGGATGTGATTGGCCGCTTTATGCATATGGGCGTCGACCCTTACCATTTTGTGTCGGCGGTGAACGGCATTATTGCCCAGCGTCTGGTGCGCGCCTTGTGCCCGCATTGTGCCGAGCCTTTTGTGCCAGATGCAGACATGTTGCGCGCCTCTGGCCTGAGCACAGAGCAAGCCGCGGCCATGCAGTTTCAGCATGCGCAGGGCTGCGGCCATTGCCGTGGCACCGGCTACAAAGGGCGTAAAGCCGTGGCAGAAATGCTGGTGCTCAATGACGAGCTGCGCGAGATGATTATTGCCAGGCAGCCAATCCGGCAGTTGAAAGAAGCCGCAGCCAGAAACGGCATGCGTACCATACGCCAGGCAGCCATTAGTGCTGTGGCCGAAGGCATGACCAGCTTACAGGAGATTAACCGTGTCACGTTTATTGCCTGAGTGGTCATGGTGTGGCCTGACCAACGTGCTGGTGACCGCAGATCGGTTACTAGCGGAGCACAGGCCTGCAGGCTTGCGCACGCGCAGCCTGACCGCACAAAGCAGCTGGAATGGCACGGATTTGCAAGCGGCGCTGCCAGCGCTGTTGTCAGAACTCCCCGCCAGTCGTTGGCGCCGGATAGAAGTCTATATGGCCGACAAGCATGTGCATCTGTTGCGCTTGCCTGCCATGACGCACAGCGTACAGTCGCTGGATGTGTCCGGGCAGGAGCAGCAGGCCTATGCCCGCGCGATGTTGATGCAAACCTATGGTGAGGCCGCTCGGGCCTGGCCGTTCCGTTTGCAGGATATCCAGCAGCCGCAAGACAGCTTACTGGTGGCGATTCCTGCCTTGGCATCTTTGGATATCTCTGCATTATTGGCTAGCCATGCCATGCAGTGGTCGGTGCAGCCTTATGCCAGCGCTTTGTGGGCGCAAACGCGTTTGCCAGTGAGTGGGACAGTGCTGACGGCCGAGCCACAGATGTTGCGATTATTGCAATTGGATCACGGTCGCATGATTCATGTTGCCAGCCTGGCGACGGAGATGGCTGATGTGGATACCATGGCTGCCTGGCTCATGCGCGAACGTACCTTGCTGGGCGTGCAGGCTTCTTCGTGCTACTGGTTGTTAGAGCCTGGTTGCCAGGCAGTCGAAAAGACTGGGCGCCAGTTAAAACAGGTTTTGTCCGGCCAGGTGTCCTGGCAAGTGTTGCTAGCCAGCCGTGCGGTTGCCCCATGGCGACAGGAGCTTGCGCATGTGGCCTAACCCGAATTATCTACTGGAGTTTTCACGGCCAATGTTTGCCTGGCAGCTATTGCGCTGGCCTGGCGCGGTGCTGGTCATGCTATTAGGCATGCTGGTAGCGGTACAGTATGCAGGGGTCACTGACACTGAGGCACAGTTGCAGCGGCTTGCACAACGTCAGCAGCAGTTGATGCAGCAACAGGCAACGGCGACAACCGCCGCACACCCACCTGTCAGCAAAGTGGTCGCCCGGCAAGCGGTCAAGGTATTGAGCCAGCCAGAGCAAAAAGCGGCCGAAAAAATTGTGCAGCAGCTTAATGTACGCTGGTTTGATTTATTGCAGGCGCTGGAGTCGCAACAAGTGGCCGAGATTGCTCTATTGCAATTGTTACCAGATGCCAACCGTGGCCAGTTTGTGTTGTCAGGCGAAGCAAAAAGTTATCAGGATTTGCTCAAGTATGTGAGCCAGTTGCAAGCGCTGCCTGCGCTCAGCCAAGTGCATCTGCAAAAACACCAGGTGAACGAAAGTCATCCGCAACGTCCGGTCAGTTTTGAGATTCAAGGCGGGTGGCAACCATGACTGCATTACGTTTACCTGCCCCCATGACGCTGGTATGGCTGCTGCGCCGTTGTGCATGGTATCTCGGCTGGCTACCCATGGGGTTGTCTGTGCTGTTATTGGCGCTGTGGGGCGTGTTGTCACAGCAGCAGTCCACCCAAGTGGCGCAGCTGGATGCGCTGAAAAAAGAGATTCACCAGTTGGCGGCCTCACCTTTGCGCCCGGCGCAGGCTATGCCCATAGCTGCAGTGGCGGCGCTTGCACCACAGCAGCCGTTGCCAGCCCAGCCTGTGCAATTAGCCACCTTGTGGCAACAACTGCCGGTCTTTGCGGACCTTTCCCCCCGCATGATCACCATCGCCCGCATGGCACAAAAGCGGCAGATTGCGCTCAATGTGGGTGACTATCAATGGCAGGCGCATCAGGCCAGCAACACAACACAAGCTATTCAGCAGTTTGATATGCGCTTTACCATTCAGGCCGACTACGCGACGTGCCGTCAATTTATGCTGGATGTCCTCAAACAGTATCCCTCTATGGCGCTCACCGGGCTGGAGCTGCGCAAAAATGAAACGGTACAACCTGTTGTTGATGCCACATTGACATTCTCGGTGTTTATTCGCGGAGGGCGCGTAGATGGTGTCTGAGTCCAAACCATCCACACGACCACTGTTGTGGCTAATCCTGTTGCTCACGCTGGGCCTTGTCTATTGGCAATGGTCGCAAGAGGAGATTGCTACTGATACTAACGTGGAGGTTGCCAAACCGAGGGTGAGCAGACCAGAGCCAAGCGTAGTAGCCGCTGCCATGCCGCAAGCACCTGACAGCCAGCCCGCAGTGGCACTTGCAACGGCATCAGACTCGGTGGCCACTACGCCTGCCCGTGAAGAGACTTATTTCACACGCCAGTTGCCTGCTGCAAAAATAAGCCATGTCTTATTCGCGGCACACGAGTGGTTGCCGCCACCGCCAAAACCACAACCGCCACCGCCGCCTGAGGCACCACCATTGCCTTATACCTATGTGGGCAGTATGCAGGATGTGCCGGGTGGCGACGCGGTGATTTTAATGCAGCAGAAAAAGATGTTATTGCCCAAGCTGGGCAGCAATGTCACCACACAGTGGCGCGTAGACCGCGAGGATATGCAGGCGGTGTATTTCACCTATTTGCCACTGAATAAAACCGTGGTGCTGAGTAAAACCAAAACAGCAGCTGGCCAACGCCAGGCGATGGCCGATGCTGACAACAATCCTCAAGAAGAAATGCTTAACCAATGAATGCTTTTAACTTAAGTGCGCCCTGGCAGACTGCGATTCCACGCTATGTCGTCATCAGTGTGTCGGCATGGCTGCTGTCATCGTGCGGCCTGTTTCCGCCCAAGCTCACTGCCACCACACCAGAAGGAAAAGTGCATGAGCTGGCACAGCAAGTCGCTGAGCGTCCGGCCGATGTGACCTTGCGTAACCGCTGGTTCCGTGAGCGAGAGCAAGCAATTAATGCGCTGTCAGCCGAGGCTGAGGCCGCCGATGCCAGGGGCGATATTGTCCTGGCCAAACAGGTGTATGCACGTATTCTGACGCTGGATTCGCACCACATCAAAGCATTGGCTTATGAGAATGCCAGTGCACGTGAAATCGCCTTGCGCAAGCAGCTTGAAGCCGCCAAACAGCATATGGATAACCCCAAACAAGCTTTAAAAGAGGTGCGTGATGTATTGCTGGAGCAGCCGACTAATCCGCAAGCACAGGCGCTGGAAAAACAACTGATTGCGATGGAGCCCAAAGCGCGCGCCGCGTTGCCGCAGTTGCAAACTGGCTTGAGCAAGCCGGTGACGCTGGAGTTACGCGATGCCAATATCAAGGTGGTGTTTGAGGCCTTGTCACGTGCGACGGGTGTGAATTTTGTGCTCGATAAAGACATCAAGCCAGAAACCAAGGCCTCGGTATTCGTGAAAAAAATGCCGATTGAAGAGGCGATAGACATGGTGCTGGCCAGTAATGGTTTGCAAAAGAAAGTGCTGTCTGCCACCAGCGTGCTGGTCTATCCGGCTACCCAGCAAAAGAATAAAGACTATCAGGACTTGCTGATCCGCAACTTTTACTTTGCCAACACCAGCGCCAAGCAGTGTGCCGATATGTTGCGCACCATTTTAAAAATCCGCGATGTGTATGTGGATGAGCGCTTGAACATGCTGGTGCTCAGAGATCGGCCGGAAGTGCTGGCGCTGGCGGAGAAAATGATCAAGGCACAGGATATTGCTGACCCGGAAGTGATGCTGGAAATCGAGGTGATGGAAATCACGCGCGGCAAAATGAACCAGTTGGGGATTGTCTATCCGTCGTCACTCACCGTGCTGGATAGCCAGTTGACGCTGGAAGCGCTCAAGCGCATCAAATCGTCTGATATTGGCGTCAGCCCTAATCCTAGCTTGCAATTTAAAACCACCGATACTGACTTGAACTTGCTGTCTAATCCACGTATACGCGTGAAAAATAACGAAAAAGCCAAGGTGCTGGTGGGTAACAAAGTGCCGGTGATTACTACCAACACCACGGCTAACGTCGGTACCTCAGAAAGCGTGTCTTATGTGGATGTGGGGCTCAAGCTGGAGGTGGAGCCGCGTGTGATGCTGGATGATTTCGTCAGCATTAAAGTCAATTTGGAGGTGAGTTCACTGGGCGAGGCCATTACGCTGAGCAATAACTCCAAGGTGTATAACATTGGCACCCGTAACGCGACCACCATGTTGCGCCTCAAGCATGGCGAAACACAGATTTTGGCCGGCCTGATTCAGGATTCGGAGCGTAAAAACGCTGACAAATTACCAGGCCTGGGCGAGATCCCGATTTTGGGCCGTCTGTTCTCGCGCCATATTGATGAGAAAAATAAAACCGAAATTGTGCTGGCGATCACGCCCAAGGTCATCAGCAATGTGACCCTGCCTGAGGCGACGTTCTCAGAATACTGGAGCGGGACGGACACCGTGATTTCTGACAAGCCATTATTAAATAGCACGCCAAGTAACACCCTCACGCGCGGCCAGCAGGTACGTGAGCAACAACAGCAACGTCAGCGTGAGTTAAATGACGCTGCAGAGGTGCCAGTAAATGACACGCCTGAATCTGCGCCGGCGCCAGAACCGGCCGCCTTGCCAGCGCCAGATACGCCACCGGCGACGACTGAGTCTATGCAGCCTGCTTCAGCCATGCCGGGCTTGTCCAATAACGTTAACGGGATTTCTGAGCAGGGCACGACCACCTTACCGGCACCCAAGGTGATTCCTTGAGGGGGGTACAGTGAAACGCTTAGCTGGATTTACCCTGATTGAACTGATGGTATCGCTGGTGATTGTCGCTATTATGGCCAGCGTCGCCACGCCGATGATACAGCTGACGGTGCAGCGGCAAAAAGAACAGCAATTACGCGAGCATTTGCGTGAAATGCGGCGTGCGATTGATGCTTACAAAAAGGCAGCGGATGAGGGCAGGGTGAAAAAGAATGCTGATGCCAGCGGTTATCCGCCTAATTTGCAGGTGCTGGTAGACGGTGTGGAAGATGCCAAAAGTACCAAGCATGAGCGCATACGTTTCTTACGTCGCATTCCTCAAGACCCGATGATGAAAAATCCGGGCGCTGGCCCTTTGAATCAGGCTTGGGGTCTGCGCAGTTACGACAGCCCACCGGAGCAACCGCGCTATACGCAAGATGTCTACGATGTGTATTCACTAAGCACACAAACCGGCATTAATGGAGTGGCTTATGCGCAATGGTAAACGCCGCGGTTTTACGCTGGTCGAGCTGCTGGTGGTGCTGTCGATTCTGGCGTTGTTATTATCACTGGCCGTGCCGCGTTATTTTTCTGGCGTGCAGCGCGCCAAAGAGCAGGCACTCAAGCAGCAACTGGCCACCACGCGCAAAGCCCTCGACGAATACTATGCCGACCAGGGCCAGTACCCGGATACCTTGCAGGAGCTGGTGGATAAACACTATTTAGACAAGTTGCCCTGGGACCCGATTGCCGAGCGTAATGATGTCTGGGTGATTACGCCGCCAGAATTGCCTTTGGTGGGCGCGGTGTACAGTGTGCACAGTAGTGCCACCGGCCAGGCCGCAGATGGCTCGGCGTATACCGATTGGTAAGCGAAGGCATGCGCAGGCAAGACGGTTTTTCTTACATAGGCGTGATGGTGACGCTGGTGCTCGCGGCCATTGCCATGCAGGGCGCCGCTGTGATGTGGCAGCAGCAGTCACAGCGCACAAATGAGGCCTTGTTGCTAGAAACTGGCGAGGCTTACCGCTTGGCGATTGGGCGGTATTATGAATCGACGCCACAGCCGGTAAAGCAATACCCGGTAAGGTTGGACGAGTTAATCGAAGACAAGCGATTCCCAGTGCCCAAACGGCATTTACGAAAATTGTATCCAGACCCGTTTGATGTCAAACAGGGCATGACGCTGATCATCCGCGATGGCCGTATCGTTGGCGTGCATGGTCAGTCGCTGTTAGCGCCGATACGCAGCACCGGTTACCAGGAGTCTCAATCGGGTTTTCATGGTGCCAAGCATTATCGTGCCTGGCAGTTTGTGTATGAACCGAATACCTTGGCTGATCTGGAGCAGGCCTGGGTCAACCGTTAAATAGCCTCAGTTGCCGCGCTGGCCAGCGTAACTGGCAGCGGTGAGCCGGGTTTTGAATGTCTGATAATACCCCAACACCTTGGGTACATATTGCCTGGTTTCAGCAAACGGTGGCACGGCATGCTGATGCGCTTTCACGGCTTGTGGCCCGGCATTGTAAGCGGCCAGTGCCAGTGTCACATTGCCCTCAAACATATCCAGCATTTTTTTTAAATAATGCGAGCCCCACAAGATTTGCTGCGGCACTGACCACTGCCTGACCGGGATCGCCGTCATGGTTTGGGCCGTGGCTGGTAGTACTTGCATCAGGCCATAAGCGCCTTTGCGAGACAGGGCGCTCGGGTTATAACCGGACTCGGTGGCAATCACGGCATGGATCAGCGCCGGGTCCAGGCTGGTAGCCTCTGCGGCGGCTTGTACCTCCGCCTGATAAGGCACTGTGCCGTTTTTCCACTTGCTTAGGTTGGCCCGGCTTGATGGGGCGGCGGGCGCACTGTCAGCATCTTCACTATTAGTATTGCTAATCACCAACTCCAGGTCATTCGAGTTATCCAGCACAATCTGCTCGGCCAGCGGCTGCACCATCGCGCCAGTGCCAGGTGCCGATGTCTCTGCGTCAGCGCTGGTGCACACGGCCATCGTCGCCAGCAATACTGCCTGTGCGATGCCATGTAAGCGGTGAGTTGGTGTCTTTGTCATGGGTGCATTGTGCCATGGTCATGTGACATGGCTAAGACAGCAGCAGGGGCGGTGCTTAACCAACATTTGCCAGTCTATTCACACGATTGTCATATGTCGCGTGGCTGTTGACTGGTGTACATGCTGCCAAAAAAAACAGTGTTTTTCAAGCTAGTCCGCGCAGCTAATCCGTTGTCATGAATGTATCAATTGACTGACATGTAAGAATCATTTTTATGTCACAAATTCTGAGCACACTTGCTGCATTTATATCAATGTGGTTAACACATGGACACAACAATAACAGGGATAGATCAGGTTAACGACCAGTGGACGTTGGCGCTGAATGAGGAACAACGCGCCTTATTTATGGAGGTGATTGAGGAATCGCTGCGCCTGCAGCATCGCTCTCACCTCTTTAACTGGTTGCAGCGAGGGTTTCAGTGTTTGCTGGCGCACGAGGTAGTCATTATCGGTGTGCGTGGCCTGGAGCGTGCCAGCTATGACTATGAGTACCTGACGTCGAGTCGCTATTTTGGAGACACGCAGTTTGACCAAGTACTGAACGAAGAAGATGGCCTGGTGAACGAAGCCTTTACGCGCTGGAGCAAGCTGGGGATGCCGGTGTTTTATCATACCGAGCTCACTGCGCAGCAATATAATCATTATGCCATTGAGCAGGTGGATGCCGAGCGTATGCTGGCCTCCGAGCTCAAGCGCTTTGTCGTGCACGGCTTTGGTAACGAGCACAGCCGCATTGCTACCATGGTCATGTTTGGCCGTTTGAGTTCGCCCGTGAATGCGCAAACTGCCCATCTGTTAGAGCTGCTGATGCCGCACCTGCATTGCGCGATTGTTAAAGTCACCGCTAATAAATGTCCCTCGGTGTTATCCACGACTGCCCGCAATGGTCGCATCAAGCCACTGAGCAAACGTGAGCTCGAGGTACTTGAATGGTTGCAGGCAGGCAAAACCAACTGGGAGATCGGCAACATCATGACCGTCAGCCCGCTCACGATTAAAAACCATGTGCAAAACATCTTGCGCAAACTGGATGTAGAGAACCGCAGCCAGGCCGCCAGCAAAGCCCTCAAACTAGGCCTTATTGCCCGCAAGCAATAAACCACATTCCTACCTCTGCTTTGCTGTGAATAAAACTAGTCCTAACGGACTAGTTTTCACTTTTAGGCTGTCATTTTCGATTTTTATACTCATTAGGATTTTTATTTTGGTGTTTAACGCGGTCAACCTAGTCCATGCGGACTAGGTTTTCAAAATAAGGCTGTCATCTGGTGACCCCATACTTTTCCGTGATGAGGTTCATCGTATTCGCTCAGGTATTTAGTAGTTTGCTCTTTCTATCGGTTTGCTCAAAAAAATTTAAGGAGAAGTATATGAAATTTCAAGTAAAAGCATTAGTGGCTGCATTGGCTTTAACAGTGTCAGGTGTGGCTAGCGCGACTAGCGTGCCAGCAAGTGGTAATGGTTCTTTATTTTTGACCATTTTTGATCGTTCTACCAGCACCGCTTTGGTAGTTGATACTGGCTATTTTTACAGCACATTGAATGAAATCGGTACAGATGTTGCTGATTCCAATTTTGACAGTGCTAACACTGCGTTGACATTTGATCTGAGCTCAAACTCAGCTTTCCAGTCATTCATCAGCGGTGCAAACCTGAGCACGACATACTACAACGTATTTGCTGGTGACACTTTGGGTGCTGGTGCGGCGGCTGGTGCTCGCGGTATGATTTCTTCATACGACACAACACTTTTTGATCCTACCAATGATCAGGCGCTTGCCATTTCCAAGTCACCATTGGTGACTGCTGTTGGTAACTTCAATCAAATTGTTTACCAAAACAATGATCCATTCACTTACTTTGCGAACGATAACAACGCCTTTCAAGGCCCAACATCTATCGCTTTGCTGGGCAGAGAAATGAGCCTGTACCAAACCGTTCAAAAACAGACAAACGGCGCGGGCACCAACTTCCTGTACGACAACACCAAAGTGACATTCTCACAAGCTGGTTTGTTGACGATTTCTTCTGTAGCTGTGACTACACCAGTGCCAGAACCAGAAAGCTTTGCTTTGCTGGCTTTGGGTATGGGCGTTGTAGCTGCTGCTGCACGTCGTCGTCAGTCTGCAAAATAATGATAAATGGGGCTCTTTGGAGCCCCTCTGCTCTTTCACGCTATTTGATTCAGCACATTTAAGGGAACTATGATGAAAATCAACCAAATTGCAATGGCACTGGCAGCACTGTCTGTGAGTACATTGGCCGCAGCAGGTGTGACACCTGCTCAAATTGAAACTGCACGTGGTGCGGGTACTTTGGACCAAGCTTGGATTGCGGGTGCTTCTGCACCAACTAAATCCATCTATGAAGGCTGGGTAAAGGGTTGCCAGGCCGGTACTGGGTCTATTTTTACCTCTCAAGCAGCTTCAAGTACAGCGGTGACACCAGGTTCATTGGGTAACTTTTTTGCTTATGCCTGTGTGCGCGGTACACGTACTTCTGTGCTTTATCACACTGTAGACGGCGGCTCATTGAATGCTTATACACCATTCACTAATGGCACTAAGCTGGCTCGCGTTTCTTACGTAGGCAATGCATCCTGTACTAAATTAGCAACAGGTTACACAGATGCGACTAACGCTGCTAACAACGCTGATGTATACAAAGGCTGCGCACAATCAGGTTCACCCGTGGCACTGGACGCAAGCGGTGTACAAACCGCTGCAAATAACGCAGTAAACGCTGCTGCATTAACGGCTAACCCATTGGCGCCACAGCAAATTGTAGGCGGTTTCTCAGACGTTGAGCCAACCTTATTCTCTGCCACAATCGGTGGTGGTAACGTTTCCAGCTTCGGTAATGTCAGCAATGCGTTCCTGGGTCAGGCATTTGGTGTTGCTGTATCTACACCGCTGTACCGTAAACTGCAAGAAGTACAAGGTATCTCTGAAGCGGGTACTTCATACAGCCCAGCTTTAGCACCTTCTTTGACTAAAGGTCAGATCGCTTCTATCCTGGCTGAAGGTGGCGCTGTGCAGACGGCTGAATCCTGGTTGCCTATTCTCGGTGACGACAATGGCGAAAAAGTGATTATTCAACGCCGTGTAGATACCTCCGGTTCGCAAGCTTCTTCCAATGCTTTCTTCCTGGGTAACCCATGCCTGGGTGGTAGCCAACTGTTACCAGCAAACACTTCAACTGGTAACTACCAAGTGGTGTTGAACTCCGGTTCCGGTAACGTAAAAGCCAACATCACAACCGCTTCAAACGCGGCGGCTGGTTCACGTTATGCTATCGGTGTGTTGTCTTTGGAAAATGATCCAACCGTAGAGAATGCTGCTAACAGCGGCTATCGCTACATCAAGATCGATGGTTCACACCCAGAAACTGGCGACACTGCGAATGCACGTGCTGCAGCAGCGGCTGGTACTTATCCGTTCCATATGGAAATGAAAGCATTCGTGGCTAACACTGCACCTGCTGGCTTCCAGAGAAGCATCGTTGGTACCATCGTGAACGCTTTGAAAAACCCAACAGCGGCTGCTTGTGCAACCTTGCCACGTGGTTTGACATTGAACCCAGACGGTGGCAACACTACTTGTGAAGCTGGTGTTGTAAAAGCCAAGTTCACTAACTTTGGCAACAACTGCGCACCAGCAGTATTGTACGAGTAATCAATCGTTAAAAATCTACGCTTAACCAGCGTAGACACCCCATCAACGCACTCCTCAAAAGGGAGTGCGTTTTTCTTTTGGTGGGAGGGTGTTGGAGGACTAGTCCGTTTCATGTGCATGACATAAAAGTTTAAGAAAATGCAGGTCTGTTGAAATTGCCAAACGTTTGATTTTACAAAGGTCTTTAACTTGAATTCGAAATCTCCATTGCTATGGATGTCTGTACTGGCGTGTGCGATGTCGCAAACGCTCTTGGCTGAACAGCAGCCTGATTTAGTCATGACAGAGGTTGCGCCTGCAAGTGTCGCCGCAGATGAGCTCACATTTAATGTCTTTGAGTTTCAGGTGGACGGCAACACTGTGCTCAACAGTGCTGCGATCGAGCAAACGGTCTATCCTTTTATGGGGGAGCACAAAACCATTAAAGAGGTTGAGCAGGCCAGGGCCGCGCTGGAGAAAGCCTATCAGGAAGCTGGCTATTTGACGGTATCGGTGAGTATTCCCCAGCAGGATGTGGATCAGGGCATTGTGCGGTTGCTGGTGACTGAGGGCAAGGTCGATCGCCTGCAGGTGGTCGATGCCCAGTATCACACCCTGAGTGAAATCAAATCACGCACACCAGAATTTGCCGAGGGCTCGGTGCCCCATTTTCCAACAGCGCAAAAAGAGCTGGGAACACTCAACCGTAACCAGAATCGTCAGGTAACGCCTGTGCTGCGTCCCGGCAAGTCACCAGGGACTGTTGAGATTGATTTGCAGGTGAAAGACAAGCTGCCTTTACACGCCAACTTGGAATTAAATGACCGTTACTCGCCTAACACCACCGAGTTGCGTCTGAACGCTGGCGTCAAATACGAAAACCTGTTTCAGAAAGACCACAGTCTGGGGCTCAACTTGCAGGTGTCACCGGAAGACACCAACGAGGTTAAGGTGCTCTCTGGCACCTACGTCATTCCCCGTTTGAACGGTGATTACTTTGCGGCCTATGCCGTCGTCTCAGACAGTAATATTGCTGCGGTGGGCGACATCAACGTGATTGGTAAAGGCTATATTCTGGGCGCGCGCTATATTCATCCGTTGCCATTATCAGACGGTTTCTACCATAGCCTGACGTTTGGCATGGACTATAAAGAGTTCAAAGAAACGCTGTTTTTGCCAAGCACTGATCCGACATCTACTGGTCCTCTGACCTCTAAAACGCCAATTAGCTATTGGGCGACTTCCGTCGGCTATGACACCAACATCCAGTCATATTTGGGCCAGACCCAAACCAGTATGGTGCTGAATATGGCTCCCCGTTTAATGGGCAATAGCAATGCTGAGTTTGATCTCAAGCGTGACAAGGCAAAAGCTAACTTTTTCTATCTGCGTGCCGATGCCAAGCATCTGTATACCTTTGCGTCTGGCTGGGCGATGCAAGCCAAGGTAGCTGCGCAGTTGGCCAGCGACCCGTTGATTTCGACCGAGCAGTTCAGTATTGGCGGTGTGGAGTCGGTGCGCGGCTATCTGGAATCCAGCCGACTGGGTGATAGCGGTATTGCCGGTTCTGTTGAGTTGCGTACGCCACCGTTGGCGAAGGCCTTCAAGCAATATGCATTCGCTGACTATATCAAGGATATGCACGCCTATACCTTTGTCGATGCTGGGCGAGTACAAGTCAGAAATGCAGCCGGACTGGAGCCGTTTTATGAATTGTATTCTGCTGGTCTGGGTTTCAAGTTGAAGACGACGACTGGCTGGTTCTCTTATCTCGATTATGCACAGGCCATGAACGATGCGCCGCAGGTTGAGCATGGAGATTACAGGCTGCACTTTCGTGTTGGCTATGAGTGGTAACTGCGAGCGAGTGATTGGAGTAGGGAAATGAATCAGGGATTGTATAAACTGGTATTTAGCAAAATTCACCATGCGCTGGTGGTGGTCGCCGAGATTGCCTCCTCATGCGCAGGTGACGGACGCAGTCGAACACGCCGCAGTGCAGCCATCTGGCTGTCTTTAAGCATGCTGCCGGGGCCATGGGCGGTGATGAGTGCCTGGGCCGAGATGCCTGCAGGGATTAGCATTCGCGATATCGTCAACGACTCTACGCGCGTCATCAGTTCCAATGTCAATAATATTACTTTCCAGCAACTCAAGCCGCAGGCGATTGTTAACTATAACCAGTTAGACCTGGCCAAAGGCCAGAACTTTAATGTCAATATGCAGGCAGGCTGGTCTATGCTGAACCGCGTGCATAGCGTGGACCCAAGCGTATTGAATGGCAACGTGAATGCGGCGGGCAATATCTACTTTATCAATGCCAATGGCGTGATTATTGGTAAAGACGCCGTGTTCAATGTCGGCTCATTATTTGCCGGGACCTTGAATATTACCGATGCTCTGTTTCAGTCAGGGTTTGTGAATGAGGCTGGCTATAACAGTGTCTTCGAGTTAGTCGACACCATTAACCTGACGCCAGACCAGGCGACAAAAGTAAATAATGCCGAAGTCCGGGTAGAGTCTCGTGCGCAGATCAACGCGGCTAAAGGCGGCAAAGTGATGCTGTTTGCCCCTAACGTTAAAGTCGAAAAAGATGCTGTAATCAAAACGCCAGATGGTCAGACCATTCTGGCCGCAGGTAAAAAAATCTACCTCAAAGGCAGCCAGGATCCGGCCGGGATGCTGGTAGAAGTGGCGGCTGGTGGTACAGCCACCAACTTGGGTAAAATTGTCGCAGAACGCGGCAACATTACCATGATGGGCCTGGCTGTGAACCAGATGGGTACGCTCTCAGCAACCACTTCTGTACGGGCCAACGGCTCCATCAGATTGATTGCGCAAGAGGATGTCACCGTGAGTAACGGCGAAGCATCTAAAATCCGTAATGGGCGGGTGACCTTGGGCACTGGCAGTGTCACAGAGGTAAAGCCGGAGGTGAATGATACTGAGGAGGTGCTGGCATCGCTGGCTTTTAAAACCTCTGATATCAAGATTGAAGGCAGTTTGGTCAATATTGACGGGCTGGTCAGCGCCAAGGGTGGCAATATTTCAGTCAGCAGCGAGTATGACGCCTCCTCGCTACTCAATAGTGCTGTTGCGCAGCGTATTTACCTCGGTGAGCATGCCAGGCTAGATGTGTCAGGTGTGGATGCGGTGGCGCCCATGTCGCGCTTCCAGTTAGAGGTGCAATTAAACTCCGACGCTTTAAAAGACAACCCAGTGCTGCGTGGTTCTAACCTGTTTGGTAAAAAAGTCTTTGTGGATGCCCGCAAAGGCACTGACCTGTTTGACCTGCAGCCTTATATCGATTCGACGCGCATGGCGACAGTGTCTGAGAAGATGACCAATGCCGGTACCGTGACGCTGTCTAACCCGAACGAAATTATCGCGGCTAAAGGCTCAACGATTGATGTATCAGGGGGCTCAACAACCTATACCGGCGGCGCACTCAAAGAATCACAATTGTTGTTTAACGGCAAGCTGGTGCCCATCTCCCAGGCGCAGGTCGGGGTGGCTTACAGTGGGCTGGGCGATAGCACCACCGTTTATGATGCCAAATGGGGCACGTCAGAAACGTTTACCTTGGGCAATCTCAGTTACAAGGTTCAAAGCTTTTTTGAGGGTGGCAATGCCGGTGCCGTCAAGTTAGTTACGCCCGTATCGGGTGGCTATGTGCAAAAGCTGGTACTAGATGGTAGTTTGCTTGGCAATACCAAAGTCAGCCAGCAGCAGTTACTGGCCCAACAACTGCCACTGGGGGCGTCGCTGGAGGCCAGTGCGCGTAATCTTGACCTGGTGCGCTCAATACAGCGTCTGTCCAATGGCTTTGCTTTTGAGGATGTGATTGCGGGTGACGACAATTTTGTTTCCAGCATAGGCACCGGTTTCCTGAGACAAGGATTTAACCAGATTGATTTGCATGATGTGCAAACACTCAATGTGAATACAGCACTGACGCTGGATGCCAATGGCTCACTCAGGCTTGGGCGGAGTGGGTTAAATACGGTCAATATCAACCAGAACATCACAGCCAGTGGCGCTGATGTGCATTTGGATGCTGGTCTGACCAAGATTGCAGACAATGTGACAATCTCGACCGCAGGCAATTTTATCAATAACAAAATCGGCATGAAGGGGGCGCTCACCCAACAAACCGCTGAGAATGCAGGTAGCATTCAAGCTGGTCTGGTCGAGTTTGGCCAGAATGTGACGCTGGATGCCTCTGCCGGTGCCTATGTGGATCGTAGCGGGACGGTGCATACAGGCGACGCCGGTAATATCGGGTTTACTACGCAAAGCCAGTTACCGACAAATTTGGCCCTGCGCGCGTATGGCTTCGATCATGGTGGTGAGCTGAGTATCCAGTTTGGTCAGGGCAGCCCTACCAATTTATATGTCGGGGTCGATGGCATCGCTACCGATGCCTTGAATTTCAGCCTCAATAACAGTTTTTTCAGCCAGGGCGGGTTTTCCAAATATCATCTGGGGGCTTTTAATGTACACATTGGTGCCGATAACGTCGGCACCACCAGCCTGGTCTATGGCGTAGCACAGACACTGCAGATGAAGTCAGGATACGCGACGGCTGCCAGTGCCAACAACCTGTTGAATGTGACGCGCTTAACCACCCTGCCTGACTACTTGAGACAGGCCGTTTCTTTCGATTTTGCCAGCCAGCGAGAAGGCGACCTGCTTGGCGTGCTTACCGTACATGAAAATGCCCATATCAAGACCGATGCGGGTGGCAGCGTACAATTGTCGGCAGGCAAGCAGGTTAATGTCTTAGGCGATGTCACTGCCAAAGGTGGACATATCACCCTTAAGATTAATGATAATGATGCGACATTGCCTGAAGATCCAAGCCAAATGGTATTCGTGGGCAGCCAGGCGACACTCGATGTCTCCGGCACCAGCTTGCGCTTGCCAAACTCGCGTGCGGGGCTGGAGCAGAATCAAATCGTCAATGCAGGCACGATTACCATCAACAGTGCTGACAACGCACAAAAAGGTGCAGTGGTCATCAAGCAAGGCGCATTGCTCAATGTCTCTGCCACCAGTGTTGCCACCAATACGCTGACTAATCGTGGCTATATTGCCGAGACGCTGTATGGCGATGCCGGTGAGATTAATTTATATGGCTATGGCAGCCTGTTGGTCGATGGCAAACTCTCCGGCCATGCGCAAGGCTCCGGTCGCGGCGGTAGCCTTAATATGCTGTTTGAGTCGGTGGCCTATGATGTCAGCAACCCCTATGTCAATGACAGCGGCCGTTTTCATGTCACCAACGATCAGCAATTGCTGACAACGAATATTCAGGCAGGCGATGCCTTGAAAGATACCTCGACGGCGGTGACTGCGACGACCGGGCAATGGCAACGGGCACAAATTTCTGCCGCTCAAATTGAATCTGGTGGATTTGATAATGTGCATTTAGGCAGTTTTATTACGGGTGAAACAAACGCCAATAACCGCCTGCTGCTGGCATCAGACCTGAATTTGTCAGTCGCCGGTAATTTACGCCTGGATAGCCCGGTGTTGCAGGTGTTGGATAACGGCCATGCCCAATTAACGGCAGGCCATTTGCAGCTTTATAGCCGCAAGAGCGATGTGGATACACAAGTGCTGGGCGGCAATGGTGAGCTGACCCTCAACGCCAACCAGATCTATCTGGATGGTCTGGTCGCGACCAGTGGTGTGAACCGCACCAACCTCAACGCCTTACGCGATATCCACGGCCAGGGAGCATCAACCTATGTGCAGTTCGGCTTGAATGCCACACCGGCAGGATTAACCACTCAAGGCGAACTCAATCTCACCGCGAGACAAATCTATCCTGATTCTGGCGCGCAGTTGAGCTTTGTTGCTGAAGGCACCAATAGTCAGATTAATGTGCGTTCCAGTGGATTAGCCCCTGCTAATGTGCTCTCCGGCGGCGGCATCCTCACTTTGCAGGCCAGCCATATTCAACAAGATGGTGTTCTCAAAGCACCGTTTGGCCAAATTCACCTCATAGGCAGTGAGAGTGTCACCTTGGGCGCAGGCAGTCTGACCACTGTTGCTGGTACTGGCCAGAATATTCCGTTTGGCGTCACCGTGTCTGCAGGTAAAGTATTCAACCCGAGTAATGGTGAAAGCCGTGGTCTGATTGACAAGGAAATTTCAATCGAGGCGCCGGATACCAAACTCAGCGACGGTGCGACAGTCGATCTGTCGGGTGGTGGCGAGCTGTTTGCATACGAATGGGTCAGTGGCGGGGTGGGCGGCACCAAGGATATTCTGGCACAACCCAATACCTATGCCCTGATTCCGAGCATGGCGTCTGATTACGCTGCGACCGATCGTACTTACAGCGGCAGCTCAGCGGGTGTTGACGTCGGGCAGAGCATTTATATTACCGGTGTTGCCGGTATCCCGACAGGCACGTATACCTTAATGCCTGCCAGATATGCACTGGTCCCAGGGGCCTTTATTGTGCAGCGTAGCGATGCCGCCTTGGTCCGAGGCCAGACCTCTACCATGCAGGATGGCAGCATGCTCACCACCGGTTACATGGCTGATTTGAACACGGGCGCTAAAGACGCGCAATGGTCTACCTTCCGTGTCATTGACGGCAGTGTGCTACGCCCCACTGAGGGCGCAGTTTCAAAAGCGCCTTCACAATATGTGATTACCAATGCCAGCACGTATTTTGCTGACCCACTCAATACCGCTGGCGCGGATGTGAAAAACACGCAGGATGCAGGCAAGCTCACGTTACAGGCCCAACAGCTCACCCTGGATGCGAGCGTGACTGCGCGCAAAATCACGGGCGCAGATGGCCTGATGGTTGATATCAGTGCCAATAATATCCGTGTCGTCAGCCACGTAGATAGTAGTGATCAGAGCAGTTTGCAGCTACAGGCCAGCCAGTTAAATGCGCTGAATGCGGATAGCATTCTGCTGGGTGGGATACGTAGCCAGAGCAATAACACGACGAATATCAATACCATAGCCAGCACGGTAAGTATCGAAAACGATGCTAGCCAGGGGTTACAGACTGTAGAGTTTATGGCTACTGCGCGTGACAGCGTCAGCATGGCGGCCGGAGCACAGATTGATACTGGTACGCGCACTGCAAACGCTAAAACAGTGAATATCAATACCAGTGGTGACGGTGCATTTTTTGGTGCTTCTTCGGTGAATCAGCTGCAATACACCCGCACCGGCGCGTCAATTAACGCACAAAGCGGTGTATTGGATATTGCACAAAATGCACAGATTTCTGCCGGTAATGCGTTGGTGATGGATGGTAGCCAGAATGTCAACTTTGCCGGTAACATTGCGCTGGCCGATGGCGCCAGCGCCACCCTGGGGTCTAACCGCATCCTGATTGGCGATGCACCAGTCGGCGAGTCTGGCTTGCATGTCAATGATCAAACCCTGTCGCAACTGGATAATGTGGCTAACCTGACATTGAATAGTTACAGCACGATTGATACTTATGGCGATGTGACGTTTGGTAATGACAAACTGAATCTCACCGTCAATGCTGCAGGCATTGCCGGTCATCTGGCAGACGGTGAAACAACGGCGCCTGCAGGTAGTACCGTGACCTTTAATACCAAGACCTTTACCCTGAAAAATACGGTAGACGCTAATTACGGCGGGGTGGCCGATCCATCAGGGAGAACCTTGCAAATTAACGCTGAGTCAGTACGCCTGCAAGGTGATTCATCCGGCGTGCTTGAAAACAATGCCGTTGCCAGCGTCGATAAAAATACCATCGGTGGTTTTGACGGCGTACAAATCAATGCCAAAACCTTAACCGTGGCCGAGCGTGGCGCGCTTGATTTACAGGTCAATCAAACGCAATTGAATGTGGGCAGAATCACCACTGAGAGTTCAGCCAACTACACCTTGGCGACAGCAGGCTCGTTGACGACGACGCAAGGCGATACCACTGGCCTGTCGGCCAATAGCAATATTGGCGGCGCGCTGACCTTGCAAGCGGATCAACTGCATGTGAACAGCCGTATCGAAGCCTTGTCTGGGCAAATTAATCTGCAGGGTGGCAGCCAGTTACAATTGGGTAGCCAGGCGGCGGTAGTTGCATCCTCTTCGAGCAAAGTCTATGCAGATAAAACAACCTATATTGATGCTGGCAAGGTACAGCTCAGTAGTGGCGGCAATATCGTTGTCGATAGCGGTGCCGTGGTCAACGTGAGCGCACAAGGCGATGCCGATGCAGGCAAAGTCACTGTGTCAGCGACTGCTGGCAATCTCCAGTTGCAGGGGCGGTTAGATGGTCGTGCATTGGGCAGCGGGCAGGGTGGGGCGCTTGAGGTGGATGTTGGCACATTACCTTCTGTTGTCGCGGTTGATCAGCAGGCACAAGGCTTTAGCCAAAGCCGCAGTTATCGTGTGCGCACCGGCGATGTCAATATTGATGGCACCGGTTCACACGCGCTCACGGCCAAACAGGTGACGGTGACGGCAGATCAGGGGGCTATTAATGTGTCTGGCACCGTGAACGCCAACAGCGACAAACAAGGTAGTATTGGGCTCTATGCCAGTGGTGACCTCACACTGGAAAGCACCGCACAATTGAGTGCGAACTCTTCTGCTGCAGGTGCAGAGGGCGGCAAAGTGACGTTGGCAACCAGCAACGGTGCACTCAACCTCAATCAAGGCTCTAGCATACAAGTGGCAGGTGGCAATAATGGGGCCGGTGGCACTGTGGGTTTGCGCGCGCCACGTACAGGGGCAGGTTCTGGCACGGGTGTGGCGGTCAATCATTTAGACACCACAATCACTGGTGCACAGTCTGTGGTGCTGGAAGCCTTCAGGGTGTTTAACAATGTGACGACCTTGACCACTGGTAGTGGCAATGGCAGCACGCTGGGTTATACCACCCTGGCAAACGATGTCAGCAGCTTTATGGGCAATCAGGCCAACATTTTGGCTAGCCTGGGCAAAACGGGGGATAGCCGTTTTCATCTGCGAGCCGGTCAGGAGGTTCGTTCTAATGGCAATCTGACAGTCAGTACCGACTGGAACTTGTACTCGGATTCACGTACCGGTAATGAGCCGGGCATTCTCACCTTGCGTGCAGCCAATAATCTCACTCTGAACGGTTCGCTCAGTGATGGCTTTGCGAATGCGGCGACCACTGCCACTATTGGTACGGGTAACTCATGGAGCTACCGCCTGGTGTCAGGGGCTGATATGACGTCGGCCAATGTCATGAATACCACTCCCGCGACCATTGGGGTCGATGGTAATAGCGAGTCAGGCAATTTGACGTTGGCCAGTAACAAGCTGGTGAGAACTGGCACGGGTGATATTGAGATTGCCACGGGGGGCGATCTGGTGATGGGCAATGCCAGTTCTGTGATTTATACCGCAGGCGTTGAAGCGGCTGCGTTACCTGGTTTCACGGCACCGATTGCCGCACAACGCCCGTTGTACCTCGACAATGGGGGGGATATTACGCTGAATGTAAACGGTAATATCAATGGTTCAGAAAATGATAGCCGTCAGATGGTTAATCAATGGTTGTTCCGTCAAGCGGGTAACTCGCAATTGAAAGATGCCTCCTGGTGGATACGTAATGATCAATTCAAGCAAAGTCTGGGTGCACTGGGTGGCGGGAATGTGACCATCAACGCAGGCGGTAATATTGCAAACTTCTCAGCGGCTGTGCCCACTTCTGCCCGGTATGACAATTTCGGTGATGGCGCCACCGGCAATAGTGTGGTGAATGGTGGTGGCGATTTGCACATCACGGCCGGTGGTGATTTGTATAGCGGTGTCTATTTTGTCGGCAAGGGGGAGGGGACGATCAAGGTTGGAGGCAGTGTCACTGCGCAAGTAGATAAACTCTATGGCACGGTGCTGGCGATGATGGATGGCAAGTTTGATGTCAGCGCGGGTAAAGATGTGCGTATAGAGGCCACGTTTAATCCGACGCTATTACCGCAATCAACCACCAACTCACCCAATAGTGACAGTTCTGCGCACAACAGCTATTTCAATACTTACAGTGAAACAGCGGCAGTCAGTCTGACTGCGCTGACGGGTAGTATCAGTTACGCAACACAACTCAATGATTTGATAGCCGCTTCTGCAGGACTGCGGGCCAATGTCTTCGGGGGAGTCAGTTTGAATCCGGGGACCTTATCCATGGCAGCGCATAACGGCAGCATTACACTGGGGCAGGCCTATCTGGTCTCTGCCAGCCAGGGCAATCTGTCGTTGTTGGCAGATCAGAACATACAGATTGGCCGGTTGATGATGTCGGATGCCAATGTCAGCGACTTGCCTACAGTGAATACCCCTGTCAGGTCTTCAGAGTTGAATGACGAAACGAGATTGCTGGCGAATGATCTGCCCTACTTCAACAACCATGCCAACAGTCTGTTACATGCTAACGATGTTCAAACTTCTCTAATCGTCACGCGATCAGGTGATATTAGCGGCTATGACAGCCTGATTCCTGGGTTGATATATTTGCCAAAAGTGACTCAGATCGTGGCTGGCCAAGATGTGACTCGCCTGAATATCGCACTGCAAAATAACCGTAGCAGTGACATCAGCGTGATTGCCGCTGGACGTGATGTGAATACCAAAAATGTGGTGATTGCCGGGCCAGGCGAGTTGCTGGTGCAAGCCGGTAGAAATGTGGACCTGGTCTACAATGACGTGAGCAGCATCCAGGCGACAGGTAGCACCGGCACCAGCAATGGTGACTTTGAGTTTACCCCGGCTTATCGTGCCAATACCTTGCTACCGACAACCGGCTCGTCTATCAGCTTGTTAGCGGGAGTAGGCGCAGGCGGCAAGGTGCAGGATTACATTGATCGTTACATTTCACCCACTGGTGCAGGGCCAGAGGTGATTGAGAGTGATGCGACTGCGTTAGCAAGTTACAAACAAAAAACAGCTGCGTATTTGCTGGCGTTTATGAAAAAGCTCACCGGCGATGACAGTTTGACGCAAGCGCAGGCCTATACGCAGTTTAATGCGCAGTCTACAGCGATTAAAACCGTGTTCGTCAATCGCCATTTGACGACGGAGTTGATTAATTCGGCTCAAAACTTTGCCAAAACAGACAGTCATCAGCGGGGGTATGATGCGATTGCTACCTTGTATCCGACCAAGTATGCCGGGGATATTTTGCTGTTTAACTCCAAGATATCAACCAATAGTGGCGGCAGCATTGATTTGATAGCCCCTGGCGGATTGATTAACGTCGGGGTGCCTGGGCAAGGCGGTGATGATATTGGCATCATCACTGAAAAAGGCGGTGAGATCCGTGCCATTGCCGATGGGGATTTCTCGGTGAACCAGTCCAAAGTGATTACGCAGTTCGGTAGTGATATTGCTATCTGGTCTACAAATGGCACCATTGATGCAGGTCGCGGTTCTAAAACGGCCACCTCTGTGCCGGAGCGTATTGTGCAGACCGATGTCTATGGCAACACACGGGTGGAAGTGCGCGGGGTTGCCTCTGGCAGTGGTATTCGTGCCCAGACGTATGACCCAGATGGCCCCAATGGCCCGGAAAAAGCGCCGACACAAGGCAATGTTTACCTGACCGCGCCGGTGGTGGATGCGGGTGAGGCCGGGATTCAGGGCATTATTCAGATTGTGTCGCCGGTCGTGCTGAATGCTGGCAATATCCAGGCGGGCAGTGGTTCAACTGGTATCCCGGTGGCTGCCACGACAGCCATTGCTGGCATTGGGACAACCACTAACCCGGATAGCGTCAATGCCGCGAGCCAGGCGGTGGCGCAGAACGTGGCCAACTCGGCGGCCAGCAATGCCATGGTCAAACCAGTCTTACCTTCGATTATTTCTGTCGATGTGATCGGCTTTGGTCGATAAAACACCTCATCAACATAAAATTACTTTTGCTAGCGCCCACCATTGGTGGGCGTTTTTTATTGGGGCAGAGACTGGTGATGGGCAAAGCTGGTATGCATCGCGCGTCATGATCTGCCATGCCGCTGAGGCAACCGATACTGCACAAGCTGCTGTGGTATGCGCACCCTCCCTATGACTAGACTTTCGGGCTGGTCATTGACCTCAAATGATGCAAATGGCGCTGATTTTCTAGTCCGAATTGCCTAGCCTGCCGGGGTGAAACTTAATATTGCTGGCAATCTAAATTGCTACAGTACTCAGGCTTTTTATCGAATCAGAAAACTTCGGAGTCCTGCATGCAATTAAAAAAAATCCATTGGGCGCTGGCCTGGCTTGGCCTGTCATCCCTCAGTCTTCCCGTTTATGCCGAGGTGGTGATTAGCCAGATTTATGGCGGCCAGGGCAGTGTCTATAACCAGGACTTTGTTGAGCTATTCAATGCTGGTTCTGCCGCGGTGAATATCAATGGCTGGTCTGTGCAATATGGCAGTGCGACCGGTACCGGCAACTTCGCTGCCAATGGCGTGACCACACTGTCTGGCGTATTGCAACCTGGTCAATACTACCTGGTGGGCTTGCGCAGTGCCGCCAATGGCCTGGCATTACCGACGCCCGATGTCGGCAATAACGCCACCGACATGAGCGGCACCAATGGCAAGGTGGTGCTGGTGAATAACAGCACTGGTTTGGCCTGTAATGGCGGCTCTGTGGTGTGTAGCCCGGCGCAGCTGGCACAGATGGTGGACCTGGTCGGCTATGGTACGGCTAACTTCTTTGAAGGCGCAGTGGCTTCGGCCATCAACAGCAGCACGGCCTTATTACGTAAAAATAATGGCTGTCAGGATACCAACCAGAACGGCAGTGACTTTGTTACCGGTGCGCCTGCGCCACGTAACAGCAGTAGTGCCGTCAATGTTTGTGGTGGCGGTACTGGCACTAACCAGCCGATAGTGACTTCTTGCCCGGCTGTGACGCTGCAAGTTGGCGAGGCTAGCACGGTGTTATTGCATGCGTCTGATGCGGACAGCATCGTCAATGCGGCCACGCTGTCTGCCTCTGCGCCAGCCGGGGTCAGTTTGAGCAACTTTGTGGCTGCCGGTAGCGATGGCCAATCTGCCAGCACCAGCCTGCAACTCGATGGCAGCTTGCCAGCAGGTAACTATGCGGTAGATGTGCAATTTGCTAACAATGAAGCGCAAACCGCTACTTGCAGTGTGAGTGTGACGGTACAAAGCAGCAGCATTACCCGTATTTTTGAGATTCAGGGCAGTGCCTTAGGGGTGGCTTCTGTCAGCCCGCTTAACGGTCAGACCGTGACGACTGAAGGCGTAGTGACTGCTGTGTTCCCAGGGTTGAATGGTTTTTACCTGCAAGATGCCAGCGGTGATGGTAACCCATTAACGTCAGATGGTATTTTTGTTTACTTGGGCACTGGTGTGACACCAACGGTGAGCAAGGGCCAAAAAGTCCGTATGACCGCCAGCGTGACTGAGTTTAATACCATCACTGAGCTGATCAATATCAGCGGCTTGCAAGTGTTGAGCAACAACAATGTGATTCTGCCAACCGATATCACGCTGCCAGAAGTGACAGAAGGTGATTTAGAGGCTTACGAAGGCATGCTGGTGCGTATCACTACGCCAATGACCGCCTCACAGAATTACTTTCAAGGGCGTTATGGCCAGGTGACCTTGTCTGCCGATGGCCGCATGATCAAACCTAGCAATATTTATCCTGCCAACTCAGCGGCTGCCGCCCAACAGGCAGATGAAAACGCACGCCGCCGTCTGGTGCTGGATGACGGCAGCAGTGTGCAAAACCCGAATCCAATCCCGTTTATTGGTGAAGATGACACCTTGCGCGCCGGGGACGTGGTTGAAAACCTGACCGGGGTGATAGACCACGGGCTAATCACGGCCTCTAACCCGGGCCCACGTGATTACAAACTGCACCCCACAGAGGCTGTGCAATTTACGCGTGAAAATCACCGCACGGCCGCCCCCGCCAGCGTACAGGGCAATCTGAAAATTGCCAGCTTTAACGTGCTCAACTACTTCACCACGTTTACCAATGGCGCCACTGCCAGCGGTCAAAGCGGGCAGGGTTGCAGCCTGGGTAGCAGCGTCTCGGCGTCTAACTGCCGTGGTGCCAATAACCTGGTCGAGTTCAACCGCCAGCGTAACAAAATCATCCGTGCCTTGACGGCAATGAATGCCGACGTGGTGGGCTTGATGGAGATCCAGAATAACGGCACCACTGCGGCGCAAAACCTGGTAGATGGCTTGAATGGCATCTTAGGGGCTAATACCTACGCTGTGATTGCTGACCCGGTGACCGGCACGGGTACTGACGCGATCAAGGTGGCCATGATCTACAAACCAGCCAAACTGACCCCGACGGCGGCGGCACTGTCTGATAACGACAGTATCAACAACCGTCCAACCCTGGCGCAGACCTTTAAAGCCACTAATGGCGAGAAGTTCTCTGTCTTGGTCAACCACTTTAAATCCAAGAGCTGCTCGGATGCTGCAGGCGGTAACCAGGATCAGGGCGATGGCCAAGGCTGCTACAACCCGCAGCGCGTGGCGCAGGCCAACCGTTTGCTGCAGTTTATCAATACGGTGCAAACGCAGTCTGGTGATACTGACGTGGTGGTGATTGGCGACCTCAATGCCTATGGTAAAGAAGACCCTATCCTGACCCTGGCGGCAGGTGGTTTGCAAGACCAGATCGCCCGCTTTAACGGTGAGAGTGACTACTCTTACGTGTTTGATGGTGAGTCTGGTTACATCGACCATGCCTTAGCCAGCAGCAGCATGGCCGCGCAAGTGACAGGCACTGAGCACTGGCATATCAACGCCGACGAACCGTTTGTGATTGATTACAACACTGAGTTCAAACCGCAAGACCTCTACAGCGATAGCCCTTACCGTTCTTCAGACCATGACCCGGTCATCGTCGGCGTGCAACTGGTGAAAACCATCAGCGGCAGCAGCCAGCGCGACACGCTGGTAGGCACCGTGGGTGACGATGTCATCACAGGTGGTGTGGGGGCTGACACCATCACCGGGCTGGCTGGGCGTGACACCTTTGTCTATCAGAGCATGCGTGATGCGACTGACACCATTACTGACTTTACGCCGGGCGAAGATCAACTGGACATCGTTGAACTGCTGCAAAGCATCGGTTACAGCGGTAGCCAGCCGTTTACCGATGGTGTGGCTCGCTGGGTGAGCGTGGCCGGTGGCGTGCAGTTGCAAATTGACACCGACGGCACTGCAGGGGCGGCGACTGCCAAACCGCTGGTGACTTTAAAAGGATTAGCCATGAACCAACTGGACGCCCACAGACCAGAAATGCAAGGTTTGGTGCGCTGGTAATTCAATATCAATCATCAATCAATGTTTCAAATATCTAGTGAGAGGATAGTTTTATGAAAAAGATCAGTTTAATCGCAGCGTTGCTGCTGTCCAGCCAGGCTAATGCGGCGCTCAATGCCGGTGACATTATGTTCACTGCTTTTAATGCCGACGAAGATGGTTTGTCTTTCGTGACCTTTGTCGATATTGCCGCTAACACCACCATTTACTTCAGCGATAACGAGTGGACTGGCAGTGCGTTCAATACTGGCGAAAGCTACAACCAATGGGTGTCTGGCGATGTGGTTGCCGCTGGTACGGTGGTGCGTTTCTCTGCTTACGACAAAACCACCTTGTCGGCATCTACAGGTGTGTTGTCCCGCGTGACCGTATCTGGCAGCAGCAACTGGGGTATCTCTAACAGCAACGAAACCGTCTACGCCTACCTTGGTTCTGGTGCAACAGCACCAACCACTTTCCTGTCTGCCATCACTAACGGCAAATTTGTGAATGATGGTTCTTTGACCAACACCGGGTTGACAGCAGGTGTTAATGCCATTGAGTTAACCGCTAAAGCCGGTGCTTCCAGCGAGCCAGACTACGCCGAATATAACGGTGTGCGCGATGGCCTGAACAACTTTGCTGACTACAAAGCGCAAGTGGCTAACGTCAACAACTGGAACGTAGACACCGTCAATAACAGCGTTTCAGCGACTATTGTGCCTACCACCACTGCCTTTACGGTGGCGGCTGTGACACCAGTACCAGAAGCTGACAGCGTCGGCATGTTGCTGGCTGGCTTAGGCGTATTGGCCCTGGTACGTCGTCGTCAAGCTCGTTAATCACACTAATACTTGAGTGAGTGCGTGCTGTGATACGTCACGGCACGCCATGGAGAATACAATGTTTAAACTGAAACAATTAACCGCTTGTGTTGCCCTGGCATTGACTGCCGGTGCTGCCTGGGCGGAGGGTGTCACGGTACTGCATGTGGGCGATCAGGAAAGCTGGTTGCTGTCTGCACAAGGCAACCTGCGCGATAACGCTGGTCAAGCAATTTCGTTTTATGGTGGCATAGACCGTTTGGCGGCCGTGATTAAAAACGCAGAAACTACAGCAGTGGGCCAGGGCCGCACTGTGCTGAAATTAAACGCTGGTGATGCCTTTTTGCCTGGCCCACGTTTTACCGCCAGTCTGAACAACCTGGCGAATAGCTACACTGATGGCGGCCAGGACTTTTATGATGCGATTGCCTTGCGCCAGATTGGCTTTGACGCCATGGTGTTTGGTAACCACGAGTTTGACTTAGGTCCGCAAGTGGCGGCCCGTTTTGCCAAAGTCTCTGGCAGCACCTATCTTTCCAGCAACCTCAATTTCAATGCCACGGCTGAATTCAGCGCCTTAAAAGCCAGCGGTAAAGTGGCACCTTCCAAAGTCATCACCACCACTGCAGGGCATAAAATCGGCCTAGTGGGCGCAACCACCCCATTGTTGCCGAATATTTCTTCGCCAGGTGCGGTGAATGTGATTGGTTACGAGGCAGGCAATACCGAAGCACAAAACCTCCAAGCTTTGATTCCATTGATTCAGGCCGAAGTGAACCGCCTGCGCAGCGAGCAAGGCGTGACCACGGTGATTTTGATGAGCCACTTGCAAAATGCGGCCAATGAAATCAGCGTCGTGGTACCAGCCTTGACCGGCGTAGACCTGGTATTGTCAGGCGGCGGCCATGAGTTGATGGTCGACCCGGATGATGCCTTGATCAATGGTGGTGTCGCCGCGACTTACACCTCTCACCCAGTGAATGCCACGGATGCGCATGGCCGCACCGTGCCAGTCCTCACCAGCCACTTTGGTAACCGTTATGTTGGCCAGGTGAACTTCACCATTGACGACACACACGGCACCTTTGTTGGTATTGAATCGAGCAAAATGATGCGTGTGAGTGGTGCTACTGCCGATGCAGACCGTGTGAACGGTGATGCGACGATTCAGGCACAAGTGGTCACACCGGTGCTCAACTATATTTCTGCCCTAAACGCACAAATCATTGGCACCACGGCCGTGAAGTTAAACGGCCCGACCCATACCACGTGTGCCGCGTTGCCTTGCACGTTTGTGGCAGGGGTACGTAACGCGGAAACTGGCCTGGGCAACCTGGTGGCGGACGCGATGCGCTTTGCTGGCAAAACCGAGGTTGCAATCCAGAACGGTGGCGGTATCCGTACCAATATCGCGACAGTGGGAAATGTGTCTATCGGCGACACCTTCAATGTGCTGCCATTTACCAACCTGGTCAAGCGTGCGCCTGAAGTCAATGCCACGCAGCTCAAAGATCTGCTGGAACACGGTTATGGCGACACCAGCCCGACCGGCCGCGCCAATGGCCGTTACCCACAAATCTCTGGCATGCAAGTGGTATATGACAGCCGTAACACCGCCAGAACCACACAGGGCACGGGCAACCGTATTCAACGTGTCGTGCTAGATGACGGCACGGTGCTGATTGATAACGGTGTCGTTGTGAATAATAGCCGTACCTTCTCCTTCACCACTATCGACTTTACTGCCGCTGGTGGCGATGGCTTCCCGTTTGCCGCCAATGCCGTGGTGTTTGAAGATAGCCCGTTTACCATCACCTACCAAGAGGCACTGGCGAATTATATTCAATCGCCTAAAGCCGAAGGTGGCCTCGGTCGCCTGAGCAATGCCGATGGCGATGAAATCACTAGCAACCTGTACGGCCTGGAAAACCAGTACGACAAAGGCGGCCGCCTGATTGACCTGGCCATTGCAACGACCACGCCTGGCGTGACACGCACGGGCACCGCCAGCCGCGATGTGCTGGTGGGCACGGCTGGTGATGACATCATCAACGGTGGCCTGGGTGTGGATACGCTGACTGGCGGCGCGGGCAACGATGTGTTTGTTTACAGCAGCATGCGCGACGCTGGTGACACCATCACTGACTTCACGCCGTATGCCGACAAGTTACAGCTGACGGCCTTGCTGTCCTCGCTGGGCATTTCTGCCAACACCGCACTCACTGGCAATTACTTGCGCCTGGTGGATGTGACGGGTGGCGTACAAGTGATGGTTGATGCAGACGGTGCCGCCGGTCCAGCCGCTGCCAAATCATTAGTGACGCTCAAAGGCTTGACCGCAAAACAAGTGTCGCCAGCCAGAGATTTCATACTTTAATGTTTACTAAAGGAATTTTGCAATGAATTATTTAATGAAAAAAATCACACTGGTTGCTTTGCTGGCCACGTCTGTAAGCATGGCCATGCCAGCCCAGGCTGCCATTCAATCCCTGCAGTTTGCAGGCCAGGTCGAGTCAGGCTATTACAACGGTACCAGCTACCAGGGCCAGTTCAGTTTTGATGATGCCGGTTTGCTGGCAGCAGGCACTGAACTGATCAACCTGAGCAGCTTGAACTTTAACTTTGGTGGCAGCCTGTTTAACCTGGGCACGCCAGCCTTGGCAGACGCCACGGCCGTGTTTCAGGATGGCGTATTTACAGGCCTGGAATGGTCTGTGGACTCAAACAGCCCAGCCATTGGTTTTAGCCTGATTGCCGGGTATGCCGATACTTCAGACGCTTTCTTTGCTTACGACACGGCGCTGGGCCTGTCCGGCACTGGTAGTCTGGCCTATGCTGCAGCCGTGCCAGAGCCGACACAATCCGGCCTGATCCTGGCTGGTTTGGGTCTGATTGGTTGGATCGCAGCCCGCCGTCAATCTTAACTGCATCACCGTACGCAATGCACGACCAAGCCCGGTTCGCCGGGCTTTTTTGTTGCCTGTCATTCTGGCAAAAAAGCGTGTGTCAGAAATACCTAGTCCGACTAGTCCGATCTTAATTTGTCTGCAACATTCGCTCTATAGACTTGCTGCTCGAATTAACTCGTCAGCGAAGCTATGAAGAAAACACTTGGTTTATTGGTTGGATTATTAGGGCTCAGCCTTTCTACATCCGTGTTTGCCGCCTGGAATGCAGATTGGGCCACACAACAAAAAATTACGATAGAAACCGCCAATATTAAAGAGGCTGTGAATCAGGCGCCGGTATTGGTGCGATTGCATTCTGGCAACTTTGATTTTACTGGTGCCAATGTTGATGGTGCTGACCTGCGTTTTATCGCTGCAGATGATAAAACAGAACTCAAATTCTCTCTGGAAAAATATGATGCGGTGAACGAGCTGGCCGTGGCCTGGGTGGTCCTGCCGCAAGTGTCTGCTGCGAATAAGGACTTGTCTATCAGTTTGTATACCGGGAATGAAGGTGCCAAATCGACCAGTGATGGTCAAGCCCTGAATGATTCGGCTTTACTGGCCCGCTTTGCATTTGCCGATAACGCATTGCTCAAAGACAGTGGTCCTGCGCAATTGACCGCAAGAGGCAATGCTGTGTTGCAAAAAGCGGGTTTGATTGCCGAAAGTGCCACTTTAAGCAATAGCCCGTTAACGATTGCCTTGCCCGCTGAACCAGTCTTGGCCAATGGCATGACTTGGTCTGTCTGGTTGAAGCCGGCCAATTTGCCACAAACTGCTGAGATTTTCAAAAGTGGTAACGTCAAGTTAACCCTGGAGGGGAGCGCCCTGGCGCTACATGCTGGTGCCGCCAGCACCCAAGCTGGTGAGTTGAAGGCTGGCCAATGGCAACATCTTGCCGTGGTATTTCAGGCAGGTCAGGCCATTGTGTATGTGAATGGTCAAGTGGCTGGCCAAGTGGAAGCGAGCGATGCGCAGGCGAACGCGGAGTTCACTTTAGGGCAAAACTTGAATGCAGAAGTAGATGAGTTGCAACTGGCTTCCACGGCGCGTAGTCCCGCCTGGCTGACTCTGGTGGCTAAATCTCAAGGCGCAGATGCCAGCATGGTCAAAGTCATCGCCGCCGATGGGGAAGAAGAGGGCGAGGGCGGTGAAGCTAACTACATGGGCATTTTGATCGACAGCCTGACGATGGATGCCAAAGTGGTGATTGGTATTTTGGCGGTGATGTTTGTTATCAGCGTGTGGGTCATGTTTAGCAAGGCCCGCTTGGTGATCCGTACCGATAAAGACAATGCCTTGTTCCTCAAGCGCTTCCAGCAGGCTTCTGCGCAGGATTTATTAGGCCTGGATAAAACCGGCGCCTATGCCAACTCCAACCTGTTCGGTTTGTATCAAGCCGGTTTGCGTGAAATTAAAAAGCGTGAGCATGATGGCAAAGTGCAATTAAGTGGTGCCTCGATTGATGCGATTAAAGCGTCAGTGGATGCTGACCAGGTGCGTGAAACCCAGCGTCTGAACAGCATGATGGTCTTGCTCACTATCGCGATTTCCGGGGGGCCTTTCCTTGGCCTGCTGGGCACGGTGGTCGGTGTGATGATTACCTTTGCAGCGATTGCGGCGGCGGGTGACGTCAACGTGAACGCGATTGCGCCTGGTATTGCCGCGGCGTTGTTAGCCACCGTGGCAGGCCTGGGCGTGGCGATTCCGGCCCTGTTTGGTTACAACTACCTGGCCAGCCGCGTCAAAAACATCACCATCGCCATGCAGATTTTTGTCGATGAGTTCATTACCCGTACTGCTGAACTGTACGGTAAGGAATAAGGCTTAAGCCATGTCAGAAGGCGTCAAAGAAGAGAACCAGCTATACGATGAAATCAATATTACGCCCATGCTGGACCTGGCGTACGTATTGCTGGTGATTTTTATCATCATGACCACGGCCTCGGTGCAAGGTGTCAAAGTCGATATGCCGCATACCGTCAACTCTGCCGCGCTGGCCAAACCGCAAATGCGCGCCATCACGGTGACCAGTGATGGCAGTGTTTACCTGGATGCTTTTCCGGTGGATATGGCGCAACTGGAACAGCGTCTGGCGGAATATAAAAGCAGTAATCCTGAATTGCCGGTAGTGCTTAAAGGTGACGCGGCTGCGCATTATGAAAAGGTGTCCGAAGTGCTCGAAATCTGTAAACGGCTGGACATCACCGAAGTCGGCCTGGTCACGAAAAAGGTTGTGGAATAAGCATGCAAGTTCAAAACGACGCCCAACCTTACGACACCATCAACATCACGCCCATGCTAGATCTGGCTTATGTGCTCCTGGTGATTTTTATCCTGATGACCACCGCTGGCGTGCAGGGTCTGACCATGAACTTACCCAAACCATCCAACAAACCCAGCACTGAAAAACACGATATCAAAATTGTGCAGGTGCAGCAGGGCGGCACGCTGACCATTAATGGCGTGGGTGTGAGCATGGCCGAGCTTGAAACCCAGCTCAATCAGGCCAAGGCCATGGACCCGAAATTTAACGTCATGATCAAAGGCCAGGCACAAGCGCCTTATGCCGGGGTGATTGGTGTGATTGATCTGGTCAACCGCTTGCAAATTGAAAATGTCGGCCTGGTGACCGGCAAGATCGGGACATAAGCATGGCATTGCATGAGATGGATGCCGTGACAGAAGAAGCGCCAGTGTCTGCCGCGCGCTTATGGACGACACGCATCGTCATTGCGGTGCTGGTGCTGGCTGTGCTGGCAGGCATAGGCTATGGCATTAAAAAACTGTTTTCTGGTGGCGCCACGCATAAAAAACAAATCACTACGGTGAAATTGTTGCCGGATACGCCACCGCCTCCGCCCCCACCGCCACCGAAAGAGCCGCCTAAGGAGACACCAAAGGATCAGCCTAAGGAGATCAAGGCACCTGAACCCAAGCCAGCAGAGGCGCCACCTGCCGAGAACCTAAAGATGGAAGGTCCTGCCGGGGATGGGCCCAGCCCGTTTCAGGCCGGAGCAGTCAATAACGAATACAAGGGCGGTGCCGTCGCTACCATCGGTTCGGATGGCGGCGTCAAGTTTCGCTGGTATGCTGGGCTGGTGAAGTCACAGATTGAGCATGCGATTGAACGTGACAAGAAGCTGACGCAGGGCCAATACAAAATCATCGTCAGCGTCTGGTTGAAACCTAACGGGCAGTTTGAACGGTTGTCGGTTGAGCAATCGGATAGCACGCCTGAGATTGAGCAAGGCATACGGGAAGCCTTGAATGATTTACCGGCCATGCAAGAAGCGCCGCCTGAAAACATGCCTATGCCTATCCGCTTGCGGATTTCGGCCAAGAAAATGGGCTAATTGATTAATACACATCATCAATGTGAAAAACCATAACACTGTGAGTGAGGATATGCAGACTCTCAAACCATCATTAAAAAAAACAGCGCTGGCAGTATGGCTATTGCCACTCCTGGCTTCGGGCAACATTCAGGCCGGAGAGCGTGAGTCGCTGGAGCAACTGCGTGCCACGACTACCAATCTGATTGAACTTCTGGTGCAAGAAGGCGTGCTCTCCAAGCAAAAAGCCGATGCCTTGTTACAACAGGCAAGCGCCGGTGCGAAAGCGCACACGCAGCAAGCTGATTTGCAAGACGACGTGAAGGCAGAAGTGAACAAAGCCATGGATGAAAAAACGGTGCGTGTGCAATACATTCCGCAACACGTTAAGCAGGCCATGCGTGAGGAAATTGAGCATGACGTGATGGAGAAGCTCAACTATAAAGCAGGCGAGCGCCTTGGCGTACCTGAGTGGATAGATCGTATCAGTTTCCATGGCGATATCCGCTTGCGTGGCCAGGCCGATGAGTTCCCTGGCGATAATGCTGACTTCCAGGCCTTGAGTGATGACCCAACACGAGCCATGAACCTGAATAACTCCAGTGAAGAGCGCCGCCGTTCCAGGATACGTGCGCGCTTGGCGGCGGATGTGCATATTAACGACTGGTTGACGGGTGGCTTGCAATTTGTCACCGGCCAGCAAAACACGCCAGTCACACCTAACCAGACCGAAGGGATTGCGCAGGGTAAATACTTGTTTACACTGGATCGTGCCTTCTTACAGGCCAAGCTGACCGATTGGGCCACAGTCACGGGTGGCCGTTTCGCTAACCCGTTTATGTACACTGATATGTTGTGGGATCCTGACCTGGCATTTGATGGTTTTGCCGCAACATTTACACCAAAAATCAATGCGCATTGGTCCTCATTCACCACGGTGGGCGCATTCCCGATTGAAGAGGTCGAGTCTTCTTCAATCAATAAGGCAAAAGACAAATGGTTGTATTCAGCACAAACCGGCTTGAAGTGGACTGCGGATAACAAGTCCTCTGCCAAGGTTGCAGTGGCCTACCATGATTTCACCAATGTTGAAGGTAGACCTAACCCGGTGACCGGTGAGAATTATTACGATGCGACCGCCCCAATCTGGCGTCAGCGCGGGAATAACACCTTTGATATTAACGAGTTCAATGGGGGTGCAACCATTATTGGCCTGGCTTCCAAGTTCGAACTGGTCAACCTGATGGCGCAGGTAGATTTGATGAATTTTGATCCGGTGCATGTGACCTTCACTGGTGACTATGTTCGCAATATCGGCTTTGATCAGCAAGAAATTCTCAAGCGCACGGGCAATCTCTATAAAAAGGAAAATGAGGGGTATAACTTCAGGCTGGACGTCGGTAACAACAGCTTTATGGGCCCATATGTACAAAACGTGATGCCACGTGAATGGCAAGTCTCTCTGGGCTATAAACGCCTGGAAGCAGATGCTGTGATGGACGGCTTTACGGACTCCAATTTCAGGCTAGGTGGCACCAATGCCAAAGGCTGGTACGTATATGGTAACTATGCCATTGATAAAAATGCCTGGATCAGCGGTCGCTACATGAGTGCAGATTCGATTAGCGGTTTGCCTTTCTCGGTCGATGTGCTGCTATTAGATTTGAATGCTCGATTCTAGGAGGCGTGATGAAACGGAATCTTGTGATCATGATGGGTATCCTGCTGCTAGGTATGCATTGCAATGTGATGGCTGCCGACAAACAGGACAAGGCGGCCAAACGCGCAGCGATATTAATGCAAAAAATGAAGCAGGACCTGGAGGCGGAAAAGTCGGCGTTGCAAACCCAGTTTGAGCAGGAGAAAAAAGGCTTGTCGCAAGCGTTGGACCAAGCGCAGAGCGCGCAAAAAACGCATTCGGCTAAATGGCAGGGCGAGGTCAGGCGCAACCAGCAGTTACAGTCGGATAACCAGAAGCTGGGACAGGAGAAAACCACGCTCTCAGCGCAGCTAGCGCAATTGCAGGCACAACTGGCCGAGCAGTCACAAAAGCTGGAAGCCATCGAGCAGCAACTCAAAGTGGCCAAAGCTGACCTGGTGACCAATGACAGCCAGCGCAAAGGCTTACTGGCTAAAGTCAGTGCCGAGCATCAGCAATTATTATCTTGCGAAGAAAAAAACAGCCGCTTATATAGCTATGGTCATGATCTGGTGAATTTATACGCGGATGCCAGCGCTTATCAGCGCTTGATGCGCGCAGAGCCGTTTTTTCAGCTCAAGCGGGTAGAACTGGAAAATATTTTACAGGCCAAGCAGACACAACTTCTGGAAAATAAAGTTGATACAATAGCTGCGCCCTGAGCGTGTTTGCCAGTGGCAGGCCTTTGATAATAGACTGGTGTGATGACTGCGCAACTGGACTCCTGGTTTACCCGGCATGAATATGCCCGCATTTACCCGTTTGCCGGGTTTATCTTACTGCTGGCGGTTGAACCGTGGCTTGCCGCAGGCTTGGGCTGGCTAGGCATCGGCCCAGAGCCGACCTATTTATTGCGCACTGTCTGCGCCCTGTTGCTGTTGCTGTATTTCCGTCGCGACTATCGCGAGTTGTGTATCGCTCCCTCTTTTAATCAGGCGCTGATGGCTTTGCTGGCTGGCTGGCTGGTCTTCTTACTCTGGATTGCGCCTTATCCCAGCTGGCTGGGCGGGCACGAGGTGAGTCATGCGATGGCCATGCCCATGCAAAGTGGTGCGGATATTTTCTGGTTAATCTGCCGCTGGAGTGGCTCGGCATTGGTGGTGCCAGTGATCGAGGAGCTATTCTGGCGCTCTTATGTCATGCGCAGGCTGGATAGTGCGGACTTTATGTCTGTGCTGCCTGCGAAGGTGACGGCTTATGCAATTACTGTAAGTAGCGTATTATTTGCAATGGAACATCAGCTCTGGTTAGCCGGGTTGTTGGCCGGACTGGTATATGCCTGGTTATACCGTCGATTTCAGGTGCTCTGGGTGTCAATATTGGCTCACGTGACGACCAATGCCGTGCTTGGGCTATGGGTGGTGTATGGCGGTCACTGGCAGTACTGGTAAGCAGAGTGTGTTAGCATGTGTTTTGAATATTGGAGCAATACGTGCTCAAGACTCGTCCAAGGTCAGCCGTAATGAACCTAGCGTACCGTCGCAATAAAACACAAAAATACCAAAATATTTAAAGGGTGATGATGAAAAAAATTGTATTAATGGTGCCTGCACTGATGTTAGTGATGGCCGGATGTAGTAAACATGATGATGCGGCCAAAGCCGGTTCACAAGTCGTGGCCAAGGTGAATGGCAGTGAAATTACCGTGCATCAATTGAATTTTGCCTTGTCCAAACTGGGCAAGCTGGATCAGACACAAATCAAGGCTGCCTCTGAAAAAGTGTTGCAGCAAATGGTCGATATGGAGCTGCTCAAGCAGAAGTCTGTCGATGAAAAACTGGATCGTGATCCAAATGTCTTGCAAGTACTGGAAGCCACCAAGCAGCAGGTGTTGGCCCAGGCTTACATGCAAAAAGTGGCGGCCAAACAGGCAGCGCCCTCTGCCGATGACATCAAAAAGTTTTACGACACCCATCCTGAGTTATTCAGCGAGCGTAACGTGTACGTGATTCAGGAATTTGCGGTCAAGGATGGCAATGAGCACGCCAGCGAGATCGAAGCAGGCATTAATGCGGCAAAAACAGCCGATGATCTGGCCAAGTGGTTAAAAGACAATAACTACATTTTTAGTGCCAATGCCAGCCGCAAAGCCGCAGAGCAATTGCCTTTAGAGCTACTGAAAAAGCTGAACACCTTGAAAGCAGGCGATACGCTGGTGGTGAAAAGCCCACAAGCGCTGGTGCTGTTATTCCTGGCCAAAGTCGACCGCCAACCGGTGGACCTGGAAAAAGCTAAACCGGTGATCCAGCAGTTCCTGGTCAATTCTAATCAGCAAACGGTGATTAAGAATGAAGTGGCTGCTTTGCGTAAAGACGCCAAAGTTGAGTTCTATGGTGACTTTTCAAAACTGACCCTGGATAGCAACGCGCCAACGGCGCCAGCCGTGCCTGCTGCCCCAGCTGAGGCCAACCCGGAGTCAGCGGTGGCTTCGCCAGTGTCTGAAACCACTGAGCCGCCAGCGCATCATAATCAAGCGATTGAAAAAGGCTTGTCTGGTTTGTAATTCAGCCAGCAACCTTGATAAAAACCCCGGCTTGCCGGGGTTTTTTATTGTCCTATGTCTGCGCTAATGACGATAAAAAAGATCGATTTAAAAAGAAACTAATCACGTAGCTTTCTACGCCAACGTAGCCAGCCTGCCCATAACAGCAGGGCTGGCAGGCCAAACTGAAAGCTGTTAAACAACACCATCAACCAGGTTTGCGTGGTAGGCAGGGCTATCACGCTGTCGCGTAGCGGGCTCACAGGCAAGCTGACGCTGGGCTGGTTATTGACCACCCATTGCAGGCTTTGCATGGTCAGGGCCAGATTGCCGCCACGCTGTAACTGCGCATTGGTAAAAAACTGCTGACTGCCGATGATGACAATACGTTGCCGTTCACCGCTGGCACGGTCTTTTTCTAAGGCCAGCATGACGGTGGCTGGGCCTTGAGTGTCGGTTTGCGGGTTAAACACCGGCAAAGTGACCGGGTGCGCAGGCTGGTAGCTGGCGCTGACCCAGCCATGTTCAGCCACGGCGACCAGCGGCAGTACCCGCCATGGGTCGCCCGCTTGACGTGGCCGTTGAATGGCATGCGCGTTGTCAAAAAACGTGCGCAGGGCAAAGTCCTGCGTCGGGCCATGTGCGGCGTAGCGTTGTGTACTTAAGGTGTGCAGGGGAATCTCAAACTGACGATTGACCGGGTCAATAATCATCCCTTGGCTGATGGTGAGCCCGAGTTGTGTTGCCAACGTGTCCAGGCCTTGCTGCTGCGGGCGATCGACTAGCCACACCAGATTGCCGCCTTGCTGGAGATGGGCTTGAATGGCTGCGCCTTGTGCTGCGGTATATGGCTGGGTGGCCCCAGCGAGGACTAAGGTGGCTAATGATGCCTGTTTGCCGGACAAGCTTGAGATTGAAGCGCTGCTCGATATGCGTATGCCTGCCGCTTGCAGCGCTTGTCCCAGTTGGCTGGCACCCTGGCTGGTGGTGTCTTGCAGAGCGGACTCACCATTGCCGTTGGCAAATAGCAGCGGGGCACGCGACCCGTGTTGTAGTTGCAGTAGCACATTGGTCAACGCTTCTTCTGTGTAAGGCAAATACAGATGTTGCTGTTGATCGCGATAGCGAATGACCATCTCGCCTTCTTTTTTGATCTGCCACTCGCGTGCCATGGTCGGTGCCGTGGCCGGGTCGACGAATTGCAGTTGCAGGTTGGGGTGCAGGTGTTGATAGCGCTGTATCAGGGCGGTGATCGACTTTCTAAAATAGCGGCCTTTGTATGGGCTGTTGCTGCAAAAGGCGGTGATTTCTATGCGATCAGGTAATTGCTTGAGCACTTGTATGCTGGGCGCAGACAAGGTATTTCGGTGATTGTGGGTGGTGTCCGCCGTGAGACTAAACTGCCAGGCGCACCAGCCCAGTATGAGCGTGACTAGCAGCAATGCAGGCACTACCAGCCGGTGCTGCCACCATGCGGCTGAAAACGCGAACGATAGCCTGCGTAAAGGGTTGGTATTAGCCATAGAGTCGGTCTGCGTGTAAGCGGCGAATAGAAAGCAATATAAAAAACACGGCAAACAGCACAAAAAACAGCACGTCGTAACTGTTAAGCATGCCTAGGGCAAATTGGCGGTAATGTTGCATCAGTGACAGGTCGTGAAATAGCGCCTGACGATCATCACTAAAAAACTTGTCCAGCAACAGGCAGATGGTTAATGCTGTCAGGCTACAAAATGCCGCCAGAATCGGGTTAGCTGTCAGGCAGGAGACATACAGCCCGAGCGCGCTGCTGGCGACCACCAGCAACCACAGCCCCAAGGCGTTGGTCAGCAAATAGGGCAGGTCAATTTCGGCCCAGGGCAGCAGCAGGGCAATCATGACTACCATGCTGACAATCAGCACGCTGAGATAACTGACGATGCCCAGCAGTTTGCCCAGCACCAACTCGCTCATGCTCAATGGCGCGCTCATGAGCAGCACCATGGTCTGGTTTTTGCGCTCTTCGCTGATCAGTTTCATGCTCACCAGCGGCACCACAAACAGCATGAGTACCGCCGCGACGCCAAACACGCCTTCGGCCATAAACTGAGTCAGGCCGATGCGTTGCACCTGCCATTGCGCACTCTGCATCATTTCAAAATACTGGTTAAAACTTAAACTGTAGTAGGTGCCGACGATGGCCTGAAAAATGGCCAGCACCAGCCAGCCCATGGGCGTGGCAAACAGGCTGCGCAGTTCTTTGCGGGCGATGATGGTAATCACACGAGGCTCCGCCGCTAGAGGCCTTTGATAATGCCAAAGCGCACGGCAATATGGACAACCTGGCCGGTGGTTTCCACGCCCAGTTTTTGCCGCACGCTGGTTTGAATATTGGCCACGGTTTTATAGCCGATATGCATGCCCTTGGCGATGGCCGCCAACGCTTCGCCCTGGGCAATGCGCCTGAACACCTCAAACTCGCGCGGTGACAGTTTCTGGATCGGGTTTTCCTGACTTTCCAGATGGTACATAGAAAGACTTTGTGCCAGCTCGTTATTGATGTAACGCCCGCCTTTGAGAATCTTTTGCACAGCTTCCAGCACCACTTCTGGCGGCTCGGTTTTGGTTACATAGCCACGTGCGCCAGCCTGAATCGCGCGTGTGGCGTAGATACAGTCATCATGCATGCTAAAAATCAGCACCCGCATCTGTGGTTTGCGATGCAAAATGCGTTTCAGGGTTTCCAGACCGCCGATGCCGGGCATATCCAGGTCTAAAATCAGCAGGTCAGGATGGTTTTTTTCGACCAGCAGGCAAGCTTCTTCACCACTCAGCGCATCGGTTGAAACCTGGTGATTGGCTTGCTCTAGCATGGTGCGCAGACCTTGCCTGAGCATGGCATGGTCGTCCGCGATCATTACTTTTGCCATGGATGACGTACGCCTTACTTTTTATTTGCAAAGGTGATGTTCACGCATTTGTCATTAGCAAAGGTGAGCTCAGCAGTATTAAAAAACTTGTTCGGTGCATATTGGATTTTGCCGCGGTAATACCACATCTCAATCTGCTCGCCTGCGCCCGGGGCCGCTTGCTGTTGTTGCTGCAAAATCTGGTCGGCATTGTGTGGTTTGACTGCTACCTCTTTTTTGACGGGTTTGCCCAGTTGCTCTTCGACAAACTGCCGCGATTGGCCGCTATAGGCTTGCAAAAAGGGTTGTTCTTCGGTTTGCAGGTCTTTGGCTGCCAATGCCAGTGGCATCATCAATGCGATCAGGCCCAGCCAGTTAATGGGTTGCATAGTCGTTTACTCCCGGGTTGGATAATAAGGATGCGGCAGGGCGTGCCTGCTTGCTCGTATTGAGTGGCAGCAGCCCGGTAATCAGGGTGCCCGCTTGTAAACCACTCATCAGTTTAAAGCTGCCTTGCAGCGATTCTATACGCTCACGCATTCCAACCAGGCCCACGCCCTCGGTGGCTAGCCCGGTGTCCATGCCTTGGCCGTTGTCACGGATTTCAATTTGCAGCAGGGATTTATCGTGGCGCTTAATGATATGAATATCTATCCACACCTCGCTGGCCTGGGCATGACGCGCAATATTGGTCAGCGCTTCTTGCACCACCCTAAAAGCAACAATGTTGGTGTCTTCGTTTAACGTCTGTTCGCCGATATCCAGCGCCAGGTGGCAATCGACCTGCGGATTGAGTTTTTTCCAGTCATTGACCAGGCGCTCCACCGCGCCAATCAAGCCCAGCGAATCCAGCGCCGGTGGCCGCAAATGCTTGATCAAGGCGCGGATAGACTGCTGCACATGCTGGGTGTTAGAGGCAATTCTGACGGCAATCACGTGCGCTTGCTCCGGGTTGCTCTTTTGCAGCGTGAGCGCGTCCATGCGGATCGCGGTCAGGTATTGGCCGGTTTCGTCATGAATCTCGCTGGCAATGTATTTGCGCTCCTGCTCTTGCATCTGCATGGCATGGCGCGCCAGCACGCGGTTTTCTTTCAAGGTGCGTTCCAGGTCGAGTTCGACCAGGCATTGCTCGGTCATGTCGACCAAATAACCATGTATTTGTGCCGGTTTGCGCTCTACCGCAGGCACATAGACAAAACGGGCACCGACATAACAGGGCAGGCCGTCTGGTCGGCGGATTTGCAATTTATTGAAGTTGAGTTCGAGGTGATATTGCAGTTGCGAAACAAAGGTCGGCCAGTCAAATGAAAACAGTGCGCAGGCATTATTGTCATCTTCTAATGGGCGGCAGATACGGTCAAAGGCACGGTTGTGCATGCCGATATTGCCGTCAACGTCCAGCACAACATTGCCCGTCAGGTCGCCATCAAATAATGTTTTATACAGTTGCTGGCTACTGCTCAGTTGGGCTTCGGTACGTTTTCTGTGCTGGATTTCGAGATGAATCTCCCGCATGCGGCGCTGGCTGAACCAGACACTCAATAACACAAACACAAACAAGGTCAGTGGGACTTCATCCAGCTGCGCATATTCATAGGTGAGTAGCCAGGCATTGACACGTTCGGCCAGGTCAAATGCAGACGCGCTGACAAAGGTCAGCACCACGCCCGTCATCACAATGAGCGTGTCCTGACTGGCCCGGCTGAGTTTGCCGAGTTTGTGAATGGCAGCAATGACTGGCATAGATCGTTGATAAGAATGCATGACTGAAGTGACCAAACGCTTGAAAGCTTTGTTGCGGCAACCATAGAGCTGCCGACGTGTGTAAACCTGCGCTGCTTTAATAAGACTGCGCAACTATAGACCACATCTCGCGCGAACACCCCGTGAAAGATTCCCGTTGTTGGCTGGTTTGCGCGGATGAATTCTTGAATCCATCAAAGGGAATCTTTCATCTATTGTGAATGTTACAAATTATTAACAATTTCGGTCGTGAAGTTTGGCATTCGGGGGGATGTCTGCGACACCACGTGAAACGCATTCTCAAAAGATTAGGAGATCCTATGAAAGTATCATCATCTAGCGCCATTGTGAGCGCTTTGGTCGGAGGCTTGTTCGCAAGTATTTCTGGCTTAGCCATGGCAGATGCAGACCTGGACAAGCAGGTGAATACAGCCGGTGCTTGGCCAATTGCAACGGGTGGCTACTACAGCCAGCACAACAGTCCGCTGGCACAAATTAACAAATCCAACGTTAAAAACGTCAAAGCAGCCTGGTCATTTTCAACGGGTGTCTTGAATGGTCACGAAGGTGCGCCATTGGTCATCGGTGACATGATGTATGTGCACTCCGCTTTTCCAAACAATACTTATGCGCTGAATCTGAACGATCCAGGCAAGATTGTCTGGCAACACAAGCCTAAGCAAGATGCTTCCACCAAAGCCGTGATGTGCTGTGACGTGGTTGACCGTGGTCTGGCTTACGGCGCGGGGCAAATTGTTAAAAAACAAGCCAACGGTCACTTGCTGGCGTTGGATGCCAAAACTGGCAAAATCAACTGGGAAGTAGAAGTGTGTGATCCAAAAGTGGGTTCAACACTGACACAAGCGCCTTTTGTGGCGAAAGACACGGTGTTGATGGGTTGTTCAGGTGCTGAGCTGGGTGTGCGTGGTGCTGTGAACGCCTTTGACCTGAAAACAGGTGAATTGAAATGGCGTGCCTTTGCGACCGGTTCTGATGACTCTGTTCGCCTGGCCAAAGACTTCAACAGTGCAAACCCACATTACGGTCAATTCGGCCTGGGGACTAAAACCTGGGAAGGCGATGCCTGGAAAATTGGTGGCGGTACCAACTGGGGTTGGTATGCCTATGACCCTAAATTGAACCTGTTCTACTACGGTTCAGGTAACCCGGCCCCATGGAACGAAACCATGCGTCCTGGCGACAACAAGTGGACGATGACCATCTGGGGTCGTGACCTCGACACCGGCATGGCGAAATGGGGCTACCAAAAAACGCCGCATGATGAGTGGGACTTTGCTGGTGTGAATCAGATGGTGCTGACTGATCAACCAGTCAACGGCAAAATGACGCCGCTGCTGAGCCACATCGACCGTAACGGTATCTTGTACACACTGAACCGCGAAAACGGCAACCTGATCGTGGCTGAAAAAGTGGACCCGGCTGTCAACGTGTTCAAAAAAGTGGACCTGAAAACTGGGACACCAGTCCGTGACCCGGAATTCGCGACACGTATGGACCATAAAGGCACCAACATTTGTCCATCCGCGATGGGCTTCCACAACCAGGGTGTTGACTCTTACGATCCAGAAAGCCGCACCTTGTACGCTGGCCTGAACCACATTTGTATGGATTGGGAGCCGTTCATGCTGCCATACCGTGCCGGTCAGTTCTTCGTTGGTGCAACGCTGGCGATGTACCCTGGCCCGAACGGCCCAACCAAGAAAGAAATGGGTCAGATTCGTGCATTTGACCTGACCACTGGTAAAGCTAAATGGACTAAGTGGGAGAAATTCGCGGCTTGGGGCGGTACTTTGTACACCAAAGGTGGCCTGGTTTGGTATGCAACGCTGGATGGTTACCTGAAAGCCTTGGATAACAAAGACGGTAAAGAGCTGTGGAACTTCAAGATGCCATCTGGTGGTATCGGATCGCCAATGACTTACTCCTTTAAAGGCAAGCAATACATCGGCAGCATGTACGGTGTTGGCGGCTGGCCTGGCGTGGGTCTGGTGTTTGACCTGACAGACCCGAGTGCTGGTTTGGGTGCGGTGGGTGCGTTCAAAGAACTGCAAAACCACACACAAATGGGCGGTGGCCTGATGGTGTTCAGCCTGTAATCCATACAGTGAACCTGTTGATGTAGTGATCAGGGTGACCGTCAGCCGCCAGGCCGGTTGGTCACCCTGCCTCTAGCACGGAGAAGAGAACAAATGTTTCCTGAAGTAAAAAAATCCAACCTGACATGGTTGAGTCTATGTTTATCCGTGACGCTCAGCGTGTTTGCCTTGCCAACACTGGCGGCCAATACCTTGAATATTTGTGCCGGTAAATCCGAGCTGCCTTTTTCTAACGACCAGAAACAAGGCTTTGAAAACAAGATTGCAACGGTGATTGGCAAAGCCTTAAATTTGCCAGTCACTTATTTCTGGTGGACCAATCCACTCACGCTGCAAAAAGATATGGAGGAAGGCAAGTGCGATGTGCTCATCGGCACCGACCCCAATGACACGCGTGTGCTGGTCACCAAACCTTATTACCGTTCTGGCTACGTGTTTATCACCCGCCAGGACCGCGAAATTGATGTCACCGCCTGGGATCACCCCTATCTGAAAGAAAAGAATTTTCGTATTGGCGTGATGCCGGACAGCCCGGGTAAAAACATGTTGCTGCAAATCAACCGCTTTGACGACATGTTTGACTACTTCACCGAAATCCAGAATTTTCAATCGACGCGTAACCGTTACATCCACGTGGAGCCTTCACGCCTGGTGAATGACGTCGCCAGCATGCATTTGCATATGGCCATGCTGTGGGCGCCCGAGGCAGCGCGTTATGTGCGTGCGTCTGACGTGCCACTGAAAATGGTGATGGTGGATGACACCGCACAAAAAACCAATGGCGAAAAAATCCCCATGCACTACAACGTGGTGATGGGGGTGAACAAGCAACGCCCGGAACTGTTAGAGGCGTTGAATCGTGTCATTGATGCCAACGGCGCTGAAATTACCGCCATCCTCAAGGATGAAGGTATCCCCTTGCTTCCTGTTAATTAATCAAGTGTTTGGAGTTTGAATTGAAAGAATCTCAACAACCGCAATCGCGCCGCATGAAACCACAACTGGCCATAGCCTTGGGCGTCTCTGGCCTGGTGATGGCGGCTTTTCTGACGGTGGCTTGTGCCAAAGATGAATCTGCTGGCAATGCGGATAGTGCCGCCAAGCCAGCGCCGGTGCAGGTTGCATTGAAAGACGGCCCCGCGCTGGAGTTTCGCGGCACGCTGTCGGGAGATGTGCTGGACCTGACGCCGATGGAAGGCGAAACCTTTACGCCTGAAGCCAAGCATTTTATGGCGACAGGTGAAAACCCGTACAAAGGCAACCCGGAAGAGGTTAAAAAAGGCTACACCATTTTCTCAACCGCCTGCTCTGGTTGCCATGGCCACCTGGCTGAAGGCAAGTTAGGCCCGGCGCTGGCGGATGATTACTGGACGTATCCTAAAAACGAGACCGATAAAGGTATTTTTGAAACGATTTATGGCGGTGCCGCTGGCATGATGGGCCCGCAACAAGGCCGGATGACGGTGGATGAAATCCTGCATGTGATTGCCTGGATTCGCCATCAGGCCGAAGAAAACCTGAAAAACGGTGGCGCTGCGCCGCACGGCTAAGCCGCTTAGGCACAACAGATTTTCGGGTGGTTAGGCTGGTGGGCCACGCGTTAATTTAAAACAATACACCAGCTAATTTGTGATGAAGGAGAAAGTGATGAAACACGTACTGACATTACTGGCGTTGGCCAGTGTGTTTGCAGTGTCCAATCAGGCTCTGGCTTATGACGGTCAAAACTGTAAAGAGCCAGGTAACTGCTGGGAAAACAAACCCGGCTATCCGGAAAAAATTGCGGGTTCTAAATATGACCCAAAACATGATCCGGTTGAGCTTAACAAGCAAGAGGAGTCCATCAAAGCGATGGATGCACGCAATGCAAAACGTATTGCGAATGCCAAGTCCAGCGGCAATTTCGTGTTTGACGTGAAGTAATCTTAATTCCCCCCAGGAAACTGACATCGTTTCCGGTGTCAGTTTCGTTTCCCTTGTGGATGTGGCAATCCGGTGTCGACGGTCATCCGTCGGTAGTGGCTTGCTTCATTCTGAATCATGGATCGTGTATGCAAAAACAAATAGAGTTGTCAGGGTGGCGTCAGCGCGCACTGGCGTTTGAACAAGCGTTAAATCAGGTCGTCCTCGGTATGCCAGCACAGGTGCGAGCACTGACAATCGCTATCTTTTCGCGTGGCCACGTGCTGCTAGAAGGTGATGTCGGGGTTGGTAAAACCACCTTGCTGCGCGCGGCAGCGCAACTTTTGGGGGGCGGCTACCAGCGCATTGAAGGCGCGATTGACCTGATGCCGAGTGACTTTCTTTACCATGCCTACATCAATGAGCAAGGGCAGGCGGCAGTTAAGCCCGGCCCGTTATTGCAGCATGACGAAGCATTGGCTGTGTTCTTTTTTAACGAAATCAACCGCGCCAGACCACAAGCCCATGCCTTGTTTTTACGCCTGATGGCTGAGCGCTCGGTGAGTGCGTTTAACCGTGAGTATCATTTTCCGCATTTAACCGTGTTTGCTGACCGTAACCGCTTAGAGCGCGAAGAAACGTTTGAAATCCCCGCTGCGGCGCGTGACCGCTTTTTAATGGAAATTTCGATTCAGGCGCCTGACGCGCGTGAGCTGCAACGTGCGCTGATGTTTGATACGCGTTTTTACGACGTGGATGCCTTGATAGGCGAATTGCCAGCCGGGCTGACCCCGTATGACCAGCTCAATGCGGTGGCAGTGGCGGTGCAAACTGCCGTGCGCGCCGAGCTGCCTTTACAGGACTATGCCGTGGAATTGTGGCGGGTGCTGAAAGACCCGCTGGCGGCAGGCATTGTGTTGCCAGACGTCGACATGAGCCGCCTGTTGGCTGGCGGTGCCAGCCCGCGTGGCATGGCGATGTTGATGCGTAGCGCCCGCACCCGTGCCTGGCTGGAAGGCCGCGATTATTTAACGCCGGACGATATCCGTGCCGTCTGGCCGTTTGTGGTGAGCCACCGTGTGTTCTTGAATGGCGCTTATGCCCTGCAGCACGCGCGTTTAGCGCCCTTGTTGCTGCAAGCGGTGCTGGATAAGGTCTCTGCGCCTTAATGGAGGCTGATGTGATGGTCTATCTTCAACACGCTGACGCCAGCCCGCCGCAGGCATTTGAGCCACGCCAGTTTTTTTACAACATACACTGGCGTGCGCACACCTATCATGCCGGGGCGACCTTAACTGCCCATCACGGCAATGGCACTGATTTTGCCGGATTTTCCTCATTACTGGCCTGCCCTGACCCCAAACGCATTGATATCCGTGCCAGTGTGCGCAGTGTGCCGCAACAATGGCTGGTCAGAACCTATTTAGAGCGCGCGGCTATTCATGTCTATGCCGTGCTGGATGTTTCAAGTTCATTATTCTTTCAGTCGACGGCCGCGCCCTCGGCAAGCACTATGCGTCAGCAACTCACCGAGTTTGTCGCGTCATTGGCCTGGTCAGTCACGCGCCAGGGCGATGCATTTGGCTTGCGTGCGGCCAATGATACGGCGCAAGCCAGTTTGCTGCGTGTGCCCAGTGTACAACCTGGCACCGCGCAACAGGTGGCACAGCAATTGGCCGCTTACTGGCAGCAGGCCTTGGTGCACGGCCAACAACAAGGGCAGGGCGCCAGTGCGATGCCTGCAGCCATCGAATCCATAGGTGCGCAGCGGGCGCTGGTATTTTTAATCTCCGATTTTTACTGGCCAGATTCGTTGCTGCAACGCACGCTCAAGATGGCCCAACCACACGATGTGGTGCCGGTGGTGTTGCGCGACCGTGCTGCCGTGCAAGACCTGCCCGCGTTTGGCTGGGCCAGGCTGCGTGACATGGAAAGCGGTGCCGAGCGCAGCTGGATGTTACGCCGTGGCTTGCATCAACGCATTCAGGCCCATGCAGAACAACAGCAACAGGCCTTGCATCGGCAGTTAGTTAACGCTGGCACACGTGCGCCTTTATGGTTGGCGCCAGACTGGCGTGCCGAGGCGGTCAGCCGGCATTTGATGGAGACGATGGCATGAGGGTGGCAGGCAGGGTTTTATTCAGTGCAGCATTGTTATGGGGCGGCTGGCTAGCCTCTGCGATGGCGGCAGAGGCTGTCACTGCGCGCGTTGAGAGTGTCACGCGCGAGGCAGATTACACCATAGGCAGCATCGCCACCCAGCATGTCACAGTAAGGTTGCCGCTTGGGTTTGAACTCGATGCTGGCAGCTTGCCTGCGCCAGCACAAAACGAAGCTATCGAGTTGCGAAACGCGCATTGGCAAAGTGAAGACGTCAACGGGGAGCGCGTGATCCGGCTAACGATTGACTGGCAAATTTTTGTCGCGGGCGACAGCGTTAAAATCATGCCGCTTAAACCCTTGCACCTGGTGTTTAAGCAGGGCCAGCAACAGTTGATTGTAGATGTGCCAGCCGATAAGGTGATCGTCTCCAGCCTGTTGCCTTCGCGCATTGATGACGCCCATGTGCAGCTTTACCCCGATGTTGCCCCGCCTGCCTGGCCGTTGGCGCCGCAACTATGGACACTGGCAGGCTGGGCGAGCTTGTTGCTGCTGGCGTTGGCATATCTGGCCTGGGTCGCCGGGTGGATACAGCTGCCACAAGAGCGACGCATGCCTTTTCGCCAGGCGTGGCGGGTGATGCGCACGCTGGATGCCACACAGCCCGCAGTACAGTTGCAGGCCATGCGTCTGATCGTACGTGCCATGGATCAGTTTGCTGGCTATGCCGTCACGGCTGAAAACCTGCCGCGCATGTTCTCGGCGACACCAGCCCTATTGCCTTATCAACATCTCTTGCAGTCGTTTTATAGCGAGGTGCAGCAGGCGTTTTTTGCCGGTCAAACGACGACGCTGACGCTGGATGCCCTCAGGCAATTAGCCCGGCAGTTGAGTCAGTTGGAGCTGGCGTAAGCATGTGGTTTACATGGGCGCAGCCCCTTATCTCTGTTATCGGCTATGGAACCGCTTGGGGCCTCAGCCAGCACTGGCCCTTATTGCTATTGCCGTTGGCAGGATTGCCGTGGATGTTGCGCGGGCAGCCGCATTGGTTGCATCCGGCCTTGCAGGGCTTGCCGCAAGACCCGTTGTCAGTGTGGCTGGAGCGGGCTTGGAAAATCACCTTGAGTGTGTTGATGCTGGCGTTAAGCATTGCGCTGGCCAAGCCGTTTTTAAATGCACAAATGGTAGAGAAAGTTGGCCGAGGTGCGCATGTGATGATCGTGCTCGACCGCAGTGCCAGCATGAACGAGCCGTTTGTGAGCAAAGGCGATGCGCAGGCGCGGTTACCAAAAATGCAGGTGGCGAGGGATGTTTTAAAGTCGCTGGTCAAACAAGGGCAGGATGATTTAATGGGCATGGTGACATTTAGCACTTCGCCCATTTTAGCGGCGCCATTAGGCAATGACCGCGCTTATGTGCAAGCGGCGCTGGAGGCGACCGAAGCGGGTGGCATGGGCTTTACCGCCGTTGCCCGCGGCGTCGGCATGGCGCTGGACTATTTTGCTGATCAGCCTGTGACTGGCGCACGTGCGATTGTGCTGGTGTCGGATGGCGGCGCGCATCTGGATGGTAAAACACAGGATATGTTACGCGCCATGTTTATGCGTCAGCAGGCGGCCTTGTACTGGATTTACCTGCGCTCTGAAAATGGCGTCAGTCTCAAGCAAAGCCTGGCCGAAGGCGAAAATATTGATGCCTACCCTGAAGTCGCGTTGCATGAGTATTTTCAGACTTTGCATGTGCCTTATCGCATGTATGAGGCCGAAAACCCACAAGCGGTGAAAGCTGCCGTGCGCGATATCGCTAAGCTCAAAAACAAGCCTGCGCGCTATCTGGAGCCGGTTTCCAGACAAGATTTAAGTCAATACGCCTACTGGCTGGCATGGCTGGCGGCCTGCGCGCTGCTGGGGATGCTGCAACTGGAGTTGAAACAATGGCAAGCCTGAAAATTCCTTTAACCACCATGCTGCGCCGTGGCTGGCCATGGGCTGTTTTGCTGGCACTGTTAGCGCTGGTCATGCTGCTAAAGCAGGGCGTCAGCCTGTATCAGTCGTCAGTGTATCGCCATCATTTGGCGCCGCATCAACTCATAGAACAGTCCTTGCTTGGGGCGCAGCAGACACCGCAAGCGCAGTTTGCCAACGCGGTCTTTTATGACCAGCAGCGCAAGCCTGAGCTCGCATTGGCGCAATATGCGGCCGTGATTAGCCAGGTGCCAGATGCGCAGCCCTTACGCAAGCAGGCTTACTTTAACTCTGGCAATGTGTATTTGCGCACCGCGATTCGCTTGCTGGAGCAGCAGGGTTTGCCTGCCTGGGATGAGGCCGGGCCGCTGGTGGCTTTGGCCAAAGAGAGTTACCAGAAAGCGTTGCGTATAGACCCATATTGGTCTGAGGCGAAATACAACTATCACCTGGCCCTGCGTTTGGCCCCCACTACCCATGGCATGTCGGGGCCGCAGCAATATGAAGATGAGCAGATCAAAGCTGAAGAGCAGCCGAGTGGCTGGCCTGCGATGCCGGGCAACCCAAGAGGGATGCCTTGATGCAAGCTTGGCGTTTGAATACTGCGCAGGTCTGGCGCAGGCGCAGTTTGTGGCTGGTCTGTGTATTGCTCACTGTCGCCCTGTTTCGCCCACATTGGTCGCTGCCTAACCGTGTTTATGACTGGTATTTTGTGGTTGATATTACGCAAAGTATGAATGTGCAGGATTATCCGACGGCAGCTAATAGCCTCAGCCGTTTGCACATGGCCAAACAAAGCATACGCCAGGCATTGTCGGCATTGCCATGTGGCTCACGCGTGGCCTTGGGCTTGTTTACCGAGCGCAATACCGTCAACGTGGTCAAGCCGGTCGAAGTGTGCAGCCATTTTGTGGCCCTGGACCAAACCGTCGCCAACATGGATTGGCGTATGGCTTGGGCGGCCGATTCGTTTATTGCGCATGGCCTATATAACGCGCTGGAACAAACGCCCGCGCTGGGTAAGCAGATGCGCGTGATGTTTTTTACCGATGCGCAGCAAGCGCCGCCCGCCAACCCTACTTATATGCCCAAGTTTGCAGGCCAGCCTGGCCAGGTACAAGGTTATCTGGTGGGGATGGGGCAGCTGAGCCCCAGCCAGATTCCCAAACTCGATGAAAGAAATGCCGTGGCAGGCTATTGGGAGCAAGAAGAAGTGCAGCGCTTTGGCAATTTTGGCATGGCCGAAACCTTGTCGGTGCTGGCCATGGAGCAGGGGCAGCATGACCGTAATGGCGGCCATGGGCCGGGCAATGCTTTGCTGAGTAACGCGCATTTATCTGCGCTGGATGCGGGTAATCTGCAACGCCTGGCGACCGAAACCGGCTTGCATGCGGTGCGGCTTGCGCACAGCGGGCAAGCCGCTGACTGGGCAACCAGCCTGGGGATGACGGCCTGGCGCTGGGCAGACACCGACTTGCGGCCATGCCTGGCGATGCTGGCAAGCGGCTTATGGCTGTTGTTTGTGCTGCTGACATATCTGCACAGTCCCTGGTTCACGCGTTTAAGCCGCTATTGGCGACGCTAATTGTGTAGGCATCTGCGTACTATCGATTTTATTAACAAGGAGTAAACATGAAGTGGTCTTTATTGGGGATAACAATGCTGTTGAGCGCGAACGTGTGGGCGCATGGGCCTACCCCGCAAAAAACAGATGAGTCCATCGCGGTGAATGCTACGGCTGAAGCCGTTTGGCAGCGTATTAGCGCGCCTTGTGCCTTGGCGCAATGGCACCCACAAGTCACCGCCTGTCAGGCTGTGGGCGACAAGCAGCAAAAAATCACCCTCAACAATGGCAAGCAGTTGCTACAAGAGATCGACGAAGTGTCTGCCGCAGACATGACGGTGGCTTACCGCTTGTCTGGCGACATTGACCTCGAAGCGCTGCCAGTGAGTTCACTCAACGGCAAGATCAAGGTTGTGGCTGATGGTAGCAACGCCAAAGTGGTATGGACAGCCCGTTATTACCGTGCTTTTACCGGCAATGAGCCGCCAGCCGGGCAAGATGATGAGTCGGCCAAAACTGCCGTAGATAGTTTTGTGAAAGAGGGCTTGCAGGGCTTGAAAGAGGGCCGCCAGAACGCCGCGGCCAATCAAAGCGGCTGGCGCAAAAAAGTCTGTGCCAGTGTACGCCCTTTGTTTAAACGCATCGGGTCAACCTTGTGCGCCTAACGTATCTGGCCAGATTAGCAGCCAGCTTCTGGCTGCTGTGTGTTTGCCACACGGCGATTGCTGCCACGGAGGCTGACTGGGTCACGTTGAGCGAAACCGACGATAGCTTGTGCCTCGCCCATGGCGGCCAACTGATTTCGCTGCAACTGACCGCAGCGGCCATGACGGACCAGGTCGGTGATGTTGAGGTGTGGGTAGACCGCTGGTTTATGCAAGTGCAAACCGCAGACCATACCCGCCATGTGCTTAACGCGCAGGCGCCCGTGGCTGAGCTAGGCTGCTCGCAGAGTATTGCCGGGCCGCAACACTGGACACTGGGCGTGATTAAACGCCTGCCGCAGGCAGGCAACCCCTCTAAGGATGTGCCATGAAGACAAACAATCTCTATTCCATTGACAGCCAGGCGGCGTTTAATCAGCAGGTGGCTGGCCATGACTTTTTGGTGGTGTTGTTCACCGCGCAATGGTGTGACCCCTGCCAGACATTTGCGCCCGTGTTTGCCGACGTTGCGGCGCAAACGCCTGCCATTGCTTTTGCCACCGCCGATGTCGATGTGGCAACAGAGTTAGCCGCCAACTTTCAGGTAACGCAAGTGCCCGCGCTGATGGTGATACGTGAACGGGTGGTGGTGGATATGATGCGCGGTGCCATGCTGGCGCACGAGCTACAGCATCATCTGCGCATGTGGCAAGCCTTGGATATGTCAGCCATCAATGCCCATTTCTCGCAAAAAACCACCGCTGCAACCTGATGGCAAGGCCTGACTCAAGCGTCTTAGCCTATCCCACGTCAGCGTGAAAAAATCCCTGCTGGTTGCAGGAGACTGTCTCACGCCGCCAGACAGATAATTCCCTATAGTGAGTCATCGCTTAAAAAGCAAAAGCCAGGAGTGGAGTGCCGTTTTGAGGCTGTTAAAGATGGCGTCGGCCTTAGGGTGGTTGAGTGTTGCCATATGTGTGCAGGCCGCAGAATTCGCTTATATCACTAACCAGGGTGAGCATACGGTATCGGTCGTCGATCTGCAGCAGCACACAGTGCTGAGTACTGTGGCCGTCGGCAAGGCGCCGGTCGGCGTGGCTGTCGATCATCATCAGCACAAGGTGTATGTGAGTAATGTTGAAGGCCGTTCGCTGTCTGTGATTGAGATGTCCAGCCAGCAGGTGATGCGCACCATGGCGTTACCGATCGCCCCTGTGGGCCTTGCCGTGAGTCATACCGGTCAGCATCTATACGTGGCTGACTGGTATCACGATCATTTGCTGGTGCTGGCTGCCGATAGTGGGCAAGTGTTAGCCAACATACAGGTCGGGCAAGCGCCGGGCGGCTTGCAGCTGGGTCTGGATGGCAGCACCTTGTATGTTGCCAACCGCGACAGCAATGATGTGAGTGTGATTGATACCCGTATCAACAAAGAGCGCTTGCGCATCAAGGTGGGTCAGCATCCGTTTGGCTTGTATTTAAGTGCCGATGGCCAGCAGCTCTTTGTAGTCAATGTGTACGCAAATACGGTCAGCGTGATTGAGACGCGCAGCCATCAGGTGGTGGCGACACTTGCAGTGGGCGAGCACCCATATTGCGTGGCGGTAGACCCGCGTGGGCAGCGCCTGTTTGTGACCAACACCGGCGACGATAGCGTGAGTGTGATTGACCTCGCGACGCGCCAAACCATACGCAAGATTCGGGTGCCGGGCACGCCGGAAGGCATTGCTTTTGATGCGGAGCACGAGCAAGTGTTAGTGGCGAGCTGGATGGAAAACGTGATTGCGGTGATTGACAGTGAGCGTCTGGTGCTGAAAAAAACCATTGCCGTTGGTGCACAACCGCGCGCGTTTGGTCAATTTATCGGCTCGCGCTTGCCATGATGGCCGCGTCGGGAATTTATCCTAACAAAATCAGGAAGGCTGCCACTATGGCGGTGGCCGTTTGATGTTTTAAGATGCAACTGTCAATTTAAATTGCTGATTTTAATTGATTTGCATAAAGTATATCTCCATGTTCGGGCCAGTTGTTGCAGCAACTGGTCGATTTTTTTAAAGGACACTCTATGCAACACACCCTGCAACCGCTGCTGTTCGCCGTCGCGTTGGCCGCGACCTCTTTCTCTGCTTATTCCCAACCTTACGCGTATGTGCCCAACGAAAAAGATGGCACAGTCTCCGTCATTGATACGGCGACCGATGCCGTCGTCAACCGCCTGCCAGCCAAGGGTAGGTTAGGTAAAAAAATTCAGGCGGCAGCCATACACCCAAGCAATCAAAAGCTGTATGTGGTGGTGCGTGATAAAAATGCCGTGGCCGTGATCGATACCCAGCAAGGCAAGCAAGTCGCTTTGATCAAGGTCGGCGACGAACCCGAGGGTATCGATATTTCACCGGATGGTAAATGGCTGGCCGCCTGTCTGGAAGAAGAGAACGCCGTCGCGCTGGTGGATTTACAGACCAACAAAGTTAAATACACCGTCAACACCCAGGGCAGAAACCCCGAGCATTGTGTGTTTTCGCCCGACCAGCAATGGTTATTGGCCAGCAATGAAGAAAGCAATGATGTGGATGTCATTGATCTGAATACGCGCAAGTCTGCGCATCTGATCGCAGCAACCAAACACCCGCGCGGCATCGGTTTTAGCCCGGATGGCAAATGGGCCTACGTCGCCAACGAAGCCGCCAGTGTGCTTGAAATTGTCTCCACCGCCGATTGGAAAGTGCAGGCCAATATCAAGGTCGGCTTGCGTTCTAATGGTGTCAAAGTGAATGCTGATGGCAGCCGCATTTATGTGAGTAATGGCGGCGACCACAATATCAGCGTCATCGACACGGTCAGCCGCCAGGTGATTGCAACAGTTGCTGTCGGCCAGCGCCCCTGGAACATGGCACTGACGCCAGATGGCAAAAAACTCTATGTCGCCAATGGCCGCAGCAATAGCGTGTCGGTGATTGATACGCAGACCAATACAACACTCAAAGATATCGCCGTTGGCAGCTTGCCTTGGGGGGTAGTCATTCGCTAGTCGGCCGCTGACGACGTCACTTAGAAGTAGTCCGCCTATAATGTGGGGTCCCTGCGGAGCAGGGAGGTGAATCGGGAAAAATTCCCGACAGTTTTTGGCCAATCGACTTTAAAATCCCCACAGCATGATGAAATCTCTCAGTCTTCAGTTCAAACTCAATCTGATCATCACCTTGTTATTGCTTGGGTTGTTACTGACCTGGGCGGTGTCGGTGGTGAAAAACGCACGTGAAGACGTGTTGGCCGAGGTGGATTCCAGTACCAATCTGGTCATGCATTTGCTGGATGCCGAAATCGCGCATTACATGACGGATTTTGGCTGGTTAAATCATCAAGAAGACGGCCAAACCAATATTTTTCGGCTGGATGAGTTAACCAATATCCGCCACTTGAAGGTGGATTTTTTTGATATGAATGGCCGGTTGCGCGAGTCTAACCGCACCACGCGCATGGCGCATGCAGGCGAAGACCCGCCGACATGGTTTGTGCGCCTGCTGGATATTTCCAGTGTGCTCAATGAACCCAAACGCAAAAATATTATCCTCAACGGGCGTTTTATTGGCGAGCTGGTGATTACGCCTGACCCCAGTTTTGAGTTGCGCGAAATCTGGGATGACACCTCTGGCTTGCTGGCGATTGTTGGCTTGTTTGGCCTCAGCGTGTTGCTGTTTGTGTATTGGACGGTGCGCGCGACCTTTAAGCCGGTGAAGCAGATTATTCATGGTCTGAACCAGATTGAGCGTGGGGAATATCAAAGCCGTCTGCCCGGATTTGAGCAAATTGAACTGAGTGAAATCAGCGACAAATTTAACAGCATGGCCAGTACGCTGGAGCAAAGCATACGCAACAACCACCGTTTAACGCAGCAGATTATTCATTTGCAAGAAGAAGAGCGTAAAAAACTGGCGCGTGACCTGCATGATGAAATTGGCCAGTATCTGACGGCGGTGCATGTGGATGCGAGTGCGCTGGTGGCGGCGAAAAAACTCAGTGTGGCGCGTGAAAGCGCGCAGGCGATTGCGCAGATTACGCGGCAGATGATGGTGACGATTCAGGATATTCTGGCACGTCTGCGCCCGCGCGTACTGGATGAGTTAGGGCTAAGCCTCGCACTGGCCGAGCTGATTCATCACTGGCGCGACCGTCATCGCGGCATCATGGTGGTCAATGCCATTTCCAACCATCTGGCGCAACCCGATGAAGCCATCTCGGTGACGGTCTACCGGATTTTGCAGGAGTGCCTGACCAATATCAGCAAGCATGCGGCGGCTACTCGCGTGACCATAGAGGTGACGGAAGACGCGCAAGGCCTGTATTTGATGATAGAGGATGACGGGCGCGGCTTTGATACCAGTGTGCAAAGCCGTGGTTATGGCCTGGCGGGCATGCAAGAGCGCGTGGAAGGTTTAATGGGCAATATGAATATTATCAGCGCGCCCGGACAGGGCACCCGCATTGAGGTTCGTTTTCATACAACAGAAGCATTTCAGGAAGCAGTGACATGACAGTCAAAGTAGTGTTGGTGGATGATCACACCGTGGTGCGTTCAGGGTTACGTCGCCTGCTAGAGAGCCATAAATCGATTGAAATCGTGGCCGAGGCCGATACTGGTGAAGCGGCTTATCAGGTTTATGGCGAAATATTGCCCGATGTAATGCTGATGGATATTTCCATGCCTGGCATGGGGGGGCTGGAGGCCGCCAAACGCATTTTGCAACGCTATCCGCAAGCCAGAATCGTGATTTTCTCCATGCATGAGGCGGTGTCGTTTGCGGCGCAAGCACTTAAAACCGGCGTCAAAGGCTATGTGACTAAAACTGGTGTGGCAGAGGATTTGGTGCAAGCGGTGTTGGATGTGTCTAAAGGCCGCACCTTTTTAAGTCAGGATGTGGCACAAAAAGTGGCTTTGCAAACCTTGATTGGCGAAAGCAATCCCTTGCAGCAACTCACCTCACGCGAGTTTGAGGTGTTTAGGCTGCTGGCTGAAGGCAAGCGCGTGGAAGAGGTCGCTGACATGCTCAAAATTAGCCAGAAAACGGTGGCTAATTATTACACGCTGATCAAGCAGAAGTTATCGGTCAACAGCCCGGTGGAAATGGTGCGGCTGGCGATGAAGCATGGCTTGATTGATGCTGGCTAGGGCCTGCCTGGATATTGTCTAGAGCGTACGCGCCACTTCTTCAATTAATGCGCGTAGCCAGCGGTGCGCCGGGTCATGCCGGTATCTGACATGCCAGGCCATATCCATGGGAAACGTGCCGAGGTCGACTGGGGTGGGCAGGATTTTTAAGCGTGCATCATTGGCCAGGCGGCGACAAATCTGAATCGGCAGCGTGGTGCAATAATCGGTGACGGCAATCACCTCTGGCACCGAGAGAAAATGCGTCACCGACACCGCCACTTCACGTTTTAACCCCTGTCGGTCCAGCGCCTGAAACAGCCCGGCGCGCATACGGCCGGGCGGCAATACATTCACATGTTTTAGCTGCTCATATTGTGCTTTGCTGATCTCATCACCGATGGTTGGATGATCGGCGCGCACCACACACGCCAGCCTGTCATCCATCAGGTGCTGCACAATCAGGTTATCCGGCGGGTCGACAAAGCGCCCCATGACCAGCGCGGTGCTACCAGCGCTAACGCCGGTTTCAGCCAGGTCGTTACCATAAGGAATAATGCGCAGCTTGATGCCTGGTGCCAATAGCCGCAGTTTTGCAACCACCGCCGGAATCAGCACATATTCGACATAACTATTGGGGGCAATGGTAAACAGCAGGTTGGCATGGGTCGGGTCAAAGGCCTGCTGCTCCAGCACGATTTCGTCCAGTTGGCCGATCGCGCCCATAATCACCGGCGCTAATGCCTCCGCCTTTTGTGTCGGTTGCATCCCATAACGCTCACGAATAAACAGCGGGTCTTGCAGACTCTCCCGCAACCGGTTCAATGCATTTGACAGCGCTGGCTGTGTAATGCCAAGACGGTCGGCCGCGCGCGTCACGCTGCGCTCTTCCATCAGCGCAATAAATACTCTTAGCAGATTCAGGTCGTAACGCATTTAGTTATTCATATTGAAAATATCTTAAATATACATAATAAATTTCAAAAATGGAATCAAAGCGTTCATGATGGCTACACCAAATCACTTAATTCTAAAGGAGCGTTGAAATGAATATTCTGATAGTACTGACCTCGCATGACACCCTGGGCAACACTGGCCTCAAAACCGGTTTTTGGCTGGAAGAGCTGGCGGCACCTTATTACGCGTTTAAGGCTGCCGGTGCGCAGTTAACACTGGCGTCACCTCTAGGCGGGCAGCCGCCACTGGATCCGAAAAGTAATGACCCTGCTTTTCAAACCGCAGACACCAAACGCTTTGAAGCCGATGCAGAGGCAGGCAAAGCCTTGGCAAACACCGTGCCATTACACACGGTGTCACATGAGCCGTTTGATGCGGTCTTTTACCCAGGTGGCCATGGTCCGTTGTGGGATCTGGCAGAGGATAAACACTCCATGACCTTGATCGAGTCGACATTGCAGGCAGGCAAACCCGTTGCGCTGGTCTGTCATGCGCCAGGGGTTTTGCGTCATGTCACACAGCCAGATGGCCGCCCGTTAGTGGCGGGCAAAAAAGTCACTGGCTTCACTAATACTGAAGAAGCGGCGGTTGAGTTGACCAATGTGGTGCCTTTTTTGGTCGAAGATATGCTGGTGAATCATGGTGGGCACTATTCAAAAGGGCCTGATTGGCAGCCGTATGTGGTTGAAGATGGCTTGTTGATTACCGGCCAAAATCCAGCCTCATCGGCTTTGGCGGCAACGGCGCTGATCCAGTTGTTGCAGACACAAGGGTAATTATCAGTGTTTGTAAGTGCATGGTTGCGTGTGCCAACGCAAGCGTACGCAGCGTGCACGTCATCGCCTGTTTAAGTGCCAAAAGAATTGACGGCTGCCGTACGCGCAGGCTATAACGCCTGCTGATGTTACTTGAGAGAGATTGACTGACTATATTGAGCAGTCATAGAGAACCCCAATGAATTACTTTAAAACTTATTGGATGGCCACCATGGCTGCTATTTTCTGGGGCGCCAATTTCAACCTAGCGCGCCCGGTCATTGCTGAAATGGGCCCTTATGTGGCAGGTGCCAGCCGCTACGTGCTGGCTGCCGCTGTGATGCTGTTGATTGCACAAACCAGAAGAGAGACCGTGCCTCTCCAGCATTGGAAAGCATATTTGACGCTGGGCGTGGTGGGCGTGTTTGGCTTTAACCTGTTTTTCTTTCTGGGCATGGAAACGTCTTCTGCCATCAATGGCGCGCTGATTATGGCCTTGAATCCGTTGTTAACCGCTGTGCTGGGCTATGTGATTCTGCGTGACAAACCCAGCAAGCAGCAGTGGATCGCTTTCCCGGTAGGCATTGCCGGTGTGGCGATTGTGGTGTTGGGCGCGGGTGCGCAACTGAAGATTGCGCTTGGCGACGTTTACATCCTGATTGCCTCGCTCAATTGGGCGCTATATAACGTGCTGGTTAAAAAAATGATGCCAAACAAGGTAAGTGGCATTGCCAACACGGCGGGCATCATGACGGTAGGCGCGCTGGCGTTGACCATCGCTGCCATCATGCATGGCGATCATGTTGTGATGCCGACCATCCATGCCGGGTCTGCTTTATTGATGATGTCGCTAGGCGGTGGGGTGTTGGCTTATCTATTCTGGAATGCTAGCATCTCCAACCTGGGGCCCTCAAAAGCGGCGATTTTTATGAACCTGGTGCCGGTAACGACCATGGTGATTGCGGCGTTTGAGCATGTGCCGCCTAACCATGCGCAGTTGCTCGGGGCCATGCTGGTGATCAGCGCGGTGACCTTTAGCTCGGTGTCGTTGTCCAAAAAAGGTTAACGCCAGCCTCGGCTTAGTCAACCGCTAACAGCGCATCCCAGCAGGTGGTATAAGCCGGGCTTTTATGTGCCTGTTTCATACGCCAGGGCTGCTGGCGTTGTACACCTTCGCTGGCCAGTTTGAGTGTGGCCCGGCCCATTTTATGGTTGATGGTGTCCAACGCATGCATCAAGCGGCCTGCTTTTTCGTGCGACACATCAGTGTGGAACAAGTCCTGTTGCTGCGCCTCCACTGTCACCAGTTCACCGAGCGAGACGCCTGCTTTCATATAATCGTAACCCGGGCGGTAAATCTGTCGCAGCGCTGTCAGGGCGGCCTGCACCAACTTTAAGGTATCGTTGGTGGGCGTATGCAGCGGCAGACGCAAGTGATTGTCGTATTGCCGGTGGGCCTCACGAAACGGGCTGGTGCGGATGTAGACGTAAATGCTGCCAGCATACAATTGACGCTTGCGCAGCTTTTCGCCTGCACGCGTGGTGTATAGCGTGACGGCTTCTTCCAAGCTTTGCAGGTCGCGCACCGCCTGGCCAAAGCTGCGCGTACTCAAAATCTGCTGTTGCGGGCCGCGTACTTGCTCTAGCGACAGGCAGGCAGTGCCGTTGAGTTCACGTATGGTTTTCTCCATCACCACGTTAAATGCTTTGCGCATGGTCGCCGCATCGCTCATCTTGAGGTCATAGGCGCTATGAATGCCTGCCGCATGCAACTGCTTGTTCAAATTCCGGCCGATGCCCCAGACATGGCTGACGTCGATGTTGCGCAACGTGTCGTCCAGAGCGGCAGGCAACAGCGTATTGAAATGACAGACGCCATTGAGGGCGGCTTGTTGTTTGGCGCAATGGTTAGCCAGTTTTGCCAGGGTTTTGCTGCTGGCAATCCCAACGCAGACTGGCAAGCCAGTGGCTTGTAGCACCGTTTGCCTGAGTTGTTGCGCATAAGCCGTCAAGTCACGTATGGAAAACGCACTAAGGTCGAGAAACGACTCGTCAATCGAGTACACCTCTTGTGACGGGCTAAATTGCCGCAACACCGACATCACGCGGTTGCTCATGTCCGCGTACAAGGCATAATTCGAGGAGTAGGCAATCACCCCCTCTTGCTCGGCATACTTGCGCACTTTGAACCACGGCGCGCCCATAGCGATGTCCAGTGCCTTGGCTTCTGCACTGCGCGAGATAATGCAGCCGTCGTTATTACTGAGCACCACCACTGGGCGCCCGCGCAGTTTGGGGTTAAACACACGCTCGCAGCTGACGTAAAAATTATTCACATCGACCAGTGCGATCGCCGTGATGGCTGCTTGATAAGAGGCTGGCATATTCATTTGTATGAGGGGTGTTTCATGAAATTCCCTAAACACTGTTCATGATCCGCAATAGCAGGATTGTTGGGGCTTGGGCCGATAATACTTTCACACGAGCCAGACATGGGGTCGGTTCGGGAAATCAAACAAGGAGATCATTATGTGGACTAAACCAGCTGCTACCGAAATGCGTTTCGGTTTCGAAGTCACCATGTACGTGATGAACAAATAATTCATCTGCGTTCAGACAGCCCGGTTGTCCATCATGCATGGGCACCGGGTTTTTGTTTATCTAAAGCGCCTGAACGAGCCGATCACCACGCCCCACACTTCAAACTGCATGGGTGGCTGAATCAGGAGTGGCGCATAGCGGCCAGATGCGTTTGCAGGCATCAACTTTGGCGTGCCATCTGCTTGTTTGGCCAGCGTTTTAATGGTGAATTCACCATCTATCATCGCCAGCACAATATCACCGATCACTGCTGATTTTCCTCGATCTACCACCGCCTTGTCTCCCGGCATTAATCCCACTTCTATCATCGACTCACCTTGTATGGTGACAAAAAACGTTGAATCAGCCTGGTCAATCAAATAGGTAGTCGGATCCAAGCGCAGCTCAACATGATCATCGGCCGGAGAGGGAAATCCCGCCGGTACTTTTGATTGATAGAGCGGCAACGCGATCGCTTGTGTCGGCTGCTCGAGCCGCGTGAAGGCCTGCGGGCTATCCAGTTGTTTGCGCTGTTGCTGCTGTTGGGCATAGCGGCTAAGCAGTTGACTGAGAACCGCTTTCTGGCTGACAGGCACGCGCATGACGGTGGTGGCTTCCTGATATACACCAGAGCCCGATTTGCGGCCTGCGCCCAACCGTTTGCCGCCTGCTTTTTTGGTTTGATGGTCATTCATTTGATTATTGTAACAAAAATCATAAATATAAAAAGCAGAGAAAGCGCCTGCATTCAGCAGGTATACTGTTGCGCTTTTAACGGATGAGTGTCGCATGGACTGGATACAACTATTTTTTGAGCAGTATGCGTTGTTCTGCCTGATTGGCGTGGTGGTCGGCGTGCTGTCTGGCTTGCTGGGCATAGGCGGCGGCATTGTGCTGGTGCCCATGTTGCATGCCATATTGGTGGCCAAGGGCTTCTCGGCCGATGCCGCCTTTCATATGGCACTGGCCACCTCGATGGCCTGCATCGTCTTTACTTCACTGTCCAGCATACTGGCGCATCATAAAAATCAGAATATCGTCTGGCCCTATGTCTGGGCCATGGTGCCGATGGCGTTTATTGGTTCGCTATTGGCAACCTTGGTGGCGATTCACCTCGATGCGTTTTATTTAACGCTGTTTTTTGCCAGCTTTACTTTTTTTGCTGCCATACAGTTGTTTTTGGACCGCAAACCGACGCAGCACAAAGTGCCCGGCAAGGTCGAGATCAGCCTGGTGTCGTTGTTGATCGGTGTGATTTCTGCGCTGGTGTCGATCGGGGGCGGTACGCTGACGGTGCCTTACCTGGCCATGCGCAATGTGTCGGTGAAGCAGGCGATCGGGACGTCAGCCGTATTGGGTTTTCCGATTGCGCTGGCGAGCACGGTGAGTTATCTACAAGATGCCGTGCGCCAAACGGCACATGCACCAGATTCGTTCGGCTTGCTCTATTTGCCCGCCATTATGCTGATTACCCCGCTCAGCGTGTTATTTGCCCCCGCTGGCGTGGCGCTGACCAAACGTTTGCCGGTCAAGGTGTTAAAGCGCATTTTTGCCGTCTTTTTGATGGGCGTGAGCCTCAACTTGCTGTGGTCACAGCTGTCTTAAACTCACTGCCGCAGGCAATAAAAAAACCGCCGTATACCGGCGGTTTTTTGTTCAACCTAACTTGCTTATCTTAATGACTTAAAACAAAGGCTGATTACTTGTTCATCACGTACATGGTTACTTCAAAGCCAAAACGCATTTCAGTAGCAGCTGGTTTAGTCCACATAATCATCTCCTTGAGTTATTTAATTAAGAACATCATGTTTGATGTGCTTGTATGACTCTCACTATACGCCGGTGTTTCAACACCACCCTGAAGCGAATCCGTAAAAGTGGCTCATGATTTTACGTAGTTTTGCGTCGCGTGATTTTTGTTGTCCTGCTGCGCTGGCAGCGTAAAATGCATACAACAACAAGTTGAAAAACGAGGGTATGACATGATGCAGCGTTTGCCGCGCTGGGTGGAGCTGGGCGGATGTTTACTAGCCATGAATGCGGGCTTTGTGAATGCTGTCGGCGTGCTGGGTTTTCGTCATCAGGCCGTGTCGCATCTGACCGGCATTTCTACTTTTTTCTCGATTGAAATCATGCAAGGGGACATCTTGCAAGTGCTGCATCTGCTCTGTGTGATGCTCTTTTTTGTGCTGGGCGCCATCATCAGTGGCATGGTCATCGGCCACGAGGCACTCAAGCTGGGCAGACAATATCACCTGGCATTATGGATAGAAGCAGGCTTGCTCACAGCGGCGGTGTTGTTACTTAATCAGGGCTGGCTCAGCGGCCAGTGGCTGGCTTCTGCCGCGTGTGGATTGCAAAATGCGATGACCAGCACCTTTAGCGGGGCAGTGGTGCGCACGACACATGTGTCTGGATTATTCACCGATATTGGCATTGCTTTCGGTCTGCGTTTACGTGGTCAAGCCGTCGATAGGCGACGGTTAACCCTGTATTTAATCCTGATTGGCGGATTTGTGACTGGCGGCGTGCTCGGCGCTTATGCGTTTACGCAGCAGCAATTCAACGCCTTGTGGTGGCCGGTCTGTCATCTTGTCGGCTTGTCGGTGTTGTATTTTGGCATCGGCCGTCGCGCGCGACAAAGCATGGATGTTTGAGCCTCTATCACACAAAACTGTCACCGATTTGTAATACAATCAAGTTTAGAGTTTTTAACATTTCAAGAAGCCAAGGCTATGTCGATTCAAACTATCGCAACTCATCCTTTTTCTGATCAAAAACCAGGCACATCTGGCCTGCGTAAAAAAGTACGCGTATTCCAGCAAGCCCATTACCTGCAAAACTTTGTGCAGAGTATTTTTGACACGCTGGAGATTCCGGCCAATGCGACACTGACCTTGGGCGGGGATGGACGCTTTTTTAATAAAGAGGCGATCCAGGTCATTATCAAAATGGCGGCGGCCAATGGGTTTGCCAAGGTGCTGGTTGGCCAACACGGTATTTTGTCGACACCGGCTGCGTCTCATATCATCCGCAAATACCAGACTTTTGGCGGCATTATTCTCTCGGCCAGCCATAACCCGGCTGGGCCTGACGATGATTTTGGCATCAAATACAACACCAGCAACGGTGGCCCGGCACCCGAAAAAATCACCGATGCCATTTTTGCCAATAGCAAAAACATCACCCAATACACACTGGCTGATTTACCTGAAGTGGATTTGTCCAGCATAGGGGTGACCACGCTGGATGGGTTTGAAATTGAAGTCATTGACTCGGTGGCTGACTACGCTGCGCTCATGCAAAGCATGTTTGACTTTGCCGCGATTAAACGCTGGCTAGCTGCGGGTCATCGGTTGCAGTTTGATGCCATGCACGCCGTCACCGGGCCGTATGCCAAAGTGATTTTGGGCGAGCAGTTGGGCGCCCCGGCCAGCAGCCTGATGAACTGTGAGGTTTCTGAAACCTTTGGTGGCGGTCATCCCGACCCTAATCTGACGTATGCCGAAGACCTGGTCAAGATTGCCTACGGTACACAAGCGCCCGATTTCTCCGCTGCGTCTGATGGTGATGGCGACCGCAACATGATTTTGGGCAATCACTTTTTTGTCACGCCTTCTGATAGCCTGGCGCTGATTGCGGCCAATGCCAAACTGATTCCGGCCTATGCCAAAGGCTTGGCTGGTGTGGCACGCTCCATGCCAACCAGCGGCGCGGTTGACCGCGTGGCGGCCAAACTGGGCATAGATTGCTACGAAACACCCACCGGCTGGAAGTTTTTTGGCAACCTGATGGACGCTGGCCGTGTCACCTTGTGTGGCGAAGAAAGCTTTGGCACCGGCAGTGACCACGTGCGTGAAAAAGACGGCTTGTGGGCAGTGTTGTGCTGGCTCAATCTGCTGGCGGTGACTGGCGAGAGCGTTGAGTCTTTGGTGCGTAAACACTGGCAAATTTATGGCCGCAATGTCTATTCGCGCCATGATTACGAAGGCGTGCCCACCGAGCAGGCCAATGCTGTCATTGCCCATATCAAGGCGCAATTTTCCAGCCTGCCAGGACAAGTGTTTGGCAGTTACACCGTGAAAACGGTGGATGATTTTAGCTATACAGATCCTGTTGATGGCTCCGTAAGTACCGGCCAGGGGTTGCGTATCTTGTTCGCTTGCGGCTCGCGGGTGGTGATTCGTTTATCCGGCACCGGCACTGAAGGCGCGACTATTCGCGTCTACCTCGAAGCGTTTACTGAAGATGCCGCGCAACAGCAGCTGGATGCACAAGAGGCGTTGGCAGAACTGATTACTGTGTCACACCAGATTTCACAATTGCCGCAGCTCACCGGCAGGCAGCAGCCAACGGTGATTACTTAGTAATTATCGCCACAGGGAAATGGCTGCATGACCATGATAAAAAAAAGTATTCTCTGCCCGATGGTGTTGTCTGCAGGCTTGCTGGCCTGCGGCGTCAACCCGGTGACCAAAGAGCGTGAGTTCCAGTTTGTCTCGCAAGACAAAGAGATCCAACTCGGCCAGCAAAACTACAGTCCGGCGCGCCAGTCGCAAGGGGGGGATTACACCTTGGATGCAGAACTCACTCGCTACGTGCAACAAGTGGGGCAAAAACTGGCAGCGGTCTCTGATCGCCCGGATCTGCCCTATGAGTTTGTAGTGCTCAATGACTCTGTGCCCAATGCCTGGGCGATGCCGGGCGGCAAAATCGCTTTTAACCGTGGCCTGTTATATGAGTTGCACAGTGAGGCGGAGCTGGCGGCTGTGCTAGGGCATGAAATTGTGCATGCGGCGGCGCGTCATGGTGCCAAAGGCATGGAGCGTGGCATGTTTATGCAAGGCGCCATGCTAGCGGTGGGCCTCGCGACGCGTGACTCTAATTATGCCAACTTGGTGGTCGGTGGCGCGCAATTGGGCGGGCAGTTAATCACCAGCAAATATGGCCGTGATGCTGAATCAGAGTCTGACCACTATGGCATGAAGTACATGAAACTGGCTGGCTATGACCCGGCTGCGGCTGTGACCTTGCAAGAGACGTTTGTGCGTTTGAGTGAGGGCAAGCGGCAAGATTTTATTTCTGGCCTGTTTGCCAGCCACCCGCCGTCACAAGAACGTGTAGAAGACAACAAAAAAACGCTGGCAGAATTAGGTGCTGGCGGCGAGATGGGCAAAGATGTTTATGCGCAAAAAGTCGCCAAACTCATGGCGACGCGCGAAGCGTATAAAGCCTATGACGAAGGCAAAGCCGCCTTGCAAAAAGGCGATGCAGAAAAAGCCAAAACCCTGGCCAAAAAAGCCATCAGTATCGAGCCGCACGAAGCGCGTTTTCAGGAGTTGTTGGGGGATATTGCGCTGACCAAAAAGAACACCACTGAGGCGCTGGCGTTTTACGATAAGGCGATTCAAATGCAGCCTGACTATTTCAAGCCTTATGTCCAAAGCGGGATTGCGCTGTTTAACGATGGCAAAAAAGAGCAGGCTGAGCCTTTCTTGAAAAAAGCCAATGCCTTGCTGCCAACGGCGCCTGGCTATGCTTTGCTTGGCCAGATTGCCGAAGGCCGCGGTGAAACCTCACTGGCTTTACAGCACTACCAACTCGCAGCCAGCTCAGATTCTGAAATCGGTAAAGAAGCCGCTGGCCGTGCCATGCGCATCGATTTGCCACGCAACCCCGCGCGTTATTTGCCGTCAGGCCCGCTGGCGGATAACACCGGCATGGTGTATGCCGCGGTGCAGAACAATAGCAGCGTACCAGTTGGCCGCGTGCAGGTGCGTATTTTGCAATACGATAACCGCGGACGTTTGGTCGACCAGACGCGATCCATGCTGATTACCGGCGGTATCGCACCGGGTAAACGCGGCTCGGTGGCGACTGGCGTGCGTATCCAGGACCAGGCGGCATTGCAATTCTTCCGCGTCGTGGTCGAAGGCGCCGAGCTGGCAAAGTAATTGATTAAACAAAGATAGTTAGTGATGGCTACCCAAGATACCTGCTGTTCCGTTTCCCCCTACTTTGAGATTCACCCAGGCAAAGCCGCTGCTTTTCGGGCTATCTGCGAGAAGTATGTGGCATGGTCAGCACGCGAGTCTGGCTGTTTGTATTATGGCTTTAGCTTTGATGGTGACCTCGCGCATTGCCGCGAAGGCTTTGAAAATGCCGCGGCCTTGTTAGCACATCTTGAAAACCTGCGCCCGATTTTGCATGAGATGGGCGAAGTGTCTCAGATGGTGCGCATTGAGGTGCATGGGCCTGAGGCTGAATTAGCCACATTGCGTGCACCCCTGGCCGGGCTGAACCCGCAGTGGTTTGTGCTGGAATATGGCGTCAGAAAGTAGTGCATGGCGTTGCTGCTAAAAATCTGCTAATGTCACGCCGGATTGGATTAACCAATCTTTACTTAATAATTTGAAAGAATAACAATGAATATCAAAAGAAGAGTTGCCAGCGCCCTGTTAGTGGCGTTAGCGATGACTGCGGCTGGTTGCTCAACCATGCAAGATGTGGTTAAAGTGAAACAAAGCGGTGCTGAAGGCACCACCAAAAACTATGCCGTGACAGAAGCGCAAGCTTGGGAAATCGCAAAAACCGTCTTCAGATGGGAAGGCGCTGACGCGATTGAAGAGCATAGAGACCAGCACTATATGCTCACCAGCAGTGGCGTGAATCTGGTGTCATGGGGCGCGGTGATGGGTGCCTGGGTAGAACCGGTGAAAGATGACGACACGAAAGTGACTGTGGTGACCAAGCGCCGTGTGACAGTGAATGTCGCCACAACCTTAACTGAAACGACATTCCATAAACGGTTTGCGCAAGCGGTGGCCCTTGTCAAACAAGGTAAGCCATTACCTGCTGAGGCACCATAATCGCTGGCGCGTGGGCAAACCGCTTGCTCACGCGTATTACTCACCATCCCGTATGGTCATCACACCACGATACAAGCGTACATCCATTCGGCCTAAAAAGCTCATGCCAAGCAAGGCATCACCTTCCAGCCCCGGCGAAATCGTCGCGGCGACATCATGCGCAACCACTCCGCCCAATTGCACGGTTTTTAAACGCACCAGGTAAGACACGGCATTGCCGTTAGCGGTGTGCGTGTTAATCGCATCGCGGCTGGCCAGGCCTAAACGGTCAGCAACACTTTGTGAAATGGCCACGCCGGTGGCGCCGGTGTCTACCAGCACGCGTACGCGTTCGCCGTTAATCAGCGCCTCGGCACTGTAGTGGCCATCTGGCCCGCGCTTGAGGCTGACCACTTGTTGCTGGCCGATTTGTTCCAGGGTGTTGGGGTGTTGCACGCGGTCGACTAGCAACCAGACCAATGCAGCAAGGCCCAGCCAGATCACGGTGTAGAGCAGGCCGCGCCCGCGCGAGTAGAGTCTTTGAGTAGCATGTCCCATGCTCATTCAATGGTGGCTTAAAACGGAAATTTCAAGTCTGGATTGGCGTGGCGGATGACTTGTTTAAACGCCAGTTGAATGCGGCCTAATGCCGCCTCGCTCTCTGCTTCAAAGCGCAGCGTGAGGACTGGCGTGGTGTTTGAGGCGCGAATCAGGCCAAAGCCATCAGCATATTCCACACGCAAGCCATCAATCGTGATGACTTCAAGGGCATCTGCAAATTGTGCCGATTGTTGCAGCGTGGCGATCAAGGCGTGCGGTTCGCCTTCTTGCATGGCAATCTGTAATTCGGGGGTGTTGAGGCTGTCGGGCAAGGCTTCGAGCACTGCGCTGGCATTGGGGCTGTGGCTGACGATTTCTAGCAGGCGTGCTGCGCTATACAGGCCATCATCAAAGCCAAACCAGCGGGGCTTACCTTGCCTGGCATCGTTAAAAAACAGGTGGCCGGAGAGCTCGCCACCGATGGCGGCACCGGTTTCTTTGATTTTGGCTTTCATTAATGAGTGGCCGGTTTTCCAGATCACTGGTTTGCCGCCGTGCTCACGGATAAACGGTGATAAATGGCGTGTCGACTTCACGTCAAACACTACCTTGCTGCCTGGCTGTTTTTGCAGCACGTCTTCTACAAATAGCATCAGTTGGCGGTCACTGCGGATAATCTGGCCGGACTTAGTGACCACACCCAAACGATCGCCATCGCCATCAAAGGCAATGCCTATTTCGGCTTCACCGGTCTGTAATGTGTGTATCACATCTTGCAGGTTTTTCGCATCGACCGGGTCTGGATGGTGGTTGGGGAAGTGTCCATCTACCTCACAAAACAAAGGCTCAACCTCGCAGCCCAATGCTTTAAACAGCGCCGGTGCATAGGCGCCTGCGACACCGTTACCACAATCCATCACCACCCGCATCGGGCGTGCCAGTTGAATGTCAGAGACGATGGCCGCCTGATAAGCTGGATATATCTCGTAGAACGATTGCTTGCCGGGTTGTGCGGGCTGTGCAAATTGTTGCTGGGTAATGCGTTGTTTGAGTGCCTGTATGGCCTCACTGCTGAGGGTTTCACCCGCAATCACCATTTTGAGACCATTGTAGGCTGGTGGATTATGGCTGCCGGTCATCATGACGCCACTGCTGGTTTCGCTGAGGTAGTGCGCTGCAAAATACAGCATAGGGGTGGTGACCATGCCCAAGGCAATCACATTGGTTCCGGTGTCTACAATGCCGGTCGTCAGTGCCGCGGCCAGGATGGGGCTAGATAAACGGCCGTCATAGCCGACACACAGGCTGTGTTCGCCACGTTCTTGCGACAGGGAGCCTAGCGCCAGGCCGATCTGATAAACAATGTCTTCTGTCAGCGTCTCGCCGACGATACCGCGAATATCGTAGGCTTTAAAAATGGACGCTGGCAGAAAAGTAGTCATTTACTCGGCTTCTTCTATCCAGGCCAGTTGAATCGCCTCGAGGATTTTTTCGCCGCAATGAGAAGGCTCGTCGTCAAAGCCATCCAGTTCCATGACCCATTGCATCAGGTCGGTAAAACGGATGGTTTTCGGGTCAACGTCGGGCAATTTATCATACAGGTCTTCAGCGATACGCTGGCTGTCAGTCCATTTCATTACAATCGGCTCCATGTGCAAATGAGGGTGTTAAACCGCATTATAACTGACAGTGTGCATCGGATTTGACAGAATCGGCCTACAGGTGTGTCAGTCAGGCAGGACTAGCCAAGCCCGTCCATCATTGTCATCATAACAAGCTATGAATGAGAACGACATCACCACAAAAAAAACCATACCGATGAGCAACTGGATTACGGGCACTGTGTTGGCTGTTGTGCTGGCGGTGATTGCCTGTGAAATCGCCGGTTGGCCGTTTTTGCGGCAGCCCTTGCAACAATTGATGCAGGATAAATTACACCGCACTGTCGAGATCGAGCGCCCATTTCGCTTGCAGTTGCTGGGCGGCATTCACCTGCAAGTGGGTGGATTGAAATTGTCGGCACCAGAAGGCTTTGACGCGCCTTATTTTATTGATGCACATGGCCTGGATCTGGCACTGCGTTACCGTGATCTATGGTCGCTCAAAGAAAACGACCCTTATCGCATTGCCGCGATTCGCGCGGATCAGCTCAATGCCTACCTGCTGCGCCGCGCAGACCAGCATGCAACTTGGCAGTTTGAACTGGATGATAGCAGTCCGCCACGGCCGTTTCCGCTGATCGAACAATTGGCGGTGAATCAGGGCCAGGCCAAAGTCACCGACGCTGTCACTGACGCCCAACTGGCGCTGACTTTTTTTACCGAAGAAGGGGCGCATCTGGCCACGCCGGAATCGCGGTTGAAGATTCATGGTCAGTTTCGCAAGCGCCCGCTACAGGGCGAGTTGGTTACGCAAGGCTTTTTGCCGGTGGCGACCCAGGGTAGCCAGTCGCCACCGATTAACTCTCAGGGTTGGTTGAAGTATGGCGCGGTCAACGCGCAATTTCGGGGGGCAGTCTATGACTTGTTTGGCACGCAACGCGTGAAAGGCAAGGTGGATGTGAAAGGCACATCGCTGGCAGACGTCGGCGATTTGCTGGACCTGACCTTACCACGTACTGCCGCCTTTAAAGTCAGTGCCGAGATTGAAAAAGGCATTGATCAGTGGCAGGTGAATATTCCTTCTGCCCATATTGGGCGCAGTCGTTTGTCCGGTCAGTTTGTCTATGATGTCGCGCCAGAAATACCCATGCTGCGAGGCAAACTACAAGGCGCGTTGCTGATGCTGGCCGATTTAGCGCCCGCGTTTGGTGCAAGCCAGGGGAGTTCTGCCGCCAAAGCGCATCCCGGTAAGCTGTTCCCTGACGAATCGTTGGATTTTAGTACCTATGGGCGTATGAATGCCGATATTGATGTGCATCTGGATGCGGTGGATTTAGGCAATGCCTTTAAGCAGCGTATTGCACCTTTAAAGCTGCGCTTAACCCTGAATAAACACAAACTAAGCCTGGCTGAACTCGAAGCCAGTACCGCACAAGGCACGCTCACCGGTGCTTTGAGTATTGATGCTCATGACGCCACTAATACTGACTTATCCCCGCCACCTGCGCCTGAGTGGGATATTCAATTGGCAGTGCGCGATATTCGCCTGGAGCAATGGCTAAAGGTGACACCAGAGAATAAGGTGGCTGATGACAAAGTCTCGCCAACCAAACCTTCTTCAGCCAAGCCTGCGTCAACCAGTCAGGCGCCAGCGTATATTTCAGGCAAGTTAAACGGCAAAGCCAGCTTGCAAGGGCGCGGACGCTCTACGGCGGCGTTACTTAAATCACTGGATGGCCAGTTGGCGCTGATGGTGCGCCAGGGTGAAATTTCGCATCTGCTGGTCGAGGCTGCAGGCCTGGATATTGCGCAAGCTATTGGCGTGCTGATGAAAGGTGATCAAGCCCTGCCTATGCAATGTGCGGCCATGGGCTGGCATGCCAAGCAAGGCGTGCTGACGCCAGAGGCAGCCTTGATTGATACGCCAGTCACCACTGTGAATGTGCAAGGCGAGATCAATCTGGGGCAGGAATTGCTTAACCTCAAATTGCAAGCCAGCCCCAAAAACTTCTCCCCTTTTACCGTGCGTTCTCCCATCCTAGTCACCGGCCCGTTTGTGGATCCCAAGGTGTCGCTGAGCCCCGGCCCGATTGCCGCGCGCCTGGCTGGTGGGGTGTTGCTGGCATTAATTAATCCTTTTGCGGCGATTCTACCTTTTCTTGACCCTGGCAGTGCCTCAGAGGTGACGGATGAAGGTTGTCAGCAGACGCTGCAACAATTAAAAGCGCGTAAACACTAATGGCCTGTGTTGGATTATGGCAAAAAAAGAACCCAACCGAAGTTGGGTTTAGGGAGCGATTTTGGAGATATACGCTTACGGCTACTACTAAGCATAAGCTGTGCCAGCTTTTATAATTACATTTAAATCAATAAGATAGCTTGTTTTATGGATTTATTGCCTGTTGCTGAGACAGCAACTGTTTGATGCCTTGCACTAATTTGGTGCAAGGCGTGCAATGCTGGCGCACTTATGACAACGCTCTTTCAGGTTTTAACTAGCTCACAGGTGGCCAGTATCTTTACGATTGCAGCGATCTTCCATACATTGTCATTTTCCGCGCTTGCTTGCCCCAAAAAAGCAGGCATCTTGCGCTGACGCATGCGATAGGTGCATGCCATGGTCGCCTCATGGTAAAATTACACTTTATTGTTATTGATACGGAAACTTGATCGTCATGTTTAGCTTTTCAAGAAACTTAAGCGTTGCAGACCCAGCTTTGGCCACCATGATTTCTGCCGAAGTCGAACGTCAACATCAGCATATTGAGCTGATTGCCTCAGAAAACTACACCAGCCCAGCGGTGATGGAAGCACAAGGCTCGCAGCTGACTAACAAGTATGCGGAAGGTTATCCAGGCAAGCGTTTTTACGGCGGCTGTGAGTTTGTTGACCAAGTGGAGCAATTGGCGATTGATCGCCTGAAGGCACTGTATGGCGCGGAGTATGCCAACGTGCAACCGCACTCTGGGTCACAAGCCAACCAGGCGGTATATTTCTCTATTTTAAAACCAGGCGATACCATCATGGGCATGAACCTGGGCCACGGCGGTCATTTGACGCATGGCTCCCCGGCCAACCTGTCCGGCAAGTTGTTCAATATTGTGCCTTATGGCTTGAACGACAAAGAGGAAATTGACTACGACGAGATGGAGCGTATTGCCATTGAGTGCAAACCAAAATTGCTGATTGGTGGTGCGTCTGCTTACGCCCTGCGTTTTGACTGGGCACGGATGGCTGAGATCGCTAAAAAAGTCGGTGCTTATTTTATGGTCGACATGGCGCACTATTCTGGCCTGATCGCCGGTGGTGTTTACCCTAATCCAGTGCCACACGCTGACTTCGTCACTTCTACCACGCACAAAACCTTGCGTGGCCCACGTGGCGGTATCATCATGGCTAAAGCAGAGTTTGAAAAATCCATCAACTCTAACGTGTTCCCAAGCTTGCAAGGTGGTCCATTGATGCATGTCATCGCCGGTAAAGCCACGGCTTTTCTCGAAGCAGCCCAGCCTGAGTTCAAGGTGTATCAAGAACAAGTGTTGAAAAACGCTAGCGTGATGGCCAATACACTGGCGGCACGCGGCTTGCGCATTATCTCTGGCCGTACTGAGTCACACGTATTTTTGGTTGATCTACGGCCTAAAGGCTTGACTGGTAAAGCGGCTGATGCTTTCCTCGGCCAAGCGCACATTACTGTCAACAAAAACGCGATTCCTAACGACCCTGAGAGCCCATTCGTGACTTCCGGTATCCGTATCGGTTCGCCAGCGATTACCACCCGTGGCTTTAAAGAAGCCGAGGCCGAGCAAGTGGCTAACCTGATCGCCGACGTGCTGGATAACCCGGAAAATGCAGAAGTCATTGCAGCGGTAAAAGCCAAAGTACACGCATTAACTGACAAATTCCCAGTCTACGGCAAATAATTTCTCCGGCCAGTTTTAGCCATGAAATGTCCTTTTTGCGGTGCTGACGATACGCAGGTGGTGGATTCCCGACTCAATGAGGAGGGCAACTCCATCCGCAGGCGTCGTCGTTGCCAGGTCTGCGATAAGCGCTTTACTACTTACGAAACGGCAGAGTTGCATCTGCCGCAGGTGGTCAAGCAAAACGGCAACCGCGAAGAGTTCAAGCGCGAAAAGTTGCGCGTGTCATTTACGCGCGCGTTGCACAAGCGCCCGGTGCCGACCGAATATGTCGATAAGGCCATGGACCGTATTATTCAGAAAGTGCTTGGTTTGGGCGTGCGCGAAGTGCCTGCGCGATTGCTGGGTGAAACCGTGATGCAAGAGCTCAAACAAATGGATCAGGTGGCGTATATCCGTTTTGCTTCGGTGTATCGTAGCTTTTCAGATGTCGATGATTTTCATAATGCTATTCGTGACCTGGATGTGACCGATAGCGATAATTAGTCCGAAAGGCGAGGGTGCATGAAACTGATCAAGCTGTCTGCAATTGCGTTAGCGGTATTCACTGTCATCCTCACCATTGTGTTTTTTACCTGGTGGGCGTTTAAAGACCAGGCGGTGTTTGGCGGAGACAAGTTTGATCAGGCGCGCTGGATGTCCCTTGCCAACACGGTGCAAACCGAGTGCCGTCGTGGTGACATGGCCTACGACCTGAAAAATCACATTCTCATCCGTGGCGCTAAAAAAGAAGCGGTGATGGCCTTGCTGGGTCGTCCTAGCCTGGAAGACGCCAACGCACTGGAGTACGACCTTGGTAAGTGCATGCATGTTTACCATGCCTTGCGCATTTATTTTGACCAGGATGGGCGTTTAACCCATAGCCAGATTTCTTCGCACTAAACCTTTGGCCGGTTAAGCGTAAGCAGGCGACAAAGCGGTGTTCGAGGTTGTTGATTGATAACGCTGGCGAAATGTTTGCATAAAGTCAGCCAGTTGCTCAGCGGCTGCCAGCTCTAAGCCGTTATAAATCGACGCCCGAATACCGCCTATGCTGCGGTGGCCATTCAAGCCTGAAAACCCTGCCAGTTGTGCTTGCTGAAAAAACGCTTGCTCAATCTCGGCGGTTGGCAAATTAAATACCACATTCATTGTAGAACGGTCAGTCACGGCTGCACGGCCTCGGTAAAAGTCGGCGTGGTCGTCCAGTACCTGATACAAACAGTCTGCCTTGGCCTGATTACGTTTGGCCATATTGTGCAAGCCGCCCATTTCATCACGCAACCAGCGTGTCACCAGCAACACGCTATAAATCGCAAACACGGGTGGGGTGTTGTAGATAGAGTGCGCATCGGCTTGCGCGTGATAGTTGATAAAGCCTGGCAAATCATCAGGCAGGCTATTCATAAAGTCATCACGCAAGATTACCAGCGTCACCCCGGCCGGGCCGATATTTTTCTGTGCATGGGCATAAATCATCGAGTAGCGATTAAAGTCCCCAGGCGCCGATAACAGGTCTGAGGACATGTCACAGATACGTGGCACATCTTCGCGACCGGGCACGCGATGGAACTGCAACCCTTCTACCGTCTCATTCGAGATATAGTGAAAATAGGCCGCATCTTTGGAGAGTTGTAACTCAGCATCGGTAGGCAAGCGACCAAACTGGTCAGCTTTGCCACTCCATGCCAAGTGCAATTTGCCGGATTTTTTTGCCTCGTGAATCGCCTTGCCGCTCCAGTAGCCGCTATGGATATAGTCTGCTGACTGGCCGTTGCGCAGCAAATTCATTGGCAACATAGAGAACTGCTGCGTGGCGCCGCCTTGCATCATCAACACGCGTGTAGACGCTGGCAAACCCATCAGATGGCGGATATTGTCTTCTAACTCATGCACCACCTGCGCAAACCATGCCGAGCGATGGCTGATGCCTAAAATAGACAAACCGACTTCTGGTACACAGAGCATGGCGGTGTGCAGTTGTTGCAAGACGCTTTCAGGCAAGGCTCCCGGGCCGCCAGAAAAATTCAGTTGATTGGCATTCAGTTTCATCATGCGCTCTCCAGTAAAGGTTGCGGCTGTAATGCGTATAAATATTGCTCAAAAGCTTGCTGTAGCTTGCCGATTTGCCCGGCTTTAAACGGGAACAGGCTGGCAGAATCCATGGCGTGCACGGCCATGATGTGGTCGATTTCGAACACCAGTAATTGGCCGTCTTTGGTCTCTGCACAATCAATGCATACATAGTCGAGTTGCAAACGCTGGTAAATCGCGGCCAGCGCCGTTTGGTGGCGCGTGGCAAAGCTGGCAAAGTTCTGCATAAACGCACCTTCTTCGGCCCGTTTGTCAGCGGAGTCATACATACCGGCATTGACGTAATGCACCATCCAGTCACTCGAAATCGCCATATGGCAAATAAACGGCTGGCCGCGCAGCATGGCGATGCGGTATTTACGGAACTGGCCATCCTGGCTGCTGTAATCGACAAAGCGCGAGACAAAAAAAGCGGTACTTTGGACTTGTTTTAAATAGTCCGCCAGTTCAGCTGGCTGCGTGATTCTGGCCAAGTCGTTACCGGCTTGCGAGCCGACCGGGCGAATAATCAAGGGTAATCCAGGCAGCGCAGCCGGGTCGACAATGTCTGCTGGGCGCGGCATGCTCAAGCGCGTGACAACCTGGCTGCGGGTGAGTTTGTGCGTGCGTGGCATATCGAGGCCGGGGACGCCTTGCAGCAACTCACTGAGCTGGTCACGGTTAACGTTGGGCATCAGGTGTGGCGGATTAATCACCGGCCTGGCGTGAGCAAGTAGGCTGGCTTGCACTGCCAGCAGCAAAGCGCGGTTGGCCTGGCTATCTGAAAGGGCGACCATCACCGCGTCGTGTTCGGGCATGGGCGATGGTAGCGGCTGCTCGACCGAGGCATAGTAATAAAGGAGTTCTACCGGGCTGTTTTCCAGTAGGCAATCAATCGGCGTGTTTTCAGACAGATCGCCTGGCGTCATGATCATCAGCAAGCGAAAGCGTGGCGGCTGGCAGTTTGCCGGGCGGCGGTAGAGTCGTTGTAAAGACAGCGCCTGCTCTTGAATCGCCAGGCCCATGTCGCGCATTTTCAGGCATAAAAAGCCAATTGCCAGATTCATCCACAAAATGGCGTTCTCCTGGTCCTGATTGGCCTGAACCAGTAGTGATTGCGCATGCGAGCGCAAATCTGCGCCGCTGAGGCTCATGCGCAGAAAAGGCGCCAGCCCTTGAAATGTATGGCTGGCATTGTTGTGGGCCAAGGCGTCAAATAAATTGCGCAGATAACGCTTTTTTTCGCTGGCACGCGCCGATGCCCAGAAGTCATCGCTGCGATAGACCTGGTTGCCCGCGATTGTTAATTGCAGGTGGTATGGCTGGCCGAGTAATTCTGTATGCACATAAGTCGCAAAGCACTCGGCAAAGTCTTCCTGCACATCCATGCTGGCGTATAAGGTTGGAAACGACGTCCTGGCCAGGTCACGATAGAGGTCTAATGCCTGGCTAGCATGCACAGCTGGCTGGCGATAGAAACTAATTTTTTCGCGATGCGGGAAATTCTGCTCTGGCCGGATTGCCTTGCTGCCATTGGTTTGCCAGCTCAGTTTGCTAAAGTGGCCGGCCAGCTTAGGTAGCGAGAATGCCCACGCCTGCGGGCAAAGGTCGGTCATGGTGGCCAGGATATGGCCGAATTCATGCAGTAGCAGAAAACGCAGTGCCTGAATGCGATGGTCATTTTCTGGGGTGGCGATCTCGACGCTGATTTGTACCTGCTCATCGGCCACGAAGGCTGAATTTTCTTTCCAGCTGGCCCAGGCATTTGCCGACGGATGGCGAAACGCCTGGCTGTCGAGCACAATCACAAAGCCGATATTGTTGCTGCCATCGCCCAGAGCGACCATGTCGGTAAAGCCTGAAGCATCAAGGCCATTGGCAAAGAAAATACCCAATATGGACTTATTCAGTGTATCAAGCAGGCTTTCAGGCAATGGCGCCAGCACCTGTGCCAGGTCCTCTTGCCAGTCAAGGGTTGATTCCAGGCTCACAGATGGTAATCCGTGCGTGCGACCATACTCTGAGAGAAAGTCCTGCAAGTCTGCGGTGGGCGGGGTCAGGCGTGTATGCAGCGGTTGCGCATACAAGGCCAGCCATGGATTTGGGTCAGCAATATAAATCATGCCTCAGTGTAGCGCCATCGCGCGCGAAGGTTAGCGGCAAAAAAACTGGCAAATACCACGGTATTCAACAGTTAAGCGGTGAGGGCAAGACACGGACTTTTTGGCTGATGGCGTGCAAGGCAACGACAAAAAACCGCAGTGCCGTGTTTTTTTGTATCATGGCAGTCTATGCAAGTGACCTCACAAGATATTGAATGGATGACGCGCGCGCTGCGACTGGCCGCGCGCGGACTGTATACTACGACGCCCAATCCGCGTGTGGGATGCGTGATTGTCAACAATGGCCAGGTGGTCGGCGAGGGCGCACATTTGAAGGCGGGCGAGCCACATGCTGAAGTGCATGCTTTACGTGCGGCGGGCGAGCAGGCACGTGGCGCCACCGCGTATGTGACACTGGAACCCTGCAGTCATTTTGGTCGGACGCCACCTTGTGCCGACGCGCTGGTGAATGCGGGGGTGAGCCGTGTCGTGGTTGCCATGCAGGATCCGAATCCGCTGGTCGCAGGCAATGGCATTGCGCGTTTGCAGGCACAAGGCATTGTAGTCTCGGTGGGCGTATGCGAAACACCGGCGCGAGCCCTCAACCCTGGTTTTATCCAGCGCATGACCCAGCAGCGGCCTTATGTGCGCCTCAAGGTGGCCGCCAGCCTCGATGGCCGTACGGCGTTGGCCAATGGTCATAGCCAATGGATCACTTCGACGGCTGCCCGCAAAGACGTGCATCACTGGCGGGCGCAAAGTTGTGCCATTGTTACCGGTATTGCCAGCATATTGAAGGACGATTCCTCCCTGACTGTGCGTGAGGTCAAAACCCCCAGGCAACCGTTGCGGGTGATTGTGGATAGCCAGTTGCGCATCCCGATTGATGCCAAGGTGTTGCAGGATGGTAATGCGCTGGTGGCTTACGCACAAGGCGATGCTGCCAAACTGGAGATGTTGCAGGTGATGGGGGTGCGCACCTTGCAGGCACCCAATGCACAAGGCCAGGTTGACCTCGCTGCGCTGATGCAGGCGTTGACGGCCTTGCCATGTAATGAGGTGCTGATTGAAGCGGGTGCCACGCTCAACGGCGCATTTATGCAAAGCGGTTTTGTGGACGAATTATTGCTCTATTACGCGCCTAAATTGATGGGCCACACTGCGCGAGGCATGTTTGACCTGCCTGCGCTGGCGCAGATGTCGGATGTACGCGATCTGAATATTCTGGATGTGCGCCAGTTCGGTCAGGATATTCGCATTCAAGCTAAATTTCAGTTTTAATTTTATATGCTGATAGACACCCATTGCCATCTCGATGCCAGCGAGTTCGACGCAGATCGTGACCAGGTTTGGTTGGAGGCACAAGCGCATGGTGTACGTGCGGTGGTGATCCCGGCGGTCACGCAGGCGACATTTCAACCAATCATGCAGTGGTGCGCACAGCAGCCGCAGGCTGGCTTTGCGTTGGGCTGGCACCCCATGTATGTCACGCAGGCGCCGGATGATGCTTTGCAGCAGTTACAGCAATATGTGGCTGACGTCCTGACGGGTCCGCAGGCGCATCAATTGCTGGCGATTGGTGAAATCGGCCTCGACTTTTACCTGACGCGTGACAACGAAGCCAAACAAATCGCTTTATTTGAAGGCCAGCTACAGATTGCCAAACAATTTGAGTTGCCGGTGATTTTGCATGTGCGCAGTGCGATAGATAGTATCCTCAAATATCTGCGCAAGCATCGCGTTTGTGGTGGGATTGCCCATGCCTTTAATGGCAGCATGCAACAAGCCGCTATCTTTGCGGATTTGGGATTCAAACTGGGGTTTGGTGGTGCCATGACCTGGCCGCGCGCACTCAAAATTCGGCAACTGGCCGCAGCGTTGCCGCTGGAGCAGCTGGTGTTGGAGACGGATGCGCCCGATATTCCCCCGGTTTGGATTGGTCATCAGGGGCGAAATAGCCCTGTGCAATTAAAAAGAATAGCGGAGGAACTATGCCTTATTCGTGGCTTAGAAAATTCGCAACTCATTGAAATGATAGGCAAAAATTCTACGCAAGTTTTGCCGAAATTACCGCATTTATGCACATGACTTAAAGTGACACATTAAGAATGTGTCGAAAGTGTTTCAATTATAGTGATGCATCGTAAGTCACTGATTTTATTGAATAAAAAAATAGATTAAAAAATGAACTTTCGGAAAAAGTCCTTTTAAATTGGTAAGTTACGGAATTAAGACACAGCAATCCACAAAGTTATCCACAGATTTTGTGGATGGAAAAATACGGTGTTTGTCCTACAGGAAAAGCAAGCGCTTTTACAACTTTTACAATTATTGATTACTCGTCAGCAGAGCTCTTTTTATGCGTGTTAAACAACAACATTTTCGTACCATCTGGAAACAAGCCCCTGCGGTCTGTCTGATCGATCAAACCCGTTTGCCATTTGAGTTTGTCACGGTTGAAGTGACTACCCTGGCGCAGATGTGTCATGCCATACGCAGCATGCAAGTGCGGGGGGCGCCGCTGATTGGCGCCGCGGCGGCTTACGGCGTTGCTTTGGGGGTGCAGGAGTTAGCAAGTGATGAGCATTTAGCATTGGTGATTAAACAATTAGTCGCTACCCGGCCCACGGCAGTAAACCTGACGTGGGCGGCACAACGCATGCAGCAGCAATTACTGGCGTTGCCGGTGTCCGCGCGTGCCACGGCCGCCTGGGCATTGGCACAAGCGATTGCTGACGAGGATGTGACACAGAACTTGGCCATTGGCCAGCACGGTAAGGCGCTAATTGCGGCAAAAAGGACAGTGAATCCGCAACAGGTTGTGAATATCCTCACCCATTGCAATGCCGGTTGGCTGGCGACCGTGGATGGCGGCACCGCACTAGCGCCGATTTACGCGGCACATGATGCTGGCTTACGGGTGCATGTGTGGGTGGATGAGACCCGTCCACGTAATCAGGGGGCGAGTTTGACGGCCTGGGAGTTGGCCCAACATGGCGTGCCGCATACGGTGATTGCCGATAATGCTGGCGGCCATTTAATGCAGCATGGGCAAGTCGATATGGTGATTGTGGGCGCTGATCGCGTCACGCGAGAGGGGGACGTCTGCAACAAAATAGGCACTTATTTAAAAGCGCTAGCGGCGTTTGACCAGCAAGTACCTTTTTATGCAGCCGTGCCGACGCCCACCATCGATTGGCAACTGGCGCGCGGGGCGGATATTGAGATTGAAATGCGCGATGCAGACGAGGTGGCTTATATGCAAGGGCAGGGTGATGACGGGCAGGTGCAGCGCATACGTGTGATTCCTCATGAAAGCACAGCGCTTAACCCGGCGTTTGATGTCACGCCTGCCAGATTGGTCACCGGCATTATTACTGAGCAGGGTGTATTTACGCCGGAGCAGCTCACCCGTCTGGAGCCATCGTATGCGTAAGGCACCCCCCGCACAACAGTTGCTGGACACCGCCCTGCAGATGGCACAAGCTGGGCTGAACAAGGGCACTTCTGGCAATGCCAGTATGCGGCTGGACGATGGCTTTTTGATCACGCCCTCTGGCGTGCCTGCCGAACAACTCAGTACCCAGAGCATGGTGTATATGGATTGGACAGGTCAGGCGGAGGCCGGTAAGAAACCATCGAGTGAGTGGCGTTTTCATCGGGATATTTTGCAGGCGCGCCCTGAGGTGAATGCCGTCGTGCATTGCCATAGCATGTTTGCCACCACCATCGCCTGCCTGGCGCGTGATGTGCCACCGTTTCATTATATGATCGCCACCGTGGGCGGTGACACGATCCGTTGTGCGCCTTATGCCTTGTTTGGCACACAGGCCTTATCTGATGTGGCGGTGAGCGCGCTGCAAGACCGCAACGCCTGTTTGCTGGCACACCATGGCATGATTGCTTTAGGCAAGCATTTGCCGCAAGCGCTGGCGATGGCGGTTGAGGTCGAAAACTTGTGCGAGCAGTATTGGCGCCTGTTACAGCTTGGCGAGCCTGCGTTGTTAACGCCTGACCAGATGCGTGAAGTGCATGCCCAGTTTAAAGGCTATGGCCAATGGGGCAGGTAAGATTACAACTTGGGAAACAGTGACAGCGTCGTCAGCCTTAGTAGCCGTGAGGGGTCGCATATAAACACGTTGTTTTGCATTGCTAGAATCGCCTCTGCCGGTGCATAGCATTTGAGTAGCACACCGCCAGAGTCTACCGCGTTCAGGCCTTTGGCATAGGTGGTGGCGATGTCTTCCGAGGGGGTCCAGCAAAAACCGATCTGGTCATGATCAAATAAAAACCAGCTTTCACCGCGGTATAAGGTCCAGCCATCGCCGCCATAGCCTGGCAAGGCTTGTTTGAGCACGGCCAGCACCAGGGCATCGTCTTTTATCTTTGCGCGTAAGTCACCGCCGTATTGCGCCCACAAAGCCGCAATGGCGCTTTTTTGAAATACGCTGTCGTCTGCATGCCTGACGATATAAGCAAAAGTCGCGCGCCAGAGGGTAGCATCGACCACATTTACATAGACGCCCAGGCAAAACTGCTTGGCGAGCGACTGGGGGCTATGTTTCATGGGCGGGCTGCTGGCACCCACTCGCCATCCAGCAGTTTCTCTTGTGGCTGAAACTGCTGTTTATAGGCCATTTTCTGGCTATCAGCGATCCAGTAGCCGAGGTATAAATAAGGTAATTCGAGTTGCTTGGCCCAGTTGATTTGCCAAAGAATGCTATGGGTGCCGTAGCTGGCTTTATCGCTGGCATCGTAAAACGTATAGACCGCAGACAAGCCATCCATCACGATGTCGATCACACTGACCATTTTAAGGGTGCCCTGCCCATCCCTAAACTCGACCATGATACTTTCAACGTTGCTTTGACACAAAAACTGCTGATATTGCGCGGCATCGTCTGCCTGTTCAGTCGCATGTGCGGGGTCAGGGTGGTGGCGTTGTTGCTGGTAGGCCTGGTAAAGCGCGAAATGCTCAGCATCGTAGCTGGCTTCGCGGATAGTGACTTGCAGATCAGCATGTTTTTTTAAGGCACGTTGCTGGCTGCGTGTCATTTGAAACGCATTCACCGGCAAGCGCACTGAAACACAAGCGTGACAATGTTCGCAGTGCGGGCGGTAAGCAAACTTGCCACTGCGTCTGAACCCTTGCTGGATCAGGCCACTATAAACCGGGCCGTCGACCAGGTTTTGGGGCGTGGCAATCAGGCTTTGGGCCAGTTTTTTGGGCAGGTAGCCACACGGGTAGGCCGTGGTGACATAAAACTGCAGTTTCTGTAATGGGGCATCGTTAGGTAACGTCATCTTGCACCAGCATGTTCAGTTGCGCGATAAATTGGTCTCTGGGAATTTCATAAGCGCCAAAGCTTGCCAGCAGTGGCGTATGCATCTGACAATCAATCATACCGACTTGTTGCGTATTTAACCATTGCACCAAGTGAGCAAAGGCCACTTTAGACGCATTGCTGACATGGTGAAACATGCTTTCGCCATAAAACATGCGGCCAATTTTCACCCCATAGCAGCCACCCACTAGCTGGCCGTGTTGCCAGGCTTCTACGCTGTGAGCATAGCCCAGGCGATGTAGCTGAGTATAAGCCGCAATGATCTCGTCCGTGATCCAGGTGCCAGGCTGGCCGGGACGCGGTGTCGCTGCACAAGCATGGATCACGCCCTCAAAAGCGGTGTTGAAGCGGATATCGAATGGTTGTTGCTGTATGACTTTGCGTAATGAGCGGCCGATGCTCAAGCTGGCAGGAAACAACACCATGCGCGGGTCCGGGCTCCACCAGAGGATGGGCTCGCCTGGGCTAAACCAGGGAAAAATACCCTGCCGATAAGCCGCCAGCAAGCGGTCTGCGGTCAAGTCGCCGCCAATCGCAATCAGGCCATTCGGTTCTTTCAATGCCTGCTGTAACGGCGGAAAAGGCGTCGTAGTGTCCAGAATGCGAACTGGCCCGCCAGGGAGCGGGTAGTAGTGTTCTTGCATAAATGTTAATTAAATTGGTAAGGGTCGTGCTTGCTTGACCATTCTATAACCTTGTTGCCCGCCATGCCACGCGAAATGCCAAAGCCTTGGGCATAGTCGCAGCCGAGTTCAGCCAGGATGCGTGCCTGCTCGGCTTTTTCAACGCCTTCTGCCACCACTTTGCGGCCAAATTCACGGCACAGCATGACCACGCCTCTAATCACCGCCAGGTCTTCCTGGTTGCTGAGCATGTTGTGGATAAACGACTGGTCGATTTTGATGATATCCACCGGCAGACGGCGTAAATAAATCAGGGAAGAGTAACCCGAGCCAAAATCATCAATCGAGAAAGCCACGCCAAGTGCCTGGCATTGCTGAATCACCCGGTTGACGCGGGCGAAGTCACTGATGGCGGCACTTTCGGTAATCTCAATATGCAGCTGTTGTGGCTTGATCTCTGGATATTTTTTAAACAGATTGGCCAGTTGTTCAGTGAAGTGTTTATGCATCAAGTGTTGTGCGGCAATATTCACTGACACCTGGGTGTGCAGGCCCTGTGCTTGCCATTCGGTGAGTTGGCGCAAACTTTCTTCAATCACCCATTGGCCTATATCGATAATCAGGCTGGTGTGTTCAACCGCATTTAAAAAGTCATTCGGGTAAAGCAAACCGCGCAAGGGGTGTTGCCAGCGCAGCAAGGCTTCAAAGCAGAATAATTTGCCTGTTTGCATGCACACTTGCGGCTGATAAACCAGTTTGATATGGCTGTTTTGAATGCCGTTGAGCAAATCGCGCAAGAGCAATTGTTGTTGCTGTGACTGTTGCGCCGAGGCCAGGTCAAATAGGTGGAACTGATGTCCGCCATGGGTTTTGGCATGATACATGGCATGGTCGGCATGGCGCAGCAGAGTGTCAGGCGGGTTGTTGTCAATCGGGTAGAGGGTGTACCCGATGCTGGCGGAAATCGAAAATTTGAATTTTTCAATCGAAAACGGTTTTTCAATCGCCGTCAGCAGTTTTTTGAGCAGGCGCATATATTCGGTTTGCGTGCGGCCACCGCACAACAACATGGCAAATTCATCGCCGCCCAATCGCGCCAGGGTGTCTTGCGGTTTGAGAATCCCCCTCAGCCGGTTAGCCAGTTGCATTAGCAGCTTGTCGCCAAACTCATGACCATACTGGTCATTCACAATTTTAAAGTCGTCGAGGTCTATGTAGCAGATGGCCACCAGCGATTGCTGGCGTTCGGCTTCGAGCAAGGCTTGTTGCAAGCGGCTGGAGAACAGCACGCGGTTGGGGAGTTGGGTCAGCACATCATGATAAGCCAGATGTTCCAGCATATTTTGCTGTTCTTTGGCACGGGTAATGTCCGAGAATAAACCGACATAATGCTGAAATTGGCCTGTCTGATTCATGACCGGAGACAAGGCCAGCTCAACCAGATACTCATGCCCGTGACGATGGCGATTCCATACCTCGCCTTGCCACTCCTGAAAGGCCTGAGCGCCCACATAGAATGCTTGAAAAAAATCCGGCTGCTGGCAGGCAATGCCCAAGGCGGCTGGAGATTGCCCAATCGCTTCTGCCTGCGTGTAGCCGGAGACCACGCTGAATGAGGGGTTACATTGCACAATCAGGCCGCGTTCATCGGTAATAAAAATCGCATCGTGTGCATGGTCAAATACACTGGCAGACACTTTCAGGTGGTTGGCGCTGGCTTGTATCTGGCTGACCATTTCACGCAAGCGGCGGCGCATTTTGACCATGTTGGCGATTAGGGTATCCGGCGTCGCGGCAATATGGTCTTCGGTAAAGTCGCCACTTTCAATCCGCATCAGCAGCTGTTTTGCGGTTTCTGGCTCGCCCCCTAGCGGGTTTAACACAAACCGCTGCAGGCCGCTGACAACCGCCATTAATACCACTAGCGTGAGAATGAGTGCGATGATCATCATCGGCGACAGTGCCCCGAGTGCCGACCAGTAGGCTTCATTGACGGGATAGAGGATATTGATTTTAAAATCCCATTCTGGCACGTCTTTGCTGACTTTTTTCCAATGGTGCTGTTGGTCGTCCAGCGCCGCCAACGCTTGTTTTTTTGGGATGCCGCCGGTCAGAAAACGAATCTGGCCACGGCCATCGGTAATGACAACAAAGCCTTTTTCTAAAAAGCCCCATTGACGGATGGCCTGGTCAATCGCATTGAAATCCAGTTTGTAGCCCACATACCAGGCGCCGATGACACGCCCCTGATTGTCGTGCATGGGCTCGTAGCGTGATAGATAAGCCTCACCCAAAATATCAACCACGCCATAATAGGTTTCGTTTTTTTGTAGTTTTTCAATGGCTTTGCCATACGGGTTGAGCTCGGTGCCAAAGGCATTGCTGCCGTCGGCTTTTTTGACATTGGTGGCAATACGCAAAAATTGTTGGCCGCGTTTGACAAAAATAGTGGCGGTACCACTACCGATACGCGTGACTGAGTCCACCAATATCGTTCTGCCGGTTTGCGGGCTGTCGCCAAAGCGCAAGTTTGGCACCTGTGTGCCCAGCATGTCGGTGACACCGTGAATATTGGGCGGGCCTTCAACCGAGGCATATTGTTTGAGCAAGGCCATGCTGGACAGCACATGCTCACTGACCAGCGTTCTGGCTGTGACTAGCAGGTTGGCGAGTTTTTGCGTTTCTTCATGGGCCTTGGCTTCAATATTATTCAGATGATGATTGAAAATAAAGGCGAATGAAATGAATCCTATCAGCAGGCCAAAGGCAGCTAAAGGCAATAGAATTTTTTTGAACAGCGTGTAATGCTTCATTGTTAATTTAATAATTATTATGTAAAAAAATACCCCACACTCCACCATGGTTATACAGGGCTTTAACCGTCGCCGCAATCATAAACATGCTGCAGTGCTGTGAATGTCGGTCTTTTAGCACCGAGCGTCTGATTCAGCACACAGATTGTCCGGGCGAATCAAGTGGTAGGAATTGCGTGCTTGCCCCCCCAAATTGCGGCATTAAGATACATTTTTTAAGAAAAAATTATTTCAAATCAATCAATTAACGCGTAAAATGCGCAACTCTCAAGCATTGCTGGTCACCCGCGTGGAAATTTACACCTCCCTTACTGCCAAACCTGTTAACAGCTACCGCCCGTATTGGGCCAAGCGCTTTGGTACTGCGCCTATGCTGCCGATGAGCCGCGCCGAAATGGATGCGCTTGGCTGGGACAGTTGCGACATTATTCTGGTGAGTGGTGACGCCTACATTGACCACCCCAGCTTTGGCGCTGCCTTGATAGGGCGTCTGCTAGAAGCACAGGGCTTTCGCGTCGGTATTATTGCGCAGCCGGACTGGCAGTCAGCCGCCGCCTTTAAGGTGTTGGGTAAACCGAATCTGTATTTTGGCGTGACTGCTGGCAATATGGATAGTATGGTCAACCGTTATACGGCAGACCGTAAGATCCGTTCTGACGATGCTTACACGCCGAATGCCGAGCCCAACAAGCGCCCGGACCGTGCAGTGCTGGTCTATTCGCAGCGCTGTAAGGAAGCTTATGCAGATGTGCCGCTGGTGATTGGTAGCATTGAGGCCAGCCTGCGCCGCATTGCCCATTACGATTACTGGTCAGATAAAGTCCGTCGTTCTATCCTCATCGATTCCAAAGCCGATATTCTGCTCTATGGCAACGCCGAGCGCGCCATTGTTGAGTTGTCACACCGCATTGCGCGCGGTGAGCCGGTGCAAGAAATTCAGGATATCCGTGGCACGGCGTTTATCCGCAAACAGGTGCCTGATGACTTTGTAGAAGTGCCTTCGACCCGTTTGGACCGACCAGGTGTGGTCGAGAAACACGAAGACCCTTACGCCATGAAAATGGGTAAGGGCGATGCCAGTTGCGCGACCGATGACAAGGCTGGCGATACCACGGCTGCTGCACCAACGATTAGCTTGCCATTGCCGCTCAAAGCCACCAAAGTGCCGCGTGACCGTCAGGTGATCCGCATGCCGTCGTATGAAGAGGTGGTGAGTGACCCGGTGATGTATGCGCATGCTTCACGCGTGCTGCATCTGGAAGCCAACCCAGGCAATGCGCGAGCGCTGGTGCAACGGCATGGTCAGCGTGAAGTCTGGCTGAATGCGCCCCCGATTCCACTCAGTACCAAAGAGATGGATTATGTTTACGACTTGCCATATGCGCGCAAGCCGCATCCGGCCTACAAAGGTGCCAATATCCCGGCTTGGGAAATGATCCGCTTTTCGGTCAACATCATGCGCGGCTGTTTTGGCGGTTGTACCTTCTGCTCGATTACCGAGCATGAGGGCCGTATTATCCAGAGTCGCTCTGAAGACTCCGTGTTGCGCGAGATTGAGGAAATCCGCGACAAAGTGGATGGTTTTACTGGTGTCATTTCTGACCTTGGCGGGCCGACCGCCAATATGTACCGCTTGTCGTGCAAGTCTGAAGATATTGAAAAAAATTGCCGCAAGTTGTCTTGCGTCTATCCGGGCGTGTGTGAAAACCTCAACACCGACCATTCGGCACTGATTCAGCTCTATCGCAAAGCACGTAACCTGCGAGGTGTGAAAAAAATCCTCATTGGGTCGGGCTTGCGTTATGACCTCGCCGTGAAATCACCAGAATATGTCAAAGAGCTGGTGCAGCATCATGTGGGTGGCTATCTCAAGATCGCGCCTGAGCACTCAGAAGAAAACGTGCTGAGCAAAATGATGAAGCCGGGCATGGGCGCTTATGATGAATTCAAGCGCATGTTTGAAAAATTCAGTGCCGAGGCAGGCAAAAAACAGTATCTGATTCCATACTTTATTGCCGCGCATCCTGGCACGACAGATGAAGATATGATTAATCTGGCCTTATGGCTCAAGCGTAATGATTTCCGCCTCGACCAGGTGCAGACCTTCACGCCGACACCAATGGCGATGGCGACCGCCATGTACCACAGCGGCAAAAATCCATTACGTAAAGTGACTGCTGATTCTGAGACGGTGCCTGTGGCGAAAACCGGCACCATCCGCAAGTTGCAAAAGGCGTTTATTCGCTACCACGACCCGCAAAATTGGCCCATGCTGCGCGAAGCGCTCAAAAAAATGGGACGCGCTGATTTGATTGGTAACGGTAAAAAACATCTGGTGCCTGCCTATCAGCCCGCAGTATTGCAGCAAATTGTGCAGTCCGACGGCAGCCGTTTCCAGGCCAAGGCCATGCCTAAAGGCTTTAACCAGACCAAGAATCCGGCCTACAAGCATAAAGCCAGAAAACCTGGCGCGGGCCGCTAGTCTGGTCTCATTCGCGCGTCTAGTCTCAGACGCTAGTAAGGCAGTCCCAGCACTTGATAACCCAAGCTTGGGCTCGCTTGGCTTTGCGCACGCGCAGTCAGGTCGTTCGCATGCGGAAAATCGATGGTTTCATAATGCCAGTTGACCCACACCTTGTGGTCACTGCCTTCATGCATACAGGCATAGTTGCGGTGAAATAAAAAACGATTGCCAGACGCGTCTTTGCGCAGCGTGGCAGATAAGACGCAGCCACCGCCCAGGTCAATATCCGGCTGCGTGACGTTAGACGCCAACCGGATCACCGATTGCTCCATGCTCATTGGTGGCGGGTGCACAATGCCAGAAGAAATCAGTTGTACGATATTGCCGGTGTTTGATGGATTTGCAGGGTTAGGCTGCTCACGATAGATGCCGCTGGCTGCCACATGCACATCGCCTGAAATAATAAATACCTTGGTCGGCGTGTGCGCCTGCAATGTCGCCTGAAACTGCAGCAGCCGCTGCAAAATGCTGCACATTTCATCGTAATGCGTACTAAATCGCCAGTGGTCCGCCATATCGTCGTAGGCATCAAAATGTATACTCAGGCGGATATTGTTGTCGCTTTCGGAAAAGTGGCGGTAAAGAAATGGCACGCCACTCAGTACCAGCAGTTTTTGACCCGCTTGCCAGCCTGCTTGTAGTTCGGACAGGCCTTGGATGAAGTCAGCTTTGCCGCTACCCATAATGTTGTGCAAGGTACGCTGGCTGCGGTTGTCCATCACCAGCAGGCCATAATCTCGAAAACGCAGGGTCATGCCAAAATGCGCGGGTGCGGCAGTGGTTTGTTGCAGGGCCTGGTTGTTGACGCTTCTGACTTGAAACAGTGTGAAATATTTTTTTGCACTGTCGAACATGGACTGATAAGTCGGGCACGCTTCGAGCCGATAAGGTTGTGAGCCCCAGCCGTCGATAATGTCGTGGTCATCCCACATCATGACGCTGGGAATGCTGGCTAGGCAGTAGCGTAAGGCCGCCGATTGCGTCCAGCTTCTGAGATAGGTGTCGAGGTAGAAGCTATCTATACGCTGCCTGAGCGTGTCAGAGACTGGCGCCGATAATTGTGCTTTGAGCGGTTTTTGCGACCAGGCATACAAAGGCTGTTTTTGATTGAAAATGGCGTCTGCATAAATCTGGTCACCGCCCATGATCAGGGCCGCATAAGGCGCATCGACCACTTCTGCATAATCCACATTCGCCATATGCGCAGCTTGCTGTTGCTGCATGCGTTGCCACAGGTAGTCCATAGGCGCTGGGTGTTGCGCGCGCACCTTGTCTGACGAAAAGCCATTACATGAGGCGAATGCCAGTTGTATGCGCTGCTTGGCTGCCGGGCAGAAAAACGACCACTCTGCGACCAGGCTGTTGCGCGTGAGGGCATAACTGGCTGCCTGCGACTCAATCAAAATCTGGTAATTGCACACCTGGTCTAGCGGCGCCAGTGGAATCGCGATTTCTGCGCGCCAGAACTTGCCACGGCTCAGGGTGCTGATCAAGGTGAACTCGCTCCGCAGGCTTTGTTTGCCGATGCGATAGGCCAGGCTAGCGGCGTCGATGTCGTTTTCAGACAGAAAGCAAACGCTGTAAATGGTGGCGTTTGCGTGCTCACCCTCCAGCCCCAGCAAGGGGCCCAAAACAATATTGTGTGATGACATGCGTGCTCTGTGTGGCAGTAATGGCTTAAGTCGCACTTTCCAGCAGGCCTGGGAGTAGTGCTTGTATTTGTTCGGCCGCTCTTTTATCCGTGTGATTGGCAGGCAGCTTCAGGTGTTGCGCAATATGCTCGCCCAGTCGGCGATAACTCTCAAACTGTGATTCACTAAAAAACTGGTCTACCGTACTGTGGTGCGGAAAGCTGGGTTCTTGCAATTTAAAATTAATCAGGTCGCTGGGCTCATCGCCCGTCAGCGAGCTTTTGATATACACCAGATAACCCATATGGGCCGGATCGCCATCGCCCAGGTAGTCAATGCTGCCAATGGCAAAATGGCGGGTGCCGCATTTAAACAAACCATATTTGCAATCGTTGACGGGTAATAAATGGTCGAGATTGAGATTAATGGTAATGCCAAAGTCGACCTTGCATTTGCGGATAGCGTTGCCTAAGTCTTCAAATTCATAGCAGCCATCGGCACCGGCGTCTACAGCAATAATCAGTTTGCAGCGTCTGCGCACCAGTTCATAAATGCCGAGGTTTTCAAAATGGCCGCCATCGGACAAGTACAGATAGCCCGAGGTCGGGCCGGTGTTGGTGATTAACTCTTTGATCAGGTAAAACAGGTTCCAGAACGGCGATTGCCGTTCTGGCGGATTGCGTAGCCGCAGCTTGCAGCGAAATCGCATCAGCAGACGGTTAAAGTAATTCTCATGCAGCGGGTTGCCAAACCAGCGTCCCAGGCGTGCATTGAAAATAGTCATAATAAAGCCCATGACCGGGTTGGTGTGATAACCCATATTGGGGCTGGCGGCGGCGCCACTGGTCGAGACCAGGCTACCCAGCTCCGGGCCGCCTTCGCCGGTGTAGTGATGGGTGTCATACCAGACTTCGTTATCCGGCAATTTAAAGCCGCAATAATAAGGGCTGAACATAAACGAAGCCGCCTGGCGTTGTTGCCAGGCCAGTTGCGAGCCGTCGCTGATATTCACGGCGGTATTCACGATATGGGTTGGCCGTTGCCCGCGCAAAGCAGACATGGCGAGATCATCATTGTTGTCAAAACCGGTGAAACTATTGGGTTTGCGCGCATTGTTTGTTGCCCCCAGATAGCAGCGTGTCAGACGGTTACGGTAAAAATTGTGCAATGAAAACACATTGATATCGATGCGCCAGCTGCCGACAATAACGATGAATATGGCGGCAGAAAACCATAAGCCACGATGAGGCGAAAGGTACAGACTGAAACTCAGGTAGCCAGAGACCAGCAGGATAAGCGCGACCACAATATAAGGCAGGGCAGTGGTGCATGCGCCTTTGAGGCTATTGGGCGACTCCGTGCCCGTCGCGCGGCTTTTGCCTAGCCTGGCAGTGAAAAACGCCAGTAACCAGGAGCCTATCCCGGTCAGGCTTTTCTCTGTCGTGCCCAGATTGCCTAGCCATTGATGAATGAGTACCGGAATATAAAGTGCGCAAGCGAACAGCGCAAGCCAGATGACACAAAAGCCGATATTGATGCCGCCGATGCGATGCCACCACTCTCGCGTACTGACGTCGATCATACGTCCACCGATGCCCATGATGGCGACCAGCCCGGCAGAAATCAGCAGTGAAATCACCGGCACACCCAAGCCTATCCAATAGTTTGGCTGGAGCTGACTGGCCTCGCTTTCACCCACATGGCTTGTCAATAGCTGTTGCCAGCTTGACTGGGGAATCGCCCACAGCACCAGGCTGAATCCTAGCACGCCGCACAAAAAGGCCAGCACCGGGTAAAGCGCATGTGCGTTGCTCAGACAGTTGCGGCGACTAAAATAGAATGAGCTGGCCAGGCTGATGAGGGCCAGGACGATGCCAGTTTTGCCGTTGAGCGTTTGTGCTGTATTTTCAAGCAGTTGCTTTAACAGCTCGCTATCCAGCGTGAATGCGGGCAGCAGGCTGCCATGTATCTCCGAGTGGCTGAAAAAGATCACCGACATCATCAAGACGATGAGCACACACAGCAGTAGTACCTGATTGAGCAGGGTGTTGGCCATCCATTGTGCCAGCGCAGCCAGCGTATCGCCGGTGAATAAGCCGGTTTTGGGCGTCAGGTAGTTGCTGTAACTGCGTAGCCAGAGAATGGCTTGTTCGGTGGCTGTAAGCTGCCGTGCGACAGGCGTTTGCGGTTGGGTCGATAGCACCAGTTCGGCCTGCACGGTATTCACATGGTTGCTATGCTTGACCAGGCTGGAAAACCAGGCGCCGATATAGCCACCGCCAGAGACGGTTGAAAGATAGTCGAATTTGTTGAGCAGGCCTTTTTTGGCCAGCCCTTGCAAGATGCCGAGATTGAGCGTGGCGCTACGGATGCCGCCGCCGGAGAAGGCCAGGCCAATCAGGTTGTCCTTGTGCATGTCTGGACGCAAATGGGCCATGCCACATATTTCAGCATCCAGCACGGCTTCAAACACATGTGTTTTATGCGGGTCGGTTTCTGTTGCCTGGTCGGTCGGATGCATGGCCATCTCCCTGTGTGTATCGTTGATATTTTTTAACACATGGTAGCGCTGTATCATATCTGTGACAACCCTGCGTGATGGCAGAGGCACAATCAGCAAACATGGCAGCTGCGCACTATTTGTGAGACGATGTTGGCTGGTCGTTGATAGGAAACCTATTCAAGCCAGGCCAGTCAACCAATGGACGAATGAAATCATGAGGAATGCGATGCGAGGAATCTGGCTATTAGCCGCGGTATGTATCTTGTTGGGCCAGCCTTTAAGCGCGGCTGAAAAAAGCCTGTTTTGGCAGTTGGAGTCACCTGGCGGGCAGGTAAGTTATCTGTTTGGCACCATGCATACCGACGATAACCGCGTCACCGAGTTTGCGCCTGCGGTGGTGCAGTCACTCAAGCAGGTCGATGTATTTATGCTAGAAGTGGCAGAGGCGCCGCCAGCATCACTGTTACAGTTGCCACAAGGTAACTTGCAACAGTATTTATCAGACGCCGAGCTGGATAAAGTCTCTAGCCTGGCGGATATGCATGTGATGCCGATGGACCATGTGCTCAAAATGAAGCCATGGTTGCTGGCCGTGATTTTTGACCTCCCCAAGCCGCAAACGCCTTTTGCGCAAGACTTTTTACTCAAGGCCAAAGCAGAAGAGCTGGACAAACAGGTGCTCGGGCTGGAAAGCCCGCAGGAGCATTTTGGCGTGATGGACAGCATGACGATGGACGAGCAGTTACTGATGTTGCGTGCTGTGCTCAAGCGTAGCCAAAAGCAAAAAGAAGGCGATTTTGAAAAGCTGATTAAAGCCTATCAGGCCGGGGATGCCGAGCAGGTGGCGAATATGGATGATGCGATGACGCGTGGAATTTTGCCTGCGGCCTTGTGGCAGCGCATGCGAGTCAAATTGCTGGATGAGCGCAATGTGCTGATGGCCACCCGCAGTATTGATCAGGCCAGGCAGCAGCGTGTGTTTATTGCGGTTGGCGCGGCGCATTTGGCCGGTCAGAATGGATTGTTACAGGCGTTTAAACAAGCCGGGTTTAAGCTGACGCCGCTTAAAAAGTAATACTTCGCAGAGGTGCACTGCGTTATTGCGCCGCTTCTTGCGCAATGCGCGTAATATGCGCAACAAAGTCAGCATCTTCGCCTACTAATAATCGTGGCAGATGCTGGCGAAAATCTTCACGCTGGCACCACTCACGCATATAGTCCTCCCACGACATCCAGCGCCGCAGGCGTTTGCCGCGCATGTCTGGGTCGTAGGTCAGCAAATAGGCGCGTTCAAACAGCGAAATCAATATCTCAAACAGCACCAGTTTGCGCTCCTCCTGGTCTGCCGTCATGGCCACGGATTCGCTGTGCGAGCGCAGCTGCAGGTCAGGATTGGTCATCACTAGTTTTAAAAAGTCGGTGTAGTTGTCTGCCAGCAACTGATACACCTCTTCGTCCTCATTTTCGCGCTCTTTACGCTGTTCAAGCATAAAGGTCACGATCGCCAGCGGCAAGCCGACGACGGTGACGACATAACTCAGTAATTCCCAGGTGTCCTTATCGATCATTTCAGTGCGTCTATCCTGTCAGCGTGTGATTCGTTTTACAGCATACCCTCAAACATACGCGATGATTGCTGCTTGATTTTTTGCCAGAGCGGACGCTCCTGCCACTGCTGCCATTCAATTTTCTCAGCATTCTTCACATCCTGCTCAAAGCGGCTTTCCAGCAGACTGGCGGTGTCGTTGCCCAATATCACCACATCAATTTCGGCATTGATGCCTGCGCTGCGGTAATCGAAGTTCGAGCTGCCAATCACCGACCAGACCCCGTCAATAGAGACCATTTTGGCATGTAATACTTGATCCTGCATCTCGTAAATCGCAATGCCGTGTTTGAGCAAGTGGCTGTAATGCGAGCGCTGTACATGCATGGACAGCGTAGAGTCACTAAAACTGGGCACCAGTAATGACACCTGTACGCCGCGGTCGGCGGCGTTGACCAAGGCCTCCTCTTGTGCGCTGGTGGGCACAAAGTAGGCGGAATTGAGGATGATATGATGTTGTGCATTCTGAATGGCAGCGATCAGGGCCAAGTAGTATGGTGAGTCGGTATTTTTACGTTTGCTGGCGGGCGTGGTGATCACACGCACAAACTGTCCTCCCTGTTTGGTTAAAGTTGGAAAAAAACCACGCGTGTCGAGCGGCTGTGCAGCATCCCAGTGCGCCAGAAAGGCTTGCTGGATATTGGCCACCACCGGGCCGGTGATCATGATGTCGGTATCTCGCCAGTTCGCTTGTTGCAGGTCGGGCAGTTTTTGTTTGCTAAAAAACCGCAGTGAGCCTTTGCTTTGGTAGGTTTTGCTCAAGTTAACGCCACCAACAATGGCGAGCTTGCCGTCAACCACCATGATTTTGCGATGGTCACGTTGGTTAATGCTGGCGAGGCTGCTGGCTTGCACCGGATGAAACACCGTGATTTTGGCCCCAGCTGCTTTCAAATGATCAAACAGTGCTGGTGGCGTATCGGCGGAGCCAATCGCATCGTAGATGAGATGTACGCTGACCCCTTGCGCTAATTTCTCCAGCAGCAGCGCCTGCAGGGTGATGCCGCCTAAATCCACATCCTCAAAGGTAAAGTATTCTAGATGAATATGCTGTTGCGCTTTTTCGAGCGCCTGCCGCATATGGCTAAAGGTCAATTCGCCATTAAACAGCATGGTGACTTTGTTATCAGCGTACAAGCTATTGCCCGACAGCGCCTGCTCCACACGCAAGTGTTCGGCCAGTGAGGTACGGATGCTTTCGTCGCTAGTCAGTTTCTTTAAGGCTTGATCAACTTTGCCAGGGGGTAAGGTTTGTTTGGCTGTCACCACCGTCACGGGTTGGGTTTGTGTCTTGATCTCGCTAAGCGCCTGTTTGGCATCTGGAATTGTCGCACACCCTGACAGCCACAGGCTGGTCATACACAGGCATGCAGACAACAGTCGTGTGCAAAAATGTGTGGGCATAGCGTCCACCGTCAGCATGAAAGTGGGCTAATCAGGAAAGATGGCTGGCGTGCTGCTGGATCACGTCCATGCACTCGTCAAATTGCAGAGATTTATCGAAGAAGTATTCCACGCCCATATTGTGCGCCAGATTGCGGTAGTAGCTATTGCCATGGTTGGTCAGCATGACAATGTCTGGCACTTTAAACGGGTAGTTTTGCTGGCGTGTATGGCGCACCACATCAAAGCCGGTGCCTTTGGCTAATTCAATATCCAGCACGATCATGTCGTATTGTCTTGAGTTGAGCAAGTCTATGGCTTCATCGCTGGTGGTGGCGATGTCCTTGACGTCCAATTGATCACAGTCGTGCAGCATCTCAACGATGACATCACGAATCAGTGCGGAATCTTCAACTAACAATAATCTATACATGACAGTTTAACCAGTGACTGATGTCAAATAAGTGGTTAACACAGGCTGCTTGATAATCGTTTTCATACGCATATTCCATGGTATGGGCTTAATTAAGCAACCCGTATTTAATCGCATAGTAGGTCAAATCAGCATTCGATTTCATGGCCATTTTCTCTAAAATGCGGCTACGGTAAGTACTCACCGTTTTAATACTGATAAATAACTCATCTGCAATAGCGGTCGGCGTTTGGCCAGTTGCCAGTTTGACGAACACCTGAAACTCACGGTCAGACAAAGTTTCATGCAATTGCTTTTCAGACGGATGGCTGAGTTCATTGGTCATTAATTCGGCCAGTTCTGCCGATATATAGCGCTTACCGGCCGATACCGTGCGAATCGCCAGAATGATTTCATCCGAATCTGCATTCTTGGATAGATAGCCCTTACAACCGTTGCGCATTAAATTGAGCGCATATTGATCCTCAGCATAACCACTCAATACCAACACGGGCAAGTCTGGCGAGACATGCTTTAATTCATGCAAGGTATCTACACCGTTTTTGTCCGGCATGGAAATATCCAGCACCATGGCATCATATTCATTTTTGCGGACCAGCTGAATCGCTTCAGCGCCTGACGAAGCTTCCCCGGTCACTTGCAGATCAGTTTCCAGTTCAATCAGGTTGCGTAAACCATCACGGACAATGCTGTGATCATCTACCAATAGAATTCTTTTCATGCGGCTCTCTTCAACTCGTTAGTCAGGTTTTTATCAGCTTGCAGCTTTGGCAGTATCCGCTTGAGGCGCGGCTACCGGCTCAGTGGGTTCGGCAGGGCTCATTTCTTTTCTAAACAGTTGCCAGTCATGGCTAATCATAGTCAAAGAATCAGCAAATAACGGCTTTTTGTGCCAGATCCCACGTACCGCGAAAAAAACAATCACGCCAATGACCGTCGGCACCAGCATCGCCAGGCCCAAAATCAGAGAACGATGTGGATGTTGCCACAACAGTGAAAACAGCCACATCAAGCCTAATAATCCGGTAAAAATGAACATACTGAACACCACCAACATGCCTACCATGCTGGTGGCCAGGCGTTCAGTTTCCTCCAGAAAATCCTGTTTTAGTTGTTGCGCACGATCCTCTGTGTAATCGGCAAGGTGATGACGCAAGTTAAAAAAACTGCCTTTCAACGCGTTCACCTTGCGATTTAAAAACAAAACAGCGACAAATTTCAAGAGGTTTACCCACATAGCTTTCCTTGCTTATTCACCACGTTTAGTGCCGAGCAGATATCCTATCAGCAAACCGACACCAGCGGCTACCAGCACAGTCCCAAGTGGATGTTCTTGCACGGTATCGACTGTTTTGTCTTTAATGGTGTGGTAGGTGTCGCTGACTTCACGTTGCACCTGCTCCTTGACGCGACCGGCCTTTGAACTCAGATCAGAGGCAATTGATGCTGCGCTTTCTTCACTGGTCAAACGGTCCAGGTTACTTTTTAGGGTATGAATCAGCTCTTTCGCCTTATCCTGCGTGTTGTCTGCCGTGTCATTGACCGCATCCAATAATTCATTGGCGGTCGATTTAACCTGTGCAGCAATTTGTTCAATGGCCTGATCAGATTTTTTAGCCAAACGATCGGTTGTGTTCTCAACATTGTCTTTTGAAAAATTAAACATTTTGAAACTCCTTTTTAAATCGTGGTTACAGATGAATGAAAACAGTGTGCCTTAGTTAGGGCGTTAATGAAACGACTTGTGTTTTCAGCATGTGACCCATCATACGCGACTGGCCGCAGGGTTCTCTATCGGCCAGCTACCGATAGTCGGGTCGGAATTCTCTGACAGCGTGTTAATGAATGCCGCGATTCTATCTTTACGTTGCTGTTAAGCCACAACACCGCTATGATGCATTTGATATATTGTGAACAATAGATGTTAAAAACGTTACGCCGGATTGCCTGATTTTTCAATCTTTTCATTCGATCGCCATGCAAAAAGTTAGAACCACCCTTATCGCCCTGCTAGACCGGCTGGAAAAAATCAGTGATACCTTTGGTGGTAACACCGTCGCTTTACTCACGGTCAGTTTGATGCTGGCGGCTGCCATGCTGGTGGTGAATGATCGTTTTATTGTCACCACGCGTGAAAAAACCGATGTGTTGACCCTGCTTGACCAATTGCTGCTCGAAACCTGGAAGACACAATCTAACCTGGCGATTGCCGAGAGTGCGCAGCGTGGATACCTGTTGACGCGCTCGGAAAGCTACTTTGAGCCCTATGATGAGGCGACCAAACAAATGGGGCAGCAGCTGCAAGACATCAATCAATTGCTCAATCATACCAATCTGGTCAGACATCCGGTGATACAAACCACCATGAATGAACTGGTAAACAGTATTGTTAAAAAGTCGGCAGAAATGAGCGTGACGATTGATTTCGCCAAAAAACGACAATTTGATAAAGCATTGGCGGTGGTCAAGCTGGATTCCGGGGTCAAGGAAAGCCGCAATATTGAAGTGTTATCGCGTCAGTTTGAACAACTGGTGCTCGATTACCGCGATGAAGTAGCGAATGCTCGTGATACCACACGTAAATTTATGCGCTGGTTTGTCATGGCTTGTCCGCTTATTTTTGTGTCATTGGTGGTGCTGGTGATTCGTCGTTTGTTGCGTGAACTGGCGGAGAAAGCGGACTTATATGTCAGGCTGACAGATGAAAATGCCGAATACGAGCGCAATATTCAACGGCTAACCACCACCGTGCAAGGCCAGGCTTTGCAGGCACAAACCAATATTGAGCATGAGCGTTATCAGTTATCCAGAGAGTTGCATGATGAGCTGGGCTCGTTGCTGACAGCGATTAAGATGGATATCTCCTGGGCGATCAAGCATTTGAAAGACCAATTGCCGCAGGTGACCGAAAAGCTTAAAAAGACCAATCAATACTTGGATCGCAGTATCAACTTTAAACGTGAAATCGTGCAAAACCTCCATCCGGCCATGATCAAAAGCTTTGGCCTGATTGCCTCACTGCAAAACTTGATAGACGAAGCCAGAATGCGTAACCAGTGGCAGATGGATATTATTATGCCTGAGCAGGAAATGGCGATTAACGAAACGGTGAGTCTGATTGTTTACCGGCTGGTGCAAGAGAGTTTGAATAACTGCAGCAAATATGCCAAAGCCACTGAGGTGTCTGTGCATCTTATGCATGACGAGCAGCATATCAAGTTGGAAATTGTCGATAACGGTATTGGTTTTGACCCTGAAAAGCTCACCAATAGCACGCATGGTATCAGCGGTATGTCTAACCGTGTCGAGACTATCGGCGGACATTATGAAATCTCCAGCGCCCCTCAACAAGGCACCAGCACGCGTGTGCTGTTACCTTATCTCAAGAGTGATTCCTCTACTAGCTAATCGCAGCCCGGCCTGAATGTAGGCCATTTCTGACAGGACATTCAGTCGTTGGACGACTGACCTGACACGATAGCCTGATTAATATGGCTACACAAGACAGCAGAACTGTTTTGTGTCATGCGTGAATAAGGAGACGCTCATGTTAATGTCAAAATACACACAAGCAACAATCTTTGGCGGCCTGTTGGCGACAACCATCACCTTAAATGCTTTTGCATTCGATTTGCAGGAAGTCCAGAACGGTGAAAAACCTTATCTGGAAGAATTTAATACGCTAGATAAAAATGCCAACAACACACTGACCTGGTCCGAGCTGCAACAGGATAAAGCGGTCAAGCAGCAAGACTTTAAAGCCTATGACCACGACAAAGATGGCAGTTTGAGCTATGACGAATATGCAGAGCTCAAAACACAAACCAGTCAAAAAGCCATCAAAGGCGCGATGTCCGACAGCTGGATCACGACCAAAGTGAAAGCCCGTTTGCTGGAAGAAGAGTCCTTGAAGTCACTCAAAATCAGTGTCGAAACACACAAAGGTGAAGTGCTGATCAGTGGTTTCGTCAGCGAAGCCGCACTCAAATCTAAGGCCGAGCAATTGGTGGCCACAGTGGAAGGCGTGAAATCTGTGAAAAACGCTATTGTGGTGAAAGGTTAACAAACACCCCCTCGCAAGCTACAAATTCTCTCCCAAGTGCGTAGCTTGCTTTTTTCTTGCGGCGGGTTGTTCTTCATGTGTTGACTGATTCATCCTCTGTACAACTTGAACAACTCGCCACCTTATACAACAGAAAGGAAACATCATGATTAAGATGAATCGTTATCTGGCAATGAGTAGTATGGTCGCCGTATTGGTTGGTGGCAGTGCCGCCGTATCAGCCGCTGAGTTGGTCGCAAAAAATGATGCCATGTATCACTTTTTACCTAGCGACACCGTGGTTGATAATGTCAAAAATATCCTGCAAACCCATGGTATCGATGCTGCCAGTATCCAGGTGGACGCTGATGCCCAGGGAGTGGTGCAATTGAGCGGTGAAGTCGGCTCTAAGCAAGACGTAGAGACCGTCACGCAGCTTGCCAAGCAGGCGGATGGTGTGTATGCCGTGTTAGGCGCATTGCGCTACAGTGCCGGTGAAGCTGTGCCAGCGCCTGTTCCAGAAGGCTTGGATCCAATGATGGACGCGCCAGCAGCAGGGGCTAACAGCGAGCAGCCAGCCACTGAGCAAATAGACGCGCAATGAACAGCGCGGGAGGCTCAGCCCTCCCGCGTGCTGATGCTCAGCGGTTTAACCAGGCAAGAGTTAGTGATGCTGGGGCACCACATGTCGACCGGATTCGTACTCAACCTGGTTGGACTGGCGGATGAACAATAATTGATCGGTTGCAAAGCCCAAGGCTTTTGCTTTAGCCATCAGGTGCTGTTTGATCGGATAAGTGAGTTGTGGCGTGCGTGACAGTATCCATAAATAGTCGCGACCGCTGCTAACTAATGCGTAATTGTAGTAAGGCTGGTCTAATTCAAGGATGTTGTAATCGCCATAAAACGGGCCAAAAAACGACACTTTGAGTCGACCAGTACGGCTACCATCTGCGTTCGCTGGGTCCGCAAATTTAGCTTTGCCGATGGCTTCGCTCCAGTCGTTTTTATCGGGATTAAATCCACGGTTAACGACCTTAAGTGTGCCATCTGCTTGCAAGCTGTAGGTGGCTGTGACTTGTTCCAGCCCTTTTTCAAAGCGGTTATCCAGCCTGGCAATTTCATACCAGGTGCCGACATACTGGTTAGGATCAAAACGCTGCACAACGGCTTGCTCAGCTTGTGGCGGTAAGGGCGCTGAGCAGCTTGTCAGGACAAGTGCAAATAAAGGTGTAAGCAGGGCTGATAAACGAATAACTGACATATGATAATCTTAAAAAGGTGATGTATTTACACTAAGAATGTCCTAAAGACAGTTTAAAATAACATAGATTCAATCAAGTCGATTCAAGCAAGCCGTTTATCTAGGTAAACGGTTGATTAACATAAGGGAAGATCATGAAGTTTTTAACATTATGCGGGGTATGGAGCGTGTTGGCTTTACTGTCAACACAAGTGATGGCAGATAACCTTGAGACCGGTCTCGGCGGCGGCGTCGGTGCCGCGGCGGGTACCGCGGTGGGCAGCGTGCTCGGTGGCAGCACGGGTGAAGTCATTGGTGGTGCCGTGGGTGGTGGCCTGGGTGGCGCAGCGACCACCGGTCGTGCAGGGCGCACCGGCGCGATTCTTGGCGGTGCTGCTGGCGGTGCGACAGGTGCCATGGTTGGCCGCAAGGTCAGTGGCACGACCACCGGTGCGTTAGTGGGCGCTGGGGTTGGCGGTGCAGGTGGCGCGGTAGTGGGTAAGGTGATTGACGAACCCGATCCATACCAGAGAAGTTACCGCGGTAAAAAAGGGAAAAGACATGGCCATCATCATGGTCGTGGTCACCACGGTCATGATTAATATAGGGTCCATGATTAATACCGGGTCATGATTATTAACACAGCATCATTGCATGTTGATGCAGGAGTCTATGCATGAAAGTCTGGATATTAGCGATCAGCCTGCTCTGTATGACGCATGTTGTGCAGGCACAAACTTGCAATAACCAAGCCGTCGCCGCTAGTGGCGTCGGTGGCCTCGCGGGTTCTGCCATTGGTGCAGTGATGCTAGGTCCTGCCGGAGAAGTCTTAGGTGGCGCGGTGGGCGGTGCTGTTGGTAGCGTGGTTGCCAATGGCGGCAAGACGCAACCGGCGACCATGCTGGGTGGTGCGGTTGGCGGTGCTGGTGGTGCGATTCTAGGGCGTGGTTTAGGCGGCGGCCGTTTATTAGCCATGATTGGTGCCGGGCTCGGTGGCGCCGGTGGTGCCTGTGTGGCGCAGCAATCCGGTAAAATACATAGTGCTAAAAAACATCCCGCTAATCATGCCACGGCCAAAGCTCAAAAACTGTTGGGTGGTTAGGTTAAGTTAGCTGCGCCTGCGCCCAAAGTTGGCGCAGCCACCTACTTGCTGGAGAGTGCTGCGGTGGATTTTTTTAATTGATACATCAGCGCATCGCCCTCAATCAGCAGTTGCTCGACTGATTTCGGCACCTCCGGATCAAACTCGACAATGCCCTGGGCAAACAAGATTTGATAAGGCTGACGCTGTTGTTGCCTGATTAAATCTAGCTGATTGCGCAGGCGTTGTGTGAAAATATGCGCCTCTTGCTGGCGAGTAGACGCCAGCAGAATCACAAACTCATCGCCGCCCAGTCGGGCAAAAATATCGGAACTTCGCCCCATTTGCTTGAGAGCCTTGCCAAAGGTCTGCAAGCTGCGGTCGCCTTCATCGTGACCATAAGTATCGTTGATGAGCTTAAAGTCATTCAGGTCTAAAAATACCAGTGAGGCATAGATTTTATAGCGGCCAAAATAACTGAGATATTTTTCTGCGAGCATGATAAAACCACGCCGATTACTAAGGTCGGTGAGTTCATCCATGGTGGCCAACTCAATGGCTGCTAGTTCGCTTTCAACCATGGCTGCCAGGTCATCCAAGTCCTCAATATCCCTGGCACTGAACGCACGCGGTTGCGAGTCAATCAGGCACAGCGTACCAATCTTGAAGCCATGTGTGGTGCGTAGCGGCCTGCCAGCATAAAAGCGAATATGTGGCGCCGCGGTGACGAGCGGGTTATCGCAAAATCTGGGGTCTTTGGAGGCATCATGAATCACGAATGTATCGTTGCCCAAAATGGCATGTCCGCAAAAAGAAATATCTCTGGAGGTTTCTTGCATAGGCAAGCCGATGCAAGACTTGAACCATTGGCGATTAGTATCCACTAGGCTGACCAACGCAATCGGCACGTTAAACATGCGCGTCGCAATTCTGGTTAAACGGTCAAAGCGCTCTTCTGCTTTGGTATCCAAAATGGCCAGCGCACGCAGTACGTGCAAGCGCTCGACTTCATTTGCAGGGGTTGCCGGTATTTGCAAAACACTCCATCCTGTCTAGGCAAATTATGATGATAACGCTTTTTTAAAGCGGACAAAATCTAGACAACTGTGTCGCCAGCTTAGTTTTCACATTCACCTAGTTTTGCTTAGGGATGCGTTGTCGCCAGCTTTAAGCCAATAATGCCCGCCATAATCAAGCCCAGGCTGACAATGCGCAGCGCCGATACTGGTTCGTTAAACAGCCAAATACCGCCAATCACGGTACCAACCGCGCCTATACCCACCCAGACCGCATATGCCGTACCTACCGGCAGCGACTTGACGCACAGGCCCAGTAGCCAGACGCTAATGACCATCGCCAGAATGGTCCAGAATGACGGCCAAAAGCGCGTAAATCCATCGGTATATTTCAAGCCGATTGCCCAGGCCGTTTCAAACAAGCCAGCAATTACCAGGGTTAGCCACGTCATAGAATTTCCTTGTGAGTGATGTGATTACAGAGCGCACATTAAGACTGAACAGCGATTAAATCCTCTGCAGACAGCCAGCGCCACTCGCCCGCTGCCATGGTGTCAGGCAATGTCAATTGACCAATTTTGATGCGCTTGAGTGCCTCTACACGGTTGCCAATCGCAGCAATCATACGCTTGACCTGGTGGTATTTGCCTTCCGCCAGCGTCATATGAATCACCGTGGTCGACACGCTGGTCACCGCCAGTGCGGTGATGGTTTCTTCTTCATCAAGCAGTTTCACGCCGGACAGCAAATGCGCAAGGTCAGCCGCACTCAAAGCGTGTTTGCAAGTCACTTCATACACTTTAGGCACATGATGCTTGGGTGAGCTGACTTTATGGATAAATTGCCCATCATCCGACAGCAGAATTAAACCAGTTGTGTCTTCGTCTAAACGGCCTATACATTGAATACCGCGCTCAACCAGCGGCTCAGGCAGCAGGGTATAAATGGTTGGGTGAAACTGGGTTTTGTGTGTGCATTCATAATGTGCAGGTTTGTGCATCATCAGATAACTATGTTCGCGGTATTGCCAGGCTTCACCGTTGACGGTGAAATGCAGCGTGTCATCCAGTGCGAATTTAGCGTCCGGATCATCGCAGACTTCACCATTCACGGTGACCTCTTCGTTGACGATTAAAATACGGCACATCTTGCGCGTGCCAAAGCCCTGACGATGCAGGATACGTTCTAAATCTAATGTTTTTGCCATGACGAGATTATACGTGAATTGGATAGGGGCTTTAGCGTCACAAGTTTGGTGATGGGCGAGAAAGTCATTCTTTCATTTATCTTTATAAGCTGTTTTCGTCATTCCGGCATTGGCCAGAGTCCCGGCGTGGAGAGATTGCGGTAAAAGGGTATTCTTTGAGTGGTTGTTGTAGGTTGGGCATGGATGCCCACGCGGTTGTGGTTTTTTGTAATGTTTCTTTTCGCTTTTCAGCGAGTTACTTATTCTTTGCTTGCACAAAGAATAAGTAACCAAAAGAAAGTGCACCCCAGCTTCCGCTTGTTTCCTGACCGCTTATTTTGTTGAGCAACGCAAGGGAGCCGCAGGCCGTGATGGCTGGGTGCCCTCTTCTTTGGTTACTTTCTGAGGGGCAAGCATCAGAAAGTGACTCGCCGAGAGGCGAAAAAGTAAGTCACATGAGCCCACAGAAGCAAAAATTGAGGAAAATGATGTTTCTTCATAATCCCCAAATCAGCCATCAAACCAATTCACGTATAATCTCGCCATGGCCTTCAAACACATTACCTCCCGCGATAATCCCGTTTTTAAACAGCTACGCAAACTGCTCGATCAGTCGCGCGAGCGTAAAAAAACAGCGTCAACGCTGCTTGAGGGCGTGCATTTAATCGAGGCGTATTATCAAACCTATGGTGAGCCGCGGTTGTTGATTATTCCAGAAGGGCATAGCACGGTTGAGGCGACTGGGTTGATTCAGCAATTGTCTGATGTGGACACCATGTTGCTGCCGACGTTGATGTTTGCCGAACTGGCGCCAGTGGCATCTAGCAGTGGCGTGATGGCGCTGGTGGATATTCCTGAGCCAGCCTTGCCTGAGCACGTGGATTTTGCCTTGTTGATTGAGGATATTCAGGACCCGGGTAATTTGGGTAGTATGTTGCGCACGGCGGCTGCGGCGGGCGTGCAGGTGGCTTACTTGAGCAAGGGCTGCACCGATGCCTGGTCACCCAAGGCTTTGCGCGGCGGGCAGGGCGCGCAGTTTGTATTGCCGGTGGTGGAAGCGGTGGATGCGATTGAGGTGGTTAATGCGTTTGCCGGTAACACCCTGGCGTTGACCATGCAGGGTGACAGCTTGTATCAGCAATCCTTGCGTGAGCCGGTCTTGTTTGCGGTGGGTAACGAAGGCGCGGGAATTTCTGCGGCCTTGCAATCTGCCGTGAGTACTTGCATTACTATCCCGATGGCGCATCAAGGCACTTTGGCGCTGGAGTCGCTGAATGCGGCGGCAGCGACGGCGGTGGCGCTGTTTGAATGCCAGCGCCAACGCTTGCTGGCGGATTAACTATTTTTAGTGTGTGACCTCGTGGTCATCATCTTCGTCAAATAAGCCCAGCGCTTCTTGCTCGTCGACCACATAGTGTTTGTTACAAAAATCGCACTGAATCTGCACGCTGCCTTGTTCTTCAATGATGCTGCGCACTTCGGCCACGCCCAGCATTTGCAGCATATTGATGACGCTGGTTTGTGAACAACTGCAAAATGCGAGCACTTCGCGGCCACTAAACAAACGCACATCTTCTTCTACAAACAGGCGTTGCAGCAAGGTAACCGTGTCCAGGTTTAACAATTCCTGGTCTGTCACCGTGCCTGCCAGGTGTTGCACACGGTTCCAGCAATCGAGGTCGCTTTCTTGCTGTTGCGGCAGTTTTTGCAGCAGCAGGCCTGAGGCGCGTTCGCCATCTGAGGCTAACCACAAACGCGTATCAATTTGTTGTGAGCGCAGCATGTAGTTTTCCAGCATGCTGGCGATACTGTCGCCCTCTAGCGGCACGATGCCTTGATACGGCTCGCCCTCTTCTGGCATCAGGGTAATCACTAGTTGCCCTTGTTTGATCCAGTCGGTGAGCTGGTCGCCAGGTAACTCACTCCCAACTTTAGCCGTGGTTCGAATATTGAGCTGTGAGGTACATTCCACCACCAGCAGTTGCAGCGCGCCCTGACTTTGTAATTGTAAAATCATCTTGCCTTGCATTTTTAACGTGGCAGTGAGCAGCACGCTGGCGGCAGTAAATTCGCCGATGACTTTTTTCAGCGCTGGTGGCAATGTCTGGTGCTCCAGCGCAGTCAGCAGGCTTTGGTCTAGCTGGACACAGTTGCCACGCACGGCTGACTGCTCAAAAATAAACGGGTGTAATTGGTCTTGGTTGCGATCTTGGTTCATATGGCTATTTTACCATTGTGCGGCCAGGCAGATTGTTAACGGCGGGTAATTTTCGGCAACTGCCAGTGCGCGATGGCCCATTGCCATAGGTCTGCTACTGCGAATGACTGCACATCGGCGGGGAGCGTTTGTTTTAAGAAGCTGAGTGCGGCGACAAGCGTTGCGACAACATTATCCTCTGGTAAGGCGGTCGCTAAAGTCTGTTTGCTCAGTTTTTGGCCGTCAGCATTGAGTACCAGTGGAATATGTGCGTAGACCGGTGTTGGGTAGCCCAGTAATTGTTGCAGGTAAATTTGCCGCGTGGTGGAGTTGAGCAAATCTGCCCCACGCACCACATGCGTCACGCCTTGCAAGGCATCATCCACCACCACTGCTAATTGATAGCTGAATAATCCATCGGCGCGTTTCACCACAAAGTCACCAATGTCACTCGCCATCTGGTGTTGCTGCTGGCCTTGCATCTGGTCTGCAAAACGGATGGTTTGCGCGTCTGTTTTAATGCGCCAGGCAGCGGCGGCGCCGGGTTTGGTGGCATGTTGCAAACAGATGCCAGGATAAATGGCACCTTCTATGCCGAGCAATGTGCTGGAGTCAGCAATTTCCTTGCGTGAGCAAGTACAGGGATAAGCCAAGCCACGTTGCTGCAATTGTGCCAGGGCGGTTTGGTAGTGTGCACTGCGCTGGCTTTGATAAACAATGTCGCCATCCCACACAAAGCCATAGCGTTGCAGGGTACGAATGATGTCATCACTGGCGCTCGCCACATGCCGTGTTTGGTCTACGTCTTCTATGCGCAACAGCCATTGCCCGCCACGGCTTTTGGCATCGCAATAACTGGCGACTGCAGCGACCAGTGAGCCAAAATGCAAGGGCCCGGTGGGCGAGGGGGCAAAGCGGCCGACGACCATGTTTGAGTGGGTATTATTGCGCTGCGTAGGGTGGAATGTGCCAGGCCACCAGTTGCGCGCCGCGCAGTTGCAAATGGCAGGCCATACGCTCCACGCCCTGGCTGGAGACGTCAAAGGTATACGTGCGCTGCAATTGCATACGGCCATTGCCATCGCGGGCAAAGCCGACGCGCGAGCAGGCAACGGTTTCGTCTAAAAACTGCAAATGGCAACGCTCTGCCAATTGACGGCCTATCTTTAACGCCGCTTCGCGTTTGGCCACAGAGTCCATCCAAAACCATGCACCCGCGATTAAAATGGCTAATAAAGCCCATTCAGCCATTGTTGTTCTCCCATAAAGCGATCAAAGGTTTCAGTGTATGATGTTTCAAGTTCATATTCCTCTATATCAGTGCAGCCTGTCATGAGTTCAAGTCGCGAAGCAGACGCTATTCAAGCTTATTATAATTTATTGCATGGCAAGGGCGCGGATGCTGCCATTATGGCGCAACGCGATGCCTTACTGGCAGAGTTAACGCCATTGCTGGCAGGCCAAGAGTCTACCAGCACCGCCTATCGCCAGGCGGTTGACGATTGCCTGGCCGATAAACCGGCGCAACGTTGGCCGGAATTGCTCGCTATTATCCGCGAGTTTTATCCGTTTTGGCGTGGCGATGTTAAAGCGGTCATGCAATACGCAGATACAGTGGGATTTGAGTTGCACCCCATCAGTTGGCAACCTGCCGTCATCGACTTGCAATCCGTCTGGCCAGCCTTGCAGTCTGAAAAATTTGAAACCTCGGAGTTGTGGGCGCTCAATGGCTATGTGAAAGCGCTTAAATCGATGGAGCACAAGCAGGAGATGGACATCGAGCTGCGCACGCGGATGGCCAAGCTGATGCTACTGCGTTTGCGTGAAGCACCGATGACAGAAAAAAATGCTTTCCGCATCACTGCCGATGCCACTTTACCTTTGTTTAACCTCAAAAATACCCGCCACCTGTTTTTAAATGCTGTGCGTGAGTTTTACTACTTTTGGGCGGCGCATCCCGATGCGGTTGAAATGCTCAAACAGCTGCAACCGCCCGAGATTATGTAAAAACGCACCAAAAATGTGCAATGCACTTTAGTTGGTTCGTTTTTGGTGCGTTATGCGGGTAAGCTAAAATCTCCTGCCTTTAAAATCAACCACATACAAATGGTCTGATATTTGCTTTCCACATGCGCAATAAAAAAGCGTGCCGTAAGGCAAAACGCGCCTATATAAAAAACTTTTGTATAAAAACTATAGTTCGGAGAGCGAAATGGAAGCATTAGTGTCAGCGAATGACGTCTTGTTTGTATTGCTTGGGGCCATTATGGTGCTGGCGATGCATGCCGGGTTTGCCTTTTTAGAAGTCGGCACCGTGCGTCAAAAAAACCAGGTCAATGCCCTGGTTAAAATTATGGTGGATTTTTGCGTGTCTACCATTGCCTATTTTTTTATTGGTTATAGCATCGCCTATGGCATCAATTTTTTCAGCGGCGCCGATGTCTTGGCGGCGAAAAGTGGCTATGACCTGGTCAAATTCTTTTTCCTGCTCACCTTTGCCGCAGCCATCCCAGCCATCGTCTCCGGTGGCATTGCTGAACGCGCCAAATTCAACCCGCAAATGGCCGCAACCTTTTTAATTGTCGGTTTTGTTTACCCGTTTTTTGAAGGCATCGCCTGGAACAACCATTTTGGCTTTCAAGACTGGTTAAAAACCAGCTTTGGCGCTGGCTTTCATGACTTTGCCGGCTCGGTGGTCGTGCATGCCATGGGCGGCTGGATCGCGCTGGCTGCGGTGGTGTTACTGGGCGCGCGCAATGGCCGCTATACCAAAGATGGCCGCTTGCATGCCTACCCACCGTCAAATATTCCTTTTCTCGCTTTAGGCGCCTGGATACTCACGGTCGGCTGGTTTGGCTTTAACGTCATGTCGGCACAAGCAATTCAAAATATCTCTGGCCTGGTTGCCGTCAACTCACTCATGGCCTTGGTCGGCGGCACCCTGGCCGCACTGGTGCTGGGTAAAAATGACCCAGGTTTTGTCCACAACGGCCCTTTGGCGGGCCTGGTCGCCGTCTGTGCTGGCTCTGACGTCATGCACCCGTTAGGCGCATTAGTCACGGGTGCCGTGGCAGGCTCGCTGTTTGTATGGGCGTTTACCGTCACTCAAAACCGCTTAAAAATTGATGACGTACTTGGCGTCTGGCCACTGCACGGCTTATGTGGCGCCTGGGGTGGCATTGCCGCTGGTATTTTCGGCTGCTCAGCATTAGGTGGCATGGGTGGCGTCAGTGTGATCAGCCAGATCATCGGCACGCTGGTCGGCGTGACCATTGCCCTGGTCGGCGGTGTCATTGTTTATGGCTTGATCAAGAAAATGGTTGGTATTCGCTTAGATGCCGAGTCAGAGTTTGATGGCGCAGATTTAAGTATTCATAAAATTCCGTCAGTGTCTGGCGATTAAATCTGATCTCAAGATGACTTAATATAATTAAGTCTGTCGGGAGATAATAAAGTCTGTTGGAAAATGGACTTAAGAAAATAAAGGCTGTCGAAAATTAAGCAACAAAAAAACCTGCGATATGCAGGTTTTTTTGTTGGTCAGTATGTGTTGCTTAGGTTTTAAATATGAATAAGCTGACGGGTGTAATTTCTTATAGGAATTTGACTCAACAATAGTTTGGTTGTCTCAGAGTTTTTATCAGCAGTCCCTATCCCTTTTTGTATTTTTTTTAGTCTTTTTCTTAATCCATCGTAGTTAAGATTGAGATCTATTGCTGTTTGTTTGATAGATTTTCCGTTTCGTATAAATGATTCTAAAATTTGATTATCTTTTTCTCTCGGTATTGCACGTAATTGATGTTTGGTTTGAAATTTGGCCTGAAAAGACCAAAAATCTGAGCTCTCAAGGAATGCCGCCATTGCAAGAATTATCAGGGTTACTTCAGTTAATGGCTCTGCACTATTCGGATTTAAGCAACGATCTAAAGCAGGTATTTTGCTAGTATTATGTTTGAAAAGGGCTGAGAAATGTATTTCTAACCATTCTTTTGGGAAATTATCAAAAATGTATTGAGATGGTGATGAAATATCGACCTTTCTTTTAATTTTCCACTCATCTGAGTTGATTGTATTTCGCAGATGTGTTGACAGTTTGCTGACAGGCAATATCTCGTCAGAGTCGAGATATTCCTTTATGAATTTCTGATATCTATTGATAAAAACATTATTTGAACTGTTTGAATCAATTAAATTGGTTTGAAAGTTGTTGGACCTCAAGTTACATAATGGTGAGTAAAGAAGAGAATTATTTGATTGCCTATATTTGAGTGGTTCATTTTCATGTTTGTAGCAAACGTCGAAGCCGTGTATTTGATGTTGCGTTTTCCAATAACTGAAACCATGGAAGTTTAAATCTTCAGATATGCATTTTTCACAAAATGCATGAGTTGATTGATCAGCCTTGAGAATGCAACTCCAACGTTTATGAGCGTCAAATGAGTTGTTAATTACTCTTGAGTTTTTTTGCCAGACCTTCAATACGGTGTGGTGTTTGAATAGAAATTCTTCAGTAAGTTGTAATTCCTTTGCTAAATAAGTTAGCAATTGTTGTTTTTGGTGCTCTGGGTTTTTCTTTAGATATTTCTTGTAATAATGCAATCGTAGAGCTTCATGGTCATTAAAGTCATTTAACTTACAAACTCTTCCAGCGTATCCAGCCAAAAATTCATCTGGCATTAGTTGTGGAATAATCAATCCTGAACTAATTTCATTTGCTGCTGTAAGCATAAGCCTCCTAGAGAATAGATAACATCAGCGATTAGTTTTGCCTGGTCGTCACTACCATCCCAGACGGTGGATAATGCATTTATCAAATCTTCATTATTGAGAACTAACTCTCTAGTTGTTTTTTTATTATTTAAAAATACATAATTGCATATTTTTTTATACGACTTTGAGTTATTGAATCTTTCGCTGGATAGTAGTCTGCTAATTTGAGATTGACTAACACCAGTAGCAATCTCTATCTGCTTTTGGGTGATTTTTTTAGCTTTTATTTTTGCTGAGAGTTGTACTAATGAATGTTCACTTTTCATACATAATATTATGCATAAATACATAAAATATTGGAATGAATTTTTACTTGTTTTGATGGGGTTATTGATGACTTGTTGGAGTTTTTTCTTCGGCCCATGATTTTTCTAAAAATAGGATTTTTTCCTGAACACCTCAATTGCAATTTAGAAGTTAAACTAATGGCTTGAGAGGATAGATTTATGAATCAAGAACAAATAAAACAACTTGAAAGTGAGTTATGGGATGCTGCAGACAACCTGCGTGCAAACTCCAAATTAACTGCTGCAGAATACAAAGACCCTGTGCTTGGTCTGATTTTGTTGCGCTATGCTCAAAACCGATATGAGGAGGCCAAGTCAACCATTGAAGCCTCTATTCCAGAGGGGCCTCGCGGCAAACGTGCTATTACTCAGGCAGACTTTCTGGCTGCTGGAGCCATGATGCTCCCTGAAAAGTCACAGTATGACTATTTGGCTAACTTGCCTGAGGGGCAAGATATCTCAGAAGCCGTTAATGACGCGATGCGGCAAATTGAGGCGAGCTATTCTGATTTAGCTGGGATTCTGCCTAAAAACTATCAAGAGTTTGATGCAGATTTACTTCGTGAAATAATCCGCGTTTTTAATAAAGACTCCATTAAAAAGCTCAAAGGCGATGTGTTTGGACGTATTTATGAATACTTCTTAATGAAGTTTTCTATGGTGGGTGCCGGCGCACAAGAGGGTGGTGAGTTCTTCACTCCTCCATCACTTGTGCAGTTGATTGTCAATTTCATCGAACCCGACCACGGCATTATTCATGATCCTGCATGTGGTTCTGGCGGCATGTTTGTCCAGACAGGACATTTTGTGGAAGACAACACTGGGCGTGGAGTAAATGAGGCCATACGAGTTTATGGTACCGAGCTCAAATCCAACAATGCTAAGCTTGCAAAGATGAACTTGGCCATCCATGGCATTGAAGGCAAAGTAATAGAAAGCAACAGCTTTTATTCAGACCCGCATGATCTTGCAGGCAAATGCGATTTCGTGATGGCCAACCCACCTTTCAACGTTAATAAGGTGGATAAGAACAAAGACTTCGTGAAAACCGACAAGCGCCTGTTCAGCGATGTGGGGCTGCCGAAAGCCGATAACGGCAACTATTTGTGGATTCAGTATTTCTATCATTACCTGAATGAAAAAGGCCGCGCTGGGTTTGTTATGGCATCCTCCGCCACCGATGCAGGTGCGAGCGAGAAATTGATCCGCCAGCGGTTGGTTGAAACAGGCGCGGTGGATTGCATCGTGGCCGTGGGCAATAATTTCTTCTACACCCGCTCACTGCCGTGCCATCTGTGGTTCCTTGATCGCGGTAAGCGGCAGGAGAACAAAAGCAAAATCCTCATGATTGATGCGCGGAACACCTTCTGCCAGATCAACACCACGCTGCGTGATTTTTCGCCGGAACAGATGGAAGGCCTAACCGCCATTGTGAAGGCCTATCGCGGCGAGGACGTCAGCAAAACCTTCGCGAGCAACCCTTGGCTGAAAGAGAATTTCCCAAGTGGTAGCTACGAGGATGTGGAAGGCTTATGCAAAATCGTAGACTTAGCTGAAGTAAAAGAAAACGGTTGGAGTTTGACTCCGGGTCGCTATGTTGGTTACACCATCGAACTTGATGAAAGTTTCGATTACGTCGCACGCCTAAGTGAAATTCACAGCGAGCTTGCCATGCTGAATGGTGAGGCTACCACTCTAATGCAACAAATCCTTAAGGGTGCGGCATGATAGGATTGACTGAGGCTGAGTTAGGTTTTGTAGCGCCTTATGTAAAAGAGAAGATCGACGCGTCTGTTTTGGATGCGTCAAATTACATTTCCACAGACAACATGCTCCCTAATGTTTGCGGCATTACCTTGTCTGATTATGTTCCTACTACTGGGAAAGTGGCCGCGTACCAGAGGAATGATGTCTTAGTTTCTAATATTCGACCTTATTTCAAAAAAATTTGGCAAGCTCGTCAATCTGGCGGATGTTCAAATGATGTTCTGGTTTTTAGAGCTAATCCAAAGAAAATTGTGCCAAAGTTTTTATACTATCAATTAAGTCAGGATGACTTTTTTGATTTTATGATGGCAGGGGCTAATGGCGTGAAAATGCCGCGAGGGAATAGAAATCTAATTCCAAAATACAAATTCCAGCTTCCGCCTCTACCAATACAGCAGAAAGTTGCAGGGGTTTTGTCAGCGTATGATGACCTGATTGAGAATAATTTGAAGCGGATTAAGCTGCTCGAAGAAATGGCGCAGATCACCTATGAGCAGTGGTTTCTGCGCCTACGCTTCCCTGGTTACGAATCCGTCCCTATCAACTCGGAAACTAGCCTGCCGGAGGGGTGGTCAAAGGTAAAGCTAAAAGCCGTTTTAACTCTAAACTATGGTAAAGCCTTAAAAGCAGATAACAGAGCAGAAGGTGATATTTCTGTTTATGGTTCTTCTGGGATTGTGGGAACTCACAACGAAGCATTAGTGAAAGGATGCGGTATTATTGTTGGCCGAAAAGGTAATGTCGGCAGTGTTTTTTGGTCCCACGACAGCTTCTACCCTATTGATACTGTTTATTTCGTCACGTCTAAACATACGCTTCCCTTCCTGTATTTCGCACTTAAAAATTCAAAATTTAATAACAGCGATGCTGCGGTGCCTGGTCTTAATCGTGATGCGGCATATGCCGTTGAAATAATGCTTCCACCTGAAGCCTTGGAAAAACAATTCTCTGTGAGCGTGCAGCAGAATTTTAAAGCTATTGAGCTTCTTGAAATACAAAACCAACGCCTGCGTGAAGCACGCGACATTTTGCTGCCGCGCTTAATGACAGGCGTGATTGATGTGGAAAGCTATGACCCTGCCCAATTACTCAAGGATGCCGCATGAGTTACGAATACTCCGAAGATGGGCTGGTAGAAGCTGCAACGCAGGAAGTGCTGGAGGCATTGGGCTGGAAAGTTGCCTATGCGTGGAAGAAAGAAATCTTCGGCGACGATGGCTTGCTGGGGCGTGCGAATAAATCGGAAGTGACTCTGAAGCGCCACCTTCGCGCTGCGCTTACGAAGCTAAACCCCAACCTGCCGGATGTGGCCTATAACCACGCCATCGACCAGATTACCGAAAAAGCTGCCGATAAAACCCTTGGGCAGATTAACAAGGAAAAGCACGCGCTGCTCACTAAGGGAGTTCAGGTATCGTTCCGCAATTCCAAGGGCGAAATGGAATCCAAACGTCTGCGCGTATTTGATTTTGAAAAACCGCTGGAAAATGAATTCCTTGCCGTGCGCCAGTTTGAGGTGGTGGGCGAACTCTACAATCGCCGACCCGATGTAGTTGGCTTTGTGAATGGAATTCCATTAGTTTTTTTTGAACTAAAAGCGCACCATACTGACCTTGCCGCAGCATATAACGATAATCTTAAAGATTACAAAGACACTATCCCTGCAATTTTTCATTGCAACGCCTTTATTGTCTTGAGCAATGGGACTGATGCTAAGCTCGGCACAGTTACCAGCCCGTATAAGTTTTTCCTCGACTGGAAGCGCATTGAGGAAGAGGAAGAAGGTGTTGTCAGCCTCGATACCATGCTGCGCGGTACTTGTGACCCAACACGCTTGATGGATTTATTTGAGAACTTCTTATTGTTTGATGGCGAGGGTGCTGAAGTCGTCAAAATCATGGCCAAGAATCATCAGTTCATCGGCGTAAATAAAGTTGTCTCACAGGCAGGCAATATCGAAGAGTTGAAAGGAAAGCTGGGGGTTTTCTGGCATACCCAAGGTTCTGGAAAATCATATTCGATGGTGTTTCTGTGTCAGAAAATCCATCGTAAATTCGGCGGTTCTTATACCTTCCTGATTGTGGTTGACCGTACCGAGCTTGAGAACCAGCTTTATGATACTTTCACCGGCTGCGGTGCCGTGACTGAAGAAAATATTCGCGCCAAGAGCCGTGATGATTTGCGTAAATTGCTTTCAGAGAATCACCGCTATGTGTTCACCTTGATTCATAAGTTTTCCATAGATCCAAAGTCTGAGAGCGAATATCCGCTGATTACGGAACGAAGCAATATTATTGTGATTTCTGATGAAGCGCACCGCACTCAAGGCGGCAAGTTTGCTCAGAATATGCGCTTTAACGGCATCCCTAATGCTTCATACTTGGGATTTACCGGTACGCCAATTATTAAAGATGAGCTGGAACTCACCAAGAATATTTTTGGTGAATATGTTTCTGTCTATGACTTTAAGCGTGCGATAGAAGATGGTGCTACGTTGCCCTTAAGATATCTTAACCGTGGCGAGAAATTAGGGATTGATAATCCGCAATTAGATGAGCGGATGGCAGAAATTATCGAGAACGAAGATCTTGATGATGATCAACGCGCAAGGCTTCAAAGAGAATTTGCCAAGGATTACCCTATTCTGACTTCAGAAAAGCGTTTAGATGCAATTGCCAAAGATTTGGTGTGGCATTTTAATGAGCGTGGATACCAGGGTAAAGCCATGTTTGTTGCATTGGATAAGCCAACCGCTGTCCGTATGTATGACTTGGTAATGAAGTATTGGCCACAGTATATTGCTGAGCTTAATCAACGTATCTCTCAATGCCAGGATCAGCAAGATGAATTAAAACTCCGCCATCATTTAAAGCGTGTTGAAGAAACAGAAGTTTGCGTGGTGGTAAGTAGTGAGCAAAACGAAGTGGCAAAATTTCAGGCCATGGAATTAGCCATCGAGCCCCATCGTAAAAAGATGGTAGAACGAGACTTAGAAAAAGAATTCAAAGACGACAATAACCCTTTCCGTTTAGCGATAGTTTGCGCAATGTGGATCACAGGCTTTGATGCGCCGAGCGTATCCACTGTTTACCTTGATAAACCAATCAAAGGCCATACTTTGATGCAAACCATTGCCCGTGCAAACAGGGTATATGACGATGAAAAAGAAAATGGCTTGATTGTTGATTACGGAAACGTCTATAGAAAACTGGAAGAGGCTTACGCAGTATATGGCGAGGGTAAAGATTCAAAACATCCCACTGATGGTGATGAGCCTCCAATAAGTCCTGCTGAACGTCTTGAGGGCTTAACCGTTGAACTTGCTGCATCGATCATTGTTATTAGACAGTTCTTGTTAGGGGTCGAGTTTGAGTTGGATAGTTTAATGAACTCCAGCAGCCCTATGGAGAAGCTGGGTCTGATTAAAAAGGCCATGAACTGCATTTGCCTGAATGAAAAAACTCGTACTGAATTTGAGTTTTCTGCCCGTGACGTTTTCCGAAAATATAAGGCGCTCTATCCTGAAGAGCAAATCAAACCTTTTATCAAAGAACACAATGCGATTGAAGCCATTTATGAGCAACTCAATCAAAAAGTTAAGGCTGCTGATATCACTGCGGTTATTCGCCGCCTGCAACAAGAAGTAGATTTGAGTGTCACCATTGAAGGCACTTCAGGTTCAGATGATGATTTTGTTGATTTGAGTAAATTAAATTTTGACAAACTACGTCTTGCTTTTCAGAAATCTGATAATAAAAATCTTCTGGTGTTCGACCTTCAAGAGGCTATAGAACGTAAACTTGAAGAAATGTTGCAACAAAACCCCTTGCGCCTAGAGTTCTATGAAAAGTACAAAAAAATTATTGATGATTACAACAGCGGCAAAGATATCCAGGCGGTTCAGAAAGCTTTCGATGAGTTGCAGGACCTGATGCAGTCGCTCTCTGAAGAACAACAAAGAGCAATCTCTGAGGGGTTGGATGAAGAAACTCTGGCTATCTTTGACTTACTTAAGAAGCCATCCCTATCTAAAAAAGAGGAAGATGAAGTCAAACAAGTTGCCATCAAAACCTTGGAAACTCTCAAACAAGAAAAACTCAAAATTGATCGTTGGCGAGAGAGTACTCAGATCACTGCTCAAGTAAAAACGGTCATTTTTGATTGCTTGCAGTGGTTGCCACAAGAAAGCTATGATGATGACGAAGTTAATCTGAAATCAGAGATAGTTTTTCAGCACATTTTTGCTTACAAACCTGACTTTGGATATCAATCTGCAAGAGCACACTAAAAGGGACTTATTCAGTATAAAACTTAACTTCTATTGATCATGAAGTTTTTGCCCCTACCAACAAACTTAGTGGCAATTCACATTTAAAAAATAATGATTTGGTCATAAATTCCAAAGAGCCTTTAAGTTTCCCTCAAGCCAGGCAGGATCATGTTTTCTTAACCATTGAATGCCATTGCCCGGAATCCTTAATAAACCCCTTACAGAGCGGCCCTGATTATCATTTAAGATTTTCCTAAAATCATCTCGGTGTCGTTCAATCAGTTTTATTTGTTGCTGGCTTGACCATAACTCCTTTAACTTTTGATGATTTGATAAGTAATCTCTTAAAAATGATGCTTTAATTCCAAGCGACATACAAATAGATTTTCGATCAATACCACTTTCTATAAGTTGGACAAGCTGTTGCTCTAAATTTGTGCCTTTGATTCTTGGTTTTTTGGGCCGGCTGATTTGCTTTTTATCAATATATTTAATTGCTGAAGTAATATTTGTATTAAAGTCGACCGCAACTCTACTAATTGGGATTCCAAGTCTTACTGCTTCTTTAAGCTTGTGCTGATTAATTGTGATCCTATTAAAACAGGCAACATCTCCTCCCAGAGTTAAATCTTCAATAACCCTGCTTAAGATTGATTCAAACTCTTCTGGTGATGTAAATAATAAGTTGAGCATCAATATGTGTTTCAACGGGTGTTTGCTAGCTTTCGAGCCCCTCACTAATGATGAAATAAAGCCACAATTCACATCGAATAAATCACCTAACAGCTCCTGTCCAAAAATACTCAAAAAATCTGAACCATAATATTTTACGAACTTATCTCTCAGTTGGATTGTGCGTGCGGCACCATCAAAACTGACAAGGTTCAATTCTGTGCATTTATACAAATAGCACCATCTCAACTTAGATTGATCTAGGTGTAAATTTTTTTGAGTTGATAGCCAATATCCCCAGTTGCTCACTTTTCTTAGACTCAATTCAAGTGTGCTTATGTCGAGTGCTATTTCTTTTAAATCACGTTGCGCTTGTGAGGGTAAATAAAGTCGATCTACATAGCCTCTGTAAAAAGGAACTAAATATGTATCCAACGGCATCTGGTGATTAGAGCAAAAAAAGGAACTGGCAAATTGATGTTCGGTTATCCAGTAATTGAAGTGATGCTCGCTTAATTGAGCTTTCTTGCAGTTTTGGCAAATCTTCAATGTATGCAATAAATTTCCAGGAAATTTATTGAGACCAAGTAAGCCCCTTGCCCTTGAGTTGTTTTCGGTAATTAATAGGTTATCAATGACTGTATTGAATAATACTTTATCAAGAAAGGGTATGTGGAACTTCAAGTTCGTGTGATTCAAAAGCAATTGCAGAGGTGAGCCAAGTACTTGCTTAGTATTATGCCCAAACTGATTTAATCGATTTGGAATGTCTAGTCTTAATGCTGAACTTGTGTTTCCGAACAATATGTTGCTTGTCAGGTATTCAGCGTGGTGTGCCGATAGTTTGTGATATCTGGCTGACCATGAATATACCGTTTCATCCGGGAAAATATTTGGCAGTTCAAAGTCTGCTTCAAACATTGTTTTGTTTAGGCAACCCAGGATCCAAGAGATTTCAATTTGTCTTGCAAGTTATAAATGCGAAATGACCTGTCGGCAGTTTTACGAATACCAACTCCAATCAAATGGCCTACAGAAAACAGAAGTAACCAATGAGAGGGTTGCATCACAGGGATCATAAAAATTCCGACAGTTAAAAATCCTGTTATCAGAAATAGTGCAGTAGCTATTGAAAATGCTATTTTCTTTGGCAGTATATTTTTGAATGAGATTATTAACTTTCCTTCAGCCAAATCCAATATTTTTTGAGTTCTTAGAAGCTTAATTTGGCTATTTGTGATGCCAGTGACTCGCTGTAAGGTTTCCAACGGCTCTGATGTAACTGCCAGTGCTGAGGTTGTTGGTCTCAAATCATTAATTTGATTTTTTAGCTTTTGATCTGAGTTCAGAGTCTCAAAATTTGAAATGACGTTATCGCTAAAATTATCCAAATTCTTATCATCTGGATTAGCTCTCACAGCTTTGTATAAAGCAGTTAAGTACTTTTGGGTGATTTCATCCTCGGAGTCAATTGCCATGATTAAGCTGCCGTTTTTGAAATCACGCTCAAAATATCAAACTCAGCTGAAATTTCGCCACGTGCTTTTTCAATCATCATATTTTTAGTTATTTTAAATAGTAAGGAGAAGGTCTCCGCTGTAACCTTTTTGTCTGGATAGCTTTCGATAGCTCTGCTAACTAAATTAAGAACCTTCTCATCAATATCCTGCATTGCTAAAACTGATGCGGCTTGTTTGTCATAATTGAAAAGCAGATAAATTAAATTTACGCCCACTAGCGATACTGCATTGAGGTACTTAGTTGTGGGAAACGTTTTTTCGCTCTCATATTGCAGTTGTGTAAGCCTACCTACGCCCCCTATATCTGCAAGTTCTCCCTGCGAATAGTTTAAGCGGTTACGTTCATTTTTGAGGCGTTCCCCAAAGCCAGGTGCAATTCCATGTGTTTTTGTTTGATCGTTATTCATGTGTGAAATTGTATACACAAAAAAATATGATTGCAAATTAAAGTGACTTTGTAGTATATTTAAATAAACATTAAACAGTTTTCAATATGAATGCAAACCAAGTTAGGAATATGTTCAATGAATCTGGGCTATCAGTCTCGGAATGGGCGCGGTTACGCGGATTTTCCTCTGGCCTTGTTTACCAAGTTTTAGACGGAAAAAGAAAATGTATGCGCGGCCAAAGCCATCAAATAGCCGTGGCATTGGGATTGAAGCCTGGAAGCAGTATGAATGTGGAAGAGTTAAATACTAAACTTGAAAAAATTTCTCAAGAGCAGAAGATGGTGAGCCTTTAACAAAAAAGCCGAACTCGGATGAATTCGGCTTGATTTTGTCTGCTTAAGCAGAGTACTTCTGTTCGCACCTTTAGTATCTCTATTTAAACAGGCATTGTCAAGATGTTTGATTTAAATATACCAATTTTTTTGGAGGAGTTGCTATGGGTGCAAGCATTACAGCATCACGTGTCAAAACTATATACATACGTCAAAATAATCCAAGCTGGGATGAATCCTATGTCCCATCAATTTTAGCTACTCGTTCTGAAGCACCTTCAGTATCTAAACCCGCAAAAATCTATTCTTCGAAGTTCAAAAGAAGAATTCACTGTTTGTCCAATCCAGAGCTTAATTTTGCACTATTGGCTCTCTACCACCCAAATATTGTTGGAATTCAAGAGCAGAGAATGTTGCCACCATTAAAGTCGGAGCACCCGCTATCTGGGTTTCCTGGTGTTGATAAAGTGAGGCTTGCTCCAATGATGGGCACTTTGGAGGTGGCTAAGGAGTTAGGGTGTGAAAATCTGATAAGGAAAGTCTTGGTAACCAATAACCAAGGTGAAAGAGTGGCTTTGGCAGTGCCATTTATCGGAGATCATCTATTAGCAATAAAAAGTGGATCACAAATTTCATGTATCAATTGGAGCATCAAATCAAATCAATCGGAATTTAGAGTTAAAGAGCTCTATCAATTTAATGTTTTCAATAGAAGCAAAGCTAAACGCGAAAGTCAGTATCTGCGCCATTTAATCGAACAAGTGCAATATGAGTCTTGTGGCATTACCACTCATGCTTTAAGTGAAGATCAGTTCGACCGTAATGTTTTTGATAACTTGCGACAGATTTATGTCCATTGCCAATCATCAAGTGTGTTGAGCACTAGCAAACAACAGGAGTTACTGGACTATTTCAAAGCTGCTTTTAAACAAGGTACACCACCGAGTGAAATTATTGGGTATTTTGATTTGCTTAATAAATTTACGCCTGAGCAATCTAAACAAATTTTTTATAAAGCAATTTGGAATAGAGCGTTAAGAGTCGATTTATTTAGACCAGTTTTGATTGATCGCCCATTAAGGCCCGAAAAAGTAGATGTGCTAGAACATTATGCTGAATATTTTGAGGGGCAACAATGAACGGTCTCCAATTGTACTCACCTGAGGGATATGGAACATTAAAAAAAGGAGTCGTTTATCACAAAATTGATAATCGGGCGCAATCCTCTCATGTCTCTCTTGTATTTTTTATTGGTAAAAATGCTTACTTAAAACAGATAAATCGTTCCAATTTTGAAGACGGTATTCAAGCTCATAAAATTATTAAGTGTGAAAACCAGCTGATATTGCCAAAGCACCTAAGCGCATTTGAGGGTCTTGATATTTACAGTTGGTTGGAGGATGAATCTACGCATGAAAGTTTGAAAACTAAAGAACATCTAAAACAAAGAATTGAGTTTGTTTTAAGCGTGAAAACTCAGCTACCAGACATTCTCAGTCAAAATGATCCAGAAAAGTTATTAAATAAGCACGCTAGATTATTGAATCCACCACAAAACGAAACACGTTTTCGCAATTGGACATTAACTTACGCGGCATATGGCAATAATCCTGCCGTCCTTCTTCCAGATTTTCACAACTGTGGGAAGTGGGATCGGAATGTTCACGCCAAAGTTAAGCAAGGTGCTCCCTCGATCTCTTCCGGAAAACATTATGGATCTAGGATGACATCTGAAATGAGTGCTAAATGCATTGGAGGATTTGAAAGGTTTGCGAAAAATGGCAAATCTTTAGTCGAAATTCATGCTGATGTTATCCATCACGAGTTCAAATGTAAAACTGTAGGGAAGGGGCAAAATTTAGAAATCTTAAGCGACGCACCGTTTCCTACATTTAACCAATTCAAGTATGTCATTGACAAAGTTTACTCCGTTGAGGTTCGGCAAAGAATACTTTATGGTGAAGCGCGATATCGCAATTCAAAGGCTCCTTCCAAGGGGATGTACTCTCAAGAAGTATCCAATTTAGGTGAAAAAATATACCTCGATGCTTATGAGATTGAAGCCAAACCAAGAGGGCTGCTTGATAGCAGTGTCCTTCCGGGATTAGTGGGAGTTAGCGCTGTAGATGCACTTTCAGGAATGATTTTGGGGCTTGGGTTTAGCTTCGGAAGTGAGCGCCATGAGGGATATCGAGCACTGCTATTCAGTATGGCAATCGATAAACAAAAATTCTGCGCATTATTTGGCATACAGATAGAGAAGCACGAATGGCCATCCGAAGGCTTGCCTCCTCACTTATTATTAGACCGTGGGCCTGGCGCTGCTAAAAGTATTATTGATGATTTTGAAAATCTCATACCCATAAGACAGCTTGCGCCATCTTATTCTGGGCAATCTAAAGCCACTGTCGAAACTACGCATCCCAAGTTTATGAAGCTTGAAGGCCAGCCAACTTATAAAACAACAAGTCTCACCGCAGTGCAATTGGCAAAGGCAGAGATTTTAAGGGTATTGGAGCATATCAAAACGACGAGCGCGGTTGAGAGACTTGATCCAAGTGCGGATTTGATCAATGTATTCCCTACTCCCTTGGGTATTTGGGAGCATTACGATGAAAGATTCAGGAATGACTGTGAGCGGATGTCATTTGACCGAGCAGTTCGCACTTTTTTGAGCAAAACAAAATTTCAAATACATAATGGTCGAGTAAAACTTTTGGAGCGGATTTTTTACTCCTCAGCAATCCATGATGATGGCCTGTTCAATTCTCATGCAACCTATGTTGAAGGGTATGTTTTGGAAATGTGTGTAAGGTACGTTTGGATCGAGTGGAATGGCAAGTTATATGAGCTTGAAGCTCAACTCAAGATTCGAGGTGACGTAGAAGATTTATACATAACACTCTCAGACCTAAATGAATATAATCAAGTTGTGTTAGCTAAGAAGTCAGCACTTAACGATCTAAAGTTAGCAAGTAAGATCGAGTATCGGGAGCGTTTCAAGCAACACGTTGGTGTTGAATGGCACTTGGCAATTAAGCGGGTGAGTGGCCGATCCAAAACCTCAAGGAGGTCTAAACAAGAAACTCAAGAAGTCTTTTCCGTAAGAAATTTCTGATTACGAAGAATTAAATGAGTACTGCAAACCTTTGGGTAAGTCGTCTTAGTAACTTACTGGATCGACAGACCTTGAAAAAAAGTATGGAGTTAACTCCAATACCAATTGATTCACCATGGGAAATGGAGCTTAGCGACCTTTGCAAAGAGTTCGAGGTTAAGTGCGACAATAGCTTTTATCCCACGGAGCAATCAATAGATATTGCATTAAGAATTATAGGCGAAGCGGCCTCTCATGCAAAAAGGACCTATCCTGGGCCTAATGAATTCATCAGATTAGTTTATGAACCTGTAGAAAACGATGAGTCAGCCGTAATCACGAAATTTCATTGCCCTATTGTACTTACAGGACTAGCAGGGCTTGGTAAGTCTTCCTTGTTGTTGGCAATTAGACGTTCAATTCCCGAAGTAAGCGTGAAGGTCGCTAACAGTCATCCAAACTTTAAATTAAGTTCTGCGAAGTATTTTGAAGTGGGTGATAGAGCTGTTCTGAACAAAGTGCTTGTGGATGTTTTTAAAGTCAAAAAAACTAGAACAAATTTTATTCAGCTAGTTAAAGAAAGTATTTACACAAAATCTATTCCGCTTCTTTTGGTGGATGAATTCCAATTTTCTGCGACATCAAGTGATGCTAATACAATGTCTTCAAAGTTACTTTTAGGCCTTGGTTTACTTAATATTCCTTATGTTTGTTCCTTGAACTTTAGTTTGTTTCATAAGTTGTTGAAGAGGCCTCAAGAGGAGCGTGATCGTGCTTTAGCCAATGTGATCGTAATGATTCCAGAAGATCCAAAATCTAAATGCTGGCAACTAACAATTGGTAAATTGTTGGAAATCATCCCTACTATGTTTAGGCTGGATATTAACAATGATTCTGAAAGACTATTTCAGATGACTGCAGGACGTAATCGAGCATTAGTTAAGCTTTTGATGGAGGGCGTGAGAGTTGCTGCTAAATCCAAAAGTTTGGTGACAATGAGTACGCTTGAGAAAGTTTATCTATCAAAAGAGTATGCAACCTTACGGCAGGACACGGAATTAATTTATCAGCAAGCTATTTTGGGAAAACCGATGAGAGGTCGCTCAGACTTGTACTGTCCGGCAGAGTATGTTGATGAGTCAAATAGGCAAAAAAATGAAGCTATTGAATATAGAAATCAACAAGCTGCACAAGTTGAACTATTGAGTACGCTATCAGTGCGTGAGCGCCAGAATTTAGTGAGTTTTCAAAAAGATTTAAGTTTAAATTTATCTGCAGATATGGACGCACCAAAAAAGAAAAAAGAGAAAAAAGCGCCAACAAAATCTCTTGAAGAAAGCACTAGGGATTTTTTGAGTCAGCTTTAATCTAATTTAGTAATTTTCTGCGAATTCTGAGGACTTAGAGATGGAGCTAAATCATGGCAGATAGTGATACTAAAGTGGTGGTGAAATTCAGGGAGGACACTTCTACTTCCGTAAGTTATGAAACAGCTGAAGCACTGAAGGAAAGAGTCGGTGCATCCTCAATGGAGGATCTGATTCACAGGGCTCTTGTAAATTTAATAAATGCGACTGAAATTACATATCCTCCTGATGATGGGTTTCCAACTATTCAGCAGTTCGCAGCGATAGCACGGATCGCTCCGCAAGACATTGAAGTTCAACTTCTATCAAGTTTGTTCAATAACTTCAACGAACAGAAGACGTGTGGGAGTGAGTCTCAACTGGAGGAGTTGCTATCAGGAGTTACAGAAGAAAATAAACATGACTTATTCGACATGCGTAAATGATCCCTGAAGAGGGTAAACTAATTATTGTATAAATGTGGAGGACTTTAAAATGCTTGTTGTTGCATATGCATTATTAGTAGTCACAATAATCTGCACGATTGCTGCTTTTGCTGGAGCGATTTTCTTGAGAAAGAAAAATAAGAAGTTAAGGTCAGTTAAAAAATGATCTAACAAGTCGTAGAGTAAACAAAAAACATAATAAATAGGACTTAAATTGGAAATCGAGATTTGGGACGGTGGCCTTCAAGAGCATGAGGCCGAAGCAATTAGAAAAATTGGGCAAGCGTTTAGTATTACTGCTGCTGAACGGGCAACCTCACAAAGAGGAGGTTCACTAAGAGATCAACTCGCAGCGAGTGGGCTTGGACGGGACAGCATGTTCCCCTGGAAGGGGTATGCCGGATTTCGATTTGTTGACGCTAAGGGAAAAGAGGGAGAGTTCGATTTAGTCATCATTACTCACTGCAATGTTATCGTAGTTGAGTTGAAGGATTGGAATCGTGATCCAATTACGTTAAGTGGTGATAATTGGTTTAAGGGCGATAAGAATATGGGGCGCTCACCGGTTACTGTCACGAGAAACAAGAAATTCTTATTAGAAAATAAATTAAAAAGATATTCATCCCAATTTACTAATAAGCCTCATGTGCCGCAAGTTCATTTCTTTGTTGTAATGACTGGGAACGCCGATTTTAGTCAGCTCCCAGAAGTTGAGCGTCAACATACTCTGTCTCTTCAAGACTTTCTTCGTTTCTCCGACAAGGGCAAATTTAATCATTTCTTCCGTCCTCATCCGAATGCTCAAGTTCTAAATCAAGATTTTCCAATTTTTGATCAGTTGTTTCTTAAAGGAAATACAGCTCCTAAAGCTCTAAGGATTGGAGGCTTTACAGCGGTAGAACCAATTTTTGTACACCCCAATTCTGTCTATAAAGAGTACTTGGCAAGTTCAGAGATATCAAAGGGAAAGGATGCCTTACTTAGAGTTTGGGATTTTAAAAAGCTTGACGGCAACAAGGCCATCACTTCTCAGGGTCGGGCGGAAATTGTGTCTCGTGAAAGAGAGGTTTTGCAGTTCATTAACTATCAAAACCGTGATCTTTACAACCATTGTCTTCGTTCTCTGACAAGTTTCGAGAGAGATGAAGTTACATCTCAATATAGTGAGGTTTACGAATTACCTCCCGGACATGTGAGATTCAACGAGTTCGTTGGGAAATATGGTCAGTCATTTAATATGGTCGACAGGCTTAACCTAACAAAGCTGTTGATCGCTAAGTTTGCTGATCTACATGGAATCAAAATTGCTCACCGTGATATTGCGGATCATAGTTTGTGGCTTTCACCATCCAAGGAAATTGCGCTCTCTAACTTCATTTCGGCTTACCATCAACCGATAGGAACGGTTGGCGATTATCGGAGCAGTCTGTCAGTTGGCGCTGCAGAGATTAAGGACATGCTTGAGGGGGCGTCAATAACTCCATTTCAGCAAGATGTTCATGCGCTTGGCCTGTTAGCTTGGCATCTCTTGAGTGCGAAGAGAATGTCTCGTAAAAGTTTGGAAAGCATCGAGGGTGACATACTCGCAAGCAAGGACTGGTATGTTGGAGTTCTTCTTGAGGCTGTGACAGCCAAATTCAAAGATGCTGCAGAATTTTTTGATGCACTCAAGCGAGCAGAGCCTCAGGCTGAATCAATCCCTACTTTTGATGATTTTGAATTAGACGCCTATCGACACCCTATAAACCACACGAGGCAGTTTCCTGATGAAGGGGATTTTCTGGTAGGGACAGATGATAAAGAGGTCTATTACTCCAGTGGCAGATTAGTAAAAGCCTGGTTAAATGTGGGCGGAAAAGGAGATGCTGCTGTCAGCAACTTCAGGGTTCTAACCTTTCTAAAACAGTTAGATAAACTTGCAACAGTAAATCCGATTTGCTTACCACGTATTCATGAGTACGGCTTGGCTTCCAGGTCGAACAGTATGTATCTGGTAACTGATATTGTTGATGGAGTGACTTGGGCAAACATGGTCTCGGAAAATGAGACCAAAATTGGCTTGATTGAGAAGTTGACTGATGCTATCGAGTATCTTCATGTTCTAGGCATTACTCATGGTGACTTACACCCTGAAAACGTTATGGTTGCTAATACTGGTAGTGATATTTACCTGATTGACATGCCAGACTTTTGCCACAATTCAGCAGAAGCTAAAAATCATAGATACAGCCCTGAAAATATAGATGCTAGTTCTTCTCAGCAAAGGGACATTTTCGCAGTCATGCGAATGTCGTGTGAGCTACTGGGTATGGAATGGGGTTCGGAGTCCAATGAATATCCTAGAATCGCTGAAGTTGTTCAGTCTGAGTTAAGCGATTTAGATTTCGGATTCAGAGATTTAGGACGGTTTAAAAAGGCCTTGAGAACGCAAAACGAGGCGCCAAAACATGAACTTATTGAATTAATACTTAGCGGTATTGACGAGCCTTTTACCATTTTTCCAGATAATGGGCATCTCTATGTCAAAGTTGAGAAGCCTAAACTTGGCAAAACTGATTACGCAGTGACCTTTTACGGCATAGGCGGTTCGTTTGTTGCTTTCTATGACAAAGCTAAAAAAGGCTTTGTTGGAGCATTACCTCCAAGAGCGAGATCTGATGTAACTTTTAGGACAGCCGAGGAGAGTCAATTCGAGATCAATCTGCCGATTTGTATTAGGCCTGGTCGACCTACACTACTCTCAGGGTTATCGGATTATCTCAGTGATAACGAAGCTTTTTCTAGGGCAATCGAGCTTCTTGAATTTGTTCAACCTGAAATTGATGAGTCAAAGCTTAGTAATCAGCTCAAAGATATTTTCGAGAAAGCTGACGCATCAATTGATAGGGAGTATGCCGAAATTGCTGCCGATATTTCTACGCAATCGTTATGGCGGGCAATACTTGATACTGAGACAGAATCAAATCCTAATATTGAATTGATTGGAGCCTATTTTAAGCCTTTGGATAACGACAATGAATTGATTATTCCTTATCAGGCAGATGTTGATCCCTTAGGGGCTTTTGTAAGCACAGATGAAGTTGAGGCTCTTCTAATTGATAGAGATGGCTCGGAAAAAGTGATTGGAGAGGTGCTGCTTAAAAAATCAGCTTTGAATGAAGTTAGATTGAATAAGATTCGCAGTGCGGCTTACGCTCTCAAAGATGGTGATTCAGTCTATTTTAGGACAAAGCAAGACCGGGCTTCTTATCGTAAGCGTAAAGCGGCTCTTGAACGGCTTCTTGATAGAGAGGGGGTCTTGCCTGCACTCGTTGATTTCTTCGACCCAGGGTGCAAAGAGGCAGCAATACATTACAACATCTCTGTAAATGATGAAGATTTTGCCAGATATGATCGTGAGGACAAACACGGAAATAGAGTGAGTCTCAACGAGCAACAGAGAGAAGCCTTCTCTAAGCTTTTAAATTATGGACCTTTGTCTTTATTGCAAGGGCCTCCTGGCACTGGGAAGACGGAGTTTATCTCTGCATTCGTTCACTTCCTTGTAGAAAAGCTTGATGTACGTAGGATTCTTTTGGTTAGTCAGTCACATGAAGCCGTTAACACTGCGGCGGAGAGAATCAGAAAGCATTGCAACAGGCTTGGTACGGAGCTAGAGGTAGTTCGATTCAGTAATCGTGAAGGTGCTGTGTCAGATGGGCTTAAAGATGTCTATTCTCACGCAATTACGGCTGAAAAACGAGAGTTGTTCAATGCGGAATATCGCTATCGAGTTGCTACTTTTGCGGATGCTTTAGGACTTGATCCAGAGTTCATATCCGCAGTTGTAGACGTAGAGTTAAAGCTTTTCAAGCAGATAGATCATCTAGAGGCGATGTTAAATAGTTTGCAACGTATTGATGATGAAATTGATTTAAAAGCTCTTAAGAAGATTTCTGCAGAAATGGATAATAGTATTAGAACAACTCTCTACGTGGATTATGGTATTCCATTTTCAAAAGAGAGCAATATTTCTGAAGCTAAATCACTCTTAATATCCAAGCTTTGTTCAGAGTATAACGTACGTCCTAGTGAGGTTAGGAGAGTTAGGGCTTTAGCTAAGATTTCACGAGACATGCAAGAGGCTTTGTCGGCTGAGAGAGTTAATCTTGATGAGTTCTACGCACGCTCTAGACAACTAGTTACTGGAACTTGCGTTGGGATTGGGCAGGGTCATATTGGAATTCAGGACAATATTTATGACTTCGTTATTATTGATGAGGCTGCTCGATCAATCGCTAGCGAACTTGCCATCGCAATACAATCTGCTAAGCGCGTGCTTTTAGTCGGAGATCATCTGCAATTGCCACCCTTGTATTCTGATGCACATAAAGCTGCATTAGCCCGACGATTAGGAATCAATGACAAACATGCAGAGTTAGATGAAATTCTTAGAAGTGATTTTGCTCGTGCTTTTAACTCAGAGTATGGAAAGCAAACAAGTGCAACGCTCCTGACGCAATATCGAATGGCGCCATCTATTGGCGACTTAGTATCAAAGACATTTTATGATGGCAAGCTTGTTAATGGTCCTCGAGTGATCCCTGATATTTACAAAGGAGCACCTGAAGCTCTTCGTACATCAGTTACTTGGTTGGATACTTCATCTTTTAAAGATGCAGCAAATCATCTAGGTGATCGTGGGGTGAGTATTTACAATCGCTGTGAGGCTGACCAAATTATTGAGGTTCTTAAACAAATTTCCGTTAATGAACAGTTTTTAAATGACTTAGAAAAATTTAAAGATAAGGGCGAGGCTTTGATTGGTGTTATTTGCATGTATGCAGAGCAGAAGCGATTGTTACGACAGAAATTCAATCAGGCGATTTGGAGTGAAGGTTTCAAAGAGTTGGTCAAAATTGATACTGTTGATAGTTATCAAGGTAAAGAAAACAGAATTATTATCTTGAGTCTTACAAGGTCAGATAAACAACGCAGTCCAGGGTTCCTAAGAGCGCCTAATCGTATTAATGTCGCAATGTCCAGGGCAATGGATAGGCTACTGATAGTAGGCAATGCAGAAATGTGGACAACTCACAATAAAGATAAGCCATTGGGGAAGGTTGTTGCCTTTATGAGTGAGATGGGTGAGCAAAACGGTTATAAATTTATAGCAGCAAAAAAGAAGAAAACAGGTGGTTAGATTGGATCGTACTTTTAAATACCATGCGGTTGATTTTTTATTACCCGCTCAAAGATTCAATATTCATTTTTCTTATGTCAGTCAAAGAGGACTGCCGTTTGTCAGAGAGTTCGTTCTCAGGCTTGTTCATTTGTCACCAATGACCAAAAGCCAGATTTCTGTCTTTTTTGGATTTAGTCGTAGAGAGATTGATGAGGCAGTAGCAGACTTAGTTACGCGAGAGGAGTTGATGCTTAATGAAACAGGGAGATTAGCGCTCACGGAGAAATCAATCGGGTATTTCTCAGACCTGGGAGAAGCTCCAAAACTAGCCCTACTTCAAGATAGTTGGGCAAGGCTATGTTTTGATTTGGCTACACTCTCTTGCCATGGGAATCTTCGCTCTGATAAGTGGAAATCAGGGATTTCACTCCCAGTTGCAACTGAGAGTATTGCTAAGAGTGAGAGTCTGGTTGAAAAGGCGTTCCAGCATCAGTTCCATGAAATTTTAAATAAGAATCTTCTTTCAAAAAGTCTTACTCAAGATGAAAAAGATAATCCCACTGTATACACTGTGAACACAGTTAACAAAATCGGGCAAATGCCTCTTCGCCTAACAGTCAATTTCAATGTTGATGAACAAGGTAGAAGTGTTGAGCGTGAAGATTTTGAAATATTAAATGATTCAGATTATGTGCAACAGCTTATTACGATTGAATTAGATCGCTTAGCTAGGCCAAATAATATGATTGAGATTGCCAAGGCAATGATGCAAATCAACGATGATTTCACAATCAAATTAATTGAGTCTAAGACACACTCTATAAATCTAAATTTTTTAGAAGACCTTAATAAAATTGAAGAGAATAGCGCTAAGAGAATTACCTTTATTGGCCCACTATACTCTGAAGAAAACTGGGCGTTATTACAAAAGCACTTGGCCCCAGCATTGAATTCTCGTATCAAAAATGGCATTAATGACGATCAAAGATCTTTTATTTGGTTGGCACCTAGTGACCCATACTGGAGTAAAAGCAATCGACTACATGTTGCGTTAAGCGATTTTTACAATAAAGCAAAAACAAAAGACAAGACCCTGTACTCTCCAACGCTCTATTTACCTATAGAAAATTCAGAGGATCAAAGAGCGATCAAACAGTGGAAAAATGAGTTAGATCCTGACTTGGAAAATGCTCACGGCATCAGAGAGGGCTTTTTGGGGGGGAATGTTGAGGTCCTAGCTTTAGAGCGCGAGCTAGCTGTAGTTGTCTACCATATGTCATTTCCAGAGAGCTATCCAGTCACAATGCCAGTTGGTTTTATTTGTACAGATAGTAAGGCCGTTAATCTTATAGAAACTCTCGTCAGAAAATACATCCAAGGAAGTGCTGGGCATGAGAAGCCTAACGATTGTGGTCCAATTAAAAAATTACTTCATAATCAAAAAGAAAAATTGCTCATTTCTTAAAGTTCACTCACATATTTTGCAAGCGCAAGACTATCTCTTATGGATTAACAACAAGGCTTACACTGAAGGCGAAGTTTTATAGTTTAATGAAGAAAGTAACAATCACTACTGGAACTGACTCAGACTTTTTTGTGAGGGGGCGTCTGATTTCTAGAGCTGCTGATGCAGGTGAGACTCTTGAAGAAGAGTTAATCTTAACTTTTGAGGATTTTGAAGATCTTAGGAAGTTAATTTCACCAGCAAGATTGAATTTACTGCGATCCATCATGAAGGAGCCTGGAACTATTAGTGATGTTTCGGAAAGGCTAAATAGAAGTAGAAGGTCAGTAATTCGTGATGTTAATGCTTTGGTACTTGCTGGTCTAATTGAAGCTACTTATAAAACCAACCCAGGACAAGGCCGAGTTAAAGTGTTAACTGCGAAGACTCGGTATATAAGGTTTAGAGTAGATCTTTTTTAGTGTAGTTATGAAGGCTAAAATCAGGCTAGTTGCTGATCTGAATAATGTATGAAAAGTTAGTGGCTATTCACATCTAAAATTAATATGCTCTAAATTTCCAAAAATCTACATCAATTTCTAAAAATAGATAAGAAGAACAAAATGTCATGGTATAAATTAGTGTCAAAAACTGTGTCGCCCATAAAATGGGTTGCCGATCGTAAAAATATATCCCGCTTGCTGGGTGCAAGAGTCCAGGTGGTAGTTTGTGTAATAACCCGAGAACCTGATTCCTCTATTTTGTTAGCGAAGTCTATTTATCATGATCGGTGGATGCCGCCCCAGGAAGGTGTGAACCTGAAGGATTCATTTAAAGATGCAGTCGATAGATGTTTATCACAAGAGTTCGGGTTAGATAGTAAAATTCGTAAGGAATTACTTTCAAACAACATAAAATCGATTAGATATATCGCCACTATTCCGCTTATCAAAGATAGGCGAAACGAAAGACTCGTAGCCGATGATGCAATAGGAACTTGGATGGAGCATATTAGCATGACCAAAAAGGCATACTGGAAATGCACGATCATTATTGATAAGCAAGATTCAATAAAACCAGTTCCAAACATGACGGAAGTCGTGGACTTCAAGTGGTATGCGTTGGCTGAGGCCAGGAAGATTATCCAAAGTAGCAACTTGCCCGATAAAGCCAATTTGCTCCTGACAATTTTCGATAAGTGTCACAATGACATACATGGCGCTTAAAGTTAGATACAACTTTACCTTCGAGGCGTGTATGGAACGAGAATCCTCCACATCAATCCGGCATTCTGTCGCCTAAGTCACTGAATATCAGTGCCAGATCATCTATCTCGAAAGGCCACAATCCCCTAGTTTGAGCGGGGTTTTTTGAAGCCAAGTAATAGCTTAACAATATGCCCGGCTGAGAAAAAAGATGCTTGCTGGCGCGTCGTTCATTGACACGTTTATAAATGAAGGATTTTTCCTCAAGGAATTTCGAAATCTTTTCGCCAACATCAGGTGCTTGCAAAAGATCTATGTAGGTATCGGTAAGAAGCTGATTGGATTGCTCGTCTCCCACGCCCGTGCCGACGTTGTCGGTGTATATTTTTTTGAGCAAATTCAGAATGTCGTTTTGAGGTTTAAGAGCTTCCTCAATATCCTGCATGGCTTTTTCAAAGAACTCATCGGTTGCTTCAATCAAAGCCATGCTTTTGGCAACAGTGCGCTTGACTCCAGGTTGCGCTGTCGTTTTAGGTTTATAAATCGTATCGTGAGTTAATTCGCTATGTGCGTGTTGCAATAGCGTTCTGATTTGTACCTCGCATGGTGTGTGCTCAAGGATGTTGATGCCACCAAATACATTGCCTGCAGTAGCTTTTAAAACGAAGTGTACAGACTGATAAGTAAACTCCAGTGGTTTGGCCAACCGTTCGATTTCATAGTCGCGATCTCTGGAGAATACCCAGAATTTCTTACTCTCTTCAGATTCGATTACCTGGCAAACTTTCTTGATATCACTCGTCAACAGCACGACGAAGCGCATGCCAACTTTATCTTGGACATCGTCATAAGGATTTTGATACTGCTTACGGTGGAAGGCTTTATCAATCAAGGTTGACTCAAGTTTAAGCCTTGGCTTGACTGGGATCTTCAGAAAATAATCGAGCGTTGTCGGAGCAATTGACGCGGCTAACGCTTGCTCTATGTTGTGCTTAATGAAGTCTGCCCAAGCCTGGTAAACCGGTTTTTCGGTATCCCAGCGCTTGCGGAACTGGTCTTCGGTCATTCTTGATCCATGATTCGGTCACGAATAATAATCTGAGTCCATTTTGTAGCTGGGTTGGTTTCTGTTGGAGTGCCATCAATCACGGTCATGCTGACATAGTCTGCAAACTCTTTAGGGGGAGCAATCAGTTTGATGTTGTGGCCGAACACGATTTTTCGTTGTTTCAATTCTGAAGCCACTTCCGTTAAATCCTTGTGAACAGCGTTCAAGGTAAACTCATTTTGAACCATGTATTCTTTATAAGCATCTTTTAAGTTATCGTCTGATATAAAGCTATCTGAAAATGCGCCTACTTGCACGGTAGTATTCGTGTCTACTTTCAGATAGGTTGTAAGTGCATTAAGAAGGTCACTTCTTTTTTCTTCATCAATATTGGCACCCTTGATGAAGTCTTTAGTTAATTTGTGGAATTCCTTAGTCAAGGAAGCGCTATTGGTTGGAAAACCTAATCCCAAGAAGGTTTCGTAGAAGTATTGCGCAGCGCCTTCCCGGTTGCCCTTGGTAGCAAGATCATCAAATAAGTATCCCTTCCATTGGGCTGAAGGTTGCTCTGGGGTTGCAACCGCTGCCAGATCGGCTTGTATGAACGCGCCGATCTTGTACAGTTTAGATTGGGGGGTGAGGATCAGGTCCTTTAGGTACTCCAGAAAAAGCTGACCTTGCTCTTGCCTCTTAATGAATCCTGCATGTGGCTCAGCCTTAATCACACACATTAATTTTCGTGCTGGATGACCACAAGTGCCTTCAATAACGACTAAAATCCCGCCAGGAATCCCTCTGCTTTTTTGAGATTTTGCAAGCTCTGCCGTAACGAGTTGCGAGAGATTGATGAAGGCAGCGTCGTCTCCGGTAGTTTCAACAATTTGACTGGCCAAGTGCCACAGGCTTTCGTCCGAAGAGTTCTCAATGGTCATCTCGATACCATGAGTTGACGTGCCTAGCGCCTCAGTAACACGAATTTGCAACGCAGCTTTTGCGTCATCGTCTAGCTGGATAAGTTGCTGGCCATAATTCGGCTCTTTGATGGTTTTATCAGTGTTTCGTTTATAAACCTCGTGAATGATGATTCTGTTGATGCTCAGGTTCTGGAACACGTGCTCTCTCCCAAAGTAGACAATCCGGTGTGGAAACATCAGTCCGGAAATTAGATTTTATTATTCAAATTTATTGTTAGTTTTAGTAAGTCTATATCGGTAGCTAAATTAACTTAGTTCCATATTGAACACAAGTTAATGTTGTATCTTCGAAGGTTTAAAACCCTTACAACAGTATACTTTTACCGAACGGTTATCGCTCCTCAGGTGACTTCCATTTTTGCAAATGTTCAAATGCGTCTAAAGGCCCAATAAGAGCCCTTGCTTTGTTTAATCTCGCTAAAACCACCATACGCTCATCATTAGCTAATTTATTTGTGCGCAATTCCACCTCTTTAAAAAACTCTTCGATGTGCTTTAATTTCCCCCCACGATTCAATAATTTGATTTAGTTCGTCAGAACTGTCCTTCAAGTTTTTAGCAATACGCCTCTCTTCAGATGCAATGCGATCTCTTTCTCGTTGCTCATCCCACAAGCGTTTTCGTTCAGCAGCCTCATCCTTAGCACGCGTAATTAGATTCTTGATTTCGTTTGTTGAGTTGCAAAGCTCCTCTAGGATGGGTTTGATGGTTTTTGAAAACTCCCCTTTTTTGGTCTCCCTCCATTGCTTAACCCATTTGTTGCCTAAATAAGTTGAATAGACTTGAATGCAAAAGCGACCAGAAGGTATTTCTTTAGTTGTTGTCCAGCTGAATGGTGATCTGATCTTTGCTAGTGAGCTCTTTAGGTATTCTTTTATAGGAACATACTTGCCATTAAGATAACCAACCTCAACCTCTTCTGACATTTCATAAATAGTTAGTCCAATCGACACATCATCAATTTTGGTGATCGTTGGACGATATGGCCGCCATATATTCGAGTAATGATTTGTCGATTTCGGATTCTCTCGTTCATCGACATCCAACATATGCGTGTCTCTGTGATCAGGAGCAATTTGTACCCTGTGACCTAACTGATGTAGTGCACAGTAAAGATTATTGGAAACTTCGAGACCTCTTTCTAAACCTTCCTTTGAAACAATAAGATCAATGCACAGCTTTTTATAAGGTTTGAGATATTCCCCATGCGACTCTCGAACATTACTGAAGTGCTCTCTGGCCTCTTTAATTAGGCCATGTGTTAATAGTTTTGACCTTGTCTTATAAGTTTTGGGTTGTGCTGCAGATTCTGGCGCGTACTCTGTTTCACCATCTCTGGACCAGGTGATAGGATCGCCAGGATTTGGGGCTGAAAGTTTTGATTTTTCTGCTTCAATTCCAACGGCCTTCATTGCCCAGTAGCCTTTAGGAGGTCTCGGAATGTTTAGTTTTTTTAGAATTCGAACGAGATAACTATCAGAGACGCCATAGTTTTCAGATACTTTTCTAATCGGTTCAGACCAGATTTGTTCGTAAAGTTTTTCACGGCTAACAGACATATCGCAACTCCCAAAATTTAGCTTTATGGATGTGGACAATTTGAGGAGTTCATCTTAGGCTAAGTATGAGACAGAATTTAGAAAATGTTAAAGGTTATATGGAATACCAAATTTGCCAGAAAATACAGATTTAGCGATAGAGATTGGAAAACTTCTTTGTGAAGAGCTATTAGAGCCTCTAAATGCCACATTTGGTCGAATTGCAGTGAGGTCAGCTTACATGTCATTATCAGTTAATTCATTTGGTAATGAACATGGGCATAACTGTGCTAGTAATGAATCTAACTTTGCTCATCACATATGGGATAAGCCAGATGAAAATGAAAAAAAAGGCGCTACTGCATGTGTGGTAATTCCATGGTTTATGGATAAGTATGCAGAAGGTGCTGACTGGCGCTTTTAGCTTATTGGATTCATGATCATTTACCTTACAGCGAGCTGGAATTCTTTGACGGTAAAGGCATGTGTTCATTCAATCTTAGCTGGCATGAAATACCTAAGAAAAATATTACGAGCTGGATGACTCCAAGAGTGTTGCTGAGGGATGCGCATGATCAAAAGGGATTTTCAGATTGGTATACTGATTTTCCTCAACTCAAGCTCTCAAATTAAATAAGAGTTTCATAATAAGTTACCGAGCTTCATTTCGCTTTCTCCGTTTCAGTTTTAACATTATGAATGTCTACCAGAAAGGGTGAAGTCCACGTTGTGACTTTAGAAGAAATAAATAGTTTGGTAATTCGCTGTAACAATATTAATAAAATTGGCTATATCTAGCTGGAGCATTTATGACTTTTAATTTTGAATCTGAAGTATTTCAGAAACTTGGTAAGTTACTAATATCGGAAAATCTTTACACGCAACGAACTAATAATGATGCACGCTACGATAGCTTTATTGCTAAATACCCTCCCACTAGTATAGAAAGTCTTACACTTGATCAATATTGTCTTGGTAAAGATTCACTACCTGAAAATTTTTGTTGGTGGCTCGAACGGGGGCTTGAAAAGGTATTAGGCAGGTACATGCCAGGAACGTCGCGTGGTCATATCTTATATAAAGCTCAAAATGGCGAATATTATCGTAACAGAGCACTAAGCGATTTAACGCCAGAAGAAGCTCTGAAGTACACGACTAAGATTCAATCTCTAATAGCTAATGCAAATGTAGACGAAGATCTTTTATGGATTGACGACGACGAAAAGATATTTGCTAGAGCTGGTTTAAAAGCAAGGGTTACTATAGGGGATGGCCGCAAGCTTCGCATATTAAGCGCTTACCATCCCGATAAAGTACTAGTTATTTCATCAAGTGAGCATCTGCGACATTTTTTATTAGAACTTGGTCATCCGGTTGAAGAGGTTCCATCTAAAGACAGGCCAATAGCATTGATGCTTCTACTAAAAGAATACTATGAAGAGGCTAAGCGACGTTTCAACGCCGATGTTACCCCATATGGATTTGTCAAAGCATTATATAGTGATCAGCTGAGCATCAGGCCGATTAAGCAGACAGTACCAGAATCTGAAACTGATCTAGATGTAACGGAGGCTATCAGAAAAATGCCTTTGAATCAGATTTTATATGGGCCACCTGGTACAGGAAAAACATATGAAACTATTAGCTTGGCAGTAAAAATTGCTGAGCCGGAAATGTATCAGACAATACTAAATGAAAATAAGGACCTGCCATCAGAAGATCTAAGAAGGTTATTTAAAGAAAGGTTTGATGTCCTCGTTGCTGATAAAAGAATTGCAATGACAACTTTTCATCAGAGTTTTTCTTATGAAGATTTTATTGAAGGTGTTCGAGCGGATACCTCTCAAGACGAAGCACTAAAGTTCAAAGTCGAAGATGGCGTATTCAAACAAATAAGTGAGGCGGCATCCACAAAAGCTACTTCCAATATCAGCAATCCTATACATTTAAAGGGTAGAAGGATATGGAAAATGTCACTAGGGAATACGCTGGAAAATGAGGATTATATTTACCAAGAGTGTCTAGAAAACGATTACATACTTTTAGGCTATGGTGACAATCTTGATTTCAGTGGTTGTCATACAAAGGAGGAGGTTGTAAAGGTCTATGTAGATTCTAATGTGACACTTACAAATACTGATTATGCGGTGACGTCAGTTTTTACATTTATCAACTCTATTAAAAAAAATGATCTTATTATAATTTCAGATGGCAACCATAAATTCAGGGCAATAGCTGAAGTAGTAGGCGATTATGAATACTTAGAAAATGCTGACCGTAATTATTTTCAGCAAATGAGGAAAGTTAAGTGGCTGCAAACATACGAGCCTAGTAAACCAAAAGAGCAGTTATTTGATAAATCTCTATCACAAATGACACTCTATGAACTCGGAAGTAAAACAATCAATTTGGATAAGCTTCATGCGCTGTTGGAGCCACATAGAGAAGACTTACCCCCAGAGCCATATGTATTGATTATTGATGAAATCAATAGAGGTAACATCTCTAGAATTTTTGGGGAGCTCATTACATTACTAGAAGATAGTAAGCGTAAAGGTAGAACTGATGCACTCGAGGTCGTCCTCCCATATTCAAAAAAACCGTTTTCAGTTCCAGAAAATTTGTATGTCATCGGTACGATGAACACCGCAGATAAATCTCTCGCTCAACTCGATTTAGCATTGCGCCGTAGGTTTGATTTTATTGAAATGAATCCACAGCCAGATCTTTTAAAAGGTATAAAAGTTCATGGTGTAGACATAGGTCAATTGCTAGAGATCATTAACGAAAGAATAGAGGTTTTATTAGATCCAGAACATCAAATCGGGCACAGCTATTTTATGGGTTTACGTGAAAAACTTGCTGATAATGAACGCGAAGATCAATTGGCAGAGATATTCAAGAATAAAATTTTACCTTTGCTTAAAGAGTATTTTTTTGATGATTGGGAAAAAATATCTTTAGTTCTTAATGATCACTCCAAACAAAAGGATCATCGCTTCTTATCTGTAGGAGGTAAGCGTTCAGTGTCAGAGCTATTTGGTAATTCGCAATTTGACATGATTCAAGATAGAAGAAGCTATGTGAATATTAGTGCATTTAGTTGCCCTGAGGCGTATCAAGGTATCATTAAAGTATAGCTATGATACAAGTACGTGAAAGAGCATTGATTACAAGCTCGCAAGATCACTTTGGATCATTAGATTTGGGCATCGTATCGCAAGCTACTTATAATTGGTTGCTCGAATTGCATGCTAGCTGGAATAGTAAAGCACCTATTCTTCAGCAAAATGGCAAACAATTTTTAAGGCTCAATAGTTATGTTGGCATCTTACAAAGTCCAACTGGTGAAGTTATCGAGATATTGCCAAAAACTCAGGAAGGTATGCCTTCAGACCCAGAGCTGACCGAACTAAGACAGCTTATGCAACGCATGTTGATGACAGCGTTGTCACTCAAGCCACGCGAGTCTGGGCGAGCCGCGTTAGACTCTACCAACACACCCATTCATGAGTGGATTTTTGCTCAGTTCTTAGGGGAGTTATTAACGCTTTATCGCAAAGGTTTGAAACATGATTATGTTCGTGTTGAAGAAGATAGTCGGTTTATTCGTGGTCAAATTGATCTTACTAAGCAGCTGAGAAAATCACCGGATAAATCTAATTGGTTCAATATTCGGCATGACGTTTATAGTCCAGAAAGAATTGAAAATAAACTGCTTAAAACAGCAGTAATGTTTATCTTGAAACTAACGAAATCGCCACAGAATTGGCGATTTGCAAATGAGCTATCTCATTACTTGGCGGAAATTCCAAGCCTATTAAATCCAGAGAAATATGTAGCCAAGTGGCAACATAATCGATTTATGTTGCAATATGAGCACGTGTTTCCATGGTGCGAAATCATCATTCAAAACTTCAATCCAAGCTTCCAGGTAGGTTCTAAAGAAGGAATAAGCTTCTTATTTTCGATGGAAAAGTTGTTTGAAATTTATGTTGCTACAAATTTAAGTAAGCAAATTTCAAAGCCGAATTATTTAAAGGTACAAGCATCCTCTCAGTACTTCGTTAATCACCAACCTTTGAATAATTTGGAGAATCAAAACTGGTTCCAGCTTCAGCCAGATTTAATGGTGGTATCGCATGACCAAAGAAATGTGTTGGATACGAAATGGAAGTTGCTTAATAGCAAGTTGAATAGCTCAAATGATAAGTATCAATTAAGCCAAGGAGATTTTTATCAGTTATTTGCTTATGGTCACAAATATATGGGTGGGCAAGGCCACATGATGTTGATTTATCCAGCCCACAAAGATTTCATGGAACCTTTATCTATTTTCAGTTTTAATGAAGAGTTGCATTTATGGGTAGTGCCTTTTGATTTGGTCAGCTGCAAATTGGTAAGTGGTACTTGGAACATACACATACCCATTCATTGAACTGAATAAAATTTACAAGGTTTGTGGCGATTCAAAAAATTCAAAATTTATTTAATGTTGTGAGTTAGATATGCATGATAAGAAAGCTCTTATTGAGCGAATCCGTCGTGAGGAATTTGGCATCGGCGTCGAATTGCAAGGCGAAGCGAAGATAGTTGTCGAAAATATGCGACGTAAATATCGCAACTTACTGGCCACCGTCGCCGAGGATCTAAACTCTAAAGAGTCTCATTTTATTCTTGAGCTTATTCAGAATGCTGACGACAATACTTATAATCCCGAGATTGATCCAAGCCTGACATTTACACTAGACGGCAACAGGCTAGTTGTGAAAAATAATGAAATCGGATTTGAAGAAAAAAACGTCCGTGCACTATGCTCAGCAGGTGAAAGTTCCAAGAAAGCCGAGAAAAGAAAAGGTTACATCGGTGAAAAAGGTATCGGCTTTAAATCTATCTTCAAGGTAACGGATTCGCCAGAGATTCATTCTAATGGGTATCATTTCCGATTTGATAGATCAAATCCTAAGGACTTGCTGGGCTACGTCGTTCCTCATTGGCATGAGCCTGACATAAAGCTAGACGATAGAACCACGTTAATTATCCCTGCTAAGGCTAAACATTCTTTTTCAATTTCATCATTATCAGACATCAGCGACACATTGCTGCTTTTTCTGCAGAAGTTGCGAAAACTTGAAATTGAAACCAACGAGGGTCTGATTAGCTTTCAGCGCACCGACCAAGGCGCTGTTACAACACTAGTAACTATAAAACCTAATGAAGAAGAGAAGTGCCAGATTTTTTTGCGCAAATCTTTCAAGGTAGACATGAGTGACATTCATGAGCCAAAACGTGACGGCATCAATGAAACTGAAATCGTGCTCGCCTTCCCAATTGATGAATCAGGAAAAGCAGCCCCAACTCACGGCTGCGAAACTTTTGCTTTTCTTCCAATCCGAGAGTTTGGCTTTAAGTTCTATATTCAGGCAGATTTCGTTCTCGCATCAAGTCGCGAGGGAATTCATGAAGAGTTAGAGTGGAATAAACGTCTACGCGATTCAATATCTTCTGCATTTTTGGATGCAATCCATGAGTTCAAACAACGTCCAGAATTAGCAACGACCTATTTTAATTACCTTCCAATTAAGGAAGATATTCACGATAAGTTTTTTGCTCCAGTCATTGATCATTTAATCAAAGAACTTAAATCCATCGAGTGTATTCCGGTAGCCGGAGGGGGCTGGAAAAAGCCTGCGGAAGTTCTGTTGGCATCTGAAAAAATGAGAGGGCTTTTTACTTCAGAAGATGCTCTGATAGTTTTCGATGCTGATTACTTGGCAAATGGATTTTCATTACCTAAAGCATTTAAAGACTCTCTTGGGTTCATAAACTTGACAGTACAAGATGTCGCTTCTGTTTTTATTAAGCATGCAGATTGGCTAAAAGAACGTGAATTGGAGTGGAAAGCTCTTTTTTATACATATCTCGCTTATGATGGCCATCGAGCCAGCATGGTAAAGGAATTAGAAAAAGTACCATGTATTCCTTTAGAGAGCGGTGAGTTCATAACGCCATCTAATCAAACTGTTTTTTTTCCATTGCATACAGGTAAGAAGTATGGATTCGAACATGAGTTATCAATTTTAAATTCAGAATTACTCAATGAGGCTCTAAAGTCTTCACAAGATGTTATGAAGCTTTTCAATGAGCTTGATATAAAGCACGACAAACCTATTGAGCTAATTCATTCGCACATTCTTAAGCTTCACGCAACCAATTCATGGAAGAGCTCAGATTACGCTGCGTTGATTGGTCATGTGCGCTACATCAAAGATAAGCTCCCTCAGTACCTCGCCTCAGCACTAGAAAATGGTCAACAGGAGTCTGCAGCCATCTCTCAACTTTCAAAAGGGATATATATAGGTACAAAGGATAAGACGAAGGAAACATGGCGATTTGCTCGTTCCGAAGAACTCTATCTTGGTAAGGAATTTAATCCTACTTTTGACTTAGAAAACCTAATAGGGGATGAGTTATCACCAACTTTGTTCGTTTCTCCTGACTACATGAAAAGTTCTCGAACTATCAATGGTTTGGAAAAACAGGAGCAAGATATTTCCGAGTGGCGAGATTTCTTTGCAAAAATTGGCATAAACATTACGCCAAGGGTTTCGAGGTTCGACTCTGGCAATGTAGTTTGCAGTGATGAACTTAGCGCCTTGCTACAATCACCAAAAGCAGCCGTTCGTCGAGCTACGTTAGAGGCATTAGATCGCAACTGGAATTTATATCCAAGTCAAACAACTTATACATATAAATCTGGGAGAAGTTGGAACTCGGCAACAACTAGTCTTGTATCTAAGCTCAGACAGGTAGTCGTTCCAACTCGAAAACATGTTCAAGTAACTCTTAGTTTAGCATACGCAGATAATGAAGAAATCAGATCAGTACTTGGTAATGGAGTGTTATTCGTTGAAGCCAAACTACAAAATCACGACTTCATGGACGCATGCGGCATTACCTATAAGGTAGATGCTGAAGCATGCTTTAAACGCCTCCGGCAAATAAAGTCTGAGGATATAAGGGATCGCGATCAATTAGCACGAATTTATCGTTACCTAGAAAGGCTGTGGGATAAAGAAAGAGCGTCCATTCAGGCTGGATTCTCAAAGGAAGGACTTATAAGAGTTGGCAAAGGCGATTCTGCAAAGTGGGTAGTTCCTGATGAAGCCTGTTGGAAATCCACAGGAAATAAATATTTTGATAAGTTTTTTCCACCTCTGGATGTGGCATTCCGAGATTTTCATGGTTTCTTTGTAATAAAGTTAAAGGTACCAGAAGCACTATACATTGAGAACTGGCTGGAGGGTCTAAAGAGAATTGATGAAGTGGATGAAGCTGATCGACAAGAGTTTGCGCTATTTATATATCGTAGATTGAGTTCTATGATTGACTCCAACAATATGCCGGATTGGTTGGACGACCTAGATTTCTATTCTCTTCTGCTTAACAGACGCGGCGAGATGGTAGATAAATCTGAGCATCTTTACGCTGACGATCGACCAGAACTATCCAAGCTATTTGAGGATGAGGAAGAAGTTTCTTTCTTGAATGTTATGTCTTCGCAGATTCCATCAGTGAGCACGCTATTGAATGCTCTGGAAATACAACGTGTTTCTGATGTAATCAATATTGAAGTCCCTGAAGACATCGGTGGCGAAATTAACAATCGACTTACAGCCAAGCTAAGGGAAATGCTTATACCTATCGCAAGAGTCATTCACGAACAAAGTCATGCATCCTTTAAGGAAAATATTAAAAATGGTCTGTTCAACGATTTGAGCAATACAATTGTGATAGATGTTGAGTCGCTCTCCTTAAAAGTAACACTGGGAGAATGGTCAAAAGTAACATCAGGTCAGTCGGCATCACGTCAAAAAGAAATATTGCTTGACTCAAGCACTCGCTCAAAACATGACTACGTGGCCAGGGAGTTAGACAAGCTTCTTTTAAAGAGTCGCAGAGGTGCAGAGGGATACTTTGGTCGCATCCTAATGGCCGAAGACATAGAAGACGCCAATGAGTACTTAAAAATAAACAGCATCCCCATGTTACCTGAAGACGAAATGGATGCTCTATTTCAATCAAGAAGACCTCTTGAAGTCGAAGTTGTTGAGCCAATTGATGAAAATTTCATAAACGCCGATACCGTTGAAGTTACTGGTGATGCCTCTGGGAAAGCATATTCAAGCTCAAATGATTATCCGATTAATTACGATCGGAGTGAGCGCTTGCCTAAAATTGAGCATGAAGAAGATGATGGCAGTCAAGCTGTTGCAAATGCCCGAGCTGCTAATCATGAGGAAAGACCTAAACATGATGATGCTAAAACAAAAAATGAGATCAAAAGCAGTCAATCGCAAAATGTGACCCCTGACATCGAGCAAGAAAATAAAACTTCTGATGGTATGGGAAGCTACAGGGATTCATCTACAACCTATGAGCCTCAAACTCATCACAAAGAAAATCATCCCAAGCAAAAAACCACAACAAAATCTGGCCGTTTGCTCAGTTATGCGGAACCTAAGACTTCGAAAAATGAGCCATCAGTTTCCCCAGATTCCGCATTATCTGACCGTAAAAAAGCTATTGAACGCGCTGCAATTGATTACTTTATTGTCAATGCAGCTAATCAATGGCGAAAAGTTGAAGAGATGCCACCAAACAACCCAGGTTTCGATTTTCTTGCTGAAGCATTCAATGGGAGCCAAGAATATATCGAAATCAAGGGTCAAAGCGGAGCATGGACGGAAGAAGGGGTAGCGCTGACTCCAACAGAACTGCGTACAGCCATCCATCATGGTGAGCGCTATTGGCTCTGCGTTGTCGAGTACGCACAAGATGAGGGTCGCCGCCGTCTATGGTTAGTGCAAAATCCATTCGGAAAAGCGGATCAATTCCGTTTCGATCGCGGCTGGCAAGACGTTGCTAACCGAAATACAAATAAATCGATGAGTCCTGCAGCTGGCCTATACGTGACTAATCCTGAATTTGGAAAAGCCAAAATTCTTGAAGTCATAGGTGCTGGGGTGCTTACAAAGTTGCGACTTGAATTTGAAGGCAAAAGAATAGAGACAAAAATGTTTAGTCCGGCAACAATGGTTGTGAGCGAGGACTAATATGGCCAAAATGATTCCAGACCTAACTGAAGAGCAGCTGAGAAATTTAAAGTCAAAGGCTGAAGCAAAGTTCTATCGGGCATGTAGAGACCAACTTCTTGATGATGTATTGGTAATTCATTCTGTAGGATGGATTTACCGTGATGGCAATGGTCACTTGAGAGAGGGGGAGGCAGATTTCACGATCATTTCTCCCAGCTACGGCATTCTAACAATAGAAGTCAAAGGGGGTGGGGTTGCATTTGATGCTCAGACGGGAAATTGGTATTCAATCGATCGTCATCAGAATCGCAATAAAATTAAAGATCCATTCAGACAAGCTTCCAATGAGCGTCACTCCATCAAGGATCAGCTGGCAGGAAGCTCTTTGTGGAGAGATAGGCGAGGAAAGCGCTTCACGCTAGGTCATGCAGTGATGCTCCCAGATGTACATGATGCTCGCCCACTTCTCTCACCAGACAGAAGAATCGAGTTTATTGGAGTAGATAGGGACATGCAGTCCTTAAGCCCATGGATTTCCGGCGTTTATGGATTCTGGCGTAATACGGATGATCAACCAATAGGTGCTCAGGGAGTTGAGCTTGTTCAGAGAGTTCTCTGCAGTTCATCAGAAGCACTCCCTGCCCTCAAGTCATATCTCGATGATGCTGAGCAAACTCGCATTAGACTTACTAATGGGCAATCTAAGATCCTAAGGACAATTGGTGGTAGAAAAAAGGCGATTATTTCCGGTGGGGCGGGTACTGGTAAAACATTGATTGCAGTGGAGAAAGCGCGCCAATTAGCGGCACAGGGCTTAGATGTTCTCTTGATTTGCTATAACAGGCCTTTAGCCGATGCTATTTCGAGAGGGTTGAGTGATATACATAACATTTCAGCCATGAGCTTTCATCAACTTTGCGAGTTACGAATACAGAAGGTTCAACGGCTACATAATCGCAATCTGCGTCAAGAAGCTTCAAATGCATATCCAGGTACCAGCGATAAACATAAATATGAAGTTCAAATGCCATTTGCTCTTGCTCTTTCGAACGAAATATTAGACGAAAAGTTTGATGCGCTATTAATAGATGAAGCGCAGGACTTCAGCAGCGACTATTGGCTTGCCATGGATGGTTTATTACGTGATTCAGAGCAAGGGTACCTGTACATTTTTCTTGATGAAAATCAATCACTGTATCGAAGGCCAGCAGAACTTCCTGTAAATGATGAGCCATTCTATTTGGCAGTTAACTGTCGTAACACTCTACAAATTCATCGCTCAGGCTATGCATATTATTCAGGTGAAGATGTAGATGAGCCAGATTTGAATGGTCAAGAAATTGAACGCATATCTGTAGAAAGTGATTCATCTCAAGCGACTGAAATCGCCAAGATAATCACTGGCTTACTTTCCAGCGGTGTCCCTGCATCAGACATAGTAGTTCTATTAGCCAAACAACCAAAAAACCGGTTGTACGAATTGCTAAATGATCACAAATTAACTTCAGGAGTCGAGTGGAGTGAAGGTGCTGTTGGTCGAAAAAATGCTGTTTTGGTAGATACCGTTGCTCGATTCAAAGGGTTAGAAGCTCCTGCTGTGGTTTTGTGGTTAGGCGATGAAATTTTAGATGCCGATTATCAGGAGTTACTTTATGTTGGCATAACAAGAGCGAAGTCATTGCTTTATGTAGTAGGTTCAAAGCGCACATTGCCGCTGATTTCTTAAAACATTATTACTAAATTCTTTTTTGAGTTTTGGCCATTCAATCTTCACTATTTTTGTAGTTTTGGAGATAAAAATTCCATGGAAAAGCCCGACTGACTTTAAGTTGATTTTTCTAATTTTTAAGTTCAATCAAATCAACAGTTTAAGAAATGACTTTCGACAGACTTAATTATTCACAATCAAAGACTTCGATGCACTTTCACTGCATTCCATAGACAACGGCCTCCAAATTGGAGGCCGTTGTGTTTTCTGGCGTATGCAGTTAGCTTTTAACTTCTAAACTGTTCTTCACCGCTTTCACACCTTCAATTTTTGCGACGATTTTCTCTGCTTTTTCTTTCATCGCGGCGTTTTCAACAAAACCACTCAGGATCACTTCACCTTTGTAAGTTTCTACACTGATCTGTAAGCTCTTGATATCTTTGGCTCTCAACAATTCTTCCTTCGCCTTAGTGGTAATCAAACTATCATCCACCACGCGAGACACGTTTTTCTTAACGGCCTTAGATTTATAAGTGGAATACTCGTCTTGATTCAAGGTGCCATCCTTATCTACATCCGCCTTGGCAAAGTGCTTTTTGGTAAAAAGCTTATCTTCTGAGGCTTCGGTGTATGAAAGCAATCCATCCCCTGATTTATCAAGCTGATTAAATTCAGTAGACAACGGCGCTTGATTGTCTTTGATTTCATCTGTATCGAAAGCCATCGCATGGGTTGAGGCAATACAAATGAAAGTCGCTGCTAACACGTTGGTTTTAATAGATGTTTTCATGATATTTTTCCTTAGTTGATGAAGGCACAAAACATTGCTTTATAAATTTGTCTTGTTACTATCCATACTACGGCGATATGTTTATTAACAACATCCTCGCAATGCTGATTCGGCTGTCAGTGGGCGCTGACAGCCTTTAGCTTTTTTAAGCCTTAAAACGATATCAGGCCGATATAAAAAAACCTGCCAGAAGGCAGGTTTTTTGCACGGCACACGCGTCGTCTTAGTCTTGGGTTGGGCTGTGATACCTTGCCAGCCAGTGCGCATAAGGCGCAGGCAGCACCCAGGCTGCGTTTTCTTTGCCGAGTTGCTTGGCAGCGAAATAGGGCCAATGCGGGTTTTCGAGGTGGGCGCGGCCTATCATGGCCAGGTCCAGCTCTTGTTTGCGGATCGCGTTGTCTGCCAATGACGGCGCACCAAAGCCCCACGCGGATGACACTGGAATACCGGCCTCATTACGTACGCGCTGGGCAATGGGGGCCAAAAATGCCGGTCCCCAGGGGATATTGGTTTCAGGGATTGTGAAGCCGACACTCACACTCAGCATATCCAGGCCGCGCTGTTTCCAGGCTTTCACTAGCTGAATCGACTCACTCAAGGTTTCTTCATCTTTGCCATCGTATTCAATGACGCCAAATCGTGCGGTCAGTGGCAGGTTTTCTGGCCACACATCGCGGATGGCTTCCAGAGTTTCGATGGTGAAGCGCGAGCGGTTCTCGAAACTGCCGCCGTAACTATCGGTGCGTTGGTTAGAATGTGCAGAGGTAAAACTTTGTCCGAGGTAGCCATGCGCAAAGTGGATTTCCAGCCACTCAAAGCCTGCATCCCGCGCACGTTTGGCGGCGGCCACAAAGTCAGCTTTTACGCGGTTGATATCTTCTATCGTCATTGCTTTTGGGACACGTGGCAAATCACCACCAAAGGCAATCGCTGACGGGGCGATCGGTTGCCAAGCGCGCGGATCATTTGCTGGCAGATGGTCGTCGCCTTCCCAAGGTTTGTTGGCACTGGCTTTGCGGCCAGCGTGTGCAATCTGGATGCCAGGCACCGCACCAGCCGCTTTAATGGCCGCTGCAATTTCACGCAGTTTTTCAGCTTGTGCATCATTCCAGATGCCTAGGCAACCCGGCGTGATGCGGCCTTCAGGCGCCACGCCTGTGGCTTCTACAATCACCAAGCCGCTGCCGCCACGTGCCAGGCTGGTGTAATGCGCCAAATGCCAGTCATTCACCAGGCCGTCTTCGGCCATGTATTGGCACATCGGCGGAATCGCGATGCGGTTTCTGAGCGTGACATCCTTTAATTGGTAGCTGGAAAATAAATCTGCCATCATCATCCTTTGGGCGTGTTGAATTGGTTAATCAAATCTGGTGTTAACTTCTATTGTTCGAATATAATCGAACAATAGAATAATATCAAGCCCTCAGGTAAAATTATTAAATGCGGCAAATAAAACATCCCAATATTGATCAAGTCGAATTGACCGACATTATGTATGCGCTGTCTGACCCCACGCGGCTTGAGATCGTCGGGCAACTGGCCAATGCTGGGCGCAAAATGACGTGCGGTGAGTTTGACTTGAATCGCCCTAAATCCAGCCTGTCGCATCACTTTAAAATTTTGCGCGCAGCCGGATTAGTCGAAACCTTAATTGAAGGCACCGAGCATATGAATGCGCTGAGGGTGGCAGAGATTGAGCAGAAGTTTCCTGGGGTGTTGCAGTCGGTTTTAACTGCACTTAATAAATCATAACAGTATGATTTATTGTTGAAAAACACCTCAAATTAAGAGGTGTTTTTATTTTGCAGGTTTGACTCCAAAGGTGTCAGAAATGCTGTGATAGAAGCTAGTAAACATCCCGCACATAGCGCTTTTCCTGCGCCATTTTGGCTACATAGTCTCCAGCATCTTCTGCACTCATCTTGCCGTGCGTTTGCACAATCGTTTTCAGTGCAGCATCCACATCTTTTGCCATACGGCTGGCATCGCCACACACGCAGAAATAGGCGCCTTGTTGCAGCCATTGCCATAGCTGCTCGCCTTGTTCCAGCATGCGTTGTTGCACATAAATCTTGTCAGCCTGGTCGCGTGAGAAGGCTGTGTCTAGGCGGGTGAGTACGCCTGTTTGTTGTAGTCTCTCTAGTTCTTCGCGGTAGTAAAAGTCGGTGGCGGCGTGTTGTTCGCCGAAAAACAGCCAGTTTTTGCCCTGGGCAGCAGTGGCTTGGCGTTCTTGCAAAAAGGCGATAAATGGCGCAATGCCGGTGCCGGGGCCGACCATAATCAACGGTGTATCCGGGTTTTTGGGCGGGCGGAAGTGTGCGGAGCGTTGCAGGAAGATAGGCACGTTGATATCCCCTGCGCGGTCGGCCATAAAGGTAGAGCAGACGCCGCCGCGTGCCTGGTTTTGACCGTAACGCACGGTAGAGACGGTGAGATGCACCTGGTTTGGGTGTGTTTTGGGGCTGGACGAAATGGAGTATAACCGTGGTTGCAGGCGTTTGAGTACGGCCAGCCAGTCGCTGGCTTCGACCCGGATGGGGAAGGCCTGCAGCAGATCAATCAGCTGTTTGCCCCATAGCCAGTCTTTTAGCCGTTGCTCATCTTCCATCAAGAGGGCCAGTGCCGGGCTGGCGCTGCGTGTTTGTACAAATTTCAATAGATCGGGGGTAATGCGTGCGATCTCGTAGTGGTGCAACAAGGCCTCACTCAGCGCAAGCTTGCCTTGATCCTTGACCGTGACCAGGGTGGAAGCGGAAAGCTTTAATGCCCGCAAGATGTCACCGACCAGTTCCGGGCAGTTCGTCGGCCAAACGCCCAGGGCATCGCCGGCCTCATAGGTAAAACCGCTGCCGGTTAAATCAAAACCAAACTGGCGGATCTCCTTGTCGGCACCTGCAGCATTGAGGCGCTGGTTAATGATTAACCGGGTCTGCAATGGATGCTGGCGGCTGTAGCCTGGGTTTGCTGTCGTGGCCGTTTGTGCGGCGGCTTCATCAATATCACCGGCCAGTGCCATGCTGGGTTGTGCGACGGTCACGGCACTGTTGGCCAATGCGGCGACCACTTTATTCAGCCAATCATTGGCGGCTTGCTCAAACTCGGGCTCGCAATCGACGCGTTCGGTCAGGCGTTGCGCGCCAAGTGCCGCCAGCCGTGCATCCAGTTTGTGGCCAAAGCCACAAAACTGGTCGTAGTTAGAGTCCCCGAAGGCCAGTACGGCGAAATGGGTGTTGTCTAACCTGGGGGCACTGTCTGCCTGTAACGCTTGCCAGAACTTTTCGCCATTATCTGGCGGGTCGCCGTCACCAAAGGTGCTGGCGAGCAGCAGTATCTGCCGGGTGGCGGCGAGCTCGTTGACGTTGATGCTGTCCATGCAGACGACTTTGGCATGGCAGCCACTGGCTTTGAGGCGTGCGGCACAGTGGTCCGCAAAGCTTTCGGCATTGCCGGTCTGCGAGGCCCAAACAATGGTCACTGGGGCGGCTGCAGCCATTTGTGTGGCCGAAAAATCTGGCAAGCCTGTGGGCAGGCTCGCCCCCTGTGGCAGCCAGCGACGCGCAAACAGTCCAGCCAACATACCGTTGATTAAAATATGTTTGGCCGGGGCGATAGGTGCGCCGTCTGGCAACATCGGCACGCCGCCTAACTGGCGCGATTCTTCGCTGCGCAGGCCGGTGACAAAGCCTTGCAGGTAAAGTTGTTCTTTTGCATCGAGGATGATGTCGGGCTGGTTGTCCAAGCCTAGCAATCTGGCCAGCGCATCAATCTCTTTCATTGGGAGTTCCTTGTGGTTCTTGGGTGAGTCACCCGTGCTGGTGGTGACGGCATCCTCTTGTTGCAGAGCCGACCGCTGGGCAGGTGCCACGCGCGTCATCGCCACCGCACAAAATTTGAATTCGGGTTGTTGCGAGATAGGGTCTATCGCATCGCTAGTGACGGCGTTAATGGTCAAATCATCGCCAAACACATCGTTCCAGTGAAAGGGCGCAAAGCAGTTACCGACGCGTACACGCTCAGTCACCACCGCCGGTAAGACGGCGCGGCCACGCCGCGAGCGAATCTCAACCTGATCTTTGTCTTGTATGCCCAGCGCCGCAGCATTTGCAGGATGCAGCTCTACAAACGGCCCGGGGTTGAGCTTGTTCAGCGTCGCGATCTTGCCGGTTTTGGTCAGAGTGTGCCATTGGTGTTGCAGGCGGCCGGTGTTGAGCACAAAGGGATAGTCGGTGTCTGGCAGTTCGGCCGGATCCATATGCGGGCGGGCAAAAAAGACGCCTTTACCGCTGGCCGTGGCAAAGGCAATACGCGGTTGGCTGCCATCTTCACGCACGGTTAACTTTTGGCTGATACCATCATTGAGGTAGCGAATCGGATGCCGATCTTCTGTGCTGTCTGGCGCATATGGCCATTGCAGCGATTGTTGGCGTAACTTGTCATGGCTCACGCCGCGAATGTCGTAGCCGGTGTTCAGGTTAGAGGCACGGGTGATTTCTTCAAATATTTCGGCGGCAGAGGTGTAGCTGAAGCCTTCATTAAAGCCCATCTCGCAAGCGACTTTTGCAATGATCTGCCAGTCTGCCATTGCCTCGCCGGGTGGGTTCACCGCGTGCTGCATCAGGGTCATGTTGCGTTCGGAGTTAATCATCACACCTTCTGCCTCGGCCCAGAGTGCGCCCGGGAGCAAAATGTCAGCATAGCGATTGGTTTCGGTATCTAAGAACGCATCCTGCGCAATCACCAGTTCAGCTTTTTCTAGCCCTGCAATCACATTTTTACGGTTTGCCATACTGGCGACCGGGTTGGTGCAAATCACCCAGCACGCTTTGATCTTGCCTGCCATCATCTGCTCAAACATGGCCACGGTGCCGCCACCCAGGCGTGTATGCAGGGTGCCTTCCGGCACCTGCCATAATTGCTCAATAAATTGGCGGTCTTGTTCGACCAGCACGGAGCGCTGGCCTGGCAAGCCTGGGCCCATATAGCCCATTTCACGGCCGCCCATGGCATTGGGTTGACCGGTCAGTGAAAACGGGCCGCTACCTGGGCGGCAAATCGCGCCGGTGGCCAGGTGCAGGTTGCAAATGGCATTGGTGTTCCAGGTGCCATGCGTGCTTTGATTTAGCCCCATGGTCCAGCAACTGATCCAGTTGTTGCTGGTGCCTATCCACTCAGCTGCCTGGCGAATATCAGCTTCATGCAATCCTGTGATGTCAGCCACTTTTTCTGGCGAATATGCCTCAAGAAAGTCTGGCATGACCTCCCAGCCTTCAGTAAATTCGGCAATAAAGGCAGCATCGGTGTGGCCATGTTTCACCAGCAAATGCAGCAGGCCATTCAGCAAAGCCAAGTCTGTGCCTGGCTTGATCTGCATAAACAAGTTAGCTTTATCTGCCGTGGTATTGCGGCGTGGGTCGACGACGATCAACTTGGCTCCGGCTTTGACTCTATCCATCATGCGCAGGAATAAAATCGGATGGCAATCGGCCATATTGGCGCCAATGACAAAGAATAGGTCGGTCTGGTCAAAGTCTTGGTAGGAGCCTGGCGGGCCGTCGGCACCCAGCGATAATTTGTAGCCACTGCCTGCGCTGGCCATACACAGGCGCGAGTTAGATTCAATATTGTTGCTGCCGAGATAGCCTTTGACCAGTTTGTTGGCCAGGTATTGTGACTCAATCGACATCTGGCCAGACACATACAGCGCAATCGCATCCGGGCCATGTTGGTCCAAAATTCCGCGCAAGCGGCGGGCGGTTTCTTGAATGGCGGCGTCTATGCCGGTTTGCACCGATTCTTGTCCGCGCGCCGGGCGCACATAGGCGTACTCCAAACGTCCTGAGTCGGCGATGGCCTGGATGCAGGTGTTGCCTTTGGTACACAGGCGGCCAAAGTTGGTCGGGTGCTGCTTGTCGCCATACACCTTGATCACCTTCTGGTGTTCTACTTCCATCACAATGCCGCAACCGACACCGCAATAAGGGCAGACTGATTTAACCTGTGTCACCATAGTTGTGTGTTATCCCTGACTAAACCTGCACCCACACGGTATCGTCACGCAGTTCTACCGAGTAAGTCTTGAGACTGATGCTGGCATCTTCTACACAAACCCCCGTGCGCAACTGGTAGTGATGCTTGTAGATCGGCGAGGCGACCACCCGTTCGCCACTTAAGTCACCGACGATGCCACGCGACAGCACGTTGGCGTCGCTGTGCGGATCATAGTTATCCAACGCATAAAGCTGGTTGTCCTGCAGGCGGAAAATCGCAATCTGACGCCCTTCAACCAGGGCGCAGACGCCCATATTCGGCCAGATGTCTTCGAGGGCACACACCGGGTGCCAGGCGCCTAACTGGCTTGCGCTTTGATTCATTGCCGCATCCAATGCGGCGGCTTGTTGACCTTGACTCATGACTGACTCCGTTGATTACTCTGTGGTAGCGAGGATAGGAATGACCTTCGCTTGTTTCTTTTCTTCTACCGTGGCCGGGCGTATCTGTTCGCGTTCATTCACGAAGACGATGTTGCTGTCTTCTGCTTTACTGTTTACAAAGCTACGGAAGCGTTTGCGCACTTCAGGATCGTTGACGGCGGTTTTCCATTCATCCTGGTAGTGGTCGACCACGTGTTGCATCTGTGCTTCCAGCTCGGCGCCCAGGCCCAGCGAGTCATGAATCACCACGTCGCGCAGGTAGTCCAGACCGCCTTCGAGGTTGTCGCGCCAGGTGCTGGTGCGTTGCAGTCGGTCAGCGGTGCGGATATAGAACATCAGGAAACGGTCTATCATGCGGATCGCTTCTTCTTTGGTTAGATCGCTGGCGATGAGCTCGGCATGGCGTGGCTTCATGCCGCCGTTACCGCAGACATACAGGTTCCAGCCGTTTTCGGTGGCGATTAAACCGACATCCTTGCCTTGGGCTTCGGCACATTCACGCGTACACCCAGAGACGCCAAACTTGATTTTGTGCGGGGCACGCAAACCTTTGTAACGGTTCTCTAACTGCACAGCGAGGCCGATACTGTCATCGACGCCATAACGGCACCAGGTTGAGCCAACGCAGCTTTTGACCGTGCGCAGTGATTTGCCATAGGCATGACCAGACTCGAAACCTGCGGCGATGAGTTCTTCCCAGATATTCGGTAATTGTTCAACGCGGGCACCGAACATATCGACACGCGCGCCGCCGGTGACTTTGGTATACAGCTTGTATTTCTTGGCAATCTGGCCAATCGCAATCAGGCCATCAGGCGTGACTTCGCCCCCCGGCATCCGTGGCACGACCGAGTAGCTGCCATCTTTCTGGATATTGCCCAAAAAGTAGTCGTTGGAATCTTGTAGTGAAGCCAAGTCTTTTTTGAGGATAAAGTCGTTCCAGACCGACGCGAGGATACTGGCGGCGGTGGGTTTGCAAATGTCGCAGCCCAGCCCTTTGCCGTGCTTGTGCAACAGGTCGTCAAAGGTCCTGATCTGCTCTACGCGCACCAGATGGTAAAGCTCCTGGCGAGAATAAGGGAAGTGTTCGCAGAGGTGGTTGTTGACGGTCATGCCCAGTTTCACCATCTGTGCTTTCATCACTTGCGTCACCAGTGGCACGCAGCCACCACAAGCCGTCCCGGCTTTGGTGCAGGACTTGATGGCGCCGATGCTGCAATTGCCCGCCGCCACCGCTTCACCAATCGCGCCTTTGCTGACGTTATTACAGGAACACAGCACCGCTGTGTCTGGCAGCGCATCCACGCCCAGACCAGGTTTTTCCTTGCCATCGCTGGCTGGCAGAATCAGGAATTCAGGGTTTTCCGGCAAGGCCATCGCATTGACGGTCATCTGTTGCAGCGTGCCATATTCATCGGCGTTGCCAATCAACACCGCGCCCAGCAGTTTTTTGCCATCTTCACTGACGACGATTTTTTTGTAGATATTGCGTACTTCATCCGTGTACTGATAGCTGCGGCAACCAGGAGTTTTGCCATGCGCATCACCCACGCTCGCCACATCGACGCCCATCAGTTTGAGTTTGGTGCTCATGTCCGCCCCCTGAAAGGTGGCGGTGGTTTCACCAGACAAGTGCGCACAAGCCGTCCGCGCCATGTCGTAGCCCGGGGCGACCAGCCCGTACATTTCGTCATGCCAGCTGGCACATTCGCCAATGGCGTAAATATCGTGGTCGCTGGAGCGCGAAAAATCATCAATGGCGATACCACCACGGGCGCCGATGGCCAGGCCAGATTCGCGTGCCAGTTCGTCACGTGGGCGGATGCCGGCAGAGAACACGATCATGTCGGTTTCCAGCCAGGTATCATCAAAAAACACCATGCGGTGGCGCGCGGTGGCGCCATCCACAATCGCGGTGGTGTTGCGGCTGGTGTGTACGTGTACGCCTAGCTCTTCGATCTTGCTGCGCAGCACTTTGCCGCCCGCTTCGTCGACTTGTACCGCCATCAGGCGTGGCGCGAACTCCACCACATGGGTTTCCAGGCCCATGTCTTTCAATGCCTTGGCGCATTCCAGGCCGAGCAGGCCGCCACCGACCACGACACCACTTTTAGCCGTTTTACCTGCGGCGGTCATGGCTTCGAGGTCTTCAATGGTGCGATAGACAAAGCAGTTGTCGCGGTCACGGCCAGCCACAGACGGCACGAACGGGAAAGAGCCTGTGGCTAAGACCAGCTTGTCGTAGGGCAGAACAGTATTGTCTGTCAGCGTGACGGTATGCTGGTGGCGGTCAATCTGGCTGACGCGCGCATTCAGACGTAATTCCAGCCCCGGGCGGTCATAAAAACCAGGCTCGACTAAAGATAAATCCTCAGCGGTGCTGCCAGAGAAAAAGCTGGAAAGGTGCACGCGATCATAGGCAGGCCGTGGTTCTTCACCCAATACCGTGACTTGCAGCTGCGCCGCGTGCAGATCAGGATGGCGCTTGACCAGCTCCTGCATAAAATAATGTCCTACCATGCCGTTGCCGACGATGACGATGCGGGTAAGTTGATTCATCATGTGTTTCCTATCATGGGCAAGCATGTGCGTGGTCGTTGTGTTGCCATAAACATGTCTTGCGATTTACCTAAGTGTTTACCAGGCCTAAAAACGAAAAAAGGCGTCCATAGCCAATGCCGCGGATGCTTGATGCAACGCTGCGGATAAGCTATGGACGCCGTTGTCCATTCAGGGATGACTGACTGCCAGCATCCCTTTTTAAAAAATACTCATCTTCAATGAAGAGAATTTAATGCTTGAAAAGCAATTGATATGCCAATCTGAGCATCAGAGAGGCGATCAGTATTGTAAGTGTCTGTTTTTTATAGTTTTTAAATGTGTGTAACAGACGAGATGTTGCATCGTTCTGGGTCATAAGCCCATGCATCTGTGATTTGAATATGCACGCTAATGATGCAAATTAAAGGGATTGCACCAGAATTGATCTTTGCAGGAGGTTTCAGATTTCGCCGGTAGTGAACTCGTCACCCATCTTGGCTGACTAGGAGATAAACAGCAAATACACCAGCAGCAGGTTGATCAGCAATGAGCACACCGCCAGCCACTGCCATTTCACCAAGCGGGCGCGCGCAATCAGCGGCGTGCGTGGAATCGCAATCGACTTTAATTCGCCATGCTCAAGCGCCAGCAGCATTTCTTCTGCGGTTTCAAAACGGTCGGCCGGTTTTCTGGCAATCGCTTTCAGAATAATGTTTTCCAGCCAGGCTGGAATTTCTGGCCGGTAGCGGCTGGGGCGGATGGGTTCGCCAAAGCGAGGTGACTGGAACGGTTCTACTTCGCCATAAGGGTATTTACGCGTCAGCAAGTGGTACATGGTGACGCCCGCTGCGTAAATATCCGCTTGCCTATCAGCGACTTGGCCATCAAATAACTCTGGGGACATAAAACTGGGAGTGCCTGGATTTTCCATTTGCTCAGGCATCGGCAGGGTAGGGTTGAGCGCGACGCCGAGATCGAGAATACGCAGGCGATTATCACTGCCAATATGAATATTGGCGGGCTTGATATCGCGGTGCACGATATTGAGGCGGTGCAACATGCTGAGCCCGCGCAGTAAATCCTGGCCGATATTGGCCACACCGTTCATTGTAAAGTGGTGTCCGGCATCCAGCCGTTGCTGCAAGGTCGCGCCTTCATGCCAGGTCATCACGTAGTAAAGATAAGTGCGTTGCTCTCTGGTGAGTGGCAGGATTTGCGGCACACATTGCGACACCACGCGCTTCGCCAGCCACTCTTCATTTAGTAAGGCTTCACAGCTTTCTGTATCATCGGCACGGGCTGGTTGCAGGGTTTTTAATACAAATAATTGCCCGGCCGTATTTTTGACCTGATACAGAATACTGACACGGGAATCATGGATAATTTTGGTGACCGTAAATCCATCGATTTGACTGCCAACCGTCAGCTTGGCCGGTAACGGCAAGTGATGTGCGTCTGCCAGCATATCGGTCAGATGATCTTGGCCGATGCTTTCGATACTCACCACCACGGCAGAAGCATTATCGGGGCTGCCTTTGTCTATCGCCAACTGCGTCAGATGTTCGGCCACCATTTGCGGTGTGCGGTAGAGCATCAATGCTTTATGAATTTCAGCATTGCCCAATGCTGACCATACGCCATCGCTGACAATCACATAGACATCACCGGGTTGCAGCAATCCTTCGGCATAATCCACCGTTAATTGGTCGTCCAGGCCTATGGCCCGTTTGAGGACATGGCGCATGTCTGGCCTGTCCCAGACATGGTCAGTCGTGAGCTGTTCCAGGCATTGTTCACGCAGACGATAAATGCGCGTATCCCCCACATGCGCCAGCACATAGCGCTGGCCGCGTAACACCAGCATGGATAACGTCGTCGCCATGCCCGCCATCTGGCTATGCTTGCGTGCGTGGGATAACACCCATTGATTGGCTGCCTGAACCACTTTGTCCAACGCATGTTGTATGATCCAGGTGTCAGGCGTGGCGTAGTAGTCAGCCGAGACGGTTCTTGCCGTCATTTCAGCCGCTTCTGCACCACCAGCACCGCCGCTGACGCCATCGGCAACCAGCATCAGTGCGCCTTTGATGGCCAACTGCGGGGCAGACGGGGTCACCGCAGTCACGTAGTCTTCATTACGCGGCCGTGGACCGGTCAGACTGCTTTCACCGACGCTATATATCAGGCTCATAGCTTCATCATCTTACTTCAATCGTCGATACTCTTATACTTTGGCAGCCGTGACGCTGGCTGCGCCCCACGTGGTCCGCCAACGTTTTTTAACGCCAGCCAGGCCGATGAAAGCGAGGATGGCCAACCCGGCAAAGATGGTTAAGCCAAGCTGGTAACTGCCGGTGAGTTGTTTAGAGTAACCCAGGCTGGAAGCCAGGTAAAAGCCACCAATGCCACCTGCCATGCCGACCAATCCAGTCATGACGCCAATTTCTTTGCGAAAACGTTGTGGCACTAATTGAAACACAGCACCATTGCCCATGCCAAGCGAAGCCATGGCCAAGACGACGACGCCCAGACCTGCTGCCTGGCTATCCATCCCCAAACTCAGGATAAACAGAAAGGCGGCAGCCAGAATATACATCGCACTCAGCGTGCGGATGCCGCCGATACGGTCTGCCAGCAAACCACCAAATGGCCGCACCAGTGAACCGGCAAACACACAGGCGGCGGTGAAGTAACCCGCATGCACCGGGTCCAGGCCATACTGATCATGGAAATAGATCGTCAGCGAAGAGGCCATACCGACAAAGCCACCAAACGTCACACTGTAAAACAGCATAAACCACCAGGCGTCTTTGTCTTTGAGTACAGACAGATATTGCGACAACGATTTAGGCGCCGGCGTATCTGGCGCATCTTTTGCCAACGCAGTATAGACAATCAATGCCAGCAACAGCGGGATCAGGGCTAGTCCAAATACATTGTTCCAGCCAAACGCCACGGCCAAGCCGGGGGCGAATAAGGCTGCCAGCGCGGTCCCTGAGTTGCCTGCGCCCGCAATACCCAAGGCAGTGCCTTGATGTTCAGGCGGATACCAGCGGGAGGCCAGTGGCAAGGCCACGGCAAACGCTGCTCCGGCAAAGCCCAGAAACACCCCAAGCAACAAAGCTTGCTGATACGTATGTATGCCGTGCAACCACGCCGTCAGCAAGGCTGCCAGCACGATGACTTGACCAATCAGGCCCGCTTTTTTAGGTTTAAGCTGATCGACGAGTACACCCATGACAATGCGTAACAAGGCGCCTGTCAGCACAGGGGTTGCCACCATCAGGCCCTTTTGCGCCGGGTTTAATTGCAGGTCACTGGCAATTTGCACTGCGAGTGGGCCGAGCATGACCCAGACCATAAAACTCAGGTCAAAATAAAAGAACGCTGAAAATAGCGTAGGCTTGTGGCCTACCTCCCAAAAACTCTTTTTCATTTGTTGCTCCGGTAATCTATATTAAAAGGTTTTGATGCGCGCGCCGACCATTGGATGTGGATCAAGGCACGCTATAAATTTAAGCTGCATGGGCCTGATTCAACCAGGATTGCAGCGAGTGTTGCCAATCTGGCGCTTGTTCAGTGCGCTTGGCTAATGTCACCACTTCGCCGACGACAATAATGGCTGGACTTTTTATCTCTTCTCTATGGGCTTCATAAGGCATGGCCTGTATAGACGAGATGACTGAACGTTGATCGTCGCGTGTCCCGTTTTCGACCACCATACAGGGCATGTCTGCCGACATCCCTGCTTCTATCAGCGCGCGCGAAATCTCAGGCAAGTGTTGCAAGCCCATATAAATCACCAGCGTGGTATTTGAGGCGACCAGCGCTTGCCAAGGCAATGGACCGCCATCCTGCGTATGGCCGGTGACAAAAGTGACGCCATGGTTCAATCCTCTGTGGGTCACAGGCACCTCCATGCTGGCACAGGCGGCGATACCACTGGTCATGCCGGGAATAATCTCATAAGGCACATTCGCTGCACGCAAGGCCAGCATTTCTTCGCCGCCACGGCCAAACACAAACGGATCGCCGCCCTTGAGGCGCACCACCTGTTGCCCTTGCTCGGCCAGCGCCACCAGCATGCGGTTGATAAAGTGCTGCGGGGTAGACTTGCAGCCGCCGCGCTTGCCGACCGGCACAATGCGTGCCTGTGGGCAATGCATGAGCAGGGCTGGGTTGACCAGGTCATCGACCAGCACTACCTCAGCTTGCTGCAAGGCCTTGACGGCTTTGAGCGTAATAAGGTCCGGGTCGCCTGGGCCAGCGCCCACTAAATACACTTTTGCGGCTGATGTCATGGCCAATTCCTTAAAGAGTTAAAACGTATACATGGCGGTTAGCCATAATTTTTCGGTGTCGCGCACGCGGCCACGGTTGCCAGGGATGCTGTCTGGCACGTTGGCGGTGAGCGCATAACGGTCACCTTCCGTAAACTTGCCGTACTCCAGCTTGGTCATCCAGTTCTTGTCGACATTCCAGGTCACCGCGGCATTCCATTCCTTACCATAGCGTGAACCATTGGTGCGGTTGCCGCCACCTACGGTATGAAAATCTTCATCTGAATCAATCAGGTGATAATCAGCAAAGAACAAAAAGTCACCATAGCGATACGTGGCGGTTACAAAGGTATCTTTAATGCCTTCGAGTGGAGTGGCCAAGAATTTATCTACCCAGCCCTGGAACAGGTGGTTGGTGCCCAGTGGGGTCTGGAAGGCATACTTGCCGTTATTGCTGGATAACAGCTCCTGGTCGACGCGCATATTGAAGTTATCAATGCCAAAACCGCCGCCCAATTTGTAGTAGTGCGCATCAATACGTGAGTCACCATTGCTGTAATCGGTCTGCTTGGCATACTCTGCCGTGTAGTGTGCACGGTAGTTAGGCGTGAATGGATGGGTGCCATCCAGACGTGCACCTATAATTTTGTTGCCTTGATCGGCATTCTGGTTAGCGGCACCGCCTTTACCGGCGGCAATGGCAGCGGCATTGGTGCCATTGCCAAACCAGGCGCGACCCATGCCTAAATCCTGAAAACCATCCAAGTAGGCATAACCTACCAGAAACTCAGTGGGCGAAATGCGGTAGCGTGCATTGACAATATCCAGCGCGCCATCTGAACGGTGTTTTGCCGTGATTTGCTCCAGGCTTTCAAAGTGCGCCAGAAAAATTTCGGTGTCTGGAATGGTTTTGTTGAAAATCGACACGCCATCAAACACTTGCATGACCTGACGGAAAGCAATATCACCGATAAAGCGCACGTTATCCAGATTCACTTGTTGGCGACCCGCACGCACACGGGTATTTTTAATGCCAGTCCACTCGACAAATAACTGGTTGAGGCCAGTGTAGTCAGGGTCTACCACCTTGGCGTATTCAATCTTGCCCGCCTGGTTAGACACACTATTGGTCAGCGTGCTGTTAGTGCTATCGTTAAAGTTGTCTGTCAGTTTGGACACATTAATCAGTTGCGCTGCAAAGCTAAAGTTATGGTAGGGCGCCGTTTGCCAGCCAATCAGGCTGCGCATCGTCAATGCGTTGGCATCTTTCAGGTCTTGTGTTGCCCCTGGGTTGGCTGTGCCATTCGGTAAGGTCGGTGGTTGCAAACCATCCTGCTGTACATTTTCATAACGTAATCTAAAGCTCGTCATGTTCTTGCCGGTTTTAATCGCGTCCATGAAGGTGTATTCAGGCAGGGCTTCTTCTTCGGCCATGGCTTGCATGCTTAACGCTGCCAGTAAAATCGCCACTGAAACTTGACGCAGGCGTGGGTGTGAGTTAGCGTTCATGTGTTGCTCCTTTATGCAATGTGGGGTAACCATACTTCGATGAGGTATGCAGTGCTGGCGGGTGACCGCCCGTCAGCACTCCTTTTGTTTTATGCCGCCTTTTTGGCGTGGCGCTCATACAAAAACTTCAATACTTCGCTACGCAGATGCGTATAAGCTGGGTCTTCTACCAGCTCTAGCCGTTTGCGCGGGCGTGGCAAATCCACTTCCAGAATTTCACCAATGGTGGCTGCCGGGCCGTTAGTCATCATGACAATGCGGTCTGATAGCAATACGGCTTCGTCGACATCGTGCGTGACCATGACAGCGGTGCAACCAGAGCGCGCCATAATGGCCATCAGTTCATCTTGCAAGCCAGCGCGGGTGAGGGCATCAAGTGCGCCAAACGGCTCGTCCAGTAACAGCACTTTAGGTTCCATGGCCAGTGCGCGGGCAATGCCAACGCGTTGCTTCATGCCGCCTGAAATCTCGTTCGGGCGTTTTTCCATCGCATGGCTTAAACCCACCAGTTCCAGTGCGGCACGGGTACGCTCAGCCAGTTGTGATGCACCTTCTTTGTCACCAAACACGCGTTCTACGGCCAGATAAACGTTTTCAAAACAGGTCAGCCATGGCAGCAGTGAGTGGTTTTGAAACACCACAGCGCGCTCAGGGCCAGGTTTGGAGATTTCGCGCCCGGCACAAAACAGGTAGCCTTCGCTGGGTTGCAGCAACCCGGCAATCAGGTTGAGCACGGTAGATTTGCCACAGCCGGAGTGGCCGATGATGGAAATAAACTCGCCTTCGTGGATATTCAAGTTGATGTCTTTGAGGGCCTGAAAACTGCCTTTTTTGGTTTGAAACGTCATGTTGACGTTTTCAATCAGCACATAACGGTCTTGTATCGCATTGGTCGTCATAATCAAGTCTCCTTTTACGGTTATTCGTAGCTGTAGCGTTTTGCGATCAGCACCAGCAACTGTTCTAGCAATAAGCCGACAATGCCGACAATAAAAATAGCGATGATGATGTGTTCTACATTCAGGTTGTTCCACTCATCCCATACCCAGAAGCCGATGCCGAGGCCGCCGGTCAGCATTTCTGCCGCCACAATCACCAGCCAGGCAGCGCCAATCGAAAGACGTACACCGGTCATCATGTAAGGCATGACATAAGGCAGCAGAATCTTGGTGACGACTTTCCATTCGGACAGGTTGAGTACTTTGGCGACGTTCATATAGTCTTGCGGCACTTTGCTGACGCCAACCGCGGTATTGATGATCATTGGCCAGACGGCGGTAATAAAAATCACCCAAATTGCAGCCGGGTTAGCGGCTTTAAACACCAGCAGGCCAATTGGCAGCCAGGCCAGGGGTGACACTGGTTTGAGCAAGCTGATAATCGGCGCCGCCATGCGTGACATAAACGTATAGCGGCCAATCACAAAGCCCATTGGGATGCCGACAATCGCCGCCAGGCCAAAGCCAGTCGCCACGCGCTTGAGCGAGTTGAGGATGTTCCAGCCGATGCCCATGTCATTCGGGTTGTTGATATAAAACGGGTCGCTAAACAACTCGACGGCCGATTGCCAGGTTTTTACTGGGCCTGGCAAGCCTTGTGTCAGTGCCGCGACTGTGGCCCAGATGGCTGCGAAGATCATTAAGCCAATCACAGGCGGCAATAGCCATTCAAATGCGCGTTTGGCTGTTGCCGCCCATGCTCCCCGCTTCTGCAAAAGCGGGGCGGCTGCTGTCGCTGTGGTTGAGAGAGGGGTAACCACCGCTACAACGGGTTGCGCAGAGACTAATTTCACAGCCTCTTCGCTTGTTTGCATGATTTTTTCTTTGCTAAAGCTGACAACACTCATGGTGACGCTCCTTAAATAATTAGGCTTTCACCTTGAAACTGTTGGCATAGGCTTTCGGATCTTTACCATCCCACACTACGCCATCCATCAGCTTGCTGCTACGCATCGCATCTGGCACCGCAATGCCCAGCGATTTAGCCGCTTCGGTATAAATATCGATACGGTTTACTTTTTTTGCCACGCCCAGATAGTCAGGCTCAGACTTCAGCAAGCCCCAACGTTTGTGCTGGGTCAGGAACCACATACCATCAGACAGGTAGGGGAAGTTCACCTTGCCGTCGTTAAAGAACTTCATGTAGTTAGGGTCTTCCCATTTTTTACCGATGCCATTGTCGTAATGGCCGAGGAAACGGCCTTCAATGACTTCTTCAGGCGCATTGACGTAAGCTTTGCCAGCAATCAGCTTGGCCACTTCAGGGCGATTTTTCGTCGCATCGATATAACGGCAAGCCTCTAAAATCGCTTTGGTTAATGCCAATGCCGTGTTCGGGTTTTTAGCGGCAAATTCAGCCGTGGTGCCCAATACTTTTTCCGGGTGATCGGTCCAGATATCCTGAGAGGTCGCCACAGTAAAGCCAATTTTGTCGTAAATCGCACGTGCGTTCCACGGTTCGCCTACGCAGTAGCCGTCCATATTGCCGATACGCATGTTGGCGACCATTTGTGGTGGTGGCACGACAATGGTTTTCACATCTTGCATCGGGTTGATGCCATAGCTGGCCAGCCAGTAATACAACCACATGGCGTGCGTGCCCGTGGGGAAGGTTTGCGCAAAGGTAAAGTCGCGGTTTTCGTTATCCAGCAGGCGTTTGAGGGTGCCGCCGCTGGTGACGCCTTTTTCTTTCAGCTGGTTAGCCAATGTGATGCCCTGGCCGTTGTTGTTCAGCGTCATCAAAATGTTCATGTCTTTTTGCTGTCCGCCGATGCCGAGCTGTACGCCGTAAATCAGGCCGTACAAGACGTGTGCGGCATGCAACTCGCCGTTGACCATTTTGTCGCGCACGCCTGCCCATGAAGCCTCTTTGGATGGCACAATTTTGATACCGTATTTTTTATCAAAGCCCATTTGTGCGGCGACGATAATCGGCGCACAGTCAGTCAGCGGGATAAAGCCGACTTTGACTTCCGTGATTTCAGGCGCATCTGAACCAGCAGCCCAGGCCTGACTGCGAATGGCGGACGGCACCATATTCATCATGGCTGCCGCGCCAAACGCACCGGCCATGGTGTGCATAAAAAAGTGACGGCGTTGCTGGTTGACTTGCTCGGTTGTTGAAACTGCGCTGGTGACGGTTTCATTGGCGGTGGCCGTCACATTATTGTTGTCAGAACTGCTCATTGCTGCTCCTTAATCATCTAATCAATCGGAAAATAAAAAACAAAAAGGCGTCCTGAATGCAGACTTTTTTGTCTACACTCAGGACGCCTTTGTCCTTTTACTACGCAAGTCCTCAGACTTGTTTATTGCTCAGCCAAATTTAATGTCGGGCTGGTATGGCACGAGATGTTCAACCACCGTTAGCTGACGCCTCAAGCAAGATTAGCAATTGCCGTGCCAGCTGAGAGGGTTTTTTTAAGTGGTTGTTCTATATTGGTTTATTTAACATCTGGGCTATTGATGCAACCTTTTTAGTGCGGTGTTGTCCGCACCATACATGTGCAGATGCACCACATTGACGGGCGCTCAGCCTGCGTGTGCGTGATGCGCGAGGATGTTCTCCGCCACATCAATCATCTTACGGTTTTGCTCCATGGCGATGCTGCGTATGGTTTTATAAGCTTCCATTTCATTCAGTCCGCGCGTGCTCATTAGCAAGCCTTTAGCGCGCTCGATCAACTTGCGTTCGGCCAGCGCTTTTTTGGTGTCGGATAACTCGCTTTCCATCTCGGCAATTTGTCGCGACTGTTGTTGTAGCAGAGTAATCATGGATGCCATCGGATAGACCTGCGAGGTATCATGCGCCTGAAAATTCAAGGCGTTTTCGACCGGGATGGCCAGGTTGAAAAAGGTGCTGTTGAGTGCGGCTGACGGCGTCGCCTGAATCGCCTCCAGATATTGCCTTGTCTGCGCAAAGTCTTGCTTGGCTTTGCTTGCCAGCCCGGCCAGTAACTCATGCATGGTTTGCACTAATTGACATTGAATCTGCCACATGGCGCTCAAGCGCTGGCTGCACAGCTCAAACCAGATGTCTGCGCTACTGGGGCTGAGTGCTTGCTGGTCTTTGGCACGGCTCAGTTTGGCGCGATATTGCTGGTGTTGCTGGTGCCAACTGGTCGATTGCAAAGCCGTCCATGCGCCACTGACTTCTTCACTGCCAAACTGGCAGAATAATTCAAAATGTCGGTCTTGCTGGGCGATGAGCTCAAACAGTTTGTGCTGATGCGCCAGTTGCAGGCTGCCCGAGCCAAACATATAGGCGCCTACGGCACGCTCCTGTCCGGCAAACTCCTTGCCCTGGATCAGGTTGTACAGCGTGAGCAAACAGGTGGCAATTTTGCTATTAACCGAGCTGTCTGTGATCTCAAAAATCAATGCAATCAGGCTGCCAATCAAGCGGTTAAACGATTCAATGCAATCGGCAAAAGAGATTTTTTGCAGGGTGATTTGATGACGCAAAGTCACCATTTGATCGAGGCCAAGCAAGATCCACGACGTGAGCGTGAGCTGCTTGGCATCGGCCAATGTATTTTTATCCAGGTGCTGCTGCAATGCCGTTCTGAAGCTGGCTTCCATGGCCTGATTTCGCGTAATGATGTCAGCACGTTCTGGCGCAAAGCGCTTGCCGTGAGACGCAATATACAAACAGCTGGCGCCACGTTCAGCCTGTATCAAATGGATTAATTGGCCAATTTTTTCGACAAATGTGATACAGCTATCGAGTCGCTCTAGCTCCTCGATATGTCTGATTTTGGCCAAGGTAATGGTTTGGGAAGGGGATATTTCTGTGTTCATCACTAGGCACCAAGCAAAAAGTGTGCGCAACTTGGTGGAGATCTTTAAATTGTTGCTAGATAGCTTTTATTCAATATTAAAAAAACGATTTGCCGACATTGTCTATTAATGCCAACCGCCACCCATCACCTTGTATAAAGTCAATTGGCTGGTCGCATCATTTAATTGCAGGGTGACCAGCGATTGCTCTGCCGTATAGTGGGTGCGTTGTGCGTCAAGCACGACCAGGTAACTGTCGACACCATTTTTAAAACGGGCATCAGCGAGCTGGAACGCCGCATTGGCGGCAGCCGTGAGTGATTGCTGGGCATCGAGTTGTGATTGCAGGCCCTCACGTTGTGCCAACACATCAGCAACTTCGCGGAACGCAGTTTGCACGGTTTTTTCGTATTGCGCGAGCAGAATATCACGATTTTTTTCTGCCGAGGTTAAATTGGCGCGGTTGCGACCTGCATTAAACAGCGGCACGCTGATTTGCGGCACAAAGGTCCAGATGCCGGAGTTTTTCGCAAACAGGCCGGACAATTCTGTGCTGGCCGAGCCGACGGTAGTGGTTAAACTGATGGTGGGGAAAAAGGCCGCGCGCAGGGCGCCGATATTGGCGTTGGCACCTTCCAGCAAGTGTTCTGCCGCACGTACATCTGGCCGTTGTTGCAAGGTCTCTGAGCTGACGCCGTCAGGTAAAGGCATAGCGAGCACCACGCTGGAGAGTGTCGCTTCAGGCAGCCATTTTTCAGGCACACTATTGCCCGCCAGCAAGTGAAGCGCGTTGATGTCTTGCTTGATCTGCATTTTGTAGGTGGCCACCGCGACGCGTGCACTGTCGACACTGGTTTGCAACTGCTTTAGGGACAGTGCGTTGGCAACGCCGAGATCAAACATTTTCTGATTGATGTCATAAGTAGCTTGCTGGCTTTGTAGCGTCTGCTCGGCGATGGCGAGGCGTTTCTGATCCGCCGCCAGGGTCAGCCAGGCGGTGGCGACTTCGGCAATCAGGCTGATTTGCGTACTGCGCCGATTCTCTTCATTGGCATAAAACGTCTGCAAGGCTTGCTGGTTGAGGTTGTGTATGCGGCCAAACAGGTCGAGCTCATAAGCGCTAAAGCCGACAGTCGCACGGTATATATGCGAAATATTGCCACTGCTGTTACTGCTACCCGCCGCGCCAGTGGCTGCCCCCGCGGTATTGCCTGCGGTGTTGTTGGCGGCGCTGGCCATGCCTTTAGAGGCAGTCTCGGTCACGCTGGCGGCCACCGTCGGGAACAGGTCAGCGCGTTGCACCTGATACAGTGCGCGTGATCGCTCTATGGTCAGCGCAGCGACTTGTAGGTCACGGTTGTTGGTGAGCGCCAGCGCAATCACCTGGCGTAACTTTTCATCGCTGATATACGACTGCCATGGCAAGTCTGTAAAGGCCTTTTGGTCGCTGGCTGCGTTGCCCAGCGTGGCCGGGACGGGCGCGGCAGGGCGTGTATAAAATGGGGCCAGGTCTATACAGCTACTCAGACTGAGTGAGAGCGCCAGTAATCCAGCCAATTTTTGAGTATGCGATGTTTTCATAGGATTAGTCGTGGGCCGTGTTGGTCAGGGCGGCATCTGCGCGATAAGGGAACAATGAGCGTATCAGCACATAAAACAGCGGCACAAAAAAGACGCCAAGAAACGTGGCTGTTAACATGCCGCCAAGCACGCCGGTGCCAATGGCCTGGCGGCTGACGGCGCCTGCGCCATGGCTGAATGCTAGTGGCAAGACACCAAATATAAAAGCGAGTGAGGTCATGAGTATCGGCCGCAAACGCAGTTTCACGGCCTCTAACGTGGCCTCAATTAATGGCCGTCCCTGTTCTTGCAGGTGTTTAGCAAACTCCACAATCAGAATCGCGTTTTTGGCTGACAGGCCGATGGTGGTCAACAGTCCGACCTGAAAGTAAACGTCAGCCGTCATGCCGCGTAAACTGGTGGCCAGCACGGCGCCTAAAATACCCAGCGGCACCACCATAATCACCGAAAACGGCACCGCCCAGCTTTCATATAAGGCCGCCAGACACAAGAACACAAACACCACAGAAACGGCATACAACAACGGTGCCTGTGAGCCGGAGAGCCTTTCCTGGTAGGACTGCGCACTCCACTCGTAGCCGATGCCCGCCGGTAACTGCTTGATAATGCTTTCCGCAATACGCATGGCCTCGCCGGTGCTGGTGCCTTTGGCTGCTTCGCCGACGATTTCAACCGAAGAAATACCGTTATAGCGTTCTAGCAACGGTGAGCCTGAGACCCAGCGGGTACTGGAAAACGCAGAGAAAGGCACCATGTCGTTGGTGCTGTTGCGCACATACCAGCGATCGATATCCTCAGGTTGCATGCGGTAAGGCGCATCGCCCTGCAAATAGACTTTTTTGACGCGGCCTTTGTTGATAAAGTCATTCACATAAGTGCCGCCCATGGCGATAGAAAGGGTGGTGTTGATGTTGGCGGTGGTCAGGTTATAAATGCCGGTTTTCTGGTCATCAATATTGAGCCTGAACATCGGTGTATCGTCCAGCCCGCTTGGGCGCACGCGGTTCAGTTTGGGATTGTCTGCAGCCAGCTGAATAAACTGGTTTCTGGCGTCCATCAATGCCTGATGTCCCAGCCCGCCGACATCCTTAAGTTCTAACGTAAAGCCGGACCCTTGGCCGAGGCCGCGCACGGGGGAGGGCTGATTCACAAACAGTTTGGCATCGCGGATTTTGGATAAGGCCTTAGTCATTTTGTCTGCCAGTGAAGCGGCGTCCTGGCCTTCACCACGCAACTCCCAATCTTTGAGCCGGATAAACGCACGGCCGGTGTTTTGGCTGCCACCGCCGCCCTGGCCCAAGCCAGCAATGGTTAAATATTCATCAATGACGGCGTCCTGACCATCCAGGTAGTGTTCGATCTGCCGCAGCACCTGCTGCATCCTGCTATCGGTCGCGCCTACTGGTAGTTGAATCTGCGCCATCAGTGTGCCTTGGTCTTCGGTAGGCAGGAACGAGCTGGGTAAACGCAGGAACAGGAACACCAGCAGGGAAAGAATGCCGCCATAGATGACCATGGTCAGTAGCTTTTGATGCAGGATTTTTTCGACCAGGGTCTGGTAACGTTGAGAAAACGCCTCAAATGCCGGGTTAAACCAGCGGAAAAACCAGCCAAACAGGCCACCAGTGGCGGTATGGTCATGGTTGGATGGCTTGAGCACAGTCGCACATAGCGCTGGCGTTAAGGTGAGCGCAACCAGCACAGACAGCAACATGGCCGAGACAATGGTGATGGAGAACTGGCGATAAATCACGCCGGTGGCGCCGCCAAAAAACGCCATGGGGATAAACACAGCAGACAATACCAGTGAAATGCCGACCAGGGCACTGGTAATTTCGCCCATGGATTTACGCGTGGCTTCTTTCGGGCTCAAGCCTTCTTCACGCATGACGCGCTCGACGTTTTCCACCACCACAATCGCATCATCCACCAGCAGGCCAATCGCCAGTACCAGGCCAAACATGGTCAGCGTGTTAATCGAAAAGCCAAACGCCGCTAATACACCAAACGTGCCGAGTAGCACCACCGGCACCGCAATGGCCGGAATCAGCGTCGCCCGCAGGTTTTGTAAAAACACATACATAATGATGACAACCAATAAAATGGCTTCGACCAGCGATTTCACCACTTCTTTGATCGAAATACGTACAAACGGTGTCGTGTCGTAAGGGATATGAATGCTGAGTTTTAGCTCGGGCGGAAAATACGGTTCCAATGCCGCCAGCTTGTCTTTCACGGCTTGCGCGGTGGCCAGGGCATTGGCGCCAGAGGCGAGTTTGACGCCAAACGCTGCCGAGGTCTTCCCGTTGAGGTTCGCCACCGGCGTGTAACTCTCGGCGCCTAGTTCAACGCGGGCCACGTCTGACAAATGCACTACGTAGCCGTCTGCGCCTGACTTGACGATGATCTGGTTAAATTGTGCTACGGTTTGCAGCTTGCTGCGCGCGGTAATTGGCGCATTGAGGCCTTGCCCTTTGATTGCAGGCAGCGCGCCTAGCTGGCCAGACGAGACTTCGGTATTTTGCGCCTGGATGGCGGCAGAAATATCCGCAGGGATCAGCGCGTATTTTTGCAGCTTGGCCGGGTCCAGCCAAATGCGCATGGCGTAACCTGAGCTCAGCGCCTGTACATCGCCGACGCCATCCAGGCGACTGATCTGGTCAATCAGGTTACTGGAGATATAGTCGCCAATGTCGATTGCACGCACCGTCGGGCTATCGGACATCAAAGAAATCATCATCAGGAAATCAATACCGGTTTTAGCCACCGTGACGCCCTGGCTTTGTACGATCTGCGGCAGCCTGGGCATGGCCTGTTGCAGTTTATTTTGCACCTGCATCTGCGCCACATCGGGGTTGGTGCCCGCATCAAAAGTGAGGCTGATATTGGCTGAGCCAGAAGAGGTGCTGCTGGCCGACATATAGGTCAGGTTATCAATGCCCTTCATGTACTGCTCAATCACTTGCGTGACTGAGTTTTCAATGGTGTCGGCCGCGGCGCCGGTATAGTTAGCGCTGATAGACACGCGTGGTGGCGCGATATCCGGATATTGCTCGAGCGGGAGCCACTCAATGGCGCCTATCCCGGCCAGCATAATCACAATCGCAATTACCCAGGCAAAAATAGGGCGCTGAATAAAAAAGGACGCCATAAATAGACTCTCTTTGGGTTAGCGGGCCGGATGGGCGGTGGATGGCGTTGCGGCAGCTTGGGTATTCGCGGTCGCCACAAATGGCACTGCTTTTACTTCACTGCCGACGCTAATGCCTTGCACGCCGTCGATAATCACGCGATCCCCCGGCTGCAAGCCATGGGTGACACGCCACTGATCGCCCTGGGCGCCGCTGGTTTCCAGGGTGTGCTGCACCACTTTTTGTGTGGCATCCACCAGCAACACCGTTGGTTCGCCGCGCGTATTTCTGGAGACTGCGCGCTGCGGCACCAGAATGGCGCCTTTGTCTTCTGCGACATCAATCAGCGCATGGACATACATGCCCGGTAATAAGGTGCCCTCCGGGTTGGGCACCACCGCACGCAGGGTCACCGCGCCCGAGGTGGTGTTGACGCTAATACCATTGAACTTGAGTTTTCCGGCATGCGGGTAGCTAGAGCCGTCTTCGAGCACCACACGCACGGGCACTTCTTTTTGCGCTGTGTGGCTCAGCTTGCCGCTGGCAATGTCTCGTTTGAGTTTGAGCAGGTCACTGCTCGATTGAATCACATCGACATAAATCGGATCGAGTTGCTGCACCGTGGTCAGCGCCGTCTCTTGGCTGGCGGTGACCAAGGCACCAGGTGTCACGGTTGAAGTCGCCACATAGCCGGTGATTGGCGAAACGACGCGTGTGAAATCAAGGTTGATTTTGGCGGTGGCCAGCGCGGCTTTGGCCGCAGCCACATCGGCCTCGCCTTGCAACAGGGCCGCTTGTGCGTCGTCATTATCCTGTTTGCTGATCGCATTGATCTTGACCAGCTCCTGATAGCGGCCCGCCTTGAGTTTGAGGGTGGTCAGTGTGGCTTGGGTTTTTTGTAGCGCGGCGGCGGCACTTTGATAGCTGGCCTGATAAGGCGCCGGTTCAATTTGATAGAGCAGGTCGCCTGCTTTGACTAAGGCGCCTTCGGTAAAGGCGCGCTGGCGAATAATGCCCCCGACTTGTGGCCGCACTTCAGAAATCATAAACGGGTTGGTGCGCCCCGGCAGGTCTGCCACAATGGGTTGACTACTTGCCTGCACTGTCATCACGCCAACAACAGGTGTTTTTTTCGGTGGCTTGTTGTCAGTTTTGGATGAGCAGGCAACCAGGGTCAGGCTGGCAAGACACAATACAAAAATGCCGCTTTTTGCATAAAGGGAGTGGGGGTTCATAGATTACCAATATCGATATCGTTATTGTGGTCTGACAAGATTATATTGCGTTTGATTGAGCGTAAATGTAACGATACGTATCGACTGCTAATACAAACACATCATAGCGTTAAATGCCGTGTGCTGACAAAAAAATCAGGGCTGCAAAAGCAGCCCTGATTTGCGAACTGGTTGTACCTAAACGACCTGGCGTTCAAAACGCTGCAACACATGCGCAGACATGCCTTTCGCCAGTTCCTCCTCGCCAAAAAATACCGCTTCGCTGAGGTCTTTTTTCAGGCGCAGATATTCATCTTCGTGGTGAGTGCGAATCACCACTTCGATGTCTGGCTTGAGCTGCTTGGCGATATCGACGATTTTGCGGATGTCCATGGCGTCTGGCGTGGCAATAATCAGCATGGCCGCATTGGCAATGTGCGCCTGGATCAGCACCATGGGGTCGGCTGCGTTACCTGACACCGCTGGCTGGCCTTGTTTGCGCAGTTTTTCCACCAGTTCACGGTTTTGTTCGGCCACCACAAATGGAATCGCTGCGTTGGTGAGCGATTGGGCGATGCGCTTGCCGACGCGGCCATAGCCGACCAGCACGACCTGGCCTTCCAGAAACTTGCGTTCAGTGGTCATCGGCAGTTCACTGTAGGGGTCCATGCGCAAAGACAAACGGCGCGCTATATCAGATTTTTTCACCACCCAGTTGGTCAGGGGTTTAATCGAGGCAAACACCAGTGGGTTTAAAGCAATCGAAATCAGGGCGCCTGCCAGCACCAGGCTCATGCCGTCTTGTGACAACAAATTGAGTGAAACACCGAGTCCGGCCAAAATAAACGAAAACTCGCCAATTTGCCCCAGGCTGGCCGCCACGGTTAAGGCCGTGTTTAGGGGGTAACGCAGCGCCAGTACAATGGCGATTGCGGCCAGTGATTTGCCCAAGATGATAATGGCGACCACCGATAACACCTGCGCCGGTTGTTTGATCAGGATGCTCGGGTCAAACAACATGCCGACAGAGACAAAAAACAGCACCGCGAACGCATCACGGAACGGCAGCGAGTCTTCGGCCGCGCGGTGGCTGTATTCAGATTCGCGCATGATCATGCCGGCGAAAAAAGCGCCCAGTGCAAACGACACATGAAACAGCGATGAGGCAAAGACCGCCACGCCGATGGCCACTGCAATTACCGTTAAAGTAAACAGCTCGCGTGAACCAGTGCCTGCCACATACCACAGCAACCACGGCAATACGCGTTTACCCACCACCAGCATCACCACCACAAAGCCGGTGATTTCCAGCAAGGTCACGCCGATGGTTTCCCAGATGGCGCTGGCATTAGTGGCTTCGCCCTGGCCACCCAACACACCGGCGAGGGCAGGCATCAACACCAGCACCAATACGGTCACCATGTCTTCTACCACCAGCCAGCCGACAGCAATTTTACCGTTCATGCTTTCCAGAATGCGTCTGGATTCAAGTGCTTTGAGCAACACGACGGTACTGGCGCAAGACAGCGACAGGCCAAAGACCAAGCCGTGCCCCATGCTCCACCCCCAGGTGTGCGCCACCAGCATGCCGAGCAAGGTGGCCAGCGTCATTTGCGCTAGCGCGCCGGGCAGGGCGATGCGTTTGACCGACATCAGGTCTTGTATCGAAAAATGCAGGCCGACACCAAACATCAGCAACATGACGCCGATTTCTGATAATTGCGAGGCGATTTCAATATCGGCAACAAAACCAGGCGTGGAAGGCCCAATTAAAATCCCGGCAAACAAATAGCCAATCAGCGCTGGCAATTTGAGTTTTTCGGCAATCAGGCCGAACACCAGGGCTAGCGCAAATGCGGCAGCAATGGTGGTAATGAGTGAGAGGTTATGATCCATAGCAGTGTGTTCTTAAATTATTGTTATCAGGGGTGTATCCAATGGCGTACGACGCGCCAGGGACAGGCAAAACGGCGCCGTCGTTTTTACTGACCTTGTTCATGTTAAAAAGTTGAACAATTTTATTGTCATCAATGTATCTGCCCTTTATCTTGCCGCAAGGCAGGCGCATTCGTCAATGACAGCGCGCCATATTTATGGCGGTCACAGTGGCATCGACAAGCGTTGCAGGCTGTACTCACACAGTTGCTCGGCACGTTGCCAGCGCTGTGATTCACTGAGACTGCCAAAGTAGATAATGCTGAACACGCCTTCAATAATCGACTGGCAATATAGGCTGATGAGGTCAAAATCGATAGTTGCGGACAATTCGCCTTGTGCGATGGCTTGTTTCAATAAACTGTCGATTTGCGTAATGCGTTTTTTCTCCCAGGCAAAGCGCAATTGCAACAACTCTGGTGAATCATCAATGCCTACATACAGAAAAAACAGCACGCGTTGAATCGAGCTAGGCTCAATATAACTGCGGATTTCGTGCAGGCAAAATTGTTTGAGGTTTGCCAATGCTGTGAGCGCGGGTTGGCATTGAAACGGGGATACGGCTTGAATCACCCGCTCGGCCATCGCAGTGGCGACTTCCAGCTTGCCTTTGTAGTGACCATACACCGCGCCACGCGATAATTGCGCCGCCTCGGCAATCTCCGCCATGGTGGTAATGGTAAACCCATTGCGATAAAACACGTGCTCTGCCGCATCCAGAATTTGGTCGCGGGTTTTTTGTGCCTCTTCTTTGGTTTTTCTGGCCATGATTTCTAGGTCTATCATTCCTCAAACAATGGTCATATGATACCAAAAAATAATTAATCAGTCATGATTGATTAATTATTGAAGGGCAGATAGAATATTGATGTCTATAAGTTAATAAGGCATGTTCATGTCCCGTTTTTCAGTCAGCACGGCTACTGTCGCCACGCTTTTATTACTGCAACTCTCTGCTTGCAGCAAGCCGCAAGAAGCCGCGCAGGCCGCGGCTACGGCGCCCGAGGTCGATGTGGTGGTGGTGCAAACCGCGGAAATCCCAGCTGAGGTCGAGTTACCTGGCCGTGTAGAAGCTTTCCGTATTGCCGAGGTGCGCGCACGTGTTTCCGGCATCGTCTCCAAGCGGCTGTATCAGGAAGGGCAAACGGTCAAAGCGGGCACGCCTTTGTTTGCCCTTAACCCCGAGCAATTACAGGCCAGCAAACTGGAAGCCGACGCTGAGTTAGCCAGAACCGAAGCCAATTTGGCCAATGCCAATGATAAATTGCAACGCTACCAGGCGCTGGTGGGCGATCAATCAGTGAGCCAGCGCGATTACCGCGCGGCGCAAGCCGAGGCGCAACTGGCCAAAGCCGAAGTGGCGGCAGCGCAAGCCAAACTCAACCGTGCCAAGCTCGATGTGGCCTATGCCAATGTCACCGCGCCGATTGATGGTGTCGCGCGCCGTGCCCTGGTGACCGAAGGTGCACTGGTGGGTAAGGATGAAGCCACGCACATGACCACGGTTGAGCAAATCAACCCGGTGTATGTCAATTTTGCGCAGTCTTCTTCTGAGGTGTTTGCCTTGCGCAAAGCCTTGCGTGACGGCCAGTTGAAAGGCAGCAACGGCCAACTGCAGATTGAACTACTATTGCCGGATGGTTCAACCTATGCAAGCGCAGGCAAACTGTCATTCTCGGATGTGTCGGTGAACCAGACCACAGACTCCGTGGTGATGCGCGCCATTTTTGATAACCCGCAGCAGGAACTCATGCCTGGCGCCTATGTGCGCTTGAAAATCCGTCAGGCGACCAATCCGAATGCGATTTTAATCCCCAGGGATGCCTTGATTCGTGACCAGTTTTCTAGCCGCGTTTGGGTGGTGAATGCTAAAAATGAACTGGAATCACGTGAAGTGCAAACTGGTCGCGTGCTGCACAAGCAATGGGTGATTGAGCAAGGCTTGCAACCAGGTGAGCAAGTGGTGGTGACCAATGCCGCCACGCAAACCGCGGGCGTGAAAGTAGCCCCTAAACAAGTCAGTGCCAACAACAATACCTCGCAAGCCGTCGCGCCTTAAAGGACACGGTCTTACACTAGCCTCAAATAAGGGAAGCAGGCCATGAGTCGTTTTTTTATTGATCGCCCGATTTTTGCCTGGGTGATTGCCATCCTGATTGTGCTGGCGGGTCTCATCGCCATCAAACAATTACCGATTGCGCAGTATCCTGATATTGCGCCACCCGTGGTCAACATTGCAGCCACTTACCCTGGCGCGTCTGCCAAAGTGGTGGAAGAAACCGTGACCTCGATTATTGAGCGCGAGATGAACGGCATGCCTGGCCTGATGTATGTGTCTGCCACCAGCAACCAGGGCATGGCCTCGATTAGTGTCACCTTTAAACAAGGCACCAATCCTGATCTGGCAGCGGTGGACGTGCAAAACCGCCTCAAAAGTGTGGAGGTGCGCTTGCCGGAAATCGTGCGTCGTAGCGGTATTCTGGTCGAAAAATCGGCAGATAGTTTTCAGTTAATCGTATCGCTGACCTCAGAAGATAACCGTTATAGCGAAATAGACCTCGGAGAGCTGTCATCGGCCACGGTGATGCCTACGCTCAAGCGCGTGCAGGGCGTGGGTAAAGTGCAATCATTTAGCCCTGAATATGCCATGCGCATCTGGCCGGATCCGCAGAAAATGGCGGGTTTAAATGTCAGCGTGACCGAAATCTCCAATGCCTTGCGTAGCTACAATACGCGCCTGACCTTGGGGCAGGTGGGCGCCAGTGGCGTGCCGGAAGGTACACCACTGAGCGTCACGCTCGAAGCTGAAGCCACACTCAAAACCGTAGACGATTTTGCCAATGTGCCGATTCGTAGCCAGGCGGATGGCTCGGCCTTGCTGGTGAAAGATGTGGCACGCGTAGAAATGGGTAGCAGTGACTATACCTACAGCTCTAAAGTCAACGGCAAGAATGCTGCCGGCATGGCGATCAAGTTGTCACCGGGCTCGAATGCGGTTGAAACCATCAAGCGCGTGAAAGCGGCGATGGAGCAAATGCAGCCCTATTTTCCGCCAAACGTGGTATTTCAGCTGTCCTATGATTCCTCAGCGTTTGTGTCTATCTCGATTAAAAAAGTGATTCAAACACTCATCGAAGCCGTGCTGCTGGTGTTTGTGGTCATGTATTTATTTATGCAAAACCTGCGTGCCACGCTAATCCCGACCATCGTCGTGCCGATTGCGCTCATGGGTACGTTTGCCGTGATGTATTGGCTGGGTTATTCGATTAACGTACTCACCATGTTTGGTGTGGTGCTGGCGATTGGTATTTTGGTCGATGACGCGATTGTGGTGGTTGAAAACGTCGAGCGCCTGATTGTCGATGAAGGTTTATCGCCTTATGACGCGACGGTGAAAGCCATGTCGCAGATCAGTGGCGCCGTGGTGGGGATTACCGCTGTGCTGGTGTCGGTGTTTATCCCCATGGCCTTTTTCAGTGGCGCGGTGGGTAATATCTACCGTCAGTTTTCATTGGCCTTGTCGGTGTCGATCAGCTTCTCGGCCTTTTTGGCGTTGTCACTCACCCCTGCTTTGTGTGTCACGCTGCTGCGGCATGAGTCCGGCCCCAAAGCGCGCTTTTTTGTCTGGTTTAACCGCAGTTTTCAGTGCCTGACAGAGCGCTACACCCGCCTGACCGGTGGTTTGCTCAGCAAGCCATTGCGCTGGCTGGCGGTGTTTGGCCTGATCGTCGCGTTGGTGGCTTGGCTGTTTATGCGTTTGCCGGGGGCGTTTTTGCCCGAAGAAGACCAGGGTAACTTTATGGTCATGGTGTCTTTGCCACAAGGCGCGACGCTGGCCGAAACCGCCGACGTGCTGGGCGATATGAGCCGTTATATCCAGCAGAATGAGCCGGTAGATATTATTTTTGAAGTCAGCGGTTTTAGTTTTTACGGCACCAGCACCAATAGCGGCATGCTGTTTATTACGCTTAAAGATTGGGCAGAACGGCCCAAGGCTGAACAGCAAGTGCAGGCGATTGTGAACCGCGTCAATCAGCACTTTTATGGTCGCCCTAACTTGAGTATTTTTGCCATGAATGCGCCGCCATTGCCAGAGCTGGGCAGTGTGGGTGGTTTTGACATGAAGCTGGTCGACCGTGCCAGCGTTGGTATCGAGACCTTGATGAAGGCACGCGACCAGCTGATTGCCGAATCGGCCAAGCATGCTGAATTGGCCAATGTGTTGTTTGCCGGGCTGTACGATACGCCGGTGGTCAATATGCAGCTAAACCGCAGCAAGGCCAGTGCCTTGGGCATTTCGCTGGATGAAATCAACGACTCATTGGCTACCTTGCTGGGCTCTAATTACCTCGGTGATTTTGTCTATGGCAACCAAGTGCGTCGGGTGTTGATTCAGGCAGACGGCAAGCAACGGCAGACGCTGGAAGATATTAAAAAGATTCGCCTCAAAGCCGCCGATGGCAGCCTGGTGCCGTTGTCTTCCATCATGACGCTGGATTGGACCATGGGCACACCGCAACGCACGCGCTTTAATGGCTTTCCGTCATTTAATATCAATGGTGGTGCCGGGCCGGGCTATAGCAGTGGCGACGCCATGCAAAAGATCGAAAAACTGGTGCAAGGCCTGGGTAAAGGCATAGGCTTTGAGTGGGCAGGGCAGTCGCTGGAAGAAAAACAATCAGGCAGCCAGGCCGCCATGTTGTTCGGTTTGTCGATTTTGATCGTGTTTCTGGTACTGGCCGCTTTGTATGAAAGCTGGGCGATTCCGTTTGCGGTGATGCTGGTGGTGCCACTGGGTGTATTGGGCGCATTACTTGGCGTGACTTTGCGTGGCTTGCCAAACGATATTTACTTTAAAGTGGGTTTGATCGCGACTATTGGTTTATCCGCCAAAAACGCCATTCTGATTGTCGAGTTTGCGCGCGAACACGTATTGCAAGGCATGCCATTGTTGGAGGCCAGCTTGCTGGCAGCCAAAGAGCGCTTGCGGCCGATTGTGATGACCTCACTCGCGTTTGGCGTCGGCGTGATTCCGCTGGCATTCTCTACTGGTGCAGCGTCTGGTGCGCAAGTCGCCATTGGCACCAGCGTGCTCGGCGGCATTATTGCCGCCACCTTGCTCGCGATCTTTTTTGTACCGTTGTTTTTTATGGTGGTGGGGCGCTGGATGAAAAAGCCAGCCGCACCGCAAAGGGTGTCACATGAAGTTTAGTCGTCTTTTAACCATGGTCGCACTGGCATTTGCAATGAGCAGTTGCTCGCTGGTGCCCGAGTATTTCCGGCCAGCCGCGCCTGTACCTGACACTTATCCAGGCCAGCCAAGCGATGAATCCGTGACCGAAGCACCGCCACTCACCTGGCAAAGCTATTTTGCCGATGCAGACTTACAAAAGCTGATAGAAGTCGGTTTGGCGCATAACCGCGACCTCAAAACCGCAGTGCTACGCATGGACGAAGCCAAAGCGACTTATGGCATCCAGAAAGCCGACAGATTGCCCGCCATACAAGGCAATCTCAATTACGACCGCAGTCGCACCGTGTTCAGTTCCAGCCAGGCCTTTGAGGCCGAACTATATCGTGTAGGCGTGGGGATTTCAGACTACGAAATTGACGTATTCGGCCGCGTCAAAAGCCTATCGCAAGCCGCGCTGGAGCAATATCTGGCCGTGACCGAAAACCGCCAAGCGGTACAAGCCACTCTGATTACCGAAATCGCCACCCAATACGTCAACTGGCTGGCTATTCATGCACAACTCAAGGTGACACAGCAAACCCTGACTGACAGGCAACAAGCATTGCAGCGTACACAACGCCGCTTTGACGCTGGGCTAGATCAGATTCTAGACGTGAAAGCCGCCCAGATTCAGGTCGAACAAGTGCAGGCGCAACAAGCACAATGGCAGCGCCAGCTCGCCACCACACAAAACGCCTTGTACTTACTGCTGGGTGAATCATCACAGCGCACACCATTGGTGATTAAGCCTTTGGAAGATTTGAAACTGGCCGACGTCACAGCTGGCTTGCCCTCAAGCTTGCTGACCAGACGCGCCGATATCCGCGCCGCCGAGCATCAGCTCAAAGCCGCTAATGCCAATATCGGTGCCGCCAGGGCCGCGTTTTACCCACGCCTGCAACTCACCACCAATATCGGCCTGGTCAATTCAGACTTCTCCAAACTGTTTTCCGACACCGGCAGCAACTACTGGGCCTTTAGTCCGCAACTGGTGATCCCGATTTTTAACTACGGCCGCAATAAAGCCAACCTCAACCTGGCCGAAACACGCCAACGTATAGAAGTGGCCAATTACGAAAAAACCATCCAAACCGCGTTTAAAGACGTGATGGATGTGCTGAGCACACGCACCGTGATTAGTGAAGAAACCGCTGCTAGAAATCGCTTGCGTGAACTGGAAAGTAGCCGTTTGCAACTTGTGCAACGTAAGCTAGATCAAGGCTTGGTGACTTATCTGGAGTTGCTCGATGCACAACGCAGTGTGCTGGATGCGCAGTCTCAACTTGTGCAGATACGACAACAGGCGTTGCAGAATCAGGTGGGACTGTATAAGGCGCTAGGCGGGAGCTAAAGCTTCACAAAAACGTCATTGACGGGTTTGGGTTTGTATTTTAGGATGCACTAAAATTTAATAATCATTTGAAAATGTTAAGTAAAATTTATTCGTTTTCAATCATCATGCATCCATGACGCAAAATAAAGCGCCATCTAGGATGCCCGCTTTCATATTAGGGGTATTCATGAAAGACAATGAAAATAAAGGCATGACTTTAGACGTTCAACTCCCGTTTAATTTTGGAATTTCACCGCAAGGGGACTTAAATATTGGGTTTTATCTATCGGGCATACCTACATATATTGTCGTTCCTTCGAACGAAGTAAAAACATTACGCAATTGTCTGAATCAGTGCAAAACCATTCAGGAAACGCTATCGGTAAAAATACCACCGCAAGGCGCGCACTAATATTTTTTATCATGTCTATTTCCTTAGTTAAAACTCCAAACCACTCCATCAAGTTGGACTTGCAAAAGCAAGCCCCTTATGTCAAACGTTAGCCAAGTAGGGTGGGCAACTCGTTGCCCACGCGTTAAAACTCACGCACAATTCCACCATGTCACGTTATCGTCGCGCGAATACTGCTGGAGCAACTTACTTTTTCACGGTTGTGACTTACCGTAGACAAAGATTTCTTTGTGATGAGGATGTGCGTGATGCGTTAAAACATGCCATCCAAAAAGTCCGCACTGACCATCCTTTTACAATCGACGCATGGGTTTTGTTGCCTGACCACATTCATTCCATATGGACGCTACCACCCAATGATGCAAACTTTGCGCTTCGTTGGCAACTCATCAAACGTTATGTGAGCCGTGCTTGCCGTGCGCGTTTAAACCATACTGAATGGATGTCAGCATCCAAAACAAAACATCGTGAATTGACCATTTGGCAACGCCGTTATTGGGAGCATCAAATTCGCGATGATAACGATTATGCAAAGCATATGGATTACTTGCATTTCAACCCGCTTAAGCATGGCTTGGTGAATAATGTGAAAGACTGGCCTTATTCAACATTTCACCGATATGTTAAAGCGGGCGTTTATGATGAGCGTTGGGGTGTTGGGCTAGACTTTGTGGAGGGAACGTTTGGTGACGGATAATTAGTTTACGCGTGGGCAACGAGTTGCCCACCCTACGGGACTTGCATTTGGTGTAATAAAGGTATATTTTTTATACTATGATCACTTTTGAGTTTGACGAGGCAAAGAGTCAGGCCAATCTTCAGAAGCATGGCATTAATTTTATAGATGCTCAGGCGCTATGGGATGATTCCCGATTACTGGAAATCCCCGCAAAAACTGAAGATGAACCGCGATATCTGATAATCGGACTGATCAACGGCAAGCATTGGTCTGCCGTGATTACTTACCGAGGATTCAATATCAGGCTTATTTCTGTTCGTCGCTCACGTACCGAGGAGGTAGCACTCTATGAAAGCTAAAGATTTTGAGCAGCAGTTTGATGAAGGCGTTGATATCACTGCTGCGCTGGATTTATCAAAAGCAACACGCACTATGCAAGCGCAAAAACGGGTGAATGTCGATTTTCCTGCATGGATGATTGAGTCTCTTGACCGGGAAGCTGTGCGGTTGGGTGTGACCAGGCAATCAATCATTAAAGTGTGGCTTGCAGAGCGTCTTGAAAAGTCTGCCTAAAGTCTATGTGAGTTACTTGCCTGTGGCATTCCATTTCGCTCCATACTTAGTACATGTTATCAATGAGCGAGGTTAGTTTTATGCGTGTACAAAAACGGGGTAATTCATTAGCTGTCAAACTGCCTCACAGTTTTGTACAAGCTTTTGAGATTAAAGAGGGCGACAATATTAGCTTGTATGTAGCTGGTGAGCGTTGCTCAGATGTGATTAAACCAAAGCATGCGAAAGAAATGCTTATGCAGTTGCGCGTGTTTCGGGGGCGATTGCCAGAGAGCTTTCGTTTTGACCGAGTAGAAGCTAATCTGCGTTGTGCAAAACTCGCCGACAATCAAAAGTAATTGTTCCCAGATTTAGACCGCGTAAGCATTGGGCATACGGCGGACTGTAAACGAGTCCGCCCTATGCGTCTGCCTAAGTCACGTTGGCGAACTCATTGATTAACACTTTATGTCACCGCACATAGTGGTGCTTTTCGCTTTTGCAGGTACTATCTGCCCTCACACATTCATAAAGACCTTATCCCCTAATGCAAAGTGAAATAAAAGCGCCTGAGATGCACGCCGTTGTGGCTGCCGTTCAACTGCCAACTGTCAGCGATATTGAGTTTGAAGCCTCGCTCAACGAGTTGCGCGAACTGGCTAAAACTCTGGGCTACAAGGTGGTGCACACGTTTGTGCAAAAGCGTCAGGGCTTTGATATTACTGGCTATCTTGGGGTGGGCAAGCGCGAAGAGATTCGTGAGTATGTACGCAGTGTGGCTGATCAGAGCGAGTCGCAGGCATTCAATAGCGCGGTGCCTCCTATTGAAGCGGTATTGGTAGACCACGAAATTTCGCCTTCGCAGGCGCGTAATTTGGAGTTAGAGGTTGGCTGCGAGGTGATGGATCGCACTATGGTGATCTTGGAAATTTTCCACCGCAATGCCCGCTCACGTGCGGCGCGTGCGCAGGTGGAGATCGCTCGGTTGGGCTATATGGCGCCGCGTTTGCGTGAAGCGGCCAAGCTGGCTGGGCCACAAGGTCGGCAACGTAGTGGCGCCGGTGGTCGCGGGGCAGGCGAGTCGCATACTGAGCTGGATAGGCGCAAGATTCGAGACCGCATTGCCGAGTTGCAACAGGAAATCATCGTGATGGATGGCGAGCGCAGGACGCAGCGTGCACGCCGTCAAGAACGGCAGACGCTGGCGAATGTGGCGCTGGTGGGCTACACCAATGCTGGTAAGTCTACCTTGATGCGCGCGCTCACAGGCAGTGAGGTGCTGGTGGCGAATAAATTGTTTGCCACGCTCGATACCACCGTGCGCGCACTGTATCCAGAGAGTGTGCCACGGGTATTGGTCAGCGATACTGTCGGGTTTATTAAAAACTTGCCACACGATCTGGTGGCCAGTTTTAAGTCTACGCTGGATGAAGCGCTGGATGCGGCTTTACTGCTGCACGTGATTGACGCCAGTGACCCTGGTTTTGAGCGCCAGCTCGCAGTGACTGATCAAGTGCTTGCAGAAATTGACGCCGACGTGGTGCCGCGTATTCGCGTATTTAATAAAATTGACTACGTGGGTGATGCCGTGGCACAAGCTGAGTGTGAAGCAGCATTGCGACTCAAGTACCCGGATTGCATCGTCATGAGTGCGCGTCGGCCTGATGAAGTCGCCAGGTTGCGCCAGCACATCATCGACTTTTTTCAGCAAGACCTGGTTGAGGCCGAGCTTTTTCTGCCCTGGTCAGCACAACAGCTCCGCGGCAAAATTTATAGCACTTGTCAGGTGTTGGGCGAGCGCTCGGTCGATGAAGGCACTTTCTTTAGTGTGCGCGGCGAGCCTAATGACATTGAAAGCTTGCGTGAGCAATTGAACTCGCTAGAGTAAGGCCTCGCTGAGGCTCTCTAGGGTGCCTCAGCACTTCTTGCCTTGGGCTAGTGCAATAAACGCCTGCACATAATCAATCTGCACTTCTGTTTCACGAATCCCCAAGTAAATCTGCTTGGGGATCCCTTGTTTGCCTAGCTTCACCGGCACCACCTCAAAACGGCTTTGATATTCCTCCACCAGCCAGCGCGGTAAGGCGGCGACACCGCGGCCGCTGGCGACCATTTGCAGCATGATGTCAGTGGTTTCAATCGGTTTGTGTACCTGTGGGCTGATGCCTGCGGGTTGTAAAAACTGGTTGTAGATATCCAGTCTATCTATATCAACCGGATAGGTAATCAGCGTTTCGCTGCTCAGTTGGTCTGGCCTGACATATTCTGCCCGGGCGAGTGCGTGCTGGCGATGCACGACCAACACCTGTTCGTAGTCAAACACCGGCACAAATTTCAGGCCGGGTTTATACAGCGGGTCCGGCGTGACCAGCATATCGATCTCGTAGCCAAACAGGGCGCCTATGCCACCAAACTGGAACTTCTGTTTGACATCTACATCCACATCCGGCCAGTCGGCTAAATAAGGCGAGACGACCTTGAGCAGCCACTGGTAACACGGGTGGCATTCCATGCCGATGCGCAAGGTGCCGCGCTCGCCTTGGGCAAACTGGCGCAAGCGTTCTTCGGCGAGTGACAGTTGCGGTAATAATCGGTTGGCGACTGCCAGTAAATATTGCCCGGCTTGTGTCAGTCGCAAACTACGGCCTTCACGTAGCCAAATATCAGTGCCGAGTTGCTGCTCCAGTTTTTTGATCGAATGGCTGAGGGCTGATTGGGTGAGAAATAGTTTTTCTGCCGCAGCGGTCAACGAGCCTTGTCGTTCAACTTCACGGATGATTGCCAAATGGATACGCTCTATCATGATTTAATCCATGAATAAAAGTAATTGATTGTTGAAATAATACCATTTTACTTCATGATTTGTGTTTTCTAGAATGTGTGTTCTTTAACGATCACACACGAGGCTGGCATGGCGACGATACACAACCTGGGATTTCCGCGCATAGGCGCAAAACGCGAATTGAAATTTGCTTTAGAGGCTTATTGGAAAGGACAGTCTTCACTGGATGTATTAAAGCAGGTCGGGCAAGATTTGCGTCGTGACAATTGGGCGTTGCAAGCTAACCTGGACTTGGCACCTGTGGGTGACTTTGCGTTTTATGACCAGGTGCTGGACATGAGTTTTACCCTGGGTAACCTGCCAGCGCGCGTGCAAGATTTTCATGGTGATGCGCTGGATAACTATTTCCGTGTGGCGCGTGGCCGCTCTGCCCAGTCTGCCGAAGACCATGCGCAGTGTTGTGGCGGCGTGGCGGCAGGGGAAATGACCAAATGGTTTGATACCAATTATCACTATATCGTGCCGGAGTTTACTGCGGAGACGCAATTTAAACTGGATGCGACGCGTTTGCTGGCGCAACTGGCTGAGGCAAAAGCGCAGCAGGTGAAAGCCAAGCCGGTGATTATCGGCCCGGTGACCTATCTGGCGATAGGCAAAAGCAAGGATGATTCGGATCGCCTGGCGCTGCTGCCGCAGTTGTTGCAAGTGTATACCGAATTGCTGGAAACGCTGGTTGCGCAGGGCGTGGAGTGGGTGCAGATGGACGAGCCGATTTTGGTGACTGAACTGACGGCTGAATGGCAGCATGCGTTTAACCTGGCTTATCACCAGTTGAAGAGCTGCCGCATCAAACTGCTGTTGGCGACTTATTTTGGGCCGTTGGCGGATAACCAATACCTGGCGGCGAATCTGCCCGTCGCCGGATTGCATGTGGATGCGATTCATGCGCGCAGTGAAGTCGTGCCTTTGATCAGCATGCTGCCTGCACACAAAGTGCTGTCTGTGGGCGTGATTAACGGCCGCAATATCTGGAAAACAGATTTGAATGCCACGCTGGATTGGCTGGAGCCGATTGCCGAACGTTTGGGTGAGCGTTTGTGGCTGGCGCCTTCGTGCTCGTTGCTGCATGTGCCGGTGGATCTCGACAGCGAAGTCAAACTGGATGCCGAGGTCAAGTCATGGTTGGCCTTTGCCAAACAAAAGCTGGAAGAGTTACAGGTATTGGCCACGGCATTGAGTCTCGGTCGCGCAGCGGTGAAAGTGGCTTTAGCGGTGAATCAGGTAGCGATTGACGCCCGCCGCGCCTCCAAACGTGTGCATAACCCGCAGGTGAAAGCCGCGCTGGAAACCCTGACGCCGCAACTGGGGCAACGCCAGAGTACGTATGCACAACGTGCAGAGAAACAGGCGGCATTGCTCAAGTTGCCCAAGTATCCAACGACGACGATCGGTTCTTTCCCGCAAACGGCGGAGATTCGCCAGGCGCGCAGCCAGTTCAAGGCCGGGTCATTAAATCTGGCGGGTTATGAGCAGGCGATGAAAACTGAAATTGAACGTAGCGTGCGTGAGCAGGAGTCACTGGGCCTGGATGTCTTGGTCCATGGTGAAGCCGAGCGTAACGACATGGTGGAATACTTTGGCGAGCAACTGGATGGCTATGCGTTTAGCCAGTTTGGCTGGGTGCAGTCTTATGGCTCGCGTTGCGTCAAACCGCCTATCCTGTTTGGCGATATCAGCCGCCCGCAAGCGATGACGGTGGGGTGGATCAAGTATGCGCAATCCCTCACCCGCAAGCCGATGAAAGGCATGTTGACGGGCCCGGTGACCATCCTCAACTGGTCATTTGTCCGCGATGATCAGCCACGTGCGGTGAGTTGCTACCAGTTGGCATTAGCGATTCGTGAAGAAGTGCTCGATTTGGAAAAAGCAGGCATTCACGTGATCCAGATTGATGAAGCCGCCTTGCGTGAGGGCTTGCCTTTGCGCAAATCGCAATGGAAGGAGTATCTGCAATGGGCAGTGGAATCTTTCCGCATCACGGCTAACGGTGTGCAGGACGAAACGCAGATTCATACCCACATGTGTTATTCCGAGTTTAATGACATTATTGCCGCGATTGCCGACATGGATGCTGATGTGATTACGATAGAGACTTCACGCTCGGATATGGAGCTGCTGGATGCGTTTGATAACTTTAACTACCCCAACGAGATCGGGCCTGGCGTGTATGACATTCACTCGCCCAATATTCCGACGCAGCAACATATCATGCAATTGATGCAAAAAGCGGCTGAACGCATCCCTGCCGAGCGTTTGTGGGTGAACCCGGATTGCGGCTTGAAAACCAGGCAGTGGGCGGAGGTACTGCCGGCGTTGACCAATATGGTGGCGGCTGCACACACTTTGCGCGCGGCTTAGCCAAGGGTTTAAATGGCCATGCTTCTTAACAAGCGCATGGCCATTTGACCTGCAATCCTCTACCAGCGACGGCTGAGCATAAAGTGCAAGAAGATTGCCTCGTTGCGAATTTCTGAGTCGCCAAGCAAGGGGCTATTGTATTTGACGCTGACTGGCAGCATCCACTCCACGCCGCCTGTCATCAGCCAGTGCTGGTCAATTTTGCGTGCCGCACCAAAGGTGAGGTGATGCTCCAGAATGCCTGCCAATAATGGACTGGAGTTCTGCCGTGGAATCGGATTTTTGCCATAGTTATGGCCTGCATACAGTGTCGTTCTGTCATCCCACGTGTAGGCCACACCGGTAGCGACTACCCACTGGTCTTTCCAGTCGGCAGCAGCCACTGGGAAAGGGTATACAGCAGGTGCGGCGGCATTGTTAGGTTTAGTGGCGCGCAGCGTGATGTCGTTGATCGCATCGTCCCAATTGAGCCAGTTCAATTTAAATGATAGCAACCATTCGTCCGTTGGTTTGAATGCCAGCCCGACAGCCACTTCGCGCGGCAAGGCGAAGCCTTTGACTGAGGCATCCGCATATTTCACTTTTCCCAAGGTGGCGTAATCAGCGACCAGCGTACCGCCAGTCATCGGCAGCTCGGTCTTTTCTGTATAAGCCGCTGCCAGTGTCAGCGTCGGGGTCAACTTATATTGCATGCCTAACTTAAAGCCAGTGCGGATGGCAGAGGCGCCCTCTAATTTATAGCCCGCAAAATTCGTGCTGCCGGCACTGAAAGAGGTGTTGGAGAAAAAGTCTTGTTCTATGCTGCCATAGACCAGATTCAGGCTGGCGCCCAATGACAGCTTTTCATTCACCTGGCAGCCGATGCCGGGAATGATTTTGGCGATGCCAAACAGTGACGACAAATCATCGCGGTTGCCAAACGGCGTGCGCAAATTGTCGAACACGCCACCGGCACCACCTTGTGCGAATAAGCCGATGCCCACCGTACAATCCGAATTCTCCAGGGGCCTGGCATAGCCGCCGCCGCCCAAAAAGGTATAGCGATTAGATGCGTGTTCTTCGTTGCGCGGGTCTTTGTGCACCAGGTCGGTGGTGCGCAGCACGGAGCCGAACATATCCAGCAGAGGCGCCTTGATCTGCGTCAGTCCGGCCGGGTTGGTGTTGAGTGCGCTGGTGTCGCGCGCCACGGCCACGTCGGCGCCGCCCATCAGGGTCGATTCGGCGCCAAAGCCAATCAGGTTGATGCCATTGGTGGCGTGTGCGCTAGTGCAAGTCACAACCAGGGTGAGCAGGGTGACCATGCGCAGGGTGTCATGATGGATAGCAGCCATAGCGTGTTTAAATTTTTATTGATGGTAGATAATGTCGCATAATTCGCCTCCTCGGTGTAGCGTAAATAGCGAGGTAATGACAGGGTTTTTCTAGGGTTGACTTAAAAGCAACAGTGACTTTATCAGGCCTAAAAACTGCTAGGCGCTGCCCATCAAAGTGATCACTTGCGCTGTCTTTTGCGCGTTGCGAATGGCCTGCTGATCGTTGCTAAAGTATCTGTCTCTGTCACGAAAAAATATTCTTTAATAAAAACAATCAGTTGCTCACTGTCAAGGGAAATAAATCAATATATTGTGTTTTTGATAATTGAAAAACCATAGATATTGTTTTATAGTCGCATCCATACGGTATGCAGAAGAGCGTCCTCTTCTGTATTTAATAGGGAACCTGGTGCGTGAAGCCGCACAGGAGTCATCAAGCCAGGGCTGCCCCCGCAACTGTAATCAGCGAGTTGTTTGCTGCCATGCATGCCACTGAAGAAATTCGGGAAGGCGAAAGCAAATAATGACGACCTGAGAGCCAGGAGACCTGCCGTGAAATTTTTATTGTTAACGTTTGAGGCGGGGTGTCCTCGGCAGATGCAATTGGTCTATTGTTAAAACTGATTGTCATACTAGCCTTTCAGCGCGTGCATGTTTACCATGCACGGTGGCCCGGGTGTTGCCCGGCTTGAATGCGCTTTGCTGTGCGACCCCTCGCTTCCTGGACTGGGAGCCATTAATGTCAAAATACGAATCCATGCAGGCCACAAAAAGAGATGGCCGCAAGGAACCGATCAATCTCGATAAAATTCATCGCGTGATTGATTGGGCATCACAAGGCCTGAACAATGTGTCGGTCTCCCAGGTGGAGTTGCGCTCCCATATCCAGTTTTATGACGGCATTCGTACCGATGACATTCATGAAACCATTATTAAATCCGCGGCTGACCTGATTTCTGAAGAAACACCAGACTATCAATATCTGGCGGCACGCCTGTCTATTTTTCACCTGCGCAAGATTGCTTACGGCCAGTTTGAGCCGCCGCATCTGTTTGACCATGTGACCAACCTGACTGCGCTGGGCAAATACGACCAGCACCTGTTGCAGGATTACAGCCGCGAAGAGTTTGACGTGTTGAATGGTTATATTGACCACTGGCGTGACATGAACTTCTCTTATGCTGCGGTCAAGCAGCTGGAGGGCAAATACCTGGTGCAAAACCGGGTGACTAAAAAAATCTACGAAAGCCCACAGTTTTTGTATATTTTGGTCGCCATGTGCCTGTTTGCTAACTACAAAGGTCAGGCGCGTCTGGACTTCATCAAGCGTTTTTATGATGCGGTGTCTACCTTCAAAATCTCACTGCCGACGCCAATTATGTCCGGCGTACGTACGCCCACCAGACAGTTCAGCTCTTGCGTGCTGATTGAGTGTGGTGATAGCCTCGATAGCATTAACGCGACCACCAGCGCGATTGTGAAATATGTGTCGCAACGTGCCGGCATCGGCGTCAATGCCGGCCGTATCCGCGCCCTGGGCAGTGAAATCCGTGGCGGCGAAGCGCAACATACGGGCTGCTTGCCGTTCTACAAACTGTTTCAGTCTGCCGTGAAGTCTTGTTCACAGGGCGGTGTGCGTGGCGGGGCAGCCACCTTGTTCTATCCGTTGTGGCATCTGGAAGTCGAGTCTCTGCTGGTGCTTAAAAATAACCGCGGGGTAGAAGAAAACCGCGTACGTCACCTCGATTATGGTGTACAGATCAACCGCCTGATGTATCAGCGCCTGATCAAGGGCCAGAACATCACCTTGTTCTCACCGCATGACACGCCTGGCTTGTATGACGCGTTTTTTGCCGACCAGGATGAGTTCGAGCGTTTGTACACCCAATATGAAGCCGATGACAGCATCCGCAAGCGCACCATGCCTGCGGTAGACTTGTTCTCACTGATGATGCAAGAGCGCGCCGGCACAGGCCGTATCTACATCCAGAACGTAGACCACTGCAATACACATAGCCCGTTTGACCCGGCTGTGGCGCCGGTGCGTCAATCTAACCTGTGCATGGAAATCGCGCTGCCGACCAATCCATTGAACGACATTAATGACACCGAAGGCGAAATCGCCTTGTGTACCTTGTCTGCCTTTAATCTGGGCGCGCTAGAGTCATTAGATGAGCTGGAAGGCCTGGCCGACTTAGTGGTGCGTGCACTCGACGCGCTGCTTGAATACCAGGATTACCCGGTCAAAGCGGCATTGAACGCCACCAATAAACGCCGTTCATTGGGTGTGGGCGTCATCAACTACGCCTACTATCTGGCTAAAAATGGCACCAACTACACCAGCGATAACGCATTAGGCCTGACCCACCGTACTTTCGAGGCGATTCAGTTTTACCTGCTCAAAGCCTCTGTGCAGTTAGCGCGCGAATTTGGCCCCTGTGGTGCGTTTAACGAAACCACCTACGCCAAAGGCATTTTGCCGATTGATAGCTACAAAAAAGACCTTGATGCCGTCTGCAATGAGCCGTTGCTGCTCGATTGGGAAGGCCTGCGTACAGAGATTCAAAAAGATGGCTTGCGTAACTCAACCTTGACTGCGCTGATGCCATCAGAAACCTCCAGCCAGATTGCTAACGCCACCAATGGCATTGAGCCACCGCGTGGCCTGGTCTCGGTCAAGCAGTCTAAAGACGGTATCTTGCGCCAGGTGGTGCCAGAGATTGACCGCCTGCGTGACCAGTATCAGCTGTTGTGGAAAATGCCTAACAACGAGGGTTACCTCAAGCTGGTGGGCATCATGCAGAAGTTTGTTGACCAGTCTATTTCTGCCAACACCAACTACGACCCAACCCGCTTTGAAGGTGGCCGTGTGCCAATGAAGCAACTGCTGAAAGACCTGTTGCAGGTTTACAAGCTGGGCATTAAAACGCTGTATTACCACAACACCCGCGATGGGGCGACCGAAGGTGGCACTGAGGCAGAGGACGATGGTTGTGCCAGCGGTGCCTGCAAGATTTAAATAAGCGCTGACTCAGTGGCTGCGCGGGCAAATTGCAATGTTGTGCGGTGCTCGAAATCCTGATGTACTCCTTGTACATTGCGGTTTCTGTGCGCCGGGCGCCTTGCACTTTATCCCGCTCGCTCACTGATGAAATGCTTATTGCAGTGGGGTTATGAGTAGATTTTAAAAACAGTTTGAGAATAACACTTAAACATTAGGAACACGGCCATGGCCTACAGTATCTTTACCAAAATCGACAACGAACAGCTCAAAGAACCGATGTTCTTTGGTCAGCCCGTCAACGTGGCACGTTATGACCAGCAGAAATATCCGGTGTTCGAGAAGCTGATCGAAAAACAATTGTCTTTTTTCTGGCGTCCGGAAGAGGTCGATGTGTCGCAAGACCGTGCCGACTACCAAGGCCTGCCTGAGCACGAAAAGCATATTTTCATCAGCAACCTCAAATACCAAACGCTGCTGGACTCGATTCAGGGCCGCAGCCCAAACGTAGCGCTGTTGCCTTTGGTGTCACTGCCTGAAATTGAGACCTGGATTGAAACTTGGGCGTTTTCCGAGACCATCCACTCGCGCTCTTACACTCACATCATCCGCAACATCGTCAATGATCCATCTATTATTTTTGACGACATCGTGCGTAACGACAACATTACTGCACGCGCCTCTGACATCGCCCATTATTACGATGAGCTGATCCATCAGACCATGTTGTATTCGCAACTGGGTGAGGGCGATCACGTCATTAATGGCGAAACCATTTCAGTCAACAAGCGTGAACTGAAAAAACTGCTATATCGCTGCCTGATGAGCGTGAATATTCTCGAAGCGATTCGTTTTTATGTGAGCTTTGCCTGCTCGTTTGCCTTTGCCGAGCGCAAGGTGATGGAGGGTAACGCCAAAATCATCCGCCTGATTGCGCGTGACGAAGCCTTGCACCTCACCGGCACCCAGCACATGCTCAATATCATGCGCTCTGGCCAGGACGACCCCGAGTTCGCCGAAATTGCTACTGAATTGCACAGCGAGTGTTTTGAGATGTTTAAAACAGCCGCCGAGCAAGAAAAGGAATGGGCAGAATACCTGTTTAAAGATGGCTCCATGATTGGCCTCAATAAAGATATTTTGTGCCAGTATGTCGAATACATCACCAATAGCCGCATGGCGTCTGTGGGTTTGCCGCCCGCATTCCCTGGCGCCAAAAATAACCCGATTCCATGGATCAACACCTGGCTCGCGTCAGACACGGTACAAGTCGCTCCGCAAGAAGTCGAACTCAGCTCATACCTGATTGGTCAGATTGATTCTGAAGTATCCGCCGACGATTTGAACGGCTTTGAGTTATAAACAGTAGTGGTCATCTAAACCAGTGATTAGCATCCGCAGCCAGCACAGCCGCTTTAGCCTGCTCCCGCAAGAAACCCTCCTCGAAGGCCTCGAACGCACCGGCCACGAAGTAGAGTATCAATGCCGCAGCGGCTATTGTGGTGCCTGCCGCGTACGCATGCTAGATGGTGAAGTCGATTACGTTGAGCTGCCATTGGCGTTTACCGCCGCCGATGAAATTTTGCCATGCTGTTGCGTGCCGAAATCTGACCTGTGGTTAGAATGCGAACTCCGGTTTGACCTGCAAACCGCGCAGATGCAAGACGATATGTTCCCGGCGCAACAATCGCTGTTTGATGAAGCCTCGTTTGCTGCAAGTGCTAGCCCAGTGAAAAAATTGCTGCAGAGAAAAGTCGTCAGGAATAATGTGCGTGCGAGTAACCTGTCGTTGTTTTAGATAAACTCGCAGACAAAAAAAAGGCGCTTGAAACCAAGCGCCTTTTTTTAAGCATGTTATTCACGCAGCCTTAGGCCGTAACCATTGCATTTTCAGGTTCGGTGTGCGCCCACTCGCGTCGCCTACCAGGCTGCAACTCAAAATCTCGCAGCGCCAATACATCTGCCTAATCTTAGCATCAGCCTCTTTGCGCGACTTGCCAAAAATCTGCAAATTTTCAACCAACACGCCATTCGCACTGCGAATGCTATACAAATATTTTCCAGACATATCCATCATTTTCAATGTCACCCCGATGTATATTTGATGCATACGCATCATATTTATTGTGATATATCGGTAACATATCAAAGTTTTTTAGGGTTGTATACATTGTAAAGATAGTATTTATATCGTTAATTCAACAATTTAAGGGGTTTTTTGCATAAAACACCTATCATTAACGTGCTAACTTCACTTCCAGCGGTCAGTTTGAAAGGTCAATGATTGCCGATCTCTGCGCCAAATTACCTCGTATTGGCCCACCGCTAACCACCAGGTTTGGGTGTCTGGCCTGGGTTTAGGCTCGGCAAAGCTCTCTGGCGTTAATACCGCCACACACCATGCCGCGTCTGGATTGCGGACAGATTGATACACAATACAACCCAGCGCGACCTCTCGCGCTAATTGTGCAAAGGCCTGGGTCGGACCGTAATCGGATTTATGCACCCAACTTGCATCTGCATTAAAAGGATGTTTGCGTAAGTCCACCGCTTGCGCTTTGAGTGCGACTTGAAACGCAGTGTGTGCTACAGGTTCAATATGCGTCAGAGCAGGCGCATCCAGCAAAAACCTCCAGCGCCAATAGCCAAGCTCAGCGGCTGCCGTTGCCACCGATTCCGCGCCATAAAACACCCCGGGGTCATTCGCCCCTCTAAATCGTGAGCCGCCTTTGCGCGTCGGATAACGAAATGGCGTTGCCAGCAGATAGTCCAGCTTTGCAGCGGTGTTGGGGTAGGCCGGCTTACTGTTATCGAGCAAGGCTTCAAGCATATTCTGCTCAGCGGCAGTATCAACCACCTTCATGGTAGAAGCCACATGCTGCGCCTCCACCATGCGCCAGGCCAATCCGCGCCAGGCAAATGCCTCAGACAAGACCGCGTGAGGTGTCCAGGTAGTGTACGACACGCACCAAGCCTTCCGTTTGAGAAATCAGGTCAATCGGCCGTGCATTCAGCGCCAGGTTATGGTTGTTCAACCACACCCGCGCGGTTTCATCATGACTCACTATCGAATCCAGTGAGCGGAACACGCGCACAAACAACAACGCAAAATCCCACTCTTTACGCTTCTGGTCAAGAATGTATTTGCCATCATACAACCGCGTAATCGTCGCCGGACTCAAGCCCAGAATCGTCGCCAACATCGCGCGCGAAAGCTGTAAACGCTCGGCAGCCCGGCCTACTGCTTTGCTTAATACATGTGCAGCATCAGGTTTAATCGCTGTTTCTGTGGTTGCAGTTGCCATGGCTTTTCCTTTCTTTAGAAATTATATTATTAAATTATTTCTTAAGAAAGTATTTTTGTGTGGTGCTGGAGAGGTCGTTATTGACTACCTATCTACTTAGAGATTTAAAAGTATCGTCGTAAATGGCGTCTTATGTGAATTTAGAGATTACAATTGCAGGCTATATTGGCTAGTGATTCACACTTTATTTAGGAAATAAAGCATGCTTTTAGGTTTGATTATAAGAAATTTTAAGTCATACGAAACAAATCACTACATTAAAGTAGTTAATAACAAGCCTAATAACTTGTCATTTTATGTTGGGGTAAACATAATTTCTAAAATCAAAGTGGAAGATGATGATTATGCATTAGTATTTGCAACAAATTTATGGGCTAAGGAATTAACGGGGGCACAGATTGAAATGTTTAGGGAGTTTGTAATGAATAATAAACCTAAAATTTCAGAGCACTACTTTGATAAGCTGCCAGTCTTAAGTGAAAAGGATCAGCTTGATTGGATCACAAAAATTAAAGACTTCTTTATCGAATCACATAAGTAGTTCGATTTAAATCTTATATAAGCGATTCTGCTGTATATAACTTAATACCTGTGGTGGTATTTCAGTTATAACGGTTTTATCGTTGTGATTTAACTGTTCGCGAATACGGGTAGAGGAAATATCCGGCGGTGTAATGGGCAGAAAGCTAATCAAGCCGTTCGCTTCTGTGGCAAAGGCTTCTGGTGCTTCTGTAATATCTACTAACTTTCCCTCATGTTCTGGATGCAAGAATAAGGTTTTTTCGCGATCTGCGCGGTGTACGACCAATATATGGCAATAGTCTAATAACTCTAACCAGCGGCGCCAGGTGGGGAGTTTTTGGTAACTGTCTTGGCCCATGATCAGGCATAAGACTTGATCAGGAAAGCGGTGGCGTAATAGGTGCAGGGTTTCTATGGTGTATGACGTGCCCTGGCGGTCTAGTTCGCAGGTATCCAGCACAAGTTTTGGGTGGTCTTGTATGGCTAATTGCACCATCGCGGCGCGGTGTTGTGCGGTGACGGCGGGTGTTTCTTTATGCGGCGGTACGGCGGCGGGGATGACGCGGATTTGTGTGCAATGCAGGGTGTCGAGTACGGTTTGCGCGAGCACCAAGTGCCCGTTGTGGATGGGGTTGAAGGTGCCGCCGAAGATGCCTATGATTTCCATTGTAGAGATTCTTTCGAAGCATGGCGGCAATGACCAGATTGAATCAATCGGGCATCACCACTATGCGTGATGCGCCCAATTCATGCCTTAGGCTCTGACGTGGCCGTCACCCAGGACGACATATTTCAATGACGTTAGACCTTCTAAACCGACCGGGCCGCGTGCATGCAGTTTGTCGGTAGAAATACCGATTTCTGCGCCAAAGCCGTATTCAAAGCCGTCGGCAAAGCGGGTAGAGGCGTTGACCATGACGCTGCTGGAGTCGACCTCGCGCAGGAACTGGCGCGCTTTGGTGTAGTTCTCGGTGACGATGGCTTCGGTGTGCTGGCTGGAGTGCTTGTTGATATGCTCAATCGCTTCGTCCACGCCACTCACCACCTTGCAGGAGATAATCGCTGCAAGGTATTCGGTGTAGTAGTCTTCTTCAGTCGCGGCAATGGCTTGTGGCACCAGGGCGCGCGTTTCTTCGCAGCCGCGGATTTCGATGCCTTTGCTGGTTAGCATCGCAGCCAGTGTTGGCAGGGCGGTGTTGGCAATGCTGCGCGCGACCAGTAATGATTCTGCAGTGTTGCAGGTGCCCAGGCGCTGCGTCTTGGAGTTCTCCAGAATACGCAGGGCTTTGTCAAAATCGGCTTCGTCATCCACATACACGTGGCAGTTGCCATCCAGGTGTTTGATGACTGGAATGCGCGCGTCGTTGCTGATGCGCTCAATCAGGCCTTTGCCACCGCGTGGCACAATCACGTCTACATATTGTTTCATGGTGATGAGTTCGCCCACGGCAGCGCGGTCTGTCGTCTCGACCACTAGCACGGCGGCTTGTGGCAAGCCCGCTTGTTGCAGGCCTTGGTGCACGAGCTTGGCCAGCGCCTGGTTGCAATGAATGGCCTCAGAGCCACCACGCAAAATACAAGCGTTACCGGATTTAATGCACAAGCCAGCGGCATCGGCGGTCACATTCGGCCGCGCTTCGTAAATAATGCCAATCACGCCAAGTGGCACGCGCATCTGGCCGATCTGGATGCCGGAAGGGCGGTATTTGAAGTTGCTCATCTCGCCAATCGGGTCTGGCAGGCTGGCGATTTGCTCTAAGCCTTCGGCCATGGTCGCGACTGACTTTTCGCTTAAGGTGAGGCGGTCTAGCATGGCGGCTTCCATGCCGTTGGCTTTGGCAGCGTCCAGGTCTTGCTGGTTGGCGGCCAAAAGCGCTTTTTCATGCTGACGAATCAGGGCGGCAATATTGCGCAAGGCCTGATTTTTGGTATTGGTGTCAGCTTTTGCCATCAAGCGAGAAGCAGCACGAGCCTGCTCACCCAGTTGTTTCATGTAGTGTTGAATGTCCATAACCATCATTCTATCTTAAAATCTTAACGAGGCCTTGCGGCGGCTGATCTGGCAGATTTATTGGCGGCCATACGTGCTATGCCGCTGCATAAGCGCGAAAGCTCCAGCCAGGCATCACCATCGCCCACGCCTTTTGCCATGCGGTCTATGTCAGACAATTTCTGCAAAGCAGCTTCGATATGTTTTTGCGGTAAAAATTCCAGCGCGCGCCGCACTAATTGCTGGCGGTCGCCAAATAATCTGGCCTGGCTCATGGCGGCCTGTGCGGCCTGGCCGCTTTGTATGGCGAGCCGCACTTGCAACAAGGGGCGGAACAACCACACCAGCGGGTTCATCACCGCGACGGCGGTTTCACCTTCTTCACGCAGGCCTTCAATAATACGCAACACGCGGCTTTGGTCACCTTGCAGCATAGCTTCGCCCAGTTGTGAGACGTCAAACCGTGCCACGTTAAGCACGCATTGGCGGATGGCGTCTTCAGAAAGAGGGCCGGGCGGGTAAAGCAACCCTAACTTCTGGATTTCCTGGTGCGCCGCCAATAAATTACCTTCAACCTGCTCTGCAATAAAGCGTCGTGAGGCTTCATCGGCACTTTGTTGCTGCATGGCCAGGCGTTGTGCAATCCACTCTGGCAGTTGCGCCAGCGGCACCTGGTTAAGCACCAGCAGCACGCCATGTTGTGACAAGGCTTCGTACCAGGCACTGCTCGTCATGTCGCGGTCTGGGGCGGGCAGGGTGATGATAATAGTGGTATCGGCAACGGGTAGCTCGGCCAGCTGTTGCAAGGCTTTAGCGCCTTCAACGCCCGGCTTACCGGTAGGAATATTAATTTCGAGAATGCGTTGCTCGGCAAATAGCGAAAAGCTTTGCAAAAACTGGCTGACCTGCCCCCAGTTAAAATAACGCTCTACGCTAAAACTGGCACGCTCTTGCGCACCATGCTGGCGGGCCGCGGCGCGAATCTGGTCGATGGCTTCTGTGATTGAAAGCGGCTCGTCGCCTGCCAACACAAACAAATGCTGTTTTGGCGGCAGGTGTTGAGCCAGTTGCGCTGCCTGAATGCGCATGGTTATTGCGCTTTTTTCAAGGCAGACAGGCGGCGCATGATGCCGTTGAGCACGTCCGTCTGCATGGTTTCAGTCAAGCGTTTTTCTTCTGCCAGTTTGGCCAGCAAGTTAGAGTCATTGTAGGTGTAGTCGCGACGGCTTTCCATCACCAGAGGTAAGCCCCATGTAGGTTCGTTAGTGGCCTTGGTGCGGTATTGCACACGATAATAAAGCTCGTACTCTCGCACCACACCGGTACCACTCAGGGACAAAATGCGTTTTTCATTTTCTTCATGAATCAGCTCCACCTGCAGCTCAGCTTCTTCTGCCGTTTCCACCAACTGAATATTTTGTTCTTTCAAACTCTTTTTGAGTGCTGTGGTGATTTTGGTTTTGCCTGTGAGTTGAATTGATTTAAATGACACCGGGTTGGGCTGCCTGAGCTGGAAGCCACAGGAGGATAACGCCACGATCAACAATAGCCAGCCACTATTTTGCCAAAAGCGCTTTGGCAGAAATGGTGTCAGGTGTGAAAGCAGCATAGTCATCCTTTCTTTAAGCAACCACAATATTAATCAGTTTGTTAGGCACCACAATAATCTTTTTCACGCTGCCTTCGTTGAGAAACTTCTGTACGAAGTCCTGATTCACGGCGGTCGCTTCAATCTGTTCTTTGACCATGCTTTTAGGGATGCTGATGCTGCCGCGCAATTTGCCGTTCACTTGCACGACGTATTCGACTTCGTCTTGCACCAGGGCTGCGTTAGCTGGCTCAGGCCATTTGGCGATGAGAATATCTGCGCCCAGCTTAAGGCTTTGCCACATGACTTGCGTCACGTGTGGTGCAATCGGTGACAGCACGCGCAACAGGATGCTGTAGCCTTCAAAGGCCACGGCTTGCCAGTCTTTGTCGGCTTCTTTTTGCACTTTTTCCAGCGTGTTGAGCATTTTCATGCAGGCTGAGGCCACGGTGTTAAATTGCAGTTTGGCCAGGTCCACATTGGCTTGTTTCAGCACCGTGTGGATTTCGCGCCTGTGATTGGCAAGTTCGCCGGTGAGTTTGTTTGGTAAGTCAGCAGGCTGAATTTGCGATAAAGCATAGCCAAAGTTCCACACGCGCTTTAGGAAACGATGCGAACCTTCTACGCCGCTGTCTGACCATTCCAGCGTTTGCTCCGGTGGCGCCGCAAACATCATAAAAAAGCGCGCGGTGTCGGCACCGTATTGCTCGATCAGCGATTGCGGGTCGACGCCGTTACGCTTGGACTTGGACATGGTGCCTATGCCTTGATAGTCGATGGCTGAGCCATCTTTCAGCAATTTGGCGCCAGTCACTTTACCGTTGGCATCTTGTACCAGTTCGACTTCTTCTGGTGCAAAGTACTCAATGCCGCCTTTGGCGGTGCGACGAGAGAAAATATGGTTAAGCACCATGCCTTGCGTCAGCAGGTTGGCAAACGGCTCGTCATAGTTGACCAGGCCGAGGTCGCGCATGACCTTGCTCCAGAACCGTGAGTACAGCAGGTGCAAAATGGCGTGCTCAATGCCGCCAATATATTGGTCTACTGGCATCCAGTGATTAGTTTGGGCATCGACCATGGCGTCAGGGCTAAAGCCGGAAGCATAGCGCGCGTAATACCAGCTGGAGTCCACAAAGGTGTCCATGGTATCGGTTTCGCGCTTGGCTGGCTGGCCACATTTTGGGCAGGCGCAGTTCAAAAAGTCTTCGCGCTTGTTGAGCGGATTGCCTGAGCCATCGGGTACACAGTCCTCTGGCAGTTTGACTGGTAACTGGTCGTCTGGCACTGGCACATCGCCACAGCTATCACAGTGGACGATAGGAATCGGGCAGCCCCAGTAGCGCTGGCGTGAAACGCCCCAGTCGCGCAGGCGCCAGTTGGTTTGTTTGCCACCGAGATTTTTGTCAGCCAGGTCGGCCGCCACGGCATCAATGGCTTGTGTATAGCTCAGGTCGTTATATTTGCCAGAGTGTATACAGACGCCTTTGGCTTTATCGCCATACCATTCTTGCCAGCCATCCAGGTCGAAACTTTGGTCGACCACGCTAATCACTTGTTTGATCGGCAGGCTGTATTTTTTAGCAAAGCCAAAATCACGCTCGTCGTGCGCAGGCACGGCCATCACGGCGCCCTCACCGTAGGTCATGAGCACGTAGTTACCGACCCAGACTGGCACTTGTTCGCCGGTGATCGGATGCGCCACGGTCAGGCCGGTGTCCATGCCTTCTTTTTCCATGGTCGCCATATCGGCTTCCATCACTGAGCCTTGCTTACATTTCTCAATGAACGCTTGCAGGGCCGGGTTGTTTTGTGCGGCATGTGTGGCGAGTGGATGCTCAGCGGCGACGGCACAGAAAGTCACGCCCATAATAGTGTCAGCACGGGTGGTAAATACCCACAGTTTGCCGTCATCAATCAGCTGGCCATCGTTATTTTTAATCTCATGCGGAAACGCAAAACGCACGCCCACACTCTTGCCTATCCAGTTGGCTTGCATGGTTTTCACACGCTCAGGCCAGCCTGGCAGTTTGTCCAGGTCGTCCAGCAGTTGCTGGGCGTAGCCAGTGATGTGCAGGTAGTAGCCAGGAATTTCGCGTTTTTCAACCACTGCGCCAGTCCGCCAGCCGCGGCCATCAATCACCTGTTCGTTAGCCAGCACGGTCTGGTCGACCGGATCCCAGTTCACCACTTGGGTTTTTTTGTAGGCAATGCCTTTTTCCAGCATGCGTAAAAACAGCCACTGGTTCCACTTGTAGTAGTCGGGTTGGCAGGTCGCCAGTTCACGGCTCCAGTCAATGGCAAAGCCCAGTGACTTCAACTGCTTGCGCATATAGGCAATGTTGTCGTAGGTCCATTGCGCAGGCGGCACATTATTTTGAATCGCCGCATTTTCAGCAGGCAGACCAAACGCATCCCAACCCATAGGCTGCAAGACGTTAAAACCTTTCATATGGTGATAACGGCTTAAGACGTCACCAATGGTGTAGTTACGCACATGCCCCATATGCAATTTGCCACTGGGGTAGGGGAACATGGACAAGCAGTAGTATTTGGGTTTGTTGCTATCTGCCTTGGCCTGAAAGCTCAGGTTGGACTCCCAATGTTGTTGTGCCTGTTGTTCGACTTCTTTGAATGGATACTGCTGTTGCATGTGCTTGGCTTGAAAGTAACTAAACGAAGCACTAATTATACCCGAGAACTGATAGGCATGTTTTGCGTTGGCAAGTGTTGCCCATGGGTTTCGAGCGCTATTTGGCTGATATCAGCCACAACCGATTAAAGTGGTTGTTACAAACCGATTTTATGTTCGGTGCAGCTCTTGAAAATGCCATTATTATTTATATAAATATAATTTATGCAATAAAAACATCGGGATAACTTTTATCGTCGTTATGTTGGTATCAATATTGCAGCCTTTTCATCTGTTTTTATAACAACAGAAACAGAAGAGGGTGTGATACATGAAGAAAAAAAGTTTGTTAATGGCCACGGTGCTGGCGTTTAACCCGGCCATGGAAGTGCTCGCCGAAGAAAAAGAACGGCAGGATGAAACACTGAATATTTCCCCAGTCGTGGTGAAAGGCATTTTGCCTGATCGCCTGGAGTCTGTGCCGGGTTCTTATTTCCTGGTCGATGAAAAAGCCTTGCAAGAGCGGCGTCCATTCTCGGTGCAAGAGGCTTTAAATAATGTGCCTGGGGTCAATGTGGTAGGTGAAAACAGCTTTGGCCTGGGCGTGAATATTGGCGTGCGTGGCCTGGACCCGCGCAGAACAGCGCGTACTTTACTGATGGAAGATGGCATGCCTTTGTTTTTGGCGCCCTATGGTGACCCGGCTGCGCATTACACCACGCCGCTGGAGCGTGTGCAGCGTATTGAAGTAGTGAAAGGTTCTGGCCAGATTTTATATGGTCCACAAACCGTGGGCGGCATGATTAACTTCGTTACCAGGCCTGTGCCTAGTGACGGCCAGGTGCATGGTAATGTGTCTGCGACGCTGGGCAACAACGACTATAGCAGCCTCTATGGCAATATTGGTGCAGGTGATGAGCGTGGTGGTTTGATGATTGATGCCTTGCATAAAAAAGGCGACGGCATTCGTGATAACCATGATTTTGAGATTCAGGAATACACCGCCAAAGGGCAGTTGAATTTATCTGACCGCCACACCTTGATTGCCAAGGCGAGTTATTTCCGTGAGAGCTCTCATGTGTCTGAAACCGGCTTGGGCCTGGTCGAATACAATGAAGATAAATACCAGGCACCGACTGGTAAAAATGATGTATTCGAGCACGAGCGCACGACGTTTCAATTACAGCATCTGTTTCAGATTAATGCACGGGCAAAACTCAGCACACAAGCCTATTATGCCAAGTCTGAGCGGGCCTCTTTCCGGCAGATTAACGACCCGGGTGGCCTGGGTGGGCGCTCGGTGATGGACCGATGTACTGGCTTGGGCGTAGCCACCGAAGCGAATGCCGAGCAATGTGGTGGACGCTGGCGCCCGCGTGAGTATGAATACTGGGGCATAGAGCCGCGTCTGGATTTGCAGCACAGTTTGTTTGGCATAGAAAGCAATGCCGTGCTTGGCTTCCGCTATCACCGCGAAGATATTCAGCGTAATCAGTTTCGTGGTAGTGACCCTCGCATCCAAAATCAGGGCTATGCAGAAGCTTTTGGCGATCACCGCGAGCAGATTCACAGCAATGTCGAAGCCAAGTCATACTATGCACAAAACACCTTTTATGTGGGCAACTGGACGTTCACGCCCGGTTTGCGCATAGAGGACTTGCGTATCAGGACTGATATTCTGCGTGCTGAAGGTGCGGTGCAAAATAATCCGCAGTCAAAAGACACCAATCATCAAAGCAAAGTATTACCGGGTTTTGGTTTCACCTGGAACGGCATTGAAAAAACCACTTTGTTTGCTGGCGTCCACAAAGGTTTTGCGCCACCGCGCCCTGACCGTGATATTAATGCGCCAGGGGGTGCCAATACAGCCGTGGTGGTGAATACCAAGCCGGAAGAAAGTACCAATTGGGAGTTGGGTGCACGCTCTAATTACATCAAAGGCGTCACCTTTGAAACCACGCTGTTCCACACCATTTTTGACGATATTGTGGTGGCTGGCCCGACTTCTGGCTCGTTTATCAATGGCGGGCAATCGCAGCAAAGCGGGGTGGAGTTGGCTGGTCGCATTAACTTTGGCCAGATCTATGACTCTGCACATAATATCTACCTCGCCGGGTCTTATACCAACCTGTTCACGGCCAAGTTTAAAAAAACCAACGCGGCAGCAGATGTGTTTAGTGGTGACCGTTTGCCTTACGCGCCCAAACACATGGCATCCTTGAGTTTGGGTTACCAGCATCCGGTTGGCTTTGATGCTCGTATTGGTGTCGATTACGTCAGTGAGCAGCAAGAAGACGTCTCTTACCGCGTTGGTCGCTCAGAGGAAGACGTATTATCTGGCCGTACTGGTCGCATTCCGTCCTATGCACTGCTCAATGCCACCGTGAATTACCGGCCTGTTGGCAGTCGTGTGTCGTACTTTATGAGTGCCTATAACCTGGCAGACAAAGAGTATCTCACCAGCCGCGTCGATGGTATGGTGGTGGGTCGCCAACGGCAGGTATTTGGCGGCATCCGTTACGATTTCTAATCTGTGATCTGCAGCCAATAAAAAAGCCCGCAGCATGCGGGCTTTTTTGTTTTAACGCCGTTATTTCAATGCGCTAAAAATTTCTTCTTTAATGGTATTGAGTTCGCCTAGGCCGTTGACCTTGACGTATTGCGGCGCGCCGCTGACGCCGGATTTCGCCCAGTCGGAATAGTAACCAATCAGTTGCTCGGTTTGATCGTGATACACCTGCAAACGCTTGAGTACGACTTCTTCTTTGTCGTCGTCACGTTGCACTAGCTCTTCACCGGTCACATCATCTTTGCCTGTGACTTTTGGCGGGTTAAATTTCACATGGTAAGTACGGCCAGAAGCCGGGTGGCTACGGCGACCGCTCATACGCTCGACAATCGCGGCATCCGGCACGTCGATTTCAACCACGTAATCAATGGCGACGCCCGCGTTTTTCATGGCTTCGGCTTGTGGAATGGTGCGTGGAAAACCGTCAAACAAAAAGCCATTGGCGCAATCTGCATCTTTAATGCGTTCTTTCACCAGGCCGATAATCACTTCATCCGGCACCAGGCCGCCTGCATCCATAAACTTTTTGGCTTCTAAGCCCAATTGAGTGCCTGCTTTGACTGCTGCGCGCAACATATCGCCAGTGGAAATTTGCGGGATATTGAATTTTTCTTTAATAAAGGTGGCTTGTGTCCCTTTACCGGCACCGGGGGCGCCCAGCAGAATCAAACGCATAACATGCTCCAAAAGTGTGGGTTTTAGTAAAAACAGGATTATATCAGGCTAAGCTTTAAATCAGGTTAAGCCAGCAAGGCTTTGCGCAAGTTCGGCTTAGGCCTGATTGGTGAGTGACTGGTCTGCCAGGTAGTTACTGATGGCGACAAACTCGGCCACGCTCAGGTTTTCGGCGCGCAGCTGCGAATCAATATTCAATGCGGTAAAACCATCATCATTGAGCAGGCCTTTGAGGGTGTTGCGCAAAGTTTTACGGCGCTGGCCAAAGGCTGCCGTGACGACTTTGGCAAACAAGGCTTCATCGGTGGCCGGGTAAGGTAAGGTGGCATAAGGCACGCAGCGCACAAAAGCAGACTCGACTTTAGGTGCCGGGTCAAAGGCCTCTGGCGGCACGGTGACCATGTATTCCATCTGCAGGCGGTATTGCAGCATGACAGACAAGCGGCCATATTCTGAGTTTGAAGGGTCGGCGACCATGCGCTCGACCACTTCTTTTTGCAGCATAAAGTGCATGTCTATAATCTGCGCGGTGTTTTCCAGCAGCTTGAACAGAATGGGGCTGGAGATGTTATACGGCAGGTTGCCAACCACGCGGATGCGCTCACCTATAGTCGAAAAGTCAAATTTCAAGACGTCTGAATTATGGATGGTGATTTTCTTCGGCGGGTAGAAGCCTTGCATCCATTGAATAATGTCGCGGTCGATTTCGACCACATGCAAGTGATCCAGATGCTTGATCAGCGGCTGCGTCATCGCGCCCAGGCCGGGGCCGATTTCGACCATCAAGTCATCCACTTGTGGATGGATGGCGTTGATCAGGCTTTGGATGATGGCTTGGTCAATCAAAAAATTTTGACCAAATTTTTTCTTGGCGATGTGTTTCATATCTTTGAATAGTTGCGTGTTTTGGACAGCGTGATGGCCAGTTGTATGGCACTCAGCATGCTGCTGAGATCGGCTTTACCACTACCGGCGATATCCAGCGCAGTGCCGTGATCGACTGAAGTACGAATAATCGGCAAGCCCAAGGTGACATTGACGCCTTCGCCAAAGCTGGCGTGTTTGAGTACCGCTAGGCCCTGGTCATGATACATGGCCAGGAAAGCATCTGCCTGTGACAGGTTTTTTTGCGAAAACATGGTGTCGGCGGGCAAGGCGCCGATGAGTTGCATGCCTTCGGCGCGCAAATTCTCAAGCACCGGGTTGATGGTGTCGATTTCTTCCATGCCCATGTAGCCGTTTTCACCCGCATGCGGATTGAGTCCGGCGACAAAGATGCGCGGTTGGGCAATACCGAATTTGTGTACCAGGTCATGGTGCAGAATGCGGATAGTTGTGTTGAGACTGTCAGCCGTAATGGCGGCACTGACTTGCGTCAGTGGCAAGTGGGTAGTGGCCAGCGCGACGCGCATGCCGCCACCGACCAGCATCATCACCACTTGTTCTGTGTGCGTTTTTTCTGCCATATATTCGGTATGACCAGTAAATGTGATGCCCGCATCGTTAATCACGCCTTTGTGTACCGGGGCGGTGACCATGGCATCAAATTCGCCAGCTTGGCAGCCTGCTAGCGCGCGATCCAGCATGGTTAACACGGCAGCGCTGTTGGCCGGGTTGAGTGTGCCGGTGACCACCGGTGCGGCAGTTTCTACCGGCAACACATAAAGGCTACCGTCACCTGCATGCGCTGGCAGCGTGTTGGTATAGGTGTGCAACGCTAACGGCATGCCTAACTGAGCGGCTCTGGCTTGCAACGCTGCTGGATCAGCCAGCACCACCAGTGCCGCAGGCATGGCGGTATGAGCGAGTTTGACGCAAATATCCAGCCCGATACCAGCAGGTTCGCCAGCGGTAATCGCAATGCGAGGCAAGGTGTTCATGCGTTTAGAATTTGTCTTCTAAACGCATTTCAACAAAGGCTTTGTCACGTAGCTCGTGGATCCAGTCGTTATAAGATTCTTCTGCTTTACGGGCACGAATTTCCTGGCGTGCTTTGAGGCGCTTGGACTCTTTGGACATATCCTGTTTACGGCGCTCTAATACCTGGATGATATGCCAGCCAAACTGGCTGCGGATAGGTGCACTGACTTCATTGACGGCCAGCTCGGCCATGGTTTTTTCAAACACAGGCACTGTGTCGCCCGGACTGATCCAGCCCAGATCACCACCACTGGACGCACTGCCATCGTCAGAATATTGCCGTGCCATGTCCTGGAATGGGGTGCCATGGTCGATACGCTCTTTAATGCCTTCAATTTTTTGCTTGGCTTCTTTGTCAGACAAGACTTCATTCGGTTTGAGTAAAATATGGCGCACGTGGGTTTGTTCAACAATCAAGGTGCTGGCGCCGGCGCGTCTGTCATTCAGTTTGAGGATATGCACCCCGGTGCCGCTGCGGATTGGGCGTGAAACGCCCCCTGGTTGCAACGTTTTTACCAGCTCCAGAAACTGGGCAGGCATCTGCTGGCCACTGCGCCAGCCTAAGCTGCCGCCATCGAGTGCGTTAGGCGCATCTGAAAAGTTGGCGGAGACTTTTTCAAAGCTCATGCCTTCAGACAAAGCTTTGGTGATTTGCTCGGTGCGGGCGCGGGCTTTTTGAATATCTTCCGGCGAGCTATCTTCTGGCAAGCGAATCAGAATTTGCGAGATGTTAAACTCGTCCAGGTCGCCTTCTTTTTCCTGTGTAGTCAGATAGTTATCAATTTCGGCTTCAGAAATATTTACCTTATTATCGACATCGCGTTCGCGCAAACGGGCAATAATAATGTCATTGCGGATGTCTTCGCGAAATTTATAAAACTGTGTACCGTCTTCTTCGAGGGCTTTTTTGAAGGCAGGCAAGGTCAGGTTGTTTTGTTCAGCAATCCGTTCTATGGTTTTATCCAGTTGCGCATCTTCTACCTTAATGCCGGTTTGGGCGGCCAGTTGCAGTTGCAGGCTGTCAACAATCAGCCGCTCCAGAATCTGTTTTTGCAGTACCTCGTCAGGCGGGACTTCGACGCCTTTTTTAATCATTTGCGTTTTAACAGATTCCATCCGGTTAAGCATTTCCCGTTCTGTGATGACCGATTGGTCGACCACGGCAATGATCCTATCCATTTTTTCGATGGGACGTTTTTCTGCGGCGAATAGTACGGTTGAAGATGCTGCGCAAAAGGCAAACACCATCGTGGATAACAACAGGGTGGATAAACGGTTCATCATTGCGAGTTCTGGTCTCTGTAAATTGCCGGGATGTCGTAGGTGCGCATATAGCTTGGAATATTACGCTTGATCACATTTAAAGGATTGGCGCCAATAGACGTCAAGCCTCCGAGTTCGAGTTGGAAAAACATAGCATAGTTCGCGTTGGCGGTGGCTGTTTGCACGCGTTGCATGACTGCGCGCGCCTGCCAGCACCCGGCATCATATTCCAGCCCACCCAAGAATTGCACGGCGTTGCCATCGCGGATAGAGTAGTTGAGGCGGCTGATACCATACCAGCCAGCGCCAAATGGCCATTGCACAGAGGTATCGAATTGTTCGAGGGTGTTGGCGGTATAGCGGTAGCCAAAGCTGAATGACTTGCCCGGTTCTGGGTTGTAACGCAGCAAATAGTTGTTACGCTCCATGTTGCCGCGGTCAGGGTCATACTGCCAAAACGTGTCTAGATTCAGGCGGCTGGAGAGGCGTGCGGTAAAGCCTGCCAAAATATCTGATGACTTACGAGTACTGGCTGAAGTACTTGGTAGCGATACTTTCTGATCTTCAAAGTAGAAACGCTGCCCCAAGGTGGCACTTATTCGCTCAATGCCAGTTTCTGCATCAATCAGGCGGCTGGTGATTGCCAGCGTTGTCTGGTTAGCATTGTTTACGCGGTCACCGCCAATAAACTGGTTTTCGGTAAAAATAGAGTCCTGATTAAGTGTCGCTAGCGCCGTATCAAAAATCGGGATTTTACTTTGATCACGATAGGGAATATAGACATAGTACGCTCTTGGCTCCAGCGTGTGCGTATAGTTTGTGCCAAACAAGCTGGACTCACGGTCGAAATAGAGTCCTGAGTCTAGGCTGAAAATGGGCAGCGTTCGGCTCAACTGGTTATACTCTTCCGAGTAGCCGTTAGGCACATTATTATTCAAGCTGTATTGCGTGGTGTTCACACCAAATTTCGGTGTGACAAACCCATATGAATTTTTCATCGGGTAGGACAGTGACGGGTAGAAATTTAACCGTGAGCCGGTAGGCACAGTGCCCATTTCTTGCAAGCTATCAAAATAGACATATTGCGCCACGGTTTGCGTCGTAATGCCGTTCCAGCTATTGTCGTAATTGACAGTCAGCTGAGGCAGGCGCTGGTAGACAAACGATTTGTTATCAAGGTTTTGATAGCGTTGTACGGAGCCGTTAAACGTCCAATGATCATCTTGATAATCAACAAACGCGGTTTGTTGCAGGTTGACGCGTGATGTCACCTGAATTCTAGTGGCCATTTCCGAAAAGTACTTATCGTCTGACACTTTTTCCAGATTGTAGCCGCCTGACCAGTGTTCACTAAATCGTTGCGCGTGCGACAGTTTTGCATAAAATCGAGTTTGGCCAGTCATGCTGTCATTGTCGAGATATTCAAAGTTGTTAATCCCTGAATAGTCTTCACCCAGGTAGCGGAATTCGCCTTGCAGTTGCGTACCGCGTTTGCTCAGAAAGCGGGTAGCAATGGTGGCGTCCATATCCGGGCGGATGTTGATGTAATACGGTGTCAGCAATTCAAAGCCGCTTCTAGAGGTCGTTCCCCATAACGGCGCCAGCAAACCACTTTTACGCTGGTTGTTGTAAGAAAAGCTCATCCACGGTGTGTAAAGAATCGGTACGCCTTTAAACTCAACGAATGCATTGGTTGCTTCGCCCGTGCGGGTGTAGTCGTTGAGTTCCAGATTGTTGGTTTTGATATACCAGTCGTCAACATCGGCAGCACAGGATGTGTAACTGGCTTTTTTTAACCGCTTGATATTCTGGCCTTCAAACAGTACTTGCTTGGCAGTGGCGCGAATATTCTCAAATGAGGCATTATTGCCTTGCGAGCTGTATGACTGATCATCTTCCAGGTAGCGTTTTGGATCGCTGAGCAAAATAGCTTCATCATTGAGTAGCGCGCTGCTATCCTGGTTGCTGGGCGGTGGCGGGCTGCTTTTAAATTCGATATTGACGTCGCGCATCTCCCCAATATTTTCACTCATGCGCATGCGCAGCATCGGGCCGGTAATTTTGGTTTGGCCCGCAGTAATGACCGCATTACCGTCTACTTGCAGTTCGTCATTCTGAATATCATAGCGAATATCATCGCCGGTGACTTGCTGGCCTTCTTTGCGAATCACTGCGTTGCCAATTGCCCGCATTTGTCTGTCCATGCGCAGTTGCAGGGTGTCGCCTTCAATTTCAATCGCGCCCGGCAAGGTGGCATTTTCTGCCACGACCATGGCAGGGGCTTCAGCCTGCTCATCCGCGCGCGCATGCACAGGCGATAGCGTGCTGATGGCGATGAGCGCCAAAATCAGACGGATGCCGCGTTCCTGAAAGGTGGATGAGTGAGCTTGCAAATTATTCAAAGAGTGATCGTTTCGGTAAGGCCTGCTAATGGCCGACGGTTGTACGCACGCATCCCAGACCCTGCGGTCAGATGTCTCATTTCAATTGGGCTATATTATTCATGAAAATGCTTAAAAAGTCATTTTTCACTTAAAATGACAGCCGCATTTTAACAGTAATGCCCGGTAGTATGGGCCGATTCATTATTTGGGAACATTTGTGGATAGAACACAGCAACTACAACAATGGCTACAGCAGGTGCTCGATCAGCCGTTTACACTCACGACGGCTTCGGCAGACGCCAGTTTCAGGCGTTATTTCCGCGTGCATTTGCCGACGCAAACCCTGATTGCCATGGATGCGCCACCGCCGCAGGAAGATTGTCGCCCGTTTGTGCGCGTGGCGGAGCAATTCCTGACAGCCGGGCTCAATGTGCCCAAGATCGTGGCGCAAGACGTTACGCAAGGCTTTTTGTTGCTAAGTGATCTCGGTAACGATACCTATCTGTCGCAACTAAATCGTGACAACGCCAAAGCTTTATATGGCGATGCTTGTCAGGCCCTGATCAAGATGCAACTGGCAACACAGCCAGAAGCATTGCCAGCATATGATGCAGCTTTACTGATGCGCGAATTGCAATTATTCCCTGAGTGGTATGTGAACAAGCATTTAGGTCAAACGCTGACTGCAGAGCAGCAGGCCGTGATGGATAAGACGTTTGGCTTGCTGATCGACAATATTTTGCAGCAACCGCAAGTGACGGTGCACAGGGATTATCACTCGCGCAACCTGATGGTAACCGCGGATAATAATCCTGGCGTGCTGGACTTTCAGGATGCTGTCATCGGGGCCATTACCTATGACCTGGCATCTTTGTTTAAAGATGCCTATATCCGTTGGGACGAAGAAGATTTAATGGACTGGGTAGTCCGTTACTGGCAGTCTGCTAAAAAAGCTGGCTTACCGGTCACTGCCGATTTTGGCGAGTTTTATAAAGATTTTGAGTGGATGGGTGTCCAGCGCCACATCAAGGTGCTGGGTATTTTTGCCCGTTTGTATCATCGTGATGGTAAAGATGGCTATCTCAAGGATATGCCGCTGGTGATGCAGTATTTGCAGGCAGCCTGCGAACGCTATGTCGAACTGCGGCCATTTTTAAGGGTGCTGTTGGCCTTGGAAAAGGCAGCGTAAATCATGCGGGCAATGATCCTGGCAGCAGGGCGTGGCGAACGGATGCGGCCACTGACCGACCATACGCCCAAGCCGTTGCTGATGGCAGGCGGTAAACCTTTGATTGTGTGGCATATCGAGCGCCTGGCAGCTGCGGGCATCACCCAACTGGTTATTAATCATGCGCACCTGGGGCAGCAGATTGAGGATGCGCTGGGCGATGGCCGACAATGGCAGGTGCACATTCAATATAGCGCAGAAGTCACGGCACTCGAAACCGCAGGCGGCATTGCCTATGCCTTGCCTTTATTGGGCGAGCAGCCGTTTGTGGTGCTGAATGGTGATGTATTTACCGATATTGATTATGCCAGCCTGGCCTTGCCAACCGGCAAGCTGGCGCACTTGGTCATGGTCGATAATCCACCGCAGCATGCCGCGGGCGACTTTGGTCTGGCAAATGGCTTGGTGTTGGAATCTGCCACTGACCGATTGACGTTTTCGGGCGTCGGTGTTTATCATCCATCGCTATTCGACAGCGTACAGCACGGGCACGCAGCCAAATTAGCCCCGCTGTTAAAAGCCGCCATGCAACAGCAGCGCGTGACTGGACAACATCACCACGGATTGTGGCATGATATCGGCACGCCAGAGCGGTTAGAGCAGCTGGATCATTGGCTAAGTAAAAAGAACTAAAAGCAAAGAGTTAATCAGGGGGGAACATGAAGCCACCATACGAGCATCGCACCGATAAAATCGCGCACCAGGCATTAATGTGGATAGAGCGGCTGGGCTTGGGGCTGGTCACGATCGCGACCTTCTTTTCACTGGCACATGAACTGGCGCGCATGTGGGATGCTGGCATGGTCGGGCTGGGCGATTTGTTGCAGCTGTTTTTATATCTGGAAGTGTTTTCCATGATCAACAGCTATTTTGGCACTGGCAAATTACCCATGCGTTATCCGATTTACATTGCCATGGTGGCGTTGGCGCGTTATTTATTACTGGACATGAAGGAAATGACCGAGACACATATGCTGGCGGTGTCTGCGGCCATCTTGATTTTGGCGATTTCAGTGCTGGTGATGCGCTTCGGGCATTCACGTTACCCTTACGAAGATATTCCGGAGCAAAAAAGAGACTTGTTATAACAGCATGTGCGCCGCATGATGGCGCACATGGTCAACTCAGGCGGCTGCCAGTTCTTCGTTAATCAGGGTGACCTGGTTACGGCCTTGTGCTTTCGAGGTATATAACGCCTGGTCCGCCCGTGTAATAAAACTGTCTGCAGACTCCCCCGGCAGGTAGGCTGTAACCCCCATAGAAATCGTAATATTAGAAATCAGCCGCTGCGTGACATTGTTTTTAATGGTGATGGCAGCCACCTGGCGACGAATGTTTTCAGCGATTTCTTTGGCAATATCGACGCTGGTATGTGGCAATAACAACACGAACTCTTCGCCGCCGTAACGGGCTGCGGTATACAAGTTACCTGACACCGTTTTTAAAATCCGTGCCACGGCTTGAATGACTTTGTCCCCAAATAAATGGCCATAGCTGTCATTGACCTTTTTGAAAAAATCGATATCGGCAATCAGCAGGCACGTATCTTCATTGGCCGGGGTGTCCAGGCATTGATGCAAGGCTGTATCAAAGCCTTTGCGGTTCATCAGCCCGGTCAGGCCATCCGAAATCGCCTCTTGCTTGGCTTTCACAATCTCGTTTTTCAGGTCAGCAATTTCTTCCAGGCTCGCCTCCAGTTGATGCTGCAAGCCATGCATAGAGGTTTGCATTTGGGCGGTATCAGAGAGCAGCGCTCCGAGTTGGGCGCCGAGTTTAGGGTCTAGCTGTTGAATTTCGTCCGACCAGGCGTCCAATGACTTTCTAAATTGTGAAGTGTCCTGCCCGGCTTTTTCAGTACTGGAGGTGATATTCGTCACCACCTGGCTAAAGCGCTCAACCAATACCTTGGCGCTATCAGTGTCTGTGCTGGCAATGTGTTTGTTAAATAAGTGCGCCGTGCTCTTTTCGTTGAGCTTTTTTTCTTTTTCAATCAAGTCGTTGACTTCTTCAATCAGGCGCGCGTGCTCGCCCGATGAATATTCATACCAGACAGCGTAGCTGACGGGATGAAACGCCGCATCCTGCATCGACATGTGGTGGATGGCTTGTCGCAGGTATTCTGCACTTTTTTCTTTAGTGATTTCGTATTGCATCATGGTCTTTCGCGATGTTGGGTTCAATACAACGCATCTTCTTGTTGTTGAGTTTTCTAACCAGACTCAAGGGGAATATCGGCAGGCAGCCGATTTTTTTAAGGGTGCAGGCTAAATAAATCTTGAAAACCGCCGATTTTGCTTAAAATAATGCATCGTTCACCATCCTCACCGCCATGAAACAAGAAGACTTGATGCAACTGGTCACCCTCAAAATGCCCTATGGTAAATATCAGGGCAGGCTGATTGCTGATTTGCCCGGCAATTACTTGCACTGGTTCGCGCGCGAGGGGTTTCCGCCGGGCGAGCTAGGCCGCTTGCTACACCTGATGCGTGAAATTGACCATAATGGCTTATCCCATTTGCTGACGCCGTTACGTGCAGCCGCGGCGAAACAGCATGATTAATATCAGGTATTGGTGGCTAATTTTGCTGTTGAATACCTCTGCCGTGCTGGCAGAGGAGGCCTGGCAGTCCCCTGAATATTTGCAGCAGGCATTCAATGAGGTAGCACTGCATAGTGAATATGTCGCAGGCGAGCAAGCCGTACGCAAATGGCAGCAACCAGTCAAAGTATGGCTGGCGCACCATGCCGATGGGGCAGAACAACATACCTCGCTGACGACGGCGCATTTACGACATCTGTCCCAGATTACGGGTCACTCAATTAGCCTGGCCGCCAGCGCCGCTGAAGCCAATATGACCGTGGTGTTTAGCCAGTCTGCGCAATGGCGACAAGAAGTGGCACGTGTCAGTGACAATAAAAGCCAGCCGCCACCTGCCGACGCCATCTGCATGTTCGGTGTGACCCTGGATGCACAAAAAGCCATCAAGCGCGCCTGGGTGGTGATTCCTGTCGATCACGCACAGGAACATGGCGCGCTGGTGTCTTGCATTGTTGAAGAAATCACCCAAGCCATGGGGTTACCCAACGATTCAGACAAGGTATATCCCTCAGTATTTAATGACAAAACGCCAGAGTCCTTATTGACCGGCCTCGATGCCTTATTGTTAAAAATGCTGTATCTACCCGCTATCAAGCCTGGCATGCACGCGGCGCAGGTGCAGCCTATTCTGGCGCGCCAACTGCAACAGTGGCAAAGCGATGGCACGATTCAAAACGCCGAAAAAAATGTCAGACAGTCTGCGCTGTATGAAATGATGGGCTTCTGACGCGCTGTTGGCAGGAACCATTCCAGCAATTGCCAACCAAATACGCTACAATTCCTAACTATCCAGAACGTACTTTGAGTCTCTCCATGCAAGAATTTTCCCGTCGTCGCCAGCAACTGATGCAGAGCATGCAAGCGGGTATTGCGGTGATTCCGACCGCGCCCGAAGTGACGCGCAATCGCGACAGCCATTATCCTTACCGTTTTGACAGCTATTTTTATTACCTCACCGGATTTAAAGAGCCTGAAGCTGTGTTGGTGCTGATTGCCGGGGCATCGCCAAAAACCATTCTGTTTTGCCGTGATAAAGACCTGGATCGCGAAATCTGGGATGGTTTTCGTTATGGGCCGGAGGCCGCTAAAACAGAATTCGGTTTCGATGAGGCGTATTCCATCACACAACTGGACGAACAATTACCAACGCTGATGGCGAATCAGCCTGAGTTGTTTTTTAGCCTGGGCAGTGATGCTGCCTGGGATGCCAAAGTGAGCCAATGGCTGAATGCGGTCAAGGCGCAAGCGCGCACCGGCGTGCAGGCCCCTGCCAAGCTGGTTGATGTGCGTCAACCACTGGATGCAATGCGTCTGCTTAAATCCCCTTATGAGATTGACCTGATGCGCCGCTCGGCCAATATCGCCGCCAGCGCGCACAACCGTGCCATGCAGGCAGCAGTGCCAGGTAAGTGGGAGTATGAAATCGAGGCGGAGTTTTTGCATGCGTTTTATAGCCAGGGTGCGCAGGCACCGGCGTATACCAGCATTGTAGCCGGTGGCGCCAATGCGTGTACCTTGCACTACAACGCTAATAACGCGCAGTTAAATGTCGGTGATTTACTGCTGATTGATGCCGGTTGTGAGTTGGATGGCTATGCCTCTGACATTACGCGGACTTTTCCGGTAAGTGGTCGTTTTAGTGGCCCGCAAAAAGATTTATATGAACTGGTGTTAGCCGCACAGGCGGCGGCCATTGAACACGTCAGTCCGCAACATCACTGGAACGCGCCGCATGAGGCTGCCTTAAACGTATTGATGGATGGCTTTATCCACTATGGTTTATGCCAGGGCAGCCGTGAGGCCGTGCTCGAAACCGGCAGCTATCGCCAGTTTTACATGCATCGCACCGGTCACTGGCTGGGGCTGGATGTGCATGATGCCGGTGAATATAAAACGGCGGGCGGTGACTGGGTCATGCTGCAACCCGGCAACGTGCTGACGGTTGAGCCTGGCTGTTATGTGCGCCCGGCAGACAATGTGCCTGAGCATTTCTGGAATATTGGCATCCGCATTGAAGATGATGTGCTGGTGACCGCCAATGGGCATGAGGTGATGACCTCGGCGGCCGTAAAAACGGTGACCGAGATTGAAGCGCTGATGCGTCAACGCGCATCAGCAATTTGAGTATAGATTGAGATTGAGTCAAAGGCAGTCAGTGTGATGCAAACTATCAACCATCCTGTAGTCATCGGCGGCGGCCCGGTCGGGCTCGTACTGGCGTTGTCGCTGCAACAGTCGGCTGTGCCAGTGACGGTGCTTGAGGCGCAGTCGCACGGCGCCATGTACGGCGATGGCCGCGCGCTGGCGCTGTCTTATGGCACACGTCAGGTGCTTGAGCAGCTCGGGGTGTGGACGTTGCTCGAAAACAGCGTCACGGCGATTGAAACCATTCACGTTTCTCAGCAAAAAGGCTTTGGCCGCACCGTGCTCAAAGCCCAGGAGCACGACTTGCCCGCTCTGGGTTATGTAGTCTCATATGGCGCGCTGATGCAGGCGCTCGATGCACGCATTGCGCAATCTCCTGCGGGCATTACATTGCATGACCAGGTGCCGGTGACGGCGCTGGATGTACATGCGACTGCGGCTGAGGTTGAATATCAGTCTGCCGATGGCGCTGTACAAAAATTATCGACGCCTTTGGCCGTGATTGCCGATGGCGGCCGTAGCCTGGAGTCTATTCCTGGCCTGGTGCGTGAGACCAAGCATTATGGCCATGATGCGCTGGTCGGCCTGGTGCAGACCGAGCAACCGCACCGCAATATTGCCTACGAGCGGTTTACGCCATTTGGGCCGATGGCATTGCTACCCAACGGCCAACAATTTTCACTGGTATGGACCGGTGAACAGGCTTATCTCGATGAGATCGCCGCGCTGGATGATGATGCCTTTCTGCAAGCCTTGCATGCTGCCTTTGGTGACCGCGTGGGTAAATTCTTGCATGCGGGCAAACGCTTCAGATTCCCGCTCAAACTCAGTAAATTAGGCCAGACCTTTGCCGCCCACTGCGTGGTGATCGGCAATGCGGCGCAAACCATGCACCCGGTCGCCGGACAAGGTTTTAACGTTGGCATCCGCGATGCAGTTGCGCTGGCGGCTAATGTTGCGGCCACGCAGGACAGCGAGTGGGGTGCAGCACAACGCCTGGCTGAGTATCATCAGTCGCGTCAGCGCGATACCGGGCGTGGCCTGCAGTTTACGGATTTCTTAGTTAATGTATTTTCTAATGACCTGGTCGGGGTGGGCTTGCTGCGTGGCGCGGGGTTGGGCGCGCTCAGCCTGTTGCCAATGGCGCGCCGTTATTTGGTCAATAAAATGAGTTATGGCAGCTGAACGTTCTCTGATTAACACCGATGTGGTGATTGTGGGTGCTGGCCTGGTGGGGCTCACGGCCGCGATTGCCTTGTCGCGCCTGGGTAAAAAGGTGGTGTTGACCGATGCCAAGCCCGCGCTTGCCTTGCCGACTGACTGGATGACCGATATGGCGCATTGGGATAGCCGTATTTATGCGCTGACCAATCAAACCGTGGACTGGTTACGCGCGCTGGGCGTGTGGTCACGCCTGCCTACCAGTCGCATCAACCCGATTGCGGCCATGCATTTATGGTCGCCGACACATCAGCATGCCACGCCTAGCTTGCGCCTGACCGCAGATGAAGCGCACTTGCCTGAAATGGGCTATATCGTTGAAAGCCAGGCCTTGATGCATGCCTGCTGGCAGGTCTTGGCTGACACGGAGGTGACGGTGATCACCGACGCACCGGCACAGTCATTGCAACATGGCGGTCATCTTGCGCGGTTATCCTTGCCACAGCATGAGGTTGAAGCTTCTTTGTTGTTAGGCGCTGATGGTGCGCGCTCCTGGGTGCGGTCGCAATGCGGTGTGGGGCTGCAACAGGTAGATTTTGCACAAACGGCGTTGGTCGCTAACTTTAAAGCTGAACGGCCGCATAGTAATATTGCCCGGCAGTGGTTTGGCGAGCATGAAACCCTGGCTTTGCTGCCCATGCCGCAACAGCAGGTGTCCCTGGTGTGGGCGTTGCCACATGCGCTAGCTGCGCAAAAACAGGCCTTGTCCGCACAGGCCTTGGCCTTAGAAGTGGCTGAGCGCAGTGGACAACTGCTTGGACAGTTAACGCCGAGTGGTCCCGTGCTGGCTTTTCAGCTGATGCAGAATACCGCTGAAACCATGGCCTTGCCGCAAGTGATGCTGTTGGGCGATGCCGCGCATCAGGTGCACCCGATGGCCGGGCAGGGGGTTAACCTCGGTTTTCAGGATGTGCAGGCACTTTGTGCGCAGATTGCCCAATTGCCTGCGATGAAGCCATTGGGCGATGCCGGTTTTTTACGGCATGTGATGCGCACTCGGCAGCCAGATATAGTGAAGATGCATGCACTTACCCGTGGCCTGGATGCCTTGTTTGCGCGCCCACAAGCCATATGGACGCACGCCGCTTTGTTAGGCTTACGCGGTGTAGAGAACAGTGCTATGCTTAAACGTTTTTTAATTCGCGCAGCAACGCAACAATAATGTGTAGCGTTGCCTATTGCGCATGTTTGAGAAAGAGTGTGTCATGAAAAAATCTATCGGCCAGTGTGTGATGGGCGGCATGATTGCCTTTGCCGCGCTATGGTCTTTTAGCAGTGTTGCCGACGAAGCCAGTCTGAAAAAACTGGTGGAAAGCGCTTACCCAAAATTCAAGGTCGACAGTGTGACCAAAACGCCATACTCAGGCTTGTATGAAGTGTTTATGGGTGGGCAAATTATTTACACCGATGACAAGTTCAGCTTTCTGATTGCCGAAGGTCGTTTGGTGGATCCAAAAACCAAAAAAGACATTACCGGCGAACGCATGGATGAGTTGAGTAAAATCGACTTTAACAGCCTGCCGCTGGATCAAGCGATTAAAGTGGTCAAAGGTAATGGCAGCCGCAAATTGGTGGTGTTTTCCGATGTGGATTGCCCATTCTGCAAGCGTCTGGAACAAAAAGAACTCACGAATATCAACGATGTGACTATTTACACATTCTTGTACCCGATTGAGCAGTTACACCCGGATGCCGCTAACAAATCACGTAGCATCTGGTGTGCCAGCAATCGCGTGAAAGCCTGGCAGGACTGGATTTTCAATAACAAACTGCCGACAACGACCGCCAAATGTGAAGTACCGCTGGAAAAAGTCGGTGAGTTGGCGCACAAGGTGGGTGTGAACAGCACGCCGACATTGTTTTTTGAAAATGGCAAACGCATGCTGGGCGCGCAGCCTTATGACGAAATTGAAAAGTCATTGCAAGCTGCCAAAAAATAATCGATTAGTGTATTCGATCATAAAAAAGGCCGGGATCCCCGGCCTTTTTTATTTTCTGCGTTTGCTGTGAGGCTTAGCCACCACCACTGACCACTTTCCCCATTTTGAAGATAGGCATATACATGGCGACCACCAGGCCACCGATGAGGACGCCGAGTACGACCATAATCACTGGCTCCATCAGACTGGAAATCGCCGCGACAGCATCATCGACTTCGCCCTCGTAAAAGTCGGCCACTTTGGTCAGCATGCCGTCCAAAGAGCCTGATTCTTCCCCAATCGCGGTCATCTGAATGACCATATTAGGGAACACATTGGCATTTTGCATAGACACCGTCAGGCTGGTGCCGGTGCTGACTTCGCTTTGGATTTTCTTGGTCGCATCAAAATAGACTTTATTGCCAGAAGCGCCTGCCACAGAGTCCAGCGCTTCGACCAATGGCACCCCGGCCGCAAACATGGTAGACAACGTACGCGCAAAGCGGGCGATGGTGGCTTTGCGAATCAGCTCGCCAAAAATAGGCAGCCGCAGCATGAGGCGATCCATGGTGGCCTGCATTTTTTCGGAGCGTTTCCAGGTATAAAAAAAGAACCAGAAACCAAACCCCATGGTGCCAAAAATGGCCCACCACCAAGCGACAAAAAAGTTGGACAGGTTAATCACAACCACGGTCGGCCCGGGCAGGTCAGCCCCAAAGCTGCTGAACAAATCCTTAAAGGCGGGCACAACAAAAATCATAATCACGGCGGTAATCACAAACGCCACAACAATAATGGAGACCGGATACACCAGCGCCGATTTGATCTTGCTTTTAATGGCAAGAATCTTTTCCTTATAAGTAGCCAGGCGCTCCAGTAAGCTATCCAGAATACCGGCCTGTTCCCCGGCGCCAACCAGGTTGCAAAATAACTGATCAAAGTACAAGGGATATTTGCGGAACGCCGCGCTCAGGCTGCTGCCGGTTTCGACATCCGATTTAATATCAGACAGCAGCTTGGCCACCGCCGGGTTATGGTGGCCCTTGCCGACAATATCAAAGGCTTGTAATAAAGGCACACCTGCTTTCATCATGGTGGCGAGTTGGCGTGTAAACAGGGTGATGTCTTTTTCGGTGACTTTGCCTTTGGTCGCCAGCGCGCTTTGTTTTTTGACCTTGAGTATCGTTATACCCTGGCGGCGCAGGGTGGCATTGACCACGGCTTCGCCATTGGCGCGCATTTCGCCTTTGACCAGCTTACCTTTGCGGTCTTTGCCTTCCCACTGATACACGGATTGTTTGCTATTTGCAGTCGCCATAGTGTTTTCTTAAAAATAAATAGAGTGAGTCACAGACCTTATTCATTGGTGACGGCTTCGACTTCCTCAATCGAGGTTAAGCCTTGTTTTACCTTGAGCAGGCCAGACTCGCGCAAGTCTTTGACGCCTTCTTTTTTGGCCTGTGCCGCTATATCCAGCGCATTGCCGTTTTGCATGATGATTTGCGCGATGGCTTCAGTGATCGGCATGACCTGATAAATACCGACACGGCCTTTATAGCCGTTATTGCAGTGTTCGCAACCCCCTTCTTTGGGGCCATACAATTGCCACTCGCCTTCTAACATGGCATGGGTAAAGCCGACTTTTAGCAAGGCTTCTTGCGGGATGGTAAGTGGCACTTTGCAATGTTTGCATAAGCGCCTGGCCAAACGTTGTGCGGTGATTAAGGTCACGGCCGAGGCAATATTAAATGGTGCCACGCCCATATTCAGCAAACGTGACAGCGTGGTCGGTGCGTCATTGGTATGCAGCGTGGACAGCACCATATGGCCGGTAGACGCGGCCTTGATGGCCATGTCTGCCGTTTCCAGGTCGCGAATCTCACCAATCATGATGATGTCAGGATCCTGGCGTAAAAACGATTTTAAAGCGGCGGCAAAGGTGAGACCTTGTTTATCATTCACATTGACCTGATTAATGCCAGGCAAGGGGATTTCTGCCGGGTCTTCAGCGGTAGAAATATTCACGCCAGGGTCATTGAGCAGATTTAAGCAGGTATACAGTGACACCGTTTTACCCGAGCCCGTTGGCCCGGTCACCAATACCAGGCCATAGGGGCGATGGATGGCTTTCAGCAACGAAGCTTGCTGCTCTGGCTCATAGCCTAAGGCTTCAATGCCCAGTGTTGCGCTGGTCGGATCCAGAATCCGCATCACGATTTTTTCGCCATGGATCAAGGGCAGGGTACTGACACGGAAGTCGATAGCGCGCGTTTTTGAAATAATTAATTTCATGCGGCCATCTTGCGGAATTCTTTTCTCGGAAATATCCAGGTTTGAAATCACCTTGATACGCGAGGCCAGTTTTTCTTTGATGGCTAAGGGCGGTTGTGACATATCTCTTAAGACGCCGTCTACCCGGAAGCGAATACGGTAAAACTTCTCGTAAGGCTCAAAGTGCAAGTCGGATGCGCCCATATTGATGGCATCCAGCAATATTTTTTGCAAGAACTTGACCACCGGCGCATCATCCACTTCTTGCAGGATTTCTGCTTCCTGCTCTTCGCCCGCGTCTTCCAGGCCAAGGTCAAACTCATCACCGCCAGCATTGAGGTTAGACATGCTGGTATCTTTGGATTCGACAATTTTATCTATCCATTTACCGAGTTTGTCATCCTCCACCACCACCGGAAACAAGGTCGCGCCCATTTGAAACTGTATGGTGTCCAACGCATGCAGATTCGTCGGGTCGGAGATGGCAATATAAGCCACGTTGCTTTTTTGTTGCAGCAGCAAGACGCGATGCGATTGCATCAGTTTGATGTCTATGGTTTTGTCTGGCAGAGAGTCCTGATCTAAGGCATTGAGGTCAAAAAAAGGAAAGCCGAAAGCTTGCGAAGCCGTTTGCGCAATATCTTTGGCAGAAATCTTTTTTTGCGCCAGCGTGGCGGCCAAAAAGCTGATTTTCTGTGCGTGGCATTTCTCCTGCAACGCCGCTGCGTCGTCTTCGCCCATGAGCGAAGACTGCACCAGCATGCGCGCCATACCGCCCAGTTTTTTTGAACTTTCCAGTGTTGCCATAGATGTCTTTAAATACGTCGTCCAAACAGTGAAACAGATCCGTTAATATACTGATACAACTCACCTTTTTACTGGAGTATACGTGGAGGCTCAAAGATTCAAATCGTAGAAAAGACGGGCTCTCATGCAGCATTTATGCAAATTTTAAGGAGATTTTTTAGCTTTCGTTAAAAGATACAAAATTAGCCTTGACATTTAAATAATGCTAAATTATAAATCCTTAAGGCGTTTGGGTTCAGGTTTTTTGTAGCCGTCTTTAAGTAAAGCAAAGCTTGTTTATTGCGACTGGAGTACTTGAGACAAACTTTTGGGGCGCCTCCCTGTTAAGTAAAAAAGTAAGGAAGTAAAATGGCAACAGGTACCGTAAAGTGGTTTAACGACTCTAAGGGCTTTGGATTCATTACTCCCGATGACGGCGGTGACGATTTGTTCGCGCACTTCTCCGCAATCGTTGAATCTGGTTATAAAAGCTTGAAAGAAGGCCAACGTGTATCCTTTGATGTGACTGAGGGTCCAAAAGGGAAACAGGCTTCAAACATACAAAAAGCATAATTTGTTCTTTTAGGGGTAAAAAATACAAAACGGCTCGCATTTGCGAGCCGTTTTTTTATCGTTTGGTGCAGTGGCTAAAACTTAGGCCATTTGTTTGATGATTTCATCACCAAACTCTGCCGTGCCGACTTGCGTGGCACCTTCCATTTGGCTACTAAAATCGCCAGTCACCCGCTTGCTGGCAATCGCCTTGGCGACGCCATTGAGTACGAGGTCAGCCGCTTCTACCCAACCCATATGACGTAACATCATTTCGGCGGACAAGATCAGGGAGCTTGGGTTGGCCAGGTTTTTACCGGCGATTTTCGGCGCGGTGCCGTGGGTGGCTTCAAACATGGCGATGGTATCGCTCAAGTTCGCTCCGGGCGCAATCCCGATACCACCAACTTGGGCTGCCAGCGCATCACTCATATAGTCGCCATTGAGGTTCAATGCGGCCACGACATCGTAATCTTCCGGGTGCAGCAGAATCTCTTGCAAGAATGCGTCTGCGATACAGTCTTTAATGATGATGCCATTAGGCAGCTTGCACCATGGGCCGCCGTCAATCAGCTCGGCGCCAAATTCTTCTTTGGCCAGTTGATACCCCCAGTCACGGAAGCCACCCTCGGTGAACTTCATGATGTTGCCTTTGTGGGTGATGGTCACTGATTTGCGGTTGTTATCAATCGCGTACTGAATCGCCTTACGAATCAAGCGTTTGCTGCCGTCAATGGAGACTGGCTTGATGCCAATCGCAGAGGCTTCCGGGAAACGGATTTTTTTGCGTACGCCCATATCGCTCAAAAAGTTGATGACTTTTTTCACTTCTTCGGTGCCTGCAGCCCATTCAATCCCGGCATAGATGTCTTCCGTGTTTTCGCGGAAAATGACCATATCGGTTTTTTCTGGGTGCTTGACCGGGCTAGGTACGCCAGTGAAATACTGGATAGGGCGCAAGCAAACGTATAAGTCCAGCTCCTGACGCAGTGTCACGTTGAGTGAACGGATGCCGCCACCGACTGGTGTTGTCAATGGGCCTTTGATCGAAATGACGTACTCTTTCAAGGCAGCCATGGTTTCGTCGGACAGCCAAGTGTCTTTTTCGTAGACGGTAGTGGATTTTTCACCGGCATAGACTTCCATCCAGGAAATTTTACGCTTGCCGCCATAGGCTTTCTCAACCGCAGTATCCACCACTTTAATCATAGGGGGGGTGATGTCGATACCAATCCCGTCACCCTCGATAAACGGGATAATAGGGTGGTCTGGAACATTTAGGGTATTATCAGCATTGACAATAATTTTGCTGCCAGTGGCTGGCACCTTGATTTTAGACATAGCGCTTTCCATGTTATTACTGTTTAACAAACCTTTTAACGTCGTGTGCCAATTCACTGCACATGAAAAACACGCAACGCTCAAAGACTATATTCCGATTCCCAACGTCTATGCAGCCGGGCGGTTAGATACTGACTCCGAAGGATTGCTTATTTTAACCGATGATGGTGCATTGCAACATCGTTTGAGTCATCCCAAGCATAAACAGATCAAAACCTATTGGGCCCAAGTTGAAGGTGTGCCTACACAAGCAGATTTGATGCCACTAGAGCAGGGCGTGGATCTGGGTGACTTTGTCACGCAACCTGCGCAGGTCAGCATCATCACTGAACCTGACCAATTGTGGCAGCGCGTGCCACCGATTCGTGAGCGCAAACATATCCCAACTACCTGGCTGGAGCTGAAGATTAGCGAAGGCAAGAACCGCCAGGTGCGGCGCATGACCGCCCACGTGGGGTTTCCGACCTTGCGCCTGATTCGTTATGCGATTGGGCCGTATACGTTGGACGGAATCTTGCTAGGACAATATCAGGAAGTCAGTTTGGTAAGGTAAATCATGAAACCGGTAGTGATATTCAGGCACGCTTGCTGCGAGGGTGCTGGTTATTTGGGCACTTTTTTGGCGCAACATGCTATTCCGTGGTGCGAAGTGCGCATTGATAAAGGCGAGACAGTACCCACGTCTGTGGATGATTACAGTGGCATTGTGCTGATGGGTGGGCCCATGAGTGTGAACGATGATCTGCCGTGGATTCCGCCTTTGCTGCAATTGATTCGGCAGTCAGTGGACAAGGATGTGCCCTTGCTTGGCCACTGCCTGGGCGGCCAACTGATCAGCAAAGCGCTGGGTGGTGTCGTCAGCAAAAACCCGGTCAAAGAAATTGGTTGGGGTGAGGTCAAGGTCGCAGATCATGCGCTGGCGCGTGACTGGTTTGGAGACTTGCAAGGCTTTAACAGTTTTCATTGGCATGGTGAGACGTTTACCGTGCCAGCGGGTGCCACGCATGTGTTATCCAGCCCCTATTGCGCGAACCAGGCTTATGTCATGGGTAAGCATATCGGCTTGCAATGCCATATTGAAATGACGCCAACCATGGTGAAAATCTGGACCGAGCAATGGCAGAGTGATATTGCCAGCTCAGCCAGTAGCCCGGCGGTGCAGTCCGCGGATACCATGCTGGCAGCGGTTGAGGCCGATTGCGAAGTGTTGCACCGCGTGGCCGATAAAGTCTACAGCCGCTGGATCCAGGGCCTAGCTTAGCCAATTGCTGGCTTGGCGCTTAGCGCTCAACCTGGTCGGGTTGGCTTTTTTCCAGTTTGTGCAGGGCGTAGCGTCGCTGCTTGTAGCGGTTGTATTGCCATAAATATTGGCTGGGGCATGCGGCGACCTGGCGCTCAATCGCCTGGTTCAATTGTGCTGGTGTGCTGATGTCCTCTACCCGCGTCAGGTGGATGTCAAACCCTTTGCCAGCGGGCAGTCGCTCGCCAAACGCCATGATAATCACCGCATCTGCTTTGCTGGCCAGCTTGCTAGCTAAACCCATGGTATAGGCTGGTTTACCAAAAAAATCGGCCCATTCGCCTTCGCCTTGTCTAGGAATCTGATCCGGCAAAATGCCGATAGCCTGGCCTGATTTCAATGCTTGTAGCAACTTTTTCACCCCATTGGCATTGGCTGGCGCCATCTGCACCTGGCCTTTTTGCCTGCCTTCAACCACCAATTGACTTAACCACTGCAGTTTGGGTGGTCGGTAAAGCACGGTGATCGGCGCACGCGCACCATAATAAACCGACGTGATTTCAAAACAGCCCAGGTGCGGGGTGAGAAAAATCAGGCCTTTGCCTTGTGCCTGCGCCTCAACAATATGTTGCCAGCCATGCACTTGCTGTATCAACGGCAACAGCTTGGGTGATGGTTTTCCCCAGATAAACAGCGTTTCCAGAATGGCTTTACCTGCTTCCAGGCGGCTGGTTTTGACCAAACGTTGCGCCTCAATGTCGTCAGCAGCTAACCCGCTTTGTTGTATATTCGCCAGCGCAATCCGATTGCTTTTGGGGTCGAAACAATAAGACAGATAGCCGAAAAAAATGCCCAATCTATGTACCCAGGACAATGGCAGGCAGGCGATGGCTTTGCAGAAAAACAGCAGCATGAGACTAATTTATAAACGCATTCTGTTAAAATTTAGGATTAGCCCTTATGTTAACAAACTGCGGTTTAAAAACCTGCATTGGCCTCAATTATTTCAGCATAATATATTTTGGAACATTCCTTGACGCATTATCAAGATCCAGCCTGGCAGACCGCCTTGCAGCAGCACGGGCTCGATGCTTTTGAAGCCTGGTGGTCACGTGACATCGCCTGGTTTGAGCCGCCGAATGAGCGTCGAGGCGGCTGGAGCGGCGTCGGCAAGCTGGTGCTGGCTGTTGAAAATCAGTCTGCACTGGCGTTGTTTGTGAAAAAACAGCAGAATCATGGCCGCCGTACCTTGCGCCATCCGCTGTCAGGCGAGCCAACATTCCGGCGTGAGTTTGAGCGTTTGCAGGCTTTGGCCAAGGCGGGGATTCCGGCACCTAAAGTGTTGATGTATGCCGAGTCCTTACACCAGGGAAATCAGCGCGCGATTCTGGTGACTGAGAATTTGCATGGCTTTGTCGATCTGAAGTACTTGCTACCGACCATACTGAGCCAGCCTGCTGTAGAGCGCAGACGTCTGCTGCGTGCCGTTGCCCAGCAAATCCGGCGTTTTCATAATCTGGGCTGGGTGCACCGTGCCTTGTATCCCAAACATATTTTTGTCCGCCAGACGGATGCAGTGCCACAAGTGGCGCTGATTGACCTGGAAAAAGCCAGGCAAAGCCTGGGCGCCTGGCGCCGTGCCCGGTTTGACCTGGCGGCACTGCATCGGCATACCGAGGGCTTAACTGACCGCGATCGCCTGTATTTTTTTAAACAGTATTTGCATACTGAGGCATTTGCCCGGCCTTTAAACTGGTGTGAGCGCCAGTTACTCAAACGCATTACCACACGTAGCAAGCGTTAACGGATAACCCTGTTTATGACACATACCTTACCAAGATTTAGTATCGGGCTGGTGAATTACAAAACGCTGGATTTGACCCGTACCTGCTTGAATTTTATCAAAAGCCACTTGGAGAGCGGGGCGTTGGATGCCAACGCGGTGGAGGTCTGGGTGGTCGATAATGATTCTGCTGATGACAGCACTGAGTATTTGCGTAGCCTAGACTGGATACATTTAATCGAACGCCCGTCGCCTGGGAAAGAGCAGGGCTTTGCCGCGCATGGAGAAGGCCTGGATTTGATCCTGGCGGCGATCAAGACCGATTACCTGTTTTTGATGCACACAGACACCTTTATTTACGAGCCACAGATTTTTATTGAGTGTTTGCAACGTATGCAGCGCCAGCCCAATATTGCGGCGATTGGCTGTTTGCATCAGCTCAACCGCGGGCATGTGCGTTTGTTCTGGCGTGCGTTTACCGGCTTTTTTAAATACCACAGCCGCCGTCTCAAGCAGCAACTCGGCCTGCCTGCACGCCAGGCGCGGCCTTATATCGAGCCCTATATCAAGAGCTTTTTTGCCTTGTGGAACGTTGGCCTGATGAAAAAGCTGGGCTATCGTTTTTATATGGAGCAGCAAATTCCCGGTTATGTGTTGCAAGACAAGCTGGCGGCTCAAGGCTATGTGATTGAGCGCATGTCTCCTGCCAGGTTGTTCCGCTATCTTGACCATGTGGAGGCCGGCACTGTTGGCCTGGTCAGTGGCTACACAGCACAAAACCGCCGTTTGCAGCGCAAACAGGCCATGCTTAAACAATTACAGTCACAGCAGGAAACGACGAAATGACGATGTCTGATGGGGTATTACCAATTGAAATGGCGCATGGCTTTGCGTTGGATGCGCGCCAGGCTAAGGATATAGGCAGTTTGCTGGCAGAGGATTATGCGCAGGCACAGCCTTTTCCGCACGCGGTGATCGACAATATTTTCCCGACGGCGTTTACGCAGTTGTTGCTGGATCATTTTCCGCAAGACCCCAAAGCGCATGACAAAGTGTATGAAAAGGGCTATGGCGGCACGCACAAGCGGCAGATTTCACCGTATGACTGTGACGAAACCCTGCGTGCGGCGTTTGCCTTGTTTAACTCGGCACCGATGTTGCAGTTTATTGAGGCGTTAACAGGCATGAAAGGGCTGTTACCAGACCCGTATTTTGCTGGCGGCGGCTTGCATGAAACCTCGGCCGGTGGCTTGCTCGGCATTCATGCCGACTTTCAGGTGAATGAAGGCTTACAGCTCTACCGCCGGGTGAATATGCTGGTGTATTTAAACCATGACTGGTTGCCGGAGTATGGCGGCAATCTCGAGCTATGGGACAGGCAAATGCAGGCCAAGCAGCAAACGGTGGCGCCGCTATTTAACCGCTGCGTGATTTTTAATACCGATGCCGACAGCTTCCATGGTCATCCTGACCCATTAACCACGCCAGAAGGCGTGACACGCCGCTCGATTGCGCTGTATTACTATCAAGCCTTACCCATCCCTAACGAGCAGGGTGATTCGCGGCATACTTTGTATGTGGCGAGGCCGCATGACGATGCAGCGACCAAATCGCAAGTGAAAAAAATGATGAAAAAACGCGATAAACGGGCGAAAAAGTTATTTTCAGGCCAAGACAACTGGCTGCAACAGCTGACGCAGTGGTGGAAGTCCCGCTAATGGTGGCAATGCATGACGCGACTATCGCGCCAGCCCAGTGTGAGGTTGTAGATCGCGCGACAGGCGCGATTGTCCTGTCTGACCAGACAGCGTTGACCGGCTTGGCTGCGGCGCGAGTATTGCCGCAGCGACGTTGGGTATTTCGTGCGCAATGGTCTGGCCAGGCCGTGTTCGCCAAGGTGTTTCTCGGTGCGCAGGCAGAAAAATATGCCGCGCGTGATGCGCAAGGTGTGCATTGGCTGACGCAGGCCGGTTTGGCAACGCCAACCTTGTTATGGCAAGGCGCGTCTGCAGACCGGCGTGCCAGGGTATTGATCTACGCGGCGATTGCGCCTGCCGATAATGCGGATGTGTTGTATCAATCGTTGCCATCTGCGCAAGGGTTGGCGTTGCTCAAGCAGCTGGTGCAAACGTTGGCGGCACAACATGCTGCCGGGCTGATACAAACCGATTTGCATCTGAAGAATTTTTTGGTGGCGGATGGTCAGGTGTGGTCGCTGGATGGCGATGGTATTCAGCAAGCGCGCTTGAGCAAGCGTCAGGCGTATCGGCAACTGGCTGAGTTGATTTCAAAAATACAGGTGCTGGACCAGCATGCCTGGGTGGCGTCATTACTAGCTGCGTATGATGCGGCACGCGGCTGGCAAGCTACTTTGCTGCCTGCGACATTATTGGCCTGGGCCAAGCAAATGAAAGCGCAAGAGGTTGAGCGCTATGTCACGCGTAAGATTTTCCGCACTTGTAGTGATGTGACCTTGCAACAGACCGGGCAAAGCGCGCAGGCCGTGAGTAGCGCAGGCGGATTGCACATGACCGACTTGCCCGCGCTGGAAGTGGCCATGCATGTTGGTGTGGTGCTCAAGCCCGGCAATACTTGCACGGTGGTGCATACGCATTTGCAAGACCAGTCTGTGGTCATCAAGCGTTATAACATCAAAGACTGGTTGCATGGCGTAAGCCGTGCCTGGCGCCCTAGCCGGGCTGCCGCCTCGTGGCGCAATGCGCATCGCTTGCAGTATTACGGCATGCTGACGCCGCAGCCGTTGTTGATGTATGAGCAGCGCTATTGTGGCATGCGCGGGCGTGCTTATTTCGTCTCTGCTTATAGCCCATGGCCAGATGCGCTGACTTTTTTTCAGCAGTGCACAGATAACACTCAGCGTGAGCAGGTGATCCACCAGTTGGTAACGCTTTGCTACCAATGGTATTTGCTCAAGGTGTCCCATGGCGATATGAAAGCCAGCAATCTGCAAGTCACAGATCAGGGCAAAATTGTGGTGATTGATTTAGATAGCATGCAGCAACATCGCCGCACGCAAATCGCGCTGCGCGCGCATGCGAAAGATATCCGCCGCCTGCTGCAAAATTGGCAAGCCGATACTTCCCTGTATAATGCGCTGATAAAGTCGTTTAGCCTGATTTATCAGGACCATACGCCACTCAGACTTGCGGGCATTGCCCTATGACTGGCGTGCATCTCTCTTTTAATTATTTCCATTTGATCATTACGCGAGTTTCTGCATGATTGTTTTAGGTTTATCCGGTGCCTTGGGGCATGACGCTTCTGCTGCCATTCTGGTGGACGGCAAGATTATTGCTGCGGCAGAAGAAGAGCGTTTCATTCGCGACAAGCACGCCAAAAATCACTGGCCTTACGAAGCTGCCAAATTCTGTATGAAACAGGCAGGCATTACGCCGGACCAGGTCGAAGTGGTAGCGTTCCCTTATGGCGAAATCCCACTCACCTCGGCTGCGCGCTGGCATTATGCCAAGCGTTACTGGTACGCCCCTGATCGCGCGTTAGATGCGATTTTTAACGGTAACCGCCGCTTTCGTCGCAATCGCGATAAATCACTCAAACTGATGGCAGACCTTGGCTTGACCAACGCCAAGTATGTGCCGGTAGAGCACCATCTGGCCCATGCTTCCAGCGCTTATCACCTTAGTGGGTTTAAAGAAAAAACAGCCATTGTCGGTATTGATGGTAAAGGCGAGTATGCCACCACCTTTTTTGGTTATGGTGAAAACGGCAAGATTCACAAAATAAAAGAATTCTATGACCCGGATTCATTGGGTGGCCTGTATGGCGCCATCACTGAATACCTGGGGTTCGAGATGCTGGATGGCGAATTTAAAGTCATGGGCATGGCACCATATGGCGACCCGAAAAAATATGATTTAAGTCGCCTGGCCAAGTTTGAAAACGGCGAACTCATCATTAACACTGACTATGTGAATGTGGTCGGTTTGCGTCGTTATAAAGAAAACGGTAAAGGCTATTACTTTACGCCTAAACTGATTGAATGGTTGGGCCCCAAGCGTGAAGGTGACGAAATTGACGACCCTTATATTCATTACGCCGCCAGCATACAGCAGCTACTGGAAGACATTGCGCTGCAAATGATTGAATATTACCTGGGCGATATTCTTCGCGAGACCGGCAAGATTGTGATGGCGGGTGGGGTGGCGCTCAATGTGAAGCTTAACCAGCGCATTATTGCCTTGCCGCACGTGAAAGAATTATTTGTGCAGCCTGCCTCCGGCGATAACGGGACCAGCTTGGGCGCCGCGACCTATGCCGCGCATCTGGCAGGTGAAACCATCCATAAAATGGAGCACGCTTACCTCGGCCCTGCATATACCAACGAGGAGTGTATCGCGGCTTGTGAAGCACATCCGGCCAAGCCGATTTTCACCCGTGTTGAAGATGGCCCACGCAAAGCGGCAGAGTTGCTGGCAGCGGGCAATCCCTTGGCCTGGTTTCAGGGCCGCATGGAGTTTGGTCCACGCTCTCTGGGTTGCCGCAGCATTCTGGGTGATCCGAGTTTCCCTGGCGTGGCTGACCGCATCAATGCGCAGATTAAATACCGTGAGCGCTGGCGGCCGTTTTGTCCCAGCATGCTGGATCGCGTGGCGGTGGATATTCTGCAAACCGAGCATCCGGCCCCTTATATGACGTTTACCTTTGACGTGAATCCGGCCTGGAAGGCGCGTATTCCGGAAGTGGTGCACGAAGACGGCACGGCGCGCGCGCAAGTGGTGACCAAAGAGACCAATCCACGCTATTACGCGCTGATTGAGCATCTGGAGCAGTTACGCGGCAATGGCGTGGTGTTGAATACTTCGCTGAATCGTCGTGGCGAGCCCATGATTTGCAGTCCAACCGATGCCTTGAATATGTTTTATGGTTGTGATCTCGAGTATTTGATGCTGGAAGATATTCTGGTGACCAAATCCGCCTGAACGCTGGCTTGAGGCAAGGGCCTCAAGCGAGTGCTAGCAAACGGTTTATATTGTTTTAAGTCATTGAATCGTCTAAAAAAACCATCAAACTTGGTAATTCAGTTTGACGTGATGCACCAGTTTGGCGATAATCGTAGCTAGGGAACCTGTTTGGATTCATATATATTACGACCCTAAACTGTGACTAAATAGCAAGTTCAAAGCAGTTCACCAGGATAGTTCATCAGGTAGTTAAAACACAGTTGAGCGATAGTCAATGAAACAATCTCACATTGAAGTAACAGAACGCATCATCGAGCGCAGCCGCCCGACACGTAAGGCATATTTGCAGCGTATTGATGATTACCTGAACCGCGAAAAAGGCCCGGATCGTCTGGGCTGTGCCAACGTGGCGCACGCATTTGCGGCCATGCCAGCAAACGACAAGTTCAAGATTTATGCCGAAAAGCCAACCCATGTGGGTATTGTCACGGCGTATAACGAGATGCTGTCAGCGCATCAGCCTTACGTTAACTATCCGGATATTATTCGTGATGAGGCGCGTAAATTAGGTGCGACCGTGCAGGTTGCTGGCGGTGTGCCAGCCATGTGTGATGGCATCACGCAAGGCGAGCCAGGCATGGAACTCAGCCTGTTTAGCCGCGACACCATTGCCATGAGTACGGCAGTCGCCTTGTCTCATGATGTATTTGATGCTGCTTTGTTGTTAGGCGTCTGTGACAAAATTGTGCCGGGCTTGTTGATCGGTGCCTTGCATTTTGGCCACTTGCCTTGCGTGTTCGTGCCAGCAGGCCCGATGAGCACTGGTATTGATAACACTTCAAAATCCAAAGTGCGCGAAAAATATGCGCAAGGCCTGTGTGACCGTGAAGAATTGCTGGCGAGTGAGTCTGCGGCTTATCACGGTGCAGGCACCTGTACCTTCTATGGTACGGCCAACAGTAACCAGATGTTGCTGGAAGCCATGGGCTTGCATGTGCCTGGTGCGGCGTTTATCCATCCCCATGATGGCATGCGTGAAGATTTAACGCGTGAAGCGGTGCGCCTGGTAGTGCAAAACGCTAAAAAAGAAAAATTTGTGCCGATTGGCCGTCTGGTTGACGAGCATGTCATTGTGAATGCCATGGTGGCGTTGCTGGCGACCGGCGGTTCAACCAACCACCTGATTCACTGGGTAGCGGTGGCGCGTGCCGCGGGCATTATCATTGACTGGACCGACTTCCACTATCTGGCTAAGGCAACGCCTTTGCTGGCTAGCGTTTACCCGAATGGTAAAGCCGATGTCAACGAATTTCAGACCGCTGGCGGCCCTGGTTTCGTGATTCGCGAGCTGATCGAAGGCGGTTATATGTATCCGGATGTGTTCACCGTGAGCGGTGGTGGCATGCGTGACTACGGTAAAAAACCAGAAAAAACAGCAGACAAACTGGTATGGACGGATTACCCGGCGGAGAGTGGCGATGAAACCATCGTGCGTACTGCGGCACATCCGTTTAACGAGTCTGGCGGTTTGCGTTTGCTTAAAGGTAATTTAGGTCGCAGCGTGATCAAGATTTCTGCGGTGCCAGAAGACCGTCACATCATTGAAGCCCCTGCGATTGTGTTTGATGCGCAAGAAGAGTTGCTGGCAGCTTTTGACCGTGGCGAGCTCGAAAGAGACTTTATTGCTGTGGTGCGCTTCCAGGGTCCAAAAGCCAATGGCATGCCGGAGTTGCATAAACTGACACCGCCACTGGCTGTGCTGCAAAACAAAGGTTTCCGTGTCGCGATTGTGACTGATGGCCGCATGAGCGGCGCTTCTGGCAAGATTCCAGCGGCGATTCACCTGAGCCCTGAAGCCAGTGCCGGCGGTGCCATTTCCAAAATCCGCAATGGCGACATTATTCGCCTCAACGGCACAGTAGGCCAGTTGAACGTATTGGTAGATGAAGACACCTGGGCTGAGCGTGAAGCTGAAGAGCTGAGCGATGCCAAGCGTCATCACAATGCACATGGCATGGGCCGCGAGCTGTTTGGTGGCATGCGCAGGAATGTGCTGTCGGCCGAAGAAGGCGCGGTTACCTGGTTGTAAATTAAAAGTGCGTCGCAAGACGTTGTTGCAGATCGCTTGCCGTACTATTCGTACTGTCTGCGCTCCTGCGCCTAGTCTTGCTTAGCACTTTTAATTCACAGTGAAGCCAAGCGATTAGAAAACAATTTTTTATTTTTTAGGTCAATATTCATAACATGAGCACATTAGAGTTAGCTAATCATGGCCCGGTCATTCCGGTGATTGTCATCAACAAAGTGGAAGATGCCGTGCCAATGGCAGAAGCCTTGCTTGAAGGTGGCGTTAAGGTGCTGGAGGTGACATTGCGCTCACCAGTTGCCTTGCAAGCCATGGAACAAATTGCCAAGCACGTACCTGATGCGATTTTGGGTTCAGGCACTGTGCGTAACCTCAAAGATGCGCAAGCGTCTAAAGATGTCGGTTGCCAGTTTGCGGTAAGCCCAGGCTATACCACTGAGTTAGGTCAGTTTGCGCGTAAAATTGGTTTGCCATTGCTGCCAGGCGTGTCTACCGGTTCTGAAATCATGATGGCGAATGCCGATGACTACTATTTCCTCAAGCTGTTCCCGGCCGTGGCTGTGGGTGGCATTAATCTGCTCAAAGGCTTTGCTGGCCCGTTTGCAGACGTGAAATTCTGTCCGACAGGTGGCGTGAGTGTAGAAAGCGCACCTAACTTCCTGGCGTTGCCTAACGTGGTTGTGTGTGGTGGTACCTGGTTAACGCCATCTGATGCCGTTGAACGTAAAGACTGGGCACACATCACCAAGCTGGCAAAAGAAGCTTCAGCGATTGTGGCGGCTAAATAAGCGAGCCACCGACGCAAATCGTCTATAATGAAGGCTTGTAGCAATACAAGCCTTTTTTATTTGCCAGCCTATGTCACAACGCCCAGACCTCTCAATCTATAAAACCATCGTGCTGGATTGCGATGGCGTCGTCCTCAATAGCAACCAGACCAAAGTCGATGCTTATTACAATACGGCCAAACGCATGGGCGGCACCGATGAGCAAGCGCAAGCCTTTGTTGATTACCATATCAAACTGGGCAGCATTCCCCGTAATGACAAAATCCGTTATTACATCACCGAGATCATTAAGCAGCCACTGACGCCAGAATTATTTCAGGCTTTTATGGAGACGTTTACCGAGATTCTGGACGAAACCTTAATGCAGTGCGAGGTTGCCCCGGCGTTAATGGATTTAAAGCAAAAGACGTCACAAGCCAAGTGGATGCTGATGTCGGGTGGCGATCAGGAAGAGCTGCGGCAGATTTTTCCTCGCCGTCATCTCGATCATTTGTTTGAACTCGGTATCTATGGCGGCCCGACCAAAAAGAACGAACACCTGGCCAGCCTGATTGCCGACGGCAGCATCCAGTTCCCAGCCTTGTTTATTGGCGATAGCCGCTTTGACCATCAGGCTTCGACCGGGGCCGGATTAGACTTTATTTTTGTCGCCGACTGGACAGATATGCCGGATTGGAAAGCTTACTGTCAGGCACATCAAGTCACAGTATGTCATCATCTCGAATTGCGCCCACACGAGGCGTTTGTTTAATGTTGTCCTGTTGACGCAATGAGAGTTTAGGCAATGAAACCATCCAATCATGCCGTTTTTCGGCTTTTTTTGTTACTCACCACCTTGCATATGTTATGGGTGACCTGGGGATTTCTGTCTGAAGGGGTTGCGGCTGCTACCAGTCTGTCGTGGTTTTTTCACCTGTCTGCCTGGGGATTTTATGCATTTCTCTACAGCCTGATCGCCATATTGCCTGCGTGGCTGGCGAGCATATTGCTCAGGGCTTATCCGCGATTGCTGGCTGCGCTGGCCATTGTGCTGAGCACCGCTGGGCTCATGTTTATCAAATCGGATCTGATGATTTATGATTTGTATCGTTTCCACTTTAATGGCTTCATCTGGAACCTGATGACGACCAAAGGTGGCCTGGCTTCGCTAGGCACCAGCGGCGGCACTTACCTGTCGATTGCTGGCTCAGTGTTGTTCGTGACTTTCATTCAAACAGTATTCTGGTTAATCAGCCTGCGCCATGCGCAATTCAGGCTTGCCAAATTATCTGCGCAGGCTATCTGGATACTGGCCCCGATATTATTTGTGGTTCAAGCGCTGATTTATGGCATTAGTGATGTAAAAAATATTGGTGCAGTGTTAGATACTGCCGAGGTGTATCCGTTTTATCAGCAGGTACTGATGCGCTCATTGGCAGCACGCTATGGCATGGATATTGAAAGACGCCATAATCATCGCTTGTCCGTGGATACCGCGAGGCTGCATTACCCGGTGCAAGCCATCAACTACAAAACGGTAGATCATCCGCCCAATATTGTCATCTTTGCTGCGGAATCGCTGCGCTGGGACCGGTTAACGCCACAAATTATGCCTCACAGTTGGCAGCTTGGTCAGCAGGGCAGCTTATTCACACAACATTACTCCAGTGGCAATGGCACCCGCGAAGGGCTATTTGGCATGTTTTATGGCTTGTATGGTTCCTATTGGGCTAGCTTTCTGCACGCGCAACAGTCGCCTTTGCTGATGGATAGATTACAGTCTCTTGGCTATCAGTTTGATTTACGCACCAGTGCAAAATTCTCTTATCCTGAATTTAATAAAACGTTATTTGCCAAGTTTTCGTTGGCAGACTTGCATGAAGCGGATGAAAGCATGAATCCGTGGCGTCGAGATGAGTGGAATGCAAGCCAGCAAATCGCTTTTCTCAAACAGCGAGACCGTCGCAAACCCTTCATGAGTTTCTTCTTTTTTGAATCTACCCATGCCCGATATGATTTCCCCGAGCAGGCCGTCGTCGCTTCACCATATCTGGGTGATGTCAATTATTGGGGAATGTCGCGTGCTTCTTTGCAGCCAAGAATAGGCGAATTCAAAAATCGCTACTCGAATGCCGCACACTGGATAGACATGCAAATTGGACGTGTACTGGACGAGTTGCGTAGCCAGGGTTTGCTGGAAAATACCATTGTCATTATCACTGGTGACCATGGCGAAGAGTTTCTTGAAAAAGGCAACTGGGGACACAACTCCACGTTTGTTGAAGAGCAAACGCATGTGCCTATGGTGATGTGGATGCCTGGTCGCACACCTTCTGAGATTGATCATGTCAGCAGTCACCTGGATATCTCACCGACCCTGTTGCAGGCGCTGGGCGCCCCTGCTGATGCCAATGGCTACTCATTAGGGCGCAACCTTTATGATACGCAACCGCGAGACTTTATTGTCGTCAGCGATTGGCGCACCATCGGTGTGTTGACCAACGACATGAAATATCGTATTGCCTATCAGCAAAACGGGATGAAGCATTATGTGCCTACCGGGCGCAACGATGAGGCTTTAGACGCCGAGCAGCAGGCTGCCCTGACAGCGAAGCATCAGCCGCAACTGCTACAGGCAATTAAAAATTGCTCACGCTTCTTGGCCAACCTTAAAAATTGATTGCCGTGAAAAAAACGCTTAATTTTGCAACGGATCATGAACTGCCTCCGGATATTCTGGCGCGGGATGATTTGTTTGAGTACCTGATGCATATTGATGGGCAGGTATTTCGTGCCGTTGCGACTCGACAGACGCTCAAAGTGAAGTTCGGACAGCGCTACTATTTTATCAAGCGGCATAACGGTGTTGGCTGGCTGGAGATCTTTAAAAACTGGATGTCTTTTAAACGTCCAGTTGTCAGTGCGCGCAATGAGGTTGTTGCTATTCAAGCACTGACAGATTTAAATATTCCGACCACGCCTTATGTTGCAGACGGCGTACAAGGCTGTGTACCAGCGAACCTGCGTTCTTTTGTCATGACTGAAGATCTCGGAGATATCGTCACGCTGGAGGACCTAGCGTTGCTCTGGCAGACACAGCCGCCGAGGCTGCAGTACAAACGTGCGCTGATCCGACAGGTCGCTGAGGTCGCCGGCAGGCTACATGCACACGGCATTTATCACCGTGATTTTTATATTTGCCATTTTTGCTTCAAACGTGAGGAAATGGCGCAGGTCCCACCTGCGTTATATGTGCTTGATCTGCATCGGGTTGAAATACACACGCCCCCTTCAGCGCGCATGCAAATCAAAGACATGGCAGCTTTATATTTTTCGGCGATGGATGTCGGACTGAGTCGAGGCGACTGGTTGACGTTTTTAAAATATTACTATTCGGCTTGGCCGCACTGCGATTGGCGTGTGGAGCGTAATAGTTCAGTGTGGCAGCAGGTATTTGCCAGAGCAGATAAGTTATATATCAAATATCAGCGCAAAATAAGCAATGGCGTCGTCATGTAAACGCTAGCCACTGCTGGCTAGCGTTTAAATCGTGCCGTGCAGCTTGGTGTAAATCATCCCCGCCAGTTCAAAGTCTTCGTGGTAATCAATATCGACCACCATATGGTTGGTTTCAAACAGGTATGGATTCACGCCAATATGGTAGTGAAAGCGGTTGACGGTTTCACGTTTCAGAATGAACAGGCTCCATAGTACAGAATACAGTTTTGGCAGGTCTTGCGATACTTTGTGCCAATAACCAAACCCGTAATTGACCGGGTTGCCTTTGGCGTCCAGCAAATGGCCTTTAAATGGTTTCACTGCAACCAGTGAGTCATGCTCATCACGCACCGTCTTCCAAGCCTCAAGCGCCTCTTTAAACTGATTAAATAGCGGCGAGGTAACCTGTATCCACATAATGTCATCATCACCAGGCAAGGGATCCGTCAAGGCTTTGACCAAATCAGGCTGATAGATTTTGTTGCCAGTCAGTGCATTATCGCGTTGCATGAAATGAAAACCATATTTATCACACAAGGGTTTCACCAGTTCGACACTTTCAGACGACACATAGACATTTTCCGGTGATTCAAAGGTGAGAATTTGTTTGGCTTTAATGTCAAACAATGAATCATCCTGATAAAACGGACGGATGTTTTTGTGCGGGATGCGGGTTGAGCAGGTTTGCAGTGGGATGATAATTTTCATAGTGGGTCATTTCAAAGAGGACGTTTGATCTTCTATTTGTTGCAAAGCCTCGGCAAAAGTGATTTTTGGAATAATCTGTGCTGGTAAGGCGCTTTTTAAAGACAGATTATATAACTTAACACCTTTTTTATCACTGGCTTCTCTGGCCAATTCAAAACAACCTCGGATATGAGGCTCGTAATAGCGTAAAAAATCAGGGGCAGGGTTGTTTTTATCCGCATAAAAATGCGCTTTGCCAGTGCCGCCTAAGTCCATGCCTACGATATAAATCGCGCGATAGCCCAAGCCGAAAGCCAGTTGTACCGCCCAGGTGGCAACCGTTTTGCCTGCGAAAACACCTTTTTGCAAGTTGTGGCTAAAACCAATCGCCCGGCAATATGGCAGTAGGTCAGCGGCCAATGTGATTTCTGGATCCTGCTGAAACTGCTGCAGGCATTGCTTAATACTCCATCGCGCAACGCCATATTTTCTAGTGGCGGATTCAATCAAGTAAATATTGCCTTGCTGCAATAATGTGGGCGCGCGCTCAGCAATAATACTTAAACCCTCAAAACTGAAAAAACAGTTTGCACCTGACTGGATGGCGGCAGTGACACATTCCCATTGCCGCTCAAATACGCGATGGTCGACAATAATCGTGTGTGTCGGCGTCAGTCTGTGATCGACAAATTTCTTGATGGCACAATTGAGGCTGATGGTGGGGAATGTCGCGATTTTGTGCAGATCAGCCTCGGCAAGGGAAGGGCCAGAAGCCACGATCCAGCAAGGGCCGTCCATGGTTTTACTCAGGGTATGCGCAAATGGAATGCTAGCTAGCACTTGCTGTTGCCATAAGACCGTGCAGTGCGTCTCACCGCGGATCAGGTCAAAGTCCGGGTGACAGTTGTACTGGTGTTTGAACTGTGACCCTAAACGCATGCGGCGCAACCCCGCACACCACTTTTTAGAAAGTTTCCCGATCAGAGACATGAGTGCCTGCATCCCAAATAGATACGCTTAGTTTTTATCAGTGTTTTTATATTATTTTTCAGTGATGGCCGGAGCCACAGCACTGGCAGCATTTTTCTTATCAGACTTGATAAAGATATAGGCTTTGGATTTTTTGCGCCAGCCGTAGAGTGTTTGTGTTAATACAAAATGGTGGCTGTTCAGCAATTGTGTCGCATACGACTCATAGGCAGGAATGTCATGGTGAGGGCTGATGACATAAATATCAAAGGCATCGATTTGACCGTTCGCTTCCGTTTGTTTAAGCAGTTCATAGCCATCTATGCGATTGAGGAATGGCTGTTTGGCATAAAACCTGGCGTTTTCGGTGTCATAAAACACGCGCGAGTCTGCTGCACTGATCTTTTTAACCGCATTCACCGCATCGCGGTCCAAATCAATTGCCCGATGGTCCCACACATTGCTAAGGACCATCAGTGCCATGATCAGCATCCATAAGCGGATCACCCAGCGTGGCCAGCACCGCTCAAAATGGCTAATGGCAAAGGCGGCCATGCATAGCATGACAATTCCGCTGGCGATCACGTAGCGGCTGGATAAGACAAAAGTGTTCAGAATAATGACCGTGCTGACTACAAAGCCAGTAATGAGTGTGAGCGCCATCAGTCTTTGCATGTGGATGTTGATGCTGCCCCACCATGCGCGTTTGGGCCAGGCGAGTAATATCAATGTTGGGTAGCCCGCAACTTTGACTGTCTTGAGCAGAATGATCAATAGTAACGCGCTCCACAAGCTAATCCTTGCATAGTCATCCAGCAAGTTACCCAAGACTTGTTGACCAAGGATGTCTGCTTTTTGATCAATAAAATCTAAGCGGTGAGTAAACAACTGCGTCAGTTGAGAGCTGACCTCTTGTAGCCTGCCCAATTGTTGAGGCTTGACCACGCCTGATACGATGGCCATGATCAGAATAATGATCACAGCGATTGCCAGCACGTTAGCCATCAGCCATCGGCTGATTTTTTTGCGCCAGCCGGTTGCCGGGGCAATCAAGCTTAAGAGTGGAATCGCGACGAGATAAGCGACAACTTCAATTCTAAACAGCGTAGCTACGACCATGCAGGCTTGAAATGCAAGTGCCTGTTTGAGTTGATGTGACTCCGCGTATCGGCACCAATACACTAATCCCCAGGTGTAAGCCGCCCAGAATCCTTCATCCCGCAGTAGCATGCCCAGAATATCACCGACGAGATAGGTGGTGGAGAACAACAACCATACACCCCAATGCAGGGTGCGCTGCTTGGCCCCGGCGACCAGCAATAACTGCTGGAAACCTGCGACAAACACCACAAAACAGGCTGCGTTAAGGCACTGGGCCGCTGTTTGGATTTCTAGCCCACTGAGCGTATGAATAATCGCCAATAACCCTGCATACAATGGCCATGAAAATAATTGAAAAGCGGCTGACCATTCTTTAGCTGCCAGCAGTCTGGCTTGCTCGAAATATAACAAGGAGTCATTGTTCACCCAACCGTGCTGGTTAGCCATCACTTTTATCGCGATCAGCAGCGCTAGCAACAAATATAACCAGCGCCAGGTACTGAGGCTGATCGACTGGCGATGCGCAAAAAAGGGCAGTCTGGCAAACATGGCTAGTGACTTCCGCTGTGGTTGGGGAACAGCTGCATAATGATTTTTTCCGCGTGCATTTGTCGTAAGCAGTTCAAATGCCCCAGCGGGCAGACACGTTCAAAGCATGGGCTACATTCCAGTCCCAGATATTCCACCACCGCTTGCGGATGCATGGGTGGGGTATGTTTGGGATCAGATGAGCCGTAAATGGCAATGAGTTTTTTGTCGAGTGCCGCGGCCACGTGCATGAGGCCGGAGTCGTTGCTGATGATGGCGTGGCACAGTGACATTAAATCAATCGCTTCACCGAGTTTGGTGCGGCCAGCCAGGTCTACGCAGCGTTGCTGCGTCAGTTGTTGGATATTGGCGGTGACTGGCTGATCTTTTTCTGAGCCAAATAACCAGACTTGCCAGCCCAGCTGCAAGGCGTGATTAGCCACCTCTGCATAGTATTCAGCGGGCCAGCGTTTGGCTTCGCCATATTCTGCGCCTGGGCACAGGCCGAGTACTGGCTGTTTTGTATCGGGGATGTTGAGTTTGGCTAACAGGGTGTTTGCATGCGTGGGGTCCGCCAGCAAGGCCGGTTGCGGTAATGAGTCAGGTAGCACGGTATTCTTGGGTAAGCCAAGCGCAACAAAGCGCTCGACTGTTTTTTTGAGCACGCTTTTATCTAGCGTGCGCATATCATTGACTAGGCCATAACGCATTTCGCCTTTAAAACCGGTACGCACAGGAATCTTAGCCGCCCATGGCAAAATCGCAGATTTTAGACTGTTGGTGAGTAAAATTGCCTGGCTAAAGCCTTGTTTGGCCAGTTCACGTCCCAGTTTAAAACGCTCACCTAATGCAAGGTCACCATGTTTAAACGGCAGGGCAATTGCGTGTGAGACTTCTGGCATTCTTTCTAGTAAGGGCAAGGTCCAGGCTGGTGCTGCGACTGTGATCTGGCAATCAGGCTGCTCGATTTTGAGTTGCTTAAACAGGCTCTGCGCCAACACCATGTCGCCCACCCACGACGGGCCCATCACCAGAATCTTATTCATGCGTGCAGTTTTTTAATCAGGTTGGTGGTGCTGCGACCTTCTACCAGGTCGATCAGGGCAATTTCACCGCCCCATGACAAGACTTCATTGCCGCCAACCACCTGGTCAGCGGTATAGTCGCTGCCTTTGGCAATGACATTTGGTTGAATGGCATTGATCAGGCTCAGAGGCGTGTCCTCATCGAACAAAATAACCGCATCGACGGACTCCAGCGCAGCCAACACTCGAGCACGGTCTTTTTCATTCACCACCGGGCGCGTCGGGCCTTTGAGTGCTGAGACTGAACGATCGGTATTCAAGCCTAAAATCAGCTTGTCGCCGCGTTTTTTTGCGCCTTCGAGATAGGTCACATGCCCGGCATGCAGCAGGTCAAAGCAGCCATTGGTAAACACAATTCTTTGGCCCTGTTGTTTCCAGTTGGCGACTTTGTGCAACAACTCTGGCAACTCACTCACTTTATGTGCTTGCTCACTGCCCTGGGCGGTGGCAATCGCATCGATCAGGTCGGCTTTGGTAATAGGCACTGTGCCCACTTTGCCCACGACCACACCAGCCGCGATATTGGCCAGTGACAGGCTATCTAGCGCGCTCAAACCATGCATGAGACCTGCAGCGAGGGTCGCAATCACGGTGTCGCCTGCGCCTGACACATCAAACACCTGCTTGGCGGTGGCACTTAAGTGCTCCGTCTGTTCTGTGATCAGCGTAATGCCTTCTTCACCACGGGTGACCGCAAGAAAATCCAGCGCCAGGCTGGCTTTGAGTGTACGTGCCTTGTCGATTAATGCCGGATCATTGGTGTGCGTATCGCAAGCTTCCGCGGTCTCTTTTTTATTAGGTGTCAGAGCCGTTGCGCCACGGTATTTGTCGTAGTTGCGTCCTTTAGGGTCAACGAGCACCGGAATCCCGTGTTGGCGTCCATAGCTAATCACTTGTTGGCATACTTGTTCTGTGAGCAGGCCTTTGGCATAGTCAGACAAGATAATCAGCGCAGGTTGCTGTTGCAGCGCAGAGCCGATGGCTTGCGTGACTTGTTCTGCTTCACTGGCGGATAACGCGGCTGTGATTTCCTGATCCAGCCGCAGCATTTGCTGGTGCCCGCCGAGAATGCGGGTTTTGGCGATGGTTGGGCGCGTCGCGGTGGTCAGCATGGCTTGTGTATCAATGCCATAGTCTGATATTGCCGCCATTAAACGCTGGCCTTCATGATCGTTGCCAATCAAACCGATCATGCGCGTGTGTATGCCTAGTAATGCGAGGTTGGCTGCCACATTGGCTGCACCGCCTGCACGCTGTTGTTCTGATTTAATCAGCACCACAGGCACCGGCGCTTCAGGCGAAATGCGGTTCACTTCGCCCATCAGGTAGCGGTCCAGCATCACATCGCCGATCACCAGCGCGTGTTGTGGGTGCTCGCCAAAATGGGCAACCAGGTTTGCAATGCTAGGATTCATCAGGATTCCAGAATTTCACACAGGCAATGGCCGATAAAGATATGCGCTTCCTGGATGCGCGCCGTGACGCTGGAAGGCACCACGATATTGTGTGTGCAAAGCGTATTCATTTTGCCGCCGCTACCGCCGGTTAAACCAATGGTCGTTGCGCCGATTTCATTGGCCGTTTCAATCGCACGCACCACGTTGGCACTGTTGCCGCTGGTGGTGAGGCCAATCAAGACGTCTTCCGGGCGGCACAAGGCTTCTACCTGGCGGGCAAAAATATAGTCATAGCCATAATCATTGCCCACCGAGGTGAGGATAGACGTGTCCGTAGTCAGTGCGATTGACGGCAAGCCTTTGCGCTCTTTTTTAAAACGGCCGACGATTTCAGCCGCAATATGCTGGCTATCGGCCGCGCTGCCGCCGTTGCCGCACAGCAACACCTTGCCACCGCGCTGAATGCAATCACGAAGCAGGTTGCCAACGTCGCTAATCATCGGGAACAACGGCTCCAGCGCTTGGAACATCGCCACATGCGCGGCGTGCTCGCCTTTGAGGTATTCAATATGGTTCATATCGCTCACAATTCCTGAAGCCTCTTATGCGTAAGGGTCATCCTGCAGCAAGTAGTTCTGCACGTAGTCCTTTACGCCTTCTTCCAGTGTGGTAAATGGTTTTTTATAACCGGCCTGGCGCAGCTTTTGCATTTCAGCTTGGGTGAAATACTGATACTTACCCTGCAAGTCTTGCGGCATGTCGATATAAGTAATATTCGGCTCGCGCGTCATGCTGGTCATCACATTGGTCGCCAGGTCTTTAAAACTACGTGCCTGGCCAGTACCAATATTGTAAATGGCGCTGGCAACTGGTTTGTTTTTAAGCGCTGCCTCTAAAAAAAAGCCCATCACATCCGCCACGTCTTTCACATAGACAAAGTCACGCAGTTGCATGCCGTCTTCGACACCAGTCTTGGTGCCTTTAAACAGGCGCATGGTGCCGGTTTCTTTAAATTGGTTAAACGTGTGATAAGCCACGCTGGCCATGCGCTCTTTGTGATATTCATTTGGCCCGTAGACATTAAAAAACTTGAAGCCAGCCCACGCCGGTGGCGTGGCCTGTTTTTGCGTGACTTGCTGTAACACCCACTGGTCAAAAAAGTGTTTTGAGTAGCCATAGCCATTCAATGGGCGCAGGTTCTCAATGCTAGCATCGTCATAGCCTTGCTCACCACCGCCATAAGTCGCGGCAGAGCTGGCGTAAAAAAACGGCACCTCATACTCGGCACACCACGACCACAAGTCCTGCGAATAATGCATATTATCCGCCACCAGCTTGTTAAAATCGCGCTCAGTGGTCGCGCTGATGGCCCCCATATGAATCACCGCGGTGATATCGTCGTTGTCTTCCAGAAAATCGAACAGCTGATCTTTGTCCAGGTACTCAGCATAGTGCCTGTGTACCAGATTCTGCCACTGGCTTTCATGCGTGATGCGGTCAACAATCACCAGGTCCTGCCGACCCAGTTTGTTGTTCAAATGCCAGGCCATGATAGAACCAATCATGCCTGCGCCACCGGTGATAACGATCATAAGGAAACGATAAAAACGTTAAAAGGCGATTATAACGCGTAATCGGCGCGGGCTGGCACTGGAATCAAGATGAGCCCAGCGTTACTTTTCAGAACCCATCTCCAGTGCGCGCTGCTTGCTTCTTTGCGCCTCAGCTTCAGCCTTCACTGCATCAAAGTTATCACTCACCCACCCCTGCAAATGCTCCAGCGCAATATCGCGCATCGCTTCAATCCAAACTGCCTCGCTATTCAGCGCTGGGATATAGCGATAATCCCCGCCGCCCACAGACTGGAATAAGTGTTTGCCTTCCATGGCGATTTCTTCCAGGGTTTCCAGGCAGTCGCTGCTAAAACCTGGGCAGACCACGTCTATGCGATTGAGTCGTTGTTTGCCTAAGGCGTCCAACGTATTGGCGAGGTAAGGCTGTAGCCATTCCTGGCGGCCAAAGCGGGATTGGAAGGCTATCTGGTATTGTTCTTTAGTTAGGCCTAAGGCCTCGGCCAACAGGCGACCGGTTTTATGGCATTCGCAGTGGTAAGGGTCGCCTTTGAGCAGATGAAATTTAGGGACGCCATGAAAGCTCATGACCAGTTTTTCGGGTTTGCCGTTCAGTTTCCAGTAGGCCTGAATATGGCTGGCAAGTGCTTGAATATAGAGTGGGTGGTCGTGATAATGCTTGATAGTGCGAATGGCGGGCACGTTGCGCATTTTAAGTAACGCGCGCCACACCGCGTCTAGCGCGGCGGCGGTGCTGCTGGCGGCATATTGCGGATACAGCGGGAACACCAGAATGCGGTCACAGCCTTGTGCTTTGAGTAACTCTATGGCACTTTGCATGCTGGGGTTGCCGTAGGTCATGCCTAGCTCGACGGCAAAGGGCGAGTTGATTTTTTGTGACAGATAGCCTTGCAGCAACTTCTTCTGTTGCTGAGCATAGACCATCAATGGCGAGCCTTGGTCTGTCCAGACACTGGCGTATTTTTCGGCTGATTTTTTCGGGCGAAATACCAGAATGATGCAGTGCAAGATCCAGCACCAGATAAAGCGCGGAATTTCAACGACACGCCTGTCCATCAGAAACTGTTGCAGATAAGGCCTGAGGGCCTTTGCCGTTGGGGCTTCAGGCGTCCCCAGGTTGGCTAACAGAATCCCCACTTTTGCTTGGCTGCCGTGGGTGTAAGCAGGCTCTGGTTTGTAATAGCTCATACAGGCATTTTAAGCGAATAAAAGCCCATATGACGTTTGCCGGTTAAAAAAGTGCCGTGCGCCTACTCATAGGCGCACGCTAAGCATTATTTTTTGTTGATCTGGTTACCAATGACACCACCGATCGCTGCACCGCCGACCGTACCAATCGCGCTACCACCCGTTAACACGGCACCACCAACGGCACCAATACCCGCACCTAAGGCAGTGCTTTTACCACGTGTGCTCATGGAGCCGCAGGCAGTAGTGCTCAGGCACAATACCAAGAGCGCAGACCAGATAAAAGATTTTTGCAAAGTTGTTTGATTAACGCGGTTCATATTGATCTCTCCACATTGAATAAATTGTAGGTTTATTGTAAGCAGGCGGTGAGTTGTGCTGTAGCAGCGTTAAGCTGATAGTGCTGTCAGAACCCTCTGACAGAGATAAAGGTGTGATTTACTGATTGGATAATGCATTCGACAGCAGTTTGGCCGTGACGTCGACAATCGGGATAATCCGCTCATACGCCATGCGTGTCGGGCCAATCACGCCTAAGGTGCCGACCACCTGGCCGTCCACTTCATAGGGCGAGGTGACCAGGCTGCATTCATCCAGCGGCAGGTAGCCACTCTCGCCACCGATAAAAATCTGTACGCCATCCGCGCGCTGGCTATGGTCCAGTAATTGCATCAGGGCCGTGCGGCGTTCAAAAATCTCAAACAGTTTGCGCAGGCTGCCGACGTTGGTCGAGAGTTCATCGACTTGCAGTAGATTGCGTTCGCCAGCAATCACCACCGTTTCCTGCTCAGAGGATTCTGGCTGGCTGGCGGCTTCGAGGGCGGCAGACATCAGACGGTTAATATCGACCTGCATCTGCTGTAGTTCTTGTTTGAGCTTGGCCTGCACTTCTTCTAGGGATAAACCCTGGCAATGGCTATTAAAGTAATTGCTGGCGGCGGTGAGTTCGCTGGCGCTAAAGGCTTTGTCGGTGAGTAAAATGCGGTTTTGCACCTGGCCGTCTTCTGTGACTAAAATGACCAGGATTTTTTTGTCATTTAAATGCAGAAACTCCAGGTGTTTCAAGATATTTCGCGTGCGTTTGGGAATCATCACCAATCCAGCAAACTGCGTCAGTTGCGACAGCATGTCTGCCGCACTGTTGATTAACGCTTGCGGGTTGGGCGACGTCAGGCCGGTTTTTAGTTGCGTCACTGCGCGCTGATCCAGTGGCTGTACGGTCATCAGCGAGTCTACAAACAAGCGATAGCCTTTTTTGGTTGGCACGCGGCCGGATGAGGTGTGCGGGCTGGTGATAAAGCCTAATTGCTCGAGGTCGCTCATGACGTTGCGGATCGTTGCCGGACTGACATCCAGGCCCGAATGCTGGAGCAGGGTACGTGAGCCTATGGGCTGACCTTCGCTGATGTAATGTTCCACCAGTGTTTTAAGCAAAATTTGCGCGCGTTTATCCACTTTTAACCACCTTGTTGCCGACTATTAAATTTTGCACCATTTACGCTCAGGATAACAGTCCCTTGTGCTTTTCAGTTGTAGGCTTCTATGCTTTAATGCGGCCATGCAATCTACATTCCGTTCCGTCGCCATTGTTGGAAAATACATGGACGCCACCGCCTTGCAGCACATGCAAAGTGATTTGACCCGTTTGGCACATCATTTGTTGTCACATGGTTTGCATGTGTGCGTTGAAGAACGCACGGCACAGTTTGTAGATGACGAAGGCTTTGAACTGGCGAGCCTGGATGATATCGGCACCAAGGCTGACCTGGTGATTGTCATGGGCGGCGATGGCACCATGCTGAGTGTGGGCCGTGCCTTACGGGATACCGGCGTGCCGCTGGTGGGTATTAACCGTGGCCGCCTGGGCTTTTTAACCGATTTGCAAACCGACCAGATGCTGGTTGAGATTGATAAGATCTTGCAGGGTGAACACCAACTCGAATCGCGCATGTTGCTGCAATCGGCGGTGACGCGGGCAGGGCAGGTCATTGAGCAGACGGTGGCTTTGAACGATGTGGTGATTAAAAGCGCCTTTCGCCTGATTGAGTTGGAGGTGCATGTGGATGGGCAGTTTGTCTCGCGACAGCGCTCTGACGGCTTGATTCTCGCCACGCCCACCGGCACGACTGCTTATGGCTTATCTGCCGGTGGCCCGATTATGCACCCGGATCTGGAAGCGATTTCCATTGTGCCAATTAGTCCGCATACCTTGAGCTACCGGCCGATTACGGTGCCTGCTTGCAGCGTGATTGAGGTCATTATCGTGAATGCAGCCGATGCCCAGATCAGTTACGATGGCCAGGGGCAATATCCGCTGGCTGTCGGCGACCATGTGCGCATTGAGCGTGCGCCACAGCAAATTCAACTGGTGCATCCACAAGATTATTGCTATTTTGATATGTTGCGTAACAAATTAAACTGGGGCTAAACAGGCCCGCGCTAATCACCCATGCTACAAGCCCTTTCTATCCGAGACTTTGTGATTGTTGATACGCTGGAACTTGAGTTCTCAGCAGGCTATACCGCACTCACTGGCGAAACCGGCGCCGGAAAATCCATTTTGATCGATGCCTTGTCGTTAAGCCTGGGCGCGCGTAATGAAGGCGATGTGACGCGCAAAGGCTGCGAAAAGGCCGAGATTTCTACCACCTTTGATATTAGACATAATATTGCGGCGCGCGAGTGGTTGCAGGCGCAAGAGATGGATGTGGATGACGCCTTGATTTTGCGTCGGGTGATTTATGCCGATGGCCGCAGTCGCGCATTTATCAATGGTGCTTCGGCCACCGTTGGTCAATTGCGCGAGATCGGCGAAGCGCTGATTGATATTTACAGCCAAAACGCACATCACTCTTTGCTCAAAGTCGCCACCCAGCGCGAGATTCTGGATGCTTATGCACAAGCCACGCCATTGGCAAAGCAAGTGGGCAGATTTTACAAAGACTGGTCGCAACTGCATCAGCAGCAATTGGCCTATGAGCAGAATGCCAGCCAGTTTGCGGATGAGTTAGCCCTGTTGCGTGATAGCACGCGTGAGTTAAAACAATTGGGCTTTGTGGCTGAAGAGTGGGCCACCTTGCAACAGGAACACGTGCGCTTGAGTAATGGTGCCAGTTTACTTAGTGGCATGGAAACCAGTTTGCAGATGATGAGCGAAGGCGATGAAGTGAATGCGCTGGATTTGTTATCGCAAGCACAAGCCAAGTTGGCCGAGTTGCAGACTATTGATATTGGCTTGCAACCGATGCTGGAAACGCTGGACTCTGCCGTGGTGCAACTGGAGGAAGCCAGTCGTGCACTGAATCGCTACCTGCAAAAAAGTGAACTGGACCCGGCGCGTCTGGCAGAGGTTGAGGCGCGGATACAGGCGATTCATGGCGTTGCGCGCAAGTTTAGAGTCAAGCCGGATGAGCTGCCAGATTTGTTGGCGACACAATTGAGTCGCATGGCTGAGTTGGAGGCGTTTGCCGATGATGGGGCTTTGGCTAAGCAGGCGCAAGCCGTCTGGCAGCAGTATCAGGCACAGGCCACACAGTTATCTGCGGCGAGGCAGCAAGCAGCAAAAAAATTGGCAACAACCATTACCGAACAAATGCAGGCCTTGTCATTAAAGGGCGGCCAGTTTGCTGTCGCTTTAACGCCAGGTGAGGCGGCAGTTTACGGCCTCGAGCAAGTCGAGTTTCTGGTCGCGGGCCATGCTGGCGTCGAGCCGCGGCCACTCAATAAAGTTGCTTCAGGTGGTGAGTTGTCTAGGATCAGTCTGGCTTTGCAAGTCACCACCGCGTCATTAGGTACCGTGCCATGCATGATTTTTGACGAGGTGGATGTTGGCATCGGCGGCGGTGTGGCCGAGGTGGTTGGCAAGTTGCTGAGTCAGTTGGGCCAGCACAGGCAAGTGTTGGTGATTACGCATTTGGCGCAAGTGGCGGCGCAGGCGCAACAACATTGGCAGGTCAGCAAGTCTGAGCAACACGGCACTACTTTAAGCCGTATTCGCGCGCTGAGTAGCGCTGAGCGTATAGAAGAAGTGGCCCGTATGCTCGGTGGTTTGCAAATCACCGAAGCAACCCGCAACCACGCCCGGGAAATGTTACAGGCGAGTCGCTCCTGATTTGTCAGCCCATGGCCGCCGTCCGTGCGGTCAAATCTTTTACTCTATTTTCTCCATTCTGTGATGTGGATTTTTTGCGTTGATTGTGACGAAAAAACATGCTTTAATCGGCTTGCCTGTTGTTAGTTTATGTTAATTTTAATTGTCATCGGGTATGGTCACATTCGTCATGTTGTTAGATTAAACGCTTAGGAGAGTCGCATGAAAAGTAGAATCGGGTTTATAGCTTGGGCCTGGGTCATTATCATCGGTGCTTTGATGATCACACCAAATGGGGTGCACTGTATCGCTTGTGGCGAGATAGGTAATTTGTTCATGGGGGTGACTTCGATTGTGCTGGGGGCTGTGTCTATCTTTACACATAAGTTTGCTGTCAAATAGATTGAGTCAAGTAATTGTGTAATAAAAAGGCCTGAAATATCAGGCCTTTTTTGTTGCGATCAATGATTGTTTTTGTGCTGTTTGAGCACTGCCCACTGCAGCAGTTTTTGTTCAAACGAAAGTCTTGCATTGGCCGGGCTGGTGGACGGTAGCGTCACCGTCGGTATTGTAGGCGTGAGGTGAATATGCTTTTTGAATAGCTGCGCGGCCGCTTGTCCATTAAAGGCAATCAACGTGATATGTGGGCAACTGGTCAATAAATGATTAATATCGTTAGCAATAATACTGTGTCCTTGAATGCTGCTATCTAGGCTGCCGATGCGTTGCGCTGTATGACAGACATCCCAGATAGCCAGGCCATGTGCCTGCGCTGATTGGCAGCGCCGTTCATAACTAGCTTGGGCCGGGATGTTGAATAGCTGTTCCAACAGTCGCCAAAAGACATTTTGCGGATGTGCATAGTACTGCTGCTGTTTGATGGATGCGACCCCAGGCAATGTGCCCAAAATCAGGATACGCGCGTCGGAGCTGGCGACTGGCGCAAATCCGGTCGTGTTATGTTGAGATATGGGTGGCAGTTCGGACAAACCAGTGTGGACAGACCAATGCGCGCGCATTAGTCTGTCATGTTTGATGTTATTCAGTGCAAGGTTGTTTTTTGCACAAACCGTAAATAGTCAGCGAATGATCTTGCATGCTAAAGCCGTATTTTTCTGCGGCGGCTTTCTGTCTATTTTCAATTTCTTCATCATAAAACTCTTCAACGCGACCGCATTTAACGCACACAATATGGTCATGGTGGCTGCCTTCGTTCATCTCGAACACGGCTTTGCCGCTTTCAAAATGGTGACGCACCAGTAATCCAGCTTGTTCAAATTGGGTTAAAACACGATACACCGTTGCCAGGCCCACATCTTCACCATTGGTGATCATGACTTTATAAATATCTTCGGCAGACAAGTGGCGCTGCTCACTGTTTTCAAACAGCTCCAGAATTTTCAGACGCGGTAACGTCGCTTTGAGGCCTGCATTTTTAAGTTCTTTGGGATCATGCATAGGTTTTGTCCATTGGGTTGTCTGTCGTTAAGTTTTGTCACTGCTTAGGTCGCCAGCCGTTCTTAATTGGCGAAACTACGTGGTATATTAATGATTATTCTCAATAATACCGATTATAAAGTGAATCCAATGCGTAATTCTATCTTATTTGTGTTGGCTGTCGCATCTCTGGAGAGTGGATGTGGTGCCAAACTTCCTTCGCTCAAGCCGTTCAAGATGGAAGTGCAGCAAGGGAATGTAGTCACTTCTAAAATGTTGTTGCAGCTGCGTCCTGGCATGACTCGTTCGCAAGTGCGCTACATTATGGGCACTCCGCTGATTGTAGATAGCTTCCGCGACAATCGCTGGGATTATTTTTACGAGTTGCGCAAACAAGGCGCCGTGATTGAAAAACGCCGAGTGATTCTTGATTTTGACAAGGATAGCCTGGTGTCCGTGCGTGGTGATGTGATTCCGTCTGCGGAAAATCCTGACATCAAAACCATTGCAGAAGCGCCACAGAAAAAAATAGACGCTGACAATGAGCAGCCGTGGACCGATAAGCTGAAATTCTGGAGAGGCGATGGCGGTGTTGCTAGCGACAAAGCAAGCGATGTCGCGCCTGCTGCGGCTGCAGTGGCGGCGACAGAAGCTAAAGTAACGCCATCTAATACCGCTCAATCTAATACAACTGAGCCAGCAAACGCGCAAGCGGCTGCGGCAACGAGCACACCAGTCGCGGCTGAAGAAGTCGTGCCCTATATCCCTGAAGGCGAGTATGTTGCAGCACCTACGCCACAAGAGATGGCCAAGGGTAACACCGATGCGGCCGCTCATCAGGTCACTGAAGCCAAGGCGCATGCCGTCAATGACAAAGAAATGGCTGCGCAAATTGCCGATACGGTAGAGCCGCCACCGGTGTTTCAACCAGCGCCCGCAGCTGCACCAGCTGAGGTTGCTGCGCCAGAGCCTGTATTGCCGCCAGTCGCCAAAGCGGCGCCTGCTGCGAGTAAGATCACGGCCCCTGTGGTTGCGGCAGCCGCCGTGACAGCGGCGACGGTGAAGCCAGCCCAAACCAAAAAAGCGGCGGCGCCAACCGCCAAACCAGCATCGCCACCTGCGCCAGCGCCCAAAGCCGCCACCGTGGCTGCGGTTGAGGATGATGAGGTGATTCCCTATATCCCTGAAGGGGAGTATGTGGCACCCGTGGTGCCAAGCGAGCAGGAGATGGTCAAAGGCAATATGGCTGAAGCCAACGCGCCAGCGACAGACGCTGAAGCGCATCAAGTGACTGAAAAAGGCGTTGCGCCTAAAGCAGACCATGCGGCTGAACCCGCACCGACATTTGTCGCTGAGCAATTGCCAGAGCCCGAACCTGAGCCGGAACTGCCACCGCCGCCGCCAGCGAAATCTATTGTGAAGGAAGTAGCGCCGGTTGTTCCGCCTGCGGCTACGCTGGCGCCTAAAGCCCCGCAAGCAGCGGCTCAAGCCGTTGAGCCAGCCGCCGTGGTTGCACGAGAAGTGCCGGCTGGTGATGGCGAAATTAATCAAGCAGTAGCTGCCTGGGCGCAAGCCTGGCGTAGCAAGGATATTAAAAACTATCTGGCCGCCTACGCGCCTGATTTTGTACCAGAAGGCTTGCCATCCAAAAAAGCCTGGGAAGCACAGCGTAAACAGCGCTTATCCGCTGGTCAGGGGGCGATTACGCTGGAGTTGAATAATATTCAAGTACAGCGTGAAGGCACGGCTGCGATAGCCACTGTGCATTTTGAACAGAAGTACGCGGCTAAATCTTACAAGGATGCGCTGACGAAAACCTTGGAAATGCGCTATGACTCCTCACAGAAACGCTGGTTAATCACGCGCGAGCGTGTCACGCCATTGGCTGCTGCTGCCGCGTCTGTGGCGGATCTGCCGAAAGTGAGCGTCTCTGAGCCTGTGGTGAAAACGGAATCGTCCGTAGCGTCAACCGCCGTCGCTGCTGACAGCGGCGTTGAATCAGCGGTGCAGGCGTGGGCACAAGCTTGGCGTAGCAAGAATGCGAATGCCTATTTTGCAGCCTATTCTCCTGCTTTTGTACCCGAGGGCTTGCCTAACCGTGCCGCCTGGGAAGCACAGCGTAAAAAACGCCTGTCGCCACAGCAGGGTAAAATCAGCCTGGATATCAGCAACCTCAATGTTTCTCGTACAGGAGACGCGGCGGTGGTGACATTCACGCAAAAATACGCCGCAAAATCCTACCGTGATGAGATGTCTAAGCGTTTGGAGTTGCAGTTGGATGTTTCGACTCAGCGTTGGTTGATTGTGCGTGAAACGGCTGCTTCTGGTGCTGAAGCGGCCTCCAGCAGCCAGCAAGTGACTGCGCCTGAAGGCAGTGCTGAGCACTTGGATGGTGTACTGGAACAAATCGGGTTTTAATCCTAAATATTAAAGAATGATTGAGTGAGTGATGTTGAAAGTTGTGATTGCAGGTGTGTCTGGCCGGATGGGGCATGCTTTATTAGAGGGTGTTTTTTCTGACAGTGGTTTGCAACTGCATGCTGCATTAGATCGCGCAGAGAGCGCGATGATAGGGCGCGATGCAGGCGAGCAGTTTGGCATGCAGACCGGTGTCAAAATTACCTCGGATATTACTGCGGCCCTGAAGGGCGCAGATGTGCTGGTAGATTTCACCCGTCCTGAAGCTAGCATGCAGTACCTGCAAGCTTGTCAGCAGGCCAATGTGAAATTGGTGATTGGTACCACTGGGTTTAGTGAAGCTGAAAAAGTCAGCATTGAAGCAGCCGCCCAAAAAGTGGGTGTGGTGTTCGCGCCTAACATGAGTGTGGGGGTGACCTTGCTGATTAACCTGGTTGAACAAGCCGCGCGCGTGCTCAATGAAGGTTACGATATTGAAGTGGTGGAGATGCACCATCGCCATAAAGTAGATGCGCCTTCTGGCACTGCGCTGCGTTTGGGTGAAGCTGCTGCTAAAGGCATTGATAAAGCACTTAAAGATTGTGCGGTATATGCACGTGAAGGCGTCACTGGTGAGCGCGAAGCAGGCACGATTGGTTTTGCGACCTTGCGTGGTGGCGATGTGGTTGGTGATCACACTGTGGTGCTGGCGGGGGTAGGTGAGCGCGTCGAGCTGACGCACAAGGCCTCTAGTCGTGCCACGTTTGCTCAGGGTGCATTGCGTGCGGCCAAGTTTCTGGCCGATAAGCCACAAGGCTTGTTTGATATGCGTGATGTGCTCGGGTTTGATAAAAGCTGATTTTTAAGGGCTGCCGAGCGTCTGCTTGGTTTGAGCCACAAAAGCAACATTTGCCCCTGACTTGCCCTTGAGTGGGCAGTCGATTTGCGCTATAATGCTTTAATTCTGAACGGGAAGAGTCCAACAAGCTTTTCCCGTTTTGCACATCTATTCACCGCAGCTTGAATCCCCTTTCTGGCGATGCGATGAACCCTCTAAACGATGTGTTTCGTATCAAACTTAAGGAGCTAAAGGTGTCAAAAACAATTCCAGCGATTTTAGTGTTAGCAGATGGAACTGTTTTTAAGGGCATTAGCATTGGCGCTTCCGGTCATACGGTCGGTGAAGTGGTGTTCAATACATCTATCACCGGATATCAGGAAATTCTCACTGATCCATCCTACACCGAACAAATTGTGACACTGACTTATCCGCACATTGGTAACTACGGCACCAATAGTGAAGATGTCGAGTCAGGCAAAGTCTATGCTGCGGGTCTGATTATTCGTGACTTGCCCTTATTGGAAAGCAATTTCCGCAGTGAACAAAATCTCTCCGATTATCTCAACGCCAACAATGTGGTGGCCATTGCTGATATCGATACCCGCAAACTGACCCGCATTCTGCGCGAAAAAGGTGCACAGGCTGGCTGTATCATGGCTGGCGAATCTGTCGATGAAGCGCAAGCTCTGGCCCTGGCGAATGGTTTCCCAGGCCTGGCTGGCATGGACCTGGCCAAAGTGGTCAGCTGTACTCAGCCTTACGAGTTTACAGAAGCCGAGTGGCAATTGGGCTCGGGCTTCAGCAAAGCGGCTGATGCGCAGTTCCATGTGGTCGCCTTTGACTACGGCGTCAAACGCAACATTTTGCGTATGCTGGTTTCCCGCGGCTGTAAAGTCACCGTGTTGCCAGCGCAAGCCACTGCTGAACAGGCGCTGGCCTACAAGCCCGACGGTATTTTCCTGTCTAACGGCCCTGGCGACCCGGAGCCATGCGATTATGCAATCAGTGCGATCAAGACCTTGGTAGACACTGGCATCCCTACTTTTGGTATCTGCCTGGGTCACCAGTTGCTAGCCCTCGCGAGCGGTGCCAAAACATTAAAAATGAAATTTGGTCATCACGGCGCTAACCATCCGGTACAAGACGTTGAAAGCAAGCGCGTGTATATCACCAGCCAGAACCATGGCTTCGCTGCAGATCCAGCGACCTTGCCAGCCAATATCAAGGTGACGCATGTGTCCTTGTTTGATGGTAGCTTGCAAGGGATCGCACGCACAGACAAGCCAGCTTTCAGCTTCCAGGGTCACCCGGAAGCGAGCCCAGGACCGCAAGAAATGAGCGTGTTATTCGACCGCTTTATCCAGTTAATGCAAGAAAGAAAGTCCATCTAATGGCAAAAAGAACTGACATTAAAAGTATTCTGATTATCGGTGCCGGTCCTATTGTTATTGGGCAAGCCTGTGAGTTCGATTATTCTGGTGCGCAAGCCTGTAAGGCGCTGCGTGAAGAGGGGTATCGCGTCATTTTGGTGAACTCTAACCCGGCCACTATCATGACCGACCCGGAAATGGCGGATGCGACCTACATCGAGCCCATTACCTGGCAAATTGTTGAGAAAATCATTGAAAAAGAGCGTCCAGACGCCTTGTTGCCGACCATGGGTGGCCAAACCGCACTGAACTGTGCGCTGGACCTGGACAAGCACGGTGTCTTGCAAAAATTCAATGTTGAACTGATTGGTGCTTCTAAAGAAGCGATTGATAAAGCCGAAGACCGCCAGAAATTTAAAGAAGCCATGACCAAAATTGGTCTGGGTTCTGCACGTTCTGCCATTGCGCATAGCCTGGAAGAAGCCTTGCAAGTGCAGGCAACGATTGGTTATCCGGCCATTATCCGCCCTTCATTCACCATGGGTGGTAGCGGTGGCGGTATTGCGTATAACCGCGAAGAGTTTATCGCGATTTGCGAGCGTGGCCTGGATGCCTCACCCACCAATGAGCTGCTGATTGAAGAGTCACTGCTGGGTTGGAAAGAATACGAGATGGAAGTGGTGCGCGACAAAGCGGACAACTGTATTATCATCTGTTCGATTGAAAACCTGGACCCGATGGGCGTGCATACTGGCGACAGTATCACCGTCGCGCCAGCGCAAACGCTGAGCGACAAAGAATACCAGATCATGCGTAACGCCTCGTTAGCAGTGCTGCGTGAAATCGGTGTGGATACCGGCGGCTCTAACGTGCAGTTCGCGATCAATCCTGACGATGGCCGCATGATCGTGATTGAGATGAACCCGCGTGTATCGCGTTCCTCGGCATTGGCTTCCAAAGCCACTGGTTTCCCGATTGCCAAAGTCGCTGCCAAATTGGCGGTGGGTTTCACATTGGACGAGTTGCGCAACGAAATTACCGGTGGTCAAACCCCGGCGTCATTTGAGCCATCGATTGACTATGTGGTGACCAAAGTGCCACGGTTCGCGTTCGAAAAATTCCCGCAGGCCGATAGCCGCCTAACCACGCAAATGAAGTCTGTGGGTGAAGTGATGGCCATGGGTCGTAGCTTCCAGGAGTCCTTCCAGAAAGCCTTGCGTGGCCTGGAAGTCGGCGTGGATGGCCTGGATTCTATTACTGATGACAAAGACCGTATCGTCAAGGAAATGGGCGAGCCAGGTCCTGAGCGTATCTGGTATGTGGCAGACGCGTTCCGTTTGGGCATGAGCCTGGACGAGGTGTTCGACATTACCAAGATTGATCGCTGGTTCCTGGTGCAGATTGAAGAGATTATCAAGCTGGAACTGTCTTTGTCAGTCAAATCGCTGGCCGATTTAAACAAGGACACCTTGTTTAGACTGAAGCGTAAAGGCTTCTCTGACCGCCGTTTGGCTAAATTGCTGAACACCGACCAACATGCAGTGCGTGCGTTCCGCCAGGCGCTGAATGTGCGTCCGGTCTACAAACGTGTGGATACCTGTGCCGCTGAGTTCGCGACTAACACGGCGTATATGTATTCTACGTATGAAGAAGAGTGCGAATCACAGCCAACCAATAACAAAAAGATTATGGTGTTGGGCGGCGGTCCTAACCGGATTGGCCAGGGCATTGAGTTTGACTATTGCTGCGTACATGCGGCCTTCGCCATGCGCGAAGATGGTTACGAAACCATTATGGTGAACTGTAACCCGGAGACCGTTTCGACCGATTACGATACGTCTGACCGTTTGTACTTCGAGCCAGTGACGCTGGAGGATGTACTAGAAATCGTCAATATCGAAAAACCAGTCGGCGTGATTGTGCAATACGGTGGTCAAACGCCATTGAAATTGGCGCGCGATCTGGAAAAAGCTGGCGTGCCTATTATTGGCACCACGCCAGATGCGATTGACCGTGCCGAAGACCGTGAGCGGTTCCAGCAAATGTTGCATGCCCTTAATCTGAAGCAGCCACCAAACCGCACTGCGCGTGCGCCAGAAGAAGCGATTCGTCTGGCAACTGAGATTGGCTATCCGCTGGTAGTGCGTCCTTCTTACGTATTGGGCGGCCGTGCGATGGAAATCGTGCATGAGCAAAGTCAGCTCGAACGCTATATGCGCGAGGCAGTAAAAGTTTCTAACGAATCCCCAGTGTTGCTGGATCGCTTCTTGAATGACGCGATTGAAGTTGACGTCGATGCGTTAAGTGACGGCGAAGATGTATTGATCGGCGGTATCATGCAGCACGTGGAACAAGCCGGTGTGCATTCTGGTGACTCCGCCTGTTCATTGCCGCCTTACAGCCTGAGCGATAGCCTGCAAGACGAGTTGCGTAAGCAAACCGTGCAAATGGCCAAAGCCCTGGGTGTAAAAGGTCTGATGAACGTGCAGTTTGCGGTGCAGAATACCGAGCAGGGCGAAGTGGTGTATGTGCTGGAAGTGAACCCGCGCGCCTCACGCACGGTGCCGTTCGTCTCTAAAGCGTGTGGTTTACAACTGGCGAAGATTGCTGCGCGTTGTATGGCAGGCCAGTCACTGAAGTCACAAGGCGTGACTAAAGAAGTCGTGCCGCCTTACTACTCAGTCAAAGAAGCCGTGTTTCCGTTCATTAAATTCCCAGGGGTAGATACCATCCTCGGGCCAGAGATGAAGTCAACCGGTGAAGTCATGGGCGTAGGCAACACCTTTGCAGAGGCGTTTGTGAAATCGCAATTGGGTGCTTCTGTCAAAATGCCAACCGGCGGCAGAGCGTTTATCAGTGTGCGTAATGAAGATCATGCCAAGGTGATTGATATTGCCAACGACTTGGTCAAGCTGGGCTTTACGCTGGTGGCAACCAAGGGCACGGCACGGGCGCTGGCTGAACAAGGCCTGGACGTGTCACCGGTGAACAAAGTAGCCGAAGGCAGACCGCATATTGTTGACATGATCAAGAACAACGAGATCAGTTTGATTGTCAATGTGACTGAGGACAAAAAAGCCATCACCGATTCTTACGAGATTCGTCGCAGCGCCCTGCAGAACAAGGTGACTTATTACACGACCCTGGCTGGCGCAAGAGCGGCTTGTATCGGGATGGCACAAAGCAAGGACATGGATGTCTACTCCGTGCAAGACTTGCACAAACGCCTTGCATAACTTAAACTTGGCTTAATTGATATTTGAAATAAGCCACGCTCATTCGGGTGTGGTTTATTTTTTTTATACTCATTTTTTGAAGGTATTTCAACATGGCAGTACATCAAATTCCTGTGACCGTGATTGGTGCAGAATTGCTCAAAGAAGAATTACAACGTTTGCGCGCAGTGGATCGTCCTAATATTATTCAGGCGATTGCTGAAGCGCGTGCGCAAGGTGATTTGTCTGAAAATGCTGAGTATGAGTCTGCCAAAGAGCGTCAGAGCTTTATTGAGGGCCGTATCGCTGAGCTCGAAGCAAAGCTGTCCAACTTGCAAATCATTGATCCCACCACGTTGAATGCAGAAGGCCGCGTGGTATTTGGTGCAACGGTGTGCTTTGAAGACCTGGACTCAGGCGATGCAAAAACGTATCAGATCGTTGGCGAAGACGAAGCTGACATTAAGAATGGCAAAATTTCTGTGAGCTCACCCATTGCGCGAGGTTTGATTGGCAAGTCTGAAGGCGAGGTGGTTGAAGTGTTATCACCGGGTGGCGTGAAAGAGTACGAAATTATTGAGGTGCTCTATATTTAAGAGTACAGGGATTTAGGAGTACGTGGCCATGGCCAAACAAGCAGGACTGACCGGTTGGATTAGCCCGCTGTTACTCACAGCGTGGGTAGGCGCATTATGGATGACGGCCATCACAGCCAGTGTCTTGTTCCAAATCATCGCAGACCGCCAACTGGCAGGCCTGGTCGCTGGCAAACTGTTTACCATTGTCAGTTATATTGGTCTGGTCAGTGGATTGTGGTTGCTGATTCAGCGTCTGGCCAATGATGGCTTCTCAGCCTTCAAGCAAGGATTGTTCTGGGTAGTGTTATTGATGTGGGTGCTGGTACTGATTGGTGAGTTTGGCATCCAGCCCTTACTGGCACAATTAAAAGCCAGTGCATTACCCAATGATGTGATGCAAAGCGTGTTCGCCAGCCGCTTTAAAACCTGGCACGGTATTGCCAGTATTGCCTATCTGGTGGAGTGTTTACTGGGTGTTTGGCTGGTGGTTAAGTCCAGTTAGGCACAAATAAAAAACGCGCTATTCACAGCGCGTTTTTTATTGAATATCAATATTTTACAGTTTTGGAATCACGATCTTGGCCGAGGCTTTAACCGTTTCACTGGCGCGATAAAACACCAGTTGTTTGCCGATGTGGTGCACGATAATCGCGTTGGTTTTATCCGCGATGTCAGTCAGTAATGCTTTGCGTAACTCGCGATCATCACCAGCCACTTGTACTTTAATTAGTTCGTGGGCATTGAGGCTGACATCAATTTCTTTTAACACGGCGTCGGTAAGGCCATTGTTGCCTATCATGACCACCGGATTTAAAGTGTGCGCCAGGCCACGTAAATAAGCGATTTGTTTGCTGTTTAATTGCATGCAAAAATTTCCTTGAAAACAATCAGTATTTTAGCATGAAGCAGGAATTCCCCCTATGAAACCCTCCAAAACCAGCAAAGCGTGGATGCAGGAACACCTCAACGACGAGTTTGTGAAGCGCGCGCAAAAAGACGGCTATCGTGCCCGCGCTGCGTACAAATTGCTAGAAATTGATGATAAAGATAAGTTGATCAAACCTGGCATGACGGTGGTCGACTTAGGCTCCACGCCTGGTAGCTGGTCGCAAGTGGCGGTGCAGCGCATCAAAGGGCAGGGGCGAGTGATTGCGCTGGATATGCTGGACATGCACCCGATTCCTGGCGTTGAGTTTATTTGTGGCGACTTTCGTGAAGACAGTGTACTCAAGCAGCTGGAAGCCTCACTCAATGGCAAGCTGGTGGATGTCGTGATTGCCGATATGGCACCGAATATGAGTGGTTTAAAGGATGTTGATCAGGCGGGTGCGACCTACCTCACCGAACTGGCACTGGATTTTTGTCAGCAATGGTTGAAACCGGGCGGCAATTTCTTGGTCAAAGTGTTTATTGGCAGCGGATTTGACGAAATTGTGAAGCAAATGCGTGGCCAATTTGAAAAAGTGGTGACACGTAAACCTAAAGCTTCGCGTGATCGCAGCAGTGAAGTCTATCTGCTCGGCCTGCAACGTAAACCTTGAATTGCAATGCTTTTTTGCATTTAGTTTTCGTCGCACTAGCAAAAAATTGGGTATACAATGCCATTAAAGGCTTGAAAAGTTTGGTTTTGCCTCCATAGTTCCAGATAGGGACTTCCCTGCCTTTCGATTTTAAATTAAGGAACCACCTTGAATAATCTATTGAAAAATATCGCGATTTGGGTAGCGATCGCTTTGTTGCTGATGACGGTATTTAATCAATTTAACGGCACCGGCAGAAGCAGTGGTCAAGTGGTTTACTCACAATTTATGCAAGAGGTCAGAGATGGCCGCGTTGCGAAAGTGCAGATTGATGGCCGCTCATTACACGTGACGACCAATGAAGGTAAAAATTACGATACCTTCACCCCTTCAGATCCATGGATGGTGTCTGACCTGCTCAAAAACAATGTGATTGTTGAAGCCAAACCAGAAGAGCATGAGTCCATGCTCATGAGTATTTTTGTCTCCTGGTTCCCGATGATTTTGCTGATTGGCGTCTGGATTTTCTTCATGCGCCAGATGCAGGGCGGTGGCAAGGGCGGTGGCCCGTTTTCGTTCGGCAAGAGCAAGGCGCGTCAACTGGATGAATCCAACAACAGCACGACGTTTGCCGATGTGGCCGGTTGCGATGAAGCTAAAGAAGAAGTGGCAGAGCTGGTTGAGTTTCTCAAAGATCCAAGCAAATTCCAAAAATTGGGTGGCCGTATCCCACGTGGCGTATTAATGGTAGGCCCGCCAGGGACAGGTAAAACCTTGCTGGCACGTGCCATTGCGGGTGAGGCTAAAGTACCGTTTTTCAGTATTTCCGGCTCTGATTTCGTAGAGATGTTTGTTGGTGTGGGTGCTGCGCGTGTGCGTGACATGTTTGAAACAGCCAAGAAAAATTCTCCTTGTATCGTGTTTATTGACGAGATTGATGCCGTTGGCCGTCATCGTGGTGCCGGTACTGGCGGTGGTAACGACGAACGCGAACAAACGCTCAACCAGATGCTGGTGGAAATGGATGGTTTTGAAGCGAACTCTGGCGTGATTGTGATTGCTGCGACCAACCGTGCCGATGTACTCGACAAAGCCTTGTTGCGCCCAGGCCGTTTTGACCGCCAAGTGATGGTTGGCTTGCCAGACATCAAAGGTCGCGAGCAGATTTTAAACGTACATATGCGTAAAGTGCCGATTGATCCCGATGTCAGAGCCGATATTCTGGCGCGCGGGACACCGGGCTTTAGCGGTGCGGATCTGGCTAACCTGGTCAACGAAGCGGCATTGTTTGCGGCACGCCGCAACAAGCGCACGGTTGATATGCAGGATTTTGAAGACGCTAAAGACAAAATCTTCATGGGGCCTGAGCGTAAATCTATGGTCATGCGTGAAGAAGAGCGTTTGAATACGGCATATCACGAATCTGGACATGCAGTGGTGGCCAAGTTGTTGCCAAAAGCAGATCCGGTGCACAAAGTGACGATTATGCCGCGTGGCTGGGCCTTGGGTTTGACCTGGCAGTTGCCTGAGCACGACCGTATCAGCAACTACAAAGACAAGATGCTGGAAGATATTTCTATTCTGTTTGGTGGTCGGATTGCCGAAGAGATTTTCATGCATCAAATGTCTACCGGTGCCTCGAACGACTTTGAACGTGCCACTAAATTGGCCCGCGATATGGTCACCAAGTTCGGTATGTCTGATACTTTAGGTACTATGGTGTATGCCGGTAGCGAGCAAGATTCATGGATGGGCAGCATGTCTTCACGTACGGTGTCAGAAGCCACGCAGCAGAAGGTTGATGCCGAGATTCGTCGTATTCTGGATGAACAATACGGCATTGCCCGCAAATTGCTGGAAGATAACCGCGACAAGGTAGAAGCCATGACCAAAGCGCTGATGGAGTTTGAAACCATTGATGCAGACCAGGTGAATGACATTATGGCCGGTTTGCCAGTACGCGCACCTAAGCCAAAAAATGGACCAACCATCAGTTCTGGTGGTAGCGGCTCAGGCACCATGGTTAACCCAACGCCACAACCAACGGCGAAAGGCGATGACACTGAAAGTAATGCCTAGCATTGATTAACCGGGTATTTTGCAACCGGGCTTTCAGTTAAAATAACAAGGCTGGCATTTGCCAGCCTTTATTTTTTGGAAAATCAATCACACATGCAATTTTATTGTGGCCGTTTTTGCCTCGATTTAGATACCCCAACAGTGATGGGGATTGTCAATGTCACCCCAGACTCATTCTCTGATGGCGGTCAATTTAATCAAGTCGATCTTGCTGTCGCCCACGCTTTGGATCTGATAGAACAGGGCGCAGCTGTACTCGATATTGGTGGTGAATCCACACGACCAAATGCGACGCCAGTACCCGTGGCAGAAGAGTTGCAACGCGTGATCCCGGTGATTGAGGCATTGGTTGCGCGTGATATTCCAGTGCCGATTTCGATCGATACTTACAAACCAGAAGTCATGCGCGCAGCGATTGCCGCCGGGGCTTCCATTGTGAACGATGTGCGCGGTTTGCAGGAGGCTGGCGCCCTGGAGGCAGTGGCCAATAGTGATGCTGGTGTCTGCATTATGCATATGCAGGGCACGCCACAAACCATGCAGCTGGAACCGCATTATGAGGATGTGGTGGCAGAAGTAAAACAGTTTTTGCACATGCAGCGCAATGCCTGCCTGGCTGCCGGCATTGCCCAGGATCGCATCATGCTAGACCCCGGTTTTGGTTTTGGTAAAACACGCGCGCACAATATTGCATTAGCCAAAGCCTTGCCGCAACTGCTGGATCTCGGATGTCCGTTGCTGGTTGGACTCTCACGTAAATCCGTCTTGGGGCAAATGACCGGGAATGATGTCGATGCTCGCCTGCATGCCAGCGTAGCCGCAGCGGTTATCAGCGCCATGCAAGGCGCACATTTATTACGCGTACATGACGTCAAAGCCACTGTAGAAGCACTTAAAGTTGTGGCAGCATTAAAATAAACAGATAAAAAATAAGCAAGAGAAGGATAAGAGCGATGAGTAAACAGTATTTTGGCACCGATGGTATTCGAGGCCGTGTCGGTGAGTCAGTGATTACGCCTGAGTTTGTCATGAAGCTGGGCTATGCCGCCGGGCGGGTGTTGGCTAGCCACGAGCATTTGCCTGCCGGTAAGCGCCCGACAGTGCTCATTGGTAAAGATACGCGTATTTCTGGCTATATGCTGGAAGCTTCGCTGGAGGCCGGTTTGTCAGCCGCCGGTGTCGATGTGTTACTCACCGGCCCGATGCCCACGCCTGCCGTTGCCTATCTAACGCGTGCCTTGCGTGCGCAGGCGGGCATTGTGATCTCGGCTTCCCATAATCCGTATTACGATAACGGCATTAAATTCTTCTCTGCGCAAGGCACCAAGTTGCCAGATGACATTGAGCATGCAATAGAAGCCGCGCTGGCGCAACCCATGCAGGTGATGGAGTCCGCGCAACTAGGCAAAGCCAAACGTGTCGATGATGCCGCTGGCCGCTATGTGGAATTCTGTAAAAGTACCTTTCCTAACCATCTCGACTTGCGTGGCCTAAAAATCGTGCTCGATTGTGCACATGGAGCGACTTACCATGTGGCGCCCCCCGTGTTTCATGAGTTGGGTGCCGATGTGATTGCTATTGGCAACCAGCCGGATGGCCTCAATATTAATGAAGGCGTAGGATCCACACATCCGCAGGCGCTGCAAAAAGCGGTGGTTGAGCATCAGGCTGACCTTGGTATTGCCTTTGATGGTGATGGCGACCGTGTGATGATGGTGGATGGTGCAGGCAATCTACTTGATGGTGACCAATTGCTGTATATCATCGCCATGGGCTTGTATGCTAAAGGTAAGCTCAAGGGCGGGGTGGCAGGCACGCTGATGACCAATCTGGCACTGGAGCATGCGCTGCAAAAACACCAGATTCCATTTGGCCGTGCCAAAGTGGGCGATCGCTATGTGCTGGAGTTGTTACAGGACAAAAACTGGAAACTGGGTGGTGAAAATTCTGGCCATATTCTCACCCTGGATAAACACACCAGTGGCGATGCCATAATTGCGGCGTTACAAGTGCTGCAATCGGTACGCGAGAGTGGTAAAACGCTACAGCAACTGGGCGCAGATTTAACCCTCTATCCACAAGTGCTGATTAACGTTACTACCAAACAGAAGCTGGATCTCAACCAAGAGGCAGTACAAACCGCCGTTAAACAGGCTGAAGTAGCGCTCAATGGCGAAGGCCGCGTGCTGTTACGTGCGTCTGGCACTGAGCCCAAAATCCGTGTCATGGTCGAAGGCTTGAATCCGAGCTTGGTGCAAGCGCAGGCCGAGCAACTCGCCGAGGTCATCCGCCAATTAGCCGCTTAATTTAAAGGAGACAGGCATGGACACCTTTAGTCACGCGTTATGGGGTTATGGCCTGTTTGGCTTTCGCAAATACCCTAAATTTGCTGCGCTCATGGGGGCCATGCCTGATCTGATTTCTTTCGGCGCGTTGCTATTGCTGCGCGTGATTGAAGGTAATTACAGTGTCGGCAAACCAGCGCTGGTGACCTTGCCGGCTTGGATTTATCCGGCTTACACCGTTGGCCACAGTTTTGTGATTGCGTTTGCCGTGATTGGCCTGGTGGCCGTGTGGCGTAAAGATCTCGCTTTTGCCATGCTGGCCTGGCCGTTTCATATCACGCTGGATTTTCCTTTCCATAGCCTGCAATATTTTGCCACGCCAATGTTCTGGCCAATTTCAGACTTTAAAGTTGACGGTATCCCCTGGTCACACTGGTATATCTGGTGGCCGAATGTGGCAGGTATCATTATTCTGCTGGCTTATCGTTACAGGCAGAAACGGCAGGCTTCTTAGCAATAAAAAAGCGGGCCCTGTAACGGAAGATCAATAGTGCCCGCTTTTTTATTAAGCCGCCAGCGGCTCGGCTGTTGGGCCTTGATACACCGTGAGGTGTGGGAACGGAATTTCAATCTGCTGCGCATCGAATGCGTTTTTAATCCGTTTGAGATATTCGCGCTTGATGGTCCATTGCTCTAATGGCCGCACTTTCATGCGGCAACGAATAATCACCGCAGATTCTGCCAGGTTATCCACACCGGCAATCTCCAGTGTATCCAGCACTTTGTCTCGCAGCTGTGCGTCTTGCAGAATGCTGGCGCCGACCTCGTGCATGATTTGCATGACTTTGGCGATATTTTCGTCATAAGCGACGCGGATATCCATTACCGCATAGGCAAAATCGCGTGAGCGGTTGGTGACGGTGGTAATCTGGCCGTTGGGCACATAATGCACATTGCCTTCATAATCGCGCATCTTGATATAACGCAGCGTAATTTCTTCCACCAACCCAGCCTTATCGGCAATCTCGACCACATCATCCTTGCGGATCTGGTTCTCAAGCAGCAAAAAGAAACCATTAAAGTAATCCTTGACCAGACTTTGCGCGCCAAAACCAACCGCCACACCGACAACCCCCGCAGCGGCTAAGACTGGCGCGATGGATATGCCCAATTCGTGCAGAATTTCTACCACCGTGATTGCCATAATGACTGTGGTGACGATGTAGCGCAGCACCATGCTCAAGGTATTCATGCGCTTGATTTCTTCTATATTTGAATCCGCATGGCCGATAAGGTGGTCTCGCAAACGCGTGATGAGTTTTTTGGTCAATCTATTCAAAAAATAGGCGACCCCGACAATTAGAAAAATTCTGAGTAAGGTTTTAACCAGCACAAACGCTTCGCTGGTATTTTCCATGCCAATGTATGAGAGCCAAGACATAAGATTAAGTATCCTTTCTTATTTAAATTGATAACCAATATGCAGTGAGTTTGGGGATAACGATGCCCGCTGGGGTGAGCGGGATCGACTGGCCACTGCACAGGTCGGTGACCGTGGTTTGTTTAAGCCAGCCTTTTTGTTGAAACGCCTGCGTGGGAATGCAATGGGCTTGTACGTCAAAATTCGCAATCACGAGTACCCTGGCATGCATGCCGGTGGCAACTTCGCGGCTAAAGGCGATGACGTGAGGATTATCCAAAGCAATCAACGCGCGGTTGTTCAAATCGGCAAAGGCCGAAATCTCTTTACGCACAGCAATTAACTGTTTAATCGCGCTGAATATGCGCTGCTCCACCGTGCCTTTTTGTTGCCGTTTATCCATCTGCGCCCAGTCAAGTGTTGGCCGGTGCACCCAGCGATTGTCATTCATTTTCGAGGAGTCGATCAGATAAGCATCATCATTGAGTGTGCCTACTGCGTCGCCGTAATACAGCAAAGGCATGCCGCCAAAGGCCATGATAAAGTTATGCAGCAAGCTGATGGTGGCGATGGCATCGTCAATGGCTGACGCGTCCTGCTTGGCCAGCGCGGTTTCCAACCCGGCCAGCGACGCCAGCGCACCAGAAATTCTGGCGTCACCGGTTTTTTTATTGACGCCAAAAGCGAATCCTTTGGCGTTTGAGTCTTCATAGTGGCCGGTGTAATAGTCAACCAGAAAGCGTCGGTGCGACACCGGGTCAAAACCGGCGGCAATGATAGATTCATCACTGAATCCGAGCCCGATGTCATCATGACAGCGAACATAGTTGAGCCAGGTCGCCCGGTCTAGTTTTTCAGGCAGGCCTTCAATGCCTTTATACAGTAATTGGGTTTGTTTGGTGGCCACGGCATCCCAAAGCAAAGCCATCAGCGTCGCGTTGTAGGCAATTTCACACTCTTTAGCGTTCACGGCATCCTCGCCGAAATATTTGATAATTTCGGTAGGCGAAACAATCGCTTCCGCGATGAATAACACGCTGGGCGCGACCACCTGGCAACAGTCTTTGAGTAATTGCAGAATCAGATGCGCTTCACGTTCGTTTTGGCAGCTGCTGCCCATCTTTTTCCACAGAAAGGCGACGGCATCCAGTCGCAGGATATCCACGCCCTTATTTGCCCAAAACAGAATCACATCGAGTATTTCGATCAATACCGCTGGATTGCTGTAATTGAGATCCCACTGATAATGGTTGAATACCGTCATCACCCATTTCTGCGTTTCTGCATTGAAGGTAAAACTCCCCGGCGCCTGTTCAGGGAACACTTCTGGCATGGTGCTTTCATAGATGTCCGGTAATGTTCGATCATCGAACATATAGTAGTAGTCCTGATAAGTCGCATCGCCCTGTTTGGCTTTGATTGCCCAGGCATGCTCATCAGAGGTATGGTTAACCACGACATCCAGTGCCAGCAACATCTCGCGTTGCTGCATCAGATGAATCAACTGATCCAGGTCTTGCTCACTGCCATAGCGCGGATCAATTTTCTTGTAATCGCGCACGGCGTAGCCGCCATCGTTATTGGTTTCCGGGCAATCGCAGATCGGCATGATATGCACCATGTTGACGCCAAGCTCTTGCAAGTAAGCCAGCTTTGTTTGCATGTGAGACAGCGTTCCGGCAAAGCCATCACAATACAGAGCCATGCCTACCCATTTCTGGTGCATAAACCATGCATGATCCTGCTCACGCGCCAAGTCCTGTGCCTTGAGTGCGGCTGAACGTTGCCCATAGCGTTCGGCCAGAACAGCGACCAGATGCGCAAGCTGTGGTTTGAAGTCTGGCCGGTGACCATAAAGATGGTGAAAGAGGGAGTAAATCGCGTAAAAGTTAGCCCCCAGACGGGTATAAAAAAATTGCCATTGTTTGTCCTGTTTGCTGGTCGACAGCTGTCGTAATGTGTCATTCAGGATGGCGTGCGATATCTGTTCGTACATACTTCATTCCCGTCAATATGAGATTAGGCCATTGCGGTTTCGGCAGGGTTGGTCACCGCTTTTCCAAATTGATAGTGCGCCATGCCCTCAAGAATGCCAAACGCATAGCCAGCCTGGGCAAAATAGATGTTATGCTGGCCTTTCAACTCAGCAAGCTCCTGGCTGTGATTGCCAACCACCACGGCCATGGTGTCGCCTGAAAGCATTTCGCTGTCATTACCCGAATCGCCCGCCACTAAAAAGCGGTTTAACGGCAGCCCCCATTTATAGGCCAGGTAACGGATCGCATGTCCTTTAGAGGCGCGGATAGGCAGAATATCCAGAAACTCATCATGTGAATAAATCACTTGTGCGTGTAAATGCGCACGGTGCAGGTGCTGTTTGATGGCTTCTACCCCCGGCATGACGTCTGGCGTCGCCAGATAAGAGATTTTAAACTCCCGCTGATTTTCGTCAGACTGCAAGACCAGCCCTGGAATAGCTTCAAGCACACGCAGCACGTCATCGCGCCGCCATAGATGGCGAATATGGTTGGCCCAGCCAATATCAGGAGTTTGACGCGCGCCATAATGAATTTCTGAGCCAACAGAGGTAATCAGGACATCTGGAATCGGAATACGGTTTTTGCGTAAAATATCCATCGCACTTTCCAGCGGTCTGCCCGTCGCCACGCCAAAAACTGCCCCGCCAGCATTGTCTTTTAACCAATCTACCAAGCGCAGTTGGCCTTCGCGATGTCCCAGCAAGGTGTTATCAATGTCAGTGATAAACGCATAATCTGCCATCGGCATGGTAGAAACGCCGCGATGTAGCGCAATCCGTTGCTTGCGCAGATTTTTGCGATGTTTACGCTGCAAGTGTCTGACTTCTTTGAGGTATTTAGTGACATGCCCCGCCCATGTATAGTGACGCTTGATATTCAGTAATCCGTTGCGTGCCCATTGTTGCCAGCGTTTTTTATCACTCAACGCACTGAGCAAGCTTTCTGCAATCGCCTCACTATCCAGCGTATCGGTTAGCAGGCCATTGTGACAGTTCGACAGAATGTCACGCGGACCGCCATCGTCTGGGGCGATGATAGGCAGGCCACTGGCCGCCGCTTCAAGCAGTGTTAAGCCGAATGGTTCGGTAAACGCGGCATTGATAAAGATGCCGTGGCTTTTGGCCGCCAGACGATAAAGCTCCGGAATATCTTCTTGCGGAAAGTGTTTGGGAATCGCGACTTTGCCCCATAAATCATAGCGATCAATATCTAGCAATAATTCGTTTAACACTGCTTGCTGGGCTTTGTCGAGTTGACGAATATCTTCGCGGCTACCGGCAACCAGCACTAAATTGGCGCGCTTTTGCAACTCGGCATCACTGCCATAGGCCTGAAGCAGCCCTTTAATATTCTTGCGTACCTCAGGTCTGCAGATACATAAAATCATCGGCTTTTTCGGCTGCGCCAAAAAGCGTGAAATGCGTTGTTCAACGCTGGGGGCAATCGGCCGTCTACCGGCGGGCGAGAAGCGCTTGGTATTGGTGCCAGGCGGAATCACACGAAAGCGAGTGCCATCCACATGCGCGTACATCCCATATTGCAACTCAACCTCTTGCCTGGTGCTCGTCACAATCAGCGCCGCATCGCGCAGCAAGGCTTCTTCTTCTGCCACGCGGCGGTCAAAGTTAAATTGCTTTTCAATGGCAGACGGCTTTCTACCGCTGGAAAGCAGCCGTTCGCGTTTGGGCAAGCCCAGCGAATGGCCGGTGTGGATCAGTGGAATCCCCAGCAACATGGATAACTGTCGACCGACATAGCCCGCATCGGCATAGTGCGAATGAATCACATCAGGCAATCGACGCTGCTGACGCAAATAATGCAGGCATTTATCCACCATTTGGTCTAAATGCGGCCACAAGCTCTCTTTACGCAAGTAGCGTCTGGGGCCGCACGGTAAACGGATAATGCGGGCTTGATCACTCAAGCGCTCTTCGCTCTGCCCATACTCGGCCGAGACATGACTATCCTCGATTAAACGCGTCAATAAATCGACCCGACCTACCTGCGCATGGTTGGCAAGTGCGCGCGTCAGTTCAAGCACATAAGTACATTGACCGCCGGTATCTGCATCGATTCCGAGTTCAAGGTCTTCACCGCGGATCAGGCCGTGAACGCTGATTAACAAGACATATAATTGTTCAGATGGTTGATTTGTTTTTAAACGCATGACGCCTCCACTCAATCATCGGCGCGGTAATACAATCGCAAAAAAGCGTCGGCCAGTATTGCCACCACAAGCCATGAATTGACATGCATAGAGAACAGACTCTGTTCTCAGCTGAAAGAAAGATGCTATTGCATCAACGATTTTTTGAAGCAGAAATAGGCAGGAAATCAAGCCTACGATACTGTTTTTAATTTGTGTGCATTATATTGACATCAATTTAAAACAGAAAGTTTCAATCTTTTTGAATACACACAGGCAATAAAAAACCCTGTGTTGCGCACAGGGTTGTTAGATGCAGGCGAATGTCACTCAACAGGGTTGGCCGGTGGCAAAGAACACGCCGCCGGCAATATGATGAATCGTGCGCAAATCGTCCTGCCCCTCAAAATGCCAGCGGCCCTCAGAAAACACGCGCTCATCGGCGTGCGCCGCCACGACTTCGGCAATAAATAAATCGTACGTGTTCTGATTGTGTGGTTCTGGGATGATTTTGCACTCCAGCCAGCCAACACACCCTTTTACCAGCGGTGCGCTGATTGCCTGTGCCGCAAACGTATCAATGCCATAGTCGACAAACTTGTCCGTACCAGGCAAATCGCGGCCACTGATGCTACCAACCTGTTTCACAATCTCAATCTGTTGCACGCAAGGCAAGTTAATCGCAAATGTGCCTTCCGCTTCCATAAGCTCGCGAGTGTAGGTTTTGCTGTCGATCACGACCGTGACTTTGGCGGGGTTAAAGTCGAGTGCACAGACCCAGGCCGCCGCCATGATATTGCGCTGGCTAGTATGCGCAGACGTAATCAGGGTGGTGGGGCCGTGATTGAGGAGACGGAAAGCTTTTGAGAGGTCTACTGAGTGCATGACAACGCTTACTTCTGCCAATTATCTTTCAACGTCACTGTTCTGTTAAATACAGGTTTGCAAGCCACGCTGTCTTTACGATCAGCGACAAAATAGCCGTGGCGTTCAAACTGGTAAATATCGCCTGCTTGCGCCTCTTGTGCGCTTTGTTCGAGTTGAGCAGTGATGGTGGTGACTGAATTCGGGTTAATGTCTTCCAGGAAGTCACGGTCGCCGCTACCTGGGTGCGCGTCTTTAAACAGGCGGTCATAGAGGCGGATTTCTGCGGTGTAGGCATGTGCAGCGCTGACCCAGTGGATGTTGCCTTTGACTTTGACGCTATCTGAGCCCGGCGTGCCGGATTTAGTATCTGGCAGGTATTCACAATGCACGGTGGTGACATTGGCCGCGGCGTCTTTTTCGCAACTGATGCATTTGACCACGTAGCCATAGCGCAGGCGCACCATGTTGCCGGGGAACAAACGGAAGTAGCCTTTGCTTGGCTCTTCCATAAAGTCTTCGCGCTCTATCCACAGCTCTTTGGAAAGTTTGACCACGCGTTTGCCTAGGTCTGGTTTTTGCGGATGGTTAGGTGCGTAGCAATCCTCGTCTTGGCCTTCTGGATAGTTATCAATGATGAGTTTGATCGGATCCAGCACGCCGATTTTGCGTGGCGCGGATTCGTTGAGCACTTCGCGCATGCAGTCTTCGAGGATGCTGTAGTCAATCCAGGAGTCTGCCTTGGACACGCCGATACGATCGGTAAACAGCTTGAAGCCTTCTGGCGTATAGCCGCGACGGCGCGCACCTGCCAGGGTAGGCAAGCGTGGGTCATCCCAACCTGACACATGCTTTTCTTCCACCAGTTGGATCAGTTTGCGTTTGGAAAGCACAACGTAAGTCAGATTCAGGCGTGCAAACTCGTATTGGTAAGGCACTGGGTTGGCCAGTAAACCAGCTTCTACCAGGCGCGCCATCAGCCAGTCGTAGAACGGGCGCTGGTCTTCAAATTCGAGTGTACAGATGGAGTGGGTGATTTGCTCCAGCGCATCTTCAATTGGGTGGGCAAACGTGTACATGGGGTAAATACACCATTGGTCGCCAGTATTGTGGTGATGCGCGCGGCGGATACGGTAAATGGCCGGGTCGCGCAGATTGATATTAGGCGACGCCATGTCGATTTTTGCACGCAATAACATGCTGCCATCCGGGTGCTTACCATCCCGCATTTCACGGAAAATGCGCAGGTTGTCTTCCACGCTACGGTTGCGGAAAGGCGAATCCTTGCCTGGCTCAGTGAGGGTGCCACGGTTGATACGCACTTCTTCGGCGGTTTGCTCATCGACATAGGCATGACCATGGGTAATCAATGCTTCTGCTGCCTGGTACATCACATCAAAATAGTCTGAGGCAAAGTACAAATTCGTTTCTTTGTTGCCTGATGGTGTGGTGTTGTCCCAGCCAAAGCCTAGCCACTGCACCATGTCTGAGATGCTGTCTACGTATTCCTGGCTTTCTTTTTCCGGGTTGGTATCGTCAAAGCGCAAATGGCAGACGCCGTTATAGTCACGCGCCAGGCCAAAGTTTAAAAAGATCGATTTGGCATGGCCAATGTGTAGGTAACCATTAGGCTCGGGCGGAAAGCGCGTGCGGATTTTGGCAAAATCTACCTGGCCACCGGCTTGATGCTTGGCATCGCCGGGCGAGCCCGCCCATTTTTTGCTCGCGTATTTGTTTTCTGCGAGGTCTTTATCAATCACGGCACGGATAAAGTTGGAGGCGGCTGGAATCGTTTCTTTTTCTGTCGACATGGCGGTTCTTGAGGTTTCTAAAGTATATGTATTTTACACGCTTCGTGCTGTGCCCCAAAACCCTTAATGCACGGTATTTGAAGCCTTGATCGACCGGTAGCGCAAGGTGGATATGCTACACTGCGGGCTATGATTATGGTCTGCGACACGGTTAAAAAGTAATTCGATGAACAAACTGGCATTTCCGATATTGGCGGTATTGGCCGATGGCAAGTTTCACTCCGGTGAAGCGCTGGCGCAGCGCTTTGGCGTGACGCGGGCCACGGTATATAACGCGATTCAATCGGTGTCGACCTTAGGCATTACCGTATTTTCAGTGCGTGGACGTGGCTATCGGCTCCCCAAAGCGGTGACTTTGCTGGATGCCGATGCCATGGTGCAGGCCTGTGGCGAATATGCGCCGTGGTTTCATGTGCAGGTATTGGCGCAGGTCGATTCTACCAACCGTTATTTGATGCAAGAGAGTGCGCGCGGTGTGGCGCATGGCACTTGCGTTGCTGCACATATTCAAACCGCCGGGCGTGGTCGACGTGGCCGCCAGTGGGTCTCACAATTGGGCGGCAGTGTGACCTTTTCAGTTTTGTGGCGCTTTCAGTGTGGTGCGGCCGGCTTGTCTGGCCTGAGTTTGGTCGTGGGGTTGGCGTTGGTGCGGGCCTTGCATAGCCTGGGCTTGACCGAGGTGCAATTAAAGTGGCCTAACGATTTACTGGTACAGCATCAAGGGCAGTGGCACAAACTCGGCGGTATTTTGATTGAGTTGCAAGGCGATATGGAAGGGCCAAGCGCAGCTGTGATTGGCATTGGTCTCAATCTGGAGGTAGCGCCAGAGATGCGTGCCAGCATCGACCAGCCGGTATTAGGCCTCAATGCCTTGTCCGCGCAGGCCTTGGACCCGAACGTATTGCTTGGGCGATGCCTGAGCCAGCTTGCCATTCACTTAAACCAGTTTGCCGAACAAGGGTTTGCTTATTTTCAAGATGAGTGGACGGCGGCGCATGCGTTTCATCAGCAGCCAGTCAATTTGTTGTTGGCCAATGGCCAGACCATTCCTGGTCAAGTGCTGGGCGTGGCCGAAGAGGGCAGTTTGTTAGTCGAAACCGCTACTGGTCAGCAACGGTTTAATGCTGGTGAAATCAGTGTGCGGAGTGCGGCATGAAGCTGTTAATTGATGCGGGCAATACACGTACCAAATGGGCCTGGTGCCCAGATCAGTTGCAGCAGGATGCTGCATGGCAAGTGCATGCTTTAACGCATCAGCAATGGCTGCAAGGCGATGCGGATGCGCAACGTTTGTTGCAGGCGATCGCGCAGGCTAAACAAGTTTGGCTAAGCAATGTGGCCGGTGCGCATTGGTTGCAGCTATTGCCTGCGTTGGCACAGCCCCTGTACTTGATTCAGTCCAGCGCTTCTGCGCTAGGTGTGAAAAATAGCTATCACCAGCCAGCACAGCTGGGTAGTGACCGTTGGTGCAGTGTACTAGCCGTGTGGCAGCTGTTTGGCCAGTCAGCGCTGGTAGTGACCGCAGGCACGGCGATGACCATGGATGCCTTGCTGGCATCAGGCACCGGGGCGGTTTTTGCTGGCGGCAGCATTCAGCCTGGATTACGCTTGATGTGGCAAAGTTTGCAACAGGGCGCTGCACAACTGGATTATGCGTATCCGCCTGAAAATACTGAAGTGCAAGACTTTGCGCAAGACAGCCAGCAAGCCATATGGCAGGGGTGTGTGCAGGCCCTGGCGGCTTCTGTTGCGGCACAATTTGAGCGCCTGTTGCACAGAGCCGAGTCGCCGCCTTTGTTAATATTGAATGGCGGCGATGCGGCTTTATTGCACAGATATTTGCCGGATAGATTGTCAGCACAAGCGATTATTGTGGATAATCTGGTGTTAAAGGGGTTGGCCTGCTTGGCTGAACATACAGACAAATGAAAAGTACACAACAATGAAAAGACTATTCTGGATATTGCTGTTAGCCAACGTGGCGGTGTTTGCTTATTTTAAGCATGACGCATCGTTGTCAGCCATCAGCAACCTCAAGCCTGAGCTACATCCTGAACAAATCAAATTACTGAGTGCGCAAGCGCTGGCGACTTACCCTAAGCGCACGGTAGCCGTTGCGCCTGCGCCTGAGCCTGTTTCAGCGCCAGAGGTGGCGGTAAGCAGCTCACCTGTCATCACCCCTAATTTGTCTAAAGCAGACATTAAAGTGTCAGAAGTGAAAGCGGGGGACGCAAAACCGCTTGAAAGCAAGCCTGCCGAAAAAACAGTGGCAGAGAAAGCGCCGGTGGCCAAGCCAGCAGAAACGCATGCAGCCGTGCAAACGGCGTGTTACGAGTGGAGCGGCTTTAATATGGCGCGGGTGACTGAAGCCGCGAGTGTGGCGCAACAGATGAATATTAAAACGCAAACCAATATGACCAGCACCGGCCAGGAGAGTGTGCGCTACTGGATTTACAAGCCACCCTTGGCCAGCGCAGAAGCCGCACAGACCAAGGCAGATGAATTGCGCAAGCTGGGCGTTGAAGATTTCTTTATTGTGCAGGATGACCCTAAATGGCGTAACGCGATTTCATTTGGCGTGTTCCGCGATGAAAAACTTGCCGATAAACTGATGGCCGACCTCAAAAATAAAGGCGTGAAATTGCTGATTAAAGCGACGCGTAACGGTGGCCAGGCGGTCATTAAACTACAGCAGGTGACCCCACAGCAGTTTGCCAGTCTGCAAAAGTCACGTTCACATTTTCCTGACTCGGTATTAAAAGAAATTCCTTGTCAGTAGCTGAGAGCCCTTAAATAAAAAGCCCGCAATTGCGGGCTTTTTATTGTGCAACACCTTGAATGTTAACGTTTTTTAGGCGGTAACATATCAGTAATGGTGCCTTCTTTAAGCTCAGCTGCAAAGCAGACAGTTTCTGATAATGTCGGGTGAGCGTGTATGGTGAGGCCCAGGTCGTGTGCATCTGCGCCCATTTCAATTGCCAATACAGCCTCTGCCAACAACTCACCGGCATTGATACCGACAATGCCCGCGCCGATGACGCGATGGGTATCTTTATCAAAAATCAGTTTGGTCGCACCTTCGGTACGGGCAATGGAGATCGCGCGGCCACTGGCGGCCCAAGGGAAGCTGGCTTTGTCGATCTCAATGCCTTTGGCCTTGGCTTCTGTTTCGGTAACGCCTACCCAGGCAATTTCAGGGTCGGTGTAGGCGACAGAAGGAATCACGCTAGCGACGAATTCAACTTTATGGCCGGCAATGACTTCGGCCGCCACTTTGGCTTCATGCGTCGCTTTATGCGCCAGCATGGGTTGGCCAACAATGTCACCAATGGCAAAAATGTTAGGTACATTGGTACGCATTTGTTTGTCGACCGCAATAAAGCCGCGGTCATCGACGATGACGCCTGCGTTTTCTGCGCCGATGTTTTTACCATTGGGGCGACGGCCAATTGAGACCAGCACACGGTCGTATTTCTGTGTTTCTTTCGGTGCATTCGCGCCTTCAAAGTCCACATAAATACCATCGGCTTTGGCTTCAATTTTTGAGACTTTGGTCGACAGCATGATGCTTTCAAAGCGTTTTTCCATGCGTTTTTGCAAAGGACGGACCAAGTCACGGTCGCAGCCGGTAATCAGTCCATCCATAAACTCGACCACACTGACTTTGGTGCCCAGTGCGTCATACACGGTGCCCATTTCCAGACCGATAATGCCGCCACCAATGACCAGCATGCGTTTGGGGATGTCGGCCAGCGCCAACGCGCCGGTGGAGTCCATAATACGCTCATCTTCTGGTGCGCCTGGGAATTTTGTCGCTTGTGAACCGGCTGCAATAATGGCGTTTTCAAAACCAACCAGGGTGACTTTACCGTCGGCTGCAGTCACGGCGATCTGATTCGGGCTGGTAAATTTACCGACACCGCTTACTACTGTCACGCCACGTGCCTTGGCCATTTGCGCCAGGCCGCCGGTCAACTTGCCGACGACGTCGTTGGCTTTCCAGTTGCGCAGTTTGTCGAGGTCAATGTTTGGTTTGCCGAAACTCAGGCCGTGATGTTCAGTTTCTTCGGCTTCGGTAATGACTTTGGCCGTATGCAATAGTGCCTTGGAAGGAATACAACCGACGTTGAGGCACACCCCGCCCAGTGTTGAATAACGTTCCACCAGCACGACTTTCAGGCCAAGATCGGCGGCACGGAAGGCGGCAGTGTAACCGCCAGGGCCTGAGCCGAGGACCATCACCTGGCAAGTCAGGTCATTATTGCCTGTCGCAGCCGCTGGTGCGGGTGCTGCAGGTGCCGGTGCAGTTGTTTGGGCTGCAGGAGCAGCTTCAACGGCAGCCGCAGGTTTGGCTTCAGCGGTCGCGGCCTGGGCGCTTTCTATCACTAAAATCAGGCTGCCCTTGGCGACTTTGTCACCTACGGCCACTTTTAGTTCTTTAACCACACCAGCGTGTGAAGAAGGAATGTCCATGGAGGCTTTGTCGGACTCCACCGTGATCAGGGAGTCTTCTTTAGCAATGGTATCGCCCACTGCCACCAGCACTTCGATCACATCGACACTGTCAAAATTGCCGATATCCGGCACCATAATTTCAACTATTTGACTCATGAAAACCTTATATTCCAATTAGTTTTGCTATTTTATCACCAAAAGAACAAGTTCACTTTTGGCTTGTCGAACCTCGCACTAACGTTTGCTGGCAGGCGCGCTCACAGGGGATGTCGTCGCTGGTTTCATGGTACAGACTTCGTGGCCGTAGTTGCCGCCAGTATCGTCTGGTTCGTAGTAGTCATTTTTAAATGTCCAGCCAGTTTTACCCACCTTGCTGAATTGGCCCATGCCCGTAGAAAATTCGGCATATTTGGCATCAGAGAGTTTAAAGGTCATTGCCAGCTGTTTACCGCGAGTAATCGCTTGGCCGGTATAGCTTTGCTTGTTTTCAGTGTGTGTCGCCAGGTCATAGACGGACACTTGGGAGGTGCTGTTGCGGCGATTCTTTTTTAAATAAATGGTGACTTCATAATCACCAACGGTGATGTTGTTGCCTTTGCAAAGATATTCGCCACTGTAGTCCAGGCTAGCAACTGGCGCAGCCAACCCTGGCAGTGAAAAAGAGGAAAGTAACACGAGTGTGGTCAAGCAGGATTTAACGTTCATATGACTTCTGAGATGATTTATTTTGGCGTGAAATTGTTTAAAAGTCTGTATTTTTTGCGAGACTTTTGAATACTTTTCATCATAAGTCCAATCGCCCAATTTACCAAGTCTCTTTTGGACTATTTCTGCGGTTTTAACAGGGCTTGTAGGACGCATCTCGGTACTATTTGTGAGAGAATGCAAGCTGTTTTTTAAGTCATTCCGTTTCAGGGGATCATGTTGCAGCGTTTGTTATCTCGAATTTCACCCATCGTCTGGCTAACCCTGTTCCTGATCGGGTCTATCTTTTACCTGTGGCGCTTGCAACAACCGCAGGCGCTGGTAGAAGTGGCCGCGGAGGCGCTGCCCTTGCAATGCGTGTCGTATGCACCGTATTACAAGCCCGGTATGAACCCTACGATTAAAGACAGTTTTGTCGATCCGTTGCAGATTGAGCAAGACTTGCAGGCGCTGTCTAAAGTCACCCGTTGTGTGCGTACTTATTCTGTGGGCCAAGGTCTGGATTATGTGCCCAAGGCAGCGCAAAAGCTGGGCATGAAGGTGATTCTTGGCGTGTGGATAGGCTGGGTCGATGCACTGAACCAATCTGAATTGCAATTGGCCGTGCAGCAGGCAAATCAATACCCAGATACTGTGCGCGGCCTGGTTGTCGGCAACGAGGTGTTGTTGCGCGGTGAGCAATCTGAGCCAAAAATGCATGAATACCTGCAATGGGCAAAAGCCAATACCAAAGCGCCAGTGACCTACGCTGATGTGTGGGAGTTCTGGCTCAAGCATCCGACGCTGGAGCAGGATGTCGACTTTGTGACCGTGCATATTTTGCCTTACTGGGAAGACAAGCCAGTTGCAATAACCCAGGCAGTTGCGCACACCGCGTCTGTGATGGGGCATTTGGGCACCGTGTTTAAAAAGCCGATTCTGATTGGCGAAACCGGCTGGCCGTCACAAGGGCGTCAGCGGTTCTGGTCTCAACCAAGTGCCATCAACCAGGCGCGTTACATGCGCGAATTTTTACAAGCGGCGCAGGTGAATCATTGGCAATATAACGTGATTGAAGCAGTAGACCAGCCATGGAAGCGCGATCTGGAAGGCACAGTTGGCGGTTTCTGGGGTGTGCTGGATACCGATTTGCAGCCAAAGTTTAATTTACAAGGACCGGTGGCAGAGCGCCATGATGGTTTTAAACCCTATCTGCTGGCGTTAGTACTTGCCGTGGCGGCATTAGGCTGGGGAAAATACCAACGCGTGCCTGTAAACCAAATGCTGTTGCTGGCGTTAACTGGCGCAGTGGTCGGCTTGCATGCCTATTTGCAGCTGGGCTATGTGCAACTGGCCGCACGCAACAGTGCTGAGTATGCCATGTTAGGTGGCCTGGTATTGCTGGGTTGGGCCTTGGTGTTGCTACAACTCAGGCAATGGCTGGGCTTAGTGGCTAAGCCTGGTCTCGAGCAATCACTACTGCGCTTACTGGCGTTGGCCTTTTTGCTCACCAGTGCAGGCTTGGCTATTCAAGGTCGTTACCTGGATTTTCCGCTGATACTGGTGTGCCTGCCTTTAGTCATGATCACGATTGCGATCATCACCGCGCCAGCAGGTGCGTCGCGCCAGGCAACCATGCCTGCGATAGGGCTTTGGTTGACGGCGGTGTTGGTGTTGATTGGCACCAATATGGCGATTGCGGTGGCCATGACGGAGCCGGGCAATGTGATGGCCTGGTGGTGGTGTGCAGCCAGCGGCTTGGCACTTTTGGTGTTGCCAGCCAAAAGCCTGCAGTTAAGCCAATAAAAATTTAAATAATGACATCATTAAATGATGGAAAGAGTGAGAAGTGATCGTTTCCTGGTTTAGAAAACTGGTGCCTGGTTTGGCGTTTGCCATTCTGTTTTCGGCGCTGCATTTTGGATTGTGGGCCTTGGCTAACCGTGCCTTGCCGCTGATTAGCGTGAAGCCGGCAGTGAACGGGTTTGCCTATTCTGGCTACCGTGGCAACCAAAGTCCGCTGGAGGGGCAACACCCAAGCACCGCCGAGCTGGCGCAAGACCTGGACCTGATGCACAAGCATACGCGCCATATCCGCATGTATTCATCGCTGGATTTGAATGAAGTCGTGCCGCTGGCTGCCAGACGCAATATGAACGTGATTGCCGGTGCCTGGATTGATACCGACAACCAGAAAAATACGCGTGAAGTCTCTGCGCTGCTGGAAAAGCTGGAAAACTATAGCAATATCGACCGCGTGATTGTTGGTAACGAGGCCTTGCTGCGCAATGATTTGCCAGTGCAGTCGCTGATTGGTTACCTGGATTTTGTGCGCGAACATAGCAATGTGCCGGTATCCACAGCTGAGCCATGGCATGTGTGGCTCAAACACCCTGAACTGGTCAAACATGTAGACTATATTGCCGTACATTTGCTGCCATACCACGAAGGTGTGCCGGTAGAAAAAGCCGTGCAATACACCATCGAGCGCTATAACCAGCTGATGCAGGCCTATCCGCGCAAAAAAATTGTCATTACCGAGGTGGGCTGGCCTAGTCGTGGCCCGGCCATTGGTGCCTCTGTGGCCAGTGAAGTCAATCAGGCGCGCTTTATTCGAGAGTTTTTAGCCCGTAACTCGATTGAAGACCTCGATTTTTACCTGATGGAAGCCTTTGACCAGCCCTGGAAAGTGGCGCTGGAAGGGTGGGCTGGTGCTTATTGGGGCATGTATAACGCTGACCGTCACCAGAAGTATTCGCTGCAAGGCGCGGTGCCGCCGAATACGCGCTGGATTGCCAAAGCGACCTGGTCTAGTTTGTTGGCCTTTATTCCACTGATGTTAATTGCCTGGCGTTTCAAGCATTGGGGCATCGGCGGGGTGCTGTCGATGGCAGTGTTGTTCCAGGCCTGTATCACCACGCTGACCATCGCCTGGAATCTGCCAGGGGATTATTACTACACGCTGCGTGACTTTGTGGTGCTGATTGGCCTGATTTTAGGCATTGCGCTGACGTCTATGGTCTTAATGATTTATGCCGCCGAGTTTAGTGAGGTGATGTTTAAACCTGCCTGGCGCCGTTTGTTCAAACGTGCGCAGCCATTGCCAGCCGACCAGGAGCTGTTCGTGTCTATCCACCTGGCGTGCTATAACGAGCCGCCGGAAATGGTGATCGCCACCATTGATAGCCTGCGCAAACTCAATTACTCGCGTTATGAAGTGATTGTGGTCGATAACAACACCAAGGATGAAGCCAAGTGGAAACCGCTGGAAACCTATATGGCGACCATGCCGGATCACTTTCATTTCTACCATTTGCCTTCCTGGCCGGGCTTTAAAGCCGGTGCATTGAACTTTGCGCTGGAAAAAACACATCCGGATGCGCAAGTGGTGGGTGTGGTGGATGCCGATTACGTGGTGACCCCGGACTGGCTGTCTGATCTGGTACCGCACTTTCAGGAGTCTCAAGTGGCGGTGGTGCAAGCGCCGCAAGCGCACCGCGAATGGGAGAATCATTTCTTCCACCGCATGTGTAACTGGGAGTTTGAAGGCTTTTTCCGCATTGGCATGCACCATAGACATGAACGTAATGCCTTGATTCAGCACGGCACCATGACCTTGATTCGTCGTGAATCCTTGCAAACACTGGGCGGCTGGTCAGAATGGTGTATTTGTGAAGATACCGAACTCGGTTTGCGCTTGCTTGAGAACAATATGGAGTTGCGCTACATCGATGAAACCTTTGGTCGTGGCCTGACACCCGCCAACTTCAAGGCGCTCAAGTCACAGCGTAACCGCTGGGCATTTGGCGCCATGCAGATTCTCAAGCACCATATGCCTAAATTGCTGGGCAAATCGTCGCTCAACTTTAGCCAGCGCTATCACTTCTTGACTGGCTGGTTCGGCTGGTTTGGGGAAGCCCTGCAACTGGTATTCACTATTGGTTCTATTGGCTGGACCATCGCCATGTTGGCGTTCCCCAAGTATTTCAGCTTGCCAGTGGTGGTGATGATTGTGCCTATCTTATGCTTCCTGGCCATCAAGGCGATTCTGGGGCCGGTGTTGTACCGCAAAACCATGCATTGCAGTTGGACGGATATTTCTGGCGCGTCTTTGGCCAGCCTAGGTTTATCGCACGCCATTGCCAGAGGTATTATCAATGGCCTGACGCATAAGGCAGGTGTATTTGTGGTGACCAACAAAACCAAAGCCAAACTGAGCAACTGGCAATTGATAGACCCGATTAAGGAAGAATTGCTGATTCTGGTGTCGCTGATTCTGTCCGCCGCCGCCATGCTGTATGCACGTGGCTTTAGCAATCTGGATGCGCAATTATGGGTATCCATGCTGGCCCTGCAATCGCTGCCATACTGGAGTGCGTTGGCATGTCAATGGATCTCAGAACGCAAGTAGATGTAGAAGGGGAGTCATCCCCTTCAGTCATTGAAAGGCCGCTGCTTTATAAGGGGCGGGCGGCGCACAGTAATCAGGTCAGCCGCTTTGATCCACACACGCGGCAAGCCATAGACGACGGTTGGGGCAGCCTGGATGAAGAGGCCCCTGCATTACGCACCGAAGTGATGCAGGATGCGGCGAAAACCATCATCAATTACATCGAGTCGCCCGACCTGCCATTTGACCGCACTCTCAACCATTACCGAGGTTGTGAACATGGTTGTATTTACTGCTACGCACGTCCTACGCATGCCTATTTAGGCCTGTCGCCCGGACTGGATTTTGAGTCACGCTTATTAATGAAGCCTGATGCGGCTGAGCTGCTCAAAAAAGAGCTGGCACATGCCAAGTATCAATGTGCGCCGATTGCGTTGGGCATGAATACGGATAGCTATCAACCGATCGAGCGTGAATATCAACTCACACGGCAAATTATTCAAGTATTGGCCGAAGCCAATCATCCATTCAGCCTGGTCACCAAGTCATCGCTGGTAGAGCGCGATATAGACTTGATTGCGCCGATGGCAGCCAAAGGGCTGGCGAGTATTTACCTGAGTATTACAACGCTGGACAGACAGATTGCACGTAGGCTTGAGCCACGTGCGGCGGCCCCTGAGCGACGCTTTGAAACGCTACGTCGTTTGAGCGAGGCGGGTATTCCGACCGGTGTGATGGTCGCCCCGGTGATCCCTGCGTTGACTGATGGCGATATGGAGCAGATTCTGACGCGCGCGCATCAAGCGGGTGCCAGTAAAGCTGGCTATGTGTTCTTGCGCTTGCCGCATGAGTTGGGCGACTTGTTTGAACAATGGTTGCAGCAATACTTTCCGCTGAAAGCCAGCCACGTGATGAGTATTGTCAAACAAAGTCGAGGTGGTAAAGCCTACCAAAGCGGCTTTGGTCAGCGTATGCGTGGGGAAGGCGTGTTTGCAGACTTATTGGCGCATCGCTTTAAACTCAGTTGCCAAAAATTGGGTATGTCAGGCGAGCGGCTGGGTTTTCGCACCGATTTATTCAAGGTGCCGGATGCCTGGCGGCAGTCTTCTAATGGTCCGCAACTCACATTGTTTTGATGGCTATGCCTGATTTGTTATTTGTTTATGGCACCTTGCGTCACGGTAATGCAAACGCGATGGCTGCTTATCTTGCTGCGCATGCCGAGTTTGTCACCGGTGGCTGGTTTCAAGGGCAGATGTATCAGATCAGCGATTATCCTGGCGTGATTGCCTCTGCTCAGCCAGGTGATCGTGTGTATGGTGAAGTCTACCGTCTCAATGATGCGCAAGCCGTACTGGCCGTGCTGGATGATTATGAGGAGTGCAGTATTCAGCATACGCAACCTGCCGAATATCACCGCGTTAAAACACACATTCTTGCCATGGATGGGCGTGTATTAGGGCCGGTGTGGATTTACTTGTATCAATGTCCGTTAGTGGGTAAGGCAAGAATCGCCACGGGAGATTTTATGCAGCAGGCACTCATGACCTAAAACTGCCAGATGATCTAAAAACACAAAGGGCGCTTGAAGCGCCCTTTGTGTTGCATCGCCCAGATTAGAGCAATAATCTTCTCACATCACTCAGCATTACGCGCAGGTGGCTGGTGAAGCGTGCGCCATCCGCACCGTCGATCACGCGGTGATCGTATGACAGTGACAACGGCATGATCAGGCGTGGGTCAAAGCCGCCGGTGTCTTTGTTATAGACTGGCTGCATGGCCGCGCGCGAGACACCTAAAATCGCCACTTCAGGACAGTTGATGATAGGCGTGAACATGGTGCCGCCGATGCCACCCAGGCTGGAAATGGTGAAGCAGCCGCCTTGCATTTCTTCTACCTTCAACTTGCGCTCGCGGGCTTTGGCAGACAGGTCAGCCAGATCGCGTGCAATGTCCATCACGTCTTTCTGGTTCACATCACGCACCACAGGCACCACCAAGCCATCTGGCGTATCGCAGGCGAAGCCGATGTTGTAATACTGCTTGAGGATCAGGCTATCGCCTTCTGGTGACAGTGAGGCATTAAAGTTAGGGTAGGTGCGCAGGGCGTTGACTACTGCTTTCATCAGGAAAGCCAGCAAGGTCAATTTCACGCCACGCTTCTCGGCTTCGGCCAACATGGACTTACGGAAGTCTTCGAGGTCGGTAATATCGGCCTCATCAAACTGCGTCACATGTGGTGCGGTGACCCAGTTGCGATGCAGGTTGGCGCCAGACAGCTTTTTGATGCGTGACAGCGGTTTGGTTTCGATACTGCCAAACTGGCTGAAATCAATCACTGGCATCGGCAAGGTGCTTAAGCCACCACCCACGCCCATGTTTTCAGAACGTGGCTTGGACAGCTCGCCCTTCACATAGGCTTGCACGTCGCTTTGTACGATACGGTTTTTCGGTCCGCTGGCTTTCACCAGTGACAAATTCACGCCCAATTCACGCGCAAACTTGCGTACAGACGGGCTGGCGTGCGCCAGTTTGCCGCTGCTGGCTACACTGCTAGCAGCCACAGGGTTAGGCGTGGCTTGCGGTTGTACTACTTGTGGCACCTCTGCGACCGGGCGTGTCGGCTCAGGAATCGCCACTGTTTTTTCGTCCACTTTGACAGTTGCGACCACAGGCGTGGCGGTTGGCTGCGGGGCTACTTTTTCTGCTGGCGCAGCTTCACCGGCGGTATCCAGTGTCAATACCAGCGCGCCTTGCTTGGTTTTATCGCCCACTTTAATGTGGATTTCTTTGACCACCCCGGCCAGTGAGGAGGGGATGTCCATAGAGGCTTTGTCAGACTCCACGGTGATCAGTGAGTCTTCTTTGGCGACGGTGTCACCAACACTGACCAAGACTTCAATGACGTCGACGCTGTCAAAGTTGCCGATATCCGGCACCAGTACTTCTTTGATAGACATATTTTGTATGTTCCTTATGTCGCGACCTTAGATCGTGGCCGGGTTGGCACGAGTAATGTCGATATTATATTTTTTAATCGCTTCCGTCGCTTTGGCCGCTGGTAATTTGCCGTCGTCAGCCAGTGCTTTTAAGGCAGCCAGAACCACGTAGTAGCGGTCGACTTCGAAGAAGCTACGCAAGGCTTCGCGTGAGTCTGAACGACCATAACCATCGGTGCCCAGGGCGACAAAGCGATTAGGCACATAGTTGTGAATCTGGTCAGCAAACGAACGCATGTAGTCGGTGGAGGCAATGACCGGACCTTCGGCTTTGGCCAGCGCTTGAGCGACATAGCTCAGTCTCGGCTTGGCTTCTGGGTTCAGCAGGTTGTGACGCTCGGCATCAATGCCATCGCGGCGCAGTTCGGTAAAGCTGGTTACGCTCCATACATCAGCAGAGACGCCCCAGTCTTTTTCCAGCAACTCAGCGGCGGCAATCACTTCGCGCAGAATCACGCCGGAACCCATCAGTTGTACTTTAGGGCCTTTGGCTTTGGACTTGCTGAAGCTGTACATGCCTTTGAGGATGCCTTCAGCACTGCCTTCCGGCATCGCAGGGTGCGTGTAGTTTTCGTTCATCAGGGTGATGTAGTAATACACATCTTCCTGGTTTTGTACCATGCGGCGCATGCCTTCCTGGATGATCACGGCCAGCTCGTAAGCAAAGGTCGGGTCGTAAGACACGCAGTTTGGAATCGTCGCCGACATCAGGTGGCTATGACCATCTTCATGCTGCAAACCTTCACCGTTCAAGGTAGTTCGGCCTGCGGTCGCGCCCAGCAAGAAGCCACGTGCACGGCTGTCGCCGGCAGCCCAGGCAAAGTCACCAATCCGCTGGAAGCCGAACATGGAATAGTAAATGTAGAACGGAATCATTTGCGTGCCAGTCACGCTGTATGACGTCGCCGCCGCCAGCCAGCTGGCGAATGAACCGGCTTCGTTAATGCCTTCTTCCAGAATCTGGCCGCTTTGTGATTCTTTGTAGAACATCACCTGGTCAGAGTCTTGTGGCTCATACAACTGGCCAACAGAAGAGTAAATGCCCAATTGGCGGAACATGCCTTCCATGCCGAAGGTACGCGCTTCGTCTGGCACGATAGGCACCACGTATTTACCGACTTGCTTGTCACGCACCAAGGTAGACAAGATACGCACAAATGCCATGGTGGTAGAGATTTCACGCTCACCCGTCGCACCCAGCATGTTTTCAAATGCTGACAACTCAGGTACGGTCAGCTCGTTGCCTTTACGGCGGCGGCTAGGCACAAAACCACCCAACGCGGCACGACGCTCCATCATGTACTTGATTTCCGGGCTGTCTTCCGCCGGACGGTAGTAAGACAGGTTTTCTACTTGCTCGTCAGTCAATGGCAGGTCAAAGCGGTCACGGAAAGCCTTGAGTGACGCGATATCCATACTCTTTTGCTGGTGGGTGGTGTTCTGGCCTTCACCCGCTTCGCCCATGCCGTAACCTTTGACGGTTTTAGCCAAAATGACGGTTGGCTGGCCTTTGTGGTTAACGGCTGCGTTATAAGCCGCAAACACTTTGTGCGGATCGTGGCCGCCACGGTTCAGGCGCCAGATGTCTGCATCAGACATCGCCGCCACCATTTCACGCAGCTCAGGATATTTGCCAAAGAAGTGCTCGCGTGTGTACGCGCCCCCTTTTTGCTTGAAGTTCTGGTATTCGCCGTCCACGCACTCTTCCATGCGCTTGCGCAGAATGCCGTCTTTGTCCATGGCGAGCAGTGGATCCCAGTAAGAACCCCAGATCACCTTGATCGCGTTCCAGCCTGCACCGCGGAAGTTTGATTCGAGCTCTTGGATGATTTTGCCGTTGCCACGTACCGGGCCATCCAGGCGCTGCAAGTTACAGTTGATAACGAAAATCAGGTTGTCCAGGCCTTCACGCGCCGCCAGTGAGATCGCGCCTTGTGATTCTGGCTCGTCCATCTCGCCGTCACCGCAGAATACCCATACCTTGCGGTCAGCCGTATCGGCAATGCCACGGTTATGCAAGTACTTGAGGAAGCGTGCCTGGTAGATACCAGCCAATGGGCCCAAACCCATAGACACGGTTGGGAACTGCCAGAAATCCGGCATCAACCATGGGTGAGGATAGCTAGATAAGCCATTGCCGCCGGTTTCCTGGCGGAAGTTGTCCATTTGCTCTTCAGAGATACGGCCTTCGAGGAAAGCACGGGCGTACACGCCTGGCGAGGAGTGACCCTGGAAGTAAATACAGTCGCCGCCAAAGCTTTCATTGGCCGCGCGGAAAAAGTGGTTAAAACCTACGTCGTACAACGTGGCCGCTGACTGGAAGCTAGCGATGTGGCCGCCAATGCCTGGTGATTTTTCGTTGGCACGCAAGACGGTCATGATCGCGTTCCAGCGGATCAGGGCACGCACACGGCGTTCCATCTCCGGGTCACCTTGCAGTTTGCCCTGCAAGTGCGTAGGGATGGTGTTCACGTAAGCGGTGGTTGCCTTATAAGGCAAATGGCCGCCAGAACGGCGGGCCTGATCAATCATTGCTTCCAGCAGGAAGTGGGCGCGTTCTGGCCCTTCGTTCTCAATGACGGCACTGAGGGCTTCTAGCCACTCTTGCGTTTCTTGCGCGTCTGTTTCATTGAGGTGTGCTTGCGAATGCGTTGCCATGCGTGAGGATTCTCCGAGTTTTAAGTCGCTATGCGTATAATCTAGCACCGAGCATCTAGCACTGAGCCATGCCGAGAGCTTAGAAAGTGTTGATGACCAAGAAGGGATTCCGAAATTGGAGACTACTTTTATGGTATCACGTTGCTGAGTTCAGGTGATGAATCTCAGTAACCTAAGTTATTAACTGTAAGTGTCTCTTTTTTGGCGCTTTTGGTCAAGTTTTGTATGAACGAATCCTGTCTAACTACAGGTATTTGCTACGTTTATTTAATATTTTATATAAGAGTGTTGTGTAACAATATGCGCATTGAGTGGTCCCAAACTTTAGAAGTCAATTCAACCTTATTATCAGCTTATGCCCGGCATATATTGGTTGTATTTGAAGAAAGATTTTCTGCTGATTTGCCTTTTGCGGATGTGCTCGCGGCAAAGTTACAGCGCGCAGGCATGACAGTGGCCGATTTAAAAGAGAAATCTGTCACGCTGGAATTGGCTGAAGGCACGCTGGTGAGCCTTTGCCAGCTAGACGCAACCGCATCTACATTTGCCTTGGCCACGGCACTGCGTACGGCAGTCAAACCACTCTTGGCCGAGCATCCGGAACGTATCGCACTGGCAGTGTATGCCAATAAACAGGCCGCCCAGTTTGCCCGGCTGGCCGCTTACGTCACGCTGGTCAATGCGCAAGCCTTGCCAGTACTGAAACAAAAGCCTGCGAGCCAAAAGCTGCGTGAAATAGGCGTGTTTGGGGTCGCTGATATTGCCTGGGCAGAGGAGGTCGCGGCGCTGGTGACGGGCAATACGGTCTGCCGCGCATTGACCATGACGCCCCCTAATATGCTGACGCCGGCGCTTTATCGACAATGCTTGCAAACCATGGCCAGTGAAAAAGGCTGGCAATATGCCGAGTGGGACACCGAAGCGCTCAGGCAATTGGGCGCGGGTGCCTTTGTCGCGGTTGCACAAGGCTCTGAGCCACAAGATGCTGCCATCGTTAAATTGTCTTACCATCATCCGCAAGCCAAAAAAACACTGGCCTTGGTGGGCAAAGGCATTTGTTTTGATACCGGCGGCCATAATTTAAAGTCCGCCAAATATATGCAGGGCATGCACCAGGATATGAACGGCAGCGCCGTGGCGGTGGGCGTATTGCAAGCCATCAGTGCACAACAATTACCGATCAATGTGGATTGCTGGCTGGCACTGGCGCAAAACCACATTGGCCCCAATGCTTACAAACAAAATGATGTGATTACGGCGCTCAATGGCATGACGATTGAAATCGTGCACACCGACGCCGAAGGTCGTATGGTGCTGGCGGATACCTTAACGCTCGCCAGCCGTGACAACCCGGATGTGATGATTGATTACGCAACATTAACAGGCAGCATGCAAACCGCGTTGGGCTCAAGGATGAGCGGCATTGTGGCGAATCAGCCTATGTTGGCGCAGCAAATGGTGGAGGCAGGCGCAGCCAGTGGTGAGCGCGTGGTGGCTTTTCCGTATGCCGAGGATTACGACAGCGAACTGGACAGTGACATTGCCGATATCAAGCAATGCACCATGGACAGCGATGCTGACCATATACTGGCAGCGCGTTTTTTAGGCAAATTTATTGAGGGCGATGTGGATTGGTGCCATGTTGATCTGTCGTCTTACAGCCATAAAGAGGGCTTAGGTGCCGTGGCCAGCGAGGTGAACGGGTTTGGTGTTGCGCTCACCTTGAAATGGCTACAGGCTTTTATGGCAGGTAAATCGCGTTAACCGCAGGCACCGCAACGCGCCAACCACTCACGGCCCTTAAGCATCAGGTGCCAGTAAACGCTTGGCAGAAGGTATTTCTTAAGCCACCAGGCAGTGCGGCGCGGCTTGGTGGAGTCCCACGGGAAGGTCGGCACGATTTTGCCGCCATAGCCAAATTCGGCCAAAATGATTTTGCCTTTTTCTACCGTGAGTGGGCAGGAACCGTAGCCATCATAGCGTGAGGGCAATGCTTGCCCGGCCCGCGCTGCCAGCAGATTTTCGGCGGCAATCACCACTTGTTTGCGTGCGGCTGCTGCTGTTTTGGCATTAGGCGTATTGGTGCAATCGCCAACGCCGAAAACATCCGGGTAGCGCACATGCTGCAAGCTGTGCTGGTCAACTTCCACCCAGCCATCTGCATTGGCTAATGAGCTTTGCTTGATAAAGTCCGGCGCCATTTGTGGTGGCACCACATGCAGCAGGTCAAAGGTTTCGCTAACGCGGTTGACATTGCCGTCGGCATCTTTGACATTAAACCAAGCGGTTTTCCCTGGGCCATCGACCTCGACCAGGGTGCTGTTCAAATTTAAATCCACCTGATAGCGACGGATATATTGCATCAAGGGTTCTACGTACTCTTTGACACCAAATAAGGTGGGCGTCGCGCTGTAAAACGACACTTTAATATTGCCCAAACGACCTTTTCCCAGCCATTCGGCGCATGATAAGTACAAGGCTTTTTGTGGGGCGCCCGCGCATTTGATTGGCATCGGTGGTTGGGTAAACAAAGCTTTGCCTGACTGCAATTGTTGTACCAGTTGCCAGGTATAGGGCGCCAGGTCGAAGCGGTAGTTGGAGGTCACGCCGTGTTTGCCCAGTGTCTCTGGCAAGCCCTTGATACCTGCCCAGTTGAGTGTCAGGCCAGCTGCAACCACTAGTTGCTCATATTGAATCGTGCCCAGTGTATCGGTAATGACCTGTTTCTGTTGCGGCTCGAACGAGGTCGCTGCGGCTTGCAACCAGGTGATGCCAGCCGGGATGCAATTAGCCATGGCACGCATTGTTTTCTGTGCCTCAAATTCACCGGCACCGACCAGGGTCCAGGCAGGCTGGTAAAAATGCTGGTCGGATGGCTCTATGATGGCAATATTAAGTGCAGGTGCGCGTTTTTTTAAACTGGCCGCAATGGCACAACCAGCGGCACCGCCGCCGACAATCACCACATCGAAGTTGTTTTTATACATGCTGTTGATTAATTTCTAAGTTTTTATTTGTTTGGTTGTTGTTTAATCGTTAAACCAGCTTTTAACTTTATTAATTAAGCCCTCTTGTGCGGCAGGTTGGCTGCAACAGGCCGGTTTGGCACCGGCTGGCGCCTGTAAGGCCATTTGATAGGCTTGATTGGCGCGGTTGCCAGTGCGGCAAAATCCGAGTGCGGGCCCGGGATGCGCACTCAGCAATGCCTGCAATTGTTGCACATGCGCAGGTTGGATCTGGTTAGGCAGCACCGGGATATGCGCGTAAGCCATGCCCAGCGCCGCTGCTTTAGCGGCGAGGGCTGCATTAGTGGGTTGCGACTCACCACCTTCGCCATCGGGCCTGAAATTGACCACCAGCGTGATGCCTTGGGCGGCCAATGTGTCCAAATCCGCTTCGGTTAACTGGTCGCTAATACTGTAGCGTTGATCTACTGTTTTAATATCCATGCGTTTTAATGTCCCTGTGTTTAGCAAAATTCACGATGCAGCACCTGAATCACTGCTAGCGCGGCCGGGCTGCCGATGCTGTAATAAACATTTTTGCCTTCACGCCGCGTGCTGACCAGCTGTGCCTCGCGTAATACCGTTAATTGTTGCGACAGGCTGGGTTGCCTTAAATTGAGGTTGTTTTCTAACTCGCTGACTGATTTTTCACCCTGTGATAATTGACATAACAGCATCAAGCGATCTGTGTTAGCCATTGCTTTCAACAACTGGCTGGCCTGATCAGCCGAGGCTCTTAACTGCTCAAAAAGATCCACCGCAATATCCGACGTTTGCATAATACCCCTGAAATCATCATTTATTTTTATACTTGATTGATACGTTGAAATTCCATCATAAACCTGTTGTCACAGAATGTGTATGCTTTCACATGTGTTGATGGATAGATCATGAATTGAAATCAATCTATGGTAAAGTTTGTCGCATTAATTAAAAGTGTTGGCCTGTCTTGCGACGACCAGCACAATCACAATAAAAAAACATTGGGGATGATCGGGATGATGCAATCACTATCGTGGATCAGTGTGTTTCCAGAGCTTGAAGCATTGGAAGACGCTGCAAAAAAACTACTGACGCAACACGCGCGCATTGTCGAAGCGCCTGTTGGCACCATGGGCTATCGCGAAGGCGATCATTGTGGCGGCTACGTGTTAAGGCTCAAAGGCCAGTCACGCGTCTATAAAATGTCTGCCAGTGGCCGTGAAATCGTGCTTTACCGCGTTGGCGCTGGCGAAACCTGTGTGATTACTACCACTTGCCTGCTAGGCAATAGCCAATATCCGGCCTCGACCATTGTCGAGGAAGAAATCCAGGATGTGATTGTGCCGGAGGCCACCTTTCATAAACTGATGATAGATTCGCCCGTGTTCAGGCAATACGTGATGCAAAACTATGGTGCCTTGATCAGCGACCTCATTGTGTTGCTGGACGAGGTGGCTTTTCAAACGCTGGATGCGCGTTTAGCCAAATGGTTGCTCGATATGGGCAATAACACCATTCAACGCACGCATCAGCAAATTGCCGATGAATTAGGCACGGCGCGTGAAGTCATCAGTCGCCAGTTAAAGCGCCTGGAACAAAAAGGCTGGTTGACCATGGGCCGTGGCGTCATCGAAATTCAGCAGCGTGGTGAATTGCTCAAGCTGGCCAACAGCGGCCAGTAGCCTTGTATCCGCCCAGATACAAAATTTTGCCGGATTGGATACATCGGCGCGTCATCTCTCATGATTGAATGCACGTTAACGACGTAACTGCAGCAAGCAGTGTGCTTCAAGAGAGGAAAACGAGCATGCGTAAATTAATCTTATCCAGTATGGTGATGATGGTGGCGAGCCAGGCAGCATTTGCCGATGCAGAATATATTGACCGGGCCAGAGTGCTGTCGGTCGCACCGCAGGTGCAACAAATCAATCAGCCACGCCAGGAGTGCCATACCGAATATGTGCGTGAAAGCGTGTATGAATCTAATCGATCCAATACGGGTGCGATTGTCGGTGGCGTGGCCGGTGGTTTACTAGGCAGCACCATTGGTCGCGGTAACGGCCGTATCGCCGCCGCTGCGGTGGGTGCGGGTGTTGGTGCGATTGTGGGCGACCGCGTCGGTAACCAGAATGCCTATGGCAATGAACGCGTGGTGACGCGCCCGGTTGAGCAGTGTGTGATGGTAGACCAATGGCAAACCGTGACCACCGGCTATGTGGTGAATTACGAATATCAGGGTCGCCAATATTCAACCATGATGGACCGCGACCCAGGCCCGGTGTTAGATGTGGCCGTGTCAGTCAGACCGAATGTGGTACAGATTCAACCGATGCCAGCACCTGGATATCGCCCGGCCGCGATGCGAGGTCGTGGTCCACACCAGCATCGTCAATATTGGTAATGGCTAGATTAGTAATTGCTAGATTGGTAATGGATAGTGCTTTATAAAAAAAGCGATGCTCAAATAGGCATCGCGTTTTTTATGCTTTAAGCAGCACAATCACCGCGCCGCTGCCGCCATCGGTGGCACGCGCTTGCGCATAAGCAATCACTTCATCTTTCTGCATCAGCCAGTTGCGCAGTTTGTGTTTGAGCACTGGCTCTTTATTGCGTGAGCCCAAGCCTTTGCCATGCACAATGCGTACGCAGCGCAAGCCGCGTTTTTTGCAATCGGCAATAAATTCTGAGACATATAATCTGGCTTCGTCACTAATCAGGCCGTGCAAATCGATATGCGCTTGCACCACCCAATGCCCGCGACGCAATTTACTTAACACCATAGGCGATTGGCCTTCACGTAAATACAGTAATTCTTCGCCGCTTTCGAGTTCGTGCGCTGGAATGTAATGGTCACTGAGTGAGTCAACCAGCGCCTGCTGTTCGTCCTTAATCAACTGTCGTGGAATCGGCTTGGGCTTTTTCGGCGCGTGAGAAATGCGCGTGGTTTTCACCGGGCGCGCGCCTTTCACTGCTTCATAAAACAGTGACACATCATCTTCGTCTTTGTCCGGTAGCTCTTGCGACATCGTGTGATTTTAAAATAAAAAAGCGCACCGGGGTGCGCTTCTTCATGCCCGACCTTGGATTTACTCCAGACTGGTCAAATAACGCTCAGCGTCCAAGGCAGCCATACAACCGGTGCCAGCGCTGGTCACCGCCTGGCGGTAGATATGGTCTTGCACATCACCGGCGGCAAATACACCTGGGATATTGGTTGCAGTAAAATTACCCTGACGGCCGGTGTGCGTCACGATATAACCGCCTTCCATCTCCAGTTGGCCTTCAAAAATCTGCGTATTCGGCTGGTGACCAATCGCAATAAACACGCCCTTGAGCGCAATATCTTTAGTGGTGCCAGCGTTGACGTCTTTGAGGCGCATACCGGTCACACCGGTGTTGTCACCTAAGACTTCATCCAGTGTATGGAAAGTTTCGAGGACAATTTTGCCTTCCTTGACGCGGTCCATCAATTTGTCGACCAGAATCGCTTCGGCCTTGAATTTGTCGCGGCGATGAACCAGTGTGACCTTGCTGGCAATGTTGGCAAGGTACAGTGCTTCTTCCACGGCGGTATTGCCGCCACCGATCACAGCAACTTCTTGGTTGCGATAGAAAAAACCATCACACGTAGCACAAGCTGACACGCCTTTACCAGCAAAGGCTTCTTCACTCGGCAGACCTAAATATTTGGCAGAAGCACCTGTGGCAATAATCAGGGCGTCACAGGTGTATTCGCCGTTATCACCCACTAAACGAATCGGTTTTTCTTTCAGATGCGTGGTGTGGATGTGGTCAAAAATCATCTCGGTATTAAAACGCTCGGCATGCTGTTGAAAACGCGCCATCAATTCTGGACCCATGACACCGTTGGCGTCTGCTGGCCAGTTGTCGACCTCAGTCGTGGTCATTAATTGCCCCCCTTGCGCCAGGCCGGTAATCAGCACCGGATTGAGGTTGGCACGGGCAGCATAGACCGCTGCAGTGTAACCAGCAGGGCCTGAGCCAAGAATCATTAAACGGGCATGTTTTGTTGCCATGATGAGATTTCCAGTATTTGGTGAGTTATTTTTATATAGATGGGGATGGGCACGCTGTTTTAAATGCCCATCCGGTAGAAAAACGCTGCAGGGATTACTCTAGCAAGCTGCGCAGCATCCACGCTGTTTTCTCGTGCAGTTGCAAACGTTGGGTCAGCAAGTCTGAAGTGGCTTCGTCAGAGGCTTTCTCTGCCGCCGGGAACACGCTGCGTGCGGTGCGGCAGACGGCTTCGTGGCCAGCGACCAGTTCACGAATCATGTCATTGGCTTTGGGTACATCCACGGTTTCATCAATCGAGGTCAGCTTAGAAAACTGGGCATAGGTACCAGGCGCATAGACGCCGAGTGAGCGAATACGCTCTGCCACCAGGTCCACCGCCAGTGCGAGCTCGGTGTATTGGGTTTCAAACATCAGGTGCAAGGTGTTGAACATCGGCCCGGTGACATTCCAGTGAAAGTAATGGGTTTTGAGATACAGGGTGTATGTATCTGCCAGTAATTTTGATAAACCGTCTGCAATCTGCTGGCGGTCTTCGTTGTTGATACCAATGTCCATGGGTGTCTCCTTATTGTCGTCGAATCTATTTTAAAAGCAAGAATGACTGTCTGCAATTTGATTTTGTTATAATCATTTAAGTTCACTCTTGCAAAGAAAGAGACAACATATTGTTTTTTAATAAGAAAAAAGTTGCTAACGTCCGCCTCGAAAAAGTTTCGACGGAGAAACAGCAGCGCGATGCCAAATTACTGCGTGAAGTGTCGTGGATTGCGCTGGCGGCGCTGGGTATTTTCCTGGCCGTGATTCTGGCGACTTATTCACATGAAGATCCGGGCTGGACGCACGCGATTGGCGAGCATGACACCATCCATAATGCGGGCGGAGCCGTCGGTGCCTGGGTGTCGGATATTTTTCTCTCTTTGTTCGGTTTTTCTGCCTGGTGGTTTGTGGTGCTGGCTTTTTACATGGTCTGGCTGATGTATCAGCGCCTGCACCTGGAGCCGGTTGAAAAACATGACTGGTGGCTCAACGGCGTCGGTTTCGCCTTGATGCTGCTGGCGTCAGCAGCGCTGGAGTCTGGTCATTTAGTGAGTTTTCCGGCGGATTTTCCGCTCAAACAAGGTGGTGTGATCGGTAGTGGCATTGATCATCTATTGCGCAATATGTTTGGCTTTGCTGGCTCCACCATGCTGCTGCTGGTGTTATTTGCGACAGCATTTAGCCTGTTTACCGGCTGGTCACTGATTACCATGAGCGAGCAACTAGGCGAGTGGGTGATCCAGTTTTATCAATGGAGCCAACTCAAGTACCAGGACTGGCAAGACCGAAAAGTCGGTAAGCAAGTATTGCAGGCGCGCGAAGAATTTGTCGAGGCCGAGCGTAAACGCATTGAAGATCGCAAGCCGGTAGAGATTACTGTGCCAGAGGTGGTGATAGAGCCCAGCGAGCGTGTCGTCAAAGAAAAACAGGCAGTGTTGTTCGCAGCCATTGAGCAAGAAGGGTTGCCGCCGCTACATTTGCTGGATGCGCCTAACCAATCCGTTGAGTTGCAATCTGCCGAAACGCTGGATTTCACCTCGCGTTTAATTGAACGCAAGTTGATGGATTTTGGCATTGAGATCAAAGTGGTCACTGCCCAACCAGGCCCGGTGATTACGCGTTATGAGCTGGACCCGGCACCAGGTGTCAAAGGTAGCCAGATCACCAATCTGGCCAAAGACTTGGCGCGTGCCTTGTCTGTGATCAGCGTGCGCGTGGTCGAAACCATCCCCGGCAAAAGCTATATGGGCCTAGAGATTCCTAACCCCAAACGCCAGATTGTGTCTTTATCTGAAATCATGGGTAGCCAGGCCTATGCCGATTTGAATTCTCCGTTGGCCATTGCCATGGGTAAGGATATTGCCGGTAAGCCGATTGTGGCTGATTTGGCCAAAATGCCGCATGTGCTGGTGGCGGGTACCACTGGTTCCGGTAAATCGGTGGCAATTAACGCGCTGATTTTAAGCTTGCTGTATAAGTCAGAAGCCAGCCGCGTGCGCATGATTTTGATTGACCCGAAAATGCTGGAACTGTCTGTGTACGAAGGCATCCCGCATTTGCTGGCACCAGTGGTCACTGATATGCGCCAGGCCGCTAACGCCTTGAACTGGTGCGTGGCCGAGATGGAGCGCCGCTATAAGTTGATGTCTACCCTGGGCGTACGCAACCTGGCCGGCTATAACCAGAAGATACAGGAAGCGAAAAAGCAGGGCGTGTCGATTCCGCATCCGTTCAGCTTGACGCCGGACGAGCCGGAGCCCTTGGAAGAAATGCCATTGATCGTGGTGATGATTGATGAGTTGGCTGACTTGATGATGGTGGTCGGCAAAAAGGTAGAAGAACTGATTGCACGCCTGGCACAAAAAGCGCGCGCGTCCGGTATCCACCTGGTGCTCGCCACGCAACGTCCTTCGGTGGATGTGATTACCGGTCTGATTAAAGCCAACGTGCCGACACGCGTCGCTTTTCAGGTATCCAGCAAAATTGACTCGCGCACAATTTTAGACCAGATGGGCGCCGAAACTTTGCTCGGGCAGGGCGATATGCTCTACCTGCCGCCGGGCAGCGGTTACCCGCAGCGGATTCACGGCGCGTTCGTCAGCGATGGGGAAGTGCATAATGTGGTGAATTTCCTCAAGGCGCAGGGCGAACCAAATTACATTGAGGGCATTCTCACCAATGAGACCGAGGGCGGCGATCTGGACGCCTTGCCTGGCGGTAGTGATGCTGGCGGTGAAAAAGACCCGTTGTATGATGAAGCCGTGGCGATTGTGTTAAAAACACGTCGCGCGTCTATTTCATCGGTGCAACGTCAACTGCGCATCGGTTACAACCGCGCAGCCAGATTAATTGAGGATATGGAACGTGCCGGACTGGTCTCTGCCATGCAAAGCAATGGCAACCGCGAGGTATTAGTGAAGGCCGGAGGAGACCATGAGTAAAGTATTCACCAAAACATTGTTGGCATTATGCAGCTGGAGTGTCATGACCGCTGCCATGGCCGATGGTGTGGACGATTTGAAGCAGTTTTATCAAAGCACGCAGGCCATGCGTGCCAACTTCAAGCAAACCGTGTTTGACCAAAAAGGGCGCAAGCTGCAAGAGGTCAATGGCACTATGTTGTTGCAGCGCCCGAACAAGTTTCGCTGGGATTATCAAAAACCCTATGAGCAGCAGATCATCAGTGATGGCCGCCAGGTATTTCTGTTTGATATCGACTTGCAGCAAGTGACTGTGCGCACAGTGGATAAAGTGTTAGGGACCAGCCCGGCTGCTTTACTGGCCGGTGGGCCCAATGTCGAAGAGAGTTTTCGCCTGACCCGGTTGCTGGATTTTGAAGGCATGCAGCGCGTGCAAGCCAAGCCCAAGCAAAAAGACAGCGGCTTTCAGGTGGTGATTATTTCGTTTGACCACAGCAAACTGGCCGAAATGCGCCTGGTAGATGCCTTTGGCCAAAGCACGCATATTGTGTTTAGCAATGTTGAAGTCAATCCTGGCTTGAACAGTAACCAGTTTTTATTCTCGGTGCCTAAAGGGGTGGATGTCGTCGGCGAGTAGTCGCTTGCGCATCAAAACCAGCTATGTCCTCCCTGTTTGAACCACAAACACCTTCTTCCGTCCCGCTCGCCGAACAGTTGCGGCCGAAAACGCTGGATGAAGTGGTCGGCCAAACCCATTTGCTGGGCGAAGGCAAGCCGCTGCGTCGCGCCTTTGAGTCCGGCAAACTGCCTTCCATGATTTTGTGGGGGCCGCCGGGCGTGGGCAAAACTACCCTCGCGCGCCTGATTGCGCAAACAGCAGAAGCCGAGTTCGTGCCCTTATCTGCCGTTTTGTCGGGTATCAAAGATATTCGCGAAGCGGTCGAGCGCGCGGAAATGACTTTGCAGCAAACCGGACGCAACACTATTTTGTTTGTCGATGAAGTGCATCGTTTTAACAAAGGCCAGCAAGATGCTTTTTTGCCGTTTGTGGAAAGCGGTTTAATTACCTTTATCGGCGCCACGACTGAAAACCCTTCTTTTGAAGTGAATAGCGCTTTGCTCAGCCGCGCGCAGGTATTTGTGCTTAATGCCCTGACTGAGCCAGAATTGGCTGAGTTGCTTGAGCGTGCGCGGCTTAAAGTCGCGCCTGACGTGCAATTGACCGAGCCCGTGACCGAGCAAGTGCTGGCCTATGCTGATGGCGATGCCAGACGCTTGCTTAACTTTGCCGAAGGCCTGTTCTATGGCGCTCTGGCCGCCAAGATTGACAAGATCGACGAACCGTTCTTGCAGTCGACCATGGCTAGCAAAATGCGCCGTTTTGACAAAGGTGGCGAAGCTTTTTACGACCAGATTTCTGCTTTGCACAAATCAGTGCGCGGCTCTAACCCGGATGCCGCACTCTATTGGCTGATGCGCATGCTGGATGGCGGTGCCGAGCCCTTATACCTGGCACGCCGGATTATCCGCATGGCCTGGGAAGATATCGGCCTGGCGGATCCACGCGCCATGCAGATCGCCAACGATGCCGCACTCACGTTTGAGCGCCTGGGCAGCCCGGAGGGCGAATTGGCGCTGGCGCAGGCCGTGATTTACCTGGCGGTGGCCGCAAAAAGTAATGCTGGCTATATGGCCTATAATCAGGCCAAGGCTTTCGTGGCGCAGGACAAGTCGCGCGCGGTACCACTGCATCTCAGAAACGCGCCAACTAAACTGATGAAAGCGCTCGATTACGGCAAAGAATACCGTTACGCACACAACGAACCTGGTGCGTATGCCGCGGGCGAGCATTACTTTCCAGATGATTTGGAACCACAACCGTTTTACCAACCCACACCACGCGGATTGGAAGGTAAAATAGGCGAAAAATTACAGCACCTCAAAGAATTAGATAGAAAAGCCAAAAAATAGTGTAGCCACAGAGGGCACAGAGTTCACAGAGAAAACCAATATGGATGATTTGACTGGTCAGATTATCGGAGCGGCGATTGAGGTACATCGTGAGCTTGGCGTCGGTTTACTTGAATGTGTATATGAAGCTGCTCTTTGTCATGAACTTGATTTGCGTGGCATTGCATACCAGCGTCAGGTAGGAGTAGATATATCGTATAAAGGTCTAGTGATACAAGGGCAGCGCCTTGATTTACTGGTGCATGGCGAAGTGATTGTAGAGTTAAAAGCGCAATTGAGACTGCCAGAGTTTGCACAAGCACAATTGATTTCATATTTAAAATCAACAGGTTTGAAGCGCGGCCTGTTGATTAATTTTGCGGAGCCTAAATTGGTCAATGGAGTAAAACGGTTTTCTCTGTGAACTCCGTGGCCTCTGTGGCTAAAATAAAGAAAGAACCCATGTTAGATATACAACAACTTAGAAATGATCTGGACAATGTAGTCGCCCGTCTGGCAGCACGTAAGTTCGTGTTCCCTGCCGAAGAGTTCAAGGCGCTGGAAGCACAACGTAAAACCATCCAGACCAACACCGAAAACCTGCAAGCCAAGCGTAATACAGCGTCCAAACAAATTGGCATCGCGAAGTCTAAAGGTGAAGATGCTAGCGCCATTTTGGCCGAAGTCGCTGGCTTGGGCGATGAGTTGAAAGCGGCAGAAGCGCAGTTGGCTGAGATTCAAGCCAGCATGCAGACACTGATGCTGAATGTGCCTAACTTGCCGCACGAAAGCGTGCCAGTTGGTCAAGATGAAACCCAGAACGTGGAAGCACGCCGCTGGGGCACGCCACGCAACTTTGACTTTGAAGTCAAAGACCATGCCGACGTCGGTGCTCCATTAGGCTTGGATTTTGATACCGGCGCCAAGCTGTCAGGCGCACGCTTTACCTTGATGAAAGGCCAGATTGCCAAATTGCATCGCGCGATTGCGCAGTTTATGCTGGATACGCAAACTGACAAGCATGGCTATACCGAGTGCTACACGCCTTATATGGTCAACCGTGAGACCCTGGTGGGTACCGGTCAATTACCCAAGTTTGAAGAAGACTTGTTCTTCACCCCGCACAATGACAGCAAACTGTATTTGATCCCTACCTCAGAAGTCACTTTGACCAATACTGTCCGTGACGAGATTGTGGCGGCGGATAGCTTACCGATTAAACTCACCGCACATACCCCTTGCTTCCGCTCAGAGGCAGGTTCTTATGGCCGTGATACCAAAGGCATGATCCGCCAGCACCAGTTTGATAAAGTCGAGATGGTGCAGATTGTGCATCCTGAGACCAGCTATCAGGCGCTGGAAGAAATGGTCGGCCACGCCGAAGCGATTTTGCAGGCGCTGGAACTCCCTTATCGCGTAGTGTCATTGTGCACAGGTGATATGGGCTTTGGCGCAGCGAAAACCTATGACCTCGAAGTCTGGTTGCCCGCGCAGAATACCTACCGTGAAATCTCTTCTGTGTCGAACTGCGAAGCATTCCAGGCGCGCCGTTTGCAAGCGCGTTTTCGCAACGCCAATGGTAAACCTGAATTGCTGCACACCCTGAATGGTTCAGGCTTGGCCGTCGGCCGTACGCTGGTGGCCGTGCTGGAGAACAACCAGAATGCCGATGGCAGCGTGACGATTCCTAAAGCCTTACAGCCTTATATGGGCGGTAAAACAGCGCTGACTGTTTAATCCATCCCTTACAGTTGTCATTAAGATGCCTTGGCTAACAACCAGGGCATTTTTATTTCTGCTTTATATGTTTTTGTCGGTTAGTTATTACGGTAAATATTTACAAGGTAATATATGTAATTAATTGATTGTTAATGTTAAGAGCAATGTTTTTATTTAACATTTTTTCGTTTATGATCATGTAAAACAACTAATAAATTCAGGGTGGATGCATGAGGCTAAGCAACCAGCATTTTGTCTGGGCCATAGGTGGTTTGTGCGCGCTGCACAAGGTTCCATTTGATGCTCAATTGCTGATTCGCAGCTTTGTACCGCCTTATGATTTAACCTCCCTGCAAGCAGCATTACAGTCTTATGGATTCCAAGTTGGCCTTGAAACGTTAGACTTGCATGATATCCATCCAGCTGTATTCCCAGTTCTAACCTTTCTAAAACAATCTGCCGGCACTGACCTTTCACTCGAACAAGATGTTGAGGGGGCAGAGAAAGAGGAGTTAAGCTTAGCTATCGTTCTTAAATGCGACAAAGAACGAGTGCTTTGGATTAAGCCTGGTACTGAACAAGCAGAAACCATTGAATATTCTGCGTTTGTTGCGCAAATCACAGGCAAGATATTATTGGCCTCTAAAAGACACGATTCCAATCAAGCTACCGCAGAACTTGAAGCACAAGCTAGTTCGCAATCGCTAGCAGCAAAATCAGAAATTGCTCAACGCCCCTTTGGCTTCAAGTGGTTTATTCCAGAGTTACTCAAACACAAGACTGTATGGCGTGAGATTCTCTTAGCCTCTCTTGCTATTCAAATTGTAGCGCTAGCCACCCCTTTAGGTACTCAGGTCATTATTGATAAAGTGGTTGTTCACCACACCACAAGTACACTCATTGTGGTGGCTATTGCCCTAGGTATCTTCATGGTGTTTAACGCCATCATGAGTTGGGTGCGTCAATACTTGGTGTTGCACACGGGTAATCGTATTGATGCAGTTCTCGCCCATAAGGTATTCGGCCATCTATTGCATTTGCCCATGCGCTATTTTGAACATAGGCCAACAGGCACGTTAGTTGCTCGTTTGCATGGTGTTGAGACTATCCGTGAATTCCTGGCTGGTTCACTCATTACCCTGCTACTCGACTTCCCATTCTTAATCGTCTTTTTGGCGATTATGTTCTGGTATAGCTGGCAACTCACTCTTATCAGTCTGGCAAGTTTGACGCTGATTACGATAGTCAGCCTGGCAGTCACCCCTTTACTGCGTAAACGACTCAACGAACAGTTTTTACTAGGAGCAAGAAACCAGGCATTCCTCACTGAGTATATTTCTGGCATGGAAACGGTTAAAGCCCTGCAACTAGAGCCACAGCTGGAACACAAATACGGTGATTACCTAGCCACCTACCTCAACAGCACCTTCACCGCCAAACAACTTTCCAATAGCTACAACATCACCGCCAATACTTTAGATCAGCTCCAAACTTTGGCAATTCTGTGCGTTGGAGCATGGATTGTGATGCATACCCCCGAATTCACCATTGGAATGTTGGTCGCTTTCCAGATGTTTAGCGGAAGACTTTCTGGACCAGTGCTCAGGCTGGTCGGCATGTATCAGGAATTCCAGCAGGCAGACATTGCCGTCAAGCGCCTAGGTGATTTGATGGATGCGCCCACCGAGCCATATTCACTCATCCCAGCCAGAGCAAATAGCATCAAAGGCCAGCTAGACTTTGAGAGCATCAGCTTTAGATATTCAGAAAACCACCCCTGGTTATATCAAAAGCTGAATATCAATATCAAACCACAAAAGTGCACAGTCATCATGGGACCCAGTGGTTGCGGTAAGAGCACCTTGGCCAAATTGATGCTCGGTTTCTTGCAACCACAAGAAGGCAGCATCAAGCTGGATGGAAAAGACATTCGCTACATGAATGCCAACGAACTGCGTAATGTATTCGGTGTAGTCCCGCAAGAGACAACATTATTCTCAGGCACATTGTACGAGAACCTCACACTCGCAAACCCGCATGCTAGTTTCGAGCAGATCATTATGGCTTGCCAATTGGCTGGCATTCACGAAACGATTGAGCAGCTTCCACAAGGTTATCAAACCCCTTTGGGGGAGCATGGTACTGGATTAAGTGGCGGTCAGAAGCAACGAATAGCCATTGCACGGGCACTGCTCAGGCAACCTAACATTCTGATCTTCGATGAGGCTGTTTCAAACCTAGACCCTCAGACGGCTGAGCAGTTTGCACAAACAATTAATAAGCTCAAGGGCAAAGTGACGATTGTGTTTATTACGCATCAGCTACCAAACACGCTGAGTGTGGATGAGGTGCTGACGTTGGGGTGCGAGGCCGGCTTAAGTTCTCAAAAACAGCAATCCGTTGTATCACAGGGAGCTTCTAAAGCCCCTGTGCAAGGGCAAAACAATTCATAAGTTCAACTTAAGGAACCATATGAAATTAATTATTTTGTTTCTTCTATTTTGGTGGTTATTAATTTTTCTTGATACATCATTGAAAAAATTATTTCGTAAGAAACATGAAGCTGTATTTTTAGAAGCTGAAAAATGGCTCACTACAGATAGATTTAATCAAGGCGTACTGCAACGTGCCTTTTATTATTTTGTGTATTCAGTTCACTTTTGGCCAGTTCCAAGTTTTGCAATTTTTCTTTTAGCGTCTGTAGCAATAATCTTTTTTTAATTTAGGAGAGTTATATGCCGTCGTCATCACCGCCTATCGGAATCATCAACACGATTGTAGGAGGGCTGAATACTGTAGCTGGAATAATTTGGCCAGTGGGCCAAGTTGTTACATGGCGTGTCTTAGCCATTAGTCATCTTGATATACAATCAGAGTCATTGATATTAAAAGCTTACTTTACTTGGCTTTTTTAAAACAAAAACATAGGGGCGGGTTAAACAATGACACTGGGTAGATTGTTGGTATTGGGCGTGATGAGTATGTTGGCTGCTTGTGCTACAAAGTCAGTAGATTTGGGGCATACTCAGACCATATTACCCTTGAATCATGCTTGGGTAGATGGCAAGAAAGTAGAATACATCACGACGGATATCTCTGATTTAAACATGGCACAGTCAGCAGGCATTAATTTTGTTCCGCGCTTACGTGAAGCGATTGCTGAGAATGGCGGACGCTCTATTTTGGAGCGAGTGTATAAATTTCCAGCTGGTGAGCAGATAAGTATTTTTCAGTCAGCACCTTCACCGATTGGTGGCGATAATGCAGACAAGAATTATAGTCCCCTGTGGCGGCTGGTGCTGGTGAAATGGTTAAAGCTCGATAAGATCCGAGTGTTGAAATCTGAAGCTGAGCTATTGTCGGCAGAAGACCAAGCAGAAGTCTCGCTTGATGTGACAGACATAGTGGTCAATTGCCCCGTGACTAAAGATAGCAACGGAAAGGCATTGAGTGGGGTGAGATAAAGTGCCTAGACGCTGCGTAAGAAGGGATAAGATTGCTTGCTTTTTACGGTGCAAAGTTAAGATGCCTTGGCTAATAACCAAGGCATTTTTGTTTCTGCAATCTTGTAAGGGTCTACACCGGGGTCATAGGCCGGGAAGTATTTTTGCATGATTTGGTAATAGCTGCGCACCAGTTCGGTATAAATCACCGGCGCACCGCAGCTACAGTAGCCGTGTTTGGCATTGACGTAATAGGCAGGGTCATTGAGGAGCTGGTAGCCGCGTTTGACGTCTGCCCAGCTGTCTGGGTTGAGCCCCAGTTTTTGCGCGATGATGCGCGCGTCTTCAAGGTGGCCAACGCCATTGTTGTAGGCAGCCAGGGTCATAAAGGTGCGGTCTGGTTCGGGGATGCGCGAGGGGATGCGGTCTTTCATCCACAGCAAAAATTTGGCCCCGGCCATCACGCTTTGCTTGGGGTCTAGCCGGTCAGTGACGTTCATCATGTTGGAGGTTTGCTCTGTGAGCATCATCAGGCCACGCACGTTGGTCGGCGAGGTGCTGTAGTTGTCCCAGTGCGATTCCTGATAACTGAGCGCCGCCAGCAGGCGCCAGTCTATGTCGGTGATTTCTTGCGCGCTTTTAAACAGCCGCACATATTTAGGCAGCAATGTATGTGATTTGCTTAAAAACGCAGTGACATCCACCGGTTTTAAGCGTTTGGTATGGCCGTGATAGCGGTCCAGCAGGTTACGTAAGGTGCCGTCTTTTTCAATTTTTTTGAAAAAGGCCTGCATTTGTGCGAGCCGCTCTTCACCATGTAACTTATTGAGTGCCCAGGCAATTTTGTCAGCCTGGCCCAGCATCATGCCCGCATCCAGTTGCGGATAGTTGTATTGCATGATGGCCACCAGGTGGTTGTCTGCTACGGTAAAGTCGATCTCGTTGCGCGCGACGGCTTCAATCAATTGCTCAGAGCTGAGTTTGTCGGTTTCTTTCCAGGTCAGCGCCGGTGATTTGGACTGCAATTCGCGCATGCGATCGACAAAACTGGTGCTTTTTGGCAACACAATGCGTTTTTCAAACAGCGCTTCGCCGGTATTCGGCTCGCTGTTTTTGTCACGGTTATACACCACCATGGCTTGCACCTGGTTAAACGCAGGGCCAAACAACACCTGGCGTTTACGTGCGGGCGTGATGCTGATGTCTGCCGCGGCGATGTCAGCGTCACCTCTTAATAGCGTCGGAAACACTTTGTCAAAGCTGTCGACGACGATAAATTCGAGTTTATAGGGTGGCCCCAAAAATGCGACAAAGCGCTTGGCCAGGTCGTACTCCAGCCCGGCATAATTGTTCTGGCTGTCTATAAAGTAAGTGCTGGGGCTGTTGATGGTGACAAAGCGGATGGTGTACGGGTCTGGCTTGGCCTTAGCTTGCGCCAGATGCTTTTGGCTATTGTTGTCGCTACAGGCCAGCAAGGTCGCACACAGCGCTGCTAAGATGGCTTTAAACCACCTTGCTTGCGTCGACTTGCCGGAGAAAAAACGCATAAGACCAGAGCGTAGCGCTTAAACGCGTGTCTCAATCTTGCCTTGGTCTGCAATCAGCAGGGTGCTTGCCAGTTTGGTGAAAATGCCATGCTCAACCACGCCAGGGATATTATTAATCAACGCATTCAAGCGCTCAGCATCCAGACTGGCATCAAAGCGCATATCCAGTACCAGGCTACCGTGGCTGGTAATAGACAAGCCATCTTTGGCCACATTTTGGCGCAATTCGCCCAAGCCACCAATAGCTTCTAGGCTACGCTTGGCAGCTTGCCAGGCAAAAGGCATCACCTCAATCGGGATGGCAAAATTTTCACCAATGCGGCTGACAAGTTTGCTTTTATCCGCAACGACAATGAATTGTTTGGCCGCTTTGGCCAGCAATTTTTCCATCACCAGGTCGTAGCCACGGCCTTTGAGCAAGGCATTGTCTGGCGTGATTTCGTCGGCGCCATCCACATAGAGGTCGATCTGGCTGAGTTGCGAGAGGCTAAGCACGGTCAGACCGCTGCTTTGTGCCTTGATCATGCTGATATTTGAACTGGCAACGGTGGTGATGCGCAAGTTTTGAGTGCGCTGGCGCTCAGCCAGCGCTTCAATAAAGTAATTGGCTGTGGACCCGGTGCCCAGGCCTACGATCATGTCGTTTTTAACGTAGCTGGCGGCTTCCAGCGCGACGGCTTGTTTGTCGTTCATATATTTTTCTCCGTACTGCTCTCTCTGATTCGCTCTGGCGTCTTGCGTGTCATTCAGTCACAGTCCGTCGACGCTTGCAGTTATAATAGCAAACTCGGCAGATTCGCCAAGAAATACTCGTCTAACCTGAGCAATAAGATTCTAACTTTTTATGGCAGTTTCACTCCCCGTGATCGGGCATCCGCAGCGTTTTTCTTTTCAAAGTCAGGGCCTCGATAGCCGGGCGTTGGCCGAGCTGGCCTGTGGTTTAAAAGCAACAAATACACCGCTGGTGGTACTCACCGCAAGCGCGTTTGAAGCACAGCGCCTGATGGACGAAATCCCGTTTTTTGGCCGAGATGTTAAAGGCGAGCCCATTCAAGTGCATTTACTGCCGGACTGGGAAACACTGCCTTACGATGTGTTCTCGCCGCATCCTGACTTGACCTCCGAGCGTCTGGCCACACTGTATCAGCTCAGCCAGAACCAGAGCAATGTAGTGATTGTGCCGATGGCGACGGCCTTGCTCAGGCTGCCACCGGTGGCCTATCTGGCGGCGCATACCTTTATGCTCAAAAAAGGCCAGAAACTCGATGTAGATGCCTTACGCAACCAGTGTGCACAAGCCGGTTACCACCACGTCAGCCAGGTGATGGGGCCGGGCGAATTCAGCGTACGCGGTGGCCTGGTTGATTTATACCCCATGGGCAGTGCATTTCCATACCGCATAGATTTATTTGACGACGAAATCGAGACCATACGCACCTTTGATATCGACACTCAGCGCAGCGTGTATCCCGTGCCAGAAATCCGCATGCTGCCTGCGCGCGAGTTCCCCATGGATGAAGCGGCGATTACGCGCTTTCGCAGTCAATTTAGAGAGTATTTTGAAGGCGATCCGCAACGCGCCAAAATTTATAAAGATGTGAGCAAAGGGACGCCCAGTGGCGGTGTAGAGTGGTATTTGCCTTTGTTTTTTGAACAAACGGCGACCTTGTTTGATTATCTGCCTGCGCAAACAGTACTGTGTCTGCATGGGGACCTCGATAAAGCCGCACAAACTTTTTGGGCCGATGCCAATAGCCGCTACAAGCTGATGGCGTATGACGCCGAAAAACCAATTTTGCGGCCAGAAACCCTGCTGCAAAAAGCGGATGATTTTTTCAGGCAAACCCATGCGTTTGCCATGGTGAGCCAGCAACTGGATATTCTAAAATTATTGCCAGCGGTTGATGTAGACCGCCGTGCCGAGCAACCGCTACATAAATTGCAGGACTTTATCAGCCAATTTGCTGGCCGAGTGTTGATTGCGGCTGAAAGTTTGGGCCGGCGCGAAACCATTGCCCAATTATTTGCCGAGCACGGCTTAACGTTCTCGCTGACTGAGGATTGGGCTGGATTTGCACACTCCAATTTCCCGGTCATGCTGGGCGTCGCGCCACTGCATCAAGGCATGGTCGATGCCGACCTGGCGGTGATTACCGAAGCTGAACTCTATGCCAGCACCGTGCGTCAGCAACGCCGCCGTAACCAGGAAAAAGCCCGCAATGCCGAAGGCATGCTTAAGGACTTATCCGAGCTGCGGCTGGACGACCCGGTGGTGCACGAGCAGCACGGGGTAGGGCGCTACAAAGGTCTGGTCAATATCGACTTTGGTGAGGGTGAAACCGAGCTGTTGTTGATTGAGTATTTTGGTGACGACAAGCTGTATGTGCCGGTGTCACAGTTATTCCTGATTTCACGTTACTCTGGCGGCCCGCCAGAAAGCGCGCCATTGCATCGCTTGGGCAGTGGTCAATGGGACAAAGCCAAGAAAAAAGCCCTCAAGCAGATCCGCGATACGGCAGCAGAATTATTGAATCTGTACGCGCAGCGCGCCTCGCGCCGTGGGCATGCATTTACACTCAGTTTGCATGATTATGAAGCCTTCTGTGAAGGCTTCCCGTTTGAGGAAACACCAGACCAACTGGAAGCCATTGAAAACGTCATTAAAGACATGCAATCTGGCCGCCCGATGGATAGGCTGGTGTGTGGTGATGTGGGCTTTGGCAAAACGGAGGTGGCGTTGCGCGCCGCCTTTGTGGCGGTGATGGGCGGGCGTCAGGTGGCGGTATTAGTGCCAACCACCTTGCTGGCAGAGCAGCATTACCAGAACTTCTGCGACCGTTTTGCTGAATGGCCGATTAAAATTGCCGAAATTTCACGCTTTAGAACTGCAAAAGAACAAGCAGAGGCGCTCAAAGGTCTGGCCGATGGCAGCATTGATATCATCATCGGCACACACCGGCTGATCCAGAAAGATGTGCAGTTTAAAAACCTGGGCCTGGCGATTTTAGATGAAGAACATCGTTTTGGCGTGCGCCAAAAAGAGCAGATGAAAGCGCTGCGTGCTGAGGTGGACGTCTTAACACTGACGGCGACACCGATTCCACGCACCTTGAGCATGGCCATGGAAGGCTTGCGCGAGTTCTCGGTGATTTCGACGCCACCACAAAAGCGGCTGGCGATTAAAACCTTTCACACGCCCTATTCAGACGGCATTATCCGTGAAGCAGTCATGCGCGAATTCAAGCGCGGCGGGCAAGTTTACTTCTTGCATAACGAGGTGGATACCATCTACGTCATGAAAGAAAAGCTGGAGAAGATCGTACCCGAAGCCCGCATTGCGATCGGCCACGGCCAGTTACGCGAACGCGAGCTGGAGCACGTCATGCGCGACTTTTACCAGCAGCGGGCCAATTTGCTGCTATGTACCACCATTGTTGAAACCGGCATTGACGTGCCCACCGCCAACACCATGATTATCAACAAAGCCGATATGTTTGGCCTCGCGCAATTGCATCAACTGCGTGGCCGCGTCGGCCGCAGCCACCATCAGGCCTATACCTATTTGCTCACCGACCCTGATCGCAACATCACGCCGCAAGCACAAAAACGCCTCGATGCGATTCAGCTGCTCGAGGATTTGGGCGCTGGTTTTCACCTGGCCATGCATGACCTCGAAATTCGCGGTGCTGGCGAGCTGCTAGGTGACAGCCAAAGCGGCGAAATGCAAGAAATCGGCTTTAATCTGTATTCTGACATGCTCAATCACGCCGTGAAACAGCTCAAGGCCGGTAAAGAGCCAGATCTGGATGCACCGTTAGGCGTGACGACAGAAATCAACCTGCATACGCCTGCCTTGTTGCCAAACAACTATTGCCCCGATGTACACGAGCGCTTGGTGATTTACAAACGCCTGGCTAACTGCGAAGACGACGACGCACTCGACGCTATGCAAGAAGAGCTCATAGACCGCTTCGGCTTGCTGCCGGAACCCGGTGAAGCCCTGATTGCCTGCCACCGCCTGCGCATCGCCGCCAAGCCACTAGGCATTATTAAAATCGACGCCTCAGATGCGGCCATTCAGTTGCAGTTTAATGTGAAAGCCGACCTAGACCCGATGAAGCTGATCAGCCTGTTACAGCGCGACAAACGCTGCCGCATGAATGGGCCGGATAAATTACGGGTAAGCGTGCAGTTGGGGAACCTTAATCATCGGGTAGAGTTAGTGAAAACGTTATTAAAAGAGTTTGCTTAATTTAAAACGCCAATACGATCGTATTGGCGTTTTAAATTGGATTACGTGGGCTTAGGCATCAATCATCAGTTTATTCTGGCTGATTAAATTATTAAGTAAGCTTGCCTCATTGGTGCCGTCAAGCAAGTCCACACCAGCCAGTGTAATGTGTTGATTTTCTGCTGATGCAGCATAATTACCATTCACAAACCCGCCGTGGTTATTGATTCTGATTTCGGTATTTGTCACGCCAGCAACCGTGCTGGTTGTGATATCCAAATAGTTTTGAATATTGCTACTCGATTCACCCACCAGTAAATCTCTTAAATCGAGCTTATCTTCAGTTGAATTAAAGTCTGTGATTTTGTCTATGCTAGGCGCTTTGTTTGCACCTTTATCTGCAAGGTTCCAGGTAAAAGTATCTGCGCCGGTTCCACCCGTTAAAATATCATTGCCGCTGCCACCAATCAAAATGTCATCATCGGCGCCACCGTTCAATGTATCTTTGCCTGCACCGCCGATAAGGATATCCTCACCAGCATTACCATTGATTATATTTGCTGAGCTATTGCCAGTGATGAGATTGTCCAGAGCGTTGCCTGTCGCATTGATTGCTGCGGTGCCGAGTAGGTTTAACTGCTCTACATGCTCGCCTTTTATGCTCAGATCAAACGAAATACTGGTGTTAATAGTGTCTTCACCTTGATTTGCCAGTTCAATGATGGCGTCACCCATATTATCTACAAAATAAGTGTCGTCGCCATCGCCACCATCAAGTGTATCGGCACCTGCCTTGCCATCTAAAATATCATTGCCAAGGCCGCCTGTTAACCTATTGGCTGCGGCATTGCCTGTGAGTGTATTATTAGCGTCGTTGCCAGTGAGGTTAAGTTTACTGGTTGCTGTCAGACTGGCATCCAGATTCTCTATGTTGGTCAAACTATTATTAAGCGTCAGTGTGGTCGCAGTGGTGAGCGCAATATTGCCTCTAAGTTGAATGGTGTCGCTGCCTGTACCTGATACATCCTCAATAATACTATCTTGCAATGCCGCTGTCGTGACTCCGGCATTTACATTAGCGACAAGGTCCACAATGTATGTATCACTGAGGTCTCCCCCCACTAAGGTGTCTACGCCTGCACCGCCATCAAAGGTATGCGAGTAGTCATTACCAATAATGTAATTGGCTGAGCTATTGCCGATAAAGTGGGAGAATGCGCCATAGGTATTATTGGCATCTAAATTCTCTACATTGAGCGGCATTAAGTATTTGTTCATGAGGCCGTTATTGCCTGCGGCAGAGAGAATAATTCTATCTATGCCAGCATTCAGGCTCTCTATCACGGTATCTTGCGTCACTGGTTTGGCTGCACTCGCAAATAAGTAAGTCACCTCATATATGTCATTACCAGCACCGCCTATGAGTGTGTCTGAGCCATCCCAGCCACCACTTAGTCGGTTATTGCCTGCATTGCCTCTGATAATGTTATTTAACTCGTTACCATAGCCATCAATATTTTCAGTACCTGTTAACGTGAGGTTCTCGACATTGTAATTCAGCGCAAAACTTACTGATGACAATACAATATCAATGCCGCCGGCAGCACCTGCAAGCGTTTCAATTGCTTGGTCGTTACTATCATCAACAATGTAAGTATCATTGCCCGCACCACCTTGCATATCGTCCCGATTGCCGCCGCCATCTAAAATATTGTTGCCTGAGTTTCCTATCAACAAGTTACTGCCAGCATTGCCGGTTGCATTTAAATGTGCCGTACCCAGCAGCGTGAGATATTCAACATTTGCATAATTAGCGAGAGAGAGGCTAATAGAGGATAGGATAGTATCGACGCCTTCGTCTGCTAAAAAAGTATCGGTATTCACCTGCTCGATAATGACATCACCAATATTATCTACATAATAAGTATCCCAACCCTTGCCGCCTATCATTCTGTCTGCGCCAGCACCACCATTCAGGGTGTCGTTCCCCAATCCGCCTTCCAGAATATTGGCTGCGTTATTACCGATCAGGGTATTGTCTTCATCGTTACCCTTGAGAGTGAGTTTGGTGGCGCCTGTGGCGGAAGCATCAAGCGTTTCGATGTTAGTCCATTGGTTAAGTGAGATGTTGACGGCCGTGTTGAGTGACGCTGTGCCACGCAGTTTGACGGTATCTATGCCTTCGTCGCTACCATCGAACTCTGTGATCGTATCATCGAATACTGCGGTGAAAATGCCGCTCACTAGTGTGGTCTTTAGGTCTAATACATAAGTATCATCACCGAGCCCACCAATCAGGGTATCAATACCCGCGCCGCCATCGAGGATGTTGTTTGCATCGTTGCCAATAAGTGTATTGGCGAGTATGTTGCCTGTGAGGTTTAGCTTGGTGGTGCCTGTGTCTGAAGCGTTGAGATTCTCAAGGTTGGCACCGATAGTGAGCGTGGCCGCATTCAGGTGGTCATAATGGCCACGTAGTTGAACAGAGTCGTTACTAGAGCCTAGAGTGGCCGCCTCAGTGATCGTATCTTGCAAGGCAACCCTGAAATTAGCAGCTGAGTTACCAGTTTGGACAAGGTCGACGACGTACGTATCATTGCCAATGCCGCCAGCCAGCTTATCGATACCGTTACCACCATCAAGCACATCCTCTCCAGCGCCCCCGATGAGGCTATCATTCCCATCAGCGCCATTGAGTGTGTTATTGGCATCATTGCCAGTAATCGTATTGTTAATACTATTACCTGTACCGTTGATAGCATCTACTCCAATCAATGTGAGGTTTTCGACATGATTAGTCAGGGTGTAGTTGACGCTTGCTTTAACAAGGTCTATGCCTTCATCCAGACTTTCCACTACTTCATCATTTTCATCATTTTCATCATTTTCATCATTTTCATCATTTAAGATATAAGTGTCGTTACCTTTGCCACCGATCAGGGTATCAGTGCCGCCTTTACCATCGAGGATGTTATTGCCAGCGTTGCCTGTAATGACATTATTTAAGTCATTACCGGTCCCATTAATAGCAGCTGTACCAGTTAGAGTCAGGTTTTCGACATGATCGCTTAAGGTATAACTAATGCTGGCATTAACCAAGTCTGTACCACCTGAGTTCAGAATGGTCGTCTGTGTTTGCACCGACACAAGCCGCACTTCTCCTGTCTCAAGATTTTTGATGAAAGTGTCTAACACCGCTGGGTTGTTGTCACCGCTGACGAGGTTGTTCGAGGTGCTATCGAAAATAACGAATTTTCCATTGGCCGAGAATCTTGCATTGTAGGATTCACTAGATACCTGTTGATTACTTGAGCTAGTAGATACTCTTTGAATGGCACTGGTTTGCAGGTCTTTTATAAAAATATCAGAAGCCCCATTCGTGTCGTTTGCAATCAGGTTGCTGGCGCGGCTTTCAAACAAGACATAGCGACCATCGGCAGAAATGGATGCGTTCTCACTGTTGCCATTACCCTCTATCCCAGTCGCGCTAGTTGAAACGCGCTGAATAGCCCCAGTAGTCATGTTTTTAAGGAAAATATCGACATAGGCGTTATCGTTTGTAGGCAGTAGATTCGTTGCTGAGCTTTCAAAAGCCACCAAATTGCCATCTGTCGAAATGGATGCATACCAGCTTCTGTTATTCCCGACAGTGCCACTTGCGCTACTTGACACCAGTTTTGTTTCATTGGTTAAAGTATCTTTCCAATAAACATCGATAGATGCGTTGGTATCTGCAGCAGACAGATTGGTTGCTGTGCTATGAAAGGTAAGGTAGCGTCCATTTGCAGAAATGGTACTTACCACCGCGCCATCATTATCTTTTACACCATTAGAGTTAGTAGAAACTAAGGTTGTTGTACCGGTGATCAAATTTTTAACGAATATGTCAGACCTATGGTCTGTATCATCAGGGCTGAGATTGGAGGCGTAACTACTAAAACTGACAAACTTACCGTCTGCTGAGAATCTGGCGTTATCGTTGATGGCATCGGAATTTCCTAATTCACCACTACTACTGGTACTAATTAAAGTGTTTTCGCCAGTTTCCAGATTTTTAAGGTAAAGGCCTCTGTCGTGGTTGGCATTATCTGTATAGGATAGATAAAGCACGAATTTACCATCAGGTGAAATTGAGTGGGCAAAAGCTTCTGAATAGTCATTTGCTTTAATCAAAACGCCAGTTTTCATGTCTTTAACAAACACATCATAGGCTAAAACATGATTGCCAAAGTTGAACTCACTGTAACTGTCAAATATGACAAAGCGACCATCGGCTGAAATTCCCGTGTTATTGCTGGAGTACTGCGTTTGGTAAGTTTGGCTGCTGACGTTATCAGCTAACTCTGTAATAGAGTCGCCGACATGATCGACAACATAAGTATCATTTCCATCGCCGCCAATCATGGTGTCAGCACCTGCGCCGCCATTAAGGGTGTCGTTGCCGGTGCCACCAGTCAGGATGTTAGCAGCAGCGTTACCGATCAGGGTGTTGCCCAAGTCGTTACCCGTAAGGTTTAACTTGGTTGAACCTGTAGCAGAAGCATCTAGGATTTCGATGTTCGCCCATTGGTTATCCAGAATCAGTGAGGTGTCAGAGGTGAGGGTAGCGGTACCACGCAATTTGACGGTATCTATGCCTTCGTTACTAGCATCGAGTTCTGTGATCGAGTCATCGAACACTAAGGTAGAAACGCCACTCAAGACTGTGGTCTTCAGATCTAACAGGTAAGTATCATTCCCCATCCCACCAATTAATGAATCACTACCAGCGCCGCCATCAAGAATATTGTCAGCAGTATTCCCTATAAGGGTGTTTGCCAGAGCGTTGCCTGTGAGATTGAGCTTGGTACTGCCTGTGTTAGAAGCATCAAGGTTCTCAATGTTTGCATCCAGGGTAAGGGTGGTAAAAGTAGTTGGATTAATAGAGTCGCCACGCAATATGACAGTATCTGTACCTGAGCCTGCAACTGCAGTTTCAGTAATGGTGTCTTGCAGAGCGACTTTATAGTTAGCAGCAGTAGTACCAGTACGTAAGAGGTCAACGATGTAAGTATCATCGCCATTGCCACCGATGAGCTTGTCTACACCATCCCCACCATCGAGAGTATCATTGCCAGCGCCCCCAATGAGAGTATCCAAGCCAGCATTGCCATAGAGTGTATTGTCGTAATCATTACCGGTAATGGTGTTGTTAAGATCGTTGCCTGTACCATCAATAGCAAATGTTCCGATTAACGTCAGGTTCTCGACATGGGCAGAGAGGGTATATGTCACGCTGGTCTTAACAAGGTCAGTGCCTTCATTTGCTAACTCGGTGACCACATCACCGATATTATCAACAATATAAGTGTCGTTACCTTTGCCACCGATCAGGCTATCGGCGCCAGTACTACCGTCAAGCGTGTCGTTACCCGCACCGCCTTCTAAAATATTGCTGACACTGTTGCCGGTAATTTTGTCGTTACCGCTACCACCAATAGCGTTCTCGATTACAACATTAAATGCAATCGCAATATTGTCTTGCTGAGTTGTTGCGTTATTGGCACCTACTTTAAAGGTTTTGCCCAATTGGCTAAAAGAGCCTGCCTCAAGGTTGATAATGCCTCCAATAGAGGAGGCATATTTAATCGTGTCATTGCCACCCGCATCCCAAATGGTTTGGTAGTAACGCTGCGAGGAGGAGAATTCATATACGGTGTTGCCAGCGTTATAGTCGTTGTTAGCACCATATAAATGTTGGATGGCCAAAATGTCATACAGCATCGGTGTTGTTGGATAATACTCATTAAATCCATCAAAATTGGAGCCAGGCAGATCTGAGTAACTCATGACGGTATATTGAACATATTCAATATCTGTTGGTAAGCCCAAATCGCCTTCTTCTTCAGAAAACGAATGGTCTAGCCCTAACGCATGCCCAATCTCATGCAAGCCAACAAAGTATCCCATTGCACCGGTTGAAAAGTTATTACCGGTTTGGTCGGGCTGATTTTTGTTAAACCAGATATCGCCGCCCCTGGTGTAAGGGAAAAGGTCACTATACTCATACAAGGATTGGTCAACACTATAAGCGTAAGCATAAATATCTGGTGACATCGCGCCATCCAGGGTGAATCCGAAACGGATATCACCCACTGCACTAGGTGTTTCATTGACCTTAATAAAGTTCAGGTTAGCTACACTGGCCCAAGCGTTTAATGCCAGCGTAATGCCGTTTTGTTGGCTGCTACTCAGTGGCGTGAGCGACACATAGTCAGGTGTGCCATCGGTCGTTGGGTCGAAGATGCCATACCCATTAATAAAGTCCTGAGACCAATACGCATCATTTCTAGAGGTCGGGAAACTATAGTAAACCGTTGCCGCACTGCCTAAAGGCCCGCCCCATTTGTTGCCCTGCAATAAAACGTTCAGATAAGACGAACTGAAATCAACATCGAATATTGAGATTTCACTGGTGGTATCAGGGGTAGGGGCGGTCATGTCAGCTCAACAGTCGGTTTATAACTAAAATACGAGGGAGTGCCTGTTTTTCAGGTACTCCCTCGTATTGCAAAGGCTCAGTCGGGTTGACTCATCGCTAGTCGATCAGCAAGTAATTGTTTTGCGTCAGATAGCCGATCAGTTGAGCGTCATGTCCGGCTGCCGTTTTCGTCGCGGTAAACAGGTTAATGTTAGATAGAATAATCTGCGCATCCTCTTTAGCCGCGTCATAAGCACCACCGGTAAAGTCGCCGGTTGAGCTGATATGGATAAGTGTTGAACTACCTTGTATTTCAATATCAATATAATTTAGGATACTGTCGGTTAATTCTTCACCCATCAGCAGATCTCTCAAGTCTAGCTTATCCTTTTGCGCAATTGAAAAATCAGTGATGGTATCCGTGTTGCCTGATACATCGCCAGGAGCCACCAAGTCGCTTGTCGTCCACTTGAATACATCTGCACCCAAACCACCTGTTAAGGTGTCCTTGCCCAATCCACCAATCAGGGTGTCGTTACCCGCGCCGCCATTCAGGGTATCATTACCCATACCGCCATCGAGAATGTTGGCACCAGCATTGCCAGTCAGCGTGTTGTCAAATTCATTTCCAGTCAGATTTAGCTTGGTTGACTTGGTAGCAGACGCATCTATGTTCTCAACATGAGACCACGTAATAGCGGTGGAGCCATCCAGTGATAGGGTTGTGGCCTCGGTGAGTGTGACTGAACCACGTAGCTTGATGGTATCACTGCCATCAGTTGTGCTATTAAATTCTTCTACTGTATCTTCAATCGAAAGAATTCCGACTGTGGCTTTGAGGTCCAAAATGTAGGTGTCATCACCTTCGCCACCCTGCAGGGTATCTACACCCGCGCCGCCATCAAGGATGTTGTTAGCATCATTGCCAATCAGAGTATTGGCAAGTGCGTTGCCAGTAAGATTGATTTTAGTTGAACCTGTGTCAGAGGCATTGATGTTCTCGAGGTTTGCACCCAAGGTAAGTGTAGTGAAGGTGGTTGGATCAGTAGAACCTCCACGTAAGATCACAGTATCAATGCCTGAACTTGCGACAGCGGTTTCGGTGATGGTGTCTTGCAGAGCGACTTTATAGTTTGCGGCTGTTGTGCCTGTGCGAACGAGGTTGACGATGTAGGTGTCATCGCCATTTCCGCCGATAAGCTTGTCTACGCCAACGCCACCATCGAGGGTATTGTTTCCTGCATTACCTGTAATCGTGTTTGCCAGTGTATTGCCGGTGCCTTCAAGGGGAGTAGTGCCACCGTTAGCAGAGCCATCTGTTAGAGTCAGGTTCTCAACGTTATCGGAGAGCGTAAAGTTGGAACTGGCCTTAACGAGGTCGATGCCCTCATTAGCTAACTCTGTGACCACATCCAATTCATCGTTTACGATGTAAGTATCGTTACCTTTGCCACCACGCAAGGTGTCAATGCCACCTTTACCATCGAGGATATTATTACCAGCATTGCCGGTGATGATATTTGCTTCATCGTTCCCGGTGCCGTTGATAGCCGCAGTACCTATCAGTTCCAGATTTTCAACATTGTCAGCCAAGGCTAGCGAGTAGGTGATACTGGTTTGGATGAGGTCTATACCTTCGTTCTCTTCTTCGATAATTGTGTCGTCGATATTGTTAACCACGTAAGTATCATTACCGTTGCCACCAGTGAGAATATTGGCTGCGGCGTTACCAGTCAAAATGTTGTTCAGGCTGTTGCCTGTCAGGTTCAGCTTGGTTTTGCCTGTGGCTGAGGCGTCGATATTTTCAATGTCTGCCCATTCACCATCTAAGGTCAAGGTTGTGGCAGTGCTAAGCGTAGCCGTACCACGTAGTTTAATTGTATCGCTACCGTTGGTGATGCCATTGGTTTCGGTGATTGAGTCATCGAATGTTGCAGTGACAACACCACTGATCACTGTGGTCTTCAGGTCAAGCATATAAGTGTCGTCACCCAATCCACCGACGAGTCTATCTACGCCAGCGCCCCCATCAAGGATGTTGTTAGCATCATTGCCAATCAGAGTATTGGCCAGTGCGTTACCTGTCAGGTTGAGATTAGTGTCAGCAGTCAATGAGGCGTCGAGGTTTTCGAGGTTAGCGCCTAATGTGATTGTGGATGCATTGAGCATGCCTGTATAAGTGGTACGCAATATGACCGTGTCAGTACCTGAACCTGCGACAGTAGTTTCAGTGATGGTATCTTGCAGAGCGACTTTGTAGTTAGCCGGAGCTGTGCCTGTACGTACGAGGTCAACGATGTAAGTATCATCGCCATTGCCACCGATGAGCTTGTCTACGCTTGTACCACCGTCAAGAATATTGTTGCCTGCATTGCCAGTGATGGTGTTTGCCAGCGCATTGCCAGTGCCATTGATCTGATCATTGCCGGTAAGCGTCAGGTTTTCGACAAAGTCAGTGAGTTCATAATCGACACTGGCTTTAACGAGGTCAGTACCTTCGTTGAAGTTCTCAATGACTTCATCGTCTTCATCATCGACGATATAAGTATCGTTGCCTTTGCCACCGATAAGTGTATCTGCACCGGCACCACCATCGAGGATGTTGTTACCAGCATTACCTGTGATGATGTTGTCCAAGCCATTGCCTGTGCCATTGATCGCAGAAGTGCCAGTCAGTTCCAGACTCTCCAGGTTTGCGCCTAGCGTGTAACTGACACTTGCTTTAACCAGATCTGTACCTTCATTTGAGTCTTCAGTGATGGCGTCAGCGATGTTATCGACGATGTAAGTGTCATTACCATCGCCGCCAATCATAGAGTCAGCACCTGCACCACCGTTAAGGGTGTCATCGCCTGTGCCGCCAGTCAGAATGTTGACAGCAGCGTTGCCGATCAGGGTGTTACCCAGGTTGTTGCCGGTCAGATTCAGTTTGGTTGAGCCTGTAGCTGAAGCATCAAGGATCTCGACGTGAGACCAGTCATTATCCAGGGTCAGTGTTGCAGCTGTCGCGAGAGTCGCTGTGCCACGTAGTTTAACGGTATCAATGCCATCAGTTGTGCCATTAAGTTCTACTACGGTATCTTCAATCGAAAGAATTCCGGCTGTGGCTTTGAGGTCCAAAATGTAGGTGTCATTACCTTCGCCACCACGCAGGGTATCTACGCCAGCGCCGCCATCCAGGATGTTGTTAGCATCATTGCCAGTCAGCGTGTTATTAAGAGCATTGCCTGTGAGGTTGAGTTTGGTTAACCCTGTGTCTGAAGCATCAAGGTTCTCAAGGTTCGCGCCCAAAGTAAGGGTGGTGAAAGTGGTTGGTTCAGTAAATGTGCCACGCAATATGACCGTGTCAGTCCCAGAACCTGCGGCAGCAGTTTCAGTGATGGTGTCTTGCAGTGCGACTTTGTAGTTGGCAGGAGCAGTACCAGTAAGTATGAGGTCAACGATGTAGGTATCATCGCCATTGCCACCGATAAGCTTGTCTACGCCAGCGCCACCATCAAAAAAGTCATTGCCAGCACCACCAATGAGTGTATCTAAGCCATCTCCTCCATTGAGCGTATCGTCACCAATGCCGCCATCAAGGGTGTTGTTACCCTCATTGCCAACGAGTGCTTGATCGCCACTACCAGCTTGAATTGAGAAATTTCCAGAAAGATTGTTGCTAATGTAATTGAATAAGTTTGTGAGGTCTGAATTGGCTTGGAAATCAGAAAGTTGCTCAAATGTTAACGCACTTAAAGACATGCCACTAAACGATAACGAGTTTCCATTTGCATCAGATAGAGAGAAGTCTGAGACTGTACCACCAATAATATCTACGTCAGCATTAACTGAAATGCTGCCTTTTATACTGTAGGAGAAATCGTCATTGACGACAGACATCTGCGTTAATGTGCCGCCGGTTATATCTGCTGAAAAGCTATTAACGTTTAACCTTCCGACATATTGAATTGACTCATTATTTGTTTTTGATTGATATGTAAAAGATGAGTAGTATCCAGAGTAAACGCCGGTGTAGTAATTTAACGATACACTTCCGGCGACTTTGAAAGACGCCGTACTTGAATTGCTAAAATCAACAGAAGTTACTGTGATTATCGGCGAATCATCTACAAAGTGATTGCCTCTAATGACAATCTGGTTGCCATTACCATCGTAACCAGTTACTCGGGTGTTGTTGCCGCTGGTCGGAGTAATTGAGTCGAGGTCAAAATTATTCAAGAAAGTAGTAGGTGTGTTAAAAGCACCTGATATCGCTGTCTCCACTGCTCCCAAATCTAACTCTTCTAAGCTGTTGTATTGTAATTTCATAATTATGGTTGTTAGTATTGTTATCAAAAGTAAAGGGACACTACATTGAAAGTTATTTAAACTCAAGGGTCCAGTTTGATGATTTTATGAAATTAGGATGTTTTCACATATAGCCCTTTAGGACATTAACAAGTTGTATTAAAGTGATTCCTTCAAATTAAAACTGAAAGTCGTAATTTAAATGCTCGAAAAATTATTAGCCGCAGTGGCCACCTGGATCATTGGTGTCATCTCCACCATGGGCTACGGCGGTATTGTATTGCTGATGGCGATTGAGTCTGCCTGTATTCCTTTACCTTCTGAAATCATCATGCCGTTTGCCGGTTTTTTGGTGACGAAAGGTGAAATGACGTTGTGGGGGATTGCGCTGGCGGGAGCAATTGGCTGTGTGGTGGGGTCGATTCCAGCGTATTACCTGGGCATGTACGGTGGTCGCCCATTGGTGGAGAGGTTTGGCAAATATGTGCTCATCAGCAAAAAAGACCTCGATATGGCTGACCGCTGGTTTGCGCAGCATGGCGAGATTATCATTTTTATTGCCCGCTTATTACCGGCCATACGTACGTTTATTGCGTTCCCAGCGGGCGTGGCGCGCATGAATATGACGCGATTTATCGCTTACACTTTTGTGGGGTCGTTGATTTGGTGCTTTGTACTGGGCTATGTGGGCATGAAGGCAGGCGAGCATTGGGAGGATTTGAAAGTCTACTTCCATGAGTCGCATTATGTGATCGCTGCCTTGGGATTGGTTTTTGTGGCCTGGTATGTGCGCAGGCATTTCAAAAACGAGGCTGAGTAATGCGTCAGCTTTAACCAATAATAGCGTTGTTGCGCCAAATAGCTTGGTGTTGTAGAAACAACCTGTGAAACATAAAAAGGCCGTTTTAACGGCCTTTTTATTTAAGCAATGCGCTACTAGGTATTAATAAATGATCACGCAAAACAATGGCAGCGCTGGCCGCTGTTAGGCGAGCATGGTTTCTGCCTCTGACCTGTCAGCCTGATCATCATCGGTAGCGGCGACAAACACTAACGGGCTATGGCTGAAGTTTGCATGTGCCATCACGTGTATTTGGGTGACATCATCTACAGCGGCGTTGGCGACACTTGCCAATACCATCCCGGCTAACATAAGTGCACTGCAAGCGTATACTTTTGGTAATACAGATTTCATCGATCACCCCACTGAGTTTAATTTGTAACTAGACTGTATCAAAGCTACGCAGGTGATTTAAATAGCTCTTTAAGGCTAATGCTTGAAGCGTTTAAATGTGGTGTTCTGTCTTAAGCATTTAAAGGCGCCTGGTGCGAACTCACTTCCAGGTGACCAGCTGAGGCAGCTCTCTACGGGTTTTGGTTTTGGGCGCATGTTTGCGATACCCAAACGCCACCATATAGGCGAGGCCATACGCTTGCAGATCGACGCCGAACTGCTCGGCCAGCAAGGCGTCGGTTTCTTTTTGTTTAAAGCCTTCTATCGGGCAGCTATCGATGCCACGCATGGCAGCCACTGTCATCATGTTTGCCAGTGGGATATAGCATTGCTTGCTAGCCCAGTCGAACAGTTTGCGTTCATCGCTGAGGTCAAAATCAGACTGATGAAACTGGGTATAAAAGCCCAGGCGCATGTCGGCGACTTCTTGCGGGTGATGTTGTACCTCACGCATAAACTGGGGCAAATAAGGGCCTTTGGGATCTAAAAATGGTGATTTCATGGCCAGGCAGAGCACAAAGTGACTGGCGGTATCCAGCTTGAGTGGTGCGCCCCAGGCATGTTGCTTGAGGCTTTCGCGTAGCGCCTTGTCTTGCACGACAATAAAGTGCCACGGCTCAAAGCCAAACGAGCTAGGCGAGAGGCGGGCGGCTTCCAGAATAAACTCAAATTCCTCAGCAGGAATCTGCTTGCTGGCATCAAACTCTTTGCAGGCATGGCGGAAGTTGAATGCGTCTAAAATGGCTTGTTTTTCTATCATGAATGATTCCTGTCGATGTGTGCTTTTACGATTGCCTGGTATTCACCTGGCTGACAAATACTGCCGACGTGATGACTAGTAAAAATTGGATCGTGTACAAGAGATGAAAGTCATCTAAATTCACAGCAGATTTAACCAGAATAGAGACGGTAATGGCAACACCTAATACGGTACCAATCTGGCGTATTGCCTGATTAATGGCACTGCCAATGGCATAGTCTTTTTGTGGTAAGTCATGCACGGCGGCGCCAGAGAGTGAGGGCATCACCAGCCCGACGCCGATGCCTGAGATAAGTTGCCCTGGCAGGCAGGCCCACAGGTAATCCGGGATCGCGGTGATTTTACTTAAATACCAGATTGAGCTGGTTGAGAAAATCAGGCAGCCTGCAACCAGTACCATTTTGTGCCCATAACGAGAGGCAATTCTGCCACCCCAAAGCGCAGTTGGGACGACGGTTGCAGGGCCGACCATCATGGCCAGGCCTGCTTGCGGCAAGCTGTAGCCCCAAATTTTTGTCATCAGAAAAAAGAACGAAAAGAACATGGTGGCAAAGGCCGTTGAAAAGAACAAGGCAGCAATATTCACTGCGCGGTAGGTGTGGTTTTGGAAGAGCTTGAGATCAACCAGCGGATTACTTGTTTTTTTGCACCAGTACACAAATAGCAGCAGCAAGCCCAGGCCTGAGCCGCCTATTAGCAGTGGAATATGGGGTTGGTTTAAATAGTGTTTATATTCAATCAGGCTACTGGTGATGGCGGCAATCGCTGCAATAATCAGCAACATGCCCATCAGGTCAAATCGCAGGCGGCTGGCAGGATTGCTGGATTCGTTGAGTGTTTTGATGCCCATGAACAGGCAATAAATCCCCAGTGGGGCATTGATATAAAATGCCCACTCCCAGCCCCAGGCATCGACAATCCAGGCGCCGACCGCAGGCCCTAGTGCGGCGGCTAACGCGCCAGTTGCGCCCCATGCGCCGACGACAATAGCACGTTTATCTTTACTAAATGCCTCCAAAATCAGCGAGAGTGCGGCTGGCCCTAAAAAAGAGGCCCCTATTGCCTGGACCACTCTGGCTGCAATCAGGGTGTGGATGTTGGGGGACAACCCACACAAGACAGAGGTCAGAATAAACAGTGCGACACCCAGCATAAAGATGCGCTTGCGACCGTATCTGTCTGCCAGCCCGCCTGCGGGGATCAAGCAGGTGGCGTAAACGATGGTATAGGCATTCATCACCCAGGCGATGCTGGTCAGGTTAGCCTCAGGAAAGCTTTTGGCGATGCTATGAAAAGCGACATATAACACCGTGGTGTCTATGGACACCAAAAATGTCGCCAGGCTGGCGATATGAAAGACCAGCCATGGGCTGACGCGACGTATCGCTGGATTATGTGCAAGTGGGTGTATGTTATTCATAGGGTGGATGGCCATAACTCAATGACTTGTTCGACTAGTTGCAGCATGTCTTGTTTGCTCGAGCCATTGATTGCTTGCAGCGATAAGGCTTTATGTAGCGTGACGACATAGAGCGCCAGGCGCTGGCTATCGACGGTAGGTTTTAGCTCGCCGTCTGCTTTGGCTTGCTCAAAGCGCGCGATGAGTTTTTGCTGATGCTGCTGTAGTCCGGCTACCAGTTTTTGCTGGATGCCTGCTTTCTGTAACGCCTCGCTGGCGGTGCTCATCACCACCAGGCACCCCGCAGGCGACTCGCTGTAAAACAACACCTCAACGGATTTGAGCAATAGCATCCTGACCAATGATTTCGTCGTCGGCTCTTCAAAAATGGCATGGAAATACGCTGTTGGCCCCGAGGTATACGCATGCAACACCTCTAAAAAGAGTTGTTCTTTATTGCCAAAGGCAGCATACAGGCTAGGTTTTTTCACATTGAGTGTGGTGGTTAAGTCATCCAGTGACGTGTTGTCGAAGCCTTTTCTTCTAAACAGGTCTAGCGCCATCTTCAGTGCTTCGTCTTTATTAAAGTTTCTTGGTCTGCCACGTGGTTTTTGGGGAGAAAGTTTGCGCATGAATATTTCCCTTAAATAAATATATACCAAATGGTACAAAAATATATTGACAATAGCAATGGGTCTGCTTTAAATTATTTATACCAATCGGTAAATAATTTAATTTTTAAGGAAAACACAACATGAACCGTCTCAAATCTATTCTCGGCAAAGCCTTTATCTTGCATTCATTATTGAGCTTAGGCGTGGTCGAAGCCAATGCTGGCGGCGCTCACGCAGGGCTTGCTACAGCGCCTAACCAAACGATAGCAGCCAATGGCATCCAATTTTCATATCGCAGTATTGGCAATCAAAGCGGCACCCCTATCGTGTTGCTGCAGCATTTTACCGGCACCATGGATTACTGGGATCCAGCAGTGGTAGATGGTTTGGCCAAAACGCATCAAGTCATTGTATTTAACAATACCGGCATGGGGCACAGCTCTGGCAAAGTGGCAGACAATATCGAACAAATGAGCACAGATGCTTATGCATTTATTGATGCCTTAGGTTATCGCCAGGTGGATTTGCTGGGGTTTTCTATGGGTGGATTCATCGCGCAAGAGTTGGCCGCTGCGCATCCGGACAAAATCCGCAAAGTGGTGCTGGTGGGGACCTCGAATAAAGGGGGCGGTGAACACTTGATGAAGGTGCTGGGCGAAGCGTTCTCACAAAACCTGCCGGACCCAAGGCTGTATTTGTTCTTTACGCAAACAGCTGCCAGCCAGCAGGCAGGCCAGGCGTTTCTGGCACGATCCAATGTACGCAAAGACCGCGATCCTGAAATCTCAAAAGACGATATGAATTCACATGCCAAGGCCTTGATTACCTGGGCGAATACGCCTGATGCCGAGTTCAGCCTGCTCAAGGCAATCAAGCAGCCAGTAATGGTTGTGCAAGGCTCTAACGATGACATGTTGATCACGGATAACTCGATCACCTTGTACAAGCATCTGCCAAATGCACAACTGGTGTTATACCCGGACGCTGCCCACGGCTCTTTATTTCAATACCCGGCCGACTTTGTCGGCAAAGTGAATCAATTCCTGAATTAAGGTTTAATACAACCGCCAGGGGGAGATTCCCCTGGCGGGATTGCGTGTTGTGATTAAAAACGTTTCAGCACAATGCTGGCATTGACGCCACCAAAGCCAAAGCCGTTGCTAATCGCATATTGAATGGCCAAAGGCTGTGCTTTTTCCTTCACGAAATGCAGGCCTGTTGCCTGAGCATCGACGTTTTCGAGATTCAAATTGTAAGGCACCTGCTGATCCCTCACCGCTAACGCTGTAAAGATGGCTTCAATGCCGCCAGCAGCACCCAGCAAGTGGCCTGTTGATGATTTCGTTGAGGTAATGGCTATCGGGCTATGTTTGCCAAATACCGTTTTGATCGCTCGCAGTTCGCCCGCATCGCCGACCGGGGTAGACGTGGCGTGTGCATTGAGGTGCTGAATATCGTTGGGCTGAATATTGGCCATGGTAATGGCTGCTTGCATGGCGCGCTGTGCACCATTGCCATCTTCAGGCCCGGCTGTAATATGGTAGGCATCTGCTGTGGTGCCATAACCGACAATTTCAGCAAGTGGCGTTGCACCGCGCGCGGCGGCATGGCTAAGGGTTTCTATCACTAATATGCCTGCGCCTTCTCCCATGACAAAACCATCCCGCTGGCTATCAAAAGGCCGTGAGGCTTTTTCTGGCGTGTCATTAAATCCGGATGACAAGGCTTTTGCCGCAGCAAACCCACCCAGGCTCACCAGGTCAATACAGGCTTCTGCACCACCGCAGACGGCGATGTCAGCCTCACCGGCACGTATCATCCTTGCCGCATCCCCAATGGCTTGCACACCGGCAGCGCAAGCGGTCACGGGCGCGCCTATCGGCCCTTTAAAGCCATGCCGGATAGAGACGTGGCCTGCGGCCAGATTCACTAGGAAGGATGGCACCGTAAACGGCGATAATCTGGCAACGCCTTTGTGGTCAGTGGTGCGCACCGCTTGTGCAATGGCAGGAAAGCCGCCAATGCCCGAGGCGATCACAGTCGCCGTCCTGGCTTGCTGTTTGTCGGTCTGCGGAAACCACTGTGCCTGTTTAATCGCTTCCTCGGCAGCCACAATCGCAAATTGAATAAAGCGGTCCATTTTCTTGAGTTCTTTTAACGGAATCACCGTTTCGGGGGCGAAGCCGCCATTGGCATCGTCAGCTTTGCCTGGCACCCAGCCTGCAATTTTGGTGCTGAGGCTGTCGGCGATGTCGGCCGATAGCTGCTTGATGCCTGATTGCCCACGCAACAGGCGCTGCCAGACCAGTTCAACACCACAACCTAAAGGCGAGACCATCCCCATGCCAGTAATCACAATTCTTTCCATAAGTCCTCTTCATACATAACCATTTATAATGGTTACTTTCAATATAGAAGTAACTATCTTACAGTAACTTTCATAATAAAAGTTAATTGGTGATCAAATGAAAAATAAAAGTCTCGTGAATATGCCTTGCCCCGTTGCCAGAAGCCTGGAGCATGTGGGCGAATGGTGGAATATCCTGATTTTGAGAGAGGCTTTACTGGGTGTTTCCCGGTTTGATGACTTTCAGAACCATCTGGGTATTGCCACCAGCACGCTGGCTAAGCGTTTAAATGCATTGGTTGAATCCGGTTTGCTGGCGCGGCGGCAGTATTGCGAAAAGCCACCAAGAGATGAGTATGTGATCACGAAAAAAGGGCTGGATTTTAGGCCGGTGTTACTGACGCTGATGCAATGGGGAAACACCTATTACGCAGACGGCGAACCGATGATCCAGTTGGTCGACACCGAAACCAAGCAGGCGGTGGATTTAATGCTGGTGGATAGAAATACCCAGGTGGAAATCGACCCCCAGCGGCATCAGTCTCAACCCGGGCCAGCAGCGGATGACATGATCAAAGCCCGCTTTGAGGCGTCATCCGCAGCAGTCGCTATGCCTCAACAAGGACCAGTTGACCAATACTTAAAAACATAATGGCGGTTTTCACAGGCAGGTCATCTTGCTGAAATAGTTGCGCATAGTGGGTGAGTTGCGTTTTAAAACTGGCTGCCAATAAGGGCAGGTCGTCGTTGCCAGTGACCGGCATGGATTTATAGTCAATAATCCAGCGCACGCCATCGGCCACAAATGTGCGGTCTATGACCTTTTTGCCTTCGCTGAGTTGCTCAATCGCCAGCTCTGAGGCAGCTTGTGTATGCGGTTGTAATACCCAGCGACCATCCGCAGATTGCAAGGTGGTCGTTAGCAGCGCTGCTACCTGGTTTGCCCCCTGAATCGCCTCGTTGTCGTTATAACCTTGTTGCTTAAACCAGCGCTGCATAGGCAAGTTGAGTGGCAGGAATGCGCTTTTTTCGTGTGCCTGCCAGGCGTCCAGCCCTTGCTCGGCGATGAGTTGCAAGTACAGATGGGCGAGGGTGCCGATATCGGCTTCCAGTCGGTGGGCGCTTTCGTCTTCGGTGCTAGTCTGGTAGCCAGTGTGCGTTGCGAGCGCTGTCGCCTGTAAGTTGGCTGGCGTGCTGGCTTCGCGTAAACGAATTAGCTTGGGCACAAATTGGCGGATATCGGCTGCTTGCTGCGCGCTTGGGTAGCGGCTGACGATATCATGTTCGCTGTTAAACCACTGCTGGATAGCTGGCCATAACAAATGCAGAAAACTGTTTTTGCTCGCTTGTGGCTCGCCGTTTTTGTCTGGCTTGGCGGCGCCCAGTAAATGCAGTTGCCGTTCAGCACGGGTCGCGGCGACATAGAGCACGCGGGCATCTTCGTAGGCGGCGCGGGTTTTATCCAGGTCGTTTAAATAATCATAGGCAGTGATCGTGGCTTGTCGGCGTTTCAGGGCAGTGGGCACAAACGGCGCGGCAACCAGCTCGGTATGCCCATCTTCCATCGGTACTTCTTCCCAGATCACCAGCTTGGCGTCATCCGGCGGATTGCTGCCATCGAGACCAGGCAAAATCACGGTATCAAACTCCAGGCCTTTGGATTTATGAATGGTCATAAATTGCAAGCTGGCGTCCGCTTTGGCATCAGGTGCGGCGTAGAGCTTTTGTACATCGTCTGCCAGCGCTTGCGTGTTAAATTGGCCGTGTTGTTCCAGCGCGGCAATGCGGGCAAAAAACGCCTGCACGTCCTGCACGTCGCTTTCATTCCACAGGCAATTGGCGCCGCCCAGCCGCAGCCAGGTGTTATGCACCCAGCGGCTGACGGTGGTGCGGCCACGCCACTGCAAGGCACTTTGCATCACCTCGCGCACATGGCGCGCGCGCGTCTGGCCGTCGGCACTCAAACGGGCGAGAATATGGTCGTCGCTCAACAGGCTCAGCACACTGCGCTGGCCATCCTGGCCGATCAGTGCATGCATGTCGGCCAGCGTCAGACCGCACCAGGGTGCACGCATCAGTGCCAGCCAGTGCACGCGGTCAGCGCGTTGATGCAGCGCATGCGTGAGCGTGAGCAAGTCTTGCACAATCTGCCGATTCGCCAGTTCTTCAATCTCAACGGCCTGAAAACTCAGTTCGGCATGATTACGGCGCATTTCTGTCACCAAGGCATGCAAGTGTTTGCGCGCGCGCACCAGCACGGCGATGGTGGCATCAGGTTTGTCGGCACGTGTTTGCTGGATGATGCGGATAATCTGCTCGGCCTCGAGGTGGCGGATATCGGCCGGTTCTTCGTCTTCGCTACTCAGGGGTGTGATGAGCGGATGCACAAACACGCCTGCACCTTTAGCCTCGGCCCGGGTGGCGACAAATGGCCGGTAGGCAATTGCACCTTGCTGTGGCGCATCGCTTGCAGGCAGCATGCCTTGAAAGGTCTGGTTGATCCACGCAACCACCGGCGGACAAGAGCGGTTGTTGCGCCATAGCTTGAGCGGTGTCAGCGCAATATCGCCGATGCCGTGCAGGGCGGCATTGAGAAACAGGCCGACATTGGCTTTGCGGAAGCGGTAAATTGATTGCATGGGGTCGCCGACGGCAAACAGTGTGCGGCCATCGCCTGGCTGCCAGCCGCGGGTGAGCGCCTTGAGCAGGTCAATCTGCATCGGGCTGGTGTCTTGAAACTCATCGACTAATAAATGCTGAATGCGGTAATCGAGCCGCATGGCCAGCTCGGTGGCTTCGTCACCTTCTTGCAGCGCCTGAAAAGCGCGTTGGGAGATTTCAACAAAATCCACCTCATTTTGTGCCTGAAAGCATAGCCACAATTGCGCCGCGGCAATATTCAGTAATTGGCTCAATGCCTGAATAATTGCATCGTCTTCCCCATCGGCATCTGGCAGCAGGCGGATACGCGCCAGGCTAGGCTCGCTGTTACTGTGTTGCGCCAGTCCGCTCAATATATCGGTGAGCGCTTCTTTGTAGGGCTTGGCCTCATCGGTGGCAGCTAAGCCCATGTTTTTATCCAGCCGCTTGCGCAAGCCACCGCTACTGGTGAGCAGCAACTCGGTCAGCGCACGCCAGCTATGTAAATCTTCTATGCTGGCGGTTAACGGTGTTTGCCAGTCCAGTAGGGTGTTTAAAGCATGCTCGGGCGGCAACTGGCTGGCGGCGTAGCGCGCAATCGGCATCAGTGATTGTTGCAGGCGGGCAGGGAGTGCTGTCAATGCCGCCTGCAATTCAGTTTCTATCAGGTAAATCAGCGCATGTTGCGCCTGATTATGGTCTTTTCCCTGGCTTAAATGCAGCCATTGCTCGCGCTTGGCCAGCATAGACATCAGCAGACTTTCCAGTCTGGCCTGGTCGTTATCCATATAGCGCAGCACGCGGCGCACCGGTTCCCCAAGGCTGTCTTCATCCATGGTTTGCAGCGCCAGCCCAGCCGCTTCGCGGTAATAGACCCAGGCATCTTCAGTCACCGCCGGTTGGGTGCCAAAGCGGCTGAGTAAAGGCATTTGCCGCGCCAGGTTTGCGCAGAGCGAGTCGATGGTATAAATGCGCAGCCGCGCCGGGCTTTCCAGCAAATGCCATTGCAGCGCAGCCGAGCGTTGCAATGCTTGTTGACCTAAGGCATAGGTGATTTGTTTGTGCGGTGCGTCCGGCGGCACGCCAGTCGCGGCCAGCAGCAAGCTGTCCAAAATACGCGCACGCATTTCCGAGGCGGCTTTATTGGTAAAAGTGATGGCGATAATTTCTTCTGGTGCTTGCACGGTTTGCAGCAGCTTGAGAAAACGCTGCGTGAGCAACTCGGTTTTACCAGCGCCCGCCGGGGCTTCAACGATAAACGATTCGATTGCCAAAGCCCGTTCACGGTTGGCGGCATCCAGCGCCAGCGCTTGCTCAAAATCAGCTTCTATCATTTTCATACTGCACCCCCTGCCTGCAGATGCTCAAATTGCAACTGCCGCTCGGGCAAGCGCAACAAAGGCAGCACATCGCAATAGCCCAGGTCTTGTTCAGAGTCAAACACCACGGCCGCCTCACCGGCCTTGAGTGCAAGCGCGGTGCGGGTGATTTGCGTATGCCAATGCGTGAGCACCGACGGCCAGTCGGGGAACTGCACAGGGTCAAACAATTTGTTTTTCTCGTGGTTAAAGGCTTTGATGCCGGGCACGATGTCGTCTTCCGCGGCGACACCGGCAAAGCCGCCATCAGTCAGCCGTAACTTGCCAAAGCAGACGGCGGCAATGTCGGCATCTTGTAGCAAAAAAGCGGCGTAAATCGGTAATTGTGGTTCGCTGATTTTGTCCGTCGCCCAGTTTTTAAAGTCAGGCATGCTGCCGGTTTTGTAATCCATCACCACCAAGCGGCCATCGGCCAGCGTGTCGACACGGTCAATCACCAGTTTGACCTGTATGCCCTCAATGAGTGGTTTGAACACTTGCTCGATTGCGGTCACGGCAAATGCTTGCGGGCGCTCGCGCTCCACTTCCCATAACCAGGTCAGCACCAGTTTGCTCAAGCGCTCGGCCTCGAGTTGGCAAAACACGGCAGAGAAGGGCTGGGCAAACTCGGTATTAAAGGTAGCAATCACCTCAGTGGCGATCTGGTCGAGCTGGTTTTTCAAGCCGTCGGCGGTCACATTTTGCCAATCCAGCGTTGCTTGCTGTGACCAAAATGCTGCCAGCACGCGGTGGATGAGGTCGCCGCGTTGCATGGCGTCCAGGCCATTGTGTGGCGTGTCCAGTTTGCGTGCCTTGAGCCGGTATTGGTAAAACGCCCAGGCCGGGCACAACGCTTGCGCACGCAGCAACCCCGTGCCGCCACTGATATGCTCACCATCTTGTATTGGCGGTGCCTGATGGTCATCCAGCCATTGCCAGTCTTGCGTGCTGTCGCGCGCCAGCGTTTCGGCCAGCGTGGCCGTGCCTGCTGTCGCACTTGCTTCGGGGATCGCCTGAATCAACGGGCTGGTGCGCAGCAAACGGTCGCCCTCTTGGCGGGCGGATGAAAAAATCACTTGTTTGGCGGAACGCAGCAGGCGCTGGTGAATTTGGCGCGCAAACGCCATTTGCACTTCGCTACTCGCATTGGGCGTGCCTGCCTGCCGCTGCAACTCGGCCGGAATCAGCGCATTGGTGCGCGACAAGGGCGGCCACACATGGTCGTTCATGCCCATCACCCACACGCCATCCAGCGGTTGCGCGCTGGCTTCCAGCATACCCATGACGGTGATGTTAGGTTGGCGCACCGTTTGCGGCTGAAAAATCTGCGCCTGGCATAACTGTGACAGCCGATGCCAGGCACTCATGGCGTCAATGGGCCCCAGCCAGGTATCTAGCGCGGCGAGTTGCGTTAATACACTTTTAAACTTGGTCTGGCATTGATGTTCATGGCTGGACACACTACGTTCACCCGGCCAATGCGTGGCGGCCAGCAATTCGTTAAAACTGACCATCCAGGCAGAAGGCAGCTGTTTGCGCGGCGTTTGTTTGCTCTGGCTGAGCAATGCGGTTAAATCAGCATGCAAGGCCGGGCAGATAATCGGGTAATCATCTTGCTGCTTGCGGGTGACAAAGCGGGCAAAGCTGTGGGCGCTGACTTGCAGCGGTAACTGGCGGCGCATCTCGGCATCAAGGGCGGCGCGGGCGTCGGCTTCATACAGTGCTTGCGACCAGTAGATATCCGCCAATAGCGTCGACAGCTCTGATTGCGGCAACGGCGTCGCCTGGAATGCCAGGCGTAGCAGGTTGAGCGCACACTGCACCAGTGGCCAGCGATGCAACGGCAAGCCCAGTGAAAACTCATAGCAGCGCGGCGTGTCTGCCTGCGCCGGATGCAAGGCCTCGGGGTGCAAGGTATCGTCCAGCAGGTTTGCCAGTGTGTCGCGCTGATGATCCAGGTCGGGCACTACCATTGCCAGCTTGGCTTGAGGGTTGGTCGCTAATTGTTGCTGCGCCCAATGCACGGCGGCGCGCATTTCGTCCATGGCTTCGGCAAACTGCATGCGCTGAGTACTGTCAGCAGTCACGCTGTTATCAAACGACGTGATCTGCACACCGGCGGCTTGCAGCGTGTCTATCAATGTCTGCACATGCGGATTAATGCGGTCAAACCCGGCCAATTGTATGCTGCCTGGTAAAGGCAACGCGTGCTCACGCAGTTGTTCCAGTTGCCAGGTCTGGTAGCGCACGCTTTCTAGGCTGCCGCTTTGTTTGCACAAGGTTTGAAATTGCTGGCGCCATTGCAAAAACTGGTGGGTTTCCTCACTGATTGTCGCCATGTCCAGGCTGATATTCCATTCAATCAGGTAGCGGTTGGCTTCCATCGCCGCGCTGGCCAGGCCGTTGGTGTTGAATAAATCAATCGCGCTATGCTGGCGTAAACAATGCTGAATCGCTTGCTCCCACAGCAGGGCTTCTTGCGTGGTGGAAAGCACGCCGAGTGGTGCCTGAGTAATATCAATCTGCCCACACAAGAGAGCGTACTCGATGCGCTGGTTAAGCCAGTCTTGCAAGGGGAGTACTTGCGGGGCTTGCCATTGCGACAGACCTTGTTGCTGATAAGCCTGTTGCAACCACTGGCGGATGCCTTGTGCCAGGCGTGCGGATGCACACAAAATTACGGTGCCTGAGTCGGGTAGCGCATGGTTGGCGGTCATGGAGGTCATCAGCAGGATTTATTATCTTTAACGTTGTATTTTATAAGATAATGCGATGAACAAATGTTAAAAACTTGCGGAGTTGTGTGATGTCGGCCTTTGCCAAATTTTTAAAATGGATGTTCTGGATTATTTTGCTGCCCTTGCTGTTGCTCAGCCTGTATACCTGGGCTAGCCTGACCTGGGTCTATTCCAGCGGTGAACGTATCGGTTATGTGCAAAAACTGTCTCACAAAGGCTGGGTGTGCAAAACCTGGGAGGGCGAGCTGGTGCTGGTCACCGTGCCGGGCACACAGGCCGAGAAGTTCTATTTTACCGTGCGTGATCCGGCGGTGATTACCAAGGTCAACCAACTGGCTGGCGAACGTGTGCGCCTGCTCTACAAAGAGCATAAAGGCGTGCCTTCGAGTTGCTTTGGTGAGACCAGCCACTATGTCTATGATATTGATGAAGTCAAAGAAGATTAAGCGCAGGCGTTTTTTTAGATTGCATTAAACGTGACTTTATTTGTTGTTGCCAGTTTTATCCAAGCCTGCTGCTGGTCAGTCACGCGTCTGCCGCAGGCGGGGGAATCAGTGGCGGCTTCTGCGGTGTCTAGCGAGCCAGGCGGCAAAGGCTTTAATGTCGCGATCGCTGCCAGTCGCTTGGGCGCTCAGGTCTCGGCGCTGTTAGGGGTGGGCGAAGATGCCGCCGCAGATGCCGCATTACAACTGCTACAACAACACGCCATCACGCCAGTGTATGCTTATCGGCTGGCATCACAGTCCGGGCACGGCGCTGGTTTAATCGCCGCTGATGGCGCCAATATGATCAGCGTCTATCTGGGGCCGAACCAATTGATCACGGCGACGCATGTCGATCACGCCCAGGCATCTATCCAGTCTGCCAGTCTGGTCTATGCCCAGTTTGAAACCTCGTTGGCTGCGATTCAACACAGCTTTGCGCTCGCCAGACAAGCCGGGCGCCAAACCGTGCTGAATCCTTCTCCGTGGCAGCCGATTCCGCAAGCCGTGCTGTCGCAAACCGCTATATTGATCGTCAATCAACATGAAGCTGCGCAGTTGTTGGCATGGTCTGCCGAGTTGTTGGCAGTGTCACCAGAGGACACGCTGATTGCCTTGCGGCAAGCTATGCATGCGTTTTATCAGCAGTGGCCGGGCGACTTGCTGGTGGTGACGCTAGGCGCATTGGGCAGTGTGGCGATGACGCAAGCTGGTGAGTGGGTGGTGGCGCCAGCGTGGCCTGTGACGGCTGTTGATACACTGGGAGCGGGCGATGCGTTTTCTGCTGGTTTGTGCGTGGCCTTGATGCACGGCGAGCCGCTGGCGCAAGCTTTGGCTCATGCCAATGCCTGTGGCGCTTGCGTGGTACAAACGCCCGGTGTGCTGGCAGCGTTACCCGATATGCTGGCCGTCGCCGCAATTCAGCGGCAATGCGGCACTACACCTCTAGCTTGATGCGATAGGTGTAGGCGTCACCGCGAAAAGTGCCTTCGACGTATTCCACCAGTTGCTGCTGTTGCGAATAAGACTTACGCTTGAGTAGCAGGCAAGGACTGCTTTGCTCAAAATCAAACACGCGCGACTCTTCTTCATTACTCATCACCGCTTCAATCGACTGCTCTGCCCAGCTTAATTGAATACCACACTGCTGCTCAAGGTATTGATACGCCGAGCCGGACAGGTCCCAGTTGGCCAGTGCCGGTGCCAGCGTCAGGTCATACCAGGCCACTTCACGCGTCATCGGCACCTCATCGCCCAGGCGAATTCTCACCAACCGTAAAAAGCTTGAGGTCGAAGGGCGCTGAAAAATAGAGGCAATGGTGCGATCGCACACCATCTGATGAGACACAATCTTGGCCGATGCAGTGATGCCAACCTCGCGCATTTCTTCGGTAAAGCCTTTTAATTTGCCCAGTGATGGACAAATTTTTGGCGCGGCTTTCACCAGCGTGCCTGCGCGGCCATCGCTATCAATTTGCCCGCTGGCGCGTAAATCCTCATAACAGCGCCGCACGGTCGTCCGGCTCAGGTTTAGCGCCTCCGCTAGCATGCGCTCAGAAGGCAAGCCATGGCCGTGCTCAATCTCACCACTTTCAATCAGCGTCAGAATGTTGCGTTTGAGCTGCTGATAATAAGGCTCAGAGGTTTTTTCGCTGACTTTAAGCCGCGCAATCAATTCATCGTAATCGTGCATCATGCTTGCATTATAAAACGACTCACAGATTGACGTTCATATCGACTTGTCTACTTTATTGTTAATTTTATTTATCTTTGATTAATTATTTTATTGCATTTAAATTCTCTTTGTGGAACCATTTAAGTACCAAAAAAATACCATAAAGGGAGAAGTGCCATGACTGAGATTCAACAAAAGTATCAAGCGCTGGGCGGTGAACAAGGGACCTTAGGCAAGCCAGTGAGTGAGGAGCAAGCCACGCCCAGTGGGCAGGGCCGTTTTCAGGATTTTGAGCACGGCATGATTTTTTATCATGCCGATTATGGTGCCCATGTATTGTCTGAAGCTGTTGAGCGCAAATGGAAGTCGCAAGCGCTGGCTAATGACAAAGTAATCGGCACCGATAGTGCGATTCGTGATTACATGGGCTTTCCGCTCACCGATACCCAGCCCACCGGCGAAGGCGGTGAGGTCTGCTATTTTGAGCGCGGCATGATTGTGGTGCGTGCCAATGGCAATGCGGTGGTCATGTATGGTTACTGTTACCAGACCTATCGTAGCCATGCTGACGTTAAAGGCGCGCTGGGCTTGCCTGCCAGCGATCAGCGCGCTGCAGCCAACGGTGGCTATGCCATTGCTTGTGACCAGGCGGATATTTACTGGCATCCCGCCAGTGGCGCTTTTGAAGTACATGGTGATATTTTGCAAAAATACCGCAGCATGGGCGCGGAGAGCAGTTTTTTAGGCTACCCCACCAGTGATGAGTTGCCTGTTTTTAAAGGCAGCCAGGTCATCGGTGCGGTGAGCCACTTTAAGCAAGGCTCTATTTACTGGAGTGGGGCTACCGGGGCGCATGAGGTGCATGGTGATTTACTCACTGCTTATCAAACGCATCACCGTGGTCCGACCGGGGAGTTGGGCTTTCCAAGCTCTGATGAAACCAATTCGCCGAATGATGTCTGCCGCTTTAATAATTTTGAGCATGGCATTCTGGTATGGCAGGCCGCCACCAGGCAGGTCAGTCTGGTCAATCGCTTAAAACTGGTAGTCACGCGGCTTGAAACTGACGAAGACAATGATGATTTACTGGTGCACACGCAAGTAGTGGTTGAGCCTGTGCAAGGTCAGCAGTTACGCTTTGAAAAACAGTTTGGTGAGTATTCTAATCAAGGCACAAAAACCTTTAATAACCCCGATGAAGGTTTGATTTGCGACTTTCCACTGAATGACGGCAATGCCATCCTCACTGTCAATATGCAGGCTTATGATGTCGATGGAGGGTTAAATTTTGACGATGACCTGATCGCAAAATTTAGCAAATCATTTGGCGTAGAGACCTTGTGGGATACCTCGCTGCCTGATTTGCAAGGCAATGATTTAGGCACCTTTGCCCGGGGGCCCGATGGCAAGTTCAGAGCGAGTTTTACTGTGTTTATCGATCACAATGTGATTGACCCGACCGACAGTGCCCATTTCAGGCAGAACCTGTTCTGGAGCTTTAAAAACCCTAAAATTAAAGAATTAAGCTTTGACACCTGTGCTGCGACCTTTAGCGACTTAGAGGCCGACGATACCTGGTTTTTTCATCCCTTCAATCGTGCCTTTTATGAGACGGTCTATAAGGGCGCTGCAAAACCCGGCACTTGTTTTGGTATGTGCCTGGAGGCGATTTATGCACTTAAAGGCGTCTCGAGTTCACGGCCATTCATTTCACAATATGATTTTGATGCACAGCGTACGCGCGATATTTCAATCAAGTTTGGTTATCAGTTAGGCGGTAGCCAGGTGAGCTACATGATTGATGCCATTAAAGGCGGGCGCATGTGGGACCCAGTGCAAAACTTTGAGTTTTCACAAACGACTTTTGAGCAAAAAAACTACAGTTTGATTTGTTTATCCGAAGGAATTTCGCCGGTGGGTGGGCATGTGGTGCTGCCTTACCGCTGGGAAAAACGCAGTGAAGAGGAGTGGGTCATCTATGTGGCCAACCCTAATTCACCTTTTCCAAAAGTCAACACCAATGAGGGCGGTGACCGTGTGATTACCATCAATCCTAAAACCAATACCTTTGCGTATCAGCATGGTAAAAATGAGACATGGACCGGCGGTGAAGGATTGTTTAACGGCGGGCGGATGTTTGCCATGCCGTTTAGTGCATTGTCTAGTCAACCGAGAACGCCTTTTTGGGAGGCTTTTTTAACCTTTATCACCGGCGGTATCTATCTGATTTTTGCCGGGGAATCGTCTGAGTTGGAGCAGGTGAGCAATGAGCAGGGCGAGACGCTGATGAATAGCGATGGTAGCCTGAATACGGATCGGAGGACGCGGATTAAAAATCTGTTGCCGGTGGAGCATCATGCGCAAAGAAAATTCAGTGATGTGGCCAAGCAGGTGGGTAAAGTGAAAACAGGCGTGAATCTGAGTCAATTGTTTAAGCGTAAACAATTTAATCTTTACTTTCTCAGTCAGACGCCTGCCAGCAACAAAATGTATCCAGACCTGACTTTGCATGTGCGCCCCGATCTCGTCAAGCACTTACAGTCAGAACAGAGCCCGGTCGCACTGCCTGCAGGTAGACTATCCACCAAGTTTAAAACCGGCCTCAGCACGCAACCGCTCAAAGGCGCGGCCAGCAATCCCGCACAGACGGTCGGGCGTGAGGTGACCGAGATTTCTCAAGCCGCGCCGATACTCAATGAGGTGTTGCGCCAACAGCGCGCGTTAACCTTGAAGGTGCGTAATCAAGGTCAGGGCGATTATCAGCTGGGCCTTGCCTCAGGCGGTGCAAAACTGATGCTCACCGCCAATGTGATCGCGAATACCAGCGATGTGGTGAACGTATCATTGGCAGGCGAGCGTTTGCATTCGGTGGTCTTTGAGGCATCCGAGCAAGCGCTCAACAAGCAACTGAGTATTTCGCTCACCAGCTTTGACAACCAGCGCCGCTACGAGCTGAGCAACCTGCAGTTGCAAGGTAAACAACGCCTGCAACTGCAGCATGATAATGCCTGCCGCAGTGTGCGACTGCAAAGTGCTGGTCAGCCGGTGACGTTTGACCTCAAACTTTTTGTGAAGGGCAAGCCCGCTGCGGTGATGAGCAAGCAGGTTTCGTTTCCGGCTGACATCGCTTTGAACTTGAGCCCGGTGGATTGGGTGGCCTTAGAGCAGGGTGCTGGCGAGCCAGCATTGGAGTTACAGATCATGAACCCACTAGATGGCAAGGTGATGGAAACCAGACGCATATAGCGCAACTGAGTGCATCTAGTGCTTGCTGAGAGACTCACCATCCTGCGCGACGTAGGATGGTGAGTGCATGATCAGCCAGCAAGACTGTCACCCTGCAACCCTAGGCCATCAGCCGCCACTGCTCATCGCTCGCGGGTTCAGCCGCATGCATTTTAAATTGATTCACTGACTCGACCAGCGTATGCACTTGCTCCAGCATGCTTTCTGCAGCGGCAGCAGCCTCTTCAACGAGCGCCGCATTCTGCTGCGTGGTTTCATCAATTGAGGTCATGGACGTGTAGATTTGTTCCAGGCCACTGCTTTGCTGGCCAGAGGCCTCAGAAATCGCCTGTATGCTGTGAGACACTTGTTGTACCGCATGCACGATCTCATGCATGGTATGGCCAGCCTGGCTCACTTGCTTGGCGCTGGCATTGGTTTGCCTCACCGAGGCGGCGATCAGCTCTTTGATCTCTTTGGCAGAGGCGGCAGAGCGCTTGGCCAGGTTGCGCACTTCACCGGCAACCACGGCAAAGCCACGGCCTTCCTCACCTGCGCGGGCGGCTTCCACGGCGGCATTCAGCGCCAGGATGTTGGTCTGGAAGGCGATGCTGTCAATCAGGCTGGTAATTTGCGCAATTTGCGCCGAGGTTTCATTAATACCTTGCATGGTGGTGGTTAGAGCATTAAACGCTTCGCCGCCCTGTAACGCCATTTGGTTAGCCTGGCTGGCTTGCAAGCTGGCTTGTTGGGCATGTTCGGCGGTTTGCTTGATATTGCTGGTCAGGGTTTCGAGGTTGGCGGATGTTTCTTGTAGCGCATTGGCCTGCGTTTCAGTGCGGCGCGACAGGTCATTGTTGCCTTTTTCAATTTCAGCCGCTGCAACATGGATAGTTTCAGCCGCTTGCTTGACCGTGTGTATCGGCGCCACCATGCGCTGCAGAATCTCCTGCGAGCCTTGCAGGGCCTCTCTAAAGTCACCCGCGTGGGTAGTCACATCGACCAGGCTATATAACTGGCCTTGTTGTGCTTCATCTGCAATCTGGCGGGTGTCTTCTACCAGACGGTTCACTGCCAAAATACAGGTATTCAGGTTGTTGATCAGCACCTTGAAGTCGCCATGGTATTGATTATGGATAGGCGCAGGAATATCACCGGCGGCAATGCGTTTCACACAGTCTGCGGCCACATGCAGCGGCGAGACCACCGCATCCAGCGTCTGGTTGATGCCCTGGATGATTTTCTGGAAATCCCCGGCGTGCGCGTCAACATCGACGCGGGTATTTAACTGGCCTTGCTGTGCGGCCGACGCCAGGTGATGCACATCGCTGATCAGTTGATGAATCGCCCCCGTGCAATGCTTGAGGCTGGTTTGCATCAGGTTAAAGTCGCCGACAAAATGTTCTTCAATCTGCGTAGGGATATGTCCTGCCGCCATCTGGTCCAGATAACGGGCGGTGGTTTGCAAAGGCACAACCACGGCGTCTAGGGTTTGGTTAAAGCCTGCCACGATCTGTTGAAACTCACCTTGGTGGCGGGACACATCGACGCGGATATTCAGTTGGCCCTGCTCGGCCGCTTGTGACAAGGTATGGACGTCGTCCATCAGCAGGTTAAAGTTCTGGCGTACCTGTTCAATACTCTGGTTGATATAACTGCGCTGGTTGGGGAAGGTTTCCAGTGGCTGGTTAAAGTCGCCCTGGCCAAAGGCCGTTACCACTTGCAGCGATTTTGTCTGCGCCAGAATATGTTCTTCTACCATCTGGTTGATGCCTGTGGTGAGTTGCTGATAAGCGCCATAAAACGGCTGGCTGTCGATGCGGTAATCAATCATGCCGTCACGGTGCTGGCTGGACATTTCATTGAGAGATTGCACGATGTTTTGAATGGTCGACTGCATGCGGTGCATTTCGCGCAGCAGCTTGCCGGTTTCGTCATTGGTCGTTGGCGCGTCTTGTGAAATAAACTCACCATTGGCAATGTGTTGTGACAAGGTCAGTGCCTGCTTGAGTGGCGTGGTAATCGAACGCGTCATTTTCCAGGCAATGGCTATTGCCATGACCACGGCAATCAATAAGGCAATTTCAATGTGTTTATTGGCCCTGGCAATGGTGGAGGCAAACTGGCTAGAGGCATCCGTGACGCCTGCAATATTCATGTCCATCAGCAGGCGCAGTGAGTGGCTCAATGGCTTGTCGGCGCCTTTTACCGTGCTGTCTATTTCAGTCACGCTCATACCATCCGCTTTAAGCGCTTCGCAACGTTTGATGGCGTCGCGGTAAGTGTTCACGGCGAGAGTGATATTGCTTAAGATTTCCTGCTCCTGCTGGTTGAGTTCGCCGGTGGCAGCATAGGCCTTCATGGCGTATTCAATATCATCCATGCTGTGTTGAAACTTGCTGGCTTCTCGGCCCCCGCGCAGCACATAGTTTTTGAAATGATGCACGGCATCGCCCAGGCCTTTACTGGCGTTTTCAATCTGGGTTCTTTTCACCAATTGGATGTTTTCAAAATGTTGCCAGGTGTGATTAATGTGGTTGAAGCCGCGCCAGGCAATCACAAAAATAAAGGTGGTAAACAAGATCAGCAGCGCGTAGCCCAAAAACAAGCGGGTGCCTACATTCAAATGAGCGATGGATTTCTTCATGCAATTCCTCTGGATAATACTGGGTCAGTCAGCAACATTGCGTTGCCACGGGCGTCATGCTTTACGACGCACAACCCATTTACGTAAAATAAATTGCTAAATGAAGCCTTTTAAAAAAAGCTTCACAAAAGATTCATAAAGCAAGCCGTGGCGCTATTTCACAGCAGGCGATGGCTGTGGCGGTAATCCGTTGTATGATGACGCGATTGATGACCGCCTACACAATAGAGTTGGGTTTAGATGGCTGAACAGAAAAATTACATTACGCCAGAAGGCTATGCCGCGCTGGAAAAAGAATTTCAATACCTGATTAAGGTTGATCGGCCCGAAGTGGTGCGTGTGGTAAGTTGGGCCGCAGGCAATGGTGATCGTAGCGAAAACGGCGATTATATTTATGGTAAAAAGCGCTTGCGGCAGATTGATTCGCGCATTCGCTTTTTAACCAAGCGCATGGATGCGGCGGAGATCGTCTACAGTCATACGCAAACGAATACTGAAAAAGTCTATTTTGGCGCCTGGGTGACCTTATTTAACCTGGTAGATGACAGCGAAATGACTATCCGTATTGTTGGCCAGGATGAGTTGGACCCGACACAGGGTTATATTTCATGGGTGTCGCCGATGGCGAAAGCGTTATTGGCAAAAAACCTCGGTGATACCATACGCGTGGTGACCCCTGGCGCAGAAACCGAGTATGAAATTATTGATATCCGCTACGTATAACACGACATTAAATGCGCGCGGGACTTGAACTAATGACTTGCTAGCCTTATCTTAGCCATATATGCGAAAACGCCTTTGCTTATTTTTGATTTGCTGGTTGCCATGTTTTGTCATGGCCGCCAACGTCATGTCATTGCAAATGGCACTCGCAGAGCACCCAGTTAGTATCACCGCGCAGGCACAGCAGGACGAGATGCCTTGTCATGACATGGCGGATGAGCATCAAGGCATGCATCATGCTAGCGACCATCCAACGACCGCCAAGCATCACTGCACGGTCTGTGGTTTTTGCATGGTCACCACTGGCGTCGCCCATTTAGACGCGTTTCCAGGCGTTTCTATCATTGCACAGTCTAGCGCTGCCCCCTTGTTTGCGGCCGACCCTGTGCACTCTCAAACTTACCCTCCTGCTATCAAACCACCCATATTCAGCTAACACTCAGGACAAGTCCGTCCACACGTTTTGTTAGATTGAATATGGAGGCTTTATGTTTAAGCAACATCATGTTGCGCTTGGTGTCGTACTTCTCTCCCAGTTAACGCCTGCCCACGCGGCGGCACTCATGGGCTTTGAAGATAGTGCCATGCTCATGACCGAAATCGGTCGCTATAACCAGGAATGGATGTTGAACTACTCGCCCGCGTTTGGGCATGCCATCGGCGTTGAGCAGATGCGTATGTCGGGTAAAGGCGAGCAGGCGACGACCATTTCCGGCATCAATTACACCGGCCTCATCAAGCGCTGGAACCTGCCATCGACGCAAGCCAATGTCTGGTTCAACGGTAGCGTGGGCGAAGCGCGTGGCCAGTATGATGGCTTTGCCTATACGCCCAGCTTGCAGTTCGATATGGAATCCACGCGGCTGTATTTCTTGGCCAAAGCCCGCATGATCCGTGCGCCCAATATGAACTACGACACTGCCGCTGTACAAGCCGGGTTTTCGTTTTATGAAACCGGTTTTAACCAGACGCAGCCGTGGTTTGTGATTGAAGCCAAAACCATGCGTAACAACGATCCTGGCTTGCAAATCACCCCGGCGTTGCGCTTGATCAACAAAAATTACTTTCTGGAATTTGGTGTCACCAACCCCTGGCAAGGCGAGGGCTTTGCGCCGCGCCTGAATGCCATGTTTGTGTTTTAACCAATTTAAATGACTAAAGGATATTGCAATGAAAAAATTATTAGTGACTTTGATGTTGTCTGCCATGACCCCTGCGGCCTTTGCTGTGACCACGATTAAGGCCGAAGTGAACGGCATGGTGTGTGCGTTTTGTGCCAAAGGTATAGAGAAAAAACTCAATGCCTTGCCACAAAAGCAGGTGGCTTTTGTTGACCTCAAGAGCCGCGTGGTGGCCTTGCAGTTGAAAGACGGCCAGGAGGTGTCGAATGAGGCATTTAGCAAAGTGATCCAAGATGCCGGTTACTCGGTGGCCAAGCTGGAGCGTGTGAACCAGACTGTAGAGGTGATTCAGGCAGAGGTGGCCAAGGCCGAGAAAGCAGGTGGCAAGTGATGGCGGCAGACATCAATCCGCTGCAAACCAGCCGACGGCTGAATTTGCTCTCGCTATTCACCAGCGGTTCGACGCTGATTTGCTGCGCCTTACCCGCCACGCTGGTGGCGATTGGCTCAGTAGCGACGTTGACCAGCCTGATCAGCCATTTTCCGCAATTGATCTGGATCAGCGAGCATAAGCCTTTAGTATTTGGCTTGGCTGCAGCGATGCTGCTCATCGCGGGCTGGATGCAATGGCGGGCGCGGTTATTGCCTTGCCCGACGGATCCACAATTAGCGGCGTTATGCACCAAAACGCGCCGCCAAAGTATGTGGATTTACGGGTTTTCGGTGCTTATTTTTCTGCTAGGTGCTTTTTTTGCCTTTGTGGCACCATTGTTTATTTAGCATAGCGTTATGAAAAAAGCCGACTGAATCGTCGGCTTTTTCTATGATGGCTTAACGCTTATTTAGGCGCTGCCTGCGGTTCAGGCTCAGCCACAAAAATCTCTACGCGACGGTTTTTGGCACGGTTAGCCTCTGTATCATTAGCGGCGATGGGCTCATGTGAGCCGCGGCCATCAATGGTGATGCGGGTAAAGGCCACGCCGCGCTCGGTCAGGTAATTACGCGCACTGGCTGCACGATTCACGGACAATGGATCATTGACAGCGTCTGAGCCGCTACTATCGGTGTGGCCGACGATATTGACGCGTGCCGCTGGGTTATTTTGCAAGCCAGTGGCAAATTTATCCAGGATAGGGCGTAGATTGGATTTGATATTGGCTTTGCCTTTATCAAACGAAATATCACTCGGGATTTCTAACTTGAGCTGATTGTTTTCTGTTTTGGTCACGGCGACGCCGGTGCCAGCAGTTGCCTGTTCCATTTCCTGTTTCTGCGCTTCCATTTTTTTAGACCAGATATTGCCTGCAATTGCACCGGCACCAGCGCCTACGGCCGCACCAATCACTGCACCTTTACCGCCACCAGCCACCGCGCCAATAACGCCGCCAGCCGCAGCACCTATGCCGGCGCCTTTCGCCGTGCCTTTCTGGGTTTCGCTCATGTTGGCGCAGCCGGACAAGCCTATCGCCGCCGTTAACACTGAGACTGTGATGATTTTATGCATTCTTTTCTCCCTAATTTAAGTAAACATGTGTTGCTTTTGTTTGTCCACCAGGGTTGATGGAAGTTCAGTCCTCAACACGGCCTAATTGCGTATAATCTCATGGTTGATTAAAGCAAATTATATTTATGCCGTTGAATAGATAGATAAGCGTCAGTCATATTCTGTCATAGACAATAGAGAGATACATACAGGTTAGTGTTCATGGTGCCACCAGTCATAGTAGATATTGAAGCATCCGGTTTCGGCGTGGGTAGTTACCCGGTCGAGATTGGTTACGTCGATAGCAAAGGCGACGTCTGGAGCGCGCAGGTACAACCGCATGCTGACTGGCTGCATTGGGATAAAGAAGCCGAAAAGCTGCATCAGCAGTCGCGTCAGTCTTTAGAGGCGCACGGTCAAACGGCAAAAGAAATTGCAATCCACCTCAACCAGGTCTTTGCGGGGCAAACCGTGTATACCGATGGCTGGTACCAAGACTTTGTCTGGCTGCATAGCTTGTATGAAGCGGCAGGGATGAGTCCACGTTTCAAGCTGGAAGATTTAAGTGTGACCTTAAGCCCAGAGCAGCAGGCGGTCTGGCACGAGACCAAGCAGGCGTTGCGTGAAAGCCTCGCCTTACAGCAGCATAGAGCGTCTACCGATGCCAAAGTGTTACAACTGACCTGGTTAAAAACCGCTGAAATGGCGACTGCGCTGACTGAGTAACCCTGATAAAAAATCTGGTTGCCGCATAAACCAAGCCCCTTCATCGCGCAAAAAGCGCTTTTTTGTCAGTCTTACTGACAGCTTTTTCGCCTCTACAGTATATTTCAGCCCCATCATCAGCACTGCGTTTGCCAGGCGCTTTCTCAATCTTGGTTGGCAAGTTGCCGCTGCGAAGCAGCCTGACTTTAGCCAGGGTGGTTTTAAGTTACAATCGGCCATTTAGTCCTTATTGTTGTTGCCTGGTCACATGAGTTTTCAACCCCAAACCACCCAGACGTGGGATCTATTCTGCAAGGTGGTCGATAATTTTGGCGATATTGGTGTGAGCTGGCGCTTGGCACACCAATTGGCTGCAGAACACGGCATTCATATACGGTTGTGGGTGGATGATCTGGCGCTGGCGCAACAGTTTGCCGGGGCAGGGCATGCGCATATTCAGTTACAACACTGGGCAGAAAACACCGATTTTTCGGAAGCGGTACCGGTGGTGATTGAAACCTTTAGCTGCGGCTTGCCAGAAGCCTATCAACAGCAGATGCGCAAGCAGGCATCTCTTTGGGTCAATGTCGATTATTTATCAGCAGAGCGCTGGGTGGAGAGCTTTCATGCGCAGCCTTCGCCGCAAGCCAACGGCCTGCTGCGTCATTTCTTTTACCCCGGGTTTACATCAGGCACCGGCGGTTTGCTGCGCGAAGCCAGTTTGCCAGCGTTGCAAGCGCAGGCACGTTGGTCTGATTTAGGTCTGACAGCAGCGCCTGGCAGGCTCACGCTATCCTTATTTTGCTATGCCCATGCACCATTGGCGGCTTTGGTGGATAGCCTGCAAGCCTCGGCGGTGCCGGTGCGAGTATTCGTGCCGCACACGGTTGCGCCATTATTGGCCAAGGCACTTGATACGCCTGTGTTGCAGGTTGGTGACCGTCTGCAGCGCCAACAATGCGAGTTTTTGGTGATCCCGTTTTTATCGCAAACCGATTACGACCGCTTGCTGTGTTTATGTGACTTGAATTTTGTACGTGGCGAAGATAGCTGGATACGCGCTTTATGGGCGGGCAAGCCCATGATTTGGCTGCCTTATCAGCAGAGCGAAGACGCCCACTTGCTGAAACTCAACGCCTTTATGGCGCATTACCTGTTGGCGGCCGATGCTGGATTGTCTGATGTCATCCACAACGCCATGCTGGCGTGGGCACAAGGGGCGTGGCAGGCACAGCACTGGCAGGCGTTATTAACCGCTTTGCCGCAGTTCGCCTTGCACGCCAGCGCCTTTAAAGTCAGCCAGTCACAGCAGCATGATTTGGCGACTAACTTGGTGATTTTCATTGAGAAATGTCGTACACATCGGGTATAATTCTGCGCTTTCAAATCCCGCATACACATTAAGGCTTAATTTATGAAAATCGCTCAAGACCTCCGCGTTGGCAACGTAGTGATGATTGGCAATGACCCGATGGTTATTGTAAAAACCGAATACAACAAATCTGGCCGTAACTCTGCAGTGGTTAAAATGAAAATGAAAAACTTGCTGACAGAAGCACCAAGCGAGAACGTTTATGCTGCGCAAGACAAGTTTGATGTGATCGTATTGGAAAAGAAAGAAGTGACTTACTCTTACTTTGCTGATCCTACCTACGTATTTATGGATGCTGAGTACAACCAATATGACGTGGATGCCGAGTTTATGGAAGACGCGCTGCCATACCTGGAAGATGGTATGCCATGTGAAGTGCGTTTTTATGAAGGCAAAGCGATTTCTATCGAATTGCCAACTACCGTGGTGCGTGAAATCACTTACACCGAGCCTGCTGTTAAGGGTGATACTTCCGGTAAAGTGATGAAACCAGCCAAAATCGCGACCGGTTTTGAGATCCCAGTGCCACTCTTTGTGAGCCAGGGCGACAAGATCGAGATCGACACACGTACTGGTGAATACCGTAACCGTGTGATGAAGTAATCGCGCTGATTCGCTCAAAACCCCGGACCTGTCCGGGGTTTTTTATTGCCTGTTGATTAGGGTGCTATTGCTGTGAGCAACACGGCAGGGAAATCTGGTGTGGTTTATCAGGAATCATTCACTGGGTAGCGCTTGCGTTTTGCCTAACAATAAAGTGACTGCTTTTCATCATGCCAATATGGGGGTTGCAATGCGTTATCAGCACAAGCATCAAACATGTACCTTTTTGACATTATTGTTTGCCTGTTATAGCTTGCTGGCGAGCATGCAGGTGGTCGCCGAAGCTGATCCACGCTCACTCAAGCATCCCGTCATTGGGTATTGGGAGTCTCGTGTGCCGGAAAGCGGTTGCCTGGAAACCTATTGGTTTAAAGAAGATGGCTCCGCGGTATTGACCAGTGGTGATGAGCAACTGGAGGAGCACTATGACGTCACGCCGCAGCCTGATGCACAAGGCTTTTTCAAACTGAATCACCGAGTCACCCTGAGTAACAAGGCGGCAGACTGTACCCAGCAACGCGCTGAAATCGGTAGCGAACAGACCAGTTTTTTGCTGTTTAAACCAGATGGCAGCAGTTTTATTGTTTGTGATAATGATGATCCTTCGCTAGAAAGCTGTTTCGGCCCCGTTGAGTTGAAAAACAACGCCAGCAGAGGCTTGCCTTAACAGGTAGTGCCTATGCGGCGGTTGAGGTTGGCTTTATTCAGGCGCGTGTTGCCTGTACTGTTGGCTTCTCTGGGGCTTGCGCTTGGGCTTATCTTGGGGCATTCCAGCCAGGCTATTATTCACGGCCTAACATTTCCGGGCATGGCGATTTCTACCGTGAAGTTAAATGTGCAGCACGCACATTTTTTGCAGTCGGTTGAAAAGTGGGAGTATTACGACTCGATTTGCAGCGCAGCGATTGTTGGCCTCAAACCACTTACTTTAATCACCGCGGCGCATTGTCTGAAAGAGGTACGGTTGACGGGCCCGCTGGGATTGCCCATGCTTGGTATTGCCCAGCCCGAGCTGTTGGGCATGGAGCAGGTTGAGCTCAAACAGGCGTTTTATCGGCCATTTAACGTGGTTGCCGAAGACCTGACGCAAGATATTGCGGTACTGGTGTTTGACGCCAAAGTGCATAGTCTGATACAGCCTTTACGCATCCGCCTGGGCGATGATTTACCCGAGCTCATCATGATTTGCGGCTATGGGCGCGGCTATGGTGAAGCGGATACTCGGCACCCGCGTTGTGGTGAACGAAAACCCGTGCGTGATTTATCAGACTTTTATCAGGTTTTGCCTAAAGCCTATCGTGACATGGATGAAATGTTACACCTGCAAGCGCAAACCCAGTTTGCCTATACGCAGGAGTTGGTGCACGCTGAAAAAGCATTGCTGGCGGTGAACCGTTTGAACGACATGGATCAATATGACCACACCATGCCCATGCCTACCGTCGGCGATTCAGGCGGCCCCTGGCTGGTGCTGAATGACTTGGGGCAGTATGAGTTACTGGCGATCACCAGCCTGGTCGAGCGTTTTTATAACCCAAGCGCCAACTGGCCGTTTTTTCAGAAACAGGTGCCGCTGTCGGAGTACCCCTATGTTGCCTATGGGTTACGTTTAAGCCATCCTGAGGTGCTGGGATTTTTACAATACGCGCAACATAGCGGTGCCGATATTCAGTTCACGTCGGCACCGCGCATTCCACGTCTGAGTCAGCCGGAATAGTCTTCAGGCATTCAATTTGGCATTAATCTCTTGTTCAGCTTCTAGCCAGTAGTCTAGATGGTTGTGACCAAAGCCTTTTTTCTCCGCAATGTAATAGGCCGCTACTTCAATCATTTTGTAGCGCTCTTCACTGGTCACAATGGCTGTTTTGGTTGTTTTTTTACGTGAAGTGGCTGGCTTGGCAGCTTTTTCTGACGCAGTTTTTTTTGGGGCAGTTTTGGGCGCGGCGGCTTTCTTTGCTGTGGTCACTTTTTTAGGGGATGCGTCGGAAGTTTTACTAGATGCCATACTATGTCTCCTTGGTGTAGAGGTGAGTGAAAGCGTCGACTTGTGGTCGCTGTAAAGTGATATTAAGAGCGAGCGACGTCCAGCGTCAAGCCTTAATCGGCAATCCATTTGATCTGCGTTAAATTTTGAGCCTTCATTTTTGTGTTTGGGGTTGAATGGCGTCTGGTATTCATCGCCAAAACGCCTGGTTGCGATAAAAGCAGCTTCCAAAGCCTGCCTATTTATGGTGTAGTTACCCGCTTATTGCTATTGAAAGACCGTATGTATAAAAAAGCACTCACCTCACTGACCGTATTGTTTTTTATGATGGGGTTTATCACCTGTTTAAACGATATTTTGGTGCCATATCTCAAAGCTATATTTGCCCTGACCTATAGCCAGGCAGCGCTTATTCAGTTCTGTTTTTTTGCTGCCTACGGCCTGACTTCTATCCCGTTTAGCAAGCTGATTGAAAACATCGGCTATCAAAAAGGCATGGTGGTTGGCTTTGTGCTGGCGGCACTTGGTTGCCTGCTTTTTTACCCGGCGGTGCTATTGCATACTTATGCGCTCTTTTTAGGCGCATTGTTCGTGCTTGCCTCTGGCATCGTGCTGCTGCAAGTGGCGGCTAACCCTTGTGTTTCTATCATCGGTCCTCAAGAAACAGCTTCTTCCCGGCTCACCATGGCGCAGGCCTTTAATTCACTAGGGACATTTGTTGCGCCATTCTTCGGTGCCTATTTTATTCTTTCCGGTTTAAGCAATTCTGTCTACGCCGAAGGCGTGGTGTATCCGTATTTCTTAATCGCTGGCGTGTTAATCGTCATTGCGCTGGTGCTGTCCAAGATTAATTTGTCCGGCATGGAAACGGCAGAAGCAGATCAAAGTAGCTGGCTGGAAGTATTAAAAGAAAAAGGCTTACTCCTCGGCGTGATTGGAATCTTTGCCTATGTCGGTGCAGAGGTGTCCATCGGCAGTTTTCTGGTGAATTATGTGATGGAAATCAGCCATGTGCCAGAAACACAGGCCGCGCCGCTGGTTGCACTGTATTGGGGCGGCGCCATGATTGGTCGCTTTATCGGTATTTTTACCCTGAAGATGTTTGCGCCTGCCAAAGTGCTCATGACACATGCCGTGCTCGCCGTGGTGCTCATCCTGGTGTCCATGCAAACCACAGGCAATCTAGCGATTGCGAGCATGGTCTTGGTCGGCCTGTGTAACTCCATCATGTTCCCCACCATTTTCACCCTGGGCATTCAAGGCCTCAAAGTCGGCCAAGAGAAAAAAGGGTCAGGCTTGCTGGCCACGGCGATTTTAGGGGGGGCGATTGTGCCTTTATTGACAGGCTTGCTGGCAGATCGTTTGGGATTGCACCATGCGTTTATATTGCCGGTGATTTGTTATATCTACATCGCCTGGTTTGGGCTAAGAAATTTCATTAAAGCCTAAGGTAGTGCTTCGGGCATGTTGAATTGACTTATTTTTTGTTTGACGCATAATGAGACACATATAGCACATATATGGGAGGCGAAATGTCTCAACTGCATTTTTATGTTTCAGATGAAGTCGAAAACCGTCTAAGACTCAAGGCAAAACAGGCCAATTTGCCACTCTCCAAGTATCTCGCGGAGGTGGTAAAAAGAGAGGCTGGCATACAAGGGCAATGGTCTGAAGAGTATCTGGCATTATTTGACGATGGGCCAGATGAGTCTCTGCAACGTCCTGAGCAACCTCCACTCGACCATCGTCAGAGTTTTGAATGATTTATCTTCTGGATACCAATGCCTGCATTCAATTATGGCAGCGTCAAAATCTGAATGTCCGACGCCGCTTTATGCAGTATGCTCCCTCAGAAATTGCCCTCTGTAGCGTCGTCAAAGCCGAGTTGCTATTTGGGGCTTTACGTAGCCAGCAACAGGAGGGAAATCTGGCACGTCTGCAAAAGCTGTTTGCCCCTTTGCAAAGCTTTGAATTCGACAATCAGGCCGCAGAGCACTATGCAGAGATTCGGGCAGAGCTAACAGTAAAAGGGCAGCTTATTGGCGCCAACGATTTACTCATCGCAGCAATCGCGCGAGCACAGAAAGTGACATTGGTGACGCACAACACTAGCGAGTTTAGTCGCGTCTCAGGGCTCCTGATCGAGGATTGGGAAATATAGGTCAGACCATGTTCAAGGCTGACTTGAGAAATAGGTCATGAGTGAAAAATCAAAGTTTCAGAACTCCCAGAGTTTGATATGGCCGAGCATATTAAAACAGAGGAAGACATCGCAGCCTATTTGAATATCGTACTCGAAGAGGGCGATGGTGCCGAGTTGGCGCATGCTTCAGGTGTGATTACTCGCGCCAAAGGCATGGCAGACATTGCTGAAAAAAGTGGAATCACACGCGAAGCACTTTATAAAGCGCTAAGGCCTAATGCGCAACCACGCTTTGATACTGTGTATAAGGTGATGCAGGCGATGGGGATTAAATTGCAGGCGCGTGTTTGATTGTGGAGATTAATTTGGCGGACTGAGCGAGTCCGCCCTACGTGCTAGCTCAGCTTAGGAGTGAGGTTTGACACGGATAATAGGTTCTTTGCGTTGTTGGACCATTCTAAACTTCTTAAATGAGGGGCGCACACGCTTAAGAGAAACGTCCGTTTGAGTAGTTTCTAAAAACTTTGCTGCTTATTTCAAATCCAGTTTGCAACGGTATCCGAGAATTATTTCCGAAAGTTGGAATACATTTTTTTTAAAATACAGAAAATGTTTTCCCTCAGAATCAAGTTCAGCTTGTGAGAAAGGTACGATTATTCGACATTCTTTTTCGTAAGACCACTCTACTGATTTTGTAGTGAAAAGTGTAAGCAACAACTCTTGTTTTACATCGTTCAGTTTAGATTCTTTATTGAGTAAGTTTTTCAGTCTGCTGGCTTGATAAGAAACCTTGTGAACTGCTTGTTCATCCACATCAAATCCTAAGCATATGCCGCTGTGTTTATCTCCATAATGAGCCCACATTACTGGGCTTTGCCATGTGGAGCTCATACAAATTAAGCCGAATTTATTACTGACTTCTTTTTGGGTATATTTAAGTATTCGGCGTATATTCGGCTCACCAATATCAGCGCTTAATAATTCAAATGGATCATTTAAGTCGTCTATTGTCGATACTTTTAAACGTTGGTTTAGTAATGCAGTTTTTGCCCATTTCTCTGAAGTAAGATAGTAAAGTTTCAATTGCTTTCCTATGTTATACCCGCTTATAAAAGTGTTAAGCCGACGTCCCACCCACCGTTAACCCATCAATCTTCAACGTTGGCTGCCCAACACCCACTGGCACGCTTTGGCCTTCTTTACCGCAGGTGCCGACGCCGCTATCTAATGTCATGTCATTGCCAATCATGCTGACTTTGGTCAGCACGTCAGGGCCGTTGCCAATCAAGGTGGCGCCTTTCACTGGGTAGGTAATTTTACCATCTTCGATCATATAGGCTTCAGCGGCGCTAAACACAAACTTGCCGCTGGTGATGTCGACCTGGCCACCACCAAAGTTAGCGGCGTACAGGCCTTTTTTCACGGACTTGATAATCTCTTGTGGGTCTTTATCGCCGTTGAGCATATAGGTGTTGGTCATGCGTGGCATGGGGATGTGTGCGTAGCTTTCGCGGCGTGCGTTGCCAGTGAGACCCATGCCCATGAGTCGTGCGTTCAATGTGTCTTGTATATAGCCGCGCAAAATGCCGTCTTCAATCAGGACGGTGTTTTGCGGTGCGTTGCCTTCGTCATCCATGGTCAGCGAGCCGCGACGGTCTTGTATGGTGCCGTCGTCAACAATGGTGATGCCTTTGGCCGCGACTTGCTGGCCGATCATATTGCTGAAGGCACTGCTGCCTTTGCGGTTAAAGTCACCTTCGAGGCCGTGGCCGATGGCTTCGTGCAGTAAGATGCCTGGCCAGCCATTGCCTAGCACAACAGTCATGCTGCCAGCCGGTGCAGGGCGTGCGTCGAGGTTCACCAGAGCCTGATGTACTGCTTTCTGGGCGTAGTCTTGCAAGACTTCATCGGTGAAGTAGCTGTAATCAAAGCGACCACCGCCACCACTAGACCCTTGTTCGCGGCGGCCATTATGTTCGGCAATCACTTGCAGCGATAAGCGCACCAATGGGCGCACGTCGCCCGCCATGACGCCATCGCTGCGTGCAACTAACACGACTTCATATTCTGCGGCAATTGAGGCCATGACTTGTGTGATGCGCGGGTCTTGCGCCTTGGCATACCGCTCCAGTTTTTCCAGCAGCTTCACTTTTGCATCTGCACTCAGGCTGGCAATTGGGTCTTGCGGCAAATAGAGCGGGGTATGGCTGCGTGTGATAATGCTGTGGCCAGTTTTTTCCTGGCCCAGGTTGGCAATGGCGCGCGTGGCACTTGCCGCTTGTTGCAAGGCATCGAGGTGGATGTCATCAGAGTAGGCAAACGCCGTTTTTTCGCCACTTACGGCGCGTACGCCTACCCCCTGGTCGATATTAAAGCTACCAGACTTTACCTGGCCCTCTTCCAGCCCCCACGATTCGCTACGGCTATATTGAAAATACAGGTCAGCATAGTCAATATTGTGCGTCATCATGCCAGACAATACATTGGTTAAAGCGCTCTTATCCAGCCCGGCGGGGCGTAGTAGCAAGTCGTTGGCGGTGGTGAGTAGCGTTTGCATATTAAGTCACTTGTTGTAATCGTGAAATTTGGAGTCGATTTGTAGCAAAGAGTGCCAGCTTGGCACTCAGTGTTTTCATTAAATCGCCTTAATCGTTTTGTGTTTGAGCGCTGGCAAGCTTTGGCGCAGGTTTTTAATATAGTTGCGGTTCACATTGGCAACCACAATGCCTGAGCCACGTGGCAGGCGATCTAGTACCACGCCCCAAGGGTCTACAATCATGCTGTTGCCGTGGGTTTCGCGGCCAGATAAATGGTAGCCGCCTTGGGCTGAGGCAATGACATAACTGAGGTTTTCTACCGCGCGTGCCCGCACCAGCGTTTCCCAGTGCGCTTTACCGGTGGTTTCGGTAAATGCCGAGGGCACCACGATCATGTCGACCTCACCCATGGCGCGGAACAGCTCGGGAAAGCGCAAGTCGTAGCAGATCGACAGGCCGATACGGCCAAATGGCGTCTCTACCGTCACCACCGTGTCACCAGGCTCTATGGTGTTTTCTTCGTGGTAATGCTCGGTGCCCATATCGAGACCAAACAGGTGGATTTTGTCATAGCGCGCCACTTGCTCACCCTTGTCGTTATAGACCAGGCAGCTATTGCGCACTTTGTTCGCGTAATGGCTTTCGAGCGGCACGCTACCAGCGACGATCCAGATTTTAAAAGCCTTGGCGGTTTTGCTCAAAAACTGCTGAATCGGGCCATCATTTTGTTTTTCACGTATGGTGACTTTATCAAATTCTTTCAGTCCCATGATGCAAAAGTATTCTGGCAGCACCACCAGTTTGGCACCGGCTTTGGCCGCCATTTCGATCAGGCGCTTAGCTTCGACCAAATTCGCAGCCACATTGGGGCTAGAAGCCATTTGAACCGCGGCGACTTTGACGATGTCATCACTGGCGGCTGATTTGAGTTTTTTAGTTTTTTTGTCTGCCATGGCAAATTTTCCATTGAAATAATAATATTGGCATTAATGCAGGCCTTTCAAGGGCTGTGCAGCCGGGGCGGGTGCTTTTTTATCTACCTCCGCTTCCTGCGGATTATCCCATGTGCCTGTAATCATATACTCACTGGCACTGATTTTGTTAAGCGGGTCTTTGAGTAATTTTTGCGCCACAAACGCAGCCACACCCACAATCGGGCCGCCAGCCAGTGCGGCCAGCGACACCGAGTCGCTAATATGTGGCACCACTTTTACCCGCAAACGCTGCGTTTCTGCTTTTAAATTGGCTTCCCCTTTAATGCTAGCCTCGGCGGCAGGGCCAGTCATAAACAGGTCGTTACTACGCAAAATACCATCTTTAATATTGGCGGTAGAGGTGATTTTGTCAAACGCAAAGCCTTCGCTAAACAGGTCGCGGAAATCGAGGGTTAATCGACGTGGCAGGCTTTGCAAGCTCAATAATCCCAATAAACGACCGACGCCTGGCTGCACTTTTAAAATCTGGCCTTTTTCAAGCTGCATAGTGAAATTCCCATCCAGACGTTCTACGGCAAACTCGTGTGGGCTGCCTGGCCAGCCAAGCTGACCGTTCATATTGCCCGTGCCGCCTTTCACCATCTCGCCGCCAGGCTGAAAGCGCTGCAGGGTTTTGCCTAGGTTACTTGAGGTCAGGTTAAATTTGAGCATGGTTTGCGGGCTGCGCACCGAGTTGCGCCAGGTGCCGTCTGCGTTGAGCTGGCTGTCGCTGTTACTGATGTTCATGCGCTGTATCACCCAGCTTTCACCGCTGTTGTAGGCTTTTAAATCCAGGCTGCCCAGTTGTTTATCGCCAAACTGGAAGTCTTGCGCCGTGATGTCCAGCTCAGGGTAAGTCAGGTCTAAACGACGTACTTCAGCCGGATTGACCGTACTATCGGTATCCATGCTGCGGGGGATACGCAGATAATTCAGTTTAGCCACCAGTTTGCTGGGTTTGCCTGCAATCCAGTCCGCCTCACCCGCCAGCTCCTGGCTTTGTACGGCGAGTTTGAGCCGCTCGTTTTCTGGCGAGATGTTTAACTTGATCTGATGCAGGTTGCGGTCAAAGACATGCAAAGTGCCTGCGGTCAGCTCTATTTGATTCAATGCGATTGAAGAGGATTCTGTCGCCTGATTGCCACTGCCCTGATTGAGGTAAGCCAGCCACTCATCGACATTGAGCTTTTGAAAGTCTGCGCGCAAATTAATGCCATCGCCTGTTGGCAAACGTGGTGGCGTGTTAATGGCAATTTCACCGGCGCTGACGGCGGCTGGATTATTTGCATTGCGCAAAAAGTTAGCATGAATCCAATCGTTGTAATGAATGGCGATCTTGTCGGGCTGATTACTTTCCTGGCGGAAACGAATACTCAGATTCGCCGGGGTTTCAACGCTTTTTTTGGCCGGCTCTGGCAGGTCAATCGCCATGCCAATCAACTGCGAGCGGATGTCCAGACGGATATTCGGCGCTTGAATCAACAGATTGCTTTTCCAGTCTGTGGTGCCATGCAAGGCGCGCGTGATCGGGTTGTTATCCAGTTTTTTTAGCGCAGCATCGGTGATGCGGCCGCTGCCCTGGATAATCACCGACTTGTCTGGCCGCGTGCTCAGGCTGACGCTGGCAGGATTATCAAACATGGATAATTGCACACCTTGCGCTTGCAAGCCTTTTTCGTTGAATTTTAAATGGCCATTGATATTGCTCATTTCCGGCATGGCAATTTGTGGGTTGGCGGCAATATGGCCGTTTTTAATGTTGTAATCGCCCTGAAACTGGCTGGCATCGACATCATTGAGCGGCACTTGCAGACCGAGTTTGAGTTCGGCATTGCCTGACGTTTTCAAAAAATCGGTAAAGCCCATGGTGACTTGCCGTACCGGGCTGGTGTTAACGAATTTAACGCCTTGTTCAACCGTGCCGGTGGCCGCCGCTTTAATATTGAGCATGGGCCAGTCGGCATCCAATTGCGGAATTTCGACCTGTGCTTGTGTAATGTGCTGGCCGACAGTCGTGCCGTTTTTCACGGCGATATCCATGCGTTTTCCTTCAAATTTCATGAAAGCATCAATATTTTGCACCACCGGCCAGTCGGTGCCATATTCCAGGCTGGCGCGATCCACTTGCGCGGTGACGCGGAACAAGCCCAGCGATGGGTCCGGCTGGTGTGCCTGATTGACATAAGGGAAATCACTGACGCGGCCTTTAACAATCACTTCACCATGCCTGATTTGGCCACCCAGAATAGACGTATCGAGCCAGTGCAAGGTCGACTCACCCAATATGAGCGGGTAATAAAACGGGGCAAACTTGGCATCGCCACGCTCAATCTGGCTTTGTAGTTGTATGGTGTCGCCACCTGCCGCGCCCAGTTGATATTCCATATTGGTACGCAAGGCCAGGTGTGGATTGCTAAAGTGCAGGTTGCGGGTGCTGATCAAGGTTTTCTGCCCGTTATTGCGCCACTCAATCTCGCCTTGCAGGCTGTCAATGGGTAGTGCCCAGCGCAGCAGACCTGCAAGCTCAATCGTGGCCTTGCTGGTATCTAACTCAACGCTGCCAGCATTTGGTTGCACTGACAATTGACCGGACCAGTTATCCAGGCCTGGCAGGTTGGCATAGGCTTGTGTATGCAAGCCGCTAAAGTTGGCAGTGATGGCGTAATCGCGCCACTGGTTGCCTTGCGCAAGCCAGCGCGCTTTGATTTTAGAGGCATTGCCCGCAGGCGCCATGTGTTCAAGATAAGTGGCTATTGGAGAGTCTGGCGGTAACCATTGCGCAAATAAATCACCCTGTGCGAGGCTGAATTTTTTAACCGTGACTGTGCCTTCATGGCCTTTGTTATCCCATTGCAGTTCGCCATTGGTATCCTCCAGCACCAAGCCGGGCTGAACATTCGCCGAGAAATGCTTGAGGGTGACCATAAACCGTTGTTCTACCCGTTGCCAACGTAGCTCGCCAGTCACGCTTTTAGCCACAAAGGTTTGTGGCTCGTTGGCCGGTTTAACGGCGACATTGGTCAGCGCTACCTGTGCAGCCAAACGTTGTAATTGCAGCGCTTCAAATGCCAGCGTGGTGGTCAGATTGCCCTGGCCTGATTGCACTTTAACTGGCAAATCTAACCAGGGGCTCCAGGTGGCTAAATCGGTTTCTGGCAAGCGTAGCGAAATCTCGCCATGCCAGGCTTCGGGTTTGGCTACATCGTCCCCGACCACGACAGACTCGAGGGTGATGCGCTGCTTTGTGCCGGTAGACACTAAGCTGTCGATGTGGATGCTATGCCGGTGCAACAGACGTTGCCAGACGGGTGTCAATATTTCAATGTTCAGGTCTTCAAGCAAGAGAGGGGGCGCTTGACGCTGCTCATCCAGCCAGGTGATGGTGGCGTGAGAGACCTTGATGCGCCGCTGTGCCAGCAGCCAGTTTGCAAACGCCGGATTGCCTTGTCCGGACATGGAAATGCCCGCTAAAAATAGTTCGCCATCAGCGGTGCGCCTGATGACTAAATTGGGCGCGTCTATGCTCAGGCTGACTAATGAAGGTGAAAGCAGCACCAGGCTACTCCACGACAGGCGTGTCGTCACCTGCGATAATTCCAGCGCAGGGCGGTGCTCGGTATCAAACACTGTGACCTTGCCCAGGGTGATTTGTGGTGCCAGGCCGCGCCAGCGAATACCGATATGCGCAATAGTCACTTGCTGTTTGAGTGACTGGCTCAGTGCTTGCTCAATGCGACCTCTGTAGTCGTCAATATGTGGAAAAACATAAAACTGGATGACGCCAATGATGCCTGCCAGCATGATGAAAATCACCATCATGAGTGTAACCAGCCAGCGTTTGATTTTTTGCAGAGGCATAAAGACGTTTAACAAGGATTGAAGAGGTTTAAAGATAACTGACTATTTTACTCGAAAACAGTTGCGCAACCGCAGTAGAACTCCCTGCTAAGGGCGGAATTATTCAGCCAGAATAGGGGTGATTCGTTTAAAATGCCACTCTTTTTGCAACGTTGTTTTTAAATGAAAGTGATTGTCAGTGATTCAGTTTAAACAACTGACTTTTTCCAGAGCAGGTAAAACACTGGTTGAGGCCGCTAGTTTTCAGTTGCACCCCGGGCATCGCGTTGGCCTGACGGGCGCCAATGGCGCAGGTAAATCGACCTTGTTTGCCTTGCTGCGTGGCGAGCTCACGGCAGATGTTGGCGAGTTACTGATGCCGCCACAATGGGTAATCGCCCATGTGGCGCAGGAAACCCCCGCGTTGGCGCAGTCTGCCCTCGAATACACCCTAGATGGCGATGAAGAGTTGCGCACCTTGCAAGCCAAGCTTGCTGAAGCAGAGGCTGGTGGTAGCCATGACCCGTTGCATGTTGCCGAGTGGCATCAGCGCCTGGCGGATATCGATGGTTATAGCGCAGAAGCCAGAGCCAGCGCCTTATTAGCCGGGTTGGGCTTTTCTCAAGCGCAGTTAAGTCGTGCAGTCAGTGATTTTTCTGGTGGCTGGCGCATGCGCCTCAACCTGGCGCGCGCATTGATGTGCCGCTCAGACTTGTTATTACTGGATGAACCGACCAACCACCTGGATATTGAAGCTGTGATCTGGCTTGAGGGCTGGCTGAGTGCTTATCGCGGCACCTTGCTGCTGATTTCGCATGACAGGGAGTTCCTCGATAATACGGTGAATCATATCCTGCATATCGAGCAGCAGCAACTGACCTTGTATCGTGGTGGCTACAGTGATTTTGAGCGCCAGCGCGCCGAGAAACTGACTCTGCAACAGGCCAGTTACCAAAAGCAGCAGCAGCAAATGGCGCATTTGCAGAAATATATTGATCGTTTTCGGGCGCAGGCGACCAAAGCGCGGCAGGCACAAAGCCGTATCAAGGCCCTTGAGCGCATGGAGCGTATCAGTGCCGCGCATGTCGATTCACCTTTCAGTTTTAGTTTTCGTGACTTAGGCTCCGCCCCCGACCCTTTATTGGTGATGAATCAGGCGGCGCTTGGCTATGCCGGGCAAACGCTGGTCAAGCTGGCCCATTTGGCGATTCGCCCAGGGGAACGCATTGGGTTGTTGGGCAAAAACGGTGCCGGTAAATCTACCTTGATCAAAGCCCTGGCGCAGTCAGAAACCCTGTTGTCAGGTGAGCGGGTAGAAGGCAAAGATTTACGGATTGGTTATTTTGCCCAGCACCAGCTAGAACAACTGGTTGCCACTGATTCGCCTTTGCAACATTTGCAGCGGCTGGATGCGCAAACCCGAGAGCAGGAGTTGCTGGATTTTTTAGGCGGTTTTGATTTCAGAGGTGAGATGGCCAAAACGGCCTGCGGACCATTTTCTGGCGGCGAAAAGTCACGTCTGGCATTAGCCATGTTGATTTGGCAACGGCCTAACCTGATTTTGCTGGATGAGCCGACCAACCACCTGGATATTGAAATGCGGCATGCCTTGTCCATGGCTTTGCAAGCCTATGAAGGTGGCATGGTCATGGTGTCACACGATCGCACGCTGCTGGCCACTTGTTGCGAAAAGTTTGTGCTCGTAGCTGATGGCCAAGCCAATGTGTTTGATGGCGACCTGGAAGATTACAAAGTGTCGTTAATCAAAACGGCGCAAACAGAAGCCACGGCCAGTCGGCCTGCGGTCGTCAAGCAAAACAGCTATCATCAGCAAAAAGCAGACAGGCAGGCGCGCTTGGTAGAGCGTAGGCCGTTGCTCAAAACACTGGCGACACTGGAAACTCAGCTGACCAAGTTCACGCAAGAAAAGCAGGGGATTGAAAGTCGCCTGGCAGATAGCGCGATTTATGAGGTCGAACAGCGCGAAACACTGCAATCGCTCTTGATTGCACAAGGCGAAAATCAAAAACAACTCGATGCCATCGAGGAGCAGTGGCTGGATGTGCAGGAAAAGCTGGAAGCGCTGCCAGAGATTGAATAACGCGATCATATTGAATGAATCAGGATTAATAAGGGGATCAACATGGAAATGACTTACGAAGAACGCTTGCGGTTTATGCATCAACTGTGTCAGGCCCAAACGCGGGCAGATGCGCCTTCTGAAGCGCAAGCGGTTGCCGCTTTTGCGCATGGCGATGTCGAGGAGTCCGTGCATTATCTGGCCAGCTTTTTAACCTTTAAAGCCATTCAGACTGCAGATCGCCACCCGGCAGATGAATTGCAAAATGATTTTGACATGTTGGGCGTCTATCAATGTTTCGGCTTGATGGTGTATGCTTTTCTGTTCATGCCGCTGACGCAGGAAGGGCATCAGCCGGATTACGACCGGGCGCAGATCACCATCGGTAAAACCTTATTTGACGGCCTAGCGCCGGAAATGTTGGCCGAGATCATCGAGTCAGGTTTTCATAAGTTTAGATTGATTGCAGAGGCCGAGTCTGAGCACTGGCAAGAGTACCGTGAAAATCTGGACAAAGTGACCATTAGTTACATGATTGCTACCACTGACGATGACAGCCCACACAGCGCAGATGAAGTGTTGCCGCTGTTTGGGCAACTCTTGAGTCAATTGTGTGAAGCCTTTACTGCCGACTGAGATTTTGCATCAGAAAACATTCATGTATAATTTAAAAATGCTTAACATTTTTGATACAGTTTGAAAACTTGGGTAAAGTTGGGCGATTTACGCTTGTTAATCAATTTAATTGTTCATAATATTCCGGGGCTAAATATTTGTATAAGCCTTGTGTTATCTTTCAAAAAAGGACATAAATGAGCAAGCTGCTGTTGATTGACGATGATGTTGAATTGGCCAATATGCTGAAGGAGTTTCTGACGCAAGAAGGCTTTACCGTAACAACTGCGCACGATGGACTGACTGGAGAGCAATATGTGCTGGCCGGTAAGTTCGATCTGGTGATTCTTGATGTGATGATGCCGGGCCAGGATGGTTTGCAAACGTTGCGCAATATCAGGCAACACTCTGATATTCCTGTGCTGATGCTGACAGCCAAAGACGACAACGAGGGCCGTATTGAAGGGCTAGAAGGCGGCGCTGATGATTACGTCCAGAAACCCTGTCTGCCTAGAGAGCTGGTAGCGAGAATTCGTGCAATTTTGCGCCGTCACACAAGTGACACACCAAAAGGCAATGATATTGTGGTTGGCCAACTGGTCGTTTCCAGCGAGCGCAGAAAAGTGTTCTGGGTAGATAAGCCGATTGTGTTTACCAGCACCGAGTTCAGCCTGATTGAAATCCTGGCGAAGCATGCAGGCACCATCGTCAGCAAAGAAGATTTGTCTATTCAAGCGCTGGGTCGTCCATTGGTGAAGTATGACCGTAGTATTGACGTGCATTTGAGCAGTATTCGTCAAAAAATATCAGAAGTATCTGGTGGTGTGAATGTGATCCAAACCATTTATCGCGTCGGGTATCAATTAGTTAGAGAGTAAGTAAAATAATGCGAGGGTTATGGGGCGCCTGTTCTGGAAGTTATTTGTAGCATTTTTTCTGGCGCTCATCTCCACCGGCATCATCGTCGGCAGCCTGGTCGAGTGGCAGTCGCATCAACAAATTCCCGTACATCACGGTGTCTCGCCAGCGTGTGTTGCTCAGGCTGGCTGCGCGACTAATTCAACAACCGTCACCTCTGTGCCTCAGGTCAGTGCCCAAACCGTTGAGAGACGATTTTTAGGCTTGCCCCTGACAGTCTTTTTTTTCAGTATCGTCTCCAGTGTGATTTTTTCCGGTGTGCTAGCCTGGTCAATTTCGCATCCCATCAAGCTATTGCTTGAACATCTTAAAAGCGCTGCAGAAGGCGATCTGCTGGTCAGAGTCACCCCTAAAATTACGGCCAGTCACGATGAGTTTTCTGAGTTAGGTCAGGCGTTTGATCTGATGGCGTTACGCTTGAACAATATGATCAAAAGCCAATCTAAAATGCTGCATCATGTGTCGCATGAACTGCGTTCGCCCTTGGCCCGGATCCAAATGTCGGTGGGTCTGGTGATGCAAAATCCCAAAAAAATGCAAAGTTCGTTGCAGCGTGTTGAGCTGGAAGCGGTGCGCATGGAGCGGATGATCTCTGAGTTGCTGGAAATTTTTCGCTTTGAATCTGGCATGCAAAAACTACAAAAAACCGAAGTGGATTTAAAAGGGCTGCTGACAGGCATTGTTGGCGATGTGTTATTTGAAAAACAGGATGCCAAGCTGCATCTCGATATGCCTGAAGATGTGGTGGTGGTCGATGGCCAGTTGGAGCTACTGCAACGGGCGATAGATAATGTGATTCGAAATGCCGTGAAATATGGCCCGGAAAATGGCGTGGTCACCATCACGCTGCAACACAGTGCCCGTACTAGTGAAGTGATCTTGGAGGTGGAAGATCAGGGCCAGGGGGTAGAGCCGCAAGAGCTGGAGCAGATTTTCAGACCGTTTGTGCGTGGCCGTCGTGCGTCGCAAGTAGAAGGCCATGGCATTGGCCTGGCCATGACTAAGCACATCGTTGAGGCACATGGTGGGTTCGTCAGGGCAACTAATCTTAGCCCACATGGTTTTATGATGCGCATCCATTTGCCTGAAAAGCATGAGGCTCCCGCTGATCAAGAGTCCAAAAATTGGATGTAACAATGCTAAAATAGTCGGTTTACGAATAACGTAGACGATTGCCGGATATTTATGACAGCACAACACTCCACCCCAGACAACGCGACAGAGTCAGTCGTTGATGAGAATCACGTGATTGCGGAGCGTCGCGAAAAGTTGCGCGTATTGCGCGAACAAGCCCAGGCTAGCCAAACAGCTGCTTTTCCTAACGATTTTAAGCCCGAGCACAAAGCCGCCGCGTTGCAAGAGGCTTATGCCACCAGTGACAAAGAAACACTGGACCCGCAAGAGATTGTCGTCGTCGTGGCTGGTCGCATGATGCTTAAGCGCGTGATGGGTAAAGCCAGTTTTGCGACCATTCAAGATAGCACTGCGCGTATTCAACTCTATGTCGCACGTGATGAAATCGGTGAAGAGCTCTACGAGCGTTTTAAACACTGGGATATGGGTGATATTTTGGGCGCCCGCGGCCGCTTGTTTAAAACCCGCACCGGCGAACTGTCTGTGCATGTGACCGAACTGCGTTTACTCACCAAATCGCTGCGCCCATTACCCGAAAAATTTCATGGCCTGCAAGACCAGGAAATCAAATACCGCCAGCGTTATGTCGATTTGATCACCTCAGAAGAAACCCGAGCGACGTTTAAATCCCGCTCAAAAGTCGTGGCGGCGATTCGCCAGTTCATGAACGACAACGAGTTTCTTGAGGTTGAAACACCTATGCTGCACCCGATTCCGGGGGGCGCCTCAGCCAAGCCGTTTGTGACGCATCACAACGCGCTGGATATGCAGATGTTTATGCGCATTGCGCCAGAGCTCTACCTGAAACGCCTGATTGTGGGTGGTTTTGAGCGCGTGTTTGAAATCAACCGTAACTTCCGTAATGAAGGCCTCAGCGTGCGTCATAACCCTGAGTTCACCATGATGGAGTTTTACGCGGCTTACACCGACTATCAATGGCTGATGGATTTTACCGAACAATGTATTCGCGCCGCAGCCATTGCTGCCAACGGTACGGCCGTACTCAGCTACGCAGGTAAAGAGGTTGATTTGAGCAAGCCGTTTGAGCGCTTGACGATTGTTGGCGCGATTCAGAAATATGCGCCGCACTATACGCTGGCACAACTTAATGACGCCGACTTTTTGCGTACAGAGTTATTAAAGTTTGGCGTCAAAGCTTTTGACCATGCCGGATTGGGTGCCTTGCAGTTATCCTTGTTTGAAGAAACCGCGGAAAGCCAGCTCTGGCAGCCAACGTATATTATCGACTACCCAGTAGAAGTATCGCCGTTGGCACGTGCCTCTGATCAACAGCCAGAAATCACAGAACGTTTTGAATTGTTTATCACCGGCCGTGAAATCGCCAACGGTTTTAGTGAGTTAAACGATGCAGAGGATCAGGCTGCACGCTTCCAGGCACAAATGAAAGCCAAAGAAGCGGGTGACCAGGAAGCCATGTACTACGATGCAGACTTTATCCGTGCTCTGGAGTACGGTATGCCGCCAACCGGCGGATGTGGCATTGGTATCGACCGTCTGGTCATGCTGATTACCGATAGTCCGAGCATCCGCGACGTGATTCTGTTCCCGCACATGCGCGCAGAAAGTTAAATCATTCAAATTTAACATGTAGCCACCTGAGTCAGGTGGCTTTTTTATGACTAGTAGTCTGCTTGTAAGAAATATGTAAGGTTTGTCATCAAACTGTCATATTGAAAATTCAAAATACGCCCCGGATACACACTTGTAATCTTATAACAGGGGATAAAAATGAATTTGAAGTTTCGTCGTTTGTTGATGGCAACCTTGGCCGGTGGCTTGTTAACAGGTTTGACGTCTGCGGCCTATGCTGATTCAACCACCGACCTGGTGCAGGCATTGATCAGTAAAGGTGTTTTGACCGAAGAAGAGGGCGCTTTGCTGATGAAGGGCCGCACCAATGAAGTCGAAGTGCAGAAAAAGAAAGAAAGCAAAAGCTGGACTAGCCGTGTGAATATGCGTGGTTATGTGCAGAATCGCGTGACTGCCATGATTGGTAATGATGGGGATAATAGAGCCAACCCGGTTGATTTATGGTCTGACCGTTCAGTCGGCACGGATGACTCCATTAACCCAGACAAAAACTTTTTGATTCGTCGCGCACGTATCATTATTTTTGGTGACTTTGGTGACCATCTGAGCTACTACATTCAGCCTGATTTTGCATCCTCTGCTAGCGGTACGAACAACATTGCACAGCTTCGTGACGCTTACGGTGATATCAATATTGATAAGGCAAAAGTACACCGCGTGCGTGTGGGTCAATCTAAAGTGCCTTATGGTTTTGAAAACCTGCAATCCTCCTCTAACCGTTTGGCGATGGATCGTGTAGATGCGCTCAACAGCGCTGTGCGTGACGAGCGTGACACTGGTGCGTTTTACTACTACACCCCAGAAAATATTCAGGCACTCTTTAAAGAAATCAACGATAAAGGCCTGAAACACTCTGGTAACTACGGTATGTTTGGTGCTGGTTTGTATAACGGCCAAGGCGCTAACCGCAGCGATGTAAACGATAATTACCATGTGGTGGCACGTGCTACTTATCCTTGGAAAACGCAATCTGGTCAGATTTATGAAGCCAGCATCCAAGGTTACCATGGTGACTATGCGCCAACGACAGGTCGTTACAATTTCAACGGTAATGCTAACGTGAGTTCATCTGCAAACACTGGCGCAACACGTACGCCTACCATCGCAACCGCAGATGCTAAAGGCTTTAAAGACCAACGCGTTGGTGTGAGTTTTGTGATGTATCCACAACCATTTGGTTTGCAAGCTGAGTGGAACTGGGGTACTACACCTGGTATGGATGCCGCGCAAAACAGAATTGAAGAGAAAAGTCTGCAGGGTGGTTATGTACAAGCAATGTACAAAATCGACAATTTCCAATTCTTAGAGACCAATGGTACGTTGATTCCATTTATCAAATGGCAATACTTTGATGGTTACAATAAGGCAGAAACCAATGCGCCTGAGAACCATGTGAATGATTGGGAATTGGGCCTGGAATGGCAACTTGCGCCTGAGGTCGAAATCATGGCGGAATACCATCACATGAAGCGTAATAACCTGGTGACGGGTAACCGTGCTGGTACCCTTGATTACCAAAGCTTTACAGCAGACGCTTTGCGTGTACAAGTGCAGTACAACTTCTAACAACAAACGTATTAAAACCCAAATTAAAGTCCCGCAGTCTTGCGGGATTTTTTTTAGTCTTTATATAGTTAAAAGTAATATAAAAATAACGAATAATTATTTTTTAAAATATAAATAGTCTGAAATAATGCCGTTCATTCAATGCAGTGAGAGGCATCATGTCTACAGTCTTAAACAAACCAGAAATACAAACCGACGAAGCTGTGCTGGCGATCGTGGCAGCAGCCATTGCGGCAGTGCAACAGGATACCGGTTATGGTTCGATTGAAATTACGGTACATGATGGGCGGGTGACGCAAATTGAGCGGCGCGAAAAAGTCCGCTTTGATCATCAAGTAAAACCTAAAAAGTAGTGAATATTTTACTGAGCGCTTACCAGACTGCTGGAAGTCATTAAATTACGGGAGAATTACATGCAGTTAAAGAAAATAAGTCTTGCACTGGCAACCGCAAGTGTGTGGTGGCTGGGTAATGGCGTTGCATCGGCAGCAGAAGAGGTGCAGCTGGCAGAGACGCAAGTAGAGGATGCTGAACAACAGAAGAAAGTCAAAGCGCGCCTTGAAGAAATCAAAGCTGAAGAAAAAGCGGCTGCAAAAGCAGCCAATGGTTACTACGTTGAGCGTCGCAGCTACGGTACACAAAAAGAAACCGAGCCACCACGCTATGTAAAACAATTGAACAAAACGTGGTTAAAAGACTACGACAGTTTTGCGGATATTGACTGGCTGGATATCGGTTTTGAATATCGCGCACGTTATGAGAGCCGTCAAAACGATTTTCGCCGTGCACAAGAAAACATTGATGATCCACTCTTATTGCGTTCACGCGCTTACCTGGGTTTGAAGAATATTCTGGACCCATTCCGTTTTGCGGTTGAAGTGCAGGATTCTCGTCGTAACCATAGTGATTACAACGATAGCACGGATCGCCGTTTATCTAATGACCCAAAAGATATCGACCATGCTGACTTTTTGCAGGCCTATCTGGAGCTGTATTTCAAAGAAAGCATTTTTGGTAAAGATGACTTGGGCAATAACCGTCCATTCTGGGTACGTGGTGGTCGCCTGGCTTGGGAAGATCTGGATCGTCGCTTGATTGCCCGTAACGAATGGCGCAACACGACCAACACCTTCCAGGGGATTCGCGCCAATATTGGTGAAAAGAAAAACGACTGGCAGTTGGAAGCCTTTGCGGTACAGCCGGTGCAGCGTTTCGCTAACCAGTTGGACCAAGTGGATCATGCCCAGAAGTTTTATGGCCTGGTGGGTGACTGGCGCGGCTGGTCTGAATACGTGACGATTCAACCATACTATTTTTACCTGAAGCAGAATGGTAATCGGGTTGAGTATGACGGTAACGGCACAGCCTATAGTGACCGCAGTGTTTATAGTGCATTGCGACAGACACAAGCACAGGTTGATCGCGAAATTAATACCGGTGGTGTGCGTGTCTATGGTGTGGTTCCAGGGACACAATGGGACTATGACGCCAGCTACAGCAAGCAATGGGGCGAGGTTCAACGCTACATCGGAAACTTGGCCACAGGCCGCTATATCAATGTTGATCACGATGCTTATGCCTATACCGCAGAGCTTGGTTATACCTTTAACAAGCATTCATGGAAGCCTCGTTTCAGTGGGTCTTATGGCGTAGCCAGTGGCGACAAAGTCTCCGGCACCACTGCCACAGATACTTCTGATAATCAGGGTTTTGATCGTTTGTTTGGCTTTGCACGCCCTTGGTCTAACAACGACTATATTCAAATGAACAATATTCGTGCCGCCAAAATACGCGCAGAGTTTGATCCTAAAGTGCCATTTTTGGATAACGTGAAAGTAGATACGGGCTTTAGCTGGTATCGCCTGGATAGCGCAACAGACCGTTGGGCCGCAGGTAACAATTTGCAGGATGTCACGGGTAATGCTGGCAGGGATTTAGGTAAAGAGTTTGATTTAAGAGTGCGTTTTCCAATAAACCAATATGCTGCTTTGAATCTGGGTTATGCACATTTCTGGGCAGGCGACTTCGTGAAAACAACATCACGTTTGGTTGCTGGGCAAGCGAATCGCTCCGATACATCCAACTTCTTTTATACCGAGCTGACTTTATACGGCTTCTAACGACAAGGAAATATGATGACATTCAATCATAGTTTGAAACATGCTTTACTGGCACTCACTTTGGCCTTTCCGTTGTTGTCAGGGGCGGCTGATGTCAACCTGCTCAACGTGTCTTACGACCCAACGCGTGAGTTGTATCAAGACTACAACGACGCATTTGCCAAATACTGGAAAGGCAAAACGGGTGACAATGTGGTGATTAAACAATCACACGGTGGTTCTGGCAAACAGGCGCGTTCGGTCATTGATGGTTTACAGGCTGATGTGGTGACGCTGGCGTTGTCTTACGACATTGACGAAGTGGGTAGCAAAGGGCGTTTGTTCGGGCCAGACTGGCAAAAGCGCCTGCCGCATAACAGCTCACCTTATACGTCTACCATTGTGTTTCTGGTGCGCAAAGGCAACCCGAAAAACATCAAGGACTGGAACGATCTGGTCAAACCGGGCACGTCGGTGATCACACCTAACCCGAAAACCTCGGGTGGTGCACGCTGGAACTACCTGGCGGCTTATGCTTATGCACTCAAGCAGAACAATAATGATGATGCCAAAGCCAAAGACTTCTTGAAAAAGCTGTTTAAAAACGTGCCAGTGCTGGATAGCGGTGCGCGTGGCTCAACCACGACGTTTGTCGAGCGCGGTATTGGCGATGTGTTGCTGGCCTGGGAAAACGAGGCTTTTCTGGCGCAGAAAGAGCTGGGCCCGGACAAGTTTGATATCGTGGTGCCTTCGTTGTCGATTTTGGCTGAGCCACCGGTGACAGTCGTTGATAAAAATGCCAAGCGACATGGCACTGAAGCGGTTGCAAAAGCTTACCTAGAGTATTTGTATAGCGAAGAAGGCCAGGAAGTCGCAGCGAAGAATTACTATCGTCCAACCTTGGAATCTGTGGCTAAAAAGTACGAGAAACAGTTTCCAAAGGTCAATTTGATCAAAATTGACGACACGTTTGGTGGCTGGCAAAAAGCACAAAAAACACATTTTGCCGATGGTGGTGTGTTTGACGAGATTTACCAGAAGTAAGATTTGATCAACAGAAAAAGGCATTTACCCAATGCCTTTTTCTTTCTCTACAAAAGGAGAGTGTTTCATGTCAAAAGCATTAGTGATTGGTGGTGACCGTATTGAAGGCATCAAGCAGGTACTGCAAGCGCAGGGGATCGATAAAATTGATCACTGGACAGGCAGAAAGCCCGGTGATGTGAAGCGCGAGCTACCGGCAAACGTCAATGTGATTGTGTTAGTCACCGGCTGGCTCAATCATTCCATGATGTACCGTATCAAGCATGTGGCGCACAAACGTGGCCTAAAAGTCGTGTATACACGTAATAGCGCCGATGGCATGCAGCGTGTGCTGGAAGCGGCCTGACCCGCTGCAGACGAATTATTAAATTATTTTAAAATAGCTCTAAATTTATCCATTTATTTAACCGATAACACTTTTGAGAGTTAAGGTTTAATACCCTGACTCGAATATGTTTTTGTGCCGACGGCTCAGAATAATGTAGTGATAGCGGTTAAAGGGTAAATGATGAGTCAAACCGGGATTGGCGAGCTGGCAGCGCCACTCAGTGAAAATATAACGCAACGGCAGTTTATGCGGCATCGTCTTGTGCGTAAGGTACAAGACAATACCCATTTTTTGGCCATGGCCAGCATGGTGTGCGGTTTGCTGGGTTTTCCGCATTATCTGCTCGATGTCGATAACAATGTCTGGCTGGCACAATTACTGACGTACCTCACCTTTATTCTGGTCAGCTACAACCTGCTGCTCGAAAACGGCCGCACCAATCTGGCGATGCTGACGATGTCGCTGGTCACCATCAGTTTGTTTATGGTGCAACTCTCGCCATATGCTGCCGATTTTAACGACACCGCACATTTGCTGCGCATTGCAAATGACATACAGGTGCAACAAGATTCCAGACTGGTGGAATATGCCTCAGGCGCTTTATTGGCTTGCTTGATTGCCATTTCCTATCTCTTGCAGCGATCTGGCTGGCTAGCCACTAGTCAGGCGATCTTGTGTGTCGCGGTGATGATTCCATTGATTCCACTGCTGGGTTTTTTATGTGGCATTGCGCGCCCTTATGGCCTGATGCCACCCTTGGCGACCTTGAGTGGTTTGTTATGCGCTTTTGGCCTATTGGCTAGGCATGCCTCGCATCCGCCCATGAGTTATTTATTATTGATGGACGATAACGGCAAGCAGATACGTTTTAGTATTGTATTTTTGAGTTTTTTTGCCATTATGATAGCCAGGGCTGGCGTTGAGTTTGAAGACAATATACGTGCATTGCCAGCGTTGGTGGTGGTGGCGATTCTGGCGATTGTCTATACGATGACGGTGACTTATTACCGTAAAGGCCAAAGTAATGACCAAGTGCTCCCCGCTACGGATATGGACTTTGCCAGCCAACTTGAAGCAGCGTTGGATAGTCACCAGTTTTTTATGGTGTATCAACCACAAGTTGATTTTAATACTAGCAAATTAAAAGGCGTCGAGGCCTTGGTGCGTTGGCAGCATCCAGAAAAAGGCGTGATTTCGCCTGAAAAATTTATTCGCGTGGCCGAACTCACTGGCCTGATTGTGCCCTTAGGTAAATGGGTCATGCGCACCGCTTGCACGCAGGCCGCGCAGTGGAATCATCACCCCGTGCTAGGGCAGATGGAAGTCGCCGTGAATGTCTCGGCCCTGCAATTGAAATCGGGCACGCTAGTGGAGGATATTTTGCAGATACTGGCGGAAAGCGGCTTGCCACCGCAGCGGCTGGTGGTCGAGCTCACTGAAAGCGCTTTTGTGCAGGACGATGGCGAAAATGCCCGCATCATGCATCGCTTGAAGCAGGCGGGCATCAAACTGGCGATTGACGATTTTGGCACTGGCTATTCTTGCTTGTCTTACCTGCGCGATATTCCTGGCGACTACTTGAAAGTCGATCGTTCATTTGTGATGGAACTGCCAGGCCATAACAAGGCCGAGGCGGTGATTCAAGCCATTGTCAGCCTGGGCAAGAGCCTGGACTACCGCATTATTGCCGAAGGCATTGAAACCGAAGCCCAGGCCCATTTTCTTAAAGGCATTGGTTGTGATATCGCGCAAGGCTTCTTGTTTGCCAGACCACTGGCCGCGCAAGCACTTGAGCAGTGGGTCGCCAGCACACTGGCTAGCGCCGAGTCTCCAAACAGTTAATCAAGGGTCAAGGGTTGCACACGTTGCTGACCTGTTCACTCATTGATTCAATCCCGCTATTTCATAGCGAATCATCCATGAGTATCAATTTAATTTCATTGAAAGGAAGATAAAAGCCTGCTTTATTTTATGTTGGTTTCAATCTATTTGCACCTATAGTAAAACCAAACTGCCTGCTAACGCGGGCAATAATATGAGATTGAGACAGGGGGCAACATGTCAGTATCCAGCATTGACTGGTCAGTTGTAACTGGTCAGGAATGTACAACGCAATGCCAGTACATGCGGCATCGGTTCCTCAGAACGTTACAGAAGTACTCTCCTTGGCTGGCAGTGGCCAGCATTGCCAGCGTGCTGCTTGGTTTTCCGTTGACCGACTTGCATCACACTTTCGAACTCAGTGTCTTGCAAAGCTTGAGCTATCTTATGTTTGTCGGCGTGAGTTTATCTGTCATCCATGACGCCAAGCGTGCGCATCCCCTGGTCGGCTGGCTGATTGGTGGCGTGTTAGTCGGCTATCTGTTACAAGCGTATTGGCTGCTAAGCAGTCACGCGTCTTTTACGCATATCGTCTCCCTCAACAGCTTTTCACAAGTCGTCAGCGCTGGCCAGATTGCGACTGATGTCAGCATGTCCTTGCTGGTGGTCGCCGGTTTTTTGCTCTGCCACTTTCAATGTAACCGCGCCAGCCAGGCCGTGCTCATTGTGGCCTTGCTCATGCCTGTCACTGGTTTATTGGCCCGCGCTTACGGCATCCCAGACGCCTATGGCCAGCTTTCCATGCTGTCTTGCTTGGCTGGGTTGTTGAGCGCTTCTGCCTTGCTCGCCAAGCAGGTCTCTCAAACCTCCATCAGCTATTTGTTATTGATGGACGAGTCCGGCAAGCACCTGCGCTGGATTGTCAGCTTGCTGTTTTTGTGTGCCATTTTCTTGGGTGGCGTCGGTGTTTATTTTAAACACGACTACCGTTTGACGCCCTTGATTATCACGCTGTCGCTGATTTGTGTGGTCAGCATTATGACGTTTACCTATTACCGTAAAGGGGTGACGCATGAGCAGGTATTACCACCTGAAGACTTGGCCTTTGCCAGCGAGTTAGAGGCGGCGATTGCGCATCAGGAGTTTTACCTGGTTTACCAACCACAACTGAACTTTATGACGGGTGAACTGGTCGGCGTTGAGGCATTGATCCGTTGGCAGCATCCGCAACAAGGGGTGGTGTCGCCGGCCAAGTTTATTGGCGTGGCCGAGTTGACCGGCCTGATTGTGCCGATGGGCGCCTGGGTGTTAAAAGCAGCTTGTCAGCAAGTGGCATCCTGGCAAACAGGTGCACTGAGTAAGGTGAAAGTCTCGGTCAACGTATCGCCCATGCAGTTACGCTCGCCAGGTTTTACCGATTATGTGTTGCAAGTGCTGCGTGACACCGGCTTGTCCGCTGATCGCCTGGTGATCGAGCTGACAGAGAGCGCATTGATCCACTCTGACTGTAAAGGCACCGATAGCTTACAGGCACTCAAACAATTGGGTGTGAAGCTGGCCATTGATGATTTTGGCACCGGCTATTCCTGCCTGGCTTATTTGCGCGATATTCCCGGCGATTATTTAAAAGTAGACCGTTCTTTTGTCAATGATGTGCCAGGCAAAGAGCGCTCAGAGGCGGTGACCAGTGCCATTGTGGTGCTCGGCAAAAACCTGCATTACCAAATCGTCGCCGAAGGCGTAGAAACCGAGGCGCAAGCCGAATACCTCAAAAGCCTGGGTTGTGATCTGGTACAAGGCTATTTGTATGCCAAGCCGATGCCAGAGCATGCCTTGCAACAGTGGGTGAACGCCAGGCCAGCATAATTAGGCCGCCTGGCATGCATGCTTAAGTGGTTTGAAACTTGTGATGATTAAGTTTGGACCTGACCAGCTCAATATGTGCGCGCAGTTCATAAGCATATTGTGAAAACGGCACCGGCAGTTTCACATTCACCACCTTGGCTTCAATGTCATTCAGTGTATCCAGGCATTGCTGCACGTCTTCTGCGCTCTTGATTTCCTGTAACTGCGTATCGAGAAAGCGCAACTCGCCGTAATAACGGAACAGTTTGCGTTTCACCAGCCATACATACACCATCGGAATAATCTTGGTCAGCGGGATCAGTAAGGCCAGCAATGGCAAAATCACGATCAAGGTGCGGTTGACAAACGTTGCCGCCCAAAACGGCAGGTATTTATCAATAATCGGCAAGCCGGATTTATAAAAATTAAGCGCCTGCGTACTCAGCGGAAAGTCGGTATCCTTGGCCGATGGAAACTCGCCCTTGGTATTAAACAGGCTAGGGCCACCATGTACCTCGGCAATCACTTTCATCATCAGGTAGGCGAGTGCTGGATGCATGCTTTCTTTCACCACCAGCGTGGCCGTTGGTGCCACCAGGTGCACATCATGGCCAGGGATGTTTCTGGCTAGGTCCATTGCCCCTTCGGGTAGCACCAGATGATGCATAAAAGCAAATTTGCGTGAAAAAGCCTCTGCGGTGTCCAGGCTCAGCAAATGCAGGCGTTTGTCAGTCACCATCTCATGAATCATGCCCGAATTGGCGACATCGACAAACAGGGCGGCATCCAGTTTGCCTTGCCGTAAGGCCGTGGCCGCTTCTTCACCGCCAATCTCGACAAGTTTGGTATTGCTGGCACCAATGCCGCTTTCATTGAGCAGCGTGCTGACCAGGCTGTGCGTGCCATCGCCCGCATAGCCAATAGCAATGCGCTTGCCTTTGAGCGCAGATAAATGCGTGGTGCTGTCTTTGCAGCGGCAAAAAATCCACACCGGCTGGTAATACAAGCTGCCCAGCGATAGTAGTGAACCTGCGCCTTCACTGTGAGCGACGCCATCCTGGATAAACGCAATATCGACACCGGATTCCGGGTCTTTTAATAAACGCAGATTTTCATTGTCACCAGAGGTTTTACGCCTCTCGAGGGTGATGCCTTCTTTTTGCAGATAGACGCCGTAGATGGCAGCAAACGCGTTGTAATTTAAATCGGCTTCACCGGTGGCAATCACAATGTTATGCGGCGGCGCCGGGTCTATAAATTTGTAGGCAAAAAAGAGTGCCAGGCAGATCAGCAGCACCGAAGGCAGCGTGGCCTCGAGCATCTCTCTGGTAAAAATAGCGGTGAATTTATTATTGCGCGGATCAAATTTCATCGGTCAATATTCTGTGGGTAAAGGGTCGCAACCGCTGGGTTGGTACAGGGGATTTTACAGAGGGTTGGACAGAATGTCACAACAGAAAAAGTTTGGCGGGCTGCGGCAAAAAAACAGCCATTCACCACCTTGGTGAATGGCTGCGAGGATGAACCGCGTTAAGCGTGGTAAGACGCCAGCCGCTGCAACACCGCAATCATGCGGTCAATTTCTTCATAGGTGTTATAAAACGCCAATGAAGGACGCACGGTGGTTTCTACTCCAAAGCGGCGCAAAATTGGTTGCGCGCAATGGTGGCCAGAGCGCACCGCAATGCCTTCTTCATTGAGCGCAGCGCCGACTTCTTCACTCTGATAGCCCTTGAGGGCAAACGACAGCACGCTGGCCTTGTGCTTGGCCGTGCCTATCAGGCGCAAGTTAGGGATCTGGCACATGGCGGCGGTAGCATATTCAAGCAAGGCATGCTCGTAGGCGGCGATGTTCTCAATGCCCAAGCGTTCAACGTATTTCAGTGCTGCGCCCAATCCCACCGCATCAGCAATATTGCCCGTGCCTGCTTCAAACTTGGCGGGCGCGGCGTGATAGACCGTTTTTTCAAACGTCACATCCTGGATCATATTGCCGCCACCTTGCCAGGCAGGCATGTCTTGCAACACGTCGGCTTTGCCATACAGCGCGCCTATGCCAGTCGGACCAAAGATTTTATGGCCTGAGAAGACAAAAAAGTCTGCATCCAGCGTTTGTACATCGGTACGCAGGTGCGAGACCGATTGCGCGCCGTCCAGCAAGACCTTGGCGCCAGCACGGTGTGCCATGGCAATCATTTCCTGCGCCGGTGTGACCGTGCCCAAGGCGTTAGAGACTTGCGTGAAAGACACCAGCTTGGTTTTGGCTGTGAGCAGTTTTTGGTATTCCTCCAGCAAAATCTGCCCGCTGTCGTCGACCGGAATCACCTTGATCACCGCGCCTGTTTCCTGGCAAAGCTGCTGCCAGGGCACGATGTTCGCGTGATGTTCGAGGTGAGACACCACAATCTCGTCACCAGCGCCCAGGTGTTTTTTGCCCCAGGTTTTGGCCACCAGGTTAATCGCTTCTGTGGTGCCACGCACAAAAATCACGTTATTCACCGACGGTGCATTGATAAAGCGGCGCACGGTTTCACGCGCATCTTCATAAGCATCGGTCGCCCGTGCTGCCAGCGCATGGGCGGCGCGGTGAATATTGGAGTTTTCGTGCTGGTAGAAGTAACTGATGCGATCAATCACCACCTGCGGTTTATGCGTGGTGGCTGCATTATCAAACCAGACCAACTGACGGCCATTGACGCGCTCGTTGAGAATCGGAAAGTCGCGGCGCACGGCGTGCACATCAAACGCCGGGTGCGCAGAAGCAGGCAGGCTGCCGATGACGGCTGGCTCAGCTTGCAAAAAATAAAACGATTGCGCACTGCCTGCGGATGAAGTATTGGCCGCTGGCGTTGCTGCGGCTGATGACGGCGGTTGGCTTACGCCTGTGCCCAGCCAGCGATCCAGTTCCTGCTGGTAAGGAATCTCTATGCCAAGCCCAGCAAAGGCTGCAGGTGCCAAAAAAGCGGCTTCTGGCTGCAAGACATTCAGGTGTGCAGGGTGGTTATGCAGTGGATCGCTACCCAGCGCTTCGACGCCTGGCGCATAGGTAAGCTGTTGCGCCTGTGCTTCTTGCGTGACAGGTTGACCTTGCGATTGCACATAGCTCGGCGAGGCTGCGCCGATCGAGTTGCCGCCCACATTGCCCAGTTTGGTGGTCAATGAGTCTGTGGCGGGCAACGACGGTTGTGGTGCGCGCGCACTGGAAAGTGATTGCGCAAAGTCTGCCGCCGCAAACGGCGCGGTGGCCGGAAAGCCCTCGGCGTAAAGGTCGTTCACTATCTGCGTCAGGGTCGCCGTATCCAGCACGCTCGTATTCTCCAGTTCGCGTCCCACGCCTAGCGCAGCCGTCATCTTCGGATGCTCGCCCGGCAACGAGGCCAAAATGGCCTCAGGCTCAAAGCTTCCGCCATCAGTGAAAGTCAGGTCGATTGAATTACTTGTAGTCATAGTAATGGTCAACTCCGACATCTTCCAGTACGGCAATCGCATCTTCGGTCAGTACCGCCAGTGAGCAATACAGCGAGACCAGGTAAGACGCAATCGCTTTATGGTTGATGCCCATAAAACGTACGGATAGGCCCATGGTTTGTTGACCAGGCAAGTTCGGTTGATACAAGCCAATCACGCCTTGTTTGCTTTCGCCCACGCGTAACAACAGGATTTTGGATTTGCCGTTGACGATAGGCAATTTGTCACTAGGAATCAGTGGAATGCCGCGCCAAGTGAGGAACTGTGAACCGAACAATGACACGGTCGGTGGTGGCACACCACGACGGGTGCACTCACGGCCAAAAGCCGCAATCGCTTTTGGGTGCGCTAAAAAGAACGCAGGCTCTTTCCACACTTTGGTCAGCAATTCATCCAGGTCATCTGGGGTCGGGAAGCCGTTACGCGTTTTCACGGTTTGTGACTTGGCGACATTATTCAGCAGCCCATATTCTTTGTTATTGATCAGTTCGCTTTCCTGACGCTCTTTCACCACTTCAATGGTCAGGCGCAGTTGCTCTTTAATCTGATTATGCGGGCTGCTGTAGAGGTCAGACACACGCGTGTGTACATCGACCACAGTGTTGACGGCATTCAACACATACTCACGGCCCCATTCTTCGTAGTCAACAAAGGTGGCTGGCAGTTCTTTTTCGTCTTTGTTTGAGCAATCGACGGTAATCGCATTCGGGTCTTTGGCTTTGTTGACACGATAAATACCAGCTTCGACTGGCACCCAATTGAGCAAATGCACCAGCCAGCGTGGGCTGATGGTGCTGAGCATGGGCACCGATTTGGTGGCATTGGCAAGCGTTCGTGCGGCGACGTCGCCCAAGGCGCTCTGGGTTGGTTGTTCTGACATACTATTATTCTCCTTATTAAACTAACGAATCGGTAGTGACTGAAAGTAGGGTGATTAAAAATCAAGCCGCGACTGGAATCGGTTTCGCGTCCGAGTGCGCTTGTGTGACGTGACTATTGGCGGGCACGCTACGCGTGACCCAGACATTACCGCCAATAATGGAATGCTTGCCGATGGTGATACGGCCCAGAATAGTGGCCCCAGCGTATACCACCACGCCATCTTCTAAAATTGGATGGCGTTCAAACTTCTTCATCAGGTGACCATTGGCATCTTTAGGGAAGTTTTTAGCGCCCAGCGTCACCGCCTGGTAAAGACGCACATGGTTGCCAATGATGGCAGTTTCGCCAATCACAACCCCCGTGCCATGGTCGATAAAAAAGTAATTACCGATCTGTGCTCCCGGATGAATGTCGATGCCAGTCTGTGAATGGGCAATCTCAGTGATCAAACGCGCAATAATGGTCAAGCCCAGGCCATGCAACACATGGGCGATGCGGTAATGAATCAACGCCAGGATACCGGGGTAGCTGACCAGGATTTCATCGACACTGTCTGCGGCTGGGTCGCCCTGGTAGGCGGCGTCTAAATCGGTATCCAGTTGCAGGCGGATATGTGGCAACTGCTCGGCAAAAGTGTGGGTAAGGATATGCGCTTGGCTATTAAATTGGCTGGCCGGGGTGCCAGGCGCCTTAAAGGCCAGTTCCAGGCGAATTTGCTGCTGCAACTCACGCAAGGCTTTATCCAGCGTGGTGCCGACATAAAAGTTGATCGCATGTGCCTGAATATCCGGGTCGCCCAGGCGGTTAGGAAACAGCGATGCGGCTAGCCAGTCCACCAGCTTGCCCAACGCCTTGCGGGCAGGCAGTTTTGGCGGTTGCGCCAAGCGCTGCCGCTGCTGTAGCGCGCTTTCGCGTATGCTCGCCAGTTGCTGCACGATGTGTTCAATCGCGATCTCTTCCATCGGCTATCCAATCCTGTTTATATGGCATCTATGCTGTGTACAGACGAAAAAAAAGCCAGTCGCCCAATGAGGGTGACTGGCTTCCAGATGTCTGGTCAGCGTTAATCTTTTTAAACTATAAAAGAATCCGCCTGCCTTGAATAGGCCTAACACTAGAATCGTTAATTATTTGTTTATATGTTTTGCTTCTTAAAACGGCGTTGACTGCAGGCCGATCACGGCTGATGATCACTGTGGATTTTATATATCCATATATTATAAATATATTATTTTTTATTCTTTTTAAAAATATAAGTTTATCGTTATAGTGCACACCAGTTTGATCATCATAAGGATATTGTATATGCCGTTTGTTTTGCGTAGCACCCTGCTGGCCATCTTAATGAGCAGTGTGTCACTGCACGCTGCCGAGTTATTAAATGCCTCTTATGATGTCACCCGCGAGTTTTACAAAGACTTTAACCCGGCTTTTGTGCAGTACTGGAAAGAAAAAACCGGCGAAACGGTGACGATTAATCAGTCACACGGCGGCTCGACCAAGCAGGCGCGCTCAGTGGTCGATGGCTTGCCCGCGGACGTGATTACCATGAACCGCAGTACAGACATTGATATCCTGGCGCAAAAAGGCAAACTGATTCCGGCCAACTGGCAAACGCGTTTGCCCAACAACAGCGTGCCTAGCGCGTCCCCAACCGTTTTTCTGGTGCGTAAAGGCAACCCCAAGCAAGTCAAAGACTGGGATGACTTGGTGCGCCCAGGCGTGACCTCGGTGATCCCTAACCCTAAAACCTCGGGTAACGGTAAATATAGTTATCTGGCAGCCTGGGGCTATGTGACGCAAAAGGGTGGTGATGCCACCAAAGCGCGCCAGTTTGTGACGGAGTTGTTTAAACATGTGCCAGTGCTGGATACTGGCGGACGTGGCGCCACCACCACCTTTGCGCAACGTGAGATTGGCGATGTGCTGGTCACGTTTGAAAATGAGGTTTATCTGCTGCAAAAAGAGCTGGGTGAAGACAAATATGAGGTGGTGTATCCGTCTGTGACGGTACTGGCCGAAAACCCTGTATCACTGGTGGATAAAGTGGTGGATAAAAAAGGCACCCGTAAAGTGGCGCAGGCTTATCTTGAGTTTCACTTTTCTCCACAAGGACAAGCCTTGGCGGCCAAGCATTATTTGCGTCCGCAAGTGAGTGAGGTGGCGCAACCGAGCTTTAAAAAGTTACACACGTTTACTGTCAAACAGGTGTTTGGCAGCTGGAACGAGGCCGAAAATACGCACTTTAGTGATGGCGGCATTTTTGACCAGATTTACCAGAAGTAAGCAGATTTCGTCGCATTAAAAAGCAGTTTTGCAGGAGAGTCACCATGACGCAACGTCAACCAAATCAGGAGCCAGAACACGTGATACAGCTGCGTGCCGAGTTAAAGCAGGCACTGTCGCTGGACCTCGAGGAGTTAGGGCTGCTGGAAGCCAGTTCGGGCGAGTATGAGAGCACCTTTATCGGTGTGCACCTCAAAACCGCTTTTCAGCCCATTTATGATGCCAAACAAGGCGATATCTACGGCTACGAAGCGCTGATTCGTCCGTCTTTATTTGGCACGCTGGGCAGCACGCCAGAGTTTGCCTTCACCTATGCCGAGCAATCCGGCAAGCTGGTGCAGTTTGACCGCGTATGCCGCTCCCAGCATGTATTGAACTACCGTGCGATTCACCAGGAAAACGGCTTGCTGTTTTTAAATGTGCATCCTAAATTGCTGCTGGAAGTCAGTGCACACGGCAAGGTATTTGAGCAGATTTTGCATAAATACTCGGTGCCTACGCATCGCGTGGTGCTGGAGATTAATGAGTCCCTGATTGAGCAGGACAAGCACCTGATTTCCGCCATTGAAAACTACCGTGCACTGGGCTACCAGATTGCGTTTGACCACGTCGGCGGCCATCAGAGCAAGTTGTACCGCTTGTGGAGTGCGCATCATGATTACATCAAGTTTGATGTGTCGGTGATTCACCAGGCAGCGCAACAGCCTATGTTGGCTAAAGCCCTGAAAGGGCTGGTAGCCATGGTGCAAGACCTCGGCAGTACGCCGGTGATTCTGGGCATAGAAACACAGCAGCAACTGGATATTGCGATTGCCTCAGGGGCCACTATTTTGCAGGGTAACTTGCTGGCGGCACCGGTGGTGGCCAAAGTCATTAACGCCCAATATCCGCATCGCGCACCCAAAGTAGCCTAATCATTTTTTTAATATAACAGGCGCTTATAAATTAATGATTATTTATTCTTTTAAAATTTAAAAGAATCCAGCTACATTAGCGCCTGTTTACACTGGTTACCACACAACATGGCATCACAAAAAAAGAAACATTTACTGCCCGGCTTCGGGTTGTCATTAGGGGTGACGCTGGTTTATTTAAGCCTGATTGTCCTCATCCCACTCGCCGCTGTTTTTTTACGCACGACTGAACTCAGTTGGCATGAGTTTTGGGCCGTGGTGACGACCCCGCGGGTCGTCGCCACCTATAAACTGACTTTTGGCGCCTCATTTCTCGCCGCGGTGATTAACCTGGTGTTTGGTTTGCTTACCGCCTGGGTGCTGGTGCGCTACCAGTTTTTTGGTAAAAAGGTACTCGATGCCCTGGTGGATTTACCCTTTGCATTGCCGACCGCGGTGGCGGGTATTGCGTTGACCGCGATTTATGCTCCCAATGGCTGGTTAGGGCAATGGCTGGAGCCGTATGGCATTAAAGTCGCCTTTACGCCGCTGGGCGTAGTGGTCGCACTGACGTTTATTGGTTTGCCATTTGTGGTGCGCACGGTGCAACCGGTGCTCGAAGACTTTAGCGCAGAAGCTGAGGAGGCCGCCGCTAGCCTCGGGGCCAACCGCTGGCAAACCTTTTACAAGATTATTTTGCCCGCCATCTGGCCTGCCTTGCTCACTGGTTTTTCGCTGGCTTTTGCCCGCGCTGTCGGTGAGTACGGCTCGGTCATTTTTATTGCGGGCAATATGCCGATGATTTCCGAGATCACCCCGCTGATGATTATTACCAAGCTGGAACAATACGATTATGCCGGAGCGACTGCGATTGCGGTGGTGATGCTGGTGATTTCGTTTGTCTTGTTGTTGCTGATTAACCTGTTGCAGTGGTGGAGCAATCACCGCCATGGCAATAAATAAATTGGCTGCGCTCGCTCAATATTTAATCGAATAGAAAATTTATGCAACCCACACAATTTCAACAATACCAGGGCAAGGTCGCTTTCAAACGCGCGACGTCTGAACCGGCTTGGGTGCGTTGGGGCCTGATCGGCCTGGCACTCGCTTTTTTGGGGCTGTTTTTACTGATTCCGCTGGCCGCGGTGTTTACTGAAGCCTTGCGTAAAGGCTGGGGCGTCTATCTGGCGGCGATTACAGAAGCAGATGCTTTGTCGGCAATGAAGCTGACGCTGATTGCTTCATTCATTTCAGTGCCACTTAACCTGGTGTTTGGCGTGGCGGCCGCCTGGGCGATTACCAGGTTCGATTTCAAGGGCAAAAGCTTTTTAATCACCTTGATTGACTTGCCGTTTGCCGTGTCACCAGTGATTGCCGGTTTAATTTTTGTGCTGATTTTTGGCCTGCAAGGCTGGTTTGGCGAGTGGTTGATTGATCATGATTTTAAAGTGGTGTTTGCTGTGCCTGGCATTGTGCTGGCGACCATTTTTGTGACCTTTCCGTTTGTGGCGCGCGAGCTGATTCCGCTCATGCAGGCGCAAGGCAAAGAAGAGGAAGAGGCCGCGTTGGTATTAGGCGCGTCTGGTTGGAAGATGCTGTGGCACGTGACTTTGCCTAATGTGAAGTGGGGCCTGATTTATGGCGTGATTTTGACCAATGCACGCGCCATGGGCGAGTTTGGTGCGGTGTCTGTGGTGTCTGGCCATATCCGCGGGCTGACCAATACTATGCCGCTGCATGTCGAGATTTTGTATAACGAATATAACTATGCCGCTGCGTTTGCCGTTGCTTCATTGCTGACGCTGCTGGCGCTGGTAACCCTGGTCTTAAAAACATATGTCGAATGGCAGGCTTCGCGTGATGCCGCCAATATTGAAAAGGAAGTGACGGCTTAACATGAGTATTACCATTCAACAGATTAATAAAGGCTTTGGCCAATTTAGCGCGTTGCGTGATATTAACCTGCAAGTGCCGTCTGGCGAGTTGGTGGCCTTGCTCGGGCCCTCAGGTTGCGGCAAGACTACTTTGTTGCGCATTATTGCTGGCTTAGAGTCGCCCGACAGCGGCCAGGTATTGTTTGATGGCGTAGACACCACGCACCGCGATGTGCGTGAGCGCCAGGTGGGTTTTGTGTTTCAACACTATGCGCTGTTTCGCCATATGACTGTGTTTGAGAACGTGGCGTTTGGCCTGCGTGTGCGCCCAAAAGAAACCCGTCCGTCAGATGCTGAGATTAAAAAACGCGTGCATGATTTGCTCAAACTGGTGCAGTTAGACTGGCTGGCAGACCGTTATCCACCGCAATTATCTGGTGGCCAGCGTCAGCGTATCGCCTTGGCGCGTGCGCTGGCGGTAGAGCCTAAAGTGTTATTGCTGGATGAGCCCTTTGGCGCCCTGGATGCCAAGGTGCGTAAAGACCTGCGCCGCTGGCTGCGTCGCTTGCACGATGAGTTGCATGTCACCAGTGTGTTTGTGACGCATGACCAGGAAGAAGCGCTGGAAGTGGCAGACACCATTGTGGTCATGAACCACGGCCAGGTGGAGCAGGTGGGTTCACCTCAGGCGGTGTATGATCAGCCCGCGACGCCGTTTGTGTATGAGTTTTTGGGTAATGTGAACGCGTTTGAAACACCGCAAGGCAAAGGCTTTGTGCGCCCTTATGAAATCGCCGTCAGCCGTGAGGCTGCAGCCAATAGCATCGCAGGGGCGCTAACCTATGTGCATTCTGTCGGTTCGCTGGTCCGCCTTGAGATCAAGCGCACAGACAATGCGCAATATGTGGATGTGGAGCTGGGGCGTGAACAGTTTAACCAGTTGAATTTTAAACAAGGCGAAACGGTGTATTTAAAGCCGACGCAACTGCGTGTGTTTTAAACAACGACTCAGTCATTAGCACACTGGTTTTAGACAAAGGCGAGCTCATGTGCTCGCCTTTTTTGTTATCAACTATTAAATTAAATCAATATTTAATGACATAAACAGAATAACGTTATCATGTCTTGTCACTCCATGATACTTGCTAATAAAAGCGAGCACTTGGGGTGTCTATGAAAAAACAATGGTATAGCGATGACGTACGACGAACACATCCCTGAAACTGATAATCCTCCAGAATATGCACACATACTAGTCACCGATGAGTGGCAAGCCATCATAAGCAGCACGCCGCCGGCGGTGATTCAGCAAGTGTATGCCTTGATCGGCGACCATATGCAGGAGTTACTCACTGGCTACCGCCACTATTTAAGCACAGACCCGGTATTAAGCAAGGTGCTCAATACCGAAGAGATGCGCACCCAATGGACGGCGGTGTTTGAAGAGTGGGCGTATCAACTGTTTAGCATGCAGTTTTCGGATGTCAGCCACTTTGTGCAAGCGCAGCACGCGTTGGGCATGAAGTTGTCTAGAGTCGGCTACCCGGCACACTCAGTGTCTAAAAGCCTGCGCATGATCAATGCCTGTATTTTGCGACATATCCTGATGCAGCCATGGACCGATGAGCAAAAACTGCAATCAGTGATGTATGTGAATCAGCTCATTGGCTTATCGTATGAGATTCGCAACCAAGGCTACATGCAGTCTATTTCTGACAAGACCCGGCTGGACGAGTCGTATCGCCTGGCGGTGATCGGCAGCAATATCGCCATGGAAAGAGAGCGGCAGCGGGCATTTTTAACCGAGTGGGAGCGCAATATTCTGGCCTGGTTTTACAGCCCGTCTGATATTGGCCTGCCAAGGTTGGCCAAGTCTGAGTTTGGCATGTGGTTTTTGCACAAAGCCAGCCTGATGTTTGAGCGCACGCCCAAGTTGCAAAACATTGCCGAGTGCATCGCCAAAATAGACCAGCAAATTTTACCCAAGCTCGAAACCACGCAATACGACGACCGCGCCGCGATAGGTAGCCAGTTTCAGTTGATTCAGCAGGACCTGGTGAAAATCAAGTTTGTGATCAATGAAATTTTTGATGCACATATTGAACTGGATAATGCGCGTGACAGCCTGACCCGCTTGTTGAACCGGCGTTTTATCCATACCGTGCTTTCGCGCGAAATCGCCTTGCAAAAGCGTGCAGGCGCCATCGGCTTTGCGGTGCTGATTCTCGACCTGGATCATTTTAAAAGCGTCAATGACCGCCATGGTCATGCTGCGGGTGATATGGCCTTGCAGAAAGTGGCTGCCTTGATGACAGAGTCGGTCAGACCGTCTGACTTTGTGTTTCGCTATGGTGGCGAGGAAATGTTATTGATTCTGGTCGAGGCAGATGCGGCCACCGCCACCAAGGTGGCAGAAGAGATTCGCCACAAAGTGGCACAAGCGCAGATTCTGGCGCCTAACGGTGAGCGTCTCGCGCTTACGGTCAGCATTGGTGGCGCACTGGCCAAAGGCAACATTGACTACGAGTCCGTGATCGCGGAGGCAGACAAAGCGCTGTATCAGGCCAAACATGCAGGCCGTAACCGCGTGATGATGCGTGCCTGATTATTGTTCGCGCATGATATTGCCTGAAATCACAAAGCGTTGTTTGCCATCTGTGATGGTTGAACAGACCTTCATGGTATGGAGGTTGATGACTTGCGTCACGTTGATGCCGGTTTTTTCTACCCAACTGGCAAAGTAAACTTTGTCGGCGACCGTAAAGCGCTGAGGCGTTTCGATCCCATGTGCGCCTTTTTCATCGCCCTCAATACATAACCAAGACATTGACTGAGCGTCCTTGACTGTTACCCGGTAAACGCTGCCGCCATCATATTGATAACGAAACTGGCCGAGGTAAGCTTCGCCTGCCTGTGCATTAGAGACCAGGCCTGAGAACAGCAGGCCTGTGATGCGTAAGGGCAAAGATTTCATCTATGTGTTCCTATCAGTGCTAAAGGGGATGATTTTAGACGCGACAGCGTCATTTGGTGACATCATTCGCTACTTTAGCGATGCATGCAGGCCAGCATAAGCGGCCTGCATTGCCACACATATGCCAGCGATGAATTAGACCTTGGCCAACGCCTGCTCGAGGTCCGCAATCAGGTCATCAATATGCTCGATGCCAACAGACAGCCGCACCATGTCCTCGCTCACGCCCGCACGCGCCAGTTCTTCGGCGTTGAGTTGCCTATGCGTGGTGGTGGCCGGGTGGCAGGCCAGGCTTTTGGCATCCCCAATATTCACCAGCCGGGTGAATAGCTGCAATGCATCAATAAAGCGTGTGCCGCCTTGCAGCCCATCCTGCACGCCAAAAGACAAGATGCCTGAGGCTTGGCCTTTAAGGTATTTTTTCACCAGGGCATGATCAGGATGATCTGCCAGCCCGGCATATTTGACCCATTTGACTTTAGGATGCTGTGCGAGGTAACTCGCCACCGCCAGCGCGTTGGCGCTATGCCGCTCGATACGTAACGCCAGCGTTTCCAGCCCTTGTAGGATCAAAAAGCTGTTAAATGGACTGAGAGCGGCGCCCGTGTTACGCAATGGCACCACGCGTGCACGTGCAATATAGGCCGCAGCGCCCAGCGCTTCTACATAATTCACGCCGTGATAACTCGGGTCTGGGGTATTGAGGCTAGGGAACCTGTCTGCATGTTCGCCCCATGGGAATTTTCCGCTATCGACAATGATGCCGCCAATGGAGTTGCCATGGCCACCGATGTATTTGGTGAGCGAGTGCACCACAATATCCACGCCATGCTCAAATGGCTTGGCCAGAATCGGCGTGGCGACCGTGTTGTCCACAATCACCGGCACACCATGTTTGTGCGCAGCGGCGCTGATGGCGGCCAGATCCACCACATTGCCCAGCGGGTTGCCTATGGTTTCAGCAAACACCAGTTTGGTACGGCTATCGATAAGCTTTTCCAGCGAGGCCGGGTCGCGATAATCAAAAAACCGCACTTCTATGCCTTGCTTGGGCAAGGTGTGGGCAAATAAATTATAGGTGCCGCCATACAGCGTCGAAACCGACACAATATTGTCGCCTGCTTCGGCAATGGTTTGAATGGCATAGGTAATTGCCGCCATGCCAGAGGCCAGCGCCAATGCGCCGATGCCACCTTCGAGTTGCGCCAGTCGCTCTTCAAGCACGGCGGTGGTCGGGTTCATGATGCGGGTGTAAATATTGCCCTGTACCTTGAGGTCAAACAGGTCTGCGCCATGCTGGGTGTTATCAAACGCATAAGAAGTGGTTTGATAGACAGGCACCGCGACCGCCTTGGTCGTAGGGTCAGGGCTATAGCCGCCATGAATGGATAGGGTTTCTTGCTTCATCTCGTCGCTCTCCTGCTTATGATTATTGGAAAAAGCAGTATAAACCTGACGCAAGAATGGGGTTATAACATTTGGTGAATGGCTTATAACCTTTATTTATGAGGCGATAGGCAGAAAATCACAAGTCCGGAATTAAGTGCCCAAGCTTGACCGACTTGGTTTGCAGGTATTTGAGATTGTCTGCAGTAGGCGTGGTGAGCAGTGGCACTTGTTGATGCACGCTGATGCCCAAGGCTTGCAGGGCGGTGCGCTTGTCCTGGTTGTTTGACAGCAAGCGGATGCTGCTAATGTCAAAATACCCCAGCATATCAGCCGCCGCTTCATAAGTGCGTGCATCCACCGGCAAGCCCAGCGCGACGTTGGCTTCAACCGTATCCATACCCTGGTCTTGCAGGGCATAAGCGCGCATTTTATTAGTGAGGCCGATGCCGCGGCCTTCATGGTTTTTGAGATACAGAATCAAGCCCTGGCCGCTTTGCTGGATCAGGCGTTGTGCGTGATGCAGTTGCTCACCGCAATCGCAACGCGTAGAGCCAAACACATCGCCAGTTAAACATTCTGAGTGCACTCTCACCAGCGGGTCTTGCTTGCCTTGTACTTCACCGCAGGTCAAGGCGACATGCTCCAGGCCATTGCGGCTGTCAGTAAATACGTGGACATCAAACGCACCAAACTGAGTCGGTAGTCTGGCAGTAGAGGTATGGGATAAGAAAAGCATGTCGGCAAACGCTGGTTATAAAAGCTCAATCTTATATTGTAGCGGTTGTGCGTTTTTTAAAGTATCCCTGAGCAATTAATCTTAGCCTTTGGCTGACTGTAATTCAGCTTGGTTTAAGATGAATACTGTTAAACTTTGTGCTATTTGAGTGGTTTTCGGGAGAGTTGACGTGATGTTTTGGACGCAACGTCGCATGTGGGTAGTGCTGTTAGCGCTGCTTGCGGTATTGCTGGTGCTGGTTTACCTGCCACGCGCAGACTCAGGTGAGAGCGCTAGCAGCGCCAGCCGCTTATCGGCCAAAGGCGATATTTTGAGTCTGGAAAAAATCTCTCAAAAAGCCAAAAGTTATAAACCCGGCGAAATCCTCGAGGTCGAGCTCGAGAAGAAGCATGGGCGTTATGTTTATGAAGTGGATATTCTGGATGCCGCCAGCCAGGTGTGGGAGTTGAAGCTGGATGCCAAGAGCGGGCAGTTGCTCAAAATGGAGCAAGACGACTAATGATGCTGGGCGATAGGATATTAAAATGCGCTTGCTGCTGGTAGAAGATGACGTGGTGCTGGGTGCGCAGACGCAGCAAGCACTTAAAGCGGCAGGGTATGCCTGTGACTGGCTGCAAGAGGGCGTTGAGGCCAGTATCCAGGGCACACTGGAGCCTTATGACCTGGCGATTTTAGATTTAGGGTTGCCGGGCAAGCCTGGTCTGGAGGTGCTGGCTGAGTGGCGTATACAGCCAATCAGCATGCCGGTAATTGTGTTAACCGCGCGCAGTAGCTGGCAAGAAAAGGTGGAGGCATTTAACCAAGGCGCGGATGATTATGTGACCAAGCCTTTTCATCTGCCGGAGTTGTTAGCACGCATCAGTGCCGTGCACAAACGTAGCGTGGCGGTGGTGAATCATGCGCTGGTGGTGGCAGATTTACGCCTGGACGAGCAAACGCAAACCGTCTGGCAGGGCGACACTGCCTATGTGTTGACCGGCACCGAGTTCAGGTTGTTGCGCTACCTGATGTTACACCCGGGACGAATTTTTTCTAAAACCGAGCTCACAGACCATGTCTATGCCTACGATGCAGACAAAGACAGCAATGTGATTGAAGTGTATATCAATCGCCTGCGGCAAAAAGTGGGTGCCAACCGTATCCAGACCAAGCGTGGCCAGGGCTATTTGTTCGTGGCTGAGAATCAATGAAATCGCTACGCAGACAGTTATCACTGGGCCTGACACTGAGCCTGGTGGGTTTGCTGACCCTGCAATGGGCTGTAGTCACGTTTACGATCGACCATTTAATCCAGTCGCAAATGACGGCGCGCATGCAACAAGAGGCCGAGGGCCTGCTGGCGGGCGTGTCGGTGAATGCGCGCGGGGAATTAACGCTGGAGCCGCGACTGATCACGACGAATTACCAGCGGCCATTTTCAGGCAGTTATTTTATTGTGCTGCTCGACAATGCAGGCAAGGGCGGTGCGCAAAAAATACAGTCGCGCTCATGGTGGGATGTCGACATCCCAGTCAGTGCGCTCAAGGTCGGTGAGGAGCGGGTCAGCCATATCACCGGCCCCGAATCGCAACCTTTGCTGCAATTGGGGCATGCTTACCGTAAACAGCAGCGCACCATTACCATTTACATTGCAGAAAGCCTGGTTGAGTTACAGCAAAGCCTGCGCCTGTTTCACTGGTTGTATGGCGTGTTTTCCTTGCTCGGGCTGTTGGCGTTGCTGGCCTTACAGCGCTGGATTGTGGTGAATACATTATTGTCTTTGCAGCAGATCAAGGAAAACCTGGCAAAAGTCGGCAGTGGCGAGTTACAGCAGATCAATGCCAACGGCCCGGCAGAGGTGATGCCGCTCATAAATGAATTTAACCGTATCCTGAAAAGTGCCAGCCAGAAAACCCGTCGCTCACGGCTGGCCATCGGCAATCTGGCACATGGGCTCAAAACCCGCTTGGCGCAGTTGCAGTTATTGTCTGGCAGCGAGTCAACCACAGACGATAGCGAATTAAGGCGCATGGTGCAAAACTGTAGCCAGGAGATTTACCAGGACGTAGAGCGTGAATTAAAACGGGCGCGGCTAATGGGCGATGTGTATACCAGCCAGCAGACCGACCTGGCGTTGGAGCTCCCCAAACTGGTGGCTGTGTTGCAAAAGATTTACAGTGAAAAAACAGTCGCCTTTGCCTGGCAGCACGATGGACAGCCACGCGTCATGATAGACCGTGAAGACCTGCTGGAGTTATTGGGCAATGTGCTGGATAACGCTTTTAAATGGTGCCACGGCCAGGTGCAACTGCATCTCTCTGTGCAAGACACCATTCAGCTGGTGATTGAAGATGACGGCCCTGGCAGTGACGTGCCAGCATTAGAAACGCTGCTGCAGCGCGGCATGCGTATGGATGAATCCAAACCCGGCAGTGGCCTGGGCCTGGCGATTGTGCAGGATATTGTGCAGCATTACCACGGTCAGATTACGCTCACGCCTTCTGCGCGTTTGGGTGGTTTGCAGGTGCAAATCACTCTGGTGCCAGCTTGAGCCAGCACCAGAGTCAGGTGTTTAAAACCAGTCGCGGTTGATGCTATTTACCTTGCCGGTTTTCGCATCAATATATACTTCCCATTCGGCGCCATTGCTATCGACAATTTCAACCTCGTAGTCCCAGCCAGATTTGAACTTTCTGCGTTCCAGTTCAACTTCTTTCACTACGCCGGGTTTGGCTGACAGCGCTTTGGCCTGTGCTTCTGCATGCGAAATCAGGCCAAACGCTTTGGCTTTTTCAGACATCTTTTGTACGTCATCATCGTCATCGTCTGCCAGTGCCGTTTGACCGGCCATTGCGCCTAAAAACAAGGCAATCATCAGCAGCTTAACGGGTTGGTTTGAGGCTTTAAGCATCGTGTTCTCCTTTGGTGTTGAGTATTCACGATACCCGGCGCGGCTTAATTCATGCTTAATTTTACCTGATTATGACTTTAACTTTCATGCATGCTGGGCAAGTGCAGATTAGGCTGATGCGTTTTGAGTTGATTAAACAACCAGCGCGTTTCGAGCAGGTTCCATACCCTGAGCATGGCTTCCATATGGTCAAACGGTTTGGTTAAAAAGTCTTTGGCGCCCAGCGCCAGCGCTTTGCGCCGCGTGGCAATGGTGGCGTCAGCGGTGAGCACCAGCACCGGCAAAAAGTCATGTGGCCCGACATGGTGCGAGAGCTGATCAAGCACGGCAAAACCATCCAGCACTGGCATCATTAAATCGAGCAAAATCAGGTCAGGCTGAAAAGCATTCACCAGGTCCATGGTCTTGGTCGAGTCTGTCGTGCTAATCACCTGCTCAAATCCTTCTTTGGTCAATAGCTCTTCAAGCAGGCGTAAATTGGCTTCGGCATCGTCAATAATGAGGATTTTAGAGGCACGTAATTGTTCAATATTCATGGCGTCTCGGGCAGGAGTTTTAATAATAACTGGTTAAAAGCCGCCACATTAAGCGGCTTGGTAAAGTAGTGCGTGATGCCGAGCGCATTGAGGCGCTGCATGGTGTCCGGCAGGGCGTCTGCACTTAAGATCACAATAGGAATTGCCTGTAAATCCTGGCGGCTGGACAGGATATGCTGAATCAGTGACTCCCCAGAGCCATCGGGCAGGTTGAGGTCCAGTAGCAGCAAGTCTGGTTGCATATCACGTAGCCAAACCATGCTCTCCTGCAGGCTGGCGGCCAGATGCAACTTGAGATGACGGTGCTTGCTCATAATCGCTTCTATCAATGCCTGATTGCTGTGGTTGTCTTCCACATACAAAATATGCCGTTTGGCTGAGCGGTGCGCGGTCGCGGCGGGGAGTGCATTCGGCGCAGGATGGGTGTCGACTGGCGGCGGCACCTGCTGAGTTGGCTGTTCGGTTTCCGGCAGGCTGATCCAGAACAGGCTTTGATCTTCAGCCACGCCAATCTGGCCACCCATGGCGTCCATCAGTTGTTTGCTGAGCACCAGGCCTAAACCAGTGCCTTCTGTCACCGTGCGCTCTGCCCCCAGGCGGTCAAATGGGGTGAATAAACGTGAGCGTAATGCGGCTGGAATCCCTTGCCCTTGGTCACGTACATCGACGCGGATTTGCCCATGCTGGCGATAAGCGCTCACGGTGACCGTGGTATTTTCCGGGCCGTATTTCAGTGCATTGGCCAAGAGGTTTAAAATTACTTGTAGCAGGCGCTGACGGTCTGCACGCACCTTCAGATCAGGTTCAAAATGCGTTTCTATGCTGATGTCGCGCACTTTTTCCAGCGGCTTCAAGTAGTGATAAGCCTCTTCGAGCAAGTGGTTTAGGGCAATCACCTCCATAGACATGCTGATATCGCCGCTTTCAATGCGTGAAATATCCAGCACTTCATTAATTAGCTTGAGTAAGTGTTGGCCCGCGTTATGAATCAGCGTGGCACTGTCTTTTTGCCGACCCTCTGGCAAGTCATTTTCGAGGATCTGCGCAAAGCCTAAAATCGCATTGAGCGGGGTTCGTAACTCGTGGCTGGTGCGTGATAGAAAGTTACTTTTGGCCGCACTGGCTTCTTCGGCATCTACCCTGGCCAAATGGGCTTCTTGTGCGCTTTGGGTCAGCAATTGCGAGGCATGCTCCAGTTCGCTGGTGAGTTCGCCCAGTTCATCGCGGCTAATGCTGGGTAGCGCCAGCGGCTCCCCTTTCACCAGATGTATAGCGCTATCCCGGATGGTTTTAACGCGGGCGACAATGGTTTGGGTAAACAGCCAGACACCGATTAAGGAACCGACGACGCCTGCAATCACCGCCATCAGGGTGATACGCAAATTGCGTTTGCGCTCGTAAATCACTTCTTTTTTATCCTGGTCCACAATAGCGGATTCGCGCTGGCTCATCTGGTTAAGATGCGCTCGCAAACGGTTTAAGGCATCGCCCTGCGAGCTGAATTTACCAATCAGCGCCTCATCTGCTTCGTCTTCACTATGGCTGGCGAGTATCGCCAGGTCATCGAGGTTTTTGTTCACCAGTGGATGAATGACTTGTAATAAGTGTTGCTGTGAGCGGTCATCGAGGTTGTGCTCCAGCGAGCGCAACAGTTGCGGCATGCTTTGCTTGGCGCTTTCATAACCGGCCAGAAACTGGCGGTTGCCTGTGAGTAAAAAGTCGCGCACACCTGTAGAGGCTTCTAGCAGCAGGGTTTGCAGGGTTTGAATATCCTGCTGGATTTGCAGCGCGTTTTGCACGCGTCTTTCGAGCAAGGCCGCTTGTTGCTCACTCTCAAAAATCAGTGCCAATGACGCGAGCAATACGGTGAGTGGCAAGGCATTGAGGACGATGCCTTTGGTAGTCAGTGATAAATCCTGCCACAAATGATTCAGGCGGCTGGTGAGCTGTACCATGGGTTTAAGCATGCTTAGGCTCATAGTCCGTCACTCTTAAAACCGGCCTCAACGGCCTTGACCGCCGCTTGGGTGCGGTCGTTTAAGTCCAGTTTGCTTAAAATGCGTTCAATATGGATTTTAACCGTGCCGGGTGAAATGCCCAGCTTTTGCGCCAGTGCAGCGTTACTGGGCCCGGAAGGCAGCAGGGCAAATACTTCACGCTCACGTGGTGTGAGTTTTTGCAGATAGCTGTCGTCAATCACGCTATTGGCTTGCGCCTGGCCTTGCAAGGCAAACCCCAGCACGCCGCACACACTGTGTAGTACTTGTAAACTGGCGGCGCTTAAGGGGTTGCCAGTGATTAACCCCAATAAACCAACAGCACGCTGCTGGCAGGCAATCGGCAGGTGATAACAATGCCATGTGGTGTGATCTGTATTGGCTGGTAACGTCCACAGGCTAGGCACAAATTGCGTATGCACCTCAAAATGTATGGGCTCTTTGAGCCATTGTGCCAGTGCACCCAGCATAGGCACGCGCGCACCAATCGGAAAGGTTTTGCCGCGCTGGGCTAGTATTTTTAGTGCCCCGGCATGTTGTTGGCTAATCAATCCGTGAGGCGCACCAAATTGCATGCACACTTCATCCAGCAGCCATTGCATGAGGTCTTCTGACCAGCCGTGGCTGAACAATTTCTGTCCAAAACGCTCAAATAGCCTGTCATGTGCGATTTGAACTTGGGTTTGTTTAAGCGCGCTGCGTAAGGCAAAGGCGCTTTCTGTGGGGGTGGGGCTGTCGTTCGGCATATGCCGTTAAGTATATACCGAACTACCTATATCGGTAGATTTATTGATGACAATACACGGGCAAAATGCAATCCATCGTGAATGCAATCAGATTCACACCACCAAACAACCCGTCTGAATGACGATTTAAAGGAGAAATACCATGCGTAATATCACTATCACTACTGCCATAATTTTGGGTTTGAGCCTGAGTTTGCCAGCGCAAGCCACTGAAACAGTGACAGGCGAAACGGTTAAGAATACACATCATGTGCAATTTTTGGGTCAGCGAGCATACCAGCAGCCAGTGGTCGCTAAAGCGGATTCTGAGCAAGCTTGGGTGGGTGCGACACTGCGAGTGGACCAAACAACTCCACAGCAAACTTTGAAGCTGCATTCACTGGGCAAGCGCGCGTTCTAGTCAGTGTTGCGTAAGCTTGTTGCGACATAATCACTTCACACCATTGACAGGTGTATACACAAACAAATTATGTAGGAGCGAAAAATGAGCAAATTATTATTGGCAGTATTGATCGCATTTGGTTTAATGGCTCAAGCGCAGGCCGACGAGTCTATTGATCAAGAAGCTGCGACAGTGAAGCAGATGCATGAACACAATTTTTTGGGTAAGCGTCCTTATGCCAAAGCGCCAGTCGCTAAGCAAAACCCTGATGAAAAATGGGTGGGAGCGGGGATTGTGACCGACAAGCCTGAAAAAGGCTTCGACAAACATCAGCAAATGCGCTTGAATTTTATTGGCAAGCGTCCTTACACCGGAAGTGTTGCTGACTAGTCTTAGCTGACTTTGCTTTGAACCAAAACCCCGCATTGTTGCGGGGTTTTGTGTGTTGTAAATCAATAAAAAATTAACAATATAAAAATTATGTTTGTGAAGGATATACACCATGTCAACCTCTGTGCAGGGGTCTGCAATAACAGACCTGTTTAAACACGTCAACCGAGACTTGCCAGCCTCTATTGTCGTGTTCTTTGTCGCATTACCCCTTTGTTTGGGCATCGCGCTGGCGTCTGGTGCGCCGCTATTTTCTGGCGTGATTGCCGGCATTGTTGGCGGGGTTGTCGTTGGCCTGGCGAGTGGTTCTCAACTCGGCGTAAGTGGCCCGGCTGCTGGTTTGGCCGTGATTGTGATGGCCGCGATTGCCAACTTAGGTTCTTATGAAGTCTTTTTAGCGGCGGTAGTGCTGGCGGGTGTGTTCCAGTTTTTGCTGGGGCAGTTCAAAGCAGGCTTTATTGCTTATTTTGTGCCTTCTTCAGTCATTACCGGCATGCTGACAGGGATAGGGTTGCTGATTATCCTCAAACAGATTCCCCATGCCTTTGGTTACGATGCCGACTACGAGGGCGATGAGTCGTTTGATGCGTTTGCAGGGCACGATACTTTTAGCGATATTCTGCAGGCCTGGGACTTGTTAACGCCCGGCGCAGTCTTGATTGCTGCGGTGTCTTTTGCGCTTCTGATTTTGTGGGATACCGTGCTGACCAAGAAACACCGGATTTTCCAGTTACTGCAAGGGCCGATTGTGGTGGTGTTGGTCGGTATTTTGTTTAATGTGGCCTTTATGCGCGGCTGGTTAAATTTTTCATTAAGCGCGGATCAAATTGTGCGTTTGCCAGTAGCGAGTAGCCTGGGAGAATTTGCCAGCTTCTTTACCCATCCTGATTTTAGCCAAGTGACGCAGCCCATCGTGATTAAAACCGCCTTGGTGATGGCGATAGTCGCCAGCCTGGAAACCCTACTCTGCGTGGAGGCGACAGACAAGCTTGATACACACAAGCGCGTGACGCCAACCAATAAAGAACTCAAGGCACAAGGCTTGGGTAATATTGTCTCTGGCCTGATTGGGGGGCTGCCGATTACACAGGTGATTGTGCGCAGTAGTGCTAACGTCACTTTTGGTGCACAAACCAAATTGTCAGCCATTTTGCATGGCTTCTGGTTGCTGCTCAGTGCCATTACCATCGCCAGCTTCCTCAATCTGATTCCTTTGGCCAGCCTGGCGACTATCCTGATTATGGTGGGTTACAAGCTGGCAAAACCTAAACTGTTCAAACAGATGTATCAGTTAGGCTGGGAGCAGTTTGTGCCGTTTATGGTGACGATTATTGCGATCGTATTGACTGATTTGTTAACGGGCATCGGCCTGGGGCTGGTGGTGGCGATCTTTTTCACCTTGCACCACAGCTACCGCAATTCGCACTACATCAAGCAAACACGTTCTACCAAAGAAGGCAAAGAGGTGTATGAACTGGTGCTGGCGGAAGAAGTCTCCTTTTTTAACAAGGCCAGCATCCTGGAAGTATTGGAAGCGATTCCCCCCAATAGTAAAGTGGTGATTGACTGCACCCATAGTAAATCAATCGCTTATGATGTCGTCGAATTTATTCACGGTTATCAGCAACACGCCAAATTGAAAAATATTGATGTAGAAACCATTGATTTCAACCCACCCAAGCATATGCTTGGGCATTAAGTAAAAAGTCTGGCTACAAGCCAGACATAACAATCATCGAGTAGAGGATACATACTATGTACAAGCACCCATTATTGGACCGCGACAAAATGACGGCGCGTGAAGCTCTGGATATTTTGATTGAAGGCAATCACCGTTTCATGAGCGATCTCGAACAGGATAAAGACTTCAAGAGCCTGATTCAAATTACCAAAGATAAGCAGCATCCATTCTCGTCATTTTTAAGTTGTAGTGACTCGCGCGCGCCGGTTGAATTGTTGTTTGATCAGGCCTTAGGCGATGTCTTCAGTGTGCGCTTGGCTGGCAATATTGCCTCTGACAAAGCGATTGGTAGCCTGGAGTTTGGCAGCAAGTATTTAGGCAGCAAACTGATTGTGGTAATGGGGCATAGTTCTTGCGGCGCGGTTAAAGCGGCTTGTGACGACTTTAAAGATGGCCATATTGGCGAGATTATCAACTTAATCAAACCGTCTATCCGGCATGAAAAAACCATCAATGACCCAGCGCAGCGTAACTCTAAAAACAGTGATTTTGTGGAGAAAATTTGCGCCTTAAATGTGAAGTATCAGATTGAAACCATTATTCGTTGCAGCGACATTATTGATGATATGTTACACACCAAGCAGATTGGTATCGTGGGCGCCATCTACGATATTTCAACCGGTAAAGTGAATTTCATGGAAAACACGTTTATCGGCTAAGTGGTGCGCCAATAAAAAAGCCGATGCATGCATCGGCTTTTTTATTGGGCTGATTGGCTTAATGATGGCCTTCTTTGGCCAGATTAATGCTGTATTTGGGAATCTCCACTGTGACGTCAGTCGCTTGCAAGATCGCCTGGCAAGACAAGCGAGACTGCGGCGTTAAGCCCCAGGCGCGATCCAGCATATCGTCTTCATCCTCGTCAATCTCATTCAGAGTTTTAAAGCCTTCACGCACAACCACATGGCAAGTGGTGCAGGCGCAAACACCGCCACAGGCATTATCAATATCAATATCGTGCTTGAGCAAGGCATCACAGATTGTAGTGCCTGCTTCAGCCTCAATGACTGCGCCTTGCGGGCAGAGTTCAGTGTGTGGCAGTACAGTAATTTTTGGCATGTTTATAGTTCCAGTGAATCCAGGTTTTTGCCGGCAAGGGCTTTTTGTACCGAGGCATCCATGCGCTTGGCGGCAAAGTCTTCTGTGGCATGATTGAGTGCATCGCTTGCCTGTTTGACCGCATGGCTATCTGTGCCTTGGCATAAAGCCAGCAGGGCATCGATATGGCTTTCGATCTGTTGGCGCTCGTCCGCATTCAGTAAGGTGTCGCCATCTTCAGCCAATGCGGCTTGAATGGCTTCCATCAGGCGTTGTGCATCGACCACCGCTTCGCGCAGCATGCGCGCCGCTTTATCGCTTTCGGCCGCGCCAAACGAGTCTTTGAGCATGTTGGTGATCTGGTCTTCGTTTAAGCCATAAGACGGTTTCACCGTGATATTGGCTTCTACGCCATTGGTCTGCTCACGTGCACTGACCGATAACAGGCCATCAGCATCGACTTGAAACGTCACACGAATACGGGCGGCACCCGCTGCCATCGGCGGAATGCCACGCAGTTCAAACCGCGCCAATGAGCGACAGTCGCTGACCAGCTCGCGCTCACCTTGCACAACATGAATCGCCATGGCAGTTTGGCCGTCTTTGTAGGTGGTAAAGTCCTGCGCGCGTGCAATCGGTAACGTCGAATTGCGCGGAATGACTTTTTCTACCAATCCGCCCATGGTTTCCAGGCCGAGCGAGAGTGGCGTGATGTCGAGTAACAGTAATTCATCGTCGCTGCGGTTGCCTGCCAGCACGTTGGCCTGGATAGCGGCACCAAGGGCAACCACTTTGTCAGGGTCTAGGTTAGTCAGCGGCTCTTGCTCGAAGAATGCCTGCACGGCGTGGCGGATATGCGGCATGCGCGTGGCGCCACCAACCAGTACCACGCCTTTAATCTCGTCTATGCTTAAGCCGGCATCGCGCATGGCTTTACGTGTTGGGCTCAAGGTTTTAATCACCAGGTGCTCAGTCAAGCTGACAAACTGTGCCACCGACAGGGTTTCATCGACCAGGGCGCCATTGCTTAATTTGCAGACGATATTGGCTTCATGATTGTCGGTCAGCCATTCTTTAGCTTGGCGTGCTTTGGTCAGCAGCAAGCGCGTATCTTCTTCGCTGAGTGGCTTGAACTCTGTGGTTTTACTGCGCACCTGATCGAGCACCCAGCAAAAAATGCGATGGTCAAAGTCATCGCCACCCAAGGCAGAGTCGCCATTAGTGGCCAACACTTCAAATACACCTTTGCTCAGACGCAAAATAGAAATATCAAAGGTGCCGCCGCCTAGGTCATAGATCACATACACGCCTTCGGCCGCGTTATCGAGGCCATAGGCGACGGCGGCCGCAGTGGGTTCGTTAAGCAGGCGCAACACATGCAAACCAGCCAGACGTGCTGCGTCTTTGGTGGCCTGGCGTTGTGCGTCGTCAAAGTAGGCGGGCACGGTGATCACGGCGCCGGTGAGTTCGCCCCCCAAGGCTTTTTCAGCACGTGTTTTCAGGGTTTTTAAAATCTCGGCAGAAATCTCTACCGGGCTTTTTAACCCAGACCGTGTTTTGATTTCGAGGATGCCTTGCGAGCTCTCATTTTCAACAAAATGATAGGGGATATGCGCTCTATCGGTAATGTCGTGCAAGGCCCGGCCCATAAAGCGTTTGACCGAGACGATGGTATTTACCGGGTCCAGGCTTTGTGCTGCTTGCGCTTCGTGGCCGACAATGACGGCGTCTTGCAGGTAGCGCACGACAGAAGGCAGCAGAGCGTGACCATGCTCGTCATGCAATACGGTACTCATGCCGCTGCGTACTGTGGCCACCAGCGAGTTGGTGGTGCCTAAGTCTATGCCCACTGCCAGCTTGTGCTGATGCGGGGCAGGCGATTGTCCGGGTTCTGAGATTTGTAATAGTGCCATGAAACTCTACTCTTCCAACTGAGCGATCAGTTGATTCACATCTTCACTCACTTTATCAATAAACCGCAATTTGCGGACCGTGAGGGCTGCTTGCGTCGGGGCGGCCACAATCTCATTGGCGACTTGCTGCTGTAATACTTTGGCTTGGGCTCGCATCTCTGTGAGCAAGGTATCCAGCGCAGGAATATCCTTGGTAACTCTGGCGTCATCCATGGCTTCACGCCATTCCATTTGCGCCATTAAAAAATCACCGGGCATGGCCGTGTTATTTTCTTCATCGGTGTGAATGCCTTGCAGTTGCAACAGGTAGCGTGCGCGTGACGTCGGCTGCTTGAGTACTTGGTAAGCCTCGTTCACCTGTGTGGCCATTTGCATGGATTGCAGACGCTCGGCTGGCGACGCATTCACAAATTTGTCCGGGTGTACTTCGGCTTGTAACTTACGGTACTGGGTATCCAGCAGGGTCATGTCCAGCGCGAACTGTTGCGGCAGCTGAAAGAGGGCGAAATAGTTTTGCATAGTGTCAGGGCGGCTACGGCACGCCAATATTTAGCGTACAGTGCGCCAACCATTAAACGGTAAACGACTCGCCGCAGCCGCACTCGTCCTTCACATTCGGGTTATTGAACTTAAAGCCCTCGTTCAAGCCTTCTCTGGTAAAGTCCAGTTCGGTGCCATCGATATAGACCAGGCTTTTCGGGTCAACAATGACCTTGATGCCATGGCTTTCAAACGCGACATCTTCCGCGTGCATTTCGTCTACAAATTCCAGCGTGTAGGCCATGCCTGAACAGCCGGTCGTTTTCACGCCCAGGCGTAAACCGAGGCCTTTGCCACGGTTGGCCAGAAATTTCTCTACGCGGCTGGCGGCTGTTTCAGTCAGGGTAATCGCCATCTTAGTGACCTTGTTTAGATTTCAAGTCAGCAATCGCAGATTTAATCGCATCTTCTGCCAATACTGAGCAGTGAATTTTGACCGGTGGCAACGCCAACTCTTCAGCAATGGCCGAGTTCTTGATTTCTTGCGCCTGGTCCAGTGTTTTACCTTTTAACCATTCAGTCACCAGTGAGCTCGATGCAATCGCAGAGCCGCAGCCATAGGTTTTGAATTTGGCATCTTCAATCACGCCAGCATCATTCACCTTGATTTGCAGTTTCATCACGTCACCGCAAGCAGGCGCGCCGACCATGCCGGTACCTACATTCGGGTCGCTTTTGTCCAGAGAACCCACGTTACGTGGATTTTCGTAGTGATCTAATACTTTATCTGAGTAAGCCATGTTGTTGCTCCTATCAATTAAATCGCGACCAACAGGATTGTGCCGCTTTTTAATTCTAAAAAAATATTACTTAATTCGTAAAAATTGCAGATTTCATTGTCTGGCAAGGCGAAGGATTGCGCCGTTTAGTTCATCTAAACAAGCACTCGGACAACGCCGCCAGGCGGTCAAAGATCACTTTAATGCTCCGCCCATTCGACTTTGGACAGATCAATCCCATCCTTGAACATCTCCCATAATGGTGACAGTTCACGCAATTTTCCAATTTTGCTCTTTAACAGGTCAATCGTGTAATCGACATCGGCCTCAGTGGTGAAGCGGCCAATGCTGAAGCGGATTGAGCTATGTGCCAATTCGTCTGAGCGGCCCAGTGCGCGCAAGACATAGCTTGGTTCCAGGCTGGCAGAGGTACAGGCAGAACCAGAAGAGACCGCAATATCTTTAATCGCCATGATCAGTGACTCGCCTTCAACATAGTTAAAACTGACGTTGAGGTTGTGCGGCACGCGCTGATCAAGGTCGCCATTCACATAGGTTTCTTCAATCTGCAGCAGGCCGTTCAACAAACGGTCACGCAGCATGCGGATACGCTCGTTTTCGCTGGCCATTTCTTCGCGTGCGATGCGGAAAGCTTCGCCCATGCCTGCAATCTGGTGGGTGGCCAGCGTGCCGGAACGCATGCCGCGCTCATGACCGCCGCCGTGCATTTGCGCTTCAATACGAATACGTGGTTTACGACGCACATACAAAGCACCGATGCCTTTAGGACCATAGGTTTTGTGCGCGGAGAAACTCATCAAGTCGACTGGCAGTTGCTCCAGATCAATCACGACCTTACCCGTGGCTTGTGCAGCATCGACGTGGAAAATAATATTGTTTGCGCGGCAAACGTTGCCCAGCGCTTCAATATCCTGAATTACGCCGATTTCGTTATTGACCATCATAATGGAGGCCAGCACAGTATCCGGGCGAATCGCGGCTTTGAATTTTTCCAGATCTATCAGGCCATCAGCTTCTGGTTGCAGATAAGTGGCTTCGTAGCCCTCACGCTCCAACTCGCGCACAGTGTCCAGCACCGCTTTATGCTCGGTCGCCGCGGTAATGATGTGTTTGCCTTTGCTGCCAGCGTAAAAGTGCGCGGCACCTTTAATGGCGAGGTTATTAGACTCCGTGGCGCCTGAGGTCCAGACGATTTCGCGCGGGTCGGCGTTCACCAGTTTGGCGACTTCTTCACGCGCATTTTCTACCGCGTGCTCTGCTGTCCAGCCATAAGGGTGGCTACGCGAAGCCGGGTTACCAAAGTCTTCGGTCAGGTAAGGAATCATTTTTTGCGCCACGCGTGGGTCTACCGGTGTGGTCGCAGAGTAATCCAGATAAATCGGCTTTCTTTCAGACATGTCTCATGCTCTTTCAATTAAAGTCTTATGCCGCAACGGCACTAAATCCTTTCAGACGCTGCACTTGCTGCTGCAACGCTGCTAAAAACTGGGTGATTTGTTCACTGCTATTACTATCGCTCAAGCTCACACGCACAGCGCCACGCGCTAAATCTGGCGTGATCCCCATGGCTAGCAATACATGGCTAGGCTCTGTGCTATCACTGGAACAGGCAGAACCGCTGGCCACTGCAAACCCTGCTTTGTCCAGCGCGGTGACTAACGTTTCGCCCTCAATGTGAGGCATGGCAAAAAAACTGGTATTGGGCAAACGTTCCGTCTGCTGTGCAAAAATCACGGCGCCCAACGTGTTTAAACCGCTTTCTAATTGGTCACGCAACTGTTTAACGGTGGTATGACGGCTAGCCATTGATTGCATGGCGAGTTGGCAAGCTTTGGCAAAACCAATAATGCCTGCCACATTTTCCGTGCCACTGCGCAACCCGCGCTCTTGACCGCCACCATGTAACAAGGGCGCAATATCCACACGCTTGTCTACAATCAATGCGCCGACGCCTATCGGGCCGCCAATTTTATGGCTGGAAATCGTCATCGCCTGCACACCTAGCGCGCTCATATCGACGTCGATTTTACCAAATGCCTGTACTGCATCCGTATGCAGTAGCGCACCATGTGCTTTGGTCAGTTTGGCTAGCTCAGCCACCGGCTGTATGGCACCAGTTTCGTTGTTTGCCAGCATGGCAGAGACGAGGCCGGTGCGCGTGCTCAGCGCTTGTGCTGCTTGCGCCAGGTCAATCACGCCCTGGCTGTTGACGCCAATTTGCGCTACTTTCCAATCTTGCCAGGCCAAAACTTGTGCCGGGCGTGTCACGCATGGATGCTCAATGCTGCTGATCAGCAACTGTGTTGGGCTCAGGTTGTTGGTGATGCCTTTGACCGCGAAGTTATTGGCTTCGGTGCCGCCAGACGTAAACACCACTTGTGACGCCTGCACGCCCACACATTCTGCAATCTGCTTTCTGGCTAGTTCCATCGCATCACGCGCATTCCGTCCATAAACATGGCGACTGGTCGGGTTGCCTGTTGCCTGGGTCAGCCAAGGCAACATCGCTTCCAATACCTGCGGTTTTAGCGCGGTGGTGCTGTTATGATCAAAAAAAACTGTTTTTTCTGTCATGGCCAAATGTTAAGCGGCAATGGTTGCTTCAGAACCACATTTCCTTGGCGAGAACACAACGGTGCCTGCGCCTTTTTTACGCTGCATATCCACCATGTCTGCCAAGCTGACACCGGATAAGTAATCAAGAATTTTATTATTTAATGAGGCCCACAATTCATGGGTCATGCAGCGGCCTTCATCATGGCAGTTCTCGTTGCCACCGCATTGGGTGGCATCAATTTGCTCATCCACCGCGGTAATGATGTCGGAGACTGAGATTTCATTGTGCGCTTTGGCAATACGGTAGCCACCGCCTGGTCCGCGTACGCTGGAAACCAAGCCTTGCTTGCGCAAGCGGCTGAATAATTGTTCAAGATAGGACAACGAAATACTTTGGCGTTCGCTAATGCCCGCCAATGTCACGGGCTTGTCCGCTTCGTACAGCGCAATGTCTAGCATTGCGGTGACTGCAAAACGTCCTTTAGTAGTTAATCGCATCTTGAACTGACCTTTTAAAACAGAGGTGAATCATATAATAACCTACTGTTTTAGTCAATTATTGTGCTTGAAAAGTTCTGTCTACGTAAAAAGAAGTCTTGCGACTTGAAGTGCACCTGCAGAATAGATGATTATTCGGGTTTTTTGGCAAAAGCTTCGCCAACATTGCTGTCGGTTTCAGTGTCGCTCAGTTTGGCTAATTGCAGTTTGAGTTCTGCAATCTCGATCTCTTGTTTATGGGCATGGTCCAACAGACTATTAATGGCCTTGATCATGGGGTCGTTCTCATCATTGCCGACGGCATACGCGTTAAAGCCCATTTTTTGTGCGGCATCTTGCCGTTGCTTGGCTTTTTCTTCCTCCAGAATGCGGGCCGGAATGCCGACAGCAGTGGCGCCTTCAGGCACGTCTTTGACCACCACGGCGTTGGAGCCTATTTTGGCGTTTTTACCGATGGTGATCGGGCCTAGCACTTTAGCCCCTGCGCCAATCACGACGCCAGACTCCAGTGTCGGATGGCGTTTTCCTTTGTTCCAGCTGGTGCCACCCAAAGTCACCCCATGATACAGCGTGCAATCGTCGCCAATAATCGCAGTTTCACCGACGACAACACCCATGCCATGGTCAATAAATACGCGGCGGCCAATGGTTGCGCCAGGGTGAATTTCGATGCCGGTGATCCAGCGCCCAAAGTGGGAGAGGGCGCGGCCCAGCCAATACAGGCGATGACTCCATAACCAATGGCTAAAGCGGTGCACAATCAGGGCATGCACTCCAGGGTAAGTGGTCAAAATCTCGAAATGGGTTCGTGCCGCCGGGTCGCGGTCAAACACAATCGAAATATCTTCTATGAGGTGCTTAAACATGGGCGCATTATGCCATTAAGTCAGGCGCGCGTCTAAAAGCCGGCATGCGCGTGCTTAATATTTGCTATGTTTTTTTGGGTTAACGGTCAGCGTCAAAATCCCACGCAGCAAATTGACTTCTTCTTTCTCTAAGCGGGTGCGGCCATACAAGCGGCGCAAGCGCTCGAATAGTTTTTTAGGTGCGCGTGGATTGATGTAACCAATGTGTTCCAGCACCTCGCGCATGTGTTCATAAAAACGCTCCAGGTCTTCTTGAGTGGCCAGTTCTGTGGGTTTTTCCTGGTAATGCAGTTCGCCGGTGGTGATCGCCATGCGTGTTTCATAGCTCATGATTTGCACCGCTTGCGCCAAATTAAGCGACGTATATTCCGGATTAGCCGGAATCGTTGCCAACACATGGCAGCGGTCAGCCTCGGCATTGCTGAGACCGCTCATCTCGGTGCCAAATACCAGCGCCACCTCACTGTGGCTGGCGACCGATTTCACCTCTTGCGCCGCTTCGCGCACTGTCATGACTTGTTGCGATAGCGAGCGCTCTTTGCCGGTGACGCCAATCACAAACTGACAGTCTGCCAGCGCTTCTTCCAGCGTGTCTGTCACCACCGCGGTTTCCAGCACGCCCGCGGCATTCACCGCCAGCGAGGTTGCCTCGGCGTCTGGAAAGTGTTTGGGTCGCACCAGATACAGGCGGTTTAAGCCCATGGTTTTCATGGCGCGTGCGGTCGATCCAATATTGCCAGGATGGCTGGTTTGGCAGAGGACAACGCGGATATTATCGAAAAGTGAGATCATGAGAGGTCTGCAGCACATCACAAAACAAGTAATTCATTTTGTGAACGCTTGATAAAACGTTAAAATGCTATTTTATCAGTTGAGCCTCGATTACACAGCATGCATCCTACCTTAAATGTTGCCATTAAAGCCGCGCGTGAAGCGGGCAAAATCATCAACCGCGCAGCACTCGATATTGGCGCTTTAAAGATTGAACAAAAAGATACCAACGACTTTGTCAGTGAAGTGGATCGTGGCGCCGAGCAAGCCATTATCAATGTGCTGAAAGATGCTTATCCTAACCACGGTTTTTATGGCGAAGAAAGCGGCAAATCTAACAGCGAAGCCGATAGTATCTGGATTATTGACCCGCTCGATGGCACCACCAACTTCCTGCATGGCTTTCCGGCTTACTGCATTTCAATCGCCTTGCAAGAAAAAGGCGTATTAACGCAAGCCGTGATTTACGACCCCGTGCGTAACGACTTGTTTACCGCCACCAGAGGCAGCGGCGCGTTTTTAAATAACCGCCGTATTCGCGTTACCCAACGCGCCAAGTTACAAGACGCCTTGCTTTCTACCGGCTTCCCGTTCAAAGATTTCAGCTACCTCGAAACCTATATCAACATTTTCCGTGATATGGCGAAAAAAACTTCAGGCTTGCGTCGTCCTGGTTCTGCCGCGCTCGACCTCGCCTATGTCGCAGCAGGGTTTAGCGACGGCTTCTTCGAAATCAATCTCTCACCATGGGATATCGCTGCGGGTGCCTTGCTGGTGCAAGAGGCTGGCGGTATTGTCGGTGACTTTGAAGGCAACGAAAGCTGGTTGCGTACCGGTAATATTGTCGCCGCCAACCCCAAAGTGTTTGGGCAAATGCTGCAAGTGATTGCCCCGCATTTAACGGAGCGGATTAAGACGCCGACGCTTTAAGTTTTGGTTTTCTTGTTGATCATACAATCAACCCGGATAGCAATGTCCGGGTTTGTTTTTTGTGGGGATCGTTTTGGGCGGCTATTTTTATTCATTAAGTTGAACCGTATTCCAGCGTTGGTCGGCATCGATGCATTTTGAGATTGCCATAAAAGGTTATTCTTTAGATTGGTTGTTGTAGGGTTGGCATGGTCGCCCACGCGGTTTTGGTTGGTGGTGATGTTGCTTTTCGCTTTTTCAGCGAGTTACTTTTCTTTGCTTGCCCAAAGAATAAGTAACCAAAAGAAATGCACCCCAGCTTCCGCTTGTTCCCTGCGCTACTCGGCTTGCCGGGCAGCCATCGAAACTCAACCTGTCAGCTCACAAAAACCGTGAGCTGCTGCGGGATTCGGACAGCCGATGGCCGAAATCCCCCTCCAATCCTGCGTTGCACTCTTTTAATCAAAGCGTGCGGCAGATGGGGACCCTGAACACCATGCAACTGCCACCAAAAGCGAATTGAAGAAAAAGAATCTGGTTTTTAAACCATCCAAACTGTGGTTCAGCTACTTAAATGAGAAGAATCCCATTCATCACGCTGAGTAGCGGTGACAAAATAAGAGAAGAGGGAGCGACTGTCTGAGCTCCGCGGCAGCTTGCGGTGTGTGCAAGCTGCTAGGGCGAGTTTCGTGACCGGCTTATTTTGTTGAGCAACGCAAGGGAGCCGAAGGCCGTGATGGCTGGGTGCCCTCTTTTTGGTTACTTTTTTGGGGCAAGCAAAAAAGTAACTCGCCATCAAGGCGAAAAAGTAATTGTGATCACTCAAATAATACTAAAAAAATGAATTTCTTTGATTACCGCCTTTATAAAAGCACTCTCGGCAAAAAACACGCTTTTGTTGTAAGATGCACTGGCTATTTATTCCAATCTCTCTAAATCAAAGTTTCCCTGCATGTCCTTCGAAAACCACACCCCGATGATGCGTCAATACCTGACGCTGAAAGCACAGTATCCCGATATGCTGCTGTTTTACCGCATGGGTGATTTTTACGAGCTGTTTTTTGAGGATGCTGAAAAAGCATCGCGTTTGTTAGGGATTACGTTGACCCGCCGTGGCGCCAGCAATGGCGAGCCGATCAAGATGGCGGGGTTGCCTTACCATGCCGCTGAAGGCTATTTGGCCAAGCTGGCAAAAATGGGCGAAGCGGTGGCGATTTGTGAGCAAGTCGGCGATCCGGCAACGTCTAAAGGCCCGGTGGCGCGTGAGGTGACACGTATTCTGACGCCTGGCACCTTGACCGATGCGGCGCTGCTGGATGAAACCCGCGACAATACTTTGCTGTGTGTGGCCAAAGGCGAGGGCGTGCTGGGGTTGGCGTGGCTCAACCTGGCTTCGGGCGAGTTTGTGTTGAGCGAAATTGCACCAGGGCATTTGTCGCAAGAACTGGAGCGCATTCATCCGGCCGAGTTGGTGCTGGCTGAAGATCATCGCTCTGATGTGTTAGACCAAGCCCGTTGTGCCAGAAAGCGGCTGGCGCCCTGGCAGTTTGATTGGGAGACTGCCCAGCGCAGTTTGACCCAGCAATTTAATACGCATGATCTGGCCGGGTTTGGTTGCGGCGAGATGCCTGCAGCGGTGACGGCGGCGGGGGCCTTGCTTGAGTATGTGAAGCATACGCAGCGTACAGCGCTGCCGCATATTGTGGGCTTGCGGGTAGAGCAGAGTACACATTATTTGCAGCTGGATGCGGCAACACGGCGCAATCTGGAAATTGATACTACTATCCGTGGCGAGCCGAGCCCGACCTTATATTCATTGCTGAATTCAACGCAAACAGCCATGGGCGCGCGTTTGCTGCGTCACTGGTTACATCATCCTTTGCGTAACCAGGCTACGATTCAACAGCGTCATTTGGCGGTGGCTGAGTTGTTGCAGCAGTTTCTTGAAGGCGACTTGCAGCAGGCCTTGCATCCGATTGGCGATATTGAGCGCATGACCACACGCGTGGCGCTTAAAACGGCGCGTCCGCGGGATTTGTCTGGGTTGCGTGATAGTTTGTTGCAGTTGCCCGCCATGGTGGCGACGCTACCTGCGGTGGATGCCGGTTTATTACGCAGTTTGCTGGCGGAGTTGCAAGTGCCTTCTGCCGCCTTGCAGTTACTGATGCAAGCGTTACAAGCAGAGCCTTCTGCGGTATTGCGTGAAGGTGGTGTGATTGCCAATGGTTACGATGCCGAGCTGGATGAGCTGCGTGCGATCCAGACCAATCACGGTGATTTTTTGCTGCAATTTGAAGCTGCCGAAAAAGCGCGCACTGGCATTAACAACCTCAAGGTGGAATACAACAGTGTCCACGGATTTTATATTGAAATCAGTCGCCTGCAGGCTGAAAGTGCCCCACCAGAATATCGCCGCCGCCAGACTCTGAAAAACGTTGAGCGCTTTATTACGCCTGAACTCAAAGCCTTTGAAGACAAGGTGCTCAGCGCTAATGAGCGTGCACTGGCGCGTGAGAAAATGCTCTATGAGCAAGTGCTGGAGGCTTTGTTACCGCATATCGCCAGCTTGCAACGCATTGCCACGGCGGTGGCAACGCTGGATGTATTGGCCTGTTTTGCCGAGCGGGCACGGGCATTGCATTATGTGCAACCTGAATTTCGGCGCGATATTGGCCTTGAGATTCAATCTGGTCGTCATCCAGTGGTAGAGAGTATTGCGCAGCCTTATGTGGCGAATGATGTGGTGCTGAATCCCTATCGCCAGTTGTTGCTGATTACCGGCCCCAACATGGGCGGTAAATCGACCTTCATGCGACAGACCGCACTGATTGTATTGTTGGCGTATTGTGGTAGTTTTGTGCCAGCACACACTGCCGTGATTGGTGAGTTTGACCGTATTTTTACCCGCATCGGTGCTTCTGATGACCTGGCTGGTGGCCGTTCTACCTTTATGGTTGAGATGACAGAAACCGCCAATATTTTGAACAACGCCAGTGCCAATAGTCTGGTGCTGCTCGATGAAATTGGTCGCGGCACCAGTACGTTTGACGGCCTGAGCCTGGCGTGGGCGGTGGCTAAACAATTACTGGAAAAAAACAAGTCACTCACTTTGTTTGCCACGCATTATTTTGAGCTGACGCGGATTGTCGATGACGCCAAGCATGCCGCCAATGTGCATCTGGATGCGGTAGAACATGGGCAGGGCATTGTGTTTTTGCACAAGGTAGAAGAGGGTGCTGCCACCATGAGTTACGGGATTCAGGTGGCCCAACTGGCAGGTATTCCAAAGTCTGTGGTACAACTGGCCAAGCGCAAGTTACAGCAGCTTGAAAACCAGACCATTGCCGCCACACCGCAGAATGATCTGTTTGCCAGCAGCCAGCTGCCTGAGGAACCGCCAGTGCATCCGCTGGTCGCAGAGTTAGAGCGTATTCAGCCCGATGATTTAACCCCCAAGCAAGCATTAGAACTACTATATCTTTTGAAAAAACAACTGTGAGGATTTGATCATGCAAAAACCTGCCATCACCCAACAAGCCATACACGATTTACTGGCTAACCGCTGGAGCGGCCGCGCCTATGACGCTGCTCAGTCTGTGAGCAAAGAGCAAGTTGTCAGCCTGCTTGAAGCCGCGCGTTGGGCACCTTCATGCTTTGGTGATCAACCATGGCGTTATGTCGTATGCAACAAGGCCGATAATCTGCAAGCCTGGCAAGCGGCTTTTGATTGTCTGGTGCCTGGCAACCAGAGTTGGGCGGTGGATGCGCCAGTGCTGCTTTTGATTTGCGCGGATACCTTATTTAGTCACAATGATAAACCAAATAAATGGGCCGCCTACGATACCGGTGCCGCGACGGAGAACCTCTGTTTGCAAGCGACGGCGCTGGGTTTAATGGCGCACCAGATGGGTGGATTTGATGCTGATAAAGCACGCACCACCTTTAACGTGCCTGAGCGTTACCAGATTCTAGCCATGGTCACAGTCGGCTATCAGGCAGCCGTGGAGAGCTTGGCCGGGGAAGTCAAAGAGCGCGAACTCGCTGCGCGCAGCCGCAAACCACTCGAGGAGTTGTTTTTTAATGGTGTATGGCAAGGTCAATAGTTTCGTCACGTTTGCCTATACGGCATTGGCCCGTTTGGGTAGATAAGCCCTTGATCGAGAAGATTGTTGTTGAGTTATTCGACACGATGGCTTAGGATAAACTTATTGATTAATAGCATGCATAAGAAAGTTGTCTGTGATTACAGGCAAACGCTTTGAGGAGAGAATATGTTGATATCACGCTTTGCTAAAACGGTTGTTGGCCTTGCCTTGATGGTGGGGATGTCTGCAGTAAATGCAGCTAACTACACTTTTGTTGGCAGTTGGTCTGTTTATAACAGTGCCGCACCTTTATGGAGTGACAGTGCTTATGACGATACTAATGGCCCGCTAGCTTACACTGCTCAAGAAGCCGCTGCGTTATTGTTTGGTGGTTCTGCCTCTGATTATGTGATTAGTTCTATCGATAACAATCCACTCAATATCGATTTCAAGGCTTGGTATGATGTGCTAGGTTATGAGTCTAATAACACGGGTGTTTTATTCGCTCAAGACTATAACAGCAAGTATAACGGTGCTTATTATGGTCCAGTGGGTTCATTCATTCCTGATAACATCAATGCCGCTGCTTCTGCATTTATCAGAGACAATGATGTCTCCAGTGTGAACTATGCATTTAGAATCACACCTGTGCCAGAGCCAGAAAGCTATGGTTTGCTGATGGCAGGCTTGGGTACCATTGTGTGGGTACGTAGAAAAAAAATCACTGCTTAATGTACAAGCATTTAAAAACAAAAAAGTCGGCATTGCCGGCTTTTTTGTTTTGAGGGATTTGCATCACAGTGCATGAAAATTTCTCTGGCAGCCAGTTTCGTCTGTTAAAATATTACTTATAAAAACAATTTTTTGGACTGGAGATAGTATGGCGGTTGTAACACTGACCAAAGATAATTTTAAAGAAACCATCGAAAGCCATGCTTTTGTGGTGGTGGATTTTTGGGCACCCTGGTGTGACCCTTGCGTAGCGTTTACGCCGACTTTTGAGGCTGCTGCAGCAAAGAACCCGGATATTCTGTTTGGCATGGTGAATACTGAAACAGACCCGGAGATTTCTGAGTATTTTGAAGTGAAACAAATTCCAGGCTTACTGGTGATTCGTGAGCGTGCAGGGATTCATGCGCAAGTCGGCGAAATTGGTGCGCCAGCACTGGATGAGATTATCAAGTGGGCACGTGAGTTTGATATGACGCCGGTGCGGGAATATTACAAGGCGGAAGATGCCAAGCAATAATCGCTGCTGATTGTTGACTAAAAAGCCATGCATTGCATGGCTTTTTGCTTTTATGCAATGCGAATTTTAATCGATGATTTTGGTATTGTTGCGTTATTTGGCATGCCGCTGTCGGCTGGAGGCTGGGAAAGGTGAGATTGCAGTAAAAGGTTATTCTTTGATTGAATGTTTTATTTTCGCCTTTTCGGTGGGACCTGGTCGTTGCAGTCGTAGGGTGGGCATTTATGCCCACGCGTTTGTGGTTGTTTGTTAGGATGCTTTTCGCTTTTTCAGCGAGTTACTTTTCTTTGCTTGCCCAAAGAATAAGTAACCAAAAGAAATGCACCCCAGCTTCCGCTTATTTCCTGCGTTGCTCGTCAAAATAAGCGGTCACGAAACTCATCCTAGCGGCCTGCACAAAACGCAGGCCACCGCGGGATTCGAACAGTCGCTCCCTTCCTTCTTATTTTGCCTGCGCTACTCGGCGCGGCAGATGGGGACCCCGAAGACCATGCGACTGCCATCACTCGATGGATTTAAACAAATGAATCTTGTTTTTAAACCGTCCAAACTGTGGTGCGGCTACTTAAGTAAGATAAATCCCATCCCATCACGCTGAGTAGCGAAGACGAAGTGGGGGGCATTCGGCCATCGGCTGTTCGAGTTCCGCGGTGGCTTGCGTAGTGTGTAAGCCGCTAGGGCGAGTTTCGATGGATGCCCACTTTGCTGAGCAACGCAAGGGAGCCGTAGGCCGTGATGGCTGGGTGCCCTCTTTTTGGTTACTTTTTTGGGGCAAGCAAAAAAAGTAACTTGCCAAGAACGCGAAAAGAAACATCTAACAAAGAGCCGCCCATTATTAAAAGTAAATTGGACTGCATTGAACTTAAGGAATGACACCGAGGAGGTCAAAAAGCAAAAAATCACTTTAATGAGCATCTCTCATACTCATGTCTTAATCCACGGGTACTTTCGCCCGTGCCACCACATTCCTCAGTACAAAACTGGTATGCACGCCGGTGACGCCTGCAATTTTGGTGATTTTATGCAGTAATAAATGCTGGTAGTCATCCATATCTTTCACCACGACTTTAAGCAAGTAGTCTGATTGCTGGCCAGTAATTAGCAGACATTCCAGCACTTCTGGAATCTGTGTGATGCTGCTTTCAAAATTCGCAAAGCGTTCTGGTGTGTGTTGATCCATGGAGATACCAATCAACGCCATCAGGCTAAGTCCTAGCTTTTTCGCATCAACCAGTGCCTGATAGCCAAGTATCAGGCCTGCTTGTTCTAAGGCTTTGACTCTTCTCAGGCATGGCGCAGGGGAGAGGCCAATACGGTCTGCGAGCTCCTGGTTGCTGATGTGTCCGTCAGTTTGCAGAATGCTCAGTATGGCTTTGTCGAACCGGTCTAATTTCATTTAAATTTCAACTTTAATTTTATATTGAAATAATATTACAAAAATATTTAATAAGTTGAAATAATATTTTTTTAAATTGGATTTTTTTAGATAAATTAGCAATTTAATTTTTCGCCAAACCTCTATCATGTCTTCTGTCAAAAACAAAACCGATGGAGCACAGCATGCAGACACAATCCGCACAAAAATATCAGGCTTTTCCACCTGTGAATCTCAAAGACCGCCAGTGGCCGAATGCGGTGATTAGCCAGCCACCGATCTGGATGAGTACCGACTTGCGTGATGGCAATCAGTCGCTGTTTGAGCCTATGGATGCGGAAAAGAAGCTGCGTATGTTTCATATGCTGTGCCAGATGGGGTTTAAAGAGATTGAAGTGGCCTTTCCTTCGGCGTCACAAACCGATTTTAATTTTGTGCGTCGTCTGATTGAGGAAAAACGTATTCCTGATGATGTGACCATAGAGGTGCTGACGCAGGCGCGAGAGCACCTGATACGTCGCACCATGGAATCAGTGCGCGGTGCGCGCCGTGTGATTGTGCATATTTATAATGCGATTTCGCCTACCTTTAGAGAGGTGGTATTCAATATGAGCCAGGCCGAGGTGAAGGCGATGGCCGTAGATTCGGTCAAGCTGGTGAAGGCTCTGGCGGCTGATATGCCTGAAACTGAGATCATCATGCAATATAGCCCGGAGACGTTTACCGCCACGGAGCTTGCATTTTCTAAAGAGGTCTGTGATGCGGTCACCGAGGCCTGGGAGGCGACGCCAACACGCAAGGTGATTATTAATTGCCCAGCGACGGTAGAAGTGGCGAGCCCGAACGTGTATGCGGACCAGATTGAATGGATGCACCGCAATCTGGCGCGTCGCGACAGCGTGATTCTGAGTCTGCATCCACATAATGACCGCGGTACGGCGGTGGCGGCGACCGAGCTTGGCATCATGGCCGGTGCGGATCGTGTAGAAGGGTGTCTGTTTGGGCATGGCGAGCGCACTGGTAACGTGGACCTGGTCACCGTGGCGCTTAATATGTACACACAGGGCGTCCACCCGGGCCTGGATTTTTCGGACATTGATGCGATAGGCCGCACGGTAGAGGAGTGCACGCAGATTGAGATTCATCCGCGTCACCCTTATGCGGGTGACCTGGTGTTTACTGCATTTTCTGGCTCGCATCAGGATGCGATTAAAAAAGGTCTGGCTGCCCAGCAGGCAGATGCACGCTGGAATGTGCCTTATCTGCCGATTGACCCTAAAGACCTGGGCCGCAATTATGACTCAATTATTCGGGTGAATAGCCAGTCCGGCAAGGGCGGCGTGGCTTACCTGATGGAAAGTCATTATGGCGTTGTGATGCCTAGACGCATGCAGGTAGAGTTTTCGGGCGTGGTGCAGCAATATACTGACCAGCATGGCAGCGAAGTTGGCCCGGCGGAGCTGTGGCAACTGTTTAATACGCATTATGTGTCTGCGGTCGAGCCTATGCACTTTCAGGACTACCAGCTTGAGACGCATGCCCAGGGCCAGGCGATTCGGATGCGTGTGGCGATGGATGGCGTGCCAACGATTGCCAGCGGGCAGGGCAATGGTCCGATAGATGCGGCGATTCATGCGCTGCAAAATATGGGCATAGAGGTGCAGGTGCGCAGTTTTGAGGAGCGTTCGCTGGGCGCCAGTGCTTCAGCCGCCGAAGCCACCGCCTGTGCTTTTGTCGAGGTCGTCTGCCAGGGCAAAGTCTGTTATGGGGTGGGGATGGATACCAATATTGTCACCGCGTCTATTAAAGCGATTTTCAGCGGCATGAATCGCTGTGGTATACAGCCTGCGGGGGTGGCTAAAACGGCCTGATGTGATTGACCGTCGCCTGTCGTCTTGTCTTGGCGATAGGCGGTGTATGTTTACCAGTGGCCAGTCGTCACTAGCCTGTAGATGAAATAAGCGCCTAACAGCATCATGGCATAGACCGGAAAATTGCTGGCTGAACGCCGTTGTTGCGAGCTGATATGGGTGATGTAGCGGTGAAAAGCAAACATGGCAAGTAGCCCGGCGGCGGTGAGGACCATGTTGAGCGTGGAGGCCATGATCCACTGTACCCAGTCCATCGGCCCCTCGTTGCTGCCAAACACATGCACCGCCATGCCGATAAAGCCGCACACCATGAGGCCCAGTGTCAGTAATGCCTGCACGATTTGCCGCGGGCCATCTGGGCGAATCGTGCGATTTTTGCTGTAACGGTTTGGATCCATGCGCTACTCCCTTCAAGCAATATGCGCATTTGCGCGATTCACTGCTTTCAAGCCCGCACAGAGGGCGCGGGTGTTAACTGTTACTGCCTATTGTAGCCGGATTATTCGGTAAATAACCGGCCGGGTCGACTGGTTTGCCTTTTTGGCGGATCTCGAAATGCAGCACTGGTGATTTGTTATTGGCTTGGGCGGGCAAATTGGCCAGCTTTTCGCCCGAGGCCACAAACGCGCCTTCTTTCACTAAAGAATTCCCTTGATGGGCATACACTGAGAGCAGGTTACTATTGTGTTTGATAATGATCAGCTTGCCGTAGCCACGTACATCCATGCCGCTGTAAATGACTTTGCCAGCCCCTGCGGCATTAATCACCTGACCCGCATTGCCAGTGATATTGAGGCCTTTGTTGGTTTGGGCGTCAAAGCCGGTGCTGACTTTCCCCGCTAATGGCCATTGCCATTGAATATCGGCATCGGTAATGGCTTCAAGGTCCGTTGCTGCTGCCGTCTTGCCAGTGTCAGCAGGTGTCTGCGCATTGCCTGCTGCTGCCGTCGCGGGTTCCGAAGCGTTGTTAATGTCTGGGCGAACAATGGCTGAAGTCACGACTTCTGCATCATCAGGCGCATTGGCGCTGTCATTGGCTTTGCTGTTCGCCGTGCTGCTCGTTGCTTTGGCGTTTAGGTTGAGTACCTGCCCGACATGAATCTCATACGGCGCCTGCAACTGGTTAACCTCGGCCAGTTTCATAAACGGGATGCCAAACTTACGGCCTATGCTGTAGAGCGTGTCACCTTTTTGCACCAGATATTGATTCGCACCCAGCATCGCGGGGGCGGCTGTGGCTTTGCTATCGCTGGTAGCTGGGCTGCTGCTGACCGGGGCAGGTGGCATGGGTGAGTTCAAGGCGCAGGCGGCAAGTGTGCAACTGGCGCCCCATGCCGTGAGCAAAGTGCGTAATCTCATGATAAAGCCGTGCCTCCCAACAATGGAACAAATTTGACCGGCTCCAGTGCCGTTTGTTGTACGCCTTGTGCGCTACGCTCGATCAGATGCAAGACTTGTTCTGTGGTGCCGACCGGGATCACCATGCGGCCGCCTACGGCCAGTTGTTCAACCAGCTCTTGCGGCACATGGCTGGCGGCAGCGGTGACCATGATGGCATCAAACGGCCCATAATTTTTCAAACCCAGGCTGCCATCGGCGTGATCTAGTTTGACATTGGTGCATTTTAAGGTGCGCAGATGATTTCTAGCTTTCATCACCAGCGGACGGATGCGCTCCAGTGAGTAAACCTCGGTGCTCACGCGTGACAATACTGCTGTCTGGTAGCCGCAACCGGTGCCTATCTCCAGCACTTTATTGAGCGGTTTGCCATTACGCAAAATTTGCGTCATTTTAGCCACAATATAAGGCTGTGAAATGGTCTGGCCATAGCCAATTGGCAGTGAAACATCTTCATAAGCACGAATAGATAACGCTTCATCGACAAAAATATGGCGCGGAATATCGGCCATGGCGGCAATCACCACTTCATCGGTGATGCCCTGTTCGCGCAGGCGCGTTAGCATGCGCTCACGCGTGCGCGATGATGTCATGCCTATGCCGGTTTTGCTGGAGGTTCTTGGGATCGCCATAAAACTTAATTCTGAGCTTGCAGCCATTGTTGCATGGCCGCGATTTGCGAATGTTTGGTCAGGTCTACCTGGATAGGGGAGATAGAAACATAGCCTTGTGCGACGGCGTAAAAGTCAGTACCATCGCCGCCATCGTTGGGCTGCCCTGCAGCGCCCACCCAGTAAACTGTTTCGCCACGTGGCGTTTGCAGTTTAATCACCGACTCAGCCTTGTGGCGCTTGCCCAGACGTGTGATCTGGCGGCCCTTAATCTCTTGCAATGGCAGATCGGGCACATTGATATTGAGCAGGGTAGGCTCGGTAAATTCGCTGTGGTTGTATTGCTTGACCAGGTCGACCACGATTTTTGCTGCCGTTTCAAAGTGGGCGGGCTGGTGCTGCGACATCGAGACCGCAAATGAAGGAATCCCCAGCAAATAGCCCTCAGTGGCGGCCGCGACCGTGCCTGAGTAAATGGTGTCATCACCCATATTGGCGCCATCATTAATGCCACTAATTACCATGTCTGGCATATCTTGCATCAGGCCGGTGAGGGCAATGTGTACGCAGTCAGTCGGGGTGCCGTTGACATAATAAAAACCATTGGCGGCTTGTTTGACACTCAAGGGGCGGTCTAGCGTCAGTGAGTTACTGGCACCACTGCGGTTACGCTCGGGCGCCACTACCGTAATATCAGCGATGTTGCTTAGGTGGCTGGCAAGTGTGTTCAGGCCGGGAGCCAGATAGCCATCGTCATTGGATAACAGAATTCTCATGCCCGATATTATATAAGGTTTACCGGGCTTGTCAGCGTCCGTGCGCGAAAGAATTTATAGCGAAAATGGCACCTGCATGGACGCTGTTCAAGTGATCTTAAGCAGGCTGGTAACTGCGGCCGGTGTATTTAGAATAGGCAATTACGCTGGCAAAAAACACCAGGCTAAGGATGACTTCTGTCACGGCTAACCAGCGCGCCACGCCTGTTTCTGACCATGCCCGGACCGAGCCTTCGGTGAAGTAGAATAAAATCAGCATACCTGACCACTGATAGGTATAGCGTTTACCACGCAAAATACCAAATACGGGCAGCAATAACGGCAGCGTTTTGAGAAACAACAAGCTGCCACCCGCCCGTAGCGGTGCCCAGAAGATCTCCCAACCCAGGCACAATACAATGAGACCAATCAGGCTGAGGCTGGCCGCACGGCGACTCATGGATAAAATGCGTGGAATCATGATTTACACGCTTGCGATAACGCGACCAAGGCCTTGCGGGCATCCATGGCATTCAAGACTGGCTGTTCAAACTGAAAGCGCAACAAGCCTTGCGTTTCTTCGCCTTGGTGATATTGCACATCAAAACCTTCTGCATCCAGGCCGATCATTTCTGCATGATCAGCGGTCACGCCATGCACATGCTGGCAATATTGCAGCAGGCTGTCTTTATGGTCTTCGTTCATGTGGGCGACAATGCCGCCTTCCTGAGCCGCCAGCATGCTGTCAGCCAGGTCGTTATTGAGCGCATCGCCTTCAAACCAGCCCATGCGGCCAAAGCCTGCAATGTAGCGTACTTGCTCAATCTTGATGCGATAAAAATGAAAGTCATGCATATCAAAGTAGCTGGCTGCCTGTGGCAGATAACGTAAATAACGCGCACGCAAATCTTCGTCCTGTTTGTCGCAATGTATGGCTTCGCCAATCAGCGTCAGGCGTGCATTGGCTTGCAAATCATCGGCCCCAGAGAATACCAATAAAGACACTTTCGGATTTTCCAGAATATTCTTGGTATGTTCGGCAATGGTACTGATCAAAATCACGGGCTCCGCCTGCTGGTTACACACAAACGGCGCCACCGAGCCAAACGGGTAGCCGGGATACTTCATCGAGTGCGTCGATAAGATCGCATGTCGGGTTGAAAATAAAAACTGACGGGCTTCATGGGCTAGAGCAGCAGACATAGATTACTTTTCCTGAAAAACGGTTATTGCAATTTGAGTGCAGTTTCAGCCAGGCGTTTCCCTAGCGCCATGCACAATTTTTTCTCATCTTCTGAAATTGGCTGGTCATCCATCGCGCCACCGATATGACTGGCACCATAAGGCGTGCCACCGGTTTTGGTGCTGCCCAGTTGTGGTTCAGAATAGGGCAGGCCCAGCATCAGCATGCCATGATGCATGAGTGGAATCATCATCGTCATCAAAGTCATTTCATTGCCACCGTGCAGCGAGCCACTCGAGGTGAACACGGCAGCAGGCTTGCCGATGAGCGCGCCGTTCAGCCACAAACCCGCTGTGCCATCCAAAAAGTATTTCATGGGTGCCGCCATATTACCAAAGCGCGTCGGGCTACCCAAAGCCAGCCCCGCGCACTGTTCCAGGTCCTGCAAGGTCGCGTAAGGCGCACCAGAGGCAGGAATATCTGCCTCCGTGGCCTCACAGTTGGCAGACACTTTAGGCACCGTGCGCACGCGCGCAGTCACGCCAGCGACGCTTTCCACGCCGCGCGCAATCAGTTGCGCCATCTCTTTGACGGCGCCGCCTTGGGAATAATAAAGGATCAGGATGTCTGTCATTGTTTTTTGCGTTTATCTTTGACGTGTTGTTTTTTTGTGTCTAGTTCAAACAAACCGATGGTTTGAATGAGCTCGCTAAATTTGGCATAGCCATAGTTTCTAGAGTCAAATGCTGAATAGTTTTTAATGATATGTTTTTTAACTTCACTCAAGTTAGCAAAGCTATCATCTTCAGACAGCGCTTCAATCGCCGAGCGTATCAGTGAGACCAGTTTAGCGTCCATTGCCAGTTGTTGAGAGGTCTTTTTAACCACGGGACTCAGTGCCACCAGCTCGGGTGCCGCGGTTGCATTTTTAGCCAAACTATCTTGCTTATCCGACATCGCTTTATCATGACTGATTAGTGCCGTGGCGTCTTCTGCGTCAGTTTTTTTGTCTTGTGACAGAATCTCAATAAAGACGAACTGGTTGCAGGCTGCGCGCAGTGATTCAGGCGTTTTGGCTTCGCCAAAACCATATACCCGTTTGCCTGACTCGCGGAAACGGATGGCCAGTCTGGTGAAATCACTGTCACTGGAGACAATGCAGACGCCATCGAGGGGTGCAGTGTAAAGTAAATCCATCGCATCAATAATGAGGGCACTGTCGGTCGCATTTTTGCCTTTGGTATTGGCATATTGCTGCATGGGTTGTATGGCGTGTTTGGGCAGCACCTCTTTCCAGCGGCTGAGTTGATGCTGTGTCCAGTCACCATAAATGCGGCGTATGCTGGCATCGCCAAACTTGGAAATTTCTTCAAACAGTGCGTCAATGATGGGAATCACGTTAAACGTGTTATCTGCATCAATCAGCACAGCTAGTCTTGGGTTGGTGTTGTCGGTGCTCATCTGTTTAAAGGCTCAATTAGTCAAAGCTAAATCCATAAAACACGTCCAGCGCGTTGTCTGAGCCGGTGCGGGTTTCGATGGAAATGCGTTTGGTCAGTTGGTAGGTGAGTTTACCAACATTTAACAGGCCGACAATGCTTTTTTCATAGCCAACCACCAGGTTGCGGTTGATGCGTTTGCCGACGCTGACGGCATAATTGGTGGGCCCGCTGCCGCGGACATCGATGCTGTCGAGGCCGACGGCTTGTGCAATTTTGGTTTGCAAAGAGACAGAGTCGCCTTGCGATAACAGCGCGCCAGCGGCGACTGATAATAAAGCCATATCACTGCTGCCGACTTGCGACATGGGTTGCCCCAGCACCAACAGCGAGACTTTGTTTTCATTGCTGGTGTCAGGCGTGGCGACCAGTTTTAATTGCGGGGTTTGCAGGCTGCCATTGATTTGGATGCCCACCTTGGTGCTTTCCACTTGTCTGGTGGCTAACACATCGAGGCCAATATTAGGCAGTTTGCCGCTGAATATCAGGCGACCGGTCTCGATATTGAGAGATTGGCCGTAGGCGATATACGTGCCGGTGATTTCCAGTGTGCCTGCGGCGGTCAGCTCGTCCAGCCCGCCATTGAGCTGCATATTGCCACTCAGTGCGCCGTTTAAGCCTTGGCCTCGCAACATGAATTGTTCGGATTCCTTGAATGGTAATATCAGCGGCTTGTCGCCAAAGTCGAGCGCAAAGTTGTTAAACACCAGTTTTGATGTCGGTTCAGCCTGGGTGGCTTGTGGGGATTCAATCACGACATCATCGTCCAGTTTGGGCTTATCTGCTTTCGGCAGCTCAAACAGGCCTTTATGTATCTTGAGTTTGCCGCTCAGCGTAGTTTGCTCGCTGGTCATACTGATGTTGGTATTGCCGCTCAGTTGTACCCAACGATCTACTCTGGATAAGGCCTGCAGTTTGGTGAGTTGCATGGCGGCATCCAGCTGCCAGCGATCTGCTTTAAAGACCAGTTGGCCGTTGCCATTGAGTTCGCCCGTTTTTCCCGCAAAGTGTAGTTGGTCAATATTCACTTGGTCGCCTGCCAAGGTGGCATGCAGATTGCCTTGTTCCAGCCACAAGCCTTGCGAGGGGACTTGTAAGGCGAGTGATTGGCCTTGCAGGCTGCCTTGTAATTGTGGCTGAGCGATGATGCCGCTGGCCTGCGCGTCTATGCTGAGTTGGCCCGCTGGCTGCATGTCTGGCATGAGTTTGGCTAGCCAGCCGAGTTGCGCAATGTTGGCTTTGAGTTGTGCTGAGATGGGAGCAGAGCGTTGAATGACGATGCCATTTGCTGTCGGTGTGACGACGGTATTACCACTGAATTGCAGGTCTATCGTGCTGTCTGCACGTATGCTGCTTTGCACACTGATGCGATTATTCTGCGCCTGCATCTCTGCGAAGAGTGTATTGATGCCCAGGCCCTGCCAGCGCGCCTCGCTGGTGTCATAGGTTTGCCAGTCGCCGGAGGCGCGCTCAAGGTGCAGTGTGCCGTTCAGCTGTTCATCTAAGGCTAGCTTCCATTGTGCCGAAACACGCAAATGGTCAGCGGGCAGGGCTTCTGAATGCTCGGGCACCAGCCATGTCATCAGCGCTTGCAACGGAAATGCCTTGAGTGCCCCTTGCGTGCTGAACTGTACTTTTTCGGCAGGTTGTTGTGTGATCGCGTTGGCGGTTCGTGCCGGGCGGTAGCGCAACTGATCGAGTTGCAACTGGCCTGAGAGGGCATTGACGACCAGGTTTTGCAGCTGAAAGCCTTGTTCGTTTTGCCATTGCAGGTTTGCCGGTTGTGCCAGTTGAAAGACCTTGCCCTTAGCATCTTGCAATTGCGTGAGCTGTGCCTGCCAGGTATCTGCCTGCCAACTGCCATCGAGCGCCAATAGCAGGTTGCGTTGCAACAAGGGGTCACTATCATTGATTGTTAACGCTAAGTGGTGTTTTGCCAGCGTGCCTGTCAGGTTGAATTCGGCATCAATCGGCGGGCTATCGATGCCACGCGCATTCTGCTGTGACAAACCGCGCAACTTGACCTGGTTTTTGAGAGAGCCCTGTGACTGGTTAGTGGCCTGACCCTCTGCCTCAAAGCCTGCTAACGTTAAGCCTTGCGGTAACTGCAATTGCTGGCCCGAGAGTTGATAGGTGGTTGCAAAGCCACTGGTCGACTGTTGCACCGTGCCAGTGCCTTTTACTTGGCCCGCAAAGCCTGGCATTAGTTGCGCCAGGTTGGCAAGCTCAGCTTGCCATGACAATGTGGTGACCTCCGCGGCAGAGGTGTTTTTACCCGCTTGTATGGTCAGTTTGTTTTTATCCAGTTGCGCGAGCAAATCCATATGCATCAGCTGTGTGCCTTGCAGGCTGGCACTGCCGCGCACAATCAGTGGCTGGCCCTGCAAGTGGCTATCGCCTGCATCAATGGTGGCTAATAATTGGCCTTGCTCGGTCAAGCTGCCATCGGCGACGATTTTTAAATCCACCTTGCCTGCCAGTTGCGGGTGGATATGCTTGGCTTGTAATTGCCTCAGATGCACCAGTAAGTGGCTCTGGCGTCTGTCATCAAGGCCAATCGAGGCATTGATTTGCAGCATGTCCGCAGTCTCCGTCTGCGCAGGCACGATGGCAAATGGCCTCGCTTCAGGCTGGTAGAGATGATTGGCGGCGATCTCCAGCCGGGTTAAATCGCCATGTAATTCGGTGCGCAGGTGATAGGGTAATTCTGTGTGCGCTTGCTGTACGTCTAGCCAGCCATTCAGCGCAAAGGGGGCGGCATTTTGCATCTGAAAATGCGTGCTGACTTTGCCCCATGGGCTTAGCGCTTGCGCAATGCGGAACTGCAAGGCCTGATTGTTGGCATCGAGGTCGAATTGAATCTGTGTAATTTTTGAAGTACTCGTGCCCTGAATAATGGTGAGCCGGTCAATCTGACCAGACAGCAAGTGAAAGGGCAGCGGAATATTGATACGCGCTGGTAGCGGTGTTTTTGCCGCTGGAGGCGTTGGCGTGACCTCGGTCGTGGGTTTAAAACGCAAGGTGATTTGTTTGGCACGAAACTGCGAGACGGTGAGCTCGCCTTTGGGTGTGACCGCCAGGCGCATATTGGAATCTATGCCTTCTACTTTAAGTGTTGCGTTACCCAGGTCGGTTTCAAACTCTTTCAAGCTGGTCATCATCAGCACATTGGCCGCCCATACCATTTGTGGCGTGATGATGAGCGATAAACATAGCAGACCAGTGAGTGTGAGCTTGAGCAAACGCTTGAATGTGTGTACGAGTGACATCAGAAATTCACGCCCAGGTTAAAGTGCAAACGGTATTCTTTGGTTTGTTCGCCATAGGCAACATCGACGCCGACCGGGCCAATCGGGCTGCGCCAGCGTACACCCAAGCCGTAGCCAAAGGCCGGGTCATAGTCTTTCCAGCTATTGGCCGCATGACCAAAATCGACAAACATAGCGGCGCCCCACGAGGAGGTCAGCCATTGCACGATTTCGCTGCTGCCAGTGAGTAAGACGCGGCCACCGACAATGGCGTCTGCCTCTTGTACGCCTAGGGACTGAAAGGCGTAACCGCGCACCGATTGGTCGCCACCGGCCCGGAATAAATAGGTCGCAGGCACACTGCGTGCGCCAGTCACCGTGCCAACCTCAATCCGGCCCAGCCATTGCGTGGATTGTGTGATTGGATAAAAGCCCTGCAACCTGGCTTGCGATTGCAGAAAGCGGCCGTCTGACAGCTTGTCCAGTGGCGCCAATTGAAACTGGGTGTTTAAAATCCAGCCTTTAGTCGGCGCCAGCGGGTGATCCAGTTTGCGCATATTGAGGCCATAGGCCAGCGTGGCGGCTTTGTTAAATTGTGATGATTCACCATCCACAGTTAAAAATTCATACAGTAAATTAGCACCGACATATTGCTCGAAAATGCCGGGCTGGCCCCAATAGCGGCGTACCCCATTTTGTACCGCAGTAGTAATCTGGCCCTCAAGGTCTGTGCGGGTGACGCTGTTTTGTATGCTGTCGCGGTAGCCTCTCTCGTCCATGAGAAAGGTGATGTTAGAGGTGACGGCTTGCAGCTTCTGTTCTAGCCGCAAGCTGCTGTCCCATAACAGGCCACGGTCAAACAGGTTGCGGTCGGTGTAGTTAAACACGACGCGGGCGCCGGTGTTAGTGCTGGCGCCGACGCCGACACGCACGGTATTTTGCTCCATTTCGTGCACAGTGACGTCTATGTCAGCACTGTGATCGGCATTGAGCGTCTCGGTCTTGGCGACGACATCCACCGAACGGAATTTGCCGGTGGCCATAAAGCTGTTTTGCAAGGTGAGTAAATCTGCCTGACGGTAGGGCGCGCCCGCTTTCAGGGTATTGAGAGGGCGGATCAGCGACTCTTGATAGTGCTGTAGCCCATGGATGCGGACTTCGCCTATGCGCACCGCGGGCCCGGAATCCATGGCGAGGGTAATCAACACCTCTTGGGTTTGCGGATTCACCATGGCCTGTGAAGTGGTGATCTTGGCATTGGGAAACTCTGCACGCAGCAAAGTAGCGAGTAGTTCGCGTTTGGCGGTAGTCCAGGCTTGTTGGGTAAACGTGCTGTTCACTGGCAGCGGCCAGCTTTTTTGCGCAGCTTCTAAGGTTGTCAGGTGGCTGGGCTGTTGAATTTCGCCCGTAATAGCGACATTGACCTGACTGACTTTGGCTTGCGGCGGCAGTGTGATCTGAAACTCAGCGACATTGGCCGCTGGCTGGACGCTGCGCGTTTTTGTTTTGAAATAGCCTTCGGTCGCCAGCAGGTCGGCAATTTCTTGCGGTGTTTTTTGTATGAGTCTGCGCCATTCACTATCGTTCATGCGCGGGTTTTGCATGGCTTCGTGGATGCTCAGGTGCCTTTGCAGCAGTTCACGTAATGCTGAGGTGTCTTCTGGGGGCGTATCGTTGGCGAGCGAAAAGCGGGTTTGGTAGGTGCTGCCTGGCTTGACCTCAAACCAGGTGCTGTCTTGCGCCTGGCTTGGGCTCATCGCCAATAACCATAGGGTAGCAAGCAGCGTGAACTGCTTGCACGTGGACGTTGCCCAGAACAGGCAGCAAAAGCGCATCTTGGCTGCCTGTTCATAAGCGGGATGTTTTACATGATGAGCAAGAAAATCCCGGATCAAATCTAAAGACTGTTTAAATGTGTTTCACCAGTTGACTGGCCTTGCCGGTATAAGTGGCAGGCGTAAGTGCCAACAATGTTTGCTTAGCTTCGGCCGGAATTTGCAAAGTTTCAATAAAGGCATGCAGCGATTGCTTGTTGATGCCGCCTTTGCCACGTGTCAGTTCTTTTAACTGCTCGTAAGGGTTTTCTATGCCATAACGGCGCATCACGGTCTGGATCGGTTCTGCCAATACTTCCCAGCTGTTGTCCAGGTCTTCCAGCAAGCGTTGCGGATTGATTTCCAGCTTGTTCAGACCGCGCAGGCAGGAGTCGTAACCCAGTAAAGTATAGCCAAACGCCACACCCATATTACGTAATACCGTCGAATCAGTCAGGTCGCGCTGCCAGCGGGAGATCGGCAATTTTTCGGCCAGGTGGCGTAATACAGCGTTAGCCAGACCCAGGTTGCCCTCAGAGTTTTCAAAGTCAATCGGGTTGACCTTGTGCGGCATGGTCGACGAGCCGATTTCACCGGCTTTGACTTTTTGCTTGAAGTAACCGACTGAGATATAACCCCAGATGTCGCGGTTAAGGTCGATTAAAATGGTGTTGATGCGTGACAGGGTGTCATACATTTCTGCCATGTAGTCATGTGGCTCAATCTGAATCGTCATCGGGTTGTAAGTTAAACCGAGTGACTCAACAAAGCGTTTGGCAAACCCTTCCCAGTCAAATGTCGGGTAGGCAGACAAGTGCGCGTTAAAGTTACCGACGGCGCCATTTATTTTGCCCAGGACTTCATTGGCTTGCAATTGTTTGAATTGGCGTTGCAAACGATAGACCACGTTGGCCAGCTCTTTGCCCATGGTTGAGGGACTCGCAGTTTGGCCGTGTGTGCGTGACAGCATCGGCTGGTCAGCCAGTGCATGTGCGAGCTCAGTCAGGCGAGCCATCACGGCTTGCAGATTGGGTTGCATCACCGCATCACGCGCAGATTTCAGCATTAAGGCATGCGACAGGTTGTTAATGTCTTCTGAGGTACAGGCAAAGTGAATAAACTCACTGGCTTTTTTAATCTCAGGGTTACCGTCAAACTTCTCTTTCAGCCAGTATTCAAGGGCTTTCACATCGTGATTGGTGCGTGCTTCAATCGCTTTGACCTGGGTGGCATCTTCTTCGCTAAAAGCCTTAATCGCGGCATCTAGTTCGGCGATGATTTCTGGGCTAAATGGCGCAATTTCTGCCAGTTCTGGCGCAGCACTCAGTGCTTTTAACCATTCGACCTCTACCAGTGCGCGGTATTTGATCAGCGCATATTCACTAAAAAAAGGCCGTAAAGGATCAAGTTTGGATTGATAGCGACCATCCAGTGGTGACAGCGCATTGAGCGTGGTGAGAGACGTCATGGTTAAAAAACTTATCGATTCAAAAACCGATATTTTACCCAATCCAGCCACACTTGTCTTTGTTGAATGTGCTTTGCTTGCCTTAACAAGCCCGCGCAGGCAGTTTGGAAGTTGTCGATTAAAACCACTTTGTTTGGTAAATTGTGCTTGATGGCGCCATGACATAATCGCTCACTGGGAATGAATTTCACATGAGACGCGACAGACACTCAGCTTTGGTTAAACTGGTGACAGGCCTATGCCTGGCGCTGTGCCTGCTATGGTCGCCGATACAAGCCGATGACTACGTACTGGCGATGCTGGAAAAGATTCGGCAGCGTTATGGCGAAGAGGCTTACCAGAATGTGATGCGCATGAACGAGCTGTTTGGCCAGGTCGCCAGTGCCAGCGAAATGACCAAGGTGCATATGGTGAATGATTTTACGAATCAGCACGTGTTGTTTGTCGATGATATTACCTTGTGGGGCATGGAAGATTACTGGGCCAGCCCGCTAGAGACGTTTGGCAAAGGCGCGGGCGACTGTGAAGACTTTAGTATCGCCAAATATACCCTGCTAAAACGACTGGGGGTGTCACAAGACAAATTACGCCTGACCTATGTACGGGCGCGCATGCCTAGCGGCGCGATTCGCCCGCATATGGTGTTGACCTACTATGCCACACCCAATAGCGATCCGCTGGTTCTTGATAATCTCAACTTTGAATTATTGCCCGCCTCAAAGCGCGGTGATTTGTCGCCTGTGTTCAGTTTTAATGATAAGGGCTTATTCGTGGCGAATAACCCGAATATGCGCGCGGGCTCACCTTCTAATATCTCTAAATGGCGAGATGTGCTGACGCGTATGCGACAGGATGGACTGGAATGATTAAAAACCTGTTAGAAATGTGGTTATTATGGAGGCGGAATGCTAGGCTAGTGCGCAAAGCCTGCACGCTCGGCGGGTTATGGCCGAATCCACCCCAGGAAAGTAAGAGGGCTTTCAAATGTCTTTGGTAAAACAGATACGAATTGCAATTTCTGTCATTATTTTGATGGTGGCGGCGGGATGCTTGTTCCTGAGCGTTTATGACGACCATCGTTATATGGCGGAACAGCTGCAGAAGAAAAATAACGACAACGCCAATGGGCTGGCGATTACGCTGTCCAACATCCAGAAAGATAACGTCACGGTAGAGCTGATTGTCAGCGCCCAGTTTGATATGGGACATTACCGCCGCATTGCTATTCTCTCGCCCGATAACAAGGTGATGATAGAGCGGATAAACCGTAATCCGCACGCGGTGGCGCCCGCCTGGTTTCAGTCTGTGTTCTCGGTCAATATTCAGCCCGGTATCGCCAGTATCCAGTCTGGCTGGCAGCAATATGGCACGCTGGTACTTGAAAGCGAACCGTCGTTGGCTTATGACCAATTATGGGAAACCTCACGCCATGCCGTGCTGTGGACATTGATTGTGGCTTTTTTAAGCTATGTGGTATCTGGCTTCTGGCTCAAGCGGATTCTGAAACCGCTGGACGACGTGATTGCACAAGCCGAGGCCTTGGGCGAGCGCAAATACATCACCATTGCAGAGCCGGCGACAGAAGAGTTCCAGAAGCTGGTGCGCACCATGAATACGCTGTCTGACCGTGTGAAGTCTATGGTGACGGCAGAATCTGAGCGCCTGAACACCTTTAACCAGCAGATTAACTACGATGAAGTGACCGGTTTAATGAATCAGTCGCATTTTACCAATACGGCTTCGGTGGCTCTCAAGCACGACGGATTTGTAGAGGGCGTATTGATTCTGGTGCAATTACGTAATCTGCCTGATATTGACAAGCAACTCGGCTACAGCATCACCAACCAATTGATTAAAAAGGTGGGCGATGCTGTGCAGCAGCAAATGTCACATTACCAGGAGGTGGTATGTGGCCGCTTGGCCGGTGGCGTGTTTGGTATTTTCAGTCGTCAGCCGCTGGATGATTTTGCTGTCACTAACGAGCTGAAGCTGGTGCTGGAAAAATTAAATGCTGCGCAGCAATTGTTGCAGTTCCAGTTTGTGGTCGCACATACCAAAACTAAAAAGGGTGATGACTTTGTCGATATTCACCGTGTGATGCAGTTTATTCTCGATCTAGCCGAAGACCAGGCCGTGACGCCGATGCGCGTGATGAATGCGAATAGTATCGTCACTTCGAGAAAAAATTACCTGAATCAATGGAAACAGCAGTTCTTGCAGGCGATTGAGCAAAAGCAGATCAAACTCGCTTGTTATCCAGTCATGCAGCGTGACCAGCAGCTGTATCACTACGAATGTCCATTGCGTTTGCACATTGATGAAGGTGATCAATGGCTGGCGGCGGGTGCTTTTATTGATTGGGCCAGTCAGCTTAATATGATTGAAACGCTGGATGGGCTGGCGCTGGAATACGCTGTGGAGATGCTGGCGAAAAATAATGCCAGCCTCAGTGTGAATGTATCAGCCGCCGCCATGCGTAGTGATGAATATAAAGATAAATTGCAAGCTTTGATGCTGACGATAGCCAAGCCTGCACGATTGAGTTTTGAGGTCGCGGAAGAAGCAGCATTTAGCGATTTTGTGAAATTTAAAGAGTTTGTGTACCTGGTGAAATCTTTGGGTTGCATGGTGGGCATGGAGCATGTCTCCACGCGTTTGGCGCAATTGGGCGATTTACATGAGCTGGGTATGGACTACATCAAGTTTGATGCCTCGTTGATTCGTGATATTCACTTGCGCCCTCAGCAACAGTCACTGATGCGCGGCTTGTGCATGATGGTGCGCACCATGGGCATTGTGCCGATTGCAGAAGGTGTGCAAGACCAACAAGAGCTGGATAGTTTGAATGCGCTGGGGATTGAAGCAGTCACCGGCCCCTTTGTGCAGGAAAACTTGCAGTTTGGGGCGCTATAAAAAGTGTCACTCAAAGTGTCAATTTTTGTAATTTCGGGGTGTTATGCCATATACTCATCGTTTTGACATGGCTTAACACCCCATACAATCAACAGTCGGTAAATCAGTCACTGGTTTAATTCGGATAAGGATAATAATAAGTCATCTGCCATGGAAACGACGCCATACTTTAATACAACCGAAAAAGACGCTCTGCTGGAGTGTCTCCTTTATATTTGCCGCCATAATCGACTGGCGACGACGCGTGATGCTTTAACTTCCGGTTTACCGCTAGAAGACGGCAAACTCAATCCGGAGTTGTTCAAACGCTCCGCTGAGCGTTTGCGGCTAGAGGTGACGGTGAAGCAGGGCGGCATGACATCCCTGTTGCAGCCGCAGACTGACGTCACCTTGCTATTGAATAATCATCGCGCCTGCCAACTGATCAAAATAGATGAAAGTCAGCATTTTGCTCAAGTGGTATTTCCAGATTTATCGCCAGATGCTTTGACCATGAGCCTGGCTGATCTGGCTGCTGAATATAGTGGTTATGCTTTAATCACCAAGCAAAACTTTCTGTTTGATGCACGCACGCCAGAAGTAGGCCGGGTGCAAGTTCGGCACTGGTTTTGGGGCACGCTGGCTGAAAACAAGGGCATTTACCGTGACGTGATGGTCGCGGCCTTGCTGATTAATATTTTTGCCTTGGCCATGCCGCTGTTTACCATGAATGTGTACGACCGCGTGGTGCCTAACAAGGCAGTTGAAACCTTGTGGGTGCTAGGCATAGGCGTGGCCTTGATTGTCTTGGGTGACTTATTGTTACGCTCCATGCGGGCCTATTTTCTTGATTGGGCCAGCGCGCGCATCGACGTCAAGCTCAGCGCGCAAATCATGGAAAAAGTATTGGGTACACGTTATGAGGCAAAGCCAACTTCGGTGGGTTCTTTTGCGTCTAATTTACGCTCGTTTGAAAGCGTGCGTGACTTTATTACTTCGGCCACCGTGGTGACGCTGATCGACCTGCCATTCGGCATTATTTTCCTGATCGTGATTGCCTGGATTAACCCGTATATGGTGTTGCCCGCGTTGATTGGCGGCGCGGTCGTGCTGATTTACTCGCTGAGCGTGCAGACCAAAATGCACGACCTGTCAGAAACCATGTATCGCGCCAGCGCGCAGCGCAATGCGACGCTGATTGAAAGCCTGGTTGGCCTGGAAACGGTGAAATCGATGGGCGTGGAAGGCCAGATGCAGGGCAAGTGGGAAAAAAGCGCGCTGTTTTTGTCTGAAGTTGGCAGCAAACTCAAGCTGCTGTCCTCTTCTATCACCAACGGGACTTATGCCTTGCAACAGATCATCAGCGTGGCGATTGTGATTTTAGGCGTGTATTTGATCTCAAATGGCGATTTGACCATGGGTGGCTTGATTGCCTGCTCGCAATTGACTAGCCGTGGCTTGGCGCCTATTTCGCAAATTGCTGGCCTGTTTACGCAATATCACACCGCAGCGACTTCTCTGAAATCGTTAGATGAAGTGATGGGTAAACCGGTTGAGCGTAATAAAGGCGTTAATTTCTTGTCTCGCCCGGCGTTCAAGGGGGAGATTGAGTTTAAAAACGTATCATTTAAATACCCTGGCTCTGATGAGCTGGCCTTAAATCGGGTTTCTTTTAGGATTCGTCCTGGTGAGCACGTTGGCCTGATCGGCCGCATGGGTTCAGGCAAAACGACGATTAATAAGCTGATTCTTGGCCTGTATCAGCCCACCGAAGGCGCCATTCTGATTGATGGCATTGATGCACGACAAATTGACCCGGCGGAGTTACGCCGCAGCATTGGTTATGTGCAGCAAGACAACCATCTTTTTTATGGCTCATTGCGTGAAAATATTACTTTGCGTCATCCGCATGCAGACGATCAGTCTGTGTTGCAGGCAGCACAAGTGGGCGGCATTGCCGACTTTGTGAATGCACATCCAAAAGGCTTTGACCTCGAGGTGGGCGAGCGCGGGGATACCTTGTCCGGCGGCCAGCGTCAAGGCGTGGGTATTGCACGGGCGTTTGTGACGCAACCGCAAATTGTATTACTTGATGAACCAACCAGCGCTATGGATCACTCAGGTGAGGAAACCGTTAAACGCAACATTGCCGAAGCCACGGCAGATAAAACCATGATTGTGATCAGTCACCGTAACGCGATGCTGGAACTGGCAGAGCGCCTGATTGTGATTGATTCGGGTCAAGTGGTTGCGGATGGTAATAAAGAAGACGTCACTGCTGCGCTGCGTGCCGGCAAAGTAGGTAAGGCGAGATAAACATGGCAAAAAAAATATTCGATCAATTAGGTGAAGTCACCAAGCCTGACAGTATCTGGGTACGTCTCGGCAAGCCGGTGCATGCCTTGGTAGACAAAATCATCAAAACTGAAACCGCTGAATCACGCAGTTGGTCTGAGCAAGCGCATGATGTAATGATAGAAGACACCATGTTGCATGCCAAACTGATTATGTACGGTATTCTGGCTATTTTGTTGGTGTTGCTGATTTGGGCCAGTGTCGCCAAGGTGGATGAAGTCACGCGCGCGGAGGGCCGCGTGATTCCATCCCGACAGATTCAGGTCGTGCAGTCGCTGGATGGCGGTATTGTGGTGGATATCTTGGTGCAGCTGGGCGATACCGTTAAGCGCGGTCAACCATTGATTAAAATTGATGAAACGCGGGCGATTTCATCTTTAAAAGAGAATGAAAGCCAATATTTGTCCCTTAAAGCAAAAGAGGCACGCCTGAAAGCGTTGGCCAATGGCGGCAGTTTTAATCCGCCGAGTGAAGTTCAGCAAAAAACGCCTGATACTTATCTGCAAGAGTTGCAGTTGTTTAATGCCGCCAGAGATGAGCTGAATTCGCAGATCAATATCGCCAGAGACCAATTGTCACAGCGCGAGCGTGAGTTGTCTGAAGTGCAATTTAAGAAAGAAGTGGCGATTAAGACCTATGATTCGACCAGTAAAGAGCTTGCAGCTAATCGTCCTTTGCTCAATAGTGGAGCGGTGTCTGAGATTGAGATTTTAAGGCTGGAGCGCGATGCTAATCGAGCCAAAGGTGATATCGACCAGGCATCTGCGCAAATGGGGCGATTAACGGCGGCGATTTCTGAAGCTAGGCGCAAAGTGTCAGAAGCGCAGCAATCGTTTCTGAGTAAGATTCGGACTGATCTGAACGAAACAACGGCTAAAATCAATAGCCTGACACAGTCCAGCCTGGCGCTCTCTGATAAAGTAAAGCAATCCACATTGACCTCACCGGTGAACGGTAAGGTGAGCAAGCTGTATTTCAATACCGTTGGCGGGGTGATCCAGCCAGGCAAAGAAGTCATGGAAGTGGTGCCTTCTGATGATGCGCTGGTGATTGAAGCAAAAGTGCAAACCAAAGATATTGCTTTTATTCGGCCTAAACAGCCAGCTGTGATTAAGTTAACGGCTTATGATTACACCATTTATGGCAGTTTGGATGGTTCTGTAGAGGATATTGCAGCAGATTCGACCATAGACGATAAAGGTAATGCGTATTATGTCGTTAAGGTAAGAACAGACAAAAATAATCTGGGCGATCACTTGCCGATTATTCCGGGCATGGTGGCACAAGTCGATATTTTGACCGGCAAGAAGACAGTGCTGTCTTACTTATTAAAACCAGTGTTAAAAGCTAAATCTTACGCATTAACAGAACGCTAAATACTATGAATCATATATTTATCACGACATTAAAACAGTCCGTAGAGTCCTGGCTAAAGGCTTTCCCACAATTAACAACGATTGCTGACGTGGTCTCTGCAGATGTGGCTGGCGCCTCTATTATTTGGGTGCACGCGCAAATGGAGCAAGGTTATCAGTGGCGCAAGCATGTGCAGCAGATATTAACGCTGCTGCCTTCAGCCAAAGTGGTTGTGTTGTCGAATAACCCTGAACAGGCTGAAGCCATGCAGGCGCTAGAGTTAGGCGCGGTAGGCTACCTGCACGCTTATGCGCATCAGCAGGTGCTGCAAGAGGTTTACAGTGTGGTTTCGCATGGCGGGGTCTGGTTAGGGCGCGATGTGCTCAAACATTTGATCACGCTAACGACCCAGGGGCATTCGCAGCCAGATGCCACAGAAGAGATTTTAGAAGGATTGACCAAGCGTGAACGTGAGGTCGCGCTAGAAGCGGCCAAAGGCAACAGTAATAAAGAAATCGCGCGCGCACTTTCTATTTCTGAACGTACCGTTAAAGCACATTTGACTTCAGTCTTTGATACTCTAAAGGTGAGGGATCGTTTGCATTTGGCATTGGTGTTGCAGGGCAAATCAAGCCAGGGACACTTTTCTGAAGAAAATTTAAAAAAAGTTTCTTTGAATAAATTACGTTTAAACTCATGATTGATTAATATTATTAATTTATGTTTATTTTTGTAAATTAATGAATTTAATCAGATTTTTTCAAAAAAAGTGCTGTCAGATGTAAAAATGTATGACATTTTCCACTAAAAGCCTATCTAAGTGAGCACTTAGATAGGCCGTATACCCTTGTGCCGACACAATTCCATGGTTATACTGATTCTGGATGAATCTTTATAACTTGTTAAGAGTCTGCACATGAAACTAAAAAAAATCGCCTCGGCACTATTAATGGGTGTGTTTTCCTTCTCGGCTATCAGTTGGGCTGCCAGTCCTGAGACCCTGGAGAAAATTATTGAAAAAGCCGTGTCTGAGAACCCTGAGGTTCAGGCAAGCTTCCACGCTTTTAAAGCGGCGGAGTTTGATGAGTCTGCTGCCAAGGGTAGATACTTGCCAAATCTGACCGTTGATCAAACATTCAGAAATCAGGAACGTCTGACACCAAACGTTAATAATACTTACACGCCCAACCAGCAATCAACCTTGACCTTGCGCCAAATGATTTTTGACGGCCTGGCAACACCTTCTGAAGTCGGCCGCTTGGATCATGTGGCGAAATCTCGTTTTTATGAGTTGCAAGGACAAATGCAAGGGGTTGCACTCGATACCGCGACCGCTTATTTTGATTTGTTGCGTTATCGCCGTCTGGTCTCTTATGCACAAGATAACTTTGTTGTGCACAAACAGATTTTCGACAAAATCAAATCTCGCGTCGACGCTGGCGTAGGTAAGAAAGTTGACCTTGAGCAAGCCACAGGCCGTTTGGCATTGGCTGAAGCAAACCTGTTGACTGAAACCACTAACTTGTACGATGTATCTGCGCGCTTTCAACGCTTGGTGGGCGAATTGCCGCCGGATAGCGTAAGTGAAGTGATGCTGACAGGTGACGGCTTGGCTGGTAGTGCAGACCAAGTGCTGGACGCGGCTTATAAACAAAACCCGAATATTTTGGCAGCTATTGAGAATATTATCGCTGTCGAAAAATCAGTCTCTGGCAAAAAAGCGCCTTTTATGCCGCGCCTGGATTTGCAAGGTCGTAAGATTATTGATGTTAATGATGCAAGCAAAAACAGCACATTGGCTGCAGATACTTTGGAAGTGACCGCAAGTTGGAACATCTTTAATGGTTTTACTGACAAATCCAACCTGGATTCTGCCGTAGAAACCTTAAATCGTTCACATGATTTGCGCGACAAAGCGTGTATCGATACCCGTCAGTTGGTGGCCATTGCCTATAACAATATTAAGCAGTTGACTGAGCAAGTTGCTTACCGTAAGCAGCATCAAGACTCTATCGAAAATGCGCGTTTAGCCTATCGTAAGCAATACGATATTGGTCAGCGTACATTGCTTGACTTACTGGATACCGAAAACGAATACTTCCAGTCTCGTCGTAACTTCACCAACGCTGAAATGGACCTGAGTACTTCTTACGCAAAAACTTACGCTGGTCAAGGGTTGTTGTTAAGTAAATTAGGTGTGACTCGTGCCGATGTTGGCGAGTACCCGCGCGAAGAGTATATGGATCGCGAAAATGTGTGTAAGGCTGTTGTGCCTACACAGGTTGTGCCAGACAAAGCCGCATTGTTAGCGAATGCCAAGCCTTGGGAAGGTGAAGCCTTTAAACCAAAAGCGCAAGAAAAAGCGACCATGAAATTCACCCCGCGCATCTTGTTCCAGGCAAATAGCGCAATTATCTTGCCAGAGTCTTACGCTGACTTGGATATTGTCTATGACGTTGTGAAAGAATGGGGTAACGACAAAGTTGAAATCGCCGGTCACACAGACAAGCGTAGTACCTCAAAAGAGAAGTACAACCTGCTCTTGTCTGAAAAGCGTGCCAAGGCTGTGGCTGATTATCTGGTTAAAAAGGGGATGGACGCACAGCGTTTAGTAGTTAAAGGCTATGGTTTCTCACAACCGATTGCTGAAAATGATCCTGTGAACGGTAATGATGCCAACCGTCGTGTTGAAGTCATTCGATTCCAGTCTGTCGCGCAATAGTTGCAAAGTTTGTTCCGGCTTGCTTAGTCGGCAAACAAAAAAGCGGTGCTTAGGCACCGCTTTTTTTATATCTGCTATCCCAATCGAATGACGAGATTACATCCGGCAGGTTACTCATAGTACCTTAGTACAATAGATTTTCATTTTGCATTCGCGTTTAATACGACACTATCAGAATTGTCTCAATCATAAGTGAGGGTAAAAATGGCTACAGTAATTGGAACTGTTACAAACATTCAAGGTATGGCTATCGTAGTGGATGCCAACGGCAATCGTCATATGTTGAAAGTTGGTGAGGTGCTGCATGCAGGCGATAAAGTGATCACTGCCACCGGTGCTGCAGTTTCAATAAAGCTGGCCAATGGCGAAACGGTCAATTTTGCTGAAGCACAAACAGTTAAGATTACTGAAAATCTGGCCCAGGTTGATGTCTCAGATGTGTCTGAAAATGCTGTCAACCAAACCGTTTTTGATGCAGTACTTACCGCGTTGAATGAAGGCCGCGACATTACTGAAGTATTGGATAGCCCAGCTGCAGGTGAGGCTGGTAGTGACGGTAATGCCAGCTTTGTTAACCTTGATCGGATCCAGACTGGCAATGCTGGTGGTGCCAACTATGATGGTGGTGCGGGTGCGGGTGGTGCAGCGACAAATGGCAGCATCGCGCCAAACTATGTCTATCTGAGCCCTGCTAGTGGTGCGCCAGTGATTACACTAGCTGATGATAAAGACAATAACGGTTATTTAAACGCCAGCGAGCTGGGTAATGCAACAACAACTAAAGCTACCGTGACATTGCCCGCAGGTCTTGAACCTGGGGATACATTAAATGTTGTTCATAACGGCGGTACGATTAGTGTTGAGTTAACTGCTGCCAATATCGCTGCAGGTTCTGTTGACGTGGCTATACCTGTTCCTGCGCAAGGCTCAACGTTAACAGTAACTGCCAGTATTACAAACCAATCTGGTCAAGTTTCACCGTCAACCTCTGATTCTGCAATTATTGATACGGTTGCGCCTGGTGCACCGATCGTGACGATTGATAGCGACACCAACAACGACGGATACATCAACAAAGCCGAGTTAGGTACTGACACGACAGCGAAAGTGACCGTGACCTTGCCAGCGACAGCGATGCCTGGTGACCAATTGTTAGTGACTGTGAATGGCGGCACGCCGACCGCGATCGTGCTGACACAAGCAGACATCACCAAAGGCAGCGTCAATGTGCCAGGTGTTGCAGTGCCTGCGAGTGGCCAGACACTGACAGTAGAAGCGCAAGTGAAAGACGTTGCAGGTAACCTGGGTGACAAAGGCGCAGACTCAGCCAAAGTAGATACTGGCATACCAAACGACGGCGTCGCGCCAACGGTAGAGATCACCACCGATGCGAACAACGACGGCTTCATCAACCGTG